>Ga0268283_1000016_pt1 | contig 208481 bp, 310 predicted proteins | sample saktaG_13_FD_190140 | JGI IMG/M metagenome (GOLD analysis project Ga0268283, IMG submission 190140) | Saline water microbial communities from Sakinaw Lake, British Columbia, Canada - sak_2013_06_06_36m | ecosystem: Environmental > Aquatic > Non-marine Saline and Alkaline > Saline ...
ACTAGTGGAACTAGTGGAACAACAGGAACTAGTGGAACTAGTGGAACATCAGGTGTTCATGGTTCATCAGGAACTAGTGGAACAACAGGAACTAGTGGAACTAGTGGATCTAGTGGAACAACAGGAACTAGTGGAACAACAGGAACTAGTGGAACAACAGGAACTAGTGGAACTAGTGGAACATCAGGTGTTCATGGTTCATCAGGAACAACAGGAACTAGTGGAACATCTGGAAAAGATGGATACACTTGTGAAAAATATAGGATAAGTGCGTTAGGATTAACTTCATCTTTATTTTCGTATATAAGTTGTTCTAATGTTTATACGGAAATAGAAATTTTATCTGGCACAACAATAATTGTGTGTGCTTTAAAAGATAGTATAACATGGATAGGTGGAAATGATTATTTTCTCATTGAAGATCTTGGAGTTTGTTCAGGTAGTTCTGGGACATCAGGAACTTCAGGAACTAGTGGAACAACAGGAACTAGTGGAACTAGTGGATATTCTGGTTCATCTGGAACCAGTGGGACGTCTGGAACTAGTGGAACAACAGGGACATCTGGAACTAGTGGAACAACAGGAACATCAGGAACTAGTGGTACATCAGGAACTAGTGGAACTAGTGGATATTCTGGTTCATCTGGAACCAGTGGGACGTCTGGAACTAGTGGAACAACAGGAACATCAGGGACTAGTGGAACAACAGGAACTAGTGGAACTAGTGGAACAACAGGAACATCAGGGACTAGTGGAACAACAGGAACTAGTGGATCTAGTGGAACAACAGGAACTAGTGGAACATCAGGTGTTCATGGTTCATCAGGAACAACAGGAACTAGTGGAACATCAGGTGTTCATGGTTCATCAGGAACAACAGGGACATCTGGAACATCAGGTGTTCATGGTTCATCAGGAACAACAGGGACTAGTGGAACATCTGGAAAAGATGGATTATTACCTGTAATAGGAAATGATAATGAATTATTATGGGTAGATACATCCACACTCTATGGGTATAATACCACATCTGACTTAAATTGGACACCATCAAATCAAAGATTAGTAATACAAGATTCTACGTATAAAACAAATCACAAAACATTATTCTCAACCGATCATATGGCTCTTTCTCAATTAGAAGGTGGTGCATATTTTGGTAGAATAGGACTAACCGAAAATCAATTCGATTTAAGTTTTTGTGGATTAGACTGGACACAATCAAATTCACTTGCATTAAGTTGGAGATCAATAGCAATGAGTTCAGATGGTAAAATACAAAGCGCTGTTGATAATAATGGTGATTATATATATTATTCATACGATTATGGCGTAAACTGGACACAATCAAATTCAATATCAACATATTGGACTTCAATAGCAATGAGTTCAGACGGTAAAATACAAAGCGCTTGTTCTAATGGTGATTATATATATTATTCATACGATTATGGAGTGAACTGGACACAATCAAATTCAATATCAACATATTGGACTTCAATAGCAATGAGTTCAGACGGTAAAATACAAAGCGCTTGTGTTGATGGTGGATCCTATTATTCATACGATTATGGTGTAAACTGGACCCTGTCTAACTTATTTGGTGCTGTATGGGCATCAATCGCAATGAGTTCTGATGGAAAAATACAAACGGTTGTCCCTTTGTCTGGTAAAAGTATTAAAATATGTTATTCACTTGATTATGGTATTAATTGGACACAATCAAATTCAATAGTATCAGCTTGGAAATCAGTAGCAATGAGTTCAGACGGTAAAATATCAGAGTGCTTGTGATGGTGATATTTGGTATTCATATGATTATGGTGTAAACTGGACACAATCAAATTTAACAACAGGAAATTGGAGATCAATAGCAATGAGTTCAGACGGTAAAATACAAAGCGCTTGTTCTAATGGTGATTATATTTATTATTCATATGATTATGGTGTAAACTGGGCGCGAACAAATTCAATATCAACATATTGGACTTCAATAGCGATGAGTTCAGACGGTAAAATACAAAGCTCTTGTTCTAATGGTGATTATATTTATTATTCATATGCTACAACAAATGGAAGAGGAGATACATATTTAGGTGGCAGATTAGATGTAGGTGTTGTTGAAGCCGGTGGAACATCTAATTATTTAATTTTGGATGGAACAAGAATAAAACAAACTACCGTTTATCCAGGAACATCAGGAACTAGTGGTATTACTGGTGTTGCAGGAACATCAGGAACTAGTGGATCTGGTGTTGCAGGAACATCAGGAACTAGTGGATCTGGTGTTGCAGGAACATCAGGAACTAGTGGATCTGGTTCTAGTGATAGATCGTTTACTTGGGTCGTGGCAAATCCATCTTCTGGAAAATATGGATCTAACATACTTGGACCCAGATTATCATCGGCTGCAACCCCGTCGTCAGTATGGTCATATACACAATTTAATACAAGCGTTGCGTTTGATATATATTATGGAAACATAGGATCTACAACTTCTATATTGAGTAGTCCGCCTATAATATCTCTAACTGGTGGCACTAGCACAACATCATTTTCAACATCTACTGTGACCGCTGGTAGTTGGTTAATTTTGAATGTGTCAGCAGTAGATGGAACACCAGGACAAGTAGTAGTAACTTTATCTATGGTGTAAGTTAAATTATGAGTTGTCAGCACATACAAAAATTCTAATGTTTATTAAAAAAAAAGAAAAAAGATATTTCTGATAATTTAATTAGTTTTTAAAAATGTGAAATCGGTTCCTGGTTTCATGGTTTCAATCACTTTTCTTAGTAACAAAATAGTATTTGATACGTCGTCTACGTGTGCCATTTCTACCTTACTATGCATGTATTTAAGTGGAACTGATACTAGTCCAGATACTATACCGTTAGTCATATAACTTTCTGTGTCTGTGTTTGTTTTTGAAAGAGCCTTTATTTGATAAGGAATTTTATTTTCCTGTGCTATCTCTTCAATTAAAAGAACTAACTTTTGATGTGTCGTAGGACTTATTGTGATCACTGGTCCTCTACCACACGCTATATCACCCAATTTCTTTTTATTCATCATAGGTGTATTAGTATCGTGAGTAGCGTCTATCGTTATAACAACATGTGGTTTATATTTATTAACAATCATTTGGGATCCCTTGAGTCCAACTTCTTCTTGTACAGTATTTATGAAAAGAATTTCACTCTCGTGTTTAACTTGTTCGTCATAAATATTTTTACATATTTGAGATATAATATATCCACCAATTTTATTATCAAATGATTTACCAGTATAATATTTACCAAGTTTTTGAAAATTAGCTGGATAAGTTACCGGACAACCAACTCTTACACCAAGTGTTTCGAGTTCTTTTCTTGATTCTATTCCACAATCTATAAATATATTATCTATTGTTGGAGAAGTTTCCTTTCCTTCTCTTACTCTAGTATTTACTGAGGGCCAACCAAATACACCGTCAACTATACCTTTAGATGTGTGTATTTTAACTCTACTACCTGGTGCTATTTGGTGGTCAGAATTACCGTTCTTTATGACGCTTATAATCCCTTTATCTGTAATATAAGATATTCTATAAGATACTTCATCAACGTGGGCACTAACTGCTATTTTAAAAGTTTCCCAATATTTATCTTCGTTATCAGAAATAAGGGTAGCTACAACATTTCCGTAGTTATCTATATCAAATTTATCAGTGCTATTGTGAACGTAGTCAATCCATTTTTGTTGTGTGTCGTTTTCAAATCCGCTCGGGGAGTAACTATTTATAAGTTCTTCTAAAAATTTTTCGTCTTTCATTTGTTTTCAGATTTAATGATACTCACATTAACGATAAAAAAATCACCAGCGTCCTCGAAATTATTAGCTTCGTAAAATCTTTTTTCTTTTGTGAAGAATACCATATCGTGATGACTCGGGTTTACATCTTTTGGAAAATCATTTTTATGTAGGAAAACATCAATATTATCTCCTAACGTTGATCCATCTGGCGAATAAGCTTTCATCACGGTTTTATCAACTATGTCGTGAATATCATAATCACCATTTCTGTCAGATTTCTTAGTAAAATAGTAATCTACCATAAATCTATTTTTCTTCTGTTCCATTTTTCTCGTATTTTAATTTAATATTATTAATAATTATTTGTACTTTACTTATGACTTCAACGTAGTCAGGTAATAAAAAATCAAGATCTGCACCGTTGTTATTTTCGATGAAAAAAGTGAATAAGTCGAGTAGCGCTTTATAATGTACGTACTCGACTAATTCTCTAATGTTTTCTTTATCTGGTGGAATTTTATCAATGAATTGATAAATATCTTCGCTAAGTTCAAAAATTTTTGTCACTCTCCAAAATATTTTGTAATTAATTTTTTAAGTTCATTTTTAGGGTACGCTCCTGTATGTGCAACTGGTTCACCTTTAACTGGAACGAATAGTATCGTAGGAATGCTTCTAACGTTGAAAAATTTAGATAATTCGTATTCTTCGTCTGTATCTACCTTATATAAGGAAAAATTATTTTCCCTTTCAAGTTCTTCTAGAACTGGAGTAACGCTCTGACATGGTTTACACCAATTAGCCGAAAACATTACTATACTTGGTTTTGTTCCTTTATATTTCCAATCTTTTTTTATATCAATATTTATACTTGATATAGTTTCTTCAAATTCCTTTGTTGTTAAATATTTCATATTTATTTATTATTTTTTAATTTTCTATTACAAGGTCACTACCATACTTCTTCAATGCCAATTTCATAGCCTTTCCAGAACCATAGTAATATTTATTATTTTTAGTATCTATACCGACATACTTCTTATTATTAATTAAATTGGTAATTAGATATACAATTGGCATAATTCGTTGTTTTTTATTATTGTATTAATTTTATTAAAAATAGTTTTAAAAACACAATAATTTAATCGTCTTCCTTATAAATATCATATTTTGGTTTCTTTAAAGAGCATTCCTCACAAATATGATCTCCATCAAAATCATAAGAACCTATGTTTCCACAAGACTCACAAGATACGTCATTATTATACCAAACCTCTACATATATCGCTTTAGTATATTCGGGATCGATCCACTTTTCTGTGCATTCCTGACAAAAGAAATCACCCATAAAATCATAGGCTCCTTTCTTACCACATTCATCACATATAGCTTCTCTATCAAATGGTACATCTCTACTCATTTATTATATCTCCTGTTTTACAAATTGTAATTTTATTTTCTATAACACCAATGTTTTGTTTCTTTATGACTTGTATATCATAAGCGATCAAAACATTTTCCTCAACCGGTTTTTCATCCCATATTTCCTCACCATAGGGATCAGAATCAATTATAATCTATTCTCCTTTGAGTACCATTCTTTTTTCAAATCTGGGGACAACTCTAAAATCATCAATTTCATATCCAAGATATGATTCCAAATCGTCTTTATCCAACTTTCGATCTTTTTCTGTCATTTTTTCTTTTTAAATAAACTCATTATTTTTTCTCTTAATGTGAATAAAGTTACCATTAATCCGAAAAATCCTGTTATATAAATCCAATTTAATTTGATCCAATTCCAAAATTTAGTCATAGGACTTATATAAACATAAATTTTATCCTCATAAATTTTTAAAGATTTATTATGATCACCCACTATCATATCTACACTCATAACCAATTCACTTTTACCTCCTTTAATTGGAGTTACTCTCCATTGCCATAAAGTGTAATCACTGCCCTGAGTTTCAACTAATTGTACTGAATCAGTAATGGCGACAATAATAAAATTCTTTCTTGTTGGATCAATAAGTCTAGCTTTCATAACTGGTGTTATTCTAACAGTTTGAGTAGTTACATTTCCAGGATTATGTTGAAATGTTCCCACTTGACTAACAACTTGTCCTGTTGGCATTTTATAAGATACCGCTAATTCAACTGTATCACATACACCGTAACTCATAGTATCTTTAATGAGATGGGTAATATTTCCAATTTTAGATGATTGCATTTCAGCTATCATGGAGTCAGGTATTACCATTATCAACATTTGTGGATGAACTATAGCCGGGGACATAGTAACAGCTTTTTCAGCTTGTACAGCAGCGACAGAATCAACTGTTCTAATTGAATCTGCTATTGCTTTTTCGGCTCTTTCTGAACAACTTGGTCCGCAAGATGCGATGAAAATCACAATAAATAAAAATAATAATCCTAATAATTTTCTCATTTTTGTCTTGTGTTATTTTTCATTTCATAATCTTCGATAACTCCACTAGCCCCACTATGTCCAGAAACCCTGTGGCTTCCTCTGGATGATTCATCTCCCCCACTTGTACCAGGTGGTGGATCACCGCTTATACCTGTAATTTGTTCTTCTTCTTCCATTATTTCAGTTTTTGTTATATGAATGAGGTTACATAGTTCCAGCATTTTTCTTTTTTGGACCAACTATGTTTCCTATTGCAAAACCTATAAACCAAGATAATTTACTTCTCATATAAACCCCTTTTCACTAAAAACCTCAGCCTCAAATGTATATATTTCAGCACTTTGCCAATCACCCCAACTACCACCCATTTTATCTTGAACACAATGTCCTAAAAATTCAATTAAACTCCAATCGTTTTCAACAGCAACTTGTGGCAAAAAAACACCACTTCTATTTTGTTTAGTCATAAGAATTCCGTGTTTACCTATTTCTATTTCATCTATATCTCTAATTTTTCTAAAAGGCGTTAAAACAGATATTTCTATATCAATATTTTTCATTTCATCTAACTGAATTTGAGCAAATCTATCGTCTTCAAAAGCTGATAATAAAGCTACATTTTTAATCACTTTATATAAAGGGTAATCAACATTAAATTTACCTATACATCCTCTCAATTTACCTTCTTTATGTAAAGTCACAAATGCACCACAATGTGCTTGTAAAACTTTACTATTGCTAACAGGTGTATAATTAATGTTGTTAAGTGATTGAGTAATAGTTTCTCTTGCTATATTTAATAATTCTTTTCTATCTTTATCTCTTAATCGCATATAATTTTCCTCTGTTTTATATATTAAAATTTACTTTCCAAAGACTGAAAATATTTTATAAATTGACTTCTATTTATTAATATATAGTGTTACATCATTGATGTTTAAATAAATTTTTAACTATATGAGTGAATATTATGTATATTGTTTACTAGATCCAAGAAAGGTGAATTTTCTTATGAAAAAAATTGGGACTACAACCGATAAAATTAAAGATCTATGAAAATTTAGAAGAATAAGATGCTCTAAATAAAGAAATGGATTTGATTAAAATTATTGGAAGAAAAGATTTAAAAACAGGGGAACTATTAAATCTGACTAATGGTGGAGAAAATAATTGGTGTAAATTTAAACATTTTCAATTAACCCAGTCCATTTTTAGCTTCCACCTAACCTGAATAATTAAAGATTGGGGAATAGAAGAACAAAATAAAATAAGAGTGTTTCGTGGTGTAAGAATGATGGAAAATAACCCTATGAAAAATCCAGACATTGCTAAAAAATGTGGAGATTCTAAAAGGGGATTATTACATACTGATGAATATAAATTAAAAATGAGTGTTTCTTTGAAAAATTCTACAAAACATAAAATATCAACTAGTGGCACTGAAAATAAAGAAATTCATAGAATAATTCAAGAAAAAAATATGAAACCAGTTCTACTGTTTGATATAAATATGAATTTTATAAAAGAATATCCTAGTATAATGGAAGCATCAAGACAAATTAATATTAGAAAAGGGAACATTAGTAATGTATTAAATGGTAGGTAAAAAACAATGGAGGGTTATGAATTTTTTAATTTTTTTATTATCTACAATAGGTTGCACTCTAATAATAACAATTTCTTTTATTTTTAAAAATATTAGAGATAAAGCCAAAACTATTAATCCACTTTTCGGTAAATTATTGTCATGTAGTCAATGTACTGGTTTTTATGTCGCCTTAGTTATACAATCTATCATTTTAATACACGAAAGAATAAGTATTTCATTTACTTGGTTCGATTTATATTATATTCTATATGGGTTCATAGGAAGTTTTGTTTGCTACCTTGTTTATTTATTAATAAAACCATTGATAGACAAGCACGACTGAGAAATCATGCAAAATCATGATATAATAACTATACTTACTTTTATTACTTAACTTTTCTGAATCTTGATCCCTTATATATCTGTTCAGTTTTAACACATTTTGTAATTACATGTCTTTCTATATCAGTTTGTCTTGATGCTTCTCTGATACTAGAATAAGTTCCTATTATTTTCGTATCGCAATCTACTGTTCGATTAAGTATTTAAGTTTCTGATTATTTATCCATTCTTCTGAACAAACAATATTTTTATGATTATCTGAATTTACTTAAAATCTTATTTACCTTCTTTTTATTGGTATCCCTTTTTAAATACCATTCTTTAATATGGTGCAATATTCTATTTTTTGATCCTTTACCTACATAAAAAGGTTCAAAATTAAATGTAAATTACCATATATAAATTCATCTTCGTGTCTAGAATCTAAATAACAGTACACGTAATACACATTTTTACGTGTACCATCCTTAACATCCATTTGCGCAATGAGCTACTGCCCTCAACATATATCTTTTCATGTTCTTATATATTAAAATTTCAATCTAATTTTATGTTTTTAGTATTATCTTTAAATCTTTCTTCTATGAAGGTATAATCTACATTTTGTTTTTCTATATCTGAAAAAGAAGCTAATTGAGTTGCCACTATTGGATTAACTACTAAACATAAATTTTTCTTTTGAAAATAATTAGCCATAAATACGTCTAGTATGTCTTGAAATTCAATTTTTTCTAATCCTTCATATTTTCTTATAAAAAAATCGTAAGTTTTATTTCTATAACAAAAAGCGTGGCAAGCAAAAGCATTTTTCAAAATAAGGATATTTGGTTTAGATTTAGTAATAAGTTTAAGAGGTTCATGAGTATTGGCGCCGAGATAAAACAACCACCAATCCAGATTACCAATTTGAGATAAAGATTTTCCTAAAATATTAATAGTATCATTAATGAAATGCACATCATCTTCAAAGACAAGAACGTTATTTAACCCTTTTTCTTTAGCTATTTTAATAATAGCCAAATTAGATTTGATTATACCTAAACGGCCGTCTTTTTCTTTTATAGCTGAAAATCTTTGTACTCTGTCAAGTACACCAACACTTTCAAATTCTTTTTGAGCGTGTTCCCAACGATCAGTTCTATGATCGAGATTAATACAATAAATTTCCTCAAAGAAATTCCACACCTTATTATATTCCACGATATGTTTTTTAATAAATTATAATAAAAATATGAAATGAAGTTTAAAATTTATAATAATATCAAGATATTAAATTTAAAAGAAGATTATCAGTATACGTATATTCAATTCTAACTGATCCACCACCACCATTACCACCATTGACATTATTTGATATTCTATACCCACCACCACCTCCACCACCATAAGCTTTTCCATTTTCACCAGACCCTTCTGTTCCTGTTCTACCAGATCCACCAGAACCATTTATATTATATACACCACCAGGACCGGGTGTTGCGCCAGTTCCGGCGTCATTACCTTTGTTGGCATCACCAGCTCCTCCACCTCCGCCGCCTCCACCATTACTATTATTTTTACCGCCTTTACCACCACTATATAAGAAATCACCAGTACCAGCAGCACTATCTCCACCTGTTTGTCCAGTGGCACTATTTAATGAACAACCATTTCCACCATCAGCCGAACAAAGAACGACATAAGACATTCCAACTGGTGTTGTTACAACACTATCACCACCGTCTATTGACCCTAATCCGTTTCCATTACCACCGGACCCAACGATTATATCTAATTTTACTGCGGGATATGTATCGCGATAAAAAACACTACATGCTCCTCCGCCACCGCCTCCGCCTCCACCAGCTGTTGTTCTTCTTCCACCAGCACCACCGCCAGCCCAACATGTAATTGTTAATCTGCTAACACTTAAAGGTAAATCGTGTATTGTTGTTCCTGTCGTTGTCCACGTAAATGAAAAAGTGCCCATTAATTATCGTTTTTTATTATATATATTTTTTTTATGTGACAAATATTTTTTATATTTGTAGAAATATAAAAACTCAAAAATATGAAAAAAACAATTTTTATTTTAACACTAACATTGTTAAGTGTTATAAATGTTAAATCCCAGAATTATTATATTTCTTTCACTGGGTCTGGTGATACTACCAATATTAATTCTGTTCAAGTTGATAATTTAACAAAAGGCACAAGTATAATGATAACTGGTTCAGATACTTTGCATTTAGTTCCTTTTGTTGGTATTGAAACACTAAATTTTAATAAATCTTTAGAAATTTACCCAAATCCAATGGTAGATGTGTCAAATATCTTATTCAGATCTTCGGAAAATTCTAATTCAATTTTAAAAATTGTTGATTTATCTGGTAAATTAATTTATCAAACCATTTTGAATGTTTCAACTGGTATAAACAAATTTCAAATTATCGGGGTTAAAAAAGGTATTTTCATTCTTCAAATATCTAATAAAACTAATTCCTATATAACCAAATTAGTAAGTCAAAGCAATTTAGAAAATAATATTACAATTTCAGGTGTATCTTTTTTTGATAGTCAATATTTCAAAAAAAGTACATCAATTGTTGATATGGAATATAGTATCGGTGATCAATTAAAATATAAAGGTTTGTCTGGTATATATAGTTCAATTGTAATGGATATTCCAAATCACAGTAAAACTACATCTATCCCTTTTTCTAGATGTCAAGATGCTAATGGTCATAATTATACTACCGTTAAAATTACTATTGGTAATAAATCTACAATTAGCGAACAAACATGGATGGCTGAAAACCTCAATGTTGGTGAAGCTATTCAAGCTAATACAGGACAATCAAATAATTTGGTTATTGAAAAATATTGTTTTCACGATTCAACTATAAATTGTACAAATTATGGGGGATTATACACATGGGATGAAATGATGGGATATGATACTATTCCCGGTATTCAAGGCGTTTGTCCTGACGGGTGGAGAATTCCAACTGACAACGAATGGAGAACAATGGTTGAATATTACGGTGGTGATAGTGTAGGTCAAGGAGTTTGGGCAACCGCTGGAGGATCAATGAAAGAAACCGGTTATACCCACTGGCAGGAACCAAATACGGGAGCAACAAACATTACTGGATTTTCAGCTAGAGGACACGGCGCATTTTATCCCGGATATGGGTTTGTTAGTTTATTAACAGACGCGCCATATCATAATTCAAATCGTTTTTGGGACAATGTGAATCAATTATGGGGAACAAATGTATGGACATTTGAATATGTGACAGATTGTGCTTTTCATGGTGGTACACAAGTGGTGAATGCTTTTGCTGTTAGATGTGTTCATGATTAATATAAAAAATTTTTTTAATTTTAATTATCCATCTATTTATTTTAAACTAATTCATCTACATTAACTATAAAACAAAAAAAAAAACAATGATTAGCTGGATTGGTGGTAAAAGTAGAATTAGTAATTGGATTATTCCATTTATACCGAAGAATATAGAAACTTATGTTGAACCGTTTAGTGGAGCGTTTTGGGTCTTATTTAAGATGGATTTAAATAATTATCCAAATTTAAAAGATATAGTATATAATGATTTCAATGGTTATTTAGTGAATTTATTTATGTGTTGTAAAAATCATAGAGAATTTTATGATTATTTACAAAATTATAAATCCCAGGACAAAGAATTATTTTATCAATATCAAAAGGATTTATTAGAAAATGATAAATATGAAATGCCAGATTTCAATAAAGCATTAAAATTTTCGTATCTTACTAGTCAAGTTTTTTCTGGAATATCTCCTCTTAAAGGTAAATTCATAGACCTTAAAGATAAGTATAAATCTAAATTTGATACATTTAAAGATAAACTCATTAACACAGACTATACTGAAAATTTAGATAAAATAACGAATTTTGAAAATCTGGATTTTCAAAATGTTATAGAAAAATACGACAACGAAAAAGCTTTTTTTTATATTGATGCTCCATATTACAATTTAGGTGAAAAATATTATAGTAATCAGTCTTTTTCTTTATCCGATCATGAGAGGTTAGCAAACACTCTGAAAAAAATAAAAGGTAGATTTGCCATGTCATATTATGATTTTTCAGATCTATCAACGTGGTTTCCAAAAGATCAATACAAATGGGAACAGAAAGACTTCCACAAGACAGCAGGAGCTCTAAAGGGAGGTAAACAAACAAAAGGAACAGAACTACTGATTATGAACTATTATTGATTTTTATTCATTCTAAATATAATTAATTAATAATCAGTTAATAAAAGAGAGAGTAGTTATCTATATCTGATAACTAAGTGATTTACAAATTTATAAAATTCCAGATAATTTTTTATCTGGAATTTTTATGCTTATCTTTGTATATTGTGAAAAAATAAAAAGGATGTTGTATGATAAAGCTAAGTAATATTACGAAGATGATGTTGTATGGAAAAATTAAAGACATTGGTGTTGTTAAGGGCATTGGGTTCATTCCGAATGATGAATATTATATTGATGAACATACTTATTTATTTGGGTTTAAGTTAAAGTCTACAAGGTATTGGGATGAAGAGGATTATAAATTAAAGAGGAATCCGAAGAAAGACAGATCTATTGTTGAGGGATTTAAAAAAGAAAAAGGGGTCAAGTGACTCCTTTTTTTATTTATCAAGATATACGTATTTAACAATTTTTATTCCTCCTTCTCTCAGGGGGCATTCATCTGGAACTCTACCGTGACTATTATCTTGTGTGATGATCATGTTGGCATAACCTTTACCATCCCAATATGGGTGATCGCATTCCATCTCTTTACCTCCACCAAAAAAAGGACAACCGTGAAAACATTCTTTAACTGATTTACCGTATTCTTTTGTCTTTATATTAAGATTGGTTATATTTTCTAAGACTAATGAATTAGTAAAAGATACAACAGATTCATTTGTCTTTTTCTTTTTCTTCTTTTTAATTTTTTCAGGTAATCCTTTATGCTTAGTTCTTGCGAAATGTTCAGCGTCGTCTGGATCTATATTTTTAGCAGCTTTCTTAACTGATGGAGAAGCGCCTTTCAATTCACCTTTTTGATAAGCGTGTATCATACCCATGAATCTCTGTTGTTTGCGACTTTTTGATGGCATAAATTAGAATTATTTTTTCCATTTATCGATATGATAAATAATATAATCATCCCATTCATTCTTTGTGATGTTATTATATCCATAAATTGAATGGAAATCTTTATGGATTTCATATAAAATAACTATAACGTTGTTTTTTTCATCATTTTTCCACAGTTCATTCAAAAGATAGGAACCGTTGCACTCTCTACATCAAAATCTCTTTCTGATTATATCCCTTGTGTTGTTCAATTTTAATTTCTCTCCGCAACATTCGCGGAATTTTTCAATATTTCTGAATTCTTTTGACATGTAACTATATATTATTACTCTGATCTCAATTTGTTTATAAAACTAAACAATTTTCTCACATATTCTCTTTTCCTATAATCACTTGTCATTAAATAGGCTATATAACAGAAATATAATATTTTATCTTCTACTATATTTGAGTTTAAATTTTCTCCACCAACGTATCTGAATTCCATATATTTTTCAGACTCACCTTTAAGTATCATTCCGTGTCTCATAGTTGTTTTACTATAATATTTCGTTATACTTTTACTTATAATACTTTCTATTTCATCTATATTTGTAGTATCTAGAATATTTTCTGGTTTTTTCTTGAAATCTTTGATTAATTTTTCCTTTATAGAGCCACACCAATTAACAAGTCTATCTTCAATTCCTTTATAAACGAAACCGCCTTTAGATTGGTCTGAAATCATAGTGATGCCCTTGGTTAGATTCCATTTTTTGCCTTTTGAACCAATGTTAACGTGAATAGATGTTCTATCGTTAAATTTCCATCTATCTTGTGTATTATATGAATCAAAAAAATCTTGAATATAATTGAGTGCTTCATCAAGATTAGTGAAAGGTTTATTAATTATTTCAACGCCGTATAAAAGAGTTTCGTCTTCGTGAAAAATTATTATATCTTTATATTTATTGTAGAAATCTGGAAAACAAATCTTATAATCGTTCAGAATCTTTCTATTTTTAATAGAAGGGTACATTATATGTGATTCGTTCTTTGAAATGAATTTTAGATCTTTAATTTTACCTTTAAATTCTAGTTCTATTTCGAATCCAATAGTAAAGTACTCTTGGAGATCACTCAGAATTAGTTTAATATCCTCAGATTTAAACTCAGTTATATAATTTATATAATTAGTTATCATTCTTCAGCGACTTCAATTTGGTTTTTATCCAACCAATAAGTTTGTCTATTTACATAAATTTCATATTTTCCATATTTATAGATTGGAAGTTTTTGTACTCTGCCTTCTTTACCATTTATTTCATCGTTAACTGAATCTTTAACAATAACAGTATCACCAACTTCTAGATCATCAATAGTTTTCTTAACTGGTTCTAGTTCGGCGTTTGGGTCTTTTGGTTTATAGGCTTTTCTGGCCACATTTCTTCTATTATAAACAAGTACGGGTTTCCTTGGTGGTTCTACCTCTTTCTTTTTCTTCTTTTTATCGGGTGATATATACCCAGATGAATAAGTTGAATCTGGTGCTACATAAGTAGATTTCTTTGTCGGTAAAGGTTCGTTTGTGGCAAATACAAATTCCGGATCAACGTATAATTTTAAAAATGAAACTAAATCGTCATCGAACTTAACGATTAATTCCTTTTTACCATCTTTCACTCTATCACCTTGAAATTCTCCGACTCTACCTGTTTTAGCCCATTCGTATTTGCTATCTGGGTTAATATATTTAACGGCTTGACCAAATTTAAATTCACCTGTATCTGAAGCCTCTTCGAGTAAAATAAGATTATCTGTAAATGTAGTTAGATAAATAGTATGACCTTTATTATTTTTAAGAACGATATTGTAACTTCTTGGTGGTGTTTCTTTTTGCCCTGCTACTTGTGGTGCTTCGTTTATACTACTAATTTCACCTATCAATCCGTCACTAGTACTGTCTGGATTAGTATATCTAATTTTATCCCCTTTTCTAAATATTCTAACAGGCGGTAAAAATTCTAAATTTTCATCTTTGGTTTTAATCTTAACCATTTTACCTTCTTTTGATTTAATTTCAATCTCAAAAGGTTTTTCATCGTTTAAATTGAGTGTTGTTACTACACCTTTACATCCAAAGTGTTTACTATCTGGTTTAGTATAAACTACATCGTCATTAAGACCAACTTCTGTGCCAATAGGTTTAATAAATCTAGTCATTTCATCTGGAATACAACCAGATACAGTAACTATTGTACCGTTACTATTAAAAGTGATAGTGTGAGTATTTCCTTTTTTACCTTTTTCTATTTTTGTAACTATACCAACTTTACCGCTTAAGTCAGCGTCGTCGTCGTTTATGTATATAACTTTATCACCTTCTTTATAGTTATTATCGTTTATTTGAAGGTTTCTAGATGGTATAAAATATACAGATTTTTCATTTGAGACGCCTGGTTGTTTAGGAAATTTAACATCATAAGTTGTTTCTTTCTCCATCGAATAATTAGTAGCCAGATTTAGAAAAGTCACTTCACCTTTACATAGATGAAGATCTTTATTTTTTTCGTCGTCTTTTCTGGATACATAAATAATTTTATCACCTTTTTTAAATTTATCAGCTTTACCAGTTTTCTTTGGCTCTGGTTTCTCCCACGCCGTACTGATTGGTGGTCTGGAGGATGGCCCGTCTCTTTCCAATTTATTTGGATTAACGTTCATTAATGGTTGTTTAGCTCCAAATTTATTTATCACTTCAATATCTACAACTTGTGAAAAACCTTTAGATGAAATTCTATCGGCGTAAGTGACCCTACCTCTACATTCATCAAATTCTCCACCTGGATCTAATAATATGATTTTATCACCAAAACCAAATTTTTCAACTTTCTTTTCTTTTTCTATTGGAACAAGTTGATCGTAATGTACACCGAAATCATTTTCACCGTCAGCATTCGCGAAATCTTTAACAAGCCAGTGTTGAGGACTAGTTAATTTTAAAAGTGTAACTTTTCTACCCATGAAGTAAGCGTCTTGTCCAGCTTTAAACTTATTATCAACGTGTCTGATTATCTTTTTATCTTCGTCCTTTTTAGTTTCGTCTTTAAGAATTTTTTGTAAATCTTCCCCTTTTATCTTTCCAACGTTAACAAACATTCTATTTTTATTACTAGCACTTACAATATCTATAATACCGGGATTTTCTTCAAACATGAACTGAACCTTGTATTGTATTTCACCGTCTGTTTCTTCGGGAATAGATACAGACTCTATTTTTCCTTTATATCCTTTGTATTTACTGTTAGGATTAGTATAAATCACTTTATCGTCAACCTCAAATTTTTCTATATATTTTCTTAAATATCTAGATTTACCTTGAACGCCTCCGTCTTTTTCTAATTCTTTATTATCAGCGACACTAAAAAATATGTTATATACTTTTTCTGTTTCTGTAGCTGTTGGCTCATCTACTGTTCTAATAACACCCACCATGTTATTAAATTTACTGCCTTGTTTAACGTAAAGAATTTTATCCCCTTCTTTCCAATCATCTAATTCTAAATGTAATTGAGTATCTTCTTCTTTCTCTTTTTTAGTTTCTGTTGGTTTTATTGAAGTTATTGAATTACCACCGTACCTCACTTTTTTACATAAAGGAGTTAAACCAGTTAAATTTTCTAATTTGTTATCACTACAATCGTAAGTTCCACCAATTTTAATAGGACTACCTTCTAACGATGTTAATTTATTATTTGATACCAAAAAATCACCGTAAACTTCCTCTGGTGATCCTTCTAAAGATTCTAGTCCATTCATCATGGCTATAAATCCACCACATTTCATTGGACTACCTTTTAAATTCTTCAATTTATTACCACTACAATTGAAAGTGCCAGTTACTATTGTTGTTTGTGATCCTTCTAATGTGGTTAATTTGTTATTGGCTACACTAAAATAACCTTTAACTATTTTAGGTAAATTTTTCATACTTTTTAAACCAGCGTAATGCCAAATGAAATTACCATTGGCCACATTAAATACAACAGGACATACATCTATGTTTCTAACAAGGATGGCTACATCAGAATTAACATCAACAGTATAATCTTTGTTTATAGCACAAACTTTAACATTGATACCAATCTTTTTAAGATTATCTTCTACTTCTTTTTTCTTTGGATCTTTAAACGGATTTGGAATATCAAATAATTCATTTAATTTTTTCATCAAAGGTTTGGTCTTTTTGTTTTTTATATATATTAAAAAATAAAAACAAAAACTATTTTAAAATATAAAATCGTTGATATGGTTATAAAGAATTTTTCAGAAAGAACATCAGACAGAATTAAAGACATTTTACTATCATTTAAAAAGTGGATATGGAGGAAAAAGATAATTCCACTTAGAAAAGTGAAACTTGATATACTCGGCATATCCTATACTAAAAGTGGCGACCAAACTCTATACGTTGTTGTATTAGGAGAAGAAGGTGGAGGTAGAAAAATTCCAGTAGTAATCAACTATTTTGAAGCACAAGCCATAGCCATAGAAGTTGAAAAAATACTTCCCATAGTTCCTCTTATCTACGACGTATTCAAAGAAGTTATGAACGATCATAAAGTGAAATTTGACGAAATTCTTATAGAAGATTTTAAAAACGATATATTACTCACCTACTTAAAGAGCAAGAAAGAAAAAGTAGAACTTCGTACAGCAGACGCCCTCTCCCTATCAGTTAGATTAGGGTACCCAATTTACATTTACGACGACGTTCTCACTAAAGTAGATACCATAGTTCAAAAATACTACGATATAAAAGACGGTAAACAAGTTATCGCTGATAAAAATAAACTCAACGGATTCAACCTGAATGAGTTAAACGATCTTCTTCAAGACGCTATAGATGAAGAGGAATACGAGAAGGCGTCTGAGATCAGGGACGAAATTATTAAGAAGAAGAAGGAACAACAGTAGTTTCGGTGATTTTCCCAAAAACGGCATTTAAATTTTAATATATATGACTAAAAATAATCAAGAAGTGAAAAGAAATTGGTTTTTCATTATATTACTCACAATTAGTTCATTATCCTTAGCTGGTACTGCAGCATACTTTTCTATATTTGGTCTAGCCAAGCTCTTCTATGGAGCTGGTATAGGTATTGTGATCCTTGCATCTGTGCTTGAGTTCTCCAAATTAGTAGCTGTGTCTTATGTATATAGATATTGGACTGTTATTGCTAAGGCTTTCAGGGCTTATTATGTTTTTGGTGTTGTATTCATAATGTTATTAACTTCAATTGGTATATATGGATTTTTAACTAGTGCTTACCAGAAATCCGCTAATAAAATAGAAATAAGAGATTCACAGATAAAAATTGCTGAGAATAAAAGAACATTATTTGTAAACCAATTAGATAGAATAAATAAAACAATAGAAAGCGATAATAATCGTATTAACAATCTAAGTGGTATTCGTAGTCAACAAGAAAGAAGATTAGACACTTTATATAACAGAAGACAAACTAGTAACGCTAGAAGAACAGAAACATCTATCGCTGGTGCAGACGAACAAATTAAGTTTCTTAATACTGATATTACAGAAAAGATGAAACAGGCTAGTTCTGTTAACGATTCTATAGCTTATTACGATCAAAGAATCGTTGAATATAAAGCATCAGATGTTTCAAGTGAAGTCGGACCTTTAAAATATTTATCAGATTTAACTGGAATGGCTATGAACAAAGTTGTAAATATACTTGTTCTTTTAATCATCTTTGTGTTCGACCCAATGGCAATTTCATTACTTATTGGTGTGAACCAATTAACTATGATGGATAAAGGTGATTCCCCTTTGAAAGACGAAAGAATTAAATTACCAAAACTACCTTTCTTTAGAAAGAAAAAAGAAGAGCCTGAAGAAGAAATGGTTCCAGAAGAGAAACCTGAAGAAATCGTAAAACCTGGGCCAGAACCAGTAAGACGAACTCCTTCTTTTATAAGATTAGAAAAAGAGGAGGATAATGAGATTGAAGAGATTGAAGAAACTGAGGAAGAGCAGGACACAAAAAAAAACGAATATTCTCTCGAAGATTGTCAGGATGGTTACTCAGAAAAAAAGATAGAACTTGATAAATCTAATATAATTGAAGGATTAAAAGTTTATCATAACTCTTTTGGTAAAGGAGTAATAACTAAATTCAATTTAGAAAAAAGTAGAGTAGTAATTAGATTCGACGAGTTTGGTATCAAAGAACTTGATCCAGATTACGCTAATTTAAGCGAATTGAGATGTGTTAAGGACGATAAAATTGAAGCTGTAAAATATTTAGACTTCTTTGAAGACGATCCCGATATACAAGATATAATAATCAAAAGACCCGTTGTTGAAATAGAACCAGTTGGAGAACCCATTGAAGAACAAATTGTTGAAGAACATCTTCCAGTGGAACAAACAATTGAAGAACCTGTTAATATAATAGAAGAAATCATCGAAGAACCTGTGGTTGAAAAAAAAACGAAATTTTTTCAGAAGATTTGGAGGGGGAAAAGGATGATATAGTAACTACAAAATGGATAAATCAAGAAACTCCTTGGATATTAAGAGAAAAATCAGAAATAAAATCAGTAGCCACAACTAGAACAAATAAATATAAATGATTTTTAAACCATTAGATTATATTAAACAAGAAGGCTTCAAGTCTTACATGAACCTATTTGAATTTGATAAAAAATACAAATTTTTCGGATCTGTCGTCATAAATGAAAAAGGGTGGCAGTACGATTACTTTGATACTGAAATTAAATCAATAGGGTTTAATTTTATTGATTACCAGACTAATATAGAAACAAAAGAAGGCAGAGAAATAATTTTAAGTTTATCTGAAAACTTAGAGATTTACACTCTTTGATCTATAAGTTCTTTATAACTTTCGTTGAGTTCAAATCCAATATATTTTCTATCCATTGATTTACAAACTTCTGCAACTGTGCCACTACCCATAAATGGATCAAGTACAACGTCACCTTCATTTGTTAACCATTTAATGAAAAACTCTGGAAGGTCTGGATGAAATGGAGCAGGATGTTTACCAGCAGTTCCACCTTTAAGTACACCAGCGTTATTGAATCTCATTACTGTTGATGGTTTTTTACCGAGAGGATTTTGAATAACCATTTTCTTATCGCCAATACTTGTTATGCCGTGATCGTCAACTTTCTTATTAAAAGCGACGGGAGATTTATATCTTTTAATAGTGCTTTCAGCGTAAGGTTCTCTGACCATATCAATGTTAGATTTTATCTTACTATTTTTAGTGAAATGAAAAACGTATTCCATCCAGTCATTTAATCTATCACCACTAACAGGCATTGCGTTTTTCTTGTGCCAAATATATCTATCGTAAAGTTTTAAATCAGTTTCTTCACAGATTCTAACTACTAATTCAAATACATATAGATCACGAAATCCGTTAACAACTTTATCGTTGATGTTTAGTATAAATGAACCTGTATCTTTTAATGATCTACCAATTTCTACAGCTAATGGAATAAACCAATCGTTATAATGTCTAGGAGATAAGGTATTTATTTTCTTACCGTAATTTTTGATGTCTGCGTAAGGTGGGGAAGTAACAGTAAGGTCGACAAAGTTATCTGGTAGAAGTTTAGATAAATCCATTGCGTCACCGTAATAAATTTTATTGGTATCCATTTTTTTATTTAGATTTTTATATTTATATTTGCATTAAGGAATATAGTTTAATTTAAAACCTAAAAGATGGAAAAAACAAAATTATTCAATTCCGACAAAGACAGAGAATTGTGGATCAGATTAAATGCCGAAAGACAGATTGAATGGGAAAAAGGTTTGACTTATTTTGATAAAAAATCCGGTGAATATAAACCCACTCAACAAGCTCTACACCCTAGAACTATGGAGGGTGCTCTTAGATGTTCGAGAAACCAATGTGAATATGACGAAGGGAAAGGAAAATTAAGATATACATTTGATCAACTTTTAACACTTGATAGGGAGGGGCTTTTAGAAATAGATAAAATACATCATCAAGAATGGATTAAAAAATTTGAAAAATAATGGCAAGGTACAGATGTGATCTATGCAATCACAGGAAAAAAACTAAATGGGGAGCTGATATATGTAAAAGACATGATAAAGTGGTGCCACAAGACGCTATTGATCCACCTGATTTTTGTTATGTTTGGCAATATCACAAAGACGAAGTTAGAACAAGATGGTATAAAAAAGGAAAATTTGTAAATGATTAAAATAGGATTAGTATTTATAGTATTAGCTCTCAATCTATATACGATTGCTGTCTGGAAAGAATTAGCGAAGAAACGTCTTTTGAATTGGATTGTTTTTATGTTTGCTGGTGGATTTCTTTGTGATTTGATTGGAACATCTATAATGTTCTATGTGGCTAAACATAGATTTGAATTTGGCATTCATTCTATCACAGGGTACGGTGCACTTATAATTATGTTTCTACATTTAATATGGGCTTTATTTGCCAAGAAATATCCAAAGTACGAAGTGTATTTTACAAAATTCTCAGTTTACGCTTGGAGATTATGGTTAGTTGCTTTTTTTACTGGTATGTTTTTAAATATGAATTTATGATAAAAGTAGTTACAATTACAGGTGCTGATAACAGTATAGATGTGAAACAATTAGTACCATTGAGCATGAAATATCCATTTGTTGAATGGGGAATTCTTGTATCAAGGAAGAATTTTGGTGTGCCTAGATATCCAAGACTTAGTTGGATAAAAGAGTTGGTAGAGGTTAAAAGGGAATATGATTTAAAATTATCCTGTCATTTATGTGGATTCTACGTTAGAGAATTGTCACAAGGTAATGATATTGCAATACAGGAGTTGAAAGATATGTGGAATATATTTGATAGAGCTCAAATCAATTTTCACGCAATGACGCACGAGTTTAATGTAAATGCAATGATAGATTTACTTTTAAAACAACCTGAAAAAGAATTTATTTTCCAATATGATGATGTGAATAATAGAATTGTACAAATAGCGCACGACGCTGGTGTTAATTGCTCTGCTTTATTTGATACATCGGGAGGTGTTGGTATATTACCTAAAGAATGGCCAGATCCTTTGAAGAGTATCAAATGCGGATACGCTGGTGGAATTTCGCCAAATAATATTGAAGATCAGATAAAACTTATTGACGCTAAAACAAGTAATATTGAAACCTGGATTGATATGGAAACTCATGTCAGATCAGTGAACGACAAGTTATTTGATTTATTTAAAGTAGAACAATGTTTAACAGTATCAAGTAATTGGATTAAAAATTAATTTATGAACGTGATATTTTTAGACATAGACGGAGTATTAAACTCTGAATTATTTTACAGGGAAAGACATAAGAAAAGATGGCTCAAACCTTCTACTTACTTTTGGTGGATTAAATCAAAAGTGAAGTGGGTTTTTAACGGGTTTAAATATAAATCAGTTTCATTAGCTAATTATAAACCACCTAAGAGAAGTCAAACATTTCAGTATAAATTCAACAGATTAAAAGAAGAAACTGATCCTATTAGATGGAAATGGGTCATTGAATTGGCAAAAGAAACAAATTCAAAGATTTGTATATCATCTTGCTGGAAATATCATTTTGGTTATAAAAATGAAGAATGGTGGAAGAAAGCTTTTATTTTATTAGGATTTGAAGAAGGTGTTTTTGTCGGTATTACTGGCGATAGGAAACATTTAAGAGGTGAGGAAATTGAAGATTGGCTAAAGGTAAATAAATACGATAACTACGTAATTATAGACGATGATTCAGATATGTTGATGGATCAAGTACAACATTTTTTTCAAACAGATAATTATGTGGGATTAACACCAACTACATTATATAAAATAAAAAGGTATCTAAATAAAAAAAACTAAATTATGGAAACGAGATTTTGGGAATCTAAAGAAGATTGGGGAGGACCCAGGGAAATGCTAGATTATATAAATAATCTTATGGGAGATTATACTATATTGAATGTAATACCCGTTGAATATTACGGATCAAATTATGCTAGAATAACAAAAGCTGTAATTATAATAAAGAAAAATTAAACATTTGACCAATAAGTTATTAATATATAAGGTTACTTTTGGTCGATATTAATTTCGAGTGAGTTATCACTTTAGAATTGTGAAGAGCAATGAAGAAATTAGTAACACAAAAATAAAAAATTAAAAAAGGAGGAAACTATGAATGAGAATTTAACATGGATTGTAGACGTATTGGACGAATCAGGTTCAATGAACGACATTAAAAGTGATACAATCGGAGCACACAACGGATTCGTTAAGGATCAAAGAAAAGTAGAAGGTGACGCAAGCTGCACCTTAGTAAAATTCAACACGAAAATCGAAAGAGTTTACGAAAATGTGTCGATTCACGACACCCCATTACTCGACGAAAGTAATTACATCCCAAAAACTTATACCCGTCTCTACGATGCTATTGGTTTAACTATCAAAGACGTAAAAGCTAAAATCAAAGCACTCCCAGAAGAAATGAGACCTGGTAAAGTTCTATTCGTTATCGTTACTGACGGTAAAGAAAATAGAAGCACCGAATTCAATAGAACACAAGTTTTTGAAATGATTTCCAAACGTGAAAAGAAAGGTTGGAACTTCATCTATCTTGGTGCAAATCAGGACGCTATGGAAGAAGGTGGAAAGATTGGACTTAATAAGTTTAACACAGTAACTTGGGAAGCTGATTCAAGGGGTGTTAACACGGCTTATATGGCTGCTAGCAATTACGCCACTAAATTTAGAATGTCTAAGAGTAAGGCTGAAATTGATTCACTTGATTTAGGTCAGGAATATAAAGACGCTGATAAGAGGTAATTTCTTAACGGGGGACTTCGGTCCCCTGTTTTTTAAATTTAATATATACAAATTAAAAAGTATATGCCAAATAATATAATTAAATCTTATAAAGAGAATCTCAAAAAGGATGAAGGAAGAGATGTTAGAAAAGATCATCGATGAGATTGAAATGACCAAAGTTGAGAAGTTGAAAGCAATTTCTGAAAACCATTTAATGCCAATAGATAATTGGTGGTGCCATATTTTTAATAAATATGATGAAGATTTCATAAATAAAATTAAATCTAATCCCGAGTATAAAAAAAAATATGGTAATCATCCTTACAATCCATTTGTGATTATCAAAGACATGAAACCATAGATTTATCTCAAATAGCAGAAAATGTAGAAGAGGATGATGTGGACGAAATAGTTATTATGACTAATAGATCAACTAATGATGTTTATACAATAACTAAGCAACAATTTATAAATGACGTATATGATTGGGTGATAAAGAATAATAGAATAGGATTTGAAATAGATTGGTAAAAAATAAAAATATTATGTCGGATGGAATAACTGAAGCTAGAAGAGGAACGTATTTTTCGTCTAGTAAAAAAGTAGAAGAAAAAAAGAGTGGAGAACATTCTTTAGTAGATATTGTTAAAGGCACTGCTAAAATTAGTCATATATGTAACGGAATAATCTATTATAATATAGATGTTGACGGAACATTTTACCAGTTACCAATTGATTGCACAGACGTGAACGAGTGGAAAGACACTTATATTCAAGTAGAATACAAAGCTGTTACTCTTATGCGTTGGATACGTAAGGCTTTGAAAGAAGATAAATTAATAAGATTAAATAGATAAACAATTAAATAAAAATTTGATATAATAATAAACATTAAAAAACAAAATTATGAAAAAGTTGTACTCAATAAAAGAAGCGGTTTACACGATTAAACCAGAAGAAGTTGAAGTTGAAAAAGTTGAAACATTATCAGAACACGTTGATCAGGTTTCTGTTACACCAACCGAATTCAAAATCAATGTTCTTGTGAATGAAATCTCTATCGCTGAAGAACTTAATGAAATGAAAATTGCAGTTAATAAGGATGATTTCAAATCTCTTTTTGGTCCTAAATCTAAACCACGTAAGGGTGATATACTCTCAATCGCTGGATTAGCAAAGAAATTTAAAGTTAAGAAATCAAAGAAATTCTCAGCCAAGAAAAAAGGCAAAGGTTATAAACTCACTTTAAAATCTGAATAATATGCCAGGTTTATACCATAAATACAATCTACAAAAAACAAACGGTGAACCTCTCGATCCTCAATCTGAGTACTTTGTACTCAGATTGGACGATGGGGGTGATCCTGAGCACGTTGCTGCTTGTAGAAAAGCAATAAAGGTCTACGCCGATTCCATTAAAAACTATTTACCAGAACTGTATAAAGACCTAAAAGACAGATATTTCCCACCAACTCAACTAGAGTTAGATGTGAAAAGCGGTAAAGTGAAATGGTGTGAGATATGTTTGAACATGACTAAACGTGGTGAAGACGGTGAGTGCATCGAACACGATCATAAAGTAGAACATTGGATATTTTAATTTTTTTATTACAGAAAAAATTATTATATTTGTTTTGTAATATAAAATAGTCATGAGATTTTTAATCCTATTCATGTTGATTTCTATATCTTCTCTCGCACAGAGAGTGGATAAATTTCCTATTTTATTTAATGGGGAAAGTAGATTCGTATCTAAATTAGATTCAATCTTATTCAATAAAATCAACGAGTATAGAGTTTCTAAAAACTTAAAAGAACTCAAATGGGATTCTATTGCTCAAAAAGAATCGAAACACCACGACATATATTTAGAAAACACATTAAAGACTAGAGGAACTATTGGACACAGCGAAGATTCTCCAATCTTTGAAAGTTCTAATGATAGATACAAATATTACGGTGGAAATGGGTGGACATTGGAAGTTGTGATGTTCAGCACTTATGTTCTAAAAAACGGTGAATACGATAGATTGGCAACATTCATTTTAGATTGTTGGAAAAAATCAGACGGTCACAACAAAGCTATATTAAAATCCAGCGCAAACTACGGCGGTGGATGTACGCTTATTAAAGATAATATTGTGATCTCTACGTTCTGTTTGGTAGAAAAGTGATTACTTAAACCTTGAACATTTATAGGCTTTAATGTTACTGAAGCTTTTGATTGGTCCTAATTTCTTAGTTTCTTTAAATTTACCTCTAATATGTTGATGCTTATAACTTACGTCTTTAGATAAATAAAAAGTCTTTTTCGTAGTTGTAGTAGGTATATCTTCTGGTGGTAAAGGTTTAGATGTTATCATATAATATATATCAACACTAACAAATCTAGCTGACTGATCAATTTCATTATCACCTTGCTCAAATTTTTCTTGTGTACTTATCAAAGACTCATCTACACCCATACTCTTTAAATAACCTTTAATACCAGCAGCTCTTGCTTTTGAAAGACCTTGGTTATCAGGTGTATATCCTAGGTCTTTCAAAAGTTTTTGTAAGTTTGTAGAAAGACCTTGTTTATCGGTTGATGATGTTATTTCAATGTTTGTTATTACTCCTGTGCTATCTGCTATTTCGTTCATTGCACTACTTATACTATCTTTAACTATTTGATTGAGAGAGAATTTACCTGATTCAAAATATTGATTTTTATCTATTTTGATTCTTGTTACCATTATCATTGTATCTGGTTTTTCAACTTTAACTTTACTGAATATTGTTTCTACTAGTGTAGAATCAAGATGCCATCCTTGTTTAACGTAACTTTTTGCTGTATTTTCAAGATGTGTATGTGCGGTTAAATGTCTATCATCTTTAACGTTGTGTCCCATTGTCTGTACGCCTAATACAGATAATAAACCAACAAGAATGTTAGTTTTCCAACCTTCTTCTTCGTTAAGTTTATCGTATTCGTTGAATTTTAATACTCTCATTGAAATAGTTTTTTCTTTATATATTAATTTTTTATTTTCGAAAATTATGTTTATTTTTGTAATATATAAATATAAAAACATAAAACTGTGGCAAAAATACTGAAAGTAAATGAAATGTTTGAAAATCGCAAAATTGATTTCACGTTAGATGAATTAAAAGATGTGGTTCTTGTTAACATGGATCGTAAGGATGGTTATTATGATAACGCTACATTCCAGGCTGCTAAGGACTTAAAGCACGGCGAAACATTTGAATTTGGTGGAGATGAATATTTCATCTGTGCTGCATATTTAAAAAAAGAAGGAAGTAAATACGCTAATGAATTTGGTTATACAATATATAAGAATGGTGAAGTAGCGTACCTTATTTCAATTTACGAACCAGGTGAGTACCAACTTAATGCAAAGAGAGGATCAGTAACTTTTACTGGACACGAAGAATTGATTACTCTTTGGTTGGATAATGGTGAATGGGATATGAAATATACAAGGTAATTTAAAATATTTCATCAAATAATTTTTTAATCGCAAACTTTAGCGTAAATTTGTAATACAAATTAAAAATGGAAAAAAATGACTTTTTTCCATAAATATATAACTAAACAAAAAGGAGAAAATTAATATGTTATTCAATTCAAACATATCTGTAAAATTTACACCAGCCCCCGCAGTAGCGTTTAGACGCGGCACGGGAACAGGCACCGGCACATGTGTGCCAGCAGGGTGTGGGTTTGAAGGTATGAATGGATAAAGCCCCCTTATACCTCAACATAAGCCAGAAAATTTAGACTGGCACCCACACCCAAAGGCGAAAGTTTTTGGGTGTTTTGTTTTATAAGGGTTTTTTGTTCTTTTTAAATATTTTTAGTTCTTTGACATCTTGAAATAAAGCCATAGCCTCCGTAGTTCAACGGAAGAGAATTCCAGTCTTCGAAACTGGCGATGAAGGTTCAAATCCTTCCAGAGGCACAAATTGGCCCTATGGCGCAACTGAATAGCGCATCTGACTACGAATCAGAAGGTTACAGGTTTGAATCCTGTTAGGGTCACTATATCTAGGTGTAAGCCCGTAATTGGATAGCGATCTCGCCTTGGAAGCGAGTGTTAATATAACTCTGGAGGTTCGAGTCCTCTCACTTAGACAAAAATTGGGGTAACAACAGAGTGGCGGTCTGTACAGGCAACGATAACCTGATTGAATGACGAATTGCGGATGCACCTATAGCGACCTTATGTTGAGGTGGTGAGAAAACAATGAGCAAGGGAAGCGAGTTACTAGTCTTCAGCGGTGTGGGTTCGAATCCCACTTACTCCACAGGGTCTGGACGTGCCTTTCTTTAGTTCTCGAGATAAAAGAAAGGATGCTAAAGACCCATAAAATAAGGGTCTGAAGTGTAAGGGAAGCACGTTTGTGTCGCAAACAAAAAGGCGGGTTCAAATCCCGAAGATCCACAAGATATGGCAATATCGTAAAATAAGGTTCGAATCCCACCCGGGGCAGCTCGAAAGGCTTGCCCAGGGAAGCAGAGTAAAGGTCTCTTGCCATATCATACGGCCCCATCTTCCAACGGATAGGAAATATGTTTCCTAAACATACAATACAGATTCGATTTCTGTTGGGGTCACAATAAAATGGAAAAGTTTGAGTTTTTTATATTTATATATACAAATAAAAACTCTAACTATGAAATCCAAAAAAGATTACACAAAAATATTATACTGGGCTAAAAAGATCAAATCGATCGAAACATTGGGGGGTAAATGTGAAAATTGTGGAGATAATAATATTTTTCATTTGACTTATCATCATATAGATCCTAATATGAAAGAATTTGAAATGACAAATATTAAAACTTATAGATGGAGTAAAATTGAAAAAGAATTAAGTAAATGTATATTGTTATGTCATAATTGTCATAATGAAATTCATAAAAATGGATCTGAAGGCAGATTCAATGATAATAAAAAGTTATTCTTGGAATTTAAAAATATAAAATCTTGTGAAAATTGCAATTATGATAAATATAATGGTTCATTGCATTTTCATCACGAAAAAGAAAAAAAATTCAAATTGAGTAGGATTATGGTATCTTATAATAATATAGATCAATTAAGCGAAAATATCACTGATGAATTAAATAAATGTATAGTTTTATGTGCTAATTGTCATCAAGAATTTCACATGGATAGAAAATTTTTTGATAAACACAAAGAAGAAATTTTTAATAAATCTAAAAATATTAAAGAAATTACACCAAAAATAGATAGAAACATTGTTAAAAAGATGTATTTTGAAGATGGTAAAAAACAAATAGAAATAGTTAAATTTTTCGGTTGCACTAAAGGAGCGATCAGTGATATCGTAAAAAAAATAAAAATGCAGGAGTAGTACAATGGTCAGTACGATTCAAATAAACGGGTGGCGGAATGGTAAACGCACCTTTGAATGGAGGAGGAGGTGATGACAAACTGGTTCGACCAGGAAAATCTCTGAATGTGGGTTCAACTCCCATCCCGTTTACAAATGAGTGGCGGAAACAAAAGACGCACCAGGCAAGCAAGACTGGCGTGGATATAGAAATGACTTGATAATCTCCACGTGCGGGTGTAAACCCCGTCTCATTCACCAATTAGTTCTTTGAACGTAAAAATACCCACCGGTAATAAGTTGTAAGATTAAACATTGTCAAACAACAAGGTCTTCCAATCCTTACACTTATTACCAAACGCTGGTGTAGTATAATGGTCATTACAGGGCTCTTGTAAAGCTCGAATGGTGGTTCGATTCCACTCACTAGCTCTAAAAAATAATTCATCAAAACTCATTTTTGGCTCTAAATAATTTTATATATAATAATAAAAATGAAATTATGTGGACACAAGAAAAAATGAATGAAGCTATAAAATTAGCAAAAGAAGGCAAAACTTATGATGAAATAGGTAAAATTCTAAATAAAACAGGTCATTCTATAAAATGTAAATTTTTAAAAAATAAAATTAAAATAACTGATTTTAAAGAAATTAAAAAATATAAAGTTGTTGATTGTTTAAATTGTGGTAAAGAAATTTTTGGCGGTGATAGAAAGTTTTGTAATACTAGTTGTGCTGCTATATTTAATAATAAAAAAAGAGACAAAAAGATATTTGAAAAAATAAGTATATCATTAAAAACACAAAATATTAAAAAAATTTGTTATTGTGTATATTGTGGAGAAAGTTTAAAAGGAAAAAATACCACTTATTGTAATAATACATGTTGTGGTAAACATAGAAGAGAAATAAGTATAGGAAAATGGAAGAATGACGAAATTGAAGTGACAACATCAGGTAAAATTAAACCTTTTCTTAGAGATTATCTATTTAAAAAATATAATAATAAATGCTCTAAATGTGGTTGGGGTGAAGTGAACGAATTTACCAATAAAATACCACTAGAAGTGGAACACATAGATGGTAATAGTGAAAACAATAAAGAAGAAAATTTAACACTTTTATGTCCTTGTTGTCATTCATTAACAAAGACATATAAAGGAGCAAATAGAGGAAATGGTAGGCACAATAGAATGATTAGATATAGAAATGACAAATCATTTTAAAATTATATTCCGATATAATTCAAGGGTAGAATGCCAACTTGGTAAGTTGGATGTTTCGTGTTCAAGTCACGATATCGGATCACGCGGAGACTGTTAGAATTTCATAGGGCCCCAGAGATAAGAGGAAAACATAGAAATTCATAATGCGATTGTATCTCAGGGGTAGAGTGGTTGGTTTACATCCAATTTGTCGGTGGTTCGAATCCATCCAGTCGCACACCTATTCATAGTTTATCGTGGTTAAAACACAACGACGAATACATCGCCCTTTCTGAATTAAATCAGACGAATGTATTAAGAGTAAGTGAGTTCAAGCCTCACTGAATGGGTAAATATGTTTCTGTAGCTCAGTTGGTTGAGAGCATTACCTTGACAGGGTAGGGGTCGATGGTTCGAATCCATTCAGGAACACACGCGGTTTTAGCCTTTTAAACGCGACAGGTGGAAAAAGGCATTTAACGGGGCATTAGTTCAGTGGCGAGAACAGAAGACCTGCAATCTTCAGACAAGGGTTCGACTCCCTTATGCTCCACGAGGATTGAAATATGGGTTCGACCCCCATCCGCTCCTTCGGGGGAGGTAGTTTAATGGTAAAACACATTCCGTATGGGAAGGTAATTTAATGGAGAAGGCCCCGGTGGATGCTGGGGTGGTATGAGTTCGAACCTCATTCTTTCCACATATACGGGGATGTAGCTCAGTTGGAAGAGCGTTTGCCTGGCAGGCAAAAGGTAGCCGGTTCGAACCCGGCCATCTCCACTAAAATTAATAGACATGGAAACAAAATGGATTTCAATAGAAGAGGCTTTACCAGAACCACAAATGGGAAAAACTTGGAAAACTTGCGAGCACGTTTTGGCTTATAGTCCCTCTACAATAGGTATTATAGTAGCAATATATTTTGGTGATAATTTGGATGGACCAACAAAAGGGTGGACAAATATGGGAGTTACTCATTGGATGCCATTACCAGATAAACCAGTAAAATGAAAAAATGAATTTTAAAAAATAGACGTCATGGAAAATTACGGAATAGGTCAGATAATTACAGATTTAGATGGCAGTACGTGTACCATCGTTGATATGACGTCAAATTCGATTTGTGTTCATATTAAAAAGAAAAAAGAAGGCGGTATAGATTGTAATAATTGGTTTACTTTTACTGACTTCGAAAAAAGATTTAAGGCTGCAAACTTAAAATGGTAAAAATAGATTACACACAGCAAAAAACCAAATGGTAAAAAAAACAACTGAAAATTGTTTTGAGACGATTCGATGCGTCACAATAAAAATGTAATCTGAAAACAAAGAATACTTACAGCAAATAAAAAACTTTCTTCCAAAAAGTGAATAAAAAGTATTCTGTAATACGCAGGAGTAGTACAATGGTTAGTACGTCGGCTTGCCAAGCCGAGGATGTGAGTTCGATTCTCATCTCTTGCTCTATATATTAAAATAAATGCGAAAGTAGTATAAAGGCTATTACTCCAGCCTTCCAAGCTGGACATGAGGGTTCGATTCCCTTCTTTCGCTCAATTGCGAATATAGTTCAGTGATAGAATATTTGCTTCCCAAGCAAAGGGTAGTGGGTTTGAGTCCCACTATTCGCTCAGAGATTAACTTACCTTTATTGATGCACACCATTGCGTGATTGGTAGGAGATGTGGAGTAATTCTCCATCTACGTTAATCTCAAAATTATTGCGGAGGTAGTTTAGTGGGAAAATTGCCATGATCAGCCATACTGTTTAAGTGCAGATGAATTTGGTGGGTAGTCAAAGGTTCGAATCCTTTTCTTCGCTCAGGGTGGTTGGTATAATAGGTGAAACCATCAATGTTCTCGCCCTTCCCAGTAGCTTCGGTGATTAATAGAACTTCGGTTCGCTGACCAAGGATAAAAGAGAACGCCCAACAATGCGGCTATCGTATAATGGCAACGAGAGTTAGATTATGTCGGTCTTCCAAACCGAGGATGTGAGTTCGATTCTCACTAGCCGCTCAATGAATGCTCACAGCAACCAAAAGCTTTAATAAGCAACAAACTTGTAATTTGTAGAAAAAAAGCATTCTGTATATGGCCCTGTAATGGCAGAGTCTTCTAAACTCTAAGCGCATAATGGAAACTGAAAATAAGGGTTCGAGTCCCTTCTGGGTCACAAAATAAATAATTAAAATTGATTTTTTTATATTAAAACTTTGTCGTATATTTGCAATAAGAAACTAAAATTTAAAGAAAGGAAATGACGTTAAATCAAGTTGGATAATGGAAACCCAGCCTGCCTCACTAGCAAGGAAATGAAAGTCCGAATCTTTCTCCGCCCTACTCAAAAAGGGGCGTGTGGGTAAAAGCCAAATGATGTCGAAATAGTGTAACGAGATTTGAATATATAATTGATTATCAAATGGTTCCGTAGATCAACGGATAGATCGGGTGACTTCTAATCTCCAGATACAGGTTCGATTCCTGTCGGGACTACAAATGGAAAACAGCGGATGTGGTGTAATGGTAACATACTTGCTTTGGGAGCAAGGGTAGCGGTTCAAGTCCGACATCTGCTACAAGGATTTAAGTTCAAAACAGAAAAAACTGACTTTTATATATTTATATATAAAGTAAAAGATTTGTATGAATTATATTGGTTCTGAATATCATATAGAAAATGCTAAAAAAGCTTCTGTATTAGGGAATAAGAAAATACAAGAAATTAAGAATGAAAGAATTATAAATTATAATAATTTTCCTAATTTTTGTTTGAATTGCAATAATCCATTATCTTATAATAAAAGAAGTAATAAATTTTGCTCAAGTTCTTGTTCGGCTACTTATAATAATAGAAATAGAATAGTCACAGAAGATCATAAATTAAAAACAAGTTTGAGTCTAAAGGGAGTTAGTAAAGGTGGTAAAAGAGAACTCAAAGATTATAAAAGAAATTGTGGGGAATGTGGTAATGTTTTTATAGTTCCTAGAATTGAAAATGGAAAATTATCACAACAAAAATATTGTTGTGATAAGTGTTCTAAAACAGGAATGAAGAAAAATTTAAGTTTGAATGTTAAAGAAAAAGTTAGAAACGGAACACATAAAGGTTGGACAAGTAGGAATATAATATCATACCCTGAGAAGTTTTTCATTGAAGTATTGAAAAATAACAAATTGGAATACAAACAAAACTTTGTAATAAGTAAAAGAGATTTAGGATTAAACGATATAAGTAATTATTTTTTAGACTTTTATTTTGAAGATGGGAAAATAGATTTAGAAATTGATGGTAAACAACATTCATACAAGGATAGAAAAGAAAAAGATATAACAAGGGATAAGTTGTTGGAAAGTGTTGGTATAAAAGTTTATAGGATAAAATGGAAGAATCCAATAAATGAATCAAATAAAGAATATTTAGATAAAGAAATACATAAATTTTTAAAATTTTATGAAATTAATAAACTTATATTTAGGTTTAAAGGATCAAATGCCTTTGAGTAGATTTATACGTAATCTACGTAAAGGTCACGTCTTGGGTTTATTTCATAAAAGAAGTCATTTTACTTTCGAAGGAAAAGAAAAGGTATCATATGGTTCCAAAGAGTCAGCAACCAAGGCTGCTCAAAAGATGAGAGAAAAGAAAGGAACTTATTATTCTAATTATAAATGTATTTTTTGTGACGGTTATCATTTAGGTAGAAATAGAGAAAACAAATAAACATGGAAACAGTTAAAAATGTAACAGATCCTTACGGGGAGGAGAATTGGAGTGACGTAAAAGAATCACCAAAGAAGAAGAAAATTGAATGGGTGCCCACTGCGGGTTTATGTTTTATGTTCTTACTCCTTGCTTTTATGGTAACTACTTGCGCTTTTCATGATAAAATGAAATATGATAATATTAAGAGAATTGAAGTAAAAATGGTTGTTACTAATGAAATTTTCAGAGATGAAAGAGAAGGTAAACAAGACGTGACTAACTTCTATCTTCGTGTAGAAAGTCCTTTTATGAAGACTCCTGAACCTGATTATTTACTGAGGTCTAAAGATTATCCAGCAGCAAGAATACATGATACTCTTGTTTGTTTAGTTAAATATTCAAATACTTTTAGAAAAGAATGGTATTCAAATATATCAAGATTAACTGAAAATAATATAGACGAAAGAGAGAAAATTCTATTCAATATAGTAGGACTATCAAAGATTATAAAATCTAAATAACATTAAAAGATATGATTGGAAGAATAAACTATGGTGGTGTAACATGGGAGCATCTTGTTAAACCAACTAGCGCTGAATTTATAGAAATAAAAGACGCTTATAATTTTCACCCTCTCACTATGGAAGACTGTAAAACTAATAGTCTTCATCCAAAGGTTGATACATATGATGGTTACTATTTTTTAAACTTGCATTTTCCATATTTAGATAAATCTGGAACAGTAGTAGATATTAAAGAGGTAAAAATATTTTGGGGAAACAATTTTCTTGTAACTATTGGAAAAACACATTGGTTGTTTACACAAGAATTTGAAAAGGAAAAAGCTTTAGCGTCAGATAAAAGAATGGTAGTAACAAGTTCTGATATGCTTCTCTACACTCTACTTGATAAAGTTATGAAGGCTACTCAGCAATTAGTTGATAAAGTTGACGAAGAGGTTGATAAATGTGGTAAATCTATTTTCGGTAAAAGAGCAGAAAAAATAATTGAACATATTAGTATTACTAGGAAGAATGTTATCGTGATGAATACTATGTTCAAACCACAGTTAGCTATTTTCAGTAAACTCACCAATGGAGCAATTAAAGGTTTTGCTGAAGATATGGAAAACTACTGGGGTAACATTCACGATTATTACCAGAATATATGGGACACAGTTGAAGACGCTGGTGAACTTATAAAGGGTTATAGTACAACATTCGACTCTTTACAGGTAAATAAAACAAACGAAGTGATGAAAATATTAGCTTTAGTTTCTTCTATTTTATTACCAATATCGTTCTTAGCTAATCTTTACGGTATGAATATTAAAATACCTTTTCAGAACCACGATCAATTTTATATGTATCTTGGTGGTTTAATGTTAGTTATGATAGTTGGAATGTTTTCGTATTTCAAATTTAAGAAATGGATGTAATTATATATAGTAGAATGAGAATAATTTTTATATTTTTAATAGGTATATTTTTCTTATTTGTTGGGTGTAAAAAGAAGGAACCAACAATTATACCTTTTACTTATACAAGTTTAAAAGCATCTGATTCAACTATCAGAGTGAATGAAATGACTAACATTGTTGCTGAGGCAACAGGTGATGAATTGGTTTATAAATGGAGCTACTTATGGAACATTTGTAGGTAGTGGGAATACAGTTCAGTGGACGGTTTGCCACGCTGATAATTTTATAATCACATGTGAAGTAGTAGATAAGAATAATCATTCAGATACAAAAAGTGTAACTATTAAGGTAATTAATTAAAATATATACAAATATGAATAAGAAAGGAGAGGTTTTTCGGTAAGTGTTAAAAATTAATCGAAAAACCCATGAGTTACAAATGTAAAGTAGAAATGGATATTACTGATAACAGGTATGTCTATAACAGATCAAGAAAAGTTTACCTCGAACAAAAAGGTAAAATTCATTGCTCTCGCTGTGGTTATCACAGAGGAGAAAATGATGAAAGAAAATCATACGGCACCACAGGATTTTGGAGAAAGACTGGAAAGCGTCTTCGTCACCCAAACTGGAAATTGGTTTCTAAAAACAGAAAACAATGGATGAAAAAACCAATTATAAGAGTGGTTAAAAAAAGCCAATGGTTCGAGGATTATCTTAATATTGATTTTTAAGAATTAAGCCTGGTTCCGATAGCGATCGATTCGACCTGTTTCGTAAACAGGAGTATGATATACCATCGTTGGTTTGAATCCAACACCAGGCTCGAGAGTACATTAAAAAATAATAATAGAATTAATGAAATATTGTAAAGTTTGCGGTGAAGAGATTCCAGAAGGAAGAGTTAAGGCGTTACCAAACGCTGAGACCTGTGTGGAACATTCAGGAGCAAAAAAGAAGAAAGGATTTGTTGTAATTAGTAGTAAAACTACATACAGCGAATTAGATATAGTGGATGATAACACTTATAAAATGTTAAAGAAATTAGATAGAGACGGTTGGCACGCTTGTAATTAATAAAAAATAAAAACAAATAAAATGAAAAAGATTCAAATCGAAATCATGGCTTCCGAGGGAGGTAATGATTCAAAACTATTAGTGGTAGATCTTATGGATATTTATATCAGATCAGCAAAAAACCAAAACTTCAATTGAAGAGTAGTTGAAGTCAAAGATGGTTTTGCTTCGATATGAATAGAAGGTGATAGCGTAAACAAATTTTACGCAAACGAAAGTGGAGCACATTGCTTTTCGAGGATACCACCAACAGAAAGAAATGGTAGAACTCAAACAAGTATAGTTAAAGTGGCGATAATGAACCCAGAAAAAGAAGCGGGATACGTTTTGAATAGAAATGATGTAACAAAAAATTATATCAGATCTTCAAAAAAAGCGGGTGGCCAAAATTTAAACAAAGTTTCTTCTTGTGTTCAATTAATACATATTCCAACTGGTATTCAGGTTAAAGTTCAGGACACAAGAGATCAAACCAAAAATGAAATTATCGCGTGGGAAAGATTGACTCAAAAATTAAAAGTCATCGAAGACAAGAACGATCGTGAAAAAATTGATAACAAACGCAAGGATCAAATTGGAGAACATGGTAGAGGAAATAAAAGAAGAACATACAGATTGAAAGAAGATATCGTGCAAGATCATATCACTGGCAAATCATGTAGATGGAAGGATATATTGAAAGGTAAAATAGAGTTACTTTTCTAATTTTTCTTTGAATTTTTCACTTATTTTTATATATTTTTCGTTGTTTAAAGTCAGATTTTTTAATCTTAGTATTTTTTATTTGAAGAAAAAATTCTTAACTTTGAATATAATCTTCAATTAGGTCATACAAGTTTTTATATATAAAGTAAAAACTTTATGAATTTCACAATATATGGATTGAAGGAGAAGGGCAATGATGAAATCAAATATATTGGTTTAACAACATCTAAATTAAGCATTAGATTCAGTAAACATTTAAGTGATAAAAAGGTTGATCATAAAACCAATTGGATAAAAAAAATTGGCAAGGATAATGTTGAAATTGTTGTTATAGAAGATGAAATATCAGATATAGATACATTACATGAAAAAGAGATATTTTATATTAATAAATATAAAAAGGAAGGCCATAATTTAACTAATATAACTAATGGTGGAGAAGGCTGGTATAATATGGTTTTCTCAGATGAACACAAAAAAAATATTAGTTTAAATCATGCTGATGTAAGTGGAGAAAATAATCCCATGTTTGGTAAAGAACACACTATTAATGTGAAAAATAAAATAAGGGATTTTAGATTGAATTATAAAATTTCAGATGAAACAAAAGAAAAAATGAAGTGTAGTAAATTAGGTGAAAAAAATACTAATGTTAAATTAACATCCGATGATGTATTGAAAATAAGACAATACGTTAATGAATACACACAAAAGGAATTAGCATCTATGTTTAATGTTAAACCTGGGGCAATTAGTAAGATAATAAATCACACTACTTGGAAACATTTAAAATGAATTATATGAGTTATTTTGATAATTTCGTTTTGGCGCCTTATATTTTAAAAGCGACAGCTCTTATAGGGGTTCATCGTAAATGTGGCGGAAATCAATTTCGTCATCAATTCGCAACACTTGGAATCTTATTAGACTATAAATATTTCAATGATTCGGTTCTTTTAAAAGCCGCGTTGTTGCATGATATTATAGAGGACGTTGTCGATTCAGAAATGGATGCTATTCGTTCTTTAGATGGTGACGGACAAGCAGTTATAAACTTAGTACAAGAAGTATCTAAAAGTAAGGAGGAGACTAAGGCTGATTATCTTAAAAGAATTTTGGAAACTGGTTCGGATAGGGCTAAGATTTTGAAATGTGCAGATAGAATCAGTAATCTTACTGATATGCACTTAGATACACATACATCAGGTAAGATAGCACAATATCTTGATCAGACTGAGCGGTATATTATTCCAATGGCTCTTTCTATTTCTAATCTTGATTTTGTAAGGGAATTAGCAGATTTAATTATTCAGAGAAGATTATTAATTGCGTGAAATGGACAACACGGTTGAAGTAGCAAAAGATTTCATTAAGGATATTGATGAAATTATAGAAGAAGGTTGGTCGGAAGACAGGGATTATCTAGCCGAACAATTTGTTAAATATGCTAGTTTAATTGATAATAAAATGATAACTAAAGATTGTCAGGCGTTAGATTTTAAAAATTGTGAATACTGGCAAAATACATTATACGGTTGTTCTAGCTGTTATCATTGGCATAAATTCGAAACGAATTCAAAATTTAATTATAATATAACTTGAACACAACTCTTTATAGACCAGTAAATAAAGCAGAATTGGATCTTATCATAGCAAGCGATTGGACCCAATTTCCACCACGTTTACCCGAGCAACCAATATTCTATCCAGTTCTTAGTTTAAGTTACGCTAAGAAAATAAACGAATGGAACGTAAACGCTTACGGTGAAGGGTTTATAGTGGAATTTCAAATTGATAATATGTATTTAGTTATACATAATATTGATGTTCATAATGTTGGAGATAAAGACGATAATGAATTTTGGATAAGAGCAGATCAATTAGATTCTTTCAATAAAAATATAGTAGGAAAAATAAAATTATGTATTACATAGTACAAGAAAGATTATACAGAGAAGACGAGTGGGACGATCTTATTCACGCACTGGAAAGATTCAATCTTAATTACGAGATTGTTAAACTTATTCCATTCGTTGACGATTTTGAATTTGAGACAAAAGAAAAAAATGTCTTTTGTTTTGGTGCGCTTAAGATGGCAAGACTTGCTCCAAAGTACGGTTGGTATCCTGGAATTCTTATGACGCCTAATCACGATTTTAATGTTTATAAAGAATATTACAAAGAAAACTTATTGAATTATGACTCAAAAATATACAGAATATCCGAAGATTTTGAATGGAACGGTGATTTCTTTGTTAGGCCTGTATTGGACACTAAGATTTTTAATGGAAGACCTTATGCCATGCAAGACTGGAAAAAAGAAAGCAATCGTCTCTTGTGTAACTCCAAAAGTGATAAGGATAATGGAATAACCAACATAGTTAGCGAAGACACTCTTATACAAGTTAGTAGTCTTAAAAATATTCAAAAAGAATTTAGATTCTATATCGTTGATGGTAAGATAGCTACAGCGAGCCTTTATAAAGAAGGATATTTTGTGAGGTATAGTGATATAGTTGATCAAGGGGCTATAGATTATTGTAACGAGATGATAAAAGTGTTTCAGTTGGCTGACGCTTTTGTAATGGATATTTGTTTGACTGACGATGAGTGGAAGATAATTGAGTGTGGTTGCCTTTCGTGCGCTGGTCTCTACAAAGCTAACATACCTAAACTTCTAATGGCATTAGAAGATAAATTTAACATTGAGATATAATCTTCTTCTAATCTTTTATTTTTAGAAGAATTAGTGGATCTTGTTGTTATACATAAGTTATCGATGGATGATATAATTGATGGTAATATACCGTTATCAAATCCATGTTTTATGGATATTTTATGATCTATTGTTGGATATTTTTTATCATTACTATTTAAGATTAAATCGTTTTTAATATATTCACCAGTGTAATGATCGAATCCGTCCCATTTATCAAAAACCTGATTAGCAATTAGTAAGGTATATTTATTAACTAATAATTCATATTTATGATAATCGCTTCTTTCTTCACGAGAAGACCATCTCTTACTTACAACATTAGATATATACATTTTTTCTTTAACTTCTTCACTCATAGTTGGATACGGGACATTTAATTTTTCCATACACGTATTCACTTTTTTCAGCTTTATATCTGGTCTTTGAGATGGATGTTCAAATCCATATTTTTTCAAATTTGTAATTTTAAATTTATTTTTACCTATTTCTGATTGTATTGAAACCTCGGTTCCATAATTTTTTAAGCAAGTTTGTTTACTCTTATCGTTTGAACATTTTTGGGAACAGGAATAATAACCATAGTTATTTACACTTTTCATATATTCTCTATATTGTAATATTTTAATTTTTTCACAAACATCACATTTAACTGTTATTTTAACAGGACTGCCTGATATTAAATCATTTATATTAACAATAAAAATATCATACATTTTTGTAAAAATATAACCTTTATCAACATAATATTTTTTATTGTTACTGTTCCAAGTCATTTTAACTTCTTTATCTAAAATCATAATATATAAAATTCTTTTTCATTTATAACATCATTCTTAATAAGATCTGTATATATTAAATGTTCAATATATTTAGATTTATTTTGAAAATTATCTTCCAAGTATGTCTTTATCTTATCATCTAATGTTATTGATATTTTAACTCTTGATTTTACTTTTTTCATATTAATAGGGTTTTAATAGTATATATTAATAAAATAAAGTCATATTTTTCTATTTTGGTTTTTTTATTCAAAATAAATTAGTAAATTTGTAATTCAAAAAAAAATAGTTATGGGAAGACCTAAAGTTAAAGACAAGAAAGTATCTATATCTGTTACTATTAACGAAAAACTTAATCAGGAACTAGACAAGTTTCTGGTTGAGAATAATTTAAGTAAATCGGAGTATATAGAATATCTAATCAAGAAAAACAATCCTAATTTAGATCAGAAATAAATGGATTTTACAAAGTTTACAGTTAAAGCAAAAACCGCAATCCAAAAGGCTAGAGAGATTGCCCAAGTCAAAGGACATAAATCTATTGAAACTTCACATATTCTTAAAGGGATTATGTTAGTTGACGATAATGTTGCTCCTTACATTCTTAAAAAGATGAATGTTGACGTTGACCTTCTTATGAAGATCGTTGATAATATTATAAAATATTATCCAAGAGATCTCATTAGTAGAGAACACTTGTCACCTTACTCAAATCAGGCATTAGATAGAGCTATCACTTATTCTCTTGAATATGGTGATGAGTTTGTTTCTGTTGAACATATTCTTATGGGTATTCTTGGTGGAACAGACGTTTTAGCTAAAGAGTTTGTAAAAGAAGGTATTACAATAGAAGGGATTAAATCTGGTTTAGAAGATATTAGAAAAGGTGTTAAAATCACTTCTCCAGAAGCTGATATAGCAATCAACGCCACAAATAAATATACTAGAAATCTTAATGAATTGGTAAAAGCAGGCAAACTTGACCCAGTTATCGGAAGAGACGACGAAATTAAAAGAATTCTTCAAATTCTTTCAAGGAGAACAAAAAATAATCCACTTATCATAGGTGAATCGGGATGTGTAGACGGTGATACTATTATTACTATTAGAAAAATTTCAAATGATACTACACATGAAAATATAGAAATAGACTATTAAATTTTTATATATAACTTTATCAGGGACAGGAAAAAACCTAACCCTGATGAACTAAATATGGAAATAAATATAAAAGGTAAACAAAAATTAATATTATCTGATTTTATTGAATTTTACGATTATGTTATTAATAATATAATTTTTGAATTGAAATTTGATAAAGATAAAAAATTAGAGCGTTTTTATGAAAATAATAATTATATAAATGGAATAAAATTATTTAGATTGAAAATAAGATCTATGTATTATAATTTAACAACATTAAAAATTGATTATTGGTTAAGTAGAGGATGGTCATATGATGAATCTGTAAACAGAATAAAAGAAATACAATCTATTAGAAGTAATATTTCTAAAGAAAAAATGTTAACATTAAAAGAAATAGATTATAAAAAATGGTGTGAAACGCGTAACACAAGGAAAGAATTTTATATGAAGAAGGGGTTAACAGAAGAAGAATCTGTAGATCTTTTAAAAGATAGACAAAAAACATTTTCAATAGAATCCTGTATAATTAAATATGGCGATAATGGATATGATGTGTGGAAGAATAGGCAAATTAAATGGTATAGTAAAATAAAGAATATAGATTGTGATAGAGATTCAAATTCATCTGATTTCTATAAAAATAAATATGGTGATAATTGGATTTTTAAAGCAATTGATGATTGTTCTTTTTTAAATAAAGATTTAATTAAAAATATTATTCAAAAAACGAATAATGATTTTGTGTTTTTCATTAAAGAATTAGATGAAAGAATAGAAATAGTAGCTTTAAACGACATTTATTTCATATTTAATTCAAAACTATTGCAAAATTATTTTGGTAAAAATAAAGAAGAATTAACTGAAATAATATTAGGCACATTAAATATAAACATAAAAGGATTTGGAAATATAAGATATTTCAACAGACATATATGTAGAAGTAATGGAGAATATTATATAGCTAAAAAATTAAAAGAACTTAACATAGATTATGTTTATGAGAAAAAATATCCAAATTCAAAATATGTCTGTGATTTTTATATACCAATTTTAAATCTTTACGTTGAATATATGGGTATGCTAAAAAGTAATTATATACAAGAAAATCGTCTTGACATATATTTAAAATATAAAACTAGATATGATGATAAAGAGAAATTTTGTAAAGATAATAATATAAAATATTTATTTAATAATAATATGGTGGAAATAATAAAAAAAATAACAAATGGAAATTAAAATTGAAGATTTTTATAATTTAATTAAAAATGATGGTGGCACTTTTGAAGTACTAACGCCAGATGGATTTAAATTAATTGGATATGTTTATAAAAAAAATAATAAACAAATATATTCAATAAAATTAGAAAATGGTTTAATCTTGAAAGGTTCAAATGATCATCTAGTTAAAATATATACGTATAATATTGAAGAAAACAATATTAACCCTAATATAGAAATATTAGATAACGATACATGGATTAGATTTTCTAATATTAAATATAATGATATAATATGCACTAAAATTGGAGAATTCAGTGTAGTTAAAATTGACAAGTTAAATAAAAATATAACATATGATTTAGAAGTATTGGATGATAGACACCAATATTATTCTAATGATATAATTTCTCACAATACTGGTAAAACTGCTGTAGCACTTGGTATAGCACACAAGATTGTTAGTGGTGACGTTCCAGATAGTCTGAAAACTAAACAAATCTATTCACTTGACCTCACAAATATTGTATCTGGGGCTAAATATAAAGGTGAATTCGAAGAAAGACTTAAAGGCGTCTTTAACGAAATTATCGCATCCAACGGTGAGATCATTCTTTTCATTGATGAGATTCATAACCTCATTGGAACTAACGGGGGTGAAGGTTCAATGGATGGTGCTGATATTCTTAAACCCATATTATCAAGGGGTGAGATGTTAGTTATTGGTGCTACTACTACAAAGGAGTATCATAAATATTTTGAACAAGATAAATCATTTGAGCGTAGATTTCAAACTGTTACCATTGAAGAACCAACAGTTGAAGAAGCTATTGCCATCTTAATAGGATTGAAAGGAAAATATGAAACTTTCCACAATGTAACTATTAAAGATGAAGCTGTTGTGGCTGCAGTAGAACTTTCTAAAAGATATATTTCTAATAGATTTTTACCAGATAAAGCCATTGATATTCTCGATGAGGCCTCTTCTAAATTAAAGTTGGACGCTGAAGTAAAAGAAAAAGTGGTTGACGCCGATCAAATTGCTATAGTTGTATCGGAAGTAAGTCAAATTCCTGTTAATAAATTAAAAGGCAGTGAAAAGGAAAGACTTGTAAATCTTGAAAAAGAATTACATAAAAGGGTTATTGGACAAAATGAAGCCATCAAAGCTGTTTCAGATGCTATACGTAGAAGTAGAACAGGTCTTCAAGATCCAAAGAAACCCATCGGTTCATTCATATTCCTTGGTACCACAGGGGTTGGAAAAACAGAGCTTGCTAAGGCTCTTGCTGAATTTCTTTTCAATGACGAAAATTCTATGGTTAGGATTGATATGTCTGAATACATGGATAAAAGCTCAGCTAGTAAACTTATTGGTTCTGCACCAGGTTACGTTGGTTATGATGAGGGTGGACAACTCACTGAAGCAGTTAAGAGGAAACCTTATAGTGTAGTTCTCCTTGATGAAATCGAGAAGTCCCACCCAGACGTCTTTAATACACTTTTACAGGTATTGGACGACGGTAGATTAACAGACAATAAAGGTTATCTTGTTGATTTCAAGAATACTATTATAGTAATGACTTCAAATCTCGGTTCTAGCATCATTCAGTCTAATATGCAAGGAATGACTGATGAGACAAGGGATGAAGTTATTAAGAAAACAAAAGATGAAGTTATCGCGATGTTAAGGAGAACAATTAGACCAGAACTTCTTAATCGTATTGATGAGACTATTGTATTCCAACCTCTTACAAAATCTGAAATTCTTGATATTGTTAAGATGCAGTTTAATGGTATAAAGAAGATGTTAAAGAAGAATGGTGTGGATATGACGGCATCTGATGAAGCTTTAAAACAGATTGCTGAGTGGGGATATGATCCTCAGTTTGGTGCAAGACCTGTTAAGAGGGTAATTCAGGAAAAAGTTATCAATGTACTTTCTGGTTTAATGTTGGAAGATAAGGTATCGAAAGATAATGCAATATTTATTGATGTAAAGGACGGTCAGTTATTATTTATAAATAAATAGAAATGAATTTACTTTGTTTAATATTTGGTCATAAGAAGATTGTAAGAAATTGGTACCCAACTGATCCGATAACATCGTTGGGATGTACAAGATGTAGGAAAACTCTTGATCAGAGACCGAATCCTGGTTATATAGCAGATTGGTATTATTCGGGATTAAGGCAAACTTTTAAAAGGGTATTTTCAGCAAATGATCCATATGGTGAAGAAATATGGGACGAATAAGATATTTTAAATTTTTTTATAATTAAATTTTTTACTATATTTGTAAAAAATATAGAAAAATATGTCCAATAACAACGGCTCAATGGTAGCAGTATTTTATGCACTGGGTGGTAATGCTCTTATTGCCGCTATCAAATTTACTGCTGCAATATTAACAAGTAGTGCTGCTATGATGGCTGAATCTATACATTCAGCAGCAGATACTCTCAATCAAGTATTTCTTTTAATTGGTAATAAAAGATCTCAAAAAGAACCAACAGAAGCTCATCCATTTGGTCACGAAAGAGAATCTTTCTATTGGGCTTTATTGGTAGCTGGTCTTTTATTTGTTGGAGGTGGTATTTTCTCTATATATGAGGGTATTCATAAGATTTACAATCCTGAACCAATACACAATATATATTTGATATTTGTAATATTATTCGTTTCAATAGGAATTGAAGCCAAATCTTTCTCTGTTGCTTATAAAGAATTCAAAAAGAAATCAAAAGAAAGTTTCTTTAAGGGTATTAAGAATTCAACCGATACTAATCTAATTGTAGTTTTACTTGAAGACTTCGCTGCTCTTGCTGGTCTTATTGTTGTTGTGATTACAACAGTATTATCTTTATTTAATCCAATTTTTGACGCTTTTGGTTCGATTTGTGTTGGATTATTGTTATTATCCATTTCTCACACTCTGGCTAACGAAATTAGAAAACTCATTGTGGGTGAAAGCATGCCAAGAGAATCAAGAGCTAAGATTAAAGGTATAATTCATCAATATGATATAGTTGAACATATTAACGGTGTTAAAACTATGGCTATTGGTAATAATAAATATTTAGTTGTTATATCAGTAGATATCGACGATGATGCCACTGGATATGATATTGAAGATCACTTTGAACAAATTAAAATTGATATTTTCAAGGAGTTGCCAGAAGTCAAAGTTATAACTATCGATATTCAGGATCCAAATAAAAGTACACTAATGTAAAATAAAATGGAAAACGTAAATTATTTTGACGATAAAATGTCTGATCCTCAGGGACGTGGATACGTTATGTATCGTATGTATGACGACGGAGTTCATGTACTTATGGGAAGTCATACTGATTTTGCACATAGGGGTAAAGGAATTTTTAAAACTCTATTTGAAAGGTTCTTAGAGAATGAGGTTAAATTGGGAGAGATTGTTTATATTGCGCTTATTAATAAAAAAATTCTTCCTTACCTTTTAGGTAAAGGATTTGTTAAAATAAAAGAACCTATCAGACATTGGGGTAAGGTAGGTAATGGTGTGAATTTGAAATACGTGAAGAAATGAAGAAAGGTAAAAATGTAGGATTTAATATTCTAGTGGTTGGAGAATGGATTTGTCCATACTGTCATGAAGTTATAAAGATTGAATATAATACAAGTCCTTATAGGGAAATTGCTGAAGACCCGCCAGATCATAAATGTCCTATTTGCAGAGAATATTTCACTTTAGATTTTTATGATAACGAAGAATAGATAAAAGTGGTTATTTTATAGTATTGGTCGTAATAGGTTTACTATTATGGCTTGTTAACACTTACATCCCTATGGATGCAACCATTAAAAAAATAGTAAATATTGTAGCAATTATTGTTGTTATATTATGGCTATTGAAGGTTTTCGGAGTTTTCGGTTATCTTGGAGCAGCTCACATCTAATTAATTAAAATTAACATTTTCTTTTTTAATATATACTAGAAAAAACTAAAGGTATATGTTAAAAAAGAAGGTTGTATTGTTACTAGTTGAAGATGATGATGATATAATAAAATTAATTAAAGGAATTCTTAAAAGTTCCAAAGTAAAAATTTACGTTAGTAAAACTGGTGAGGACGCTATTGATATAGTTAAAACTAAAAATATAGATATAGCTTTAGTTGATTACAAACTCCCTTATAAAAACGGAATTCTCATTACCAACGAAATTAGAGGAATAAGACCTAATATGCCTATCATATTAGAAACTGGTGAAAAAATGTTGTGTGAAAATATAGACATGACTAAAGAATTTCAATTTGACGACGTTCTATGTAAACCATTTGATCGAGAAGTGGTTATGGAAGTTCTAAATAAATATTTAAAATAATTTTATTTATATAAAAATTTGTGGTATATTTGCTTACCAACAAAATGCCCAAATGAAGTATAATTTTGATCACATTGATAAAGAATCTATTACTGATGCTATTACAGAGCTTGCAGTAAAGATGAAAAATGCAAAATTTAAAATTAATATTTCCATAGGAAAATTGGGTAAAATCACCGCAGATGGTAGAGTGATTATATCCAGCTGTTCCTGTTTATTCAATATGAAACTCCAAAATTTAATTGAAGAGGATTTAATAATAATTCTCAGGTACTTACAGCACATGGATAAGTGTAGGGATATCCCCATAAAAGAAACCAGATATGGTGAAGTTTATGATTTAAATTGGAAAAGGTGGGAAAAAGTGCCATCAAATAAAAAAGACGTACAAAAGAGAATTAAAGAATACCTAAGTAGGAAGAAAAATGTTGCAGTTATTGATCTTAGAAGTTCAAATATAAGTCCTAGTGTCAAGAAAATTGGTCTGTATATAAAAAATAAATTATATGATTTAAGAGTTAAATATTATAAAAATGCTGATATTTGTTACGATTATCACGACGATTCTTTTATAATTGTGATAGATAAGTACGAAGAATCTCCATTTGCCAGGAGTATAGTTCATTTAGTGAGTGATATTATGATGAAATTCAAAAAGACTTGCGGTGTTTTATCATTAAAGGATTATACAGAAAAGATACATAATAAACAAACGAGATTAATTTACTTTTAAACTAAACTCAAATGAAAATTGTAAATACATATTTAGTGATGAACAGTGGACATTGGATTCACAAAGTTCACGAACTTGAAAATGGTCAGTACGTTATCGAAAAACAAGTTGGTGCTGGATTGTTCAGTTCGTTTTCTTTAGAGAAGATTACAAAAGAAAGATTTGAAGAGTTGAAAACCAATTGGAAATAATAATGGAAATGCTAAGAATAGACGTGAGTAACGTAAGAATAGTTGGTAAAAATTTGATAGGAGATTTAGAATATCTACCTTATCATATGTTTGTTGACGACTATATCTTTAGGGACGGTGATGTTCTTGTAGATACAGGTAAAGAATGTTATATTGATATGGTTGAAGATAAATACTGGGAACTAGCGTATGAGTTATAAAAACTTTTTTTTCTTTGATATAGAGACAACCTCTAAATCTCAATCTATATTTGATCTTAAATTGGATGATGAAAGAGGTTACGATCTTTTTGTTAAGAAATGTGAATCAATGAAAAGATTTGATACCGATTGGAACAAACCCATCGATGAACTCTATATAGACAAGGCTCCTCTTTTACCTGAATTTGGTAAAATTATATGTATGTCATTTGGAATGTTCAATGATGAAGCCAAGAAAATAATGACTATCATTGAAGACGATGAAGAAGTCATGATGAGAAGAATAGCTAAAGTCTTTACTAGAACTGGTCAATCACGAAGAGTTCCTTGTGGATTTAATATCAAAATGTTTGATTTGCCCTGGTTAATTAAGAAGATGTACAAGTACGAAATCGATGTACCTCTTTGTCTTAATTTCGTTAGTGCAAAGCCTTGGGAAATAAATATACACGATTTGTCTGAAATATGGAGGGGTATAGGTAAAACTACTTCATCACTCGACGAAGTACTATACGAATTAGATATTCCTATAGCTAAAAAAATTATGAATGGCACAGATGTTCACGAATATTTCTGGGGTAAAGGTGATAAGAAATCTATCATGAGTAAATGTGAACAAGATGTTGAAAAACTCATACTAGTATCAGAAAAACTTAAACTATGAAAATATTATTAACTTTTATATTTCTTTTAATTCCATTTATATCCTTTCAACAAGACGTGCAGAAAATCAAATCTTCAGCAATCGTGTCAGCTACAATAGTAACACCAATTAGTATTACAATAAAACACGACTCGATCTTTCAAACAGGAGGTGGACATTATTCAATAACAAGAGACTCAACAATCATCATACACTTCGAATGATACGCACTAATAAAGTGGTGGCGTTTACTTATTAAACTTTACATAAAAACCTGGTTTGTAGATATATACACTGTCTTAAACTCATTAGAATTATGTTTATATATAATAGTATGATAATAATTCTAGCAACATTAATAATTTGCACAGCGACAGTTTTACTTGTGCATACATATCAAATACATTCACAGAAAAAATGAGAAACATGAAAACAAAATTGGAAATTACAAGTTGGATTTTCTTTAATCCGTTAAAGTATTACGCTTATCGCTTTCGTTTAAGACAGGGGCTATCTAAAGAATATTGTTATAAACTTATTCGTGGTTGGGATCGTAAAAGAGTTATGGCGTTTTTATTATACAAGTACAGAGGATAATCTTTCATAAATATTATTCCTGCCCTTACCAATAGATACCAAAGTTACTGGTACACCTACTTCTCTTTCAATATATTGAATATATTGTTCTAAAGGATCTTTATTAGTATCTGTATTCCAACCTATAAAATCTACGTAAATTGGCTCAGCCATATCATCATGCACTTTATTACTGTAATGATAATAAGATAACATTTCTTTATAATCCATGTCCATATAAGTATATCCTATACACGCTCTTATAGTGCCAAAATCATTTAGCACATCAGCTTTAGTCATAACTAAATCTGTTACTCCATTAATTTCACAAGCGTACCTTAAAGCCGGTATATCTAACCAACCACAACGTCTTGGTCTACCAGTAGTTGCACCAAATTCTCCTCCAATTTTTCTGATATTTTCACCTATTTCGTTTTTGAGTTCGGTAGTAAACGGTCCGTTGCCAACTCTAGTCATGTAGGCTTTAAAGACACCATATACTTTTCTAATATTTTTATGAGATACCCCGAGTCCAGTCATAACACCACCGATGGTTGTATTTGAACTAGTAACAAATGGGTATGTGCCGTGGTCTATGTCTAGTAGGACACCTTGAGCTCCTTCAGCCATTATTTCCGTTTTAGGATCGTTTAAATAACCTCTCGCTGATCCTATTTGTAATGTTAATAAAAATTGTAACGATTCAACAAATTCTTTATATTTATTATCATAATTGAAATCTTTTATAAATTTTTCATTTACGTCACAAACTCTAATACCAGTTCTTTCCACTTTACTTTTATAACAAGGACCTATTCCTCGTCCTGTTGTACCTATTTTTAATATTTTTTCTTTTTCTTTATCTTCGATTATATGTTCTGGTGTAAGTATGTGGGCGCCAGGAGATATTATAAGATGTTTTCTAACTTCAACTCCATCTGCTTCTAACATTTTTATTTCTGTTTTAAGAGCGATAGGATCTATGACTACTCCGTTTCCAACAAAACATTTTTTACCGTAGAATATACCAGAAGGTATAAGGTGTAGAGCGTAAACTTTATCGTTATAAACTATTGAATGACCGGCGTTATTGCCACCATTGAATCTTGCAACTACGTCGTATTTATTAGCAAGGTAATCAATGATTTTACCTTTACCTTCGTCACCGTATTGTAATCCCATTAAAACATCTATCATAATTTAAAATTATTTTTACTTTCGTTATAGAAAAATTAATGAGATAAGTTTTGTTATTAGCGAATTTTGTCGTATCTTTGTATTAATAATTAAAAAATATAAACCATGAGAAAAGAAAAAAGAATTGAGGTGGGTGATTTTTTCAGAAAAATGGGTTATTATGTTGAATTCACAGATGGTGGGGCTACCCAGATATTTGTTAGAATTGGGGATCGCGTCATCAATGGTTGTTTTTATAATGTGTCTGCTAAATTTTGTGATTTCACAGGTGGAACATTTTACGGACATAATAAAGGATTCAAGTGGACTTATGGAAAAGAATCATTTGAGGATTTTTGGAAAAACATTGAAAACGTTTGGTAATTTGCGAATTTTATTATATCTTTGTATCTTAAATAGAAAAACTATGAAATACGAATACACATTGGTCAGAACATTATTTGTTTTTATAATGTCTTTATTAATGGTTATATTTGGAGTATTTAATTTAAATAAAATTGGTGAGCTGTTTCTATTATCTTTATCTTGTGTTGTTTTCATGACACCTATATCAATTTTTAGTGGTGTTGTTTTATTCAAGATGTGGAAAAGAAAAACTACTAAAATATGTACATCATGTGATGAATTCCCAAACGGGGAGCCATCTGAATCAGAGACAGAGCAGATAAATTATAAAATTAATTTTAAACTTTTATTAATTCACGAAATATAAATCTATTAAACTTTACACAATGGCAAATCCAGTAGGAATCGTTAGATTGATTGAAGGTAATGTATATCTCTATAACATGAGTGGACAGAAAGCCTTTACTTACTACACAAAAGGTGACGCCACAAGAGCTGACTTTATGGGTGACGACGGCACCGTTCAGATTCAGTTAGGTAATGGTAAAGTGGTTTTAGTCAACAGAAGTGGACAGTTATTCAAGACTTTCAACTAAAATGGAAAAAAATGACATTTTTGACTAAATATATACGTAATACTAATTGATAATTTATAATACTATAATACTAAACTTGAAGGTTACATACAGCAACACATAGAAATATGTAAACGAGAAACTGAAGCGGTTCGCCGCTCAGCTTCACAGTGGTTTTGAGGTTCACCTAGGTTTCCACAAAAGACAAAAAATGTGAATATTTTTAAGATACCGTTTTCGAAAAAACGGTCTGTATCCCGGAAAAGTTTTTATGGATTACTTACAGCAACAAAAAGCTATAGGCAACAGCAACACACGTAATCCGAGATTTTTTTCTTTATGAATGCCGTTTCAGGCAATAAAATCTCCATACGTGTGTACACCTGTACTTTAAAATTGTTTTTAGAGGAGATTAAAATTTATGTTAAATTGGAAGGTTGAAAAATTACTAAGTGGTGAAACCATCACGTCTAAGGAAGCAGGTAACTCGATGTTACCAATTCTAAAGTCTAAGCAACCTGTCGTGTTAGAACCGACAGACTGGACTAAGGTAAAAGATGGTGATATAGTCTTTGCGAAGGTTCACGGTCGATATTACACTCATTTAGTAAAAGCTATCGACCAAAATAAAGGATGTCTTATAGGTAATAATAAAGGTGGGATAAATGGTTGGAGTAAGCAAATATATGGAAAAGTGATTAAAATTTTATAAATTGTGTCTTGTGGAGTAAAAGGAAACTATTTATTTTTATATATACAATAAAAATAATCCCAATTAAAATGATAATTTATAAGACAATAAATTTAATAAATGGAAAAATTTATATAGGACAAGACTCTAAAAATGATGATAAATATATTGGTTCTGGATATTTATTAAGTGAAGCCATAAAGAAATATGGAAAGGATAATTTTAAAAAAGAAATTCTTGATATATGTGAAGATAAAAAAGATTTAGATAATAAAGAGATATATTGGATAAAATATTATAAATCAACTGATAAAAAAATAGGATATAATATATCAAACGGGGGAACTGGTGGTAAATTAGTTGAAGTAGAATGGAAAAAAGGAAGAAGTTATGAAGAAGCATATGGTGAAGACAAAGCTAAAGAAATAAAAGAGAAATTTTCAATTGAAAGAAAAGGCAAGAAAAGGGGATGGAAAAACACTACACCGGAAGAAACTGGTAAAAAAATTAGTGAGGTATTAAAATCGAAAGATATCAAAAGAAGTGAAGAAAATAAAGAAAAAATATCAATAAAATTAAAAGAATATTTTAAATCTGAAAAAGGAATTATAGCTAAAAATAAATTATCTGAATATCATAAAAATAAAAAATTATCAAATGAAACTAAGAAAAAACTAAGTATATCGATGAAAGGTAAATCTCCAAAAAAATTGGATGTTCATTCAACTTCAAAAATTTGGTTTTTTTATGATGATGAAAATAGGTTAATATTAGAAACAATAGGTAATTTAAATAATACTTTAAAAAATTTAAAAATAAATTGGAGAAATATTAAAAAATTTAGTAATTTGAATGAATGTTTGGAATATAAATTAGAAAATAAAATTAAATATAAAATTTATTATAAATTATTTTACGAAAAGGAAAAATTATGAATTTAAAGAGCGAATTTTAAAGAAAGAAAATTGGAATGATTAAAATAGGAAAGGAAGAAAATGACAGAGCACGACGTAGTAAGATATAAGGATAGGACAGGGACAGTCGTTCATGTTTATAATGAGAATGTTTTCGTAGTTGAATTTACAAATTACGACGGACATGAATCTTTACTATTAACATTAAATAAAGAGGAGGATAAATGAAAGTAAGAGCATCAATTAAGAAAAGAAGTGAAGATTGTAAGATCGTGAAACGTCACGGTGTTATGTATGTAATTTGTAAAAAGAACCCTAAGTTTAAACAGAGACAGGGGTAAGGAGGGTACTATGATTAAGTATTTTTGTAATAAAGACGAAATAGAAAAAAACGCAACAGACCTCATTCTGGCATCAGAAAATGAGATGGACGAAATCTGCGTTTTCCCTGATATTCATTACTGTTCAGAGAAAGCTATTCCTGTCGGTGTTACATTCTCCTCAACTGATAAATTCTTCCCTCTTGTTACAGGGAAAGACGTTGGATGTGGTGTTATGTTTTTAAGATTTCCAGTTAAAGCTTGGAAGAAATCATTTAACAAATTTGAACACTACAGCGCATTTAACAAAGCAAGTCAATTATTCACAGATGAAGGACTTGGTGGTGGAAATCACTTCCTTTCAATTGAAGATGGTGACGATGATTATACTTATATAATTTGCCACACAGGAACAAGGAATCTTGGGATTTATATGTATCAATATTTCTTAAAATTAATAGATGATTTCAACTTTGATGAAGGCACAAAAGGAAACAGTTTACCTATTGATATGTGGACTGATGAATTAAATGAAAAATATTCAAAAGTTGTTAATTCTGGAACTTCAAGAAGATTACAATTTGTAACCAAAACTTTTGAATTCCTTATTCACAATGGTTATATCAATAAAGTGAATTACGAAGTGAATGATTCAATTCACAATGTTTTCACAGTAGATGGTAGAAAAGCCATTCATAGAAAGGGAGCAACAGTATTAGATGGAACTCAAGTCGCTATTCCATTATCAATGACTAGAGGAACTTTAATAGTAGCACCAAAACCAATGATTGATATGAGTGAAAATCTTTGGTCTTGTGCACACGGAGCTGGAAGAAAACTCAGCAGAACTGATACTCTGAAACACTGGCACTCATTAAAGAAAAAAGAAAAGAAAATATATGAGCAAAATTTTGTAGAAATGTTGGGAAGAGATGGAAAATTCCCAAATGGTTACTTACAAGAGTTTGACTTTGCTTACAAAAGCACAGACACTCTTTTAAAAGATCAACCATTTCTTAAAAAAGTAACTCAAACTAAACCTATTGTAACTGTTAAATTTACAGAAATTTAAAATGGCTAAGACTCATAGGAAATACACCCATAAAGATAAAGTTTATCAAGAGGGTAGAAATAGTAAAAGAAAAGCCCAAAGTGAAGTAGAAACTAAGTACAAGTCAAAGGGTTATTGTCCCAGAGATAAATACTTTTGGGTAGATGATGAAATTGAATTAGAAGAAAACGAACAGCAAACTTAACAGAGTTTTCTGCAAAAACAAAACGAAAAATTATGGCAACAAAGAGAATTACATTACCAGCAGGATCACCATCAAGATTAGTAAATGGTGCTAGACAAAAAGATACCTTCACAGAGAAAGGTATGCCAACAAACTCAACCAGCTTAAACGCTTGCGTTGATATGTACTTCATGGCAGGTGCTGCCCGTCACTGGACAGACGCCCAAATTGAAGGATTGTTCCAAAAAGCTTTGGCTGAAGATCCTTTGACCGCTCTTAAACTTATGTTCTGGACAAGAGACGTACGTGGTGGAGCCGGCGAGCGTAATTTCTTCAGGGTATGTTTGAGTTATCTAAGAAATTATTATAAAGCCTTTTTACTTAAAAATTTGAAATTAATACCCGAATACGGAAGATGGGACGATCTAACATGGTTATTAAGTGAAGGACAAAATGACGAAATTGATGTCGCTGTTCTTAAATATATAAAAGAAACTTTAAAAGCAGATGAAAATAAATTTTGATGTGATTGATTCTGAATTAAAGGCTTATCTAATTGGACTTTTTTATGCTGATGCTTATCTATCAGATCGTGTTTTACAATTATATTTGTCTATAAAAGACAAAGAGTATGTTGAAAAATTAGCAAATATATTAGGAGTTAAAACACATAATAAAAAATTATCTATTGGATTTAATATATGCAACAAAAAAATTGTAGATTCCTTGTATAAAATGGGATTTATTAAAAGGAAATCATACCAAAGAGATGATATAGTCTTTAAAAATATACCAGATGAATTAAAAAGACACTTTATTAGGGGGTATTTTGATGGTGATGGAACAATATACATATCTAAATATAAAAAGAAAAATGTTGATTGGAAGGAAAGTATTAAATATGGAATTGGTTTTATATCAATAAATAAAGAATTATTGAATAGTATTAAAAATTACTTCTCTGTATCATTAAGTTTATCAGATAAAAAACTGAGAAGTGAAAACTCTGGAAGATTTATAAGTGATATTAACGATGAAGATCCATATGGTGAAGAACAATGGGAAAACAACGAAATTAAATATATTAGACTGATTTATAGTGGAAACATTATTTGTAAAAAAATATTAGATTTTTTATATGAGGGATCTACTATCTATATGGATAGAAAACATGATAAATATAAAGAGATAAGTATATTTAAACCGAAAAATTATCATTTTCATAAAAGAAGTAATAAATGGAGATATGTGTATGATGATAATGGATTAAAGAAGTATAAATTGTTTAAAACAGAAGATGAAGTTAAAAACTTTATAAAAAATAAAATTAAAAATTATGAAAGCTTTACTAGCAAAATGGTTGGATAGAAAAGGTCCAAAGGCAAATAAAATTAGAAAATATCTTGGTTTAACACCAAAGGATTACAGAAAGATGATAGTATCGCTATCACAGACTGTTGAGCAGTTAATGTGCGCAAAGCAATTTGAAGGCATTAACTACGAACACGTTCCTTCTGTAGCTATGAACAAGTACAGAAAAGCTTTCTACAAGAAAGATTCTGGTAGGTTCGCAGAATACATCGCAAATGTAAAGAGTGGTGTTGCCAAGATGTGCGCAAGCGCTATCTACCCATACCAACTTTACGACGCTTTCCTAAGAGCTAGGACAGAATTCGATAATTTGGCTATTGAGGCTCAATGGTATTCGTTGCCAAACTACATGGAAGGATCAACCGAGAGGTTGCTTCCAATGGTTGATACATCGGGTTCTATGGAATTCTATGGTGGATTACCAGCAAGAGCAGGTTGGTCACTTGGTCTTTATATTTCTGAAAGAAACGAGAGCATTTTCAAGGACGCTTTCATGACTTTCCATACTCATCCAAAGATGATGTACTTACAGGGTAGCATCGCCGAAAGGGTTCGTGCTATCAGAGGAGTAGAATGGAAAGGTACTACAAACCTTGAAGCAGCGTTTGAATTATTGCTTAACAAAGCAATTGAGAACAAGATTTCTGAAGCAGAAATGCCAACAGTTATCTTGATCTTATCAGATATGCAGTTTGACCCATCGAAAGCTTGCTACAACGCAAACGCTTACGAAATGATGAAAGCTCATTACGCTGCAGCTGGATATAAGATTCCAAGAATCATCTTCTGGAACCTTAGAGCAGCAGAGGATAAAGTAACAGCATCAGCATTTGACGAAAATGTTGGTCTTGTATCTGGTTTCAGCCCAAGTGGTTTGAAGGCTATTCTTCAAGGAGAAGAAATTCAAGATGAAGTAAAGGTCGAACCAAAGAAAGAAACTCCTTACGAATTGATGATGAAAGTCATTGACGGTGAGAGATACGCAGCAGTTACTATATAATGATCAAACACGTGTAACCTGAAAAGGTGAAAGGTCTCGCGAGCCTAGGTAAAGGAATATCCCACGTTTCCCTGATCAATAAAAAACCCAGTTTATCTGGGTTTTTTTATGCCTATTATAATAAAATCTAATCCTATATCAGCAATGAAAATAACTGTTAAATTAAACATTTCATATATTTTTTCTAAAATATTTAAATCAAAACAATGCTGGTGAAGGCATCTATTTTCAAAATTCTTTAGACTTCTTTCTCTGAAATTGGGGACAGGATGTAATTGCATATCGTGTAAAGTTAATATTTCATCCAAATGTGAAAGGTCGTCTTCTTTTATGTCGTTTTTAAAATCTTCGACGAGATGTTCAAATTTTACAATTTCTCTTTTATGATCAAAATTGGATTCTTTATTGGGGGCAATTACTACAAGCGCACCACCTTCATTTAATATAGATAACCATTGTTCTATTGCTTTAAGTGGATTTGCTATATGTTCTATATTATTACAAGATAATACAAAATCATATTTTTCTTTTATAGATGATAGATCAGTAGCGTCAAGTATGTACTGATTACCTAATCTTTTACCTTCTACGACAAAACCTTTATCTACTTCTATTTTACCTGTCCATACAGTTGATGAAGAGAAATTTATGCCATCTAATCTAGCTACCGATTTTCCGTCGGGTATATGCCAAAATTGGTCTCCGTATATGTGCATTTTTGGATTACTAAAATATCTCATGCTAGGTCCACCTATTTCGATACCAACTTTACCGTAAAAATATTCATTTAATATACTAGTCATCTTATCTTGATATTCTTTTGATAAAATGAGAGTGGCGTTTTCGTTTACCATAAAAATTTTTGTTTTATATATTAAAAAACCCAGTCCTTTCGGGCTGGGTTTATCATTCACTCTGTTACGTTCAAAGAAGAGGCTTTACAGAGCATCATAAGTTTTCAAGAATATTCTTCAATCTTGATGGATCAATAGGTCTTACATCTGGATTTTCCTCACCAATAAGAGAATAATTTAAATTGAGAATATCAATAATAATAAATTTAGGAGATTCAACTCCTTTTTCTCTCTCAGGCACGTAAACTATGAAATTATATTCGTTAAGTTTATCTGCTATTTTCTTTTCGTAGGGAATTTGAAATTTATATTTATTTTCTTTCGAATATTTTCTTTCTGGACCAGGATCTGCCATAGGTTGTTCAACTGGTTGCTCAACTGGTTGTTCTACTGGTTCTTCAGCTGCTTCTTTTAAAAAAGACTTATAATTTTTTAATACACTCTTTTCCATGATTTCTCTTTTGTTTTTTGGCTCTTCTTCATCGAAGATTAATTCGTCCTCATCCTCATCGTAATCAACTTTGTCTGTTCCTAATTCATCCTCTTCGTAGTCTTCATCGTCATCAACTTCATCATAGTCATCTTCACTATTCATAAAAGATTCAATATCCTTTTTAGCTTTTTCTCTATTATTTATACCCTTTAATTCATCGTAAAGATTTATAGCGTCCTCTTCATCTGCTATACCAGAAGCTACTAATTTATCGTAATATTCATCGTCCTGAGCAAGATGATCCATTGCCACTTCCGTAGCTATATCTGGGTTATCAGTATGTTCACGTTCGATTTTTGTTCCAATTTCTATATCATCTGGATTGAAATCATCTGGTGTTTTATCATCAGCTCTCCCACCTTTTAAATGATCTTTCCACTTTCTGTTTCCGAAATCTGTAAAATCTAATATAACTTTGCCCTTTTTCATAATATTATATATTAAATTGTTTTATTAATGTTTTTTCTTTTTGTTAACGAACTTCATATAATTCATTCTTCTTTTCATTATATCTAAAAAACTTACATTTTAATTTATCAATAATTTCATTTTGCCTGATAATATCCCTATTTTTCAAATTTCCGTTACTATCATAATGTTTTGGTTCATCGTATTCAATTGCTATGTTGTTATTTTTATCATACGCGTCAATAAAATATCCTAGATCAGATATATATAATTCCCCACCGTTTAAAGCATGTTGCAAATTCCAATGGTTTGTTTTTGATAATTCATCAAAATATTTACAAGCGTTTATATTATGCATTGGGCAAACTCCACCATTTTTGTTTTGAATATAGTTTATTTTAGACAATCTCATTTTCTTTTTTGTTTCATTCGACGCCTTTTTACCTATCATTTTTAATCTCATTTTTTCTATAGATCCTGGAGTGTGCGCATTTTTTGTAAAATTTTCGATGTTTGATCTCAATCTTTCTTTATATTCGTCACTGTGAGTTTCACCAAACATTCCGTTATTCATTCCTGAATTTTTTTCTGATATTTTTTGTTTAGTTAATTCAGATGTTTCATGCCCCTTTAAAGATGAACTAATTTTTTCTTTAGTATCATCAGATAATTTTCTACCAATCATCCATTTTCCAATTCCTTTATTTTTACAGGATTCACTTATTTTCCTTTTGGTTTCTTCTGAATGCATGCCTCTATATATTAATTATTTTTATCCGTTTTTATTCTTTCGATGGTAAGTCCAATAAATATAATATTTTAGTGTAATCCTTATCCCTATAAACATACGATTGTAACCTCTCACTCCAACTCACAAGTTGTTGAATTTTAGAATGATCCTTTCTTTTTATTTCAAAATATAGTCCGCTAGGTAGTCCAACGAGTTCCATAATTTCATCGGGATCGTATTCGTCTTCGAGATAACCTATATGTTCATTAAAACTTTTTATCATTTCTTTAATTTAAAATATCTTGTACTATAATAAGTATTATCACCTTTAACCCAAACAGCGTCGCCACTTGGTTTAGTTATATCAAATATAGTATATTCTTTTCCTATTTCCAGTCTTCTGCCACCACCGCCTTCTTTATTTGTACAAATAATAATATCACCGTCTTCCCAAAGAGAAGGATCATTTAAATCTATATCTGGTTTATCCCATACTTCTTCACCGTAGGGATCTAAGTCTTCTACGTTTTCTTTAATCATTCCAGTATTTATAAATATATGTTTTGGCCACCATATAGGTATTATACCTTCATATTTTATAATTTTATCATCTGATTCAAATTCGTCTAATGCTTTGCTTTTACCGTAATATTTAAAAAAATCAGCTTTAATTAAATTCGCTTTTCCTCTAACTTCAATAAAATATCCATCTTCATCTGGACTTATATTAATAATTTCATACTCTTCTCCCTCACTAAGTTCAATTCCTTCTGTTGTACATGTTGTAGTACATCTGATAATACTTCCAATTTTTTCAATGTCTTCATCACTCCACCATTCTTCACCGTAAGGATCTAAATCTTCTACGTTCTCTTTAATATATGTATCCTTTTTAAATCTTTTCATCATCCACCAACCACCTAAACCTTTTAGATTTATATGATTATGATGTACAGAGATAACCTCGTAATCAACTCCTAATTTGATTTTATTTGGAAAATCCAATCCACTATCGTCTATACAAATAACTATATCTCCCTCATGAATCCTATCTTCATTATCGTTCCAAACCTCTTCACCGTAAGGAACAAGATCATTATTCTCTTTAATATATGTATGAAATTTCTTTATCATTAGTAACCTCCTTGTTGTCCCACTGCTATAATAGCTGGATTTGAGGAAGTCCCTACTCTATCGGCGCCAGCGTTAACATAGGCTTCTATATCTTGTAAAGTTCTTACGCCACCACTGGCTTTAATTTTGATATGGTCGGGTAATATACTTCTCATAAATCTAACTTTATCAATTTCAGCGCCTTTTGTGGCGTAACCTGTTGAAGTTTTAACAAAATCAACACCAGCTTTTGTACAAAGTTCACAAGCCTTTTTTACTTGGTCCAAAGTTAATTCACCAGATTCAATAATAACCTTTAATACAACACTATCCGATCCGTGGCAAACATCAGCAACTTTTCTAATATCATCAAATAACTTTTGTTCCATATCTTTCTTCTTTTCGTCATCTGATTCCTTTGACCATTTCTGTAAAAGTTTCCAATTCATAACCATATCAATCTCGTCAGCACCATTGGATATAGCTTTTTGTGTCTCTACAACTTTCTCTTGTGTTTTATCTTCGCCCTTATGGAAAGAAATAACAGTACACACTTTAACATTCGTTCCTTCTAAGAAATTAACAGCATAAGATACGAAATCAGGTCTTATACAAACGCTATAAAATCCGTTCTCTTTTGCCTGTTGGCAGATCTCTTCAATTTTATCTATATTAGCGTCTTCACGAAGATAAGTATAATCAATGATACTATTAAATCTACGTGGATCAGGGCCACCCTTTACTTTAGGTTTGGCTATAACTTGGGGGTTATCTAATGCCTCTCTTACGAATTTATCAAATTTTTTTACCATAATGTGCTGTATATTTTTCTGTATATATTAATTTTTTGTTCCCAATTTTAAACAACGACCTAGTTCAATGTTATATATAAATAAAATCAAAAGAACTTATGGTATCAATAAAAATAGACGATATATTGTTTGCCCACGGTGATTATAGTACTGCTATTCAACAATCTAAATATATCAAATGGAACAGAAATTTTATAGTTGGAAACGAAGACATGGCTATTTACACAGATGGTTCTCTACCAAGAGTTAATAATAGAATTAAAACAAAAATTGCTTGGTTACTTGAATCCCCAGCAGTTAGTGCTTATCAACACGAATGGATAAAAAACAACTACAAAGCATTTGATATAATATTCACCAATAACAGAGATTTATTAGAAATGAATAGTAAATTTAAGTTTCTGCCCACTGGTGGTTGTTGGATAAGGAACGAAGAGCAATATATTTATCCTAAGACTAAATTAATATCTATCATTGCATCTAATAAGAATTGGACAGACGGACACGCTTTACGTAATAACATTGTTAATGAAATTAGAAACGGTCAAATAAAATGTGATCTTTACGGTAGAGGGTTTAATGAATTACCAGAGAAATTAGATGGTTTAAAGGACTATATGTTTTCTATTGTGGTTGAGAATACAAAGAAGGATTACTATTTTACTGAAAAACTTATAGATTGTTTTATGACTGGAACAATACCTATTTATTGGGGATGCCCATCCATAGGTAATTATTTTGACGAAAGGGGAATGTTGGTGTTTAATACCGTACAGGAATTGAAGAATATAGTGAATGGCATAAGTCCAGAGTTGTATAATTTGAAATTAGAATATGCTAGAAAGAATTTTGAAGTAGCCAAGGATTATATGATTGCTGAGGATTACATGTACGAAAAATATTTGAAACAATTATGAAATACCTAGTAGTATCTTATGGTGGAGTCGGTACTTATATGATGATGGATGTAATAGGTAAAAATAACTTTTTAAAAATACCAGAAACAAGTGGAATATGGCAAAAAGAATATCATCACATTAAATGTCCACCAAAAACTTTCGGTGAACCCGTTAAAGTTATATATATCTACGGTGATCCGTACAACGCTCTAATATCTCATTTTAGAAGAAGATGCATTTTAAAAGAGTGGGCACGTAATCATTGTAAAAACATGCACGGTGAATGGTGGAAATTAAATACTGATTGGGAATTGCTGGATTATTTAAAAAATGGTGAGGACTTGTTTAAATTCGAGGAACATTTTGATAATTGGGTAAATATAAAAGATAAAGATTATGACGTTATGGTGTTAAAATATGAGTTTGTAAAAAAATACGAAAATGTGGTATTATCATATTTAGATTCAGAAAATCCTATTAATTATAAAGAACGTTTATCAAATTGGAACGATCTAGATAGTGATAGTTTCGAATTGTTAAAAAATTATGTATGGAAAATTTTATGATAAATATTTATCATATCCGCCCATTATAATTTATTAAAAAATAAATAAATATTATGAGAAGAATAAAAGATTTATTAAAAGAATACAGGATGGGGGATATATTAGATGATTGCGGTGGAGTTAATTTATTACACGGATTAAATCAATTAATACATGAAAATTTAAATAAAGATTCTGTTATTTGTGAAATAGGATCATACGAGGGAAAATCATCAGAGCTTTTTGCTTTATTATGTAAGGAAGTTTATTGTGTTGACGTTTTTTATGATCAGAGGGCTACCAAAATATTCGATGATATGATTAGAAATTATAGTAATATATGGAAAATTGAAAAATTGAGTTCTTTGGCATCTAAAGAATTTCCAAATAATTTTTTTGATTTCATATATATTGACGCCAATCACGATTACGATTCTGTTAAACAGGATATTATAAATTGGATCGATAAAATTAAAATTGATGGATATGTTGGTGGACATGACTATCACCAAGGATCTGGTGGAGTATATGAAGCAACGCAAGAATTATTTAAAGATAAAGATTTGAAAATATATCCAGATTCTAGTTGGATATTAAAAATAAATTAAAACGATGTTATTAGAAATAGCTAGGAAGTACAATGTAGATAAAGCCGAATTAGGACAATCGGGAGGGCATAATTATATCCCCTTCTACGAACAAATTTTAAGAGATAAGAAAGAATCAGCTAAAAATGTATTAGAAATAGGTGTGGCTGGAGGAGCATCATTGAAAATGTGGAGAGACTATTTTGAAAATGCCACTATATATGGATGGGACATTTTAGACACATCACATTTAAACGAAGACAGAATAAAAACTTTTATTATCGATCAATCCAATATAAATAGTATAAATAATTTTTTCTTTAAAAATGATATAACATTTGATTATATTATAGATGATGGTAGTCATATGCTTAAAGATCAAATGATTAGTTTATTCGAATTATTTCCAAAATTAACGAAAGGTGGGATTTATATCATAGAGGATTTGTGGCATCATAATATAGATAGTTTTTTAAAATTGGGCAAAAAGGATGAATATATTGAATTAATTGATCCTGTTATTAAAAGTTTTGCGACAGAGGATAAAATAAAATTTTTACTGGATAATCTTATTTGTTGCCAAAAAAATAACGTCATTTTTTCTTCAGCTATAGATAAAACAGATCATCATTTTTATACTTTCTATAAAAAAATAATATGTAATGTGGGTCTAAGATATAATATTTTTAATAAATATTTAAACGAATATTTCGTTGAAACTGGTAGTTTTAATGGTGGTGGGATATCGTGGGCTTTAGATTCTGGGTTTAAAAATGTGGTATCAATAGAACTATCTGAATTATATTATAATAAATGCAAAGAATTATATAAAACTAAAGATAACGTTTTTTTATATTTGGGTGATAGTAGTATAATTTTAGGTGATATTATAAGGAGTATAAATACTCCAATGACTTTCTGGTTAGATGGGCATTATTCTGGTGGTGATACAGCGATAGGTAAATATAATAGTCCATTAATGCAAGAGCTGGATATAATAAAAGATCATCCTATAAAGACTCATACAATATTGATAGATGATATGAGGTGTTGGAATGACTTACATGAATTCAATAAAAATGATATTCTCAATAAATTAGAAGAGATCAATAAAGATTATGAAATAACTTACGAAGACGGATTTATAGATAAAGACATTTTAGTGGCAAAAATAAATAATAAAAATGTTTTATAGTCAACAAAAAGAAGATGAGATACTTTATAATAAGTATTTAAATTATAAAAATGGATTTTTTATTGAAATTGGGGCGATGAATGGTATAGACTATTCAAATACAAAATTTTTCGAAGACAATCTTGTTTGGAATGGTATTTTAATTGAACCAACTAGTCAATTTATCGAATTGGAAAAGAATAGACCAAAGTGTTTAAATTTCAATCTTGCCATTTCTGAAAAAATTGGTGAAATTGAATTTATAGGGAAAGGAGCCCTTAGTGGATGTAAAGAAAGTATGAGTGATTCGTATAAAAAATTATGGGGAATAGATGAAAAACTATCATATAAAGTAAAATCTGTCCCTTTCCATGTTCTGACAAGTAAAATAGATATAAAAAAAGTAGATCTATTTTCAATTGATGTAGAAGGCGGAGAGATAGAAGTTTTAAATACATTTGATTGGAGAATACCAGTTTATATTATTCTTATTGAACTAGATACACACAATCCAGATAAAGATGAAAAATGTAGAGAAATTTTAAGAAAAAGGGGATTTGAATTCAAATTGAGAATAGGGTCTAATGATGTTTGGATAAATAGAGAGAATATATGAAAATAATTTACGTTATATTATTGGATGAAAGTGAAAGGCATCATTGTTATTTACCAGATGTTTTAAAAACTTGGATAGTGCCATCTATTAATCAGTGCCATAGATTAAATCCAGATTGTGAAATAGTTGTCATAACTGATACTAAAATATTCGAAAATGAATTACCGTTTGTTAAATTTTTTGAAATTGAAGATTATGTGGATGATGATATTATGTGGTTCAAAAATAATTATATTCATTTGAGCACAAATCAATATCAATTTGAAAAAAATGCCATCCTTAGATTTTTATATCTTAAAAATTTCTGTGTTAAACATAAAATAGATCATTTTCTTCATTTGGAACCAGATGTATTAGTTTTTAGTGACATTTTGGAAGATATGATTTTTTTTAAAAATTATAATATTACATTGATACATCATATAGGCGCTGGTGTTTGTTTCTTTAATAACGCTACAAATGTTTTACTCGAATTTTTTACATATATAAAAAATTCATATACTATTCCACAGTTAAATCCAAGAGCCTTTGACATTAAATCTGAAAAGGAATTTTATGATCACAATATAAAAAATGAAATTGGAGCAGGTGGTGTATCTGATATGCATTTTTGGAATCTTTATAATTCTTTACACGAAAATGAATCGTTTTGCGAAATGGATAGAAATATAGATAATATTTTTTATCACACCTTTTTAGTGGATCAAACAAAAGAACAAAATTGGTTAAAGGAAAATAATTTGAAAAAATTATTTCTTGAAGAAGACAAATGTTACGGTTTTCACGTTGATAAAAAAGTTAGAATTAAATATTTACACTGCCACGGAAATAACAAATTGTTGATACCAAAAATAATAAACAATGAATGATATACAATTTAAAAAATGTTTACCTAAGTAGAAATGGATCTATATTAGATGAAGATTTCAATCTGATAGAAGATGCGTCAGAATTGTTCATCAAATGGGATTCTTTTGGTTATGAAAATAATATACCACTTAAAGATTATACTGAAAATAAAATAAAGAGCGGTAACTTAAAAAAATTAGATAATAAACAATATATTTATGCTTATCCGTATCATAACATATACGTATATGGCCATTTATGGGATTCTTTTAGACAAATAAAAGAGATTGAGGAAAATAATATAAAAGGTAGTCTTTTATTGGGGATTGAATCGCGACATATAACTAATCTATATCATCATCTGGATATATTCGGATATGATAGGTCGAAGACCTTAAGTTGTGATTGTATGAATTATGTTTATTTTGTTCCAAATTTAATAGTGCCTGTTGATGGAGTCTACATGTCAAGATTGAATAAAGACGAATTTGAATGGCTAAGAAATAGATATTTTTATAAAAATAAATTAATGAATGTATCAAAGATTAACAACGATGATAAATTTAAATTGTATTTATCAAGAGGATCTTCAAATTCAGATTATAGAAGTGTTATAAATGATAATGAGGTGTCTGACTTTTTATTAAAGAATGGATATATAAAAATAACAGGGAACGAATCTTTAGAAGAACATATATACTATTTTTCTAATGCCACACATATCATTGGCTATCACGGTGCAATATTTAAAAATTGTATATTTTGCTGTAAACAACCAATAATACATGAATTCTGTTCAAAAAATTGTGAAAAATGTTTTTTAAATGTTAGTGATACATGTGAAATAACAAAAAATCATCAGCAGATCAAAATAGATTCCGATGATAGATATAATACTACAATAGATATTGAAATAATAAAAAATATAATATGAAAAAAATATCATTTATTCCAAATATGGGCGCCAGATTTGGTCATCAGTTCGTAGAATGGTTATATGGATATATCTATTGTAGAAATAATAATTATATATTCTATCATCATGAATTTATCGGTAAATCTCCAAAATTTGATAATTTTTTAAATTTATCTCACGGTGAGAGAAATTTTAATTCCTACGGTGAAAAAATCATAACAATGAAAGATATGTCAATAGAGGAATATTTGTCTTCAAATTGCATGGAACTATATCTTTATGATTATTATAATGATGATTCAAGAGTTTATGCTACAAACGATATGATGATAGAAGATGATATTAGAAATATATTAAGAAATAAATATTTCTCAAATCATAATAAAATTAATTATGATAATACTATATCAGTGCATATTAGAAGAGATGACGTTTTTAAAGATAGTCCTTATTGGGCCAGTAGATATATACCAATAGAATATTTTATTAATATTCTAAACGACTTGCATGATGAGTATCCATCATTTGATGTGAGAATTTTTTCGAGTAATGTAGACGAATCTTTTAAAGATATAAAAAATATTAAATATGAAAATATATATTATCACATAGATGACAGTATAGAGAACACATTAAATTATTTGATAAAATCTAAAATATTAATAACCAGTAACAGCGGTATATCTTTTATACCAACTTTATTATCGAAAGTGGATAACATTAAAATATGTCAGGATAATTTCTGGCTTAAATGGCCAAAAGAATGCATTATAAAAAATACTTAAATTGAATGAAAAAATTACAAAGGAAAATAATAGATGATACTGAACATCTTAGACCATTACCAAAATATCCTACTTATCCACCATATCATGTTGGATATTACATAGAAGATTATTTTTTCAACTATTATTTGAAAAATAATGTGGAGACAGATAGAATTTATCTACCAATTTTCTGGACCAGTTGTTATAACAATACTTGGTATGATAATAATATAGTTATGCCAGATATACAATCTTTTTTAAATACGCTAGATCCAAATTTAAAATATTTTACTGTTTGTCAACACGAACGCGCGCCTCAAGAAAAATTACCAAATAACACTTTAATTTTTTCTTCCAGTGGTAAAATTCACGCTGATAATAAAAGTAATAATCATGTTCCTATTCCACTTGTTTGTTCACCTATAAAAAACATAAAATTGAACAAAAAAAGAGATATTTTTTGTTCTTTTATTGGGGCAAATACACATAAGATAAGAAAGGATATGTTCAACGCATTAAAAAGTGAAGACAGATATTATCTATCTTTAAATGAATGGAATATTGACACACCAAAACCAAAAGAAGATGAATTCAAAAATATTACAGAGAGATCTGTTTTCGCCTTATCACCAAGAGGAGATGGACCTACTAGTTTCAGAACTTATGAGGCTATGCAGTTAGGAGCAATACCCGTTTATATTTATGATTATAAATGGATACCATATGAAAATAAAATAAATTGGAATGATTTATGTATTTTTATACATGAAAACGAAATACCTCATTTGAAAGATATTTTAGAACATATACCCGAAGATAAAATAGAAAAAATGAGATTAGAAATTAAAAGGGTATATAACGATTTTTTCACATTGCAATCAGTGTCTAAAAATATAATATCACATTTAAAGGAAGAAAAAATGAGATTGATCACATTTTATACAGAATCACATAAAGAACTCATAGAAAATTATTTTTTACCAACGATTGAAAAATTCAACGAATTTGATGTTAAAATAGAAAATTTCGATCAGAACTGTGAAGGTTATTACAGATGTGATGGTTGGGGTGATGCCATGTTAAATAAAGTAAATCTAATTATTAGAACTATAAAAGAAACATGGGGAGATTATTTTGTTTATTCTGATTGTGATATTATGTTTTTTGATAAAATAAAAGATCAATTATTGAAATCAATAAGAAATCATGATATATCATTTCAACACGATGGTAATAGTGTGTGTGCTGGATTTTTTATATGTAAATCAAATGAAAACACTTTAAAATTGTGGGAAACTGTGAAAGAAAATACATATAAATTTAATGACGATCAATTAACTTTAAATCAATATCTTGATATTATAAATTATAATAGACTACCAATATCGTTTTTTACTATTGGTAATGTTAACGGATTTAAGAGATGGGATGGAGAGAAAAGTTACTCCATACCAAAAAATATAGTTATGTTTCATGCCAATTGGACGATTGGAGTTAATAGAAAAATTGAACTTTTTAATTATATCATAGACAATATGAAACATAAAATTGATCTTTCGGACATGAAGATTGAATATTTCAATAAAAAAACAGTACACAATTTTAATAATGGGAAAGTACTTATTGGCGATTTGGTTGATGGAAATATCACTAATCCAATATATTTGAACATTAATATAATTAGTGATATTGTTTTTAATGAGAAAGGTATTAATGTATTTTATAATTACTACGATGTAAAAAACAAAGATAGGAAAAAAGAGTTAAAATATTGTTTGGATATGTTATTATCAAATAAAAAAATAAGTAACCTTTATATACTATGTAGTAATAAATTAGACATTGAACAAAATAACGTGACAAAAATAGATTTCAATTTTGAGCAACCATCGTTTAAAGATTATTTTAATATTATCAATTTTTATTCAAGTGATGAGAGTATTAATATTCTTTTGAATTCTGACTGTTTTGTTGATGAAAAGAATATAGATTTAATATCAAAAAATATAAAAGAAAATGAAGTTTATTGTTTATCCAGATGGGATATAGTTTCGAATAAAGATTTTAAAAGTACTCATTATGATATAGAGTGTAGTCAAGACGCTTGGATTAAAATAGGTAAATTTTCTAATCGTATAGAGGGTAATTATAAAATGGGTGTACCAGGTTGTGATAACGCGATTGCCTACGAATTTCAAAAAATTGGATATAAAATATCTAATCCTTCCAAAGATATTAAAATATACCATTACCATTTATCTGATGTTAGAACATATGGAGTATCACATGATGATAAAGAAAGTCATAGAATTCGAAGACCTTATGTATTCGTTCAAAGTTCGAAACTCGATGAAAATACAATAACAAAAAAAATAATATCTGATGATGTAACTGAGAAAAAAGAAAATTTCAACTCATCTACTTTGAATAAATTCGTTGATAATGTTTATCTTATAAATCTTAAAAGAAGAGATGATAGATTAAACCATATGATAAATGAATTTGATAAAATAAATGTTTCTTTTAAAAGGTTCAACGCAATAGATGGTAAAATTATGGGTGATGGTCTTAAATCTTCTCAAGTGGCATGTTTAAGAAGTCATGTTGGAGTTATTAGAGACGCTTTAAGGATGGGATATAATAGGTTTGTTATTTTTGAAGATGACGTCATATTTTGTGACGATTTTGAAAAAAGGTTCAAGTATTATTCTGAGAATGTGCCAGACGATTGGGATATAATGTATCTTGGATGTAATTTACATAGTTCCAGCAATCCAAAATTCATTAAAAATTTTATCTATAAAGTAGAAGAATGTTACGGGTGCTTTGCTATGATTTTAAATAATAAAAATGGATTGTTTGAAAAAATTATAGAAATAACTAAAGACGAAGAAAAACCAATAGATAATTATTATCACGAACAAATATTGAAAGAATTTAAAGCTTACGTATTTGCCCCATTTTTCGTTAAGACATTAAATACTATATCTGATATAAGTGATAATAAAAACAAATTTTCTTACGAAGAGGTGGATAAATATTTTAAGAATGAAGTCGATCTTACTATATTTTCGAAAATACCTATTTTCCCTAAAACGTTTCCAACTCCACCTCCTCCTAAACCGCAAATAGACTATGTTAAAAGTAATCAAGATATATGTGAAGATTTTGTAAAAGGTAATTTACCTTTCCAAATATTCCATAATAATAGATTGATATTTGATAGTGATTCATCAGATAAAATGAACTTGAGATTCTTTAGAGATAGTTTTACACTATACGGAAGACAATTTAACTACCAAGGCATGTTAATAAAAAGAAAATAAAATTATGTTAAGTATAGTTACAGGTACATTAGATAGACTTGATTTACTCAAAGAAGTCATAAAGAATACAGTAGATAGATCTGATAAAATAGAACTAGTTCTATTAGACGGTGGTTCAACTGACGGTACAATAGAATATGTTAAAAGTCTAGACAACGAAAGAATAAATTTAATTGAAATAGGTGGAAGATCTACTTACCCGAGTTTTATGAACACTGGTATAAGAGCAGCAAAGTACGAATGGATAGTCCAATGGAACGATGATGTACTTCTGATAAACGAATGGGACGATGTTATTAATATGTTAAACGACGGCAACGATGTTTATATATTCGACTGGAACAGAGGTACACTAGAAGAATACACCAATAAAACGCATGAAAACCAATGGATATGTTTTCACGACTGTATGAATTTTGGTATTTACAGGAAAGAAATATTCAGAAAAATAGGTATGTATGATAGCCAATTTAAATATTACGAATGTGATCACGATATGGCAACACGTTGTTTATCATTTGGTTATAAAGTAGTTAACGCTCATAATATAAAGGTTATGGAAGTTAGAACAGAGAAAAGATGTATAGAATACGGTGGTGATAGATCTATATGGTTCAAGAATAGAGAGTTATATCACGCTGGTATAATACCAAATACAATTGAGAAATTATGAAGAAGGTTATAAGTTTTAGTATATATGGATCAGATCCTAAATACACAATTGGGTTATTAAGGAATTTAGAATTATCCAGTAAGATATATCCTGGTTGGGTAGTTTACGTTTATTATAATAGTACTGTTTCAGATTTTATGATTGAAGAATATAAGAAATTTAATAACGTTGAGTTAATAAATATGGACGGGAATGATTTACCTGGAATGTTTTGGAGATTCACACCAAAGGAGGGAGTAGAGAGATTCATAAGTAGAGATGTTGATAGTAGATTATCTATAAGGGAAAAATTAGCTGTTGATGATTGGATAATTTCAAATAAAACTTTACATATTTTGAGAGATCACCCTCATCACGAACACGAGGTAAATGGAGGTATGTTTGGACTTGTTATAAATGAAAAATTTGATATGTTGAGTGAAATCAATAAATGGTTAGAAGGTAAGCATTTAGATTTATTTAATAAATTTGGAGATCTAGATTTTTTAGATAATGTTATGTTTGTTGAATTAAAAGACGACTTAATAGCTCACGATTCCGTGTGGAGAAGTAGAGTTGGTTCTGTTCCTTTTCCAACACCTATGGAAGATTATAAATTTGTTGGTGAAATTTACGACGAGAACGAAAACAGGTATCATCAATATCAAGAATGGGTAAATAGAAAGGAAGTTAGATGAAAGATAATATAGCGATTGGCATAATGACTTCTATAAATCTTAAACAACGTTTTATGGCTTGTAAAAACACTTGGACCAAAGATTTCGATAACGTTTTCTTTTTTGGTGGAGATAAACAAGACGATAATCTAATAAGATTGGAAGGAATAGGAGAAGATTATAGTAGTGCCTTTATGAAACAACAATTAGGCATGAAACGTATGTTCGAAGCTAGTCCGGAATTTGATTGGTACTGTATGATAGGTTGTGATCATATAATATTCAAAGATAGTCTTTTAGAGTCCTTGAAAAATTTTGATAGAAATGAAGATATAATAATAAGTCAAGTGCGTGATAAAATCATCATAGATAATATTGAGACTGTAATATTTTCAGGAGGAGCTAGCTTTTTCATGAGTAATTCTTTAATGAAAAAAATATATCCAAAAATAGATGAGTTTAATGTTCATTGGGGGAATATAACTAACCCTACAACTTATTTTTCAAATGTTTCTTACGACTGGGCTGATATAGCTATAGCCTATATAGTGAAAAAATATACTAATATAGACGCTACTAATGTGTTAGGTATGTATTCACAAAATCCGTCATTCTACGATGAGTATAACATTCAAGAAGGTATAAAATACGGAGGGTTAAAACAAGATAATGTTAGTCATCTTAAAAATCCAATTTCATTTCATTATATAAGACCAGATGAAATGAAATCAGTTTACGAAAAATTTAGAAAGAAAAAGTACTTATTTTATCACATATATCTCTACGATAAAATAAACGATATAGTGGGTGATCAATTAAAGAAATTAAAAAATAGTGGATTATTAGATATATCTGAATTGCATGTTACTATAATGGATAATTATGATGGATCTTATAAAATAGATGACGCTAATATGGAAATTATAAATAAATACGCTACGGAAATATATTACGATAATAGTAACACTTTTGAATTATTCACTCTTCAAAAACTTCATCAACACGCTTTAACACACTGCGGTAATTATCTTTATTTTCACACAAAGGGATGTACAAGAGTTAACGACACTAATGTTGAAAATTTCGCCTTTGGTCCTTATGTTGGTAATTATTCTTACAAGAACGTAGAAAATTGGAGAAATATAATGGAACATTTTACAATAGAACATTGGTTGGAATGTGTGGAGTATCTTAATAATGGTAGTGATTTAGCTGGTTGTAATTATAACAGTAAATGGAGTCCTCAACATTACTCTGGTAATTTTTGGTGGGCAAGTTCAGATTTTTTAAAAAAATTACCAGATCCTTTTTCTTTTGGAGTAGATAGAATGAACGCTGAAATGTGGATAGGTAGAATTAAACATAAAGCTACATGTTTATATCCCTTACCAATTAAAGAAGATGAACATAATAGATTTGTTGTATATACCGACCCAGAAGATTACTTAAACAAGATCGATATAAAAGAATATTATAATTATGATAAATAATAATATATGTCCTATAACAAATAGTAAAAAGAAATTAAAATATTTTGATCTTGGTGAAATGCCATTAGTTAATAATTTAACCGATACATTCGAGGAATCTTTATTCGTAAAAAAATATCCATTATCTGTATCTTTATTCGACGAATCAAATCTTAGTGTACTCGATGTTATTATAGATCCAGACGAAATGTTTGAAAATTATACATTTAGATCAAGCACCAATAAACCGTATTTTTTTCATTGTAAAAAAATGTACCTGTACTTACAAGATTTCATAGATATTAAAAAAGAAGATTTGTGTATTGATATCGGTGGGAATGACGGTACTTTATTACTGGCGTTTAACGAAGTAAGTAAAGATATGGATTTACCAATCTGTGATAAAATAAATATAGATCCAGCCAAAAATATATCAAAAATATCTATCAGTAAAGGCATCAACACGATGGTAGAATATTTCGGTGAAAACACATATAAAAACATAGATAAAAAAGCCAAATTAATAATATCTACAAACGTATTCCAACACCTGTACGATATAAAGAGTTTTGTAAAAGGTATAAATAACTTATTAGATGATAATGGTATATGGTGTTTAGAATTTCCGTATTGGGCATATACAATGGAAACAAATCAGTTTGATCAAGTTTATCACGAACACATATATTATTATTTAGTTACACCACTTAAACAATTCTTTGAAAATAATAATTTGAAAATAATTAACATATCAGAACATTTCATTCACGGTGGTTCATTAAGATTAATCATAACTAAAAAAGGATCAAATAGAGAACCAGATCATACCATACAACCTTATATAGACAAAGAAAAGAAATACGATATAAATTATTACGATAATTGGTACGTTAAAGTTAACGAACATTTGGAAAAATGTAGAGAAGTTTTAAGAAATTTAAATGGTAATTTATTTGGTTTCGGTGCAGCGGCCAAAGGATGCATTTTTTTAAATACTTTAAATTTGAATTATAATGATATTCAATATGTTATAGATGATACAGTTTTAAAACAGAATAAATACATACCTGGAACTGGAATTAAAATAATAGACAGATCAATCATTAAGGTTTACGATATAGATTACATACTTATATTAGCACATAATTTTGCTGATTATATTATGAAATCTTTAAACGAATACGGTTATAAAGGAAAATATATTATTCTTCTACCTGAAATAAAAATAATTTAATAAAATGATAAGTTATATACCAACAAAAAGAGAAAATCCAAAAGTTATGACTGATATGCCATCAGCCTGGTGCGATATACCAACTATCCTTAAAGATATTATAGATAGATTTAATATTAAACAAAATAAAGCACTAGAATTCGGCGTTGAATGGGGTTACTCCACATCAGCCTTATCTAACTACTTCGAAACAGTCACAGGAGTCGATACATTCACCGGCGACGTTAACTCCTACCTCAAAGAAAATCACTTTGAAAAAACTAAAGATCTACTAAAAGATTATAAAAATATTCAACTTGTGGAGTCTGATTATCAAGATTTTATAAAAAATAATAACGATATTTACGATTTAATTCACGTGGATATTGTGCATAATTATGACCAAACTTATAAATGTGGAGAGTGGTGTGTTCAACATTCTAAAATTACTATATTCCACGACACCATATCTTTTGCGGAGGTTTATAAAGTATGTGAAGATTTATCCAATAAGTATAATTTAGAATTTTACAATTATCCAAATTCTAACGGTTTAGGTATATTAATTAATAACAGTATATGAGAGAACTTTACATCTATCATCACATGGGGCTAGGTGACCATTTAATTTGCCATGGCATCATTAGACACTACGCTAATGAATACGATGTGGTGCATAATTTTGTAAAACCTCATAATTTTAAGAGTGTAAGTTTCATGTACAGAGATTTAAAGAACGTTGATTTAATTGAGGATTACGATCAAGACGCTGAAAAATATACAAAAAATGTATTAAAAATAGGATTTGATAATTTGTTTTACGGTGGTAATACTTTTGATAAAGGGTTTTACGAACAAATTGGTTTACCATTTGAAAATAGATGGGAATTATTTAAAATTGAAAGGGATATTAAGAAAGAAAAAACAATTTATAACGAATATAATATAACAGGCAATTATAATTTTGTACACGATGATAGTAGATTTCCTATTCCGTTGCAGTATAAAAACAATAGTGTTTCACCTAGAATTGGTTTAACAGAAAACATATTTGATTATTTGACGTTAATAGAAAAGGCTGATGAAATACATTGTATAGAAAGTAGTTTTCTATTTATGATTGATTCCGTTATTAAAGGAAAAAAGGTTTTCGTACACAGATCCTCAAGATGGAACCCAAGTAACGAAATACCACATTATAGTAATAAAAATGAATATATTATATTATGAAATATAAACAAGCAATTATAGAATCAATGGAATTACTATCCAAAGATACAAAAACACTGTTCCTTGGATACGGTATTAAATACGGCGGTAAAGCTGGTGGTACCTTATCAACAATAAATACTGAACAATTAATAGAAACTCCGTTGGCTGAAAACTTAATGGCTGGTTTATCAGTAGGATTATCTATTGAAGGATATAAACCAGTTTTATTTGTGGAAAGATTCGATTTCATCTTAAACGCTTTAGACGCTATTGTTAATCACCTTGATAAATTTAAAATTATATCAGAAAATCAATATAAACCTAAAGTCATAATAAGAACCTGTATTGGTAGAAGATTATCTCCGTTTTTAACTGGACCAACTCATACTCAGGACTTTACAGATGCTATGAAAGAATTAGTATCTTTTCCCATATTAAGACCAAGAACAGCAAGTGAATTAATTGATTGTTACAAGATGGCTTATAATTATAATGATAGTGTTATGATTGTAGAGGAGTTGGACTTATATGATATTGATTTCTAAAAAATAATGTAAAGATGTGACTTCTAATAAATATGACGATAAGAAGATAGTTTGGTTTCCAGAGAAATTGTTCTCAATGAAAGATGATATAGTGAAACCACCTATATATGTAAGAGTAAAACCTATAAATAGATGTTGCCATAAATGTTTCTTTTGTGTATATAACAGTGATTTTTCAAATATGCACGAAACAATGGATAAGAAAGACATTTTAAGTAAAGATAAAATGTTTGAAATACTTGATGATTTTAAAGATATGGGAGTTAAAGCCATAACCTACTCTGGTGGTGGTGAACCATTAATGCATCCAAATATATTAGATATAATAAGAAAAACAAAAGAAAATGGAATTGATTTATCAATAATAACTAACGGTCAATTATTGAAAGGTGAAATAGCTAAAGAATTTTACGATAGTAAATGGGTTAGAGTATCAGTAGATTATTTTAATAGTAAATTGTTTAGTGAATCAAGAGGAGTAAAAGAGAAATTCTTTTACGAAATTGTTGAAAATATAAAAGATTTTGTTGAAAATAAAAATAAAGAATGTGAAATAACATTAAATTATATAATAACAAAAATTAATCACGACACTATATACGAAGCTTGTAAATTCTTTAAAGACTTAGGAATTGATAATATAAGACTATCACCAATGTGGACACCGGATTTTATGGAATATCATAAAGATATTAAGGACTTGGTGCTTAGTTCAATAGATAAAGCTAGGAATGATTTACAGGACGATAGTTATATGGTATATGATAGTTACAGAATAACACCAGATGCGACTAAAAGAACTTATCATAAATGTTACGTGATGCAGATAATACCTGTAATTGGGGCTGATGGTATTGTTTATAATTGTCACAATAAAGCTTACTCAGAAGATGGTGTGATAGGGGATATTAATAATCAATCGTTTAAAGAAATGTGGTTTAGTAAAGAAACAAATGAATATTTTAAGACGTTTGATCCAGTGGTACATTGTAATCATCAGTGTTCGAACGATAATAAAAATATTATTATTCGTGACTTGGTAAATGTTTACGGTGATAATTTTGTATAAAATAAATATAAATATGAATAAAGAAGATTTAATTAATTTTGAGAAAGAAGTCATAGAAATGTTTGAGGATGGTGACGTGCCTTATCTTTTACATATATGTGGGGGAAACGAAGAAGAGTTAATAAATATATTTAAAAACATTAAACAGACTGATTATAAAATATCAACTCATAGAACGCACTATCATTATTTGCTTTCGGGTGGTGATCCAGTTAAATTAAAAGAAGATATAAAGAGAGGTAAGAGTATGTTTATTTTTGATAAAGAATTAAATTTCTTATCTACTTCTATTGTAGCTGGTGGACCTTGTATAGCGGCCGGTATAGCTTACGGTTTAAAAATGAAAAATTCAGATCAAAAAGTTTGGTGTTTCTTGGGTGACGGAGCAGAGGATGAAGGACATTTTTACGAGGCAGTAAGATTTGTAGATGGTTACGATTTACCGTGTACTTTTGTAATAGAAGATAACAATAGGAACGTATCTACAACAAGAGAACAAAGAATGGGTAAATCAACAATCGTTTGGCCTTCTTGTGTAGTCAGATATAACTACGTAGCAACGTTTCCACACACTGGGACAAATAGTGGTAAAAGAATAAATTTTAAATTCAATTCTTAAACAAACCCTTCTTTTTCTAGTATATTCTAAAAAACAATCATATAACGATGAAAGAACTTTTTACGCTTGGTAAGTTAAACGTATCAGACTTTATTCCAACAAATAAAATCACTTTATTCACTAAACCACACGAACTTAAATTGATGTTGGAAGAAGAAACTGGCGCTGTTAGATTAGAAAAACCAGCTCCAATGGACGCAATGTACGGTAAATACTGGTACAGAAGTGGTATCAATCAAACAATGCGAGACGAACTTAAAAATGTTGTAGAATCTGTATTAAAAGTACATAAATTAAAAGAGAATGATATTTGGCTAGATATAGCTTGTAATGACGGCACGATGTTTGAATTTATGCCAAAGAATATAATAAAAGTTGGAGTTGATCCTTGTGACGATTCTTATAAAGACGAGTCTGAAAAGAAGGCAGATTGTATAGTTCAAGATTATTTCAATTACGAAAATTATAGTAAATCTAAATTCGGTAAAATGAAAGCTAAAGTTATATCTATCATAGCAATGTTCTACGATTTAGATAAACCAGATCCTTTCTTACAAGACGTCTTTAAAGTTTTAGATGACGATGGTTTATTGGTTATGCAAATGAGTTATACACCATTAATGATAAAACAATTAGCATTTGATAATATTTGTCACGAACACATTTACTACTACTCTCTTTTCAATATAAAGAAAATACTTGAAAGAAACGGATTTAGTGTAGTAGATTGTACATTAAACGATATTAACGGTGGTAGTTTCAGAGTCTTTATGAAGAAGACTGGGCACGAGAATGAATTTTACACACAACCGTATCGAGACGTTGCTAATTTTAGAGTAGATTCTTTATTAGAGTATGAAAAGACATTGAAATTAGATAGTGAAGAAACTTGGTTAGATTTCTTTCGTAGAATAAATGAATTAAAAGTACAAACAGTTAAATTTATTAAAGAAGCAAAAGCTAATGGTAAAACTGTTTGGGGATACGGGGCGTCGACGAAAGGTAACACTACACTTCAATATTTTGGTCTAGATGAAACATTAATCGATGGTATAGCAGAAAGAAGTACTTATAAATGGGGATTAAAGACAAGTGGCACTAATATTCCAATTTATTCAGAAGAAGAGATGAGACACGCAAAACCCGATTATCTTTTAATTTTACCGTGGCATTTTATAAATGAATTTAAAGAAAGAGAAAAAGATTATTTGATAGGTGGAGGAAAATTCATTGTTCCTTGCCCAAAATTTGAAGTTGTGAGTTATGGAAAATGAACAATTACCAATAGTTAAAAGATTATTGGATCAAATAGGTGATAGAGATATCGTGGGGTACGGATCGTCTGTTAAAAAAGAACTCATAGTTGACGAAAATTATCATATTTTTCTATTTTTAAAACAAAAAGGTAGAAAAATAATATAAAATAAAAAAAAGATTATGGGAAGACCTAAGATAAAAGATAAGAAAGTTGTTATGTCGATAACAATCAACGAATTACTCAATGAAAAATTAGATAAATATATAGGAGAGAAAAAACTAAGTAAATCGGAGTATGTTGAGTATCTTATCAAAAAAGATATTCATAAAGATGCATCCTAATATTATTTCTGTCTCACGAAGAGAAGATATTCCGGGTTTTGATAACAGATCAGAATGGTTTATGCAAAAATTGAAAGAAGGTAAAATTGATCTTTCTAATTTTTACCAGAGTTATGAAGTATCTTTTGATAAGACTTACTTTGCTGTGTTCTGGACTAAAAATCCAAGACCCTTTATGAAACATATAAAGGATTTACCATTTAACTATTATTTTCAATATACTCTAAATGATTATCCCGAATACGAACTTCGTGTTCCACCCTTAGAAGAAAGAATACAAACATTTAAAGATTTATCTACTGAAATAGGACAAGAAAAAGTTATATGGAGATTCGATCCTATTATAGTCAATGACGATATAAGTGAAGACGAAATCGTTAAAAGAATTAAAAATATTGGCGATCAAATATATCAATACACCAATAAATTAGTCTTTAGTTACATTGATCCTTATAAAAAATTAGCTAAATATTTTAAAGAAATAGATGACAGAACCAAAATATCTATAGCAGAAAAACTCATAGAACTAAATAAAATATGGGGATTAACATTAGCAACATGTGCTGAAGTGATTAATTTAGATGGGATTGAACACAATAAATGTATTGATCCTGTTTTAATAGAGCAGATTTGTGGTCCTAATAAATGGATAACAAGGAAAAAGGATAAGGCTCAGAGACCAGTTTGTGGTTGTATTGCTAGTGCTGATATAGGAACATTTAAAACATGTAGACATTGCTGCACCTATTGCTACGCTAGTTAAAAAATAAATAATATAATGTATTACGCTGAAAATGAAACAGATAAATATATAAGGGAAACTTATTTTCCTGATTTTTCTTATAGGGGGATTATGGTTGAAGTAGGTGCTGGTCCTCCAGAGTGGATTAGTATGTCAAAACATTTTAGGGAAGAAGGTTGGAGATGTATTTGTGTAGAGCCTAATCCTAAATTCGTAAAGATGCACAAAGAAGCTGGTAATGAAATATATCAATGTGCTTGTTCGAACGATGATAAAGTTTCAAATTTTAAAATTGTAAATACACATAATTGGGACGAAGATAAAGAAGGAGTGAGCTATTCTTCACTAGGAATAAGATACATGCCGTTTGATCCTAATAAAAATGAAGTCGAAAATATACAAGTAGAAGTTAAAAAATTAAATACTATCTTAGAAAATGTTAATGTACAACACGTTGATTTTGTGTCTATTGATACAGAGGGATGGGAGATTGATGTAATGATGGGGTTTGATGTAGTTAGATATAATCCTAAAGTTATATTACTTGAAAATTACGGTCATAATTCAAATTATACAACTTATATGGAGAGTTTGGGTTATTATTTAGATAAAAAAATAGAATTTAATTATATGTATGTGAAAAAGAATATAAATTATTACGGACAGCATGGTGAAGACAAGGTTATAGAAAAATATTTCCCAGGAGGATTTGTAGGAGGTTGTATAGATATTGGGGCCACAGATGGAGTATCCATTAGTAATACTTTACATTTTGAACAGAACGGTTGGTATTGTTTGTGTGTTGAGCCAAATCCTAAATTCTATAATAATTTGAAGAATAATAGAAAGAACGCTTTAAATTTGGCTGTATCAGATCACAATGAGGATTTTGCTACTTTTAATATAGTTGTTTTGAATAATCAAATAGAGGACGCTATAAGCAGTTTGAAAATTGATGATAGATTAATAAAAGATCACTCTCAATACGATATAAAAATAATACCTATAACTTGTGATATAAGAACTCTTGATTATTGTATTGATAATCATTATAAATATGATACAATTGATTTTGTAAGCGTTGACACAGAAGGGACAGAATTAGATGTTTTAAAGGGGTTTGATATTAATAAGTGGAGCCCTAAATTATTTATCATTGAGAACAATTACGAAGATAAAAACATAGAGGAGTATATGAACAGTTTTGGTTACGTGAAAGATCAGAGATTAGCTGTTAACGATTTTTATATTAAAAAATAAGATTAATTAATGGAAACATTTGGAAATTTAGTGGACAAACTTACGATAGTAAATCTTAAAATATGGAAATATGAAGATATTAAAAGAGACTCTAAAGAGGATAGTGAAATAGCTGAGGCCACTAGAAAAACAAATATATTAAATCAACAGAGAACAGATTTAATACAAGAAATTGACGAGATGTTGATTGAAGCTTCTAAAGGTAAAATATCATTCAAGAATTATAAACAGGGTGATACAAAAAGTTACGGTAAGAAATGACTACAAATTTCATAACATACTACGATGATAAAGGTGATAGTAGATATTTAAGAGAGGCTAATAGGACTAAAAATAGTGCTGTTAAATTTTTTGACAGTGTTACTGTTTATAATAGAGATACTTTAATTAAAGAACCTTTTTACGAAGATAATAAAACCATATTAGATCAAACTAGATACGCTGGTTGGTGTCTTTGGAAACCATTTTATATTCACAAAAAATTAATGGAAATGGAATATGGTGACGTTCTTTTTTATATGGATGTAGGTGATATATTACATTATAATATAAAAGGTTTTTTGTTAAGTATAATAGAACAAAATGACGGTTTCTTCTTAGTTCAGTCCACTCACTCCAATAAAGTTTGGACAACCAAAGATTGTTTTGTTTTAATGGGGTGTGACGAACCTAAATACTGGGAAGCCAACCAATTAGAGGCGGGTGCTATAGGATTTAAGAAAACTGATGAAACAATTAAATTTGTAGAAGAGTGGTTAATGTTTTGTAAAAATGAACATATTTTAACTAAAAATAATATAAATGAAAACCATTCTGAATATTGTGGTGATAATAGGGCAGATCAATCTGTTTTAACTAATTTGAAAATTAAACACGATATTAAAACGGTATCTATTTTTTCCATCTTAACGTTCATTCAACATAATATACCAGGATAAAATAATGAAATTTAATGAGAGTATTAATAACAGGAGGATTAGGTTTTATAGGTTCAAATTTAGCGACAATTCTTTCTAACACTGGTAATGAAGTTACTGTGATAGACAATTTAAATCCGCTTTACGGTGGCAACGAATTTAATTTATTCGACGCCAATAAAGATAATATTAAAGTAGTTAAAGGCGACGTTAGAGATAAGGAATTATTAAATGAATTAATTAAAGACGTTGATGTAGTTTTTCATTTCGCTGCACAGGTTAGTTATATTGATAGTTTGAGTATGGTATATGAAGACGCTGATGTTAATTCAGTTTCCACTTTAAATATACTTGAAAGTATTAAAAAAATAAATCCTAATATCCTTGTATTTTTCACTAGTTCTAGATTAGTTTACGGTAAAGTTGATGTTATGGTTAATGAAGAATACGCTACAGTGCCAACATCAATATACGGTACTCATAAATTAACGTCTGAAAGATATTTGGAAATATATCATAGAAATTTTGGTATTCCTTATGTCATATTAAGATTGGCTAATCCTTACGGTATTAAGCAACAAATGAAACACAGTAAGTATTCTATGGTTGGTTGGTTTATTCGACAAGCGATGGAAGGTAAGACTATAAATATATTTGGGGACGGTAATCAAAATAGAGATTATATTTATATAGATGATATTATTTCAGCCATATTAAATCTTATAAATGAAAATTATTATAATAACATTTATAACTTGGGTTATGGTCATTCGATAAGATTTAAGGATATGGTGGAAAAAATTGTAAGTATTGTTAAATGTGGTGAAGTTAAATACGTTGAGTGGCCATCAAATTACGAAAAGATTGAAACTGGCAATTTTGAGATAGATAATCGTAAATTAATAAGAATTGGATGGTACCCTAAAATAACTTTTGAAGAAGGTATATTTAAAACTTACGATTTTTATAAAAAATATAAAGAACATTATTTCACATGAAAAATTTAATAATAGGTGAATCATCACAATTATCACATTTCTTCCCAGATGATTACGAAAAAATATCGTCCAGAAATATAGATGTGAGTTATCTTAGATATAATAAATGGGACTCAGTTTATATTACATTCGCGGAGCAGCGTGTTTACATGAGTGATATAGATTATATTACTCCAAATTTTATATATACTAGAGATATTATAGAAAATCTTGTAGGTTCTTCAAATAAAATAGTTATATACGGAACCTGCGACCTTTGGAACAATATAATAGGTTGTGTTTATCATGGTGATGAATTCTTCTACTCTTACTCAAATGATTATTGTCTATCTAAAGAGAAGTTAATCAAATATATATGGGATAGGAGAGATAACGGATGGTGGAAGAACGTTATTATAATTCAGCCATTTAATTTCAATTCTACTTATAGGAAACAAGAGTTTTTATTTGGTAAAATTTTTAATTCTATAATAACAAAAACCCCGGTTGAAATAGGTAATACTTATTTTTACAGAGATTTAGTACACACTAAATATATGGTAGAAAGATCTATGAAAGCCACAGAAGATGAAATGGTTGGAAGTGGTAGATTGTTTTTTGTTAACGATTTTATTAAGGATTTATATAAATATTTTGGTATGGATTATGATAAATACGTTAAAGATAATAATGTGACTAAGAGCAGACATTCAGAGAAATTGTTTTATTCTTATCAAAAAAATATCTACACTTACGATATGTTATTAATGGACACGATTGAGGATATAGAAAAAAGAATTAAACAATTAAAAGAAAATAAAGTATAATCGCGATATGAACAGAAAAAATACAATAGAAAGTTTTTTAAATCTAAAAGACCCCGAAATAGATATGTTATATAGATCTTGGGATAAAGGGGATTGTTCCGAAGTTGGACTTTGTGAAATACTTTTATATCAAATCATTAAAGAACATAAAGAAGAGAACGGTGTGTATTACGACACAGATTACGATCAGATAGTATTAAGAATAAAATAAAAGAATAAACAAAATGGTAAAGATAAAGAAATACAAAAGCCTCATGGATGGTTGGACTCTTAAAAGATACGAGGATTATAAAGATCCAAAATATGATAAAAAAAGAAGGACATCTGATGAGTTGACAAATGAAGAATTTAAAAACGTTGATTGGACAAAATTTAAAATTATAGTTCCAACACAAAAAGATAAAAAGGAATTAGAAGAAACATTACATTATCTTCACAACGCTGATATAGATACCGATTATATTACCGTTAATCAATTAGTACATGGGTATCTAAATGAAGATGAGGGTTATGAAAACAATATTATTGTGGATAAAGATTTGTACGATAAATTACCAGAGTATAAAAAAGTAAATGAATAAATATGGAAAATAAATGGTACGTGATTAGATGTTCAAGTGGGAAAGAAAAGAAAGCCTACAAACATATAGAAAAAGAGTTTGAAAAACAAAATTTAAACGAATTTGTTACTAGAATGGTTATACCTACTAGGAAAGAAGTCTACGTTAAAAACGGTAAAAAAGTTAATAGGGAAGTAAATTACTATCCTGGTTATATTCTTATTGAAGCAGACCTAAGAGGTGAGATTCAACACATTATAAAAGAAACTTCTGGTGTTATAAGTATATTAGGTGGAAAAGATAAAAATGGTAAAGACGTACCAGATGCTATTCGTCCTGAAGAGGTTAAGAAGATTCTAGGTAAGATTGACGCTTTGGCTGAAGCGGGTGATAGTACCAAATTAGATTTTGTAACTGGTGAAAATATAGTAATATCGGAAGGTCCTTTTGCTAATTTCAATGGTTGTATAGAAGAAATTAACGAAGAGAAGAAACGTCTTAAAGTTAGTATTAAGATTTTCGGAAGAAAAACTCCAGTTGAATTGGATTTTGCACAAGTAATTAAAAATTAAAGTTATGAATTATTTTGAAGAAATAACAGGTAAGAAGTACTTTTTTGTAGAATGTGATGAGTTTTATTGGAACGTAGTTCACAAAGAGCCTTTTGGTAAAATAAGACCTAATGATTCTTTTGATCAATTTTTCTCTAATAATTTCACAAGGGCTCATACAAAAGATATAGAAATAAATGATACATATACAATTGAAGACTTTCTAGAAGAGTCTGGTGATAATTATTTAGTATTCTGTTTGAACGGTGAAAGTATTTATCATTACGGTAATCATAACGTGGCTTACTGTGAACATCCAGAGGGATGTACAAAAAAATTTATTAGAGTTTATATAGATTATAAAAATTAATAATTATTATGAAAGTAAAAATAGGTAATAAAATTTACGATAGTAAAGATGAACCAATAATGCTCATCTTTTCTGATGACGATATGCGCAAAAATGTAGCTCAACATTTAACTGATATGCCTGAAAAAGAAGGCATTAGAAAGTATGCTATATTTAATAACGAACATCCAAAGGAAGAAATAGATAAGTTTATGGATTTAAAAAATAACGATGAATTATGATGGAAAGTATTCAAGAAGAAGATGGTATATTATTTAATGTTGTTAGGGCTGATGTAAGTAGTTACGATCCTTATGATATAATGGATTTCGTAAAAGGTGGATTTTGTAAAGTTATTTTAATTATTGATGAGATCACTATTAGAACGTATTATTTTAAAAACGGAGTGGAGACGTCGAAAGAGAAAATACTTCAGGACGAGAGACTAAAACAATTAAGGAGATAAACATATGAATAGAAATTTTTATATCATTACAATTTTCAATAAAGAAAAATTAATATCTGATGTAGTTTACGGGGTTATAAATAATTTAAGTGAAGACTCTAAAAATTACATCATTTGTGTGCTAGATGGGTGTAAGGATAATACTGAAAATATAATAGATGAAATCGCGTCTAAAAATTTAGCGAACATTATTAAATTAAAAGTGAACGACGTGCACGAGCTATTGTCTTTGAACGCCGCTTTTAAATATATTGATGATAATTTCCCCATTTTACCTGAACCAGATAGATCTATATCTGAATTTGGTTATAATATTCCAAATGATATTTATTACTTGTTGCAAGACGATGTAATACTGGATGAAAATTTTGAAAAACCATCAAGAGAAATATATAATGAATATCCCACTCTTGGTTATATTTCTTTTAGATGTGGAATGACTTTAAAATCTAACGGTGCTTCTATCGACGAGTACGAGTTTGTAGAATCAGAATTTGGGCATTGGAAACAAATGGGGTCCACAAATTTCAGAGAACTAAAACATGGCGAGATGATATTTTGTGAAAGTCTTATAAAAAGTCCAACAGCGATTAAAAGAGATGTTTTAAATCACGTTGGTTATTTCGATGAAAAACTCGCACCTTTCGGACACGACGATACTGACTTATGTATAAGATTAAACATGCTAGGTTACCAGAACGTTGTAAAAGGTGTTAAATTTAAAAGTTTATTATCATGGGGAGGCACAAGAGAACACGGTCGACCAGATCACGATAGAATCATTGTAAGAAATAACCAATATTTATCTAAAAAACACGCAAATTATTTTAAAAATAGAACACCATTAAAAGATTTATTATTAGAATACGAAAAATCTAAACAATGGGTAGATACTTACGAATATAACAATTTCATTTACGATTGGTATTTATCCAAAGTTGATTCTTACGATTTTCTATCAAATCACCATCAAATTGTTTTAAGTAGAGGATTAGGTTACGGTGAAAGAGCTTTCAGATATTTTTGGCTTCTAATAGGTGCTATGATGCGACCAAATAGTAAATTTCTAGAAATAGGTGTTTATAAAGGATCTATTCTTGCCCTGATGCAACTAATAAGTAATAAATTAAATAAATCATTTAAAATATACGGTGCCACACCTTTAGACTCAACAGGAGATAAATACGGTTCTTACGATAATACCAACTACTTAGAAGATATTAAAAATTTATATTCTTTGTTAGGATTAAATATTAGTAATCTCACGTTAATAAAAGGATTATCCACTAGCGATGAAGTGAAAACAAATATTCATAATTTTGGAACATATGATTGTATGTACATTGACGGAGGACACGATTACGAAACAGTTGTTAACGATTTACTAATAGCTGAAAAAGAACTAAAACCTGGTGGTTTTCTAATTTTAGACGACTCATCAAGTGATTTAAAATTATCTGGAAGAGAAGGCAGATTTAACGGTCATCCAGATGTAGCTAAAGCGATAAAAGATTACATAGATACCAACGATAATTATACACATTTATTCGCCTGTGGACACAATAGATTATGGAGAAAGAAATATGAATAATATAGTAATAACAACAATAAATCCACTAAACGATAATATTAAACAATTCACAAAAGTTCCTAATTTTAAAACTATTATAGTTGGAGACGATAAAAGCACTATTTATCACTATAAAGATTTGATATTTTTATCGTTAGATGATCAATTAGATTTAAAATATAGATCTATATCTACCACACCTGAAAATCATTATTCGAGAAAGAATATTGGTTATCTTTACGCTATGGTTAATGGGGCTGAGGTTATATATGAATCTGATGATGATACGTTTATAAATAACGATAATTTTCTTAAAGATTTCAAGTTTGAGTGTAATAATAAGATAAATTCATCTTCTAGTATTATCAATATTTATAAATTGTTTACTAAAGAGAATATATGGCATCGAGGATTTGATATAACTAAAATAAATGAAAATATAGATTATAAAGAAGAAAGATATTCTTCCAGTATAGGAGTATGGCAAGGTTTAATAAATAGGGACACTGATGTAGATGCCATATATAGATTAACAAATAAGAAAGTGGATATAAAATTCGATGAGGGTAAAGAAATTTCTTTAAACATGGGGTTGTATAGTCCATTTAACACGCAGAATACGCTATGGAGGAAAGAATGTTTCCCATTGATGTATTTACCCATGTCTGTTAATTTTAGATTTACTGATATTTTAAGAGGTTACGTAGCGCAAAGAATAATGTGGGAATACGGTTATAATTTAGGATTTCACAGTCCTGATACTTACCAGATAAGAAATAAACACGATTATTTGAAAGATTTTAAAGATGAAATGTCTATGTACCTAATTGTTCCAAGATTGATAGATATTTTAAATAATGTTAAATTATCTGGAATAAGTATGACTACCGATTTGTGTTTAGTATATCATAAGTTATTTGACGAGGATATAGTATCGAAATACGAACTTCTCTCAATTAAAAATTGGGTGATGGATTTAAACTATCTTTTGAAATAAGTACTGATTAGTTTCATCGTTGTAAAATTTGCATTTTACTATTGTTCCTGTCCTATAATATCCGTGAGGAGTTATCCAATGGAATATGCCCTTTTTAAATTCTGTTTTATAACTATAAAGTAACTCTTTATCCTGGTAAAAATCAATTCTTATTTTATGAGGAGCGTCTTCAAAAGGCGTGATTATTATTTTATTATCTTTACTAACTACGTCAACTATATTGTTATAGTTATTCTGTTTTAATAATTCTCTTTTTATTGTTTCGTATATGTTATCAAATTCGTAATTATTTATCCATACTTTTGAGCATAATGTTTGGTCGTACCAAGCACCGTCACTAAATATGTTGCAAATAAATATAAAAGTTTTATCAACGTCATCAAAGTTCTCTTTTACTTCCGTAAATGAATAAGGACCCGACGCCCTACCTATAATGACAGTACAGAAAGTAGATAAATAAGAAATTTCATTTAAATCTGCGCCAGCTTTAATAATATCGGAAGTATATAAAACATTTTCTCTTTCTATAACGTCTTTCTTATCAGTTAATATAAAATGAGTTTTTGGAAATTCGTCCGCTAATTTTTCAATTAAAGCTTTAAAATCAATAGGAAGAGATTGATTAGAATAAACGTCACCGTTACAAACAATGACTTTAGAGAAAGCTCTATTATTTTCAATATATTCATTGATTCCAGATATTTCAAATTGTTTATAATCTATTACTGGTAAGTAATGTTTTTTCTTTTCCATCGGCACTCTCAACTTATTAAAAATTATTTGAAAATAATCGTAAAATATTGGTAAACTAACGTCGTTAACTTTATCAACAAATATCTCGTAAACTCCAAGATGGGTATTAATATACGTTTCATTATTGATAATGTGAAAAGGTGAATCAATTTTACAATTTTCGTTTAGTTGTCCGTGTTGTAATTTTGGTATATCCATTAACAATTTAGGACTTCTTTTATGAAGAAAGTAATATTCGTCGTAATTAGTTTTTTGAACTATATCTCTAACGAATTCCCTAGTGAAATGTATATCACCGTTGTTATGATTATTATAAAAAATAAGTTTGTTTATCATACGCTTTCTATATTTTTATTTCCAAAGGTTAACAATTTTATTCATTGTGCAAAATAGAACAAAGAATTTAAATCCCATAGGTACAAATCTTTTATGAATTAAGTCCTCCATTAAAGATTGATCAAGATTGTCGTGAAATTCAAAAGCTATTTTTCTAATACCTAATTTTTCAATTGTACTATCTGATAACCCCTTAAATATTTTAACTTCACATCCTTCTGTATCAATTTTTAAGAAATCCACTTTTTCTATTAATCCACATTCATATAAATCATCAATGGTAGTTGTATAAATTTTCTCAGTAGAATAACATTCATCTATGTTAGATACGGTAGCACACCCTAAATGATTTATATTTGGTGTAGTAAGAGTTTCAACTCCTCTCTTATCAGATATAGCAAATTTATAAGCTTCAGCGTTATCTGGAAGATTATCTAATAAACATTTAAAAGATAATTTTGATGGCTCCACACTTATTATTTTTGAAGCCCCGTCGTGGGCAGCTCTATTAGTAAATAATCCAACATTAGCACCTATATCTAACACTATATCCCCTTTTTCGATTTTACATCCGTGTCTTTGGTATATACATCCATTAGAATCATAATCTGCATTTTTCCACATTTCTGAATAAATCAAATTATATTCATCGAAAATTATATTATCGTCTCTGAATATTCTTTTAACGTAAACCCCTTCTGGGGATAAGACAGTATATTCTTTATCTTTCATATGCTCTCTATGTTTTTTCTATCTATAAAATTACCGTAAGATTTAATATTGGTAAACACTTCATCGTTAACTTTTATAATTTTATTCTTCAACACCTCATTGCCATTAATAACTCTGAAATTGATTTCAAAATTATCACCTTTAGTGAATTTAACCTTTTTGTAATATATAAACTTTTTATCAATTGGTTTAAGATCAGTTAATATGATATTACCATTCTTTCTCACTGCTATATTAAAATCTCTACTATCGAGTGAGTTTGCTGAGCTAAACCATATAACGAATTTATCTGGTTCGTTCTCAACTGGTAATATAGTATTATATTCAATTAAAGAAAATAAATTAATTTGACTTGTTGGGAACAACTGATCCTCATTAATTTCCTCCAATAACAAATCTTTAGTTTTATTTTTTAAAGAATGATATACGAAATTTTCAAGACAATTGGTATTTGAACCCACTTTTTGCATTTCTTCTATGTAAAGTTTTTCGTTGGTTATGTATTTAAATGTATTAATAAAATAATCAACATCAGTTATAAAGAATATTGTTTTATAATGTACACCTTCTGTTTCAGGTGTGTTCATAAAGAATGCCTTTTTACCTTCCATTCTCATTCTATTTATTCTATCGTCTATTACTTTTTTATCTTCAGCACTAAACACCATATCAAAATTGGTACAAACAGCGGTGTTAAATCCTTGTGATTTAGCTAAAATTAAACTGTTATAATAATTTAAGAAGACGCCAAGAGCGTGATTAAAATTATTGTCTTCTTTAGTTATGTTTAAATGAGCGTGATAATCAGTTGCTGGAAACCAACTGTTTGTGTAAAAGTCGTGTTTTATAAGAGGATTATTCTTATCGTAAATAAAATAATCAGCTAATTTTTGTATATCTGTTGATACAGGACAATGTGCTGACAAAATAACTTTTTCACCAAATAATCTAATGTTTTCTAAAGTCTTTTTAGTTATGTCTTCTGACATTTTATAATTAGGGTGAGAAGTGATAATATAAACTGAATTTGGTTTTATGAATTCTATTGGTTCTGCAATAGATTCAACGATAACTGGTTCATCTTCTTTCTGTTTAAAATCGTGAAAAATAACAGAGGTATCGTCCTTTAAACAATCTTTATATTCGTTTCTTAAATATAAAAAATCAAATTTCATTCCGTTTATTTTACTTTTAGTATCTTTATCTTCAAGAATAAAAGTTAAATTATTGTATTCTTTATTTAATTTTCTAATTTGTTCAGTTTCTTCTTTATCAATTAATACTACTTTATCGAATATATTACAGAAACAATAAGTAGATCCGTAATATTTAGATCCAATTTCTAAAACACTTTGATTTCCTTTTATCATTAAACTTTTAATAAAGTCTTTATAGTCGTATTTATTTTCTTGTTCGCCATATTTTCTAAAAGACCAAGAAACTAATTCGTTGGCAAATTCTTCATGATCTGTTCTGTAAATTAAAGGATGGAACCATTGTAAATAAAGATTCTTATATCCTATTTTTTCGTAGTTGAAATTTTCATACACTTTCACGTTAGGATTGCTTGTTATCCAGATTTCAGAAAGAAATCTATTTTCATTATTTTCTGGTTCGCCTAGTGTTCTAATATATTCAGATTTAGTCCAGAAGAAATGTCCACCTAAAACATATCTTTGATGCATGTCGTTAAAATTCCAATCTACACAAACAACATCGTTATCTTTTAAATGTTCTATATTTTCTTTCCATTTATTTATAGTAAAGTAGTTAAGATATTTTCTCCACGTTGGTATTCCAACATTTGGATCTATTTCCTTACTTATAACACCTTTCAAATGAAAATAACAGATATAGGTGTGTTTATCTTCACTATATTTTTTAAGATGCTTGAGAGCGTCGTACTCGTAATTATTCTGTTGTAACTCTATTATTTTCCATTTTTTAAGTGTATCTTCCTGTTCTATAATATTTCTAAATTCATTAATATTATTTTTATCGTCAGCGTAAATTGTGGCAAATATTTCTGTACATCCTTCATAAAGACCGTTATTTTTCATTAAAAATATTTGTTCTTCCAGTATATCTTTCCAACCATATCTTAGATAACAATGATGAACGATAACAATTCTTGGTATGACTTCACCAAAGAATCTATGACTTGCTAAAACATCTGGAATATATTTAATTTTTAAATTTTGAGCGTTAACGACATTTTCACAAGCTTTAATATATCTATGATCGTGTCCAAAATAATCGTCCCAATTAAACATTTTACCAATGTCCGCTTTAAATAATATTCCTAGTTGATCTATTTCACAATCTTGTATTCTATCAGCCAATGGTAGTACGTAGTTTGTCCATTCTTTATCGTTATAATGTATTCTACAAATAACCATTCCAGTTTTATTATCGATTTGAGCAATCATTTTTTCAAAATAATCTGGATAAATTATATTATCGTCGTCTAAATGTAATATGTAATCACCAGTTACTTTCTCCAACATGAAATTTCTTTGAGCAGCACCGTAGTTATTCCTTCTTTCTATCTCATAATAAAATATCTTATCGTGTTTATTATCTTCTTTAAATTTATTATATTCGTCTGAAGGTCCGTCGTGACAAACAAGAATTTCAAAATTATCGTAGTTTTGATCTAACACAGATTTTATAGCTTCTTTTAAAAGATTAAACCTATTATAAGTTGGAATAAGAACACTAATCTTGTAATGAGAATCCCCCTTATAATCTTTAGCGTCTATTGGAGCGTAATAAAAACCGTAATCTTTTGGAATATAAAAATTATAAAATTTATTAGGTATTCTATTTATCCATTTCTCACATTCAACTCTACACCAAGTCTTCGCTTCATCGTTGGGATCTGGATCGTTCTCTTTAACGTACTCGAGTTTTGGTAACTTCTTTATATACTTAGAGTTAGCCCACCAGAAATTACCGCTAAAGAGTGGTTCTTTTTCGTTATAGTTATAGAGTGCTCCGACTACCTCGTAACCTTCGTCTAATTTCTTTACACAATTTTTCCATTTTTCTATATTAAAATATTCAAGACATTCCCTCCAACTATCTATCGCTAATCTATTACCAGCGCTATTATAAATGCTCCAAACTCCTTTTAAATGGAAATATAAAATATAAGCGTTTTCGATTTTAACGAATTCCTGTAAAGCTTGAAGTGTAGGATATTCAAAAAAGTTTTCTTCTATTCTAATTATATTAATTCTGAATAAATTATCGTAAGAATTTACCTTACCTTGAAATTTATTAAACTCTTTATCTTCTCCAAAAACGTACATGAATAAGATTGTGAGTTCGTCGTATAGTCCGCTTTCTTTTAATATTTTAAGTTGATTATCTAATATAGAGTTCCAATTGTTCACAAGATAATTATGTGAAAAAGCGTAAATTGGTATAGTTTTATTTTCTTCACCTATAACTTGCACTGATTGGAAGTCACATCTTTTATTAAAATCAGATATAGAAGTTAAACTAAAAGGTCTATTGTGTGAACCACAACCACCTGATAAATTCCAATCACTTAATCTATCAGCTACACCAGCTGATCTTCTAGTCATGTATTTATGTGCTATCCATTTAAAATGTAAATGTTTTATATCTCTTGTTTCACTATATTTAACTGGACCTATTGGATCACATCCGTGACTACCTATATGATAGTTAATATCAATGGATGATTTGAATATTGATTTCTTATCTAAAAAGACTGAGTCTCTTACTCCCCTGTTTACGATATCTGGTAAATATTTCCCTTCTTCGAATTTTGGAATTTTTTTACTTATCATGTCATAACCCTCTGTTAATGGTATAGTTACACCGTTTTTATCGTATTCTTTAAGTTTTTCTTTAAGATTTGGGTGATATATAAATTCATCTATATCGCAGACTATTATCCAGTCGTATTGTTCCCTGTATGGTTTCCAACCATCGTTTCTAAGATCGTTTAAATGTCTATCGTCTAATTTTTCTTGTATATCTATGATTAATTCAGCTTTAGGATTTGATTTAATTATTTCTTGTGATTTATCTGAGCTACCACCGTCAATAACTACTATTTTATCTACCCCTATGAAATTAGAATAATAGTCGAGATAGAATGGTAACATTTGTTCCTCGTTGAAACAGCAGGAAAAAACTAATATTTTAATGTCTTGTTTTTTAGCAAAAAGGAATTGCCACTCTTTTAATAATAATTCATATTTTTTATCTATTAGATATGGTATAACTAGATGGCCTTTACCGATATAAGTTTCTTGATCAGCTATATCGTCTATTAGAACTAATGCTTTTGGTGTCAGGAATTTTTCTGCTTTTAAATATGCCTCTAAGTGCTTTTCCTCTGATATTCTTTTGTCCTCTTCTGTTCCTCTATAATCCCAAGCGTCTAGATAAAGAAGATCTATATTATCTTCAAATGTGTCGAAAAATTCAATTCCGTCTGCACAAACTAGATTTACTCTATCTGTGAGCATTCCTTTATTATTCAATTGAATTTTACCATTTTCTATATAAGTATTCTCGATGTCTATTGAATATAATTTACCTCCATACGTGTTAACAAACCAACTAAAAACACTAGTTGAACAACCATCTCCAGTATTATCGAAATTTCTTTGTGTTCCTATTTCAACTATAACTGGATTTTTAATATTATTTTCTTTTATATAATTAATAGCTGGTAAAAATCCACCTCTACCGTGTTCTGGTATTTCATTTAATTTATTATAAAAGTTCAAAAGTTCATCTTTATTATTTGAAGTCATTACATGTATATTATTTTTTATCACTTCGTGTGGTAAATCCCACCATTTCAATTTTAATAAAATATCAACCACGTCTTTACTGAACCTTGTGAATAAGAACTCTGCTGGATTTCCACCAACAACAGTATATGGTTTTACATTTTTAGTCACGTACGATTTAGCTGATATGATGGCACCATCTCCTATCGTTACACCGTAAGCTATAGTTGCTCCGTCACCTATCCAAACATCGTTACCAACTGTTATTTTACCTCTTACTAAATGATCATTCACTGGAAACATATCTTTTGTTTCCGCCGTATGACCAAATGGGTAAGTAGAAAATAAATTTGTTTTATGCCCCCATAATATAAACTTAACGTCCTCAGCGATAGAGCAAAATTTACCAATTTTTAATATTCCCTCACCGTTTGTTCTTGGTACTCCATAAGAGTAATCACCGTATTCGTAATCTATTTTTGGTTGCATTAATCATAATCATTTTTTTGGAATTGATATGTAATCAATGTCATGCACTTGTTTAAGAGAATAGGATATACTTTTAAAAAATTTAACAATATCATCAGTAGATTTATTATACATATTTAAATGTGCTTCAGCTATTTCAATCAAAATAATTGGTTTATTTCTTAATATTGTCCCCATCAAGTACAAATGGTTCGTAACCTTGTACGTCCATTTTAATTAAACTCACATTATCGTAACGCAAATCGTCTAATCTCACCTCATCCACTAATTCACCTTCGTTTGATATATGTGTATCACCTATATTTAATAATCCATCCAAATAAAAATTCTGTCTTTCTATATGTGTTATACCATTCTTATCAGATAAGGCTTTATTAATAGCAATAATGTTATCAAATCCGTTTGCTATTATATTTGCACACAACTGGTAATAAACTATACGTTGTGGTTCGAACGCGTAGACTTTACCTTCTTCACCAACCATTTCTGCAAATTCAAGAGTATGAGCACCCAGATTAGCACCAATGTCTATTATATTGGTGCCCTTAAAATTATAATCTTTAATTGCTTCGTATAGATGAGGTTCCCATAATCTTCCTTCTCTTATACAACTTGTTAATCCTATATCTTGTTTAAAAAGAAAATAATGTTTATCTCTAGATGAAACGTAGTCAATAGGTAATCTTTTCATAAACAATTTTGTTTTTTCGTTATATTATGTTTTAGTATGAATGTTTTAATAATTAACATAGGGCCACATGGTGACGTATTGAGAACCACAATACTCTTGAACCAATTTAAACACGATAATATATATTGGTTAACATCAGTCCGTAACAAAGATATTCTTAACTCTAAACTCATTAGAAAAATATTTTATATAGAAGAACTATCACATTATTATAACATAACAAATTACGATCTAGTCATAAGTCTCAACGAAGAACACCCATTCGACGAGCGTCCTCTATATGGAAAACTTATTGGAATTGATAAACACGGAACATATTCAATAGAAAGTAAATACTGGTTCGATATGTCTCTTATAAGTAATTACGGAGACTGTATCGCTAACAAATTAAAAAAAGAAAATAGAAAATCTTATAACCAAATTCTTATAGAAATGGTTGGGGGAAAATGGGAAGAACAAGAATATATCCTTGATCACGAACCAATTAAGTCAAATAAAATAGGATTAATAAAAACAGTTAACGGTGTTTGGAAAAGTAAACAATGGAACGGATTTGATGAATTATACAATTTACTTAAAAAAGATCACGATGTTAGTTTCTTAGATATTAAACCAACAGTTAAAGAACATATAGATGATATAAATAATTGTGGATTAATAGTTTGTCCTGATACGTTTGGAATGCATATAGCTATAGCTCTTAAAAAGAAGGTGGTAGCTTTATTTAATAGTACTTCACCTCACGAGATATATGATTACGGAAGAATGATAAAGATAACTAGTCCGTTGCAAGATAAGTATTTTTATACTAAGGATTACAATGAAGAATTGTGTGATTCCATAGATGTCAATTACGTTTATAAAAAAATAAAAGAATTATATGGGGAAATTAATATTTTATAATTTATGGCATAATGGTGATATTCATTTCACTAGGTCGTATATTAGAGATATAATGAAAAAAACAAATTTTGACGAATATCAATATTTGCATAACAATAATCCAGGTATATTAAGAGACATTCCTAATTTAGTATATGGTAAAACAAATGAATATTGTCAAGATACTACAATTGTATTAAGAGTTAATAACGATTTGTACATAAATGTTTGGATAGGTTTTTATAATTCTTTATTTAACGAAGAAGTGGATTCACCGGTACGTACTGTATCTGGTGTTCTTTATAGATTTTTCACACACATATACGAAAAATTGGGAATAAAACTTGGAGACGAAAGAGATTACGTGCCTTTTATAGAATTTGATTCATTTGATAAAACTAAAATAGATACCTTTATTGAAACTAATAAATATCCAAAAGTTCTTGTCGTAAACGGTCCTGTATTTGCCTACCAATCTGTGATAGAAATCAATTTCATGGATATAATAAACAGATTATCAGAAGATTATCCATATGTTCAATTTCTTTTAACTGAGCGAATAGCGTTAGATAAACCTAATGTTTTATTCACGTCGGATATAGCACCTGAGTTAATGGATATATCTTATTTATCGATGTTTTGTGACGTGATATTTGGGAGATCAACGGGTCCCTATGTTTTTAGTTGGATGGAAAAGAATTTAAAAGATACACAGAAAACTTACATTTGTGCTTCTTCAAAATTAAGGCATATAACTTGGGGGACTAAATCAAATTGTAAAAATGTTTGGATAGAAGATTATAATGAAATTTATAATATAGTTAAAGACGAGTTAAAATTTCTATCACCCATAACAGTAAATGATTTTACAATTAGATGTGTAGTTGATAGAATATATGTAAAGCCTAATATAGATATTACCCCGGAACACGACGTGAGTTTTTATTTCTATACAGGAGATAGGAAAAATTGGGAACATAAGAATTACGTGGCATTAGCTGGAATGGAAAGCTGGTATATTCCTTATCACGGTTATAATTGTGAACATAATCGTATAAAAATGGAATTTAGAACCGCTAAAAATTTATTATTCTTTTTAGATTTATAACTTCTTCAAGATGTAATTATTAAGAGTGCCAAGTGAATCGTAAATTTTTACCACTTTGCCTTCTACCATTTTATAATCGTAATAAATAGGTATATGTTGTTCCAAACTACCAATTATTTCGAACCCTTTAAAGTTATCTATATTTCTCATGTAGTCTACGGCTTTTTTAACATCGGGTGAATATTTATCCATGTAATCATCAAATACAATGTAACCACCAACTTCTACTAGCTCTTTATAAACAGAATAATCTTTAATAACGTCAAAATAGTTATGACTTCCGTCAATGAAAATCAAATCAAATTTGCCTTGAATTATTTCTAAAATGGATTTATCAGTAGAATTAGTTTGAAATATACCAGCGTTGATTTTATATTTATCTAAATTTTTATATAATAATTCTCTCACTTTAATGTCTATACCATATACCTCTTTTACTTTTGGATGCTGAGCAACGTAACAAAAACTAGCACCGTCCCATAATCCAATTTCTAAATATCTTATATCTCTATCTAATTGATCTATAAGATATTCTAAGATAAAATAATGTTCGTGGAATCTTTCTCCTTCGAAATCTTCGAGATATGGTTGCATTTTATCTAAATAATATTGTTGTTTTTCTTTAGTCATTTTGCCTTTAAGTAATTTATTATATAATCTAAATCGCTATTGTTCATATCAGCATTCAAAGGGAAACAAACGATCTCTTCGTATAATTTATTAGAGTTAGTAAATCCGATTAAAGGTTCGTAATATTTCTTATATTCTACGTCTTTAATGTCTATTTCTTCTTTAAATGATTTGATAGGTAAACATGATATTAAACTATTATCGTAAGGTTTAATTAATTCAAATCTAGTTTCTCTTAATCTGTTTTCGAAATATTTTGCCAATTCTTTATGAATATGATCAATGGCGTAAAAATTGTCTAAATGTTGAAGAATGAAGGCAGCAGATATATCGCTCATTCTCCAGTTAGATCCGTGTACAGACCATTTCTTAATTGATTTAGTATATCCAAAATTTATTGATTTTCTAACATCTGCTTCGTATTCTCTATCAACTATAATAACTCCGCCTTCACCGAAACCGAGTGGTTTCGTGTGATGTAAACTAATTATAGAACCAACTCCGAAATTATTTATATTTAAAAAATTGTAAAAAGTGTATGGGGCAGTAGCACTATCAAAGATAAGGTATTTATCGTTATCTACACTCCATTTAATAAATTTTTCAACTTCACTAGCAAATCCAAACATATTAGTAACTATAACACCGTTAATGTTATCTTTGATATGTTCTAAAGAATTTAGATCTGGTGATATATCATTATAGTCTATATCTACTATAACAGAATTTCTCAGCACACCTTGAGCTGAAACTGGGAATGTATAATCTTGGGTCGCCCATCGTGTTTCAACTCCAAGTTTATTATTTATACCTGAAACAAGAGCGTGTAGTGCGGCGGTTCCGCTACAAGTTGGAATTACAACTTTACTGGAACTAATTTTTAATATAGATCTAAGTCTATCGCTTAGCATTTTTTGCAAAGGCCCGTCGTTACTAAATTGATTTTCTTTAATAGAAAATTCCATATAGTGTTTAACTCTATCCCAGTTTATTTCTTTCTTATTTACCCAATTTATTCTCATTTTGTCCAGTCTATTGTTGCACAATATCCTTCAGCTAAATGATAAGCAGTAGCTTTGGGTATATGATAAGTATCTAATTTGCCTTCTTTTACGTCTTTATATATTCTGTCCCAAAGATCAGCGTCAGAAGCTTTTTTCTCACCTTTATCTATCATATTAATATATCTATGTTTTATTTTACTTATATTAAAAGTTACAGTCTGGTGAATGACTTGTCTGCCTTTTGGAGGTAAATTGTTAATAACATCGTCAGTTAAATTAGGTGGGAAAAGGTTTTTAGGCCTTACGTAGTGAGCCTTTGAATAAACAAAAGATACTGTTGGATATTTAAGATAGGTTTTATTGTGTAGTTCAAGGTGATTAACTTCCCATTTGTCCTCGTAATCAAAATGAGCGTAATAATCTATTCCTTCTTTTTCTAATAACTCTATCCCTTTATTAAGAGCGTTTGTGCCACTACATAACCAAAGATCGTTACCAGTATAACGACTTCTTTCGTCTGCTACGGGTAAATTCACATATGTTATCATACTTGATGGAACGCGCGAAGTAATAAATTCTAGTTCTTCTGGTTTATCGTAATCGTCTCCAATTAGAAATAGTTTCCAATCAGAGTGTGTTTGCATCATTATATTTTGTATGGCTCTATATAAGAAGACTATTGTTTGTCCGTCTTTTCTATAATAAGTGGGTAGTACTATTCCGAATTTCATTGTTTAGTTAATTCAATTTTGATGAATATTTTATCCCCGTTATCGTTAATAAAATAAGCATTTTTAAAATCCCCGTGCGATAAAGCCTTCAATTTAGTTATATGATTAAAAAATGTGTCTTTATCGTTTATATCAATCTTTCCAAGATCGTTAAAATCTTTCTTGTAATTTATATTTCCTTCATCTGGTATTCTAACGAAAGAATAATTCTTATTAATTATATCTATCAGATTTCTATCAAGGAGTTTCATTTCAACGTCAACTACTTTTTCGTAAACTGAAAGAGAAGTGTCGTGTGGTTCTATATATATTCGCTCTTGGGTTATAATGGGCCCGTGATCAATCTTATTATCTATTTCGTGTATAGTTACACCAAAAGGTAGTCCATTTAATATGGAAAACACTTGTGGGTACCATCCTCTATTATAAGGGTTATAACCTGGATGTATATTAATACATCTTACTTTTTCTATGAGTTCTTTTGGAAATAATTGTTTACAATGTAACGAGAAGATAATTTCGTATTTATATAAACTTTTATCTCTAACGTCAATTGGTTCAACTGGTTTGTACATCCAAGAGTTAAAAGATTTATGATAATCAGCACAAAAGTCGTAATTATTATAGCTCCAACCGTAATCAAAGTCTTCTCTAAGTTTTTTAGATACGACTATTTGATTAAATCTTGCTAATAATTCTATTTTATCCGTGATTAAAAGGAATTTTCTCATTGATTAATATAATGAGAAAAGATTAAAAAGTTTATTCAATTATCCTCTACGGTGCATTGATGGAGGTCCCGATTTTTTAAGAAAATCCTCTATTGTTTTATAAAATCCTTTCTTTTTAGGTTTTTCAGGTGGAGGGTTATGTCTTCTAGCTTGTTCTTCTTCGAAGTTTCTTCTATGTAAGGCTTCAATATTAGCTTCCCTACCTCTTTCGAATTCTCTGACTCTACGTTCCTGGTCTCTTTGTAACATTGCTATAACATCTGCTGGTGGTATATGACGATGAGCCATTCTTGCTCTACCAGCGTCTCTTACATCTGGTGCTGGAATAGGTTCTACCATATCATCTTCAACGTCCCAATCCTCTTCACCGTAGGCTGCTTCCACTGGATCTCTTTCTGGTTTTTTAACTTTTTCTGGGGTATCCCATACTTCTTCACCATAAGGATCAACGTCTGCATGTACTTTTCTTTCTAAATCTTCGTGATAACGAGCACATATATTTAATATAACATCTAAATATTTAGTTCTATTATAAATATCACTTTTAAATTTTCTACTATGTGTAGTATTACCTTGTTTGTCTTTTATTATCAATTCGTAAATCTCTGAAAATTCATCGGGACAAGTTTTAATTATTTCAAAATCGCAATAGGTGTCCTCACACGTGGCAGATTTATTGATGATAACAAACCCTTCATCTTCTAATAATTTCTTTTCTGCCAGTCCAAAACTTTTTCCTTTTTCTGGATCAAAAGGCATAAAGGTATCGCCTATTTCGAAATTAGCAGGAGCTTTTCTTTTTAGTTCTTCAAATAATTTAAAACTCTTTATCATAGTAACTGTATATATTAAAATAAACTTTTAATATTTTTATCTATAAATAGTACAACACATTAAAAAATAATTGACTATGAAATGAAAATTATAGAAATAAAGAACGGTGATGAATTATCAAAGTTTATAGAAGAGTATAAACAATTTCACTCTGAAAGAGGAATAGCTGAAAGTTCAAATATTTTAGTTGGAAACTATAATCAAGATAAAGGTAAATTTCTTGTTGTTGATAAAAATGATGACTTGGTTTATGAAGTCAATAAAATATATATTTGTCGACATCAAAATACACACATGTTAGATTATAAAATTGAATATTGTGAAATTGGATAATTTACCATAAAATTTCTTGAAATGATTTCAAGTGTAAATATTCAAAAAGAATATTCCTATAAATGGAATTTAAAAAGCAATTAGAATGTATGAAAAAAAGGGCGTTAATAACAGGTATAACAGGAATGGATGGTTCTCACTTATCAGAGCTTCTTTTAGAAAAAGGTTACGAAGTACACGGTATAATTAGACGTTCCAGTTCATTTAATACTGGAAGAATTGATCATATTTACCCCCAATTAAAACTTCATTACGGTGACGTTACTGATACTCTTTCAATAGAACACGTCATTCAAGACATTAAACCAGATGAATTATATAATCTGGCAGCCCAATCCCACGTAGCAGTTTCTTTTGAACTCCCTGAATATACAGGTCAAGTAGACGCATTAGGTGTACTTAGAATATTAGAAACAGTTAGACGTTACTCTCCACATACAAAGATATATCAAGCATCTACATCAGAATTGTTTGGTAAAGTAGAAGAAGTACCACAAAAAGAAACAACACCATTCCATCCCAGATCTCCTTACGGTGTAGCTAAACTTTACGCTTACTGGATTTGTAAAAATTACAGAGAAGCTTATAACTTATTCATCTCTAACGGTATATTATTTAATCACGAAGGCGAGCGTAGAGGTGAAACATTCGTAACAAGAAAAATTACAAAAGGTTTGGTTGAGTGGACAAAAACAAAAACCCCTATACATTTAGGTAATTTAAATGCTAAAAGAGATTGGGGTTACGCTAAAGATTTTGTATATGGTATGTATCTCATGTTACAACAAGATAAACCAGATGATTTCGTTTTAGCTACAGGTGAAGCACATTCGAATAAAGAATTTATTGAAGAAGCTTGTAAATACGTTAATATTGATATAGTATGGCGTGGAGAAGGAGTTAATGAAATTGGGGTAGATAAAAATTCTGGTGACGCTATTGTGATACAAGTTGATCCAAAATATTTCAGACCAGCAGAAGTTGATCTTTTACTTGGTGATCCAACAAAGGCCAAGGAAGTTCTTGGTTGGGAAGCTAAAACTAAATTTAAAGATTTGGTTAAACTCATGATGGAAAGTGATTTAGATAAATATGGTGAAAAAAATCTATGGCAAAAATTTTTTAAGAAGGGATAAGTTAATGAAAATACCAACCGAAAATGATTTTTATGTTAGAATAGAAAAAGAGCCTAATAAGGTTATTATTAATTCTGTTAATTTAAATGACGCTGGTGGTAGTGAGCATTTAAATAAAATATTAAAAATAGATTTTATTTTAAATGGCAACATTTCTTATTCACTTTCATGTAATTTTTCTGATCCGAATATTAATCATTGGATAGTACCATATGGTTATTCAAATGATAATGACGATTTAATATTAAATTTTTACGACGAATCTAGACATTTATTTGATATAAAAATTGATAAATTATATGGTAATCACATTTATAATAAAATAGATGGTTGGTTTGATTTCCAAAGTGTTTATAAAGAAGCTGTTCAAAACGGAAAAGACGGAGATCATTTTGTTGAAATAGGTTCTTGGTTAGGGCGTTCTGGTTCTTTTATGGCGACTGAAATAAAAAATTCAGGCAAAAAAATAAAATTTGATTGTATAGACACTTGGCAAGGATCAGGTGAAGTATATCACGAAGAATATTTGAAAGATAATAGTTTATACGATAATTTTTTAAAAAACATATCACCTTTAAAAGAGTACATAAATCCAATAGTAGAATATTCTTATATAGCTCCAAAATATTACGAAGATTTGTCTTTAGATTTTGTTTTTATAGACGCTGATCATAGTTACGAGATAGCTAAAAAAGATATAACAGAATGGTACCCAAAAGTAAAAATAGGCGGAACAATCGCTGGTCACGATTATTATAATTCATGGCACGTTCAAAAAGCTGTGAATGAAATATTTGGAGAAAATATAACACAAAATAGATTATCATGGATTCATAAAAAAGAGAGCGATCTCTTTCCACTAAATTGATAATCAGTGTATTATAAATAACAAGATTAAAAATTTATATATAGGTAAAAAATATAATACGAAAATGAAAAAGGTTTACGAGAATTTAACGAAGGAGAATATCAACAAGAATTTGTTTGATGTTGATTTTGAATTTGATGATTTGAATAGTATTGAAAAACAATTATTAAAGGATTATATAAATAAGATAACTGATAATATGATGGAGTTTGAACTTATGTCTGTTGATAAGACTGTTCAACCACTTGATATATTGATCAGATTGAAGAATAATAAATTGACTGGTGATGTTTTGGTTAAAATGAAAGATAAGGATGATCATATTCTTGGTGTTTTTAAATTTAAGACATTAAAAGTGACTGAAATTAATAATTTAATTGATTTTGATTTTGGTGAAGCTGATTTTAGAGGAAGTCAGAAGACTCTGACGATAAATTTTATCTACGATGATATTCTTTATTCTAATGACGGAAAAGAATATGAGAAACTCACATAATTCGAATTTTTAAACTTAAAATTTATATTCACGTATAAATAAAAAAAGAATATTATTTTATGCAAATACTCATTACACCCGAAGACATTATAAGACGTTGTTTATGGTTGGATTATAAAAGATTTTGTCTAAAGGAAAAAGGCGAAGAAGAATTAAGGAAAGTTATAGAAGAAAATAAACCAGTCGCTTTAAAGGAAGACGACGCCTATGTGATAGGTTTATTAAAGATTGTAGAAACTCCAAATCTAGTTCACAGACTAAAAGAGCACATGGATGAAGTATTAAAAATAAGAAGTAATATTTTCAATAATAAGTTGTTCATTATAAAATCAGTAGCTTTAAAAGAAATAGGACAATTCGTACAAAGATTCCCAGAAGGTTTTAAAGCTCCTTTTGAATATAAAAAGGGGATAGAGGATTTGAAAGTTTTCTCTGAAAAAATATACGGTGAAGTGGATAGATTACCAACTCAAACTTTCCAAAACGGTGATAAAACTTACACATATGTTTCATCTAATAGTGTTAAAAATATAGTGGATGAAAAAGATAAAGAGAAAGAAAAAGACAAGGTTGAAAAAATACTATAATGGCTAGACTTTTCACATACGGTGAATTACAAAGGTCTGATGTTCAGATTAAAATTTTAGGTAAAGAGATTCCTGGAACATTTGACAGTATTAGTAATTGGATGGTACTGAACGATTTCGATAAAGGTAAATATTATTTACAATTAGCTAGTCAGCCAAGTGGAATAGTATTCGGTAAAATATTAGAATTAACAGACGAAGATATAAAAATCCTAGATAATTACGAAAAAAATTATTTCAGATACACCTTAAAAACAGATAATGACGTCACAGTCGAAACTTACGTCAAGAACAACGATAAATATAAAGATGATTACGCTTTTTAAATAGTTCTAAATACTACAGCGTCTTTGAATTTCCAATAAACAATGATTCCTTGATCAAAAGAATATTTACCAGTCAATTCTTTTGAGTCTGATGCTCTTACTTTTGTTTTAGTTTTCAATAAATCTACATTCTCAATTTGTTCAACTGTTCTATATACTGGAAGTTCTTTGCCTATTTTATTAATAAGGAACTGATAATAAGATTCTATTATTTCTAATGTACCCAAGCTCCTCTCTAAGAAAGCTTTTTTCATTTTTGGATAATCTGGACTCTCAAGCGCCTTTTCGTATTTAGCTTTATTTGCCAATAAATCTTCGTGTGTAGATATTTTTTCCTCTAAAAGGAAATCCTTATAAGAAAATTCTAAAAGATCCTCTTTCTTAAAAGGCACTACATTTTTTGCTATAACTACGTCTTCGTCGTCGTCCTCTTCTTCGCTAATTTCAACTTTTGTATCACCTTCCTTTGGTCCATTTACTGGTATATTAAATCCAGCTTTCTTTTTAGCGTATTCAGATATTTTAATTTCACTAGCACTCATGTATATACTAGTTGTAGTTCCATCCTCTTCAAGAAAATCTACCATACAACTATTATCGTTGTCCCATACATTAGTTACTTCACCAACTTTATTATAATATTCACTTGCTTGATCTACACATAAAACCTTATCACCCATGTTGAAAATAACATCAGCAGAAGGCTCGTCTGACGATGTAACAAATTCTTTTTTAACTAACATAGAATGCTTACTTTGATTTTTAGAATCATCTTCATCAAATTCAATAAGGTAAGCGTCTTTATTTACTTTCTTAACTGTTCCCTTGGCGTCTTTCCATTCAGTCTTGCCTTCTACGCCGTTCACAATGACTCTCTTACCTATACTGATATCGTCGTCTGATGTTTCAGTTTCTTTTTTAGGTTCTTTAGGTTTGAATTGATTTTCGATATAACTTGATTGTTTTTTAGCTTCTGTTTCTACTGGTGCTGGTTCGTTTTCAAATCTTAATTCTGATTCTAATGCCATTATAGAAGCACCAGATGGAGTTTTGATACTGTACTCACCTTTGTTAGTTGAAAAAACAAATGCCACATCACATAAAGCGCCTTTATGTATATTATAATAAGATCTATTTGATAAAGGCGTGAATATAACCTTATCTCCTTTTTTAAATTTAGAGTCTTCTGTCGATTCTTTTATGTAATCAAAATATTTTAACATACTTACAAATTTATTTTCCTTTTCACATTTAAAAATTTCAATATTATAGATTTTATTCCATCTATATTATATACCCAGTCCTTTTCCCACACATGTAACAATTTAATATTATTATCTTTACATCTATTAGATTTATTATCGTGATAGTCCAGTTTTCTAAATTTTTCACTATGCCAATATGTTCCATTAAATTCAAATGCTATTTGTAATTCTGGTAAATAAATATCTAACTCCAATGGTGGTATTATTTTTCTACTATTTAAAATTATTATACCATTATAATGTGTTTTTATAAAATCCTGCAGTTGTATTTCATATCCGCTTGTGTGATTATCAACTGGATTACAAACAGTGCACAATATAGTTTTATATTTATTTTTCCTTGTTATAAACACTTTTTTATTGATTCTATATATCGATCCACATTTATCACACTTTAAAATATATTCATTTTTATCATAGTCAACATCAATTATATTTAGATTTGAATATTTATCGATCACGAATTTTTTAAAACTTGACCTCAAAAAACTTTCATTTCCATATCTTTCAGTATTGGTCTTTTTAATTTTTTCTTTTATTTCATCATTTTGAAAAACATTATCAAAACCATATATATGTTTTACAGTTTTATCCATTTTGATTTTTTGACAATTCGAACAACAATAGTACCCACCGTTATTAAAACTCAATAAGTATCTTCTATATTGTAATTTTTTTTCTTTACCGCAAATATCACATTTAACATTTATAATATGATGACTTGTTGGTAAAAGATGCTCTATCGGAACACTTATCACGTCGTGCTCTTTTACCACATAACCAAGATCTTTGTAATGTTTTATACAATAATTGTTTATATTAATATCTACGGTTTTATCTATTATCATATATTAATTTTCCTTATTTGATTCATCATCATTACTTTTTTGTTAATCTCTTTTTCTTTTGGTTCTTGCTTTTCCTGTTGGTTCTCATTCCATATGAGATTTAGTTTCCATTTGATTCCGGTAATATCGTGTATAATCCAATTCTTCATCAAATCCATAAACTTAAGACCGTAAAAAGTTCCTTGCTTTTCACATCTGCCTAACACGTTTGAAAGATTCCCTATTCCAGGGTGTCCTCCGCTTTTAGCTCCAGCATATTTGAAACCAAATTGTCTTGGTAAAACAAAATTCATTAAAAACCTCGTATATTTATCCAAATCATCTAACACTTCACCACCTTTTAAAACTGGTAATTTTTCTGCTGCATCTATATTTCTGTAAGCAGCCAACTGTAAAGAAGCACCATAATCAAGAAGAATAAATTGAATATTCTTATCGTGTTTACCAAGTGCCATTTCTATTAAAGCTCTTGCTCTCAAAGCGTTGGCCCAAGTTCCAACTGGTACATATACTAAATTCTTTATAACAACGAAACCGTCGAATTTAAATTTATTTTCTTCCATATTCCAGTAGAATGTTTCGAAATCTTCGATATTATATATTGTTGGTTTATCATATTGGCCAAGTGTTTTGCCCATCATTTTACCTAGTCTTTCTGTTGAATCTGGCACAAATTCGGGTATTGCTTTTAATTCTTCGTCGTCTTCTAGAGGTATTCTGTTTAGTACTCTATGTCTTATATCTTCTTTATCTGCTCCTCTTTTTACTGATAGGTTATTCAAAGGATAAAGAATTTTAAATAATTTGAATATTTTATATATGGAAAGTGTGCCGTTGGCTACAACTTCTATAATAGTTCTATAATCACTTCTTTTAACTAATTGATTGAAAGCCCCAGCAAATACAAGTCTTGGGTCTTTTTCTTTCATTATATCTCTAAGATTAAAATTTAAAATCGTTTTAATATCAACGTTATATTCGTCATATTTTGCTGCGTCAATCATAGATATAACAGACAGAATGTATTTATCTGTTGGCATTCCAAGAACTCTTACTATTAAACCGTAACATGAGTCACTTTTCATTTTAATAGAAAATTCGCTTTTCTTATATAAATCGCCTTCTTCCATGTGGTGATCTATATAGAGATCAAGGTCAGCGTTATCTTCAGCGTAATCAACACAAACATTTATATATGTTTTATCTATCGTTATATCTCTCCAGCCAGATTCGTAATCCATTACACAATATCCGCATATAGTAAATCCTCTATTAGATAAATATTCTTTCATCGCTATCGCGCTGAATATGCCATCCATGTCATTGTGTGTGTAAATTATAACATCCTTATCACGTTTGCCTTTCTTCTTCCAGTATCCCAAATCATTTGGAAATTTTACAGAAGCCTCTTCATTTAATATATATTCATTAAATTTTATTTTCATTTAATATATTTTTTATTTTGTTTTCTATATTTTCTTTATGATTTATTCTCACTAATCTGATGTTATTCTCTTTACAATAGATGTTTTTTATTTCATCATGGTTTTTGATAATTTCAAAATATTTAGTTCCTCCAAATATCTTCACTGGTCTTGAATGTTGTTTACCATCAAACTCTATGCAGATATTTTGTTCTGGTAGATAAAAATCAAATGGTAATTTTAATTTATCTTTACATTTTTCAAAAGTATATTGTGAATGGTGTCTTATATTATATTTTTCTAATAACAACTTAACTTTATTTTCTCCTTTACTTTTTTTACAAAACGGACACCCTTTTCCATCGTATATATGAGAAGATGCAGTTTGCTCAAATGGTCCGTGTTTAGGACAAATAATTTTTACTTTTTTCTGCGAATTGATGTATTCCACTAAAGAGTAGTCATACTTATTATAATGAACTTTTTGTGATTTCCCGATAAATTCTTTATCAGTCAATTTTTTTGTCATAGAACATTTCGAACATCCACATCCTTTTAAATGATTACTTGGTGATTGCTCAAATATACCATGTTCGTTACAGACAATTTTTACTTTTCTTTTATTGTTTCTATATTCAACGAAACAATAGTCATACTTGTTACCATGTATCTTTTGTGATTTCTCAATAAAATTAATAGTATTAGACTCATTATATTTTATTTTTTCGTCACTACATTTTTTACAAGCGTGTCCATTCAAATGATGACTGGCTCTAATTTCAAATGGTCCGTGGTTAGGACAAATAATTTTAACATTTTTTAAAGAACCAATATACTTTACCATAGAATAATCATACCAATCTCCGTGTATTTTTTTAGATTCTATAATAAATTCATGTGTATCGCTTTTAATCATTAAAAGTATTATTTTTTGTTATATATAAATTTTTTATTCTCGTTTTGTAATTTGCCTTTTTTGTATCATCTTATTCTTTCTACTGGTTCTGGTTTAGAATACGTGCCCCCTTTTCTTTTAAATAATAAAAGTGTTTCAGGTACCCATTTAGTATTACCATCTTTGAATTTAATTCTATATTCTGTAACGTGCATATATGCTTTAAATTCTAATATTTCAACTTCTACTGCGTCAGGTATATATAAACATATATCACCATATTTAAATTTATCGTCTTTGCCTTCATTTAACAATTTACCTTTTTTGTACCATCTTATTTTCACTGGTTTTTCTGGTTCTAAATCTTCCATGAAATAAAAATGTTTTCTAGCGTAAGAATCAACATGTCCGTTGTCCCATTTTATTGTATATGGGAGACCGTCGTATTCTTCCTCATCGTAAGGGTTATAATTTTGTATTACACCACAACCGCTATCTCCTCCTTTAAATCCATAGGCCTGATTTAGATAATCTTTTGGACAATCTTCTTTCATTTTTACTCTTTTACCAATAAACTCTTTAGATTCGTTTAATTTACCTTTTTTGTACCATCTTACTCTTGTTGGTTTCTTATTATCATTGATATATTCATCAATAAAATCAACCCCTTCCATAAAATCGTAACTGTTATAATCATTACCTGGTCCTATTAAACCACCTTTTCTACCGTACCCTAAAGCTCCTGGTTCGTGTAATATGAAGCAAAAATCGGGTGATTCATTTTTAAAACAATTATAATCTTTATTCAATGTCTTTACTCTTTCTTCCCCCCACGTGAATCCCTCAAAATCCAAAAATTCGGCTATAACATTATAGTCTTCTATACTGTGAATACAAATAATTAATTTAGTTAAACCATTTGATGATTCTTTAATATATGTCCAATAGTTTTTCAACATAACGCTATATATTAAAATTTTTAAACAAAACTTTTAAGGAATAAATTCGTATAAAATAAAACATTAATTATTGATATGCCTGTCGTAGATAGAAATACAAATATTACATTCACAATATCAACCGATCAATTATCAAATCTTCTAAAGAAAATAAAAGATTTGACTTCAATTGATCAACGTATAGTCATGAAAATAGACGCCAATAACGTTTTATTGTTCTCTTTTGTAGGTGAGACTTTCAAAAATATACACGCCTTCAAAAGTTACATCTTCTCTCTTGAGGAAGTTTTTACTATTAAAAAAGGCGAACTAGAAGAACCTCTTTTCTTTATAGCAAGAGACGGTAAGAAACTATACAGAATATTAGAAAATTTCCTTATCTATAAAGAAGAAATAAATTGTAAAATTTCAGCCAACGACGAAAACTACGTTAATTACATCGCTTTCGATACTAAAAAGATGAGCGAGAAAGTTATTGGTAGTGACCCTATTGCTATTGGTTCTCAGATTAGTATAGACGATATTAATTTCCTTATGAATATTGATAATTCTAAATTCAATTTCAGATTAGATAGAGCTGATTTCTTACAAATTAAAAAAAGAGGAGTCATAGAAAACGAACCAAAAAGTGTTCTATATATCAACGTAGTTAATAAGGCGTTAACTATTGGTGAAACCAAATGGCATCTAAACATTTTAGATGAAGTTGAAAGTGAAGATATTATGCTGTCTTTCCCCAAAGCGTATTTTAATACAATAAATCCAACAGAGTATATACAGATATACGTATTTGAAGATTTCATACTCGCTAAGTATGACGATTACAATCTCATGATTATTTTAGAAACAACAATTTAAATTTTCATTTTTCCATATTAATATATAGAAGAAAATAAGTTAGAGTTATGACCAAGAATTATAAATCCTTTGTTGAAGCTGCTAAATGGTATAGTAGTCCTGAGGAATTAGACGCTGAAGAACGTAGAAATAGTTTTAGTGGTTATCACGATTACGATGAAGGTGGCGACGGTGGTGATTACTACGATGACGATGGTGATCCCGATGAATATGGCAAAATTCAGGAGTTTCAAATACAATCCGGCAGAGAACCAGATGAAGATATGGAAGAAAGAGAACTTGATTTAGATATGGATTTTGATAGAGATGAAGATCCTAAAACCCCAATAAATGTTGGAGAAGAAGTAGTTTATCTCGGTAATACTGGTGGCAGACGTTATCAATTAGGTTCAGTTCATAAATTGAGAGAAGATGGTAAAATTGTAGTTAGGTTTGACGATAAGAAACTTGTTGCTGTGAGTAAACCACATCTAAGACATAAACTTAGCGAAGAAGAAATTGTGAAAAAGAAAGCTGAATTAGAAATAAAAAAACAAGAAAGAAAGACTAAAAGAGCTGAACAAGAAGCTAAGAGATTAGCACAAGAAGAAGAGGCTAAAAAGAATCCACCTCCAGTAACTGGCGCAAGATGGTGGGAAAAAAATAAAAAAGAATAATGGTAAAAAGATATAAACAATTCATCAACGAAGGAGTAGACGAAAAAGCAAAAATGGACGAACTCCTCGATAAAGGTTTAGAAAATTTAACACCAGATGAAAAGATACTCCTTGATAAACTTAGCAAAGGTGGTACTCTAGATCCAGATAATAAACCTGGTAATAGTCCTGTTCATCAAGATGATGATGATTTAGATTATCTTAATAAAATGTTAGGAAATCACGCTGATGAAGAAATTCCTGTTAAACCTGTGGTTAAAGGTGGACCAGTGAATGACGACGGACCAACAGAAGGCGATAGAATTGTTTATTATAAAGAAGGTTCAGAGCACGATGGTAAAACTGGTATTTTTGCTGGTATTAGAGAAGATGACGGTAAATATAGAATAGTCTTTGATGATAAGAAAAAATTAGCAGCCAACGCTAAAAATGTTTACGCTGCTGGTACACCAAGACCTGCACCAAAGAAAAAATTACCTGAGGGTTATCATGAAATTCCAGAAGAAAAATTGGGTAGAGCAGAATGGGGACCAGGTACATTCGATGTACCAGATACATTCTACGGTGGTAAAGCACCTGAAAAACCAAAATCTAATTTCAAAAAAGGGGATAAAGTTTTATACAAGAACGATAAATCTGAGCATAATAACAAACAAGCAACTTTTGTAGAACAAAAAGAAGACGGCAAATTATCAATCAGATTTGAAGGTGGTGGTAAATTGGCTTGTAATCCAAAGAACGTAGTTCCTTTCTCAATAGAATTACCTAAACAAGATTTTATTATTCGTCTTGGAACAATACCAGAGAATAATTCGATAGGTGCTGGGGTATTCCTTGATAGTGGTGAAATGTATGACGAACACATTCTAAATCAATACCCAGAGTTACAAAGAATGGGATTTGAAGAACCCGCTGAAGGTGATTTACGTTATAACGGAGATCTTGATATAGAAGAATTACACATCGAGTTACAAGAGAGAGATTTCAGAGTTGAAGTTGTTAACGGAAATTTATACTAAAATATTTTTTTAGTAAATAAAACTTTCGTATCTTTGTGTTAGAAAAATACGAATATGAAAGTACAATCCTATATTATTAAGAAAGAAGTCCTTGTGGATTCAGAATACGAATTACTAACGAACGTTAGTGGTGCATTCAACGCGGAATCCCCCTTTGCAGTTAAAGTAGCAGATATTAAAGAATGTTTAGAAATTACCAACGATCTAAACACTGGTGAAGAAGTTATGGATTGTGCTGGTAGGACATGGATTCCCGACTACGATGGCGATATTAACTTCATGACTAAAATCCTCAAAGAAGCTGAAGGTTGTGAATACATCATTGTTGAATTTGATAATTATTACGAACTATATACGATTGAAACAGATTAATTAACCCCTTAACACTTAAACAAATGGCAAACGAAAAAGTTTACATCGAGATTGATGGTGAAGTTATCTTTTTGAACCCCGATATGGAAGATGTTATCCGTTGGGCTAATAGTGATTATACAACTGAGGACTAATGGAATACATTAAGATTAAAACTGGTGACGATGTAATTCGTCTTGAGTTTGTTATGAGTGCTGAAGAAATGAAAGCAGTATATAATCTTCTTATAGAACAGCACAAAGATATGATTTCATATAAGAAAGTAGCAAAAAGAATGGAAAAACAATTAAAGACTTTAGAAAAATGAAAAGAATTAAACTTTGCAATTTAGTATTTTTAGGACTTGTTGTCCTTTCAATGTTTGGATTATTTGCTTCTTGCACTGATCCTGGAACAACTGAAAAATTTACTGGATGTGGTAGTGATAGCGCTAAGATCAAACCTTGTATTATAAATGGTGACACTTTGGAACTTTATCAGTATTACTACGCCACTGGTTCAGCAATTTGGATTGCTAAATCTAAAAATTATTCTACCACAAATCTTACTTACAGAGTCGGTAAGCATGACGAATCTGTTATTATTCTGAATGGTGATCCTTATAGGAGAATTCAGGGAACTGTTATTATGGAAAATGATAGTATGGTTTTAATCAAGAAAAAACTGTAATATGTTACATTGGGCATTCAAATATTTTACATTTTTTATTGACGCTTGTCTTTTGGGGATGGGGTTAGTTGTCCTAATCTTCGGAGCAAATGGTTACGCTAAACCATTAGGTATAATAGTAATAATCGCGTCAATCCTTATGATTTTATACGATATTAAATACGTTAAAGATAATAAAACTGAATAACTATGAACCAATTTTTAAAAGAAACATTCACCGCTATTGCCTGTTTCCCAGCTTTACTTTACGTATTATTTTCATTTGGAAACGGATCTTTTGATATATCAACATGGACTGAAGGAGCTAGAGGATCACTTGCTGCTTTTGGAGCACTTTTATCAGCCGTAATCACAATTATTCAGGGACTTAGATATTTTTAATTTAACATTTTGTTAATCTTGAAACTTAAACTTCACCCCGTTTTCCTTAATATATATATATAATAGCAACCTTAGGCATTCTTTCTATAATCTTTTAAGCAAAAAAAATCCCAATTAAGTTGGGATTTTCTGTTTAAAATAAGCCTTAACTTATTTCTTCTTTCCTAATTTCTTCACAGGAAGCTTAGCAATTGAGTCAGCTTTCTTAATTGAGTCAGCTTTTGCAATTGAATCAGCTACTAATTGAGCGGCTTGAACTTTTGCGCAAGAATCAGCTACAAATGTTGAATCCTGAATTCTCTTAGCTTCAATTTCCTTAGCGGATGGACCACAAGATACAGCCAAAAATGTAACGGCTGCGATTACCAAAATACCAAATAATTTTTTCATGTTTACTTTCTTTTATTTTTTAAAAATGTTATATTTCTTATCCCCCAATTTAATCAAAGTTTAAAAAAATTTTAACATTTTTTAACGATTTTATATATTCATTTAAAAAAGTCTATTTTTTCCAAATTGATTTTTTATATATAGAAAGGTATGATAAATATAATAAAATATTCTTTATTTGAATCTAAGAAATATAAAAAGTATAACAATATGCTTAAGAATCTTGGTGTTATGGACGATAAAGGAGATATCAACCTTAAAGACATGACTGAGAAGATCAATCAGTTCCTTTCTAAAGACGGTAACAAGGATAAATTTATGAAAGATTACGACGATAAGATTTCTCCAGATGTTAAAGTGAAGAATGAAAAATTTAAAGCCATCGATTTAAAACCAAGTCAAACTGAAATATTCCTTGATCACGTTCTTTCCAGATTAGTTGTAAACGACGGTGATAGAAAACAAATACTTAAAGGTGGATTTAAAGATCACGATATTCTCATTAGCTCAGACGGTCATATTATAGACGGACATCATAGATGGTTATGTGCCTTCATATTAAATCCAGAATGTGAATTAGATTGCACAGAAATAGAAATACCAATAGAATACGCTCTTCCTGTTATCAACGCCATAATAGAAGCTTCTGAAAAAGAAACAGATACTTTAAAAGATACTTATAAAATTAATATCTTTGACGCTATGGATTGGAAGAAGGAGAAGTTATTTAAGAAGATGAATTCGATTATTAAGAAGGCTATAAAGAGTGGAGTTGGTATAGGTGAAGAGAAGAAGAAATCTAATAAATATCCGAAAACAATTGAAGGTTTAGATAATATAAGTACAGACGTCACTAAACCTTTTTATAAGAAACTTAGAAAGAAATTAAAGTTACAGAATCATCCTCTTAAACACATAAGAGAGAATATGAAACAAATTCCGAAACCAAAGGAGTTATTTAGTGATAGAAAAGATATGCCACAATTAAAGAAGAAGGACGCTAAAAACTTTTATGATACCTATTGAAATTTTAAAGATTAAAGACGACCTAAGAAATGGTTATCATATTTTATGCCGTGTCCACATCAATGGTAAAGAATTTAGAATGCTTGTAGATACTGGTTCTTCTATGACTTTGTTTGATATGAAAAAACAAAAGGAAATAAGTCAGTACGAAGCAGAAAATAACGACCAACATATAGTAGCTGTTGGTAGTGGTAATATTAAAAGTAAATATATCGTTATAGATGAAATGAGAATAGGTAATGTAATCATAAGAGATTATAAAACTATGTTACTTAATTTAGAATTCATTAACGAACATTTTAGAACTAATGGTAATCCAACGATTGATGGTATAATTGGCGGAGATATATTAGCTGATCATAAGGCTGTTATAGATTACGAAAAGCGTGAAATGAAGTTATCATAGATTCGTTATATAATTTCCCCTTTTTGTACCATCTTACCTTACCAGCTTCTTCTTTTTCTTCTTTTTTTCTCGATAAATATCTCACATCACAAGGGTGATCGTTCCACTCGGGGTCGTCTAAAAATCTATAATGGACTGTTTCTGCGTCTCTTTGTTGTCTGGTTATCATAACCTCGGCACCAACTTTATCTTTGTAATTTTTTCCTTTATAAATTAGGATTTCACCAACTTTAAAAAAATCTCCTTTATCCTCGTTGATTTTATTTTCTTCCAACCAATCTTCTTCACCGTAAGGATCGTGATGTAAATGTAATTTATTTAATTCGTCTCTTTTTATTTTTAATAGATTCGGTCTATCTTTTACGTAGTTTTCAATATCTTTAAAATTATCAATAAATTCATCAACAGTTACAGTTACGTCATTATCTGCTGTTCTACTCTGGTAAATTCTTTTTCCATCGTTATCTATTCCTATACCAACATTATAATGTGGGCATAAATAACCTCTATAAGTTCCATCATGATACCAAGACGGAAACCATCTCTCAAGCTCTTCTCCGCCACCTCCCCAAACAAACCAATTCTTTTTAAGGAAATTGATTAATTCGTGATATTTTTCTTTAGAATCTACTTTTACGTAAAGACTATCTATACTTAAATAACTTTCATTTATCTTACTTTCGTTTTCCCAGTCTTCTTCGCCATATGGATCTACGTCTTTAGTTTTGAGATATAGTTGTTTAAGTCTTCTTATTTCTTTTTTAGTTTTTCTAATTTTATCTACTTTTTTCAAATTCCCTCTTTCGAACCAAATACCATCTACTTGCCAATATCTATCATTATTTGGGTTCAGATTCACTTTAAATTGTGTTCTATTATTCCTAAAATCAGTGATAACTCCTACTCTACTATTATATCTATCTACGTATCCATGTATAATTTCAACATCATCACCAACATATAAATCTTTTTTACTTTCATTGACTACACTTTCATATTCCCATTCTTCTTCACCGTATGGGTCCCAAGGTGATACAGGATCTGGTTTATCTTCGTAATATATTACATTTGTAACACCACTACCTATATGTAATATAACATCATAATCATTATCAGCAACCATGTGAACTTTCTGATTTTCATCTAAATATATCTTAACAATCTTCCAATGTCCTGCTCCATGTATTTCATTCCCACCATCTTTATTCTTACCTAAAACTGGGAAACTACACACCTTACCTATCAATCTCTTTTTAAGGTATTCAGTAAATCTTCCCCACAATTCTTTACCGTCTCTTATTCTATCTATTCTTTGAATATCGTGTAAAATATTAAGAGGAACAATCTCCTTAATAATATATCCTTCGGGTGTGAATTTACTTATACGCATAACTCGACTATATATTAAAAATTAAAAACAATTTACTCGATATTGATTATATATGATAACAAACCTTAAAAAATAATAGCCTATGAATGATCAAAACAATTGCCCACTTCGCGGACATACACGTTTATAAGTCTTTAGATAGACACGATGAATACAGAAAAGTCTTACAACAAGTTTACAAGAAATTAGAAGAACAAAAACCCGATAGAATAATAGTCGCTGGTGATACATATAGTGATTATATCGACCTCGAAGGCGAAGCTCTCATTCTTATAGGTGAAATACTTAATCGCTTCGCTAAAATTGCTCCCGTTATTATTACACGAGGCAACCACGAAATTAGAAAGAAAAATAGAAGTAGAATAGATACAGTTAAAACTGTTACAGACCTCCTCCAAAACCCAAAAGTTACATATTATAACCAATCTGGTTTCTACCCAGACGATAACGTCATGTGGGTGGTATGGGACCACGTTGATCATAGATATAACAACATTAACCCTTGGAAAAATATAACACATTCAAGAGATAAGAAACTTACTTATATAGATTTATACCACGATCCAATAGATGGTTGTGTATATCATAACGGTTACAATCCAGGTAATAGAACCTTTCCTAGTCCGTCAGATTTTAAAGGAGAATTTGGTTTCTTCGGTGATATTCATTTAAGACAATATTTTAATTTTAAAGAGGTTGAATTAGAAATAGATGAAGAAGATCTTGATAAATATCTAAAAGATGGATGGAAAATAGTTTAATTTCCCCTGTGTTTTTGTTGTTTTAGACATTTAGATTTTTATATATACAATAAAACAACAAAAATTATATGAAATGTTTAATTTGTGGAAAAGAACATAACAATAAGAAGTACTGTTCAGAACAATGTCAATATGAAGCTTATAGAGTTAAGAAAGTGGAAAGAGTTAATATAAAGTGTTTAAATTGTGGCGAAGAATTTGAAATATTGAAAACTAAACAAAAAAAATATTGTAGTAGAAAATGTGTAGATGAACATAAAAAGATAACATATTTAGGTGAAAATAACCCTATGTTCAATTATGATGTATCAGATGACACTAGAAAAAAACATTCTGAAGCGTCAAAAATGATGTGGAGAAATCAAGATGTGTCAGATAGAATAAAAAAAAGAATGAAAGAACATAATGAAAATAGTGAATATCCAAATGGATGGTCTAATGAATCAAGGGAAAGAAGAATTAAAACTACTATCGAAAAATTTGGAGTAGTTCACAACTTCATGAACGAAGGAGTTAGAGATCAAGCGAATAAAACATGTATGGAAAGATATGGGAAAATGTCATACGAACTGATGTTGGATGGATTACATAAAACTAATATAACATCAATAGAAAAAATATTTGAAAATTTCTTAATAATTAATGATATAAAATATGAAAAACAATTTAGAATATATTTTAAAAATGAAAAAAGTGAATTGAAATTCAGATCATATGATTTTTATTTAATAGACAAAAAAACAATTGTTGAAATAGATGGTGATTATTGGCACGGTAATCCAATGTTTTTTAAGAAATTAAACGAAACTCAACTGAAAAATAAAGCCAATGATATATTTAAAGATGAATTAGTTATAATTAAAAATTTAAATATCATAAGGTTTTGGGAAGTTGATATACATAATAACAACTACGAGCAAAAGATATTAAGTTTATATGGCAAAAATAAAGATTAAGAAAAAAATCCCCAGCGCTGGATTCGCATCGTCGCTTATTCAACAGAACTTTGGTGAAGATCCATTCGGACATGGTTATCTTCTATGGAATATAGAAGAAGGAACGGTTCAAGATATTAACATTGATAACGAACATAGATTCATTAAATTTGAGATCAGTCCGAATACAGATTACGATAAATTACATTTAATTTCTAAATACGTTGGTAAATACAACAAATTTAGAGTTGAATGGAACGAACACGCGGCTTTCATTACAAACGAAAATGAAACGAAAATAAAAAAATATCTTAAAGAAAAATACGGCGCAGAAGATATTGAAATTAAACCAAATAGAATTTATACAGATATTAAAGACGGTAAAATGCTGTCTGAAATTATTGATATAAATGATAAAGACGTACAACAAGGTATTATAAAACAATTCCTTAAAGAAAATAAATTTAAAGATGATTTTGTCAATCAGGTAATAGAAATAGATAACGTTATAAATGATAGATTACAATTAAGTGATACTAGAAATATTATTTGGAACATTGATAAGTTTTGGTTTAGTAATTTCAAATCCTACGGTGACGATAATATAATTGAATGGGATAACATAAATGGTGTTATTCAAATTGGCGGTGAGAACCAACAAGGTAAAACTACCATCATTGATGCGATATGTTTTATACTTTACGGTACAACTATATCTACACAGAAAACAGAAAAGAACGGTAATAATAGATATATCAACAAAAATAGAAATAAGAATGCTTGTGACGGTGGTGCCGTCATAGATGTTAACGGTGAAAAGTACATAATGTACAGAAAAGTAGAAAGAGAATTTAAGAAGGGAAGAGAGATTAAATCTGTACCTATGACTCTTGATTACTATAAGGGAACTGAAATGTCTGACGAAAATAAATTAACAGGTGAAAGAAAAGCGTCTACACAAAAATTACTGGACGAGGTACTTGGTAATTTTGATGATTTTGTAAGATTGGCATTAACAAATGCTGATAACTTAAACTCTCTTCTTTCAATGGATAGAAGTGTTTTCATTGATTCTATCATAAAGGACGCTGGTTACGATATATTTGAAAAGAAATTATCTGAATTTAAAGAATATAAAAAGGAATTAAATCTTGAGAAAATAAATGTTAACCAGATTGAATTACAAAACGAAATCAAAAAAATATCAGATGATTTAAAAGATAAAGAAGATTTTTTATCTGATACTAATATTGATATAGAAGATATAGATAAACAAATAGTAGATAATGTTAATGAAAAGGAAGACTGTTTAAGAAGATTACACAAGATGGACGAAACAGTAATGAATATTAATGTGAACGACGTTAAAACACAAATAAGAGTATCTAAAACAGAAAAGGAAGAGATAAGAAAAGAAATTGACGAATTGGAAAAGGACATAACTCTTTTACCAGAAGAATTCGATTATGATAACTTTGAAAAATTAACAGGCCAACACGAAAAATATGTTACAGAGAAGAATAAAAGAGATATCGAACTATTACAGTTGAAGAATGTTTTTAAACAGAACGAAGAGAAAATTCTCAACGTTGATAAGGATATTAACATTGAAAAAACAAAGTATGTTGATTATTTAAGGAATAATATTGCTGGTTTGAGAATTGAATTAAGGGAAACTATTAACGAGATAAATAATAATTCCAACGTTAAAAGAAATGAGTTAGAAAATCAAAAGAATAAATATAGAAATGAATTAAATCTTCTTAAGCAAAATGGTATTGACGAAAAACAAAAAATCGTTGATTATACAAACATGCTTAATGGTGATAATCAAATCTGTGTTACCTGTAATCAACCTATTGTTACAAAGGACGAAGAACATATGAACGGACTTATAACAGATAGTAAAAAGAAAATAGAAGATATTACTAAAACTGGTAAACAGAAACTTGATTTCTTAAATGAATGCAATACAAAATTAGAAGCCTTATCTACTCTTTCAGATAAATTAATTGATGAAAAAACTATCGAATTTACAGATAAAATAAAGGAGATTCAAAACAAAGTAGATAACTTCAACATCGCCTATATACAAGATCGAATTGAAGAAGTGATGAAAAATAAAGAGAAAGCAGAACTCGAAAACGTTTCTTACGATACAAAAATAGAAGAGAGAAAGAAATACGTTTCTAAACTAGACACAGAAATTAAAAGACTATCTCTCACTATAACCAGTCTTAAAGTAGACAAGGCTCTCTTCGAAAAATGTAGAACTTTAACTCATAAGAGAGATCTATTAACTTCACAATATAAAGACGCTCAAAGATCTTTCGATGATAACACTAAATTATTAAATGAATATCTTAAAAACGAAGCTCTTATAACTGAGAACGAACGCATCAACACCTCACTAAAATCTATTAAAGAACAGATTGATACGCTCACTTCTAAGAGGAGCGAACTTTTAGATGATAAACTATCTTATTCTAATGAGATCACTCTGTCTAAGAAGGTTATAGTAGATTTAAAGGATAAATTAGAGCGTTATATTGAGCAGGAAAAGAGAGAAGAACTTCATAACGTTTATTTAAAATTAATGCACAGAACAGGTCTTCCTACTTATCTTTTAACAAAGAATATTGATATATTGAACGAAGAGTTGAACTCCTTGTTAACAAACATTAATTTCACTTTATTCTTTGACGAGGATCTGAATTTGAAGTTACAACACGATGGGTTAGATGATATTATAAATGTTATTGAAACATCTGGTATGGAAAGAACATTTAGTGCTATTATTTTGAAGATGGTTTTAAGAATTATAAACTTTAAGAGTAAACCTAACTTTATGTTTTTAGACGAGGTTATCAATAGACTTGTGAATAAGTCAGTAGATAAGTTTATGGAATTGCTTGAGGTATTGAAAAATAAAATTGATAAATTAATAGTCATCGAACACGATAATGAAATAGCTAGTGATATGATTATCAATGTAGTTAAGAGTGAAAATGGTATAAGTAGTTTTGAAATAATATAGAATATTATGTTAAACATAGATAAATTAACTAGGGATGAACTACAAAAAGAATTTTTTGAATTTGAAGGGGATCACCCAGGAAATTGGGAGAAATGGATCAAATGTTTATTAAGTAAGGAGTATTTCAAGGATAGTAGTTTTTATAATTATCTTCTTAATAAGGAAAGAACAGAATTAATTGATAAAACATTAAATGATAATAACTGATACATACGAAGATAAAGCTGGATATAGCGTGACAATTGGAGATATACAACAATGTTGTCCTAAATGTGGGAAACACGAAATGTTTCATCTCATTTGTAAAGGTAAGGATGATAGAGGATTTAGAAATGGTATGTCCTTTATAAAATGTCAAGAATGTAACTGGAGAGGACTTAGTAAGTATTTAGTAGATCCTTATGAATTTAAAGTTAAAAAGAGAACAGAATTAATCGATAGGATGATTTATGAAGGGAAAATGGAAAAAAATATGGAACGACGACTTACCAGGATTTCACGATAGATTTCACTGTCCAGAATGTTTTGGTTTTGAATTATTTATAGGAAAAGATCACGTTCAATATTATCATTATCAACAACCAACAGTAGTAAATAATACTCCATCTAGAATGAAATGTAAATGTGGATGGACAGGATTATCGACAGAGTTATTAGACAAAGATGAAATGAAGAACACTAAAAGGGTAAAATTAATTGATGAAATGTGCAAAGAATAGAAACTATATACAAAGGGGAAGAATTAATAATTGAAGTATCTGATGGTGCAAGATCTATTGGTAGCGGTTCAAATTTTGGAATAAACGGAGTTCAAATAAATTTTCATAAAGGCATCTTTGACGAAGATACAAATTCTTTTGTTGAAGATATTTTATGCGAAAGAATCAATATCAATAGAAACAAATTAATTGACGATATACTATATGGGAAGAAAGAAACTAAAATTTAAAACTAAACATAGATGTCCCAAAAGCACTTGGGGTGGTTATATAGAAGGAAGATTGTTCGATTACGATTATACTAAATGGCCTGGTTGGATGCCTGATTATTATAAACTATATCTCGATATGGAAGAAATAGAAGAACTAGGCAAAAAAGAAGATATAGACGAATTCTCATTGGAAATGGCTAAATTAATCAGAAACAAAGAAGAGATAGATTTCCCAGTAGCCGTAAACTTTACAGAAGACGAATTCAAAAACTTTAGAAGAATGGTCCTAATGGATAATATGCTCAATTGTCAGAAATGATAAAAATGACAATATTTATATTAATATATACAAATAAAAAAGAGTTATGAATTTAATAATAGATAAAAACAGAGTATTTTACCATAGTTCTATTAGTAGAGCTAGATGTGGTAAATGGGTACATGTAAGTAATAGTGATCCAAAACTAAAGAATCAAAAGGAATCAGGAATCTTATAGTAGTGGTATTCTACCAGATTACGCTGAAATGGAAAGAGAAGACATTATGCCAAGTTTGTTGACTGGTGTTATCGTACCAATCTGTTACTGTTATATTTATATGTCTATTAACTATTTCCATAATTACCTTATCAAGAGTATCTTTATCTTGTGTCGGGTATTTATATATCGACCCTTTCTCTTTTTTCCCAAAAGTATATCTGGGACTTTTTTCAAGTTTAGTAGAATATTTATCTGGTTTCATTTAAAGATCTATCAATTATTTTTATTCTCTTATAGTTCTTTGCTTCGTATTCATCTAACGTCTTATTCCAATCACCCATCCATCCACAAGATTTACATTTTGGAAGAATGGCTCTATTATCTTTTGTGACTTCATATCCTAATATATCGTAACAAACTGGACAATAATCATAATGAATTAGTCTAGCCTGTTGTTCAGCTCTGTCTAATTGATATTTAAGGGTTTCTATAAATTCTTGTTCCTTTTCTATGCTATTCATTTAACATTTCGTCAATTAATTTTGTTCTTTTTAAATTTTTCCATTCTTCTTGGACATAAAATTTATCATGAAAATCTTCTAATTTCAATAATGTATTAAATGGGGCTTTTATCGGCGCTTCAACATGCACTAATCCTTTTAGTATTACGAAACTATACCATTTATTTTTTTCATAACAATTGGAGTTCTTATTAAAACTTTCTTTAGCTTTTTCTATTTTATTTTTCATTTAACATTTCGTCCATTAGTTTTGTTCTTTGCCAATTTTTATATTCTTCTTTTGTAAATTCCACGATATAAGTATCATCGCCCATCATTTCTTTTCCACCAAGTTTATATTTATCGTTATCTTCTTTACTCACACAACCAACATATTCTTTAAATTCAGACATACTATGATATATTATCCACCCGCCCTCTTTTCTGGTATGTATCCATTTTCTTCCATCAATATCAATAATATCATACTTGCCCTTCCACTTATTATCTATCACATTCATTTAACATTTTATCTATTAATTCTATTCTTTCGTTACACTTAATTTCATTCTTATCAAAATAAAAACGCTTTTTATCATAACCAAAAGCACATTCTACTCCATAAATAGTAATTTCATCGCTCCCATTGGCTTTATTTATAAGGTAAATGCCATCATAGTATTCACCCTCTTTAAAATTAGAACCTGGTCCTACATATTTCCCACTTACTGTATATCTATCAGGTGTTGAAAAATCCTTTATACAAAGTACTTTTATTTTTTCATAATAACAAGTCGGATATACTTCAGCGTCGGGATAATCGTCAATTACTCTCTTCATTATACCACATTACTTCTTTTCTATTATGCTTCTGCCCTTTTAAATCTACCAGATCCTCAAATGGAAGCCAATCAGCCCCAGCATTTTCACAAACTATAACTTGTCCACTTCTATCTATACACCAAGCACCAAGTGAAGTATAATCAATCTTATTGTTGGTGTAATACTTACCACCATTACCAGAGTAAGGCGGATCTACAAACCAAGTGGCTTTCATATTTAACGCGTTTTCATAACTCTCGTTCTTTATGGTCCAATGTTTTACCTTATATAACTCTTCTGATAAAAGTTTGCGATGTTTTTCATCCCAGTCACAAAAATTACCTGGGGATTTCTTAGGAACAGAAGAACCAGGATTCAAATATAAACCAATTGTCCACTTCTCGGGATCACTCAGATAATTAAACTCTTCATTATTAAGGCATTGTCCCTTTACTAAAAGAGGTAGTCCAAGTATATCTTTAGGTGACGCATCTTGTAAGTATGTCCAAACAGAGTATATTTTATTATTTATTTCGTATAGAATAACGTCTTTTTCGAAATATTCCATAGCGTAGGCTGCTGAGCCAGCGAAAGGTTCTATAATTGTATCGTATTGAGGAACAGGGTAATATTTAACTATTCTCTTTTTTCTTCCGTAGTAGTAAAACATAAGTTTTTTTATTTTGATATATCAAAAATTTATGATATAGTTTTCATTAAAGCGTAAGTGTTAAAAAATTTTACACTCGTTTTTTCAAATTTTGAATTTAATATATAAGACAAACAAAAACTACATTTTACTATGGACGAGATAATTAAAGAGTTTGTTCAATGGATGTTAAAGAATTATCCTATTATGCTTATAATCATTGGTGTTGTGATAGTGTCTCTGTACATCTTAAAGGAAATAAAGGAGATATTTTTCAATAGAGATCACGATGGTAAAAGCTTTGGTAGTTATTTATATCATACTGTATTTTTTTGGCTACCTAAGAGTAAGAGGGTAATAGAACTAAAACACGTTCAATACACATCAGAAGAAAGAGAAAAAATAGTAGATAAATTACTTGTTCATAATTTCTTTATTTCTATTACTAATATTAAGACGCAAATACCAGCAATGCAATTCGGTAGCGAAAAGAAAAATGCTGTATTAAGAGATGTTATAAAAATATACGTTGAAGTAATTGAAAAGTACGCAATATCAATATTAAAGAATTATAAATTGGATGAATTACTTTGTGCTAAATTAAATGAGATTCTTTTACAGGAGATAGATAAAGCTCATATTGAAATATATAGCAAAATGAAAGATAGGTTGGGTGAGGCTTTGTATATAAAATTAATTGAAGATCCAGTAAGAGGTTTTAAAGCACGTAATTCTATATTCAGAGAAATTTTTATAAACGGTATTACATTAATATCAACACAGTCTATGTCTGTATATAATTATGATAACTATGAAAGAGCAAGTGAAATATTAACATCTATGTATGTTTCATTGAATGTTATCGTGAAGAATTTTGAAAAGGTATTCAAAGATTATAACGGTGAATTAGATAAATATTTATTATAAAATTATGAAAATAAAAAACAAAATTATAAAAATAGGATAGTTAATTAAACTTAATTATCCTATTTTTTTGTATGAACATGAAACTATATCAAAAATTAAAGGAACGTGAATTGGTAGAAGATTTTAAAGAATTCCGTGAACTCATTTGGTTAAGAGCCATAAAAGTTAACGGAAAACACGTTGATAATCCAAATCACGAACTCGGCGAATCGGATAAAGATATACAAGTTGGTATCTTATCTTTAGATTAAATTCCCAATCAACTTAAATTCTACCTTACTATGAAGTAGCGGTATTACTAATCTTTTTTCTTAACCTATCTCACTAGCATCTTTCTTCACAGTTTTAACAGGTTTTGGCACCTCTGTTGTAGCAGTCATATTAACTGGTATATTATAATCATCGTTACTATGCCCTGAACTATGTGTATCATATCCACCAACAGTTCCACCATATCCTCCACCACCGTATTCACCACCGTAACCTCCTTGTTGATTGCCTATAATTGTTCCCAATCCACCAGCACCACCGTGTTGTTGCTGGTAATAAGAATCTGGAATTTGTGTTGGTTTTAAAGATTCACCTAATACATATACGTACAATGGTGTATTAGACATAGCTAGAAATACACCTAAAGCTGTTAAATCAGCACCAAGTATCATTCCTATTATTCCCAATACGAAATTAACAATTATTACAGCAACTGAAAATTTCAATCTGGTTCTTGGTGTTATAGTTTTAAATAACGGCTCGCCTTTTTTATTAACTATTTTTACCATACTATTCTTTTATTTTTAAATTTTATCGTAATTCGGATTATCCTGTTTAAAATTTCCACCAGTCGTGAAATCCTCAATATCAGTCGTTGTTCTTGGATCTGATTGCTGATAAGTCGGATCATTCACATTTTCTGGAACTATTTTCTCTCTGAATTTTTCCATATCATGTATGTAGTATTGCCAGTAAACACGTTTAATGTTTTCAAATTCTTCATTGTAACATTCTACATTATCAGTATCAACAGTCCATACTGGATAATACCCCCTTACAGTCAATGGGAATTTTATTGTGTACTTCTTATCATTAGTGAAATCACCTTCTTGTGGAATTTCAACTGTCTTATCGTCAGGTAGTTGTAAGACTAAATCTATTTTAATACCAAAATAATCCATATTAAAGAAGAAGTAATTGAAGAGTAACATTATAATTTTTTCAGAACAAACCCAAACATCTCTAACATCATCCATAGTTATTTCAACGTCGTAATTCATTTGCATTGGAATAGCTTTGACTTTGGTTATAATTCTTTTCCATTCATTTTTAATTTTACAATCTTTTGGTATATAAATATTTGGATTAGCAAACTCGTCGCTAACAGAAGCAAAAGAAGTTAATGTGATACAACCTCTTGGTATTTGATCTGTATTTAATTCTACTCTGCTATCTACAATATCATCTAAATAAGAATCTAGTAAGAAACGTTCTTTACCGTACATTCTATAATTGAATGGAAGAGTTATACATCTTTTTTCGTCAGAAAAGTAATTTATCCAACGAATTGATCTATTTAGAGTTTTACCTAAAGCAACTGTAACCATTCTTAAATAAACATTATCGAAATTATATTGATGTCCGATACTTCTAATTGTTTCACCTGGCATAAATTAGCTTTTTATTTATATATTAATTTTGTTCTCTCCTAAATTCTTCTTATTTTTGTGTATTAAACTTTTCACGATTTTACTCATATAATATCGTATCATGAAGCATTTCAGAATATTACACTATTTATTGAAAGATAAGAAGAATTATCATAAGGACGAAGAGCTGGCAAGATCTTGGGACACCTATCTTTACTACCTAGGTGAAGTTAGAAAGATGAGTTCCTTTCTTATAAAACAGAAATTTTTATATTTTATAAAGTTCAAAAAATTATACATAACAAAAGTTTTTCTTTTCTTTGCTATACTTTTTGGTAGTGCTTTTTACGGTGGTAAATATATATTAGAACACAATAGTTTTTTTGAAGTAAAAAGAATAGTTACAAGCGCCCCAATAGATACTCTATATTGTCCAGATTCAATCCCTATTGATAATTACGTAGAAAGAACAGCAAGAATAGCTGGTGTAACAAAAGATAAAATATTTAAAAAAGTTTATTTCGTTACGTTCTACTCAGAAGATACTCTTAAAACACCAGAGAAATGGCTAAAAGCTCTAGCAGAACTTGAATCAAGACAAAATTTCAAAGCTGAAAACGGTCAGTATTGGGGGGCATGGCAAATGGGACAAGGAGCTAGATCATCAGTTGGGTTCGGCGGGGTTTCCAAAAAAGAATTTCTTGGTTCTCAAGACGTTCAAAAAGCTGCAGTTATAATTTACCTTAAAAACAATTACAGAGTTCTCAGACCATATCTGGAAAGGTACAATAATAAAATTATTAGAGGGTACCACTTAACTCTAAGTGGAATGTTAGCGATGTCGCATAATTGTGGAACACAAGGACTCATAACATTTTTAAATAGTAATTGTACTGTGGTACCACATGACGGGAATATACCATCATCTAATTATCTCACTTTGGGTAATTACAACATAAAAGAATTATTAACAGACAAATGAGCAACATAATATCACCTGGCAGCAAAGTAGAAAAAGTTTTGATTTGGAAAGACGAATCAGAACACGGTTATCAATATAATAATATGGTATTGGAGTGCCATTTATATTTTGATAACGGGAAAGAAGTTGTCTACGAACTTAAAAGTTTGTGGTCTTCTAAACAAAATAAGTACATAACTTGCCCTTTAGAAGATGTTAAGTACTCAAGGGGAATATATGAATACAAGAACGACGAATATATTCAAATAGAAAATTGGGATTAAAAAATGAACATTTTTTAAAACATGTAAATTTTTTTTTCATATAAGAATGTATTAACAAAAAAAATAAATAAAAACTATGAGAAAATTTATTGCATTACTAACAGTAGTTTTTGTTGCTTTTACCTTAGTTTTCACAAGTTGTACTAAACCAAAAGGTGATTTCAACCTCGACAACTCCGTAGAGTACTCTATGAGTGCAGATTGGTGTGGTTACAGTATGAGCGTTGGAGCTTACGGTTACAATTCTTACACAGTGGACGCTGGTGGTGGAACTGTTGAAGTTTACGCTAACGGTTATGGTTACTGGGGAAGTATGTACTTCACAGTACCAGAAGGTGGATCTAATACACTTTACACGTATTGGGATAAGAAGAAATCCACATCTACAGCAGGTTTGACTACGGTTAAACCATACGATGTTAAACCTACAAAGTAACAAAAAAGACAAGATTCAAAGGGTGGTCGAGAGACTGCCCTTTTTTCTTTTAAAAATTTAAAACTATGAAATATATAATCACATTATTACTATCCATCTTTCTTTTAGTTTCGTGTAATCACGAAGAAAATAAAAAATTTGTTCCTAATCCAAAATACGATGTTGGTGAGTTGATATATCTGAAACCAGATTCAACATTAGCTTACGTTAAATTCTATTCTGTTTTAGTTGATAATAAAACTAATTCATCCACATATTTCTATGGTATAGAATATAAAGATAACATAGGAAAGTTTCACAGGAGGATAATCGGAGATAAAGAAATTTATGGATTACAAACAAAAAAAGAGGACTTATAGTCCTCTTTTTTATTGAAAGTCTTTGACTATTAATGATATGGTGCTTTTTGAAGATTTAAAATATTTAGCTATATCTGATTGATTTACACCATTATCATACATGTATCTAATTTTTTCTCTATCCAGTTTAGGCTGGGCGGTCATTAGGTTATTCATTTTAGAATATATTAATTCCTTATTATCCTCAAAAAATCTTGTATCTGAATGTAAATATTTATGGCAGTTTTTACACAATACCACACACTTATTTAATTCATTTTCTATAATTTCTTTAACGTCTTCAATATTATTTAAGTGCATTATAGATGATAATCTGAAATCCTTATCTTTTGGATCAATATGATGAAAGTCAAGAGATGCCAAACACTCATCATATCCACAATCTTCACATAGTAATTCCCCTTTAAAATTTAAAAGAATTCTTTTTTCTTTTCTTTCTTTCACACCGTAATGTAATTTCATATGGCAATTAAAACACAATAAATCACATTTATCTAATTCTATTCTAACTAAATTCCACCTTTTACCAAACATTAAACTTAATTTTTCATCTTTAAGTTTAGATTCTCTGTGGTGGAAACACAATTTAAATTGTTCATTTTCACCACAATCCATACACTTACCACCCAAATATTCTATAGCTTTTAATTTCTTGATGTAGTAATATATTCTATTTAGAAATGGTTTGTTCATAAGTTCGATTTTTAATCATATATATTAATGTGTAAAAACCGAATTAAAAAAAAGAGAATCAGAAATCTGATTCTCTTTTTTTTCCTTGTAGCCCTAGCCGGATTCGAACCGACGTTGCAAGTACACTTGTGTCCTTACCCCCGAAGGGGTGTCCCCTAGACGATAGGGCCGGTAGGTTTCCCAATCTATGTGGTATCCCTAGATTTTAAAGAATATCAGGACTTTCACCTGATATATCCAACCATTTTACTGGTGACTTTATTTGTATTCTTCTGTAGCCCGTAAGAGATTCGAACTCCTGTCACTGGAATAATCCAGTGTCCTTTCCGCTAGACTAACGGGCCGTTATTTGTCCTTAATTTTCTTCTAATTGGTCTATTGTATCTATATTAATATCACCCTAATTTATTATTATCTAAAATTCTAATTTATCTATATAATATATTAAGGACAAATAATTCTCATTTGTAATTTGATAACACAAAAATACGGAAATTCTGGGAAACAAAAAAATTTCTGGTGAAAATTTCTTATTTAATTTCGATCTTGAAATTCTGTTTACTCTTATCCTCGATAGGCTTTTTAGTCAAATATACTGATAAAATTCCATCCTTATATTCACTAGATATTTTATTTAAGTCTATATTATAATGAGTTATATCATATTTCTTATTAAATACATCACCTATTTCTATATCTATTCTCTCGTACTTTCTTTCCCCTAATGAAGAAAGACTCATATTATACCAAGGCATCCCTTTTACACAAAGGAAAGTTTTATTTTCTACTGTCTCAATAGTAATATCTAATTGTTGTTTATTAATACCAGGACAAATAACATCAATCACAATAGTATTACCAACGACTTCGTAAACATTAGTTAAAGGATAATCAACTATTTTCTTAGGTACAAATGCAGATACTGGTTTCTTAACAACATTGATGATATCGTCGTATAGTTTATAAACATCTGATTCAAAATTGGCTTTGCCGTGTTGTTCGTATAGTTCGTCCATGAGTTTCTTTGTCTTCTCTTCGTTGAGAGGAAAGTTCTCTTTTAGAAAGTCTTTTAATTTACCGTCAATTTTAATATTAAATGTTTTCTTTTCCATATCATTATTATTTTCTTTAAATGGGTACATCTCCTCAAAGAATGCGCCGCCAGGATAACCTACTCCCATAATATTTTATTCTTTTTCTATTATTCCACCAAGATATAAATCGAATGAATTATCTGTGTAATAATTTAATTCAAATTCACCATCGTATAACTTATTAATATTGAAATTCTCTATTTCTAATCCCGACACGTCATTAATACTTAACGGAAACTTATCTTCAATTAATTGTTCCAATATCTCAAGATTCTTCTTAGATAAACTTCTTTTATATATCTTATGTAAATGTAATTTATATCCGTTGCTATCAATAACTTTAAACTTACTAGTGAAGTTGAAAGTTATATCCACGTCCAATTCCTTAGGCTCAAACCCAAAAAATTCATCGTCATCTATATAATTATTAGCCATATCTCTTTCATTTTTTATTATATCAAAAAAATGAGCGGTTGTTTAAAAATTATGATAGTAACAAACCAGGTGATTGCCAACGCTTATCAGAAAAAATCTCTTTCAATTGATCCTCATTCAAATTATTAGGATCCCACCCCTTACTCCTAGCATATTGAACCTTAAATTTTTCTCTTAAATCATGCATTTCACTCTCACTTAAAGCGGAATCTTTTACCATAGGCGTTCCAGGTGCTACTATCCTACCCATCCCATTTTGATTCAATGTTATCATATCAGTAACTTATTTTTTCTTATATATTAATTAAAATTTGTCATTTTTGTCATTTTTAAAACTAAAAACTATTTATAATATATAATGAAAAAACATTGAAGTTTATGAACAATAAGAAATTTGTTGAGTTTTTAGAATTTGTTGATAGTGGTAAAGTGAAATTATTCACGATGAAAGACTTTGAAGAAATGGAAAAGATCAGAAGAGATTACGGTGATGGTAAAGACATCACTGATGTAGTAGATGAGTTCATAGAAAATTTTTCAAAATAAAAACTTTCGTTTTTATAATTCATATATAATTTATGAATAATAATGAAGGCAAATTAGATATAGACTATATAGAAAGTGTAGTTCAAAAGATACTGGATAAAGCTCATACCGACCCCGAAAAAAGGGAAATCAAACGTTATCCAAGTAATCAAAATCCAACCAAATTAAATTTCGCTTGTCCCATTTGTGGTGATAGCCACTCTAAAATGAGCATGAAAAGAGGCCACTTACACCTCAAAAATCTCTATTACGTTTGTTATAACGAAAGAGAAACAGATTCTATGTTCTTTTCTAAATTTTGTAAAATGTTCAACGTCGAACTTGATATGGAAAAGAAAATGGAAATCTATAAATATCTCGATAGTAATTGGACATATACAAAGAAAGATGATTTTGCCATAACAAACATGGACAAACTTCTTGATTTAGAAGATTTTAAAAATCATATAACCGAACACCCAACTTATCTTCTCAACTTCAAACCTATTACTAAAGGTGGAGTTCAATGGAGATATTTAGCAGATAGAAAAATATTCAATCACGATAATATTTGGGAAGGAATATATAAAATCACAGATACTTGGTTTGAACCAGTTATTGTTATTCTAAATAGAAGCGGTGATAAACTTCTTGGAATGCAACTTAGAAACTTAAAGGCTGAAAAAGGTAAACGTATTTATAAATTCATTGATTTTCAAGAACTATACAATATGCGTCACCCAGATGATACCTTAGATGAAATGGAAGCAGTACCTTATAACAAAATATCAGCCATATTCAATTTCTTAAATGTTGATTACGATAGACCAGTTTACGTCTTTGAAGGTTATTTAGATAGTGTATTCTTTCCCAACTCAATAGCACTCGTTGGATTAGATACTGATATATCAATGTTCAGTGACGAAAACGTAGATATAAAATTTGTACTTGATAACGACGACGCAGGTCAACGTAAAGCAAAACAAATGATTGATATAAACCATTCAGTTTTCCTTTGGAAAAAATTAATAAACCATTTATCAAAAGGTAAAGGTGGTAAGTACAAACACCACATGGAAGATTGTAAAGATATAAATAAACTTGTTGAATTTTACGAAGATCCTAATATCTACTATAAACTCGAACTTGAGAAGTTCTTCGCTAAGGATCAATTCGATTTAATTGATATGTAATTTTTATTGAAGATTAACATTACCACCAAGGGTTTCGATACCTTTTAATATCGCATCCAATTTAGCATCCATCGATTTCAATTTGGATTTAACCTCACATAACATACCATATTCACCACTACCTTCATTTAGAACTTCATCGTCATATAACATTTCAGTAAATGTTTTTACTTTTTCTTCCATTTAATTTTAATAATTTTTTTGATAATGTTGCTTTTCACCGTAAGCTGGGCATTTAGTTGAAGCACAAGATGCTACTAAAAATGATACCGCTATAATTAATATTAAAATAATTTTCTTTTTCATTATTCTCTCTCTTTAGTTATGTGAATCATACCTGGATAACCAGCGTCTTTTGAAGATGACCAAGCGTCTTTAAATTTCTTGTACTCTTCGTATTTTTGAAAAAATTCTTCATCAGTTAACTTCTTATATATTTGAGCGTTTTTTAAGATAGACGCCCAACCAAAATTGGTCATGTATTTTAAATCAACTCCACATTCTTCTAAAAAATCATCTACTGTGAGTTCAGATCCTTCGGGTAATGTTCTTAGTTTATATTCTAGTTCCATAGGAATATCAACTTCTACACCATTTTCTTTGGTTTCTTTAATGTAGTCTTTTAATTTTGTTTTTAAGTTTTTCATTTTCCAACGTAATTTTTTAGTTTATCATACATGTCTGTTAATTTATCACTGTGGAGTTTTTTACTTTCGTGCCATAGTTCGTCAAATGTAATAAATAGATTATAAGTTTCCTTATCAAGAATCATACCTTTATCAAACTTCTTATTATTACTTTTCCATAACTCATCTGGTGATAAAGCGGCTTCACCTTTTGGTACTATGAATCCACCAAATTCTTTACCAACTGAATAAGTTTTCCAAATTATTAATTCTTTATCTTTACCGTAAACGTAGTATGTTTTATGATCGTCTCCAATATCCCAATATATTCTACCGTTAATATTTTGTACCTTTTTACTTCCTTTGCCTTTAGATGTTAAGAAAGGAACACCAGGTATAAGAGTGTCTTTATCCAATCTGATAGGAATTCCAAAATTATCTAATTCGTGGTCACCAGTGACTTTATTCCTCTTGTAAACAGGTTTATCGAGACTTAGTTCACCTTTTTTAGCGTCATTAAAAATTTCTACTTCTTGTTTAGTAAGAGAGTTCTGTCCGTATTTTCTAATCTTATCTATGTAGTAGTTGATGATTTTATCAGAAGTAGCAGTTCTTTCATCAGTATCATATGCTTCGTAAAAATCATATACACCTTCATTTATAGGTTTAACTTCTTCCTTAACAACTTTATTTCTTTTCTTTCTCATATTTTTACAATAATTTTAGGAATCTTAATCTTAACTTATTCAAGACGTCAATGTTCCTTCTTTGATTTTCTTTATATAATTCTACGAAATTTATAAAGTCTTCATATAAATCTTCATCTAAAACCATACCGTAATCAAAAGTAAAATCTAATTCACCCCATAATTGTTCTGGGGACATTTTTTTATAAAAAGCGTATTTCTGAGCGTTAGTATCTAAAAATTGACCAAATGGATATTTATCCCCGCCACCTGTTCTGTAAATAATCCAATCGTTTGCTTTTGTACCACTATCAGTTTCTATTGTAGTATATACATATATTCTTCTTTCTTCGTTATCTTTATTCCTGTAAACTCTTGCGTCCATTATATCTTTAGTGGACAATTTATCTGCGCCTTTTTGTTTACCTTTAACTGTTACAAATTCTTGTCCTGGTTTCTCGGGCTCTTCGTCAGTAAGTACGTTACCTTCATCATCAAATAAATATCCTCCGCCAGTCTTATGTGTTTGAAGAATAGGTCTATCATCAGGATCATCTGGGAGAGAACCTCCTTTACTTAGATTAACAAGAAGTTCGTGCTCTTCTGTTGTGAGTTTACGCTTCTTCATTATCTCTAAGAGTTCGTCTATCTTTTGTTGCTCACGTTTACCCTCGTTTATAAATGATCTATATGATTTTACTATTTTATCCATGAAGATATTATTCCTTTTTGCTTATATATTAAATTTTAATTTCTATTTTATAACTCGTCAGATATAATTTTTGCCCCGTAAGGTGCCAAATGTAAATCTCTTAATTTTCTATTTCCATTACATTTAAAGATAGGTACAGAAGCAGGTCCGTTCTTTAAAGTCTTTATATCGTTATTAGAACAATCATAAGTTCCACCAATCATATCAGGACCGTCCTTTAAATCATCCAATAAATTAAAACTACAATCGAAATTACCAACCAATAAATCTGGTGATCCTTCCAATGAAACTAATAAACAATTATCCACGTAATAAGATCCATTTACTATTTTTGGTCCACCAATTAAATCAGGCATACTATTATAACTAGCCATAAAATCCTTTTGAATCTTTTCTGGAGCACCAGCTAAATCATTTAAACCACTCTGTCTCACATCATAATTACCACCAACAACAGAAGGACCACCTTTTAAACTACCTAATCTATTATTAGTACAAATAAAATTTCCCTCTACAACATCAGGACACCCCTTCAAATTAACCAACCCACAAGAAGAAGCGTCAAAATCTCCCATCACGTAATCAAATTTAACTGGAATAGTAGCTAACGGCATTCTAATCTTTACACTCTCTAAAGCATCTACCGTGTAATCGTCATTAATCTTATATTTTCTAAGACCAATTACATTTAAAAATTTTATAATCTTATCCTTCTGATTATCTTTAATGTAGTACATAATATTGTGGTAATCAGCGTCTTGAAAAGTCATACATCTTAATCTTGGGTGATAGATAAGCATTTCTGCTTCGTTTAGAATTTCGAATTGTTGCGTAGTGATCTCAAGGTACTCTCCACTTGGTATTCCAACGATACCAATTATTGCAGGACTTGATTCGTACAATTTAAATTTCTTTATCATATCGCGTAACTCTCAATTTGCCATCTATCTTCTTCATCGAAGAAATAGTAATTTTTTGCTTTATTGTATTTAATGATACTTGACATCGCTAAATTCATGGCGTCTTCTTCTGGTACATTTAAAACCTCACCAGATGATACCTCAATTAGTTCTTCAACTTTGATTATATTGGTATAATAAAAAGACACTAATTCATTGTTATAATCTAACATTATTCTCACGTCACCGTTATCTGATCCGCTAGTATTTACATTTATAATTTTACCAGATTGCATGTAATGTTTAGAATCTCTATATTTAATGATAACTTTATCACCAGTATTAAGATTGGTATCCCTCAAAGATTTATAACTTTCAAATTTCTTTATCATTGAATAAGTTATTATTTTTTATGAAGTTACCCTTTACAACTGGAGCGTCATTAATATTTTTCAAAAGATTATTACTACAATTAAAGTCAGTTAATTTTATAGGTGATCCAGTTAAAGACGTAAGTTTATTATGACTACAATTATATAATCTAGACACTAATCTTGGACCATCATGTAAATCTTCTAAATGATTATAACTACAATCAAATCTACCGTGTACTGTTCTAGGTGTATTCTCTAATGTTTCAAGTAAATTATAAGAGCAATTGAAATCACTGGAACATCTATTGAATTTAACTGGAATTCTTGTGAGTTTTTTATAAGCCATATTGACTGGTCCCATAGCGTCAACACTAAAGTCTGGAAGAATTGAAAATTGATCCTTCAATAAACCACAATCTAAAAGAAATTCTATGATTAAACTTTTTGTTAAAGCGTGTCTTTCGTCTCCAATTTTAGGAAGTATGCTTTTTATTTTTCTTTTATTGGCTAGATAATCTTTCACTTTAGGGGCAAGGAAATCACTACATACCCATCTATATAAGTTCAGCATCTTACCCCTATCGTCGTCGTAGAATATATAATTTCTTTTAACTAAAGGTTCGATATCATCGTCTGAAAAGTATATAACTTCTCCACTTGGAACACAAACTAAATAGTTTTCTTTCCATTCAATAGATTCGTTATATTTTATAAAATTAGTTACCATGACCAACTCCCGTCCCCCTCGTCTCTTAATTGATGATTACCAAAGGTTTTTATTTTATTTTTCTTTAAAGCGCTCTGCATAGCAACCACAGGATCAACTTTTCCACCCTTTCCACCCATTATATGCAAACAATCTGGCGCACCTTCCATAGATTTCAATGAATTTAAACTACAATCAAAATAACCCTTAACTTTCTTGGGTCCACCCTTTAAATTCATAAGTAAATTATCAGAGCAATTAAAATCACTTCTTATAATTTCTGGTGATCCATCCAATGATAATAATACATTTAAACTACAATCATATAAAGTACCTACATATTTAGGACCACCCGTTAAATCAGATAAATTATTATTACTAACTATAAAAGAACCACCCACTTCATTTGGTGCGCCTTCTAATGTTTCTAATTTCGAATCCCTCCAAATGAAATCACCACTCACTTTATTGAATTTCATCGGTATCTTTTTAAGACTAGAATTACTTACATATATATCACCTGAAACCTCTACCCCTTTAGCAGTCAACATATAAGTTCTAACTCTCTTCTGTTCGTCAAAGAACATAGTTAATTTATTCATGTAATCATCACTATAAGATATACTCACGTCTTCTACTTCTGGTTCATTTTTTACTTTTCTTTTTAAGTACCTGAGAACTTTTTCGTAATCTTCGTCTTTGAAGATATAGGACATAAGATTATTATGATAAGAAATATATCCTTCTTGTTTAAGGTTATTGATTTCTTTGTAATAAATATCAATAATCTGTCCACTAGGAAGACCTATCAAATATTCAGTATTTATTTCAAACTGTTTATATTCTTTAATCATAGTCAACCTCATCTATTTCGTTTCCTTCGTTAAATATAATCTTATTACACGAAGGCATTCCCATTAAATTAAAAAGTCTATTAAAAGTACAATTAAAATTGCCTGTAACCTCTTTTGGTCCGTTTGTTAAAGTTGTTATAGTGTTATGACTACAATCAAAATTCATTGTCTTTCTCGATGAGTGGAATAAATTAGTTAATCTATTATAAGACACATTGAAAAACCTAACGTCTATTATTTTTTCTGGCATCCCTTTCAATGTTTTTATATTATTCCTTTCACAATCAAATACTACTTGACAGTAATTTGGAAACCCATGCAAATCTTCCAAATTATTATCCATACAATAATATCCACCAGCTACAAACTTAGGACCACCTATCAATGTATAAATTTGATTTGAACAACAATCAAAAAATCCACCAATTTGATTTGGAGTATTTGTTAAGTTGTTCAGTTTATTCATACTACAATCGAAATTGCCAGTTACTTGTCTGAACTTAATAGGTATCTTTTGTAAGGATTTACCACTTATATCAACGTCCCCTTTAACATCTACACTTAAATCAGCGTTAACTGTGTAATTACTTATTTTGAAACTCTCCATACAATAATGTATGTATTGGATTTTCATTGGATCCTGTGTGAGCTTCTTTACCATTAAATAATTCTCATCAAGAAAAGTAAAATACATACCGCCCTTGTTATATCTGATGAGTCTTTGTTTTTTCAAATTTATAAATTGGTCGTCTGTAATATCTATAACTTCACCACTTGGCATACCGACAACGTAACTTGTTATAACACCAGGTAAAGGAGTGTCACCGTCAAGTGTCTCATATAGTTGGAAAGTCTTAATCACTAAAAGGCAGTTTTTTATTTATATATAAAAATTAGGTTCTAAAATTTAATAGAAAAATTAAAGCAAATATATGAAAAAATTGTCTAATATTAAATAATATCTTTAAATTTATCATAATTTTTATCCATTATTATCAAATATTCATATCCCTGATTTCTAGTTTCTTCTTCTTTTGTTTTATTTAATTCTAAATATCTATTATAATAAAAAGTAGATTTTATTTCTATTACCATATTTTTTTCCTTTATATAAAAATCACTATGATATACTTTATTTTTGCCTTCAAATTTAAATTTTATAGTAGGTCCTTTCCCGACGTCAATTTTATTATTATAACAATAATCTAAAAAATCTTTTTCGTAGGTGCCCCTATATAATAAATCCATATTTTCATGTAATATCATCTTTTTACCTGATATTTGTGATTTTTCAAATAAAAAATTAGATTGAGTAGGATTTTCTACTCCCCAATTTATCAAAGTTGTTTCAATTTTCTTCTTTTTAAATTCATTAAATTTAGATGGGTTATCAACATTGTATTTTTCCATACAGGTATCTTTAACCCTTTTCTTATATTCTAATGTTTTTGTATAACTAACAAATCCATAATTTTTTAAACATGTTTCCTTTTTTTTATCCTTCACTTCTTTTACATCAGATATGTTATCAACACCATATTTTTCATTTAAAGTTTTAGTTGATTTTTTGAATATATCCGCGTTTTGTTGGGGGAAATCCACGCCATATCTTATTTGGTTAGTAATCTTATTTTTTTCGATGGAACATTTAGCACAACAATAATATCCACCTCTTTTTAATTGATTTAGATAATTTTGATACTTAATTGAATTTTCCACTCCACAAGATTCACAGATTGCTACAACTCTAATGGTAGAACAATCACTGAGATCTTCAATTTTTATCATAATAATATCATTCTTATTATATGGTCCGTACTTATGTAAATATTTTTTATAGGTGGATGATGATATTTTCATTTCTACTGTCGTTTTTTAACATCTTATAAATTATTATTTTTTTTGATACATCTAAATCAAATGTATAGTATTATATATAAATGTTTAAAAATGGAAAAATGAAAATAATATATAATATAAAATAAATGATTTTTATATATGATTAAACTATTTGAGGATTTTGAACGAAATATAGAAAAAAAATTAATTTATATGGCGTTCGATATAGACGATAATTTATTATACATGCCAACAAGGATTCATATGGATCATTTAGTTAACGGCACTTGGATTACAGAACCAGTAGACACAGAAACCTTCGCTAAAATCAGACAAGATAAAGTAAATTGGAGATATAAATCCGAACACGAAGGCGACGCATCCTTTGTTGAGTTTCGTGATTGGGGACCAGACGGTAAAGATACATTTTTAAATGGATTTAAATACGCTGTTCTTCATAAAAGATTTGGTCCTTCTTGGACAAAATTCATAGAATGCTTAGTTAATGGTAATATTTTCTCAATAATAACATCAAGAGGTCACTCACCCGAGAATGTTAGAAGAGCATTTGAATGGTTGATATATGAATACGGTTTAGACAATTTTAAAAACCTACATATTAAAAATGTAGATAAATACGAATCGTTTGAAGATCAAATGATTCAAAACCTATTGAGATATCACGAGATATTCGGATCTGAACCTGATTACGTTATAGATGAGTACCTTGATGTTTGTCCTATCTACACTATATCATCACCTTATTTCAAAGAGAAGTTTGGCAAAATGGGTCCAGATGACGCTAAGAAAGTATCTTTACAAGATTTCAATGAAATAGTTAAAACTTACGCCAAGAAACTTGGAGTTAAGGCTAAATATGGTTTCTCAGATGACGATCCAAAATTTGTTAAAGCCGCGGTTGATCAATTTAGAGAATTGAAAGATAAAGATCATAAATATGTTAAGTATTCTGTATTTGATACAGGGGATAAAAAAATGAAGAAATTAGATATATGAAAAACTTTACAAGATTTATCAATGAAAATCTAGGAGAGAAGGATGATTTCTCTGGTGTACTATCAGCAATGATGGAACTACCAACAGAAGAAATTTTAAGATTTCGTGACGAACTAAAAAGTTCTCTAAACGAAAGTGCTCTCAACGAAGCGTACTCCATAGATTTCTTTACTGGTTTAAAAGCTAAATTTAGAAGATGGTTTACTGATAAACTTTTCAACTTCTTGATCAACAGGAAGAAAGAATATTACGAAAAGTTAATTGATAAATTGGCTATATTTGATTTAACACAAATAGATGACGTTTACAAGGCTTTCCCAGCTTTTCAATTGAAATCCATGTACCTTGCTGGTGGTATGGACGCTGCTAAAAAAGGTGGCAAAGTTGGTTGGAGAAATTTAGTAGAATACGAACTCGAAGTTAATCACCCAGGTAATAAAAAGAATTGTCCAGAAGTCACGATATACCTTGGTCCTGAAGGGGACGAAGAAGTTGTAGTTAAACCATCATATTGTATTGACGGTCCTATGTTGGATTTATTCATTACCAATCCAAAGAAATGTTTAAATTTATATAACTATCCAGCTTTATTAAACCCAGTTAGAAAAGAAGTTGATAGAAATAAAATGGATTTTGATACCTACATTGGCGCACTAAAAAGCGCTAAATCAAATCAACAAGAAATAGAAGACGCTATCAGATTCTTTAGAGAAACAGTATCTAAAAGAATAGCTTACGAAGACGAATTAATCATAAATAAATCAGACGCTATATTCTTGGGACTCAATCCTGTAGCTGGTGCTGGAACTTACGCTGAGCTTCAGTTGCTTAGTTTCATAGAAAAACCGCTCTTCTGTACACTTGTAGAAGGATATGAGAATATGGTTGGTGGGTTTAAATTATGGAACATGCCACAACTTTGTAAGATGACAAGAAATGAAAAAGAAATGTTAACACTGGTAGATACTCTATATGAGGCTGCTCATTAAAGAATATCAAACCAAACGCTGTGTTCAGTGCTAAAATGAGATTTAAACTCATTAATAGTCTTTTCTAACAATTCGTTATCGCCAGACATTTCAATCTCTGTGATGTTAATAATACTCTCAATGGTATCTTTACCATAATGTTTGATTCTGACTTCGTTCTCAAGCCAGTTAATCAATTCGAGTGTTTTTACTGCTTTCATAATTATTCGGGTTCGTAATAAAAATTTTTTGTGTTCTCAATAACTTTAATGAGTTCCAAAACCTTTGGCCCACTAACCTCAAAAACGCTAACATAACGCATACCGTTACGTCTACTCATATATATATTAAGAGTGTGATGGTCATGGGTCTTTTGGTGATGTATTCTAAAACAAATACTCACCGCCTCAGCTAATTTGTGTGTGAAAAGATACTGTGTATAAGTGGTATAGTTCCTTCTTTCCCACATATAGGTACTAGTCTCATTTGTGGCCCTAATCAACTGATCAACAGCAACATCCTTAGTGATGTCTAGATTATTTGGAACTTCAAACATTACTTGGTCTTTAAGAAACTTTTCAACAATCAATAAATCGGTGTTATCCCATCCACCTAACTGGTTAAGTAACTTGGTGGCATCTGTATCACCACTCTTTAAGAATTCATTAACGATGTTCAAATGCCTTTGTGTGCAATGAGTTACACCTAATTGCGTGAGCAAACTTTCTGATGTCTTCATATATTTATAAATTTAATATTACCAATCAATTCTAATTGAATATTCACCAGCGTCAATCAATCCCTTCATATATAGGTCGTTAGCTACTGTGTGAATACTTGGATAAAAATTTCTGTCCCACCACAAATCGGATTATTCAAGCACGGAAATAATATTACGAAGTAATGGTAAAAATCCTTTACTGTATGTAAAACTTGCGAACAACTCGATTTTTAATTTTTTCCCAACTCCTGCTTTTGACCCGTTCACTTTTTTCGGTTTTTGCAAGACTCTCCCATTTGGAAGAAATTTCACGAACTTCTTCCATGGTTACGGATAGTTTTCCGCGTCCGAGCGTGGTCTTTGGAGCGAATATTTTTAAATCGGTCATATTACCATGATTTTTGGGGATGTCCATTCTTTAGTGTCACGTTCTAACCATTTTTGAAATTTAACACCCATAACTTCACCGTTAATGATTTCTGGGATTTCATCGTGCATTTCATCTTCCTGTTCGTCAGCCCAATCACAAGGTACTTCTAAATTAACAATTCCTCTAGATTGGCAACCATCTTGTTGCTGAAAACAATAAGGTTTATCGTAAGTACTTGATACTAAATTGTCCCAATCCTGACAGTCAATCATTTTTACGTTCTTTATCCTTAGTTTTTTAACATGTGCCATATATCGATCTATTTTTTCTTTTATATATTAAATACAAAGATAATAAAATTATTCAACATAAAAAATTACGGTTTTAAAAATTTAATATATAAAGAAAAAATCTTTAACCATGAAGAATGTTTTCATTGTAGAAAAAGACGATTCTATCGTTATTACAGGTAAAGAAGGAACTAAAACCTATAAATTAAATGGTATCTTTACACAATTTAGTGATAAGAGTAAAAATAGACCATATTATACAGAAGAAGAATATAAAGTACATCTTGAAGAATTGAAAAATAGAAAACCAGGAATAGAAACCAACGAACATAATGGATAAATTTACTAACAAATATATAGGACACTTCGATATTCTGAAAAAATCAATACTCGGTTTCGAATTTGAATTTTACACAGATAGAAGTTACTACAAACTATTAGAACTACTTAACAGAGAACTTGCCCCTATCAAAGTCTGGGGTAAGAGAAAATATCACTCCGACCAAGAAGTTGATGAATATAATTTCAAAATCGAACCTGATCTCTCTGGTGGTCCTAATATGGTAGAACTTATCACTGGTCCTATGCCCTATAACAACGCTAAACTTATATTACTCAAAATTTTAAGTATATTACAAACCTACGCTAAAACTGACGATAAAACATCCATTCACATTAATATATCTTTTGATAAAGATCTTAGTGATAAGACACTAGATCACCTTAATAAACTTAAACTCATCTTAAATACAGATGAAGAACTCATTTTTAAATTCTTCCCAACAAGAAAAGATAACTTCTACTCAAAAAGTGTGAAAAGACTTATTCCATTCAAAGGATACGACTACGTTAATGATGCTATTAATATTCTTGTAAACAATATACAATTACCTGATACTAAATATTATGGTATAAATATCAAGGAAGCGTATAACGGACGTCTTGAATTTAGATATATTGGTGATAAAGATTACCAGTTCAAAACCAGAGAGATAATGGAATTAATGGATTATTTTATTTCATTGACTTGGAATAGTATAGATGAAGAACTTGACGACGAAGATATCGAGAAGTTAAGAAAATTCTTGGAAGAAAATATAAATAATTTCAAGAACTTTACTAAACTCGAAAATTTTATAGCTGAATTTCCTACAATCCAACTGGAGGTGGATAAAGATGAAAGTTTTGTAGTCGTAAAATCTTATTATTCGAATATATACACAAAGATATATGATTTAGTAAAGAACATTTACAATTTGAATAACTGTTTAATAAATTGGGACACTGATAGTAAGATGTTGGAGTTGGTAGATGCTGATTTTCAGACTATATTTGATTTAAGTAATATAGGTATTATAGACAGTAATGCTGGTGGAGGAACTTATAATAATTGTACTTTTATAAACTGCGAGGTTAAAAATGCTCATTTACATAATTGTACTTTATTGAGTTGTGATGTTTATAATTGTAAGATGGAGAACACTGATGTGGATCAATCTTGTGTGTTAAAAAATTGTTATTTCTACGGTGGTAAGATGGATGGCGAATTTGTTTCTGGCGTCTTCCGTTCAGGAAAAGTTGGTGAATTCGGGGTGGTTTCCGATGACGTGAGAATAGTAACAGATATGGATAGTTACTTTAATACTTCCATTGAACAGGAAAATCCAGAACAGAAGAAAGGTGTATCTAAACCGAAGAAACTTAACCCTTATAACAATCCAAGAAAATTTTAAATTCGGAATAATTTTTATCTATTATAAATAAAAATTTATGTCCTCTGTTTAAACAAGATTTCTGTTTTTCTAAATTTTTATTTATATCTAATTCGTACCATATTTTACTTTTTATCTCTATGATCAAATTATACTGAGGTAAATAGAAATCTGGGTAATATTTTCTGATTTTATCATTTAATTTGTAGTCAATTGAAAATCCTCTTTCTATTTGAAAATAATTATAAAAATTATCTAGAAAGTCCTTTTCATATGATGATTGATAATATAAATCTGTATTTTTATATTTGTTTTCTTTACGAAGCGATCTAAATCTAGATTGCATCATTTTTTCTTTTACAAATTCATTATTTAATGGATTTTCACATCCATATCTTTGTAAATTTGTTATTTTAATTTTATTTTTAACCCCTTCACATTGAAAAACATTTTCACAATCATATTTCACAATATTTGTGTTATTTCTTTTTTCTATAACTATGGGACTTGATAATCCCCAGTCGGTGCCCCAATGTTTTCTATTAGTTTCAATTTTTTTATTTTTTATTTCTCTGGATTTAGACACGTTATCAACATTATATCTATCCATAATAGTGTTCTTAGATTTCAATTTAATATCATCATTTTCAAATACGTTTTTACAACCATATCTTTCTAAATTAGTTTTATCTATTTTCACTGTTTTACATTTCACACAAGTACATATCTCCCCTTTTTGTATATACGACATGTACCTCCTATATTCCATTTTATAATGTTTTCTACAAATATCACATATTACTTCAACTTCAATATGACTACCAACTGATAAGTCTGAGACATTTATTTCTTTTCCCCTAAATTTAACTTTTTCTGTTATTATCATAACTTTATATATTTCTTTTACATAGGTATATATAAAAATATTTTAGTCATATTTTTCTACTTTTTCTACAAAATGGAAAAATATGACTTTTTTAACTTAATATATACGATTAAAAACAACATGGAAGAAATTACTTATAAGATAGAGATTATTGAACCTTTAACATTTGATGTTAAATTTGGTAAACCTTTTTATAATTTTAGTATAGATATAATAAAAATTAAAGACAATGGCAGCGAAGAAGAAGAATGTAAAAGTCTTTTTTACAATGGATGAAGAAATTTACAAAGATTTCGAAAAATATATAGAAGAGAATATTATTGATAAATCAAAGCTTTTAGAGAAGTTGATTATTAAGTATTTAGAAGAAAACAAAAAAATAATAAAACAATATGGATCCAATATTTAAATGGACTGGTGGAAAAAGAAAAGAAATAAAAACGTTTGGAAAATATTATCCAGATTTTGTTAAGAATAAAGAAAAGTATCTATATGTAGAACCGTTCTTTGGAGGAGGAGCAGTTTATTGGGATTTGGAAAATGATATGAACATTATAAATGACGTGGATTTTGATCTTATAAGTTTTCTAATGACATTAAAAAAACAACCTGATGAGATATCATCTATTATAGATGATATTGTTCCTAAAATTGAAGATATAACAAATAAGGAGAAACAAGGTATTATAGATTGAAATATTTTCTGGTAATTATAAAGATATTATGATTAATAATGATAACGATAATGTCTTTATGTATTTAGATCCACCATATACTAGGGATTTTAAAGAATATAGTCACGGTAATGTTTTCGATGATGATTCACAAAAAGAATTATCAAAAGTCTTTAAAAGTATCAAAAAAGGAAAAGTAATGTTGATAATCAATAAAGACGAATTCACAACATCACTTTATAAAGATTACATTAAAGATGAATATGATTTAAAATATGCTACTAATATAAAGAATAGATATGATAATAATGTTAAACATTTAATAATAACTAATTATTAAATGGTATTCAATTTTTTGGATATTACTGAGAGAACTCTTTTAATATTTTCTTCTTGATCAACTTTCTTAATATTTGCTATATGATCGAAATCTAAATCAAGAATTTTCGAAATTTCTCTACCTGTTCTTAACGAGAAATCTTTTCTATTTGTTTTAATAGATGAATATTTTAAATCTGAACATCTCCATAAAACTAATCCGAAATCAACGTCTTTGAATCTTTATTGCCATTCCAACTATCACAGAGTCCGGTGACATGTAACATGTTTGTTACTGAGTTGTAATCTCCCCTCATTCCTGTGTTTAGAACTATTTTAATTCCACCTAATATTGTAGCCATTTTTTTTTATTTTTTAAATTTTTACAAATATACTAAAATTATTTAAATTAAAAAACTTAATTCATCATTTTAATATATAGGATTATGATAAAAGTATTTGAACAGTTTAATGAAAATGATCCTTATGGCGAAGAAAATTGGGATATTCCAATAACTTTGGATAATTATTTAGAAATTATTAGAAATAATATAGATGGAGATGCTACAATAAAAGAAACGAGAATAGGATTGCATTTTGTAGAATTTGATATAATGAATAATCTTCCTAATAATATTAAAAAGAAACTAACTTTTCATTTACATCATATTGGTGGAGGTATATTTGGATTATTATTAATAAACGACAATAGTGAAATAAATTTAGATCCAATTGGACCAGATGATATTTTTAGTGATTTAGATGAAAAGATTGATAAATTGATCCACTGTTTTTTTTATGAACCAAGTGACCCTTTCAAAGTAAAAAAAATATTTGAACAATTTAATGAGAATGATCCTTATAATGAAGAAGAATGGGGAGATAATGAAGAATTTGAGAAAGATGATTTATTAATAGCTAAAAAAAGTCAATTCAAAAGAAGAAAGTCTGGTATAGTTGAACGTATTGTTCAAGGTGAAATATATAGAGTAAGAAATGTTATTTATGCTGGCGGTTCAGGAACAAAATATCATACTATAATCGTCCCAGGTATCCTTACTCCAGTTGCCGTTTTTGGTATTGAACAAATGAAAGAATTTTTTGAAAAAAAGTAAAATAAAATATGGCATCAGTAAAAGAATGTTTAAGAAGATTAACAGAGCAGAATATAGATATGAGCGTTAATAAGCACGTTAAATACCTTATAGAAAACGTAGAAGAACCACAACTTCTATTTAAATTATCTTCTCACTCTGGTATAAAGATAGATAATAATATAATTAATCTATGGTACAATCCAGGTGTGGGTTTCCAATGTGATAATATGTTCAGAGAACGTTACGGAAGATTACCTCTTTGTAATTATATTGAAAGGTTCCTTAACGAAGAAATAAGAAAACTTTAACCTCCTCTTTATTAATATATAGGAAGAAAACAGGTTAAATTTGTCCCCAATATTCAAGTGTGTTTTAATGAGTGGTTCAACTGTTCTTCATTTAACTGAAATGGAGGAAGTTACTACTGGTAAAACTGCTGTAGAGCATAATGTTTATTTAACAGATCCAAGTATAGTATATACTGAATGTGCAGACACAGGTCCTTATTTTGCGTCAACTGGAGTAAAGCAGTTATAACAAACACTGCAGATCCGTTGAATAATTGGCAATTATTCAACGGACTAGACTCAAATGGTTATCCCACAGCAACTTGGCCAGTTACTCCTATTTATAGTATTCCTTAACCTCTTGTTGAGGTTGTATTTATTGCTTCACGTGTGTCCCACCAGTTAGGTTCATCTGGTGGCATTTCCCTGGAAACTTCAACTGGTTCTTCTATCACTTGATCCCCCATGTCTTCAATCTCTCGTGTATCGTAACCAACAGTATCATATCTTTGGGATACTTTCAATTTGGCTTCAGCGTATGGGTTTTTTGAAGACTTCTTTGGTTTATCCTGTTCAAATCCCTTAAAATCCTTGAATTTTTCCCTGAATTCTGAAAATTCGTTTTCAAATACGTCAATAGGAATCTGGTGAGTTAAGTCAGGATAAAGTTTAATTTGTGCGTCTTCATATTTAAAATCTTTCAACATTTTGATACACCTCTTAACATCTACTTCTTCGTCTTTCACGGAAAAAATAAACTGTTTCTGGTAATCATCATTGTTAGTGGAATTACTATTGGGTTTAAGTTCTCCACCACTTTTCGAGAAAAAAGCTGGATTAATCAATAAGGCTGGACAACGAACAATATTGGAGATATGAAATCCCAAATATCCACCAAGAGAAGTACCTACTATTAAAGTAGGATTGTTACTACCAAATAATTCGTTGGCATAGGAACTAATCAAGTTTCTGTGATTAGTATAATCGATATCGGGGAAATATACTTCGTCACCAAACTTTGAAAGTATTTTATACTTGGCGTCGTTAAAATGTCCACCCCAACCGTGAAAATAAGCTATTCTCATATTGTGTTTTTAAATTTTATTAAGGATTGAATCTACTGTACCTAAATCGTAATCTGAAAGAGAGTTAAACCAATCATCTTCACAATCATCAAGAGACACTCCGCATTTCTTATCTGACCTTCCGTTCTTTAACAGAGGGTAAACCATTTTAGTTTTCGAATCGATTGAACAACCAACAGAATTTAATTTGTAAACCATATCTTTTTGTTTTAAACTGTTAATATCGGACGAGTTACCGAGTGCTTCTCTGGGGAGGGCTCTCACCCCTATCGTTACAACGTCATATTTTTAGAAAACAACTTTTTTGTTATCTTTTCTGTTATAAGCTTTCTTGTTTTTGAAAACTTTGTGGGTTGCAACAAAACCATTACCTAACCCCATTTCTCTATCGGCAATTTTCACGGCTTTGATGTAATCCATTACACCGAAGGTGACTTTGTTGGTATTTTTAGTGTTTTTCATTGTCGTAAGTTTTTTAATAGGGTTATTGTCTTAATTTGATAACACAAAGATACGACAATCCCGTTAGATAAAAAAATAATTTGAAAAATTTTCAAACTTTTTATTTCACCGTAATCCCTTATATATATGAAAAATTTATTTGTTTTTTTCTATTTTTATCTCGCCCACCTTGGCGTTCCAATAGGTCCCTCCTTTGGTTTAGATTTAGGCTTCTTACCCTTTTCTGATATAGTATGAACTTTATACATCAGATCATTTAACTCTTCTATCGACGTTGCTTTCTTACAATCTTCGTAAGCGTCATAAACCTCAGCAAACCTGTCTTCCCAGTCTATTGAATTAGGCATTTCCCTTATCATGCCTTTAATTGCATCCAATGTGTATCTCCTGTAATCCTCTAAATCATTAGCCACAAGAAGTTCATGACTCTTTGGTTTCTCTTCAATAATTTTATTAAAATCTATTAAATCATTAATACTTGGTCGAGTGAGGAACGGTGATTCAAATTTTCTGCCTAGATATTTCTTATTTAATTTTTGAATAAGAGCAATAAGTGCTGGATATTCTTTTAGAGATATACTTCTGATTACTGTTGTATTATGTGATATATTGCCAGTTTTATTTTCAGTTTTGAGTAGCACTCTAAGTATATTATCTTCTTTAATCTCTGATTCGTCGCAAGATCTAACAGAAAAAACCATCCCTTTAAGTTTTGTTAAAGCGTGTTTACAAATGAAAGTAGCAACGTGCTTATCATGATAAGTATCTTCCCAGTTTAACTTACCTTCTTCTGTATGTTTAGTGAGCAGGGACAAGAGTTTCAGATTTTTTAATTTCTCTGAACGTTCTTTGCCTTCTGCGTCGTTTGTAAAAAATTCGTTCAAAACGCTTTCATTTAAATACTTAACATCTCCATCTCTGTGTTTTTTATTAAGAGCGTCAATGAGATCGTAAAGTAAAGGTTGAGTTCTAATTGTTAAAAGTGATACTAATGTTTCTAATTTGTTTTCACCAGTGGGGCCAAATGTTATAGATAAATCAGATTGATACTTCTCTCTTTTTGATGTTACTGTGAATATAAGATTCTTTTTATCTGTGACTTTTTTAATGTATTTGAAAACTAATTTATCACTAGTCTCAATAGTATTCCACCACCTAATCTCTCTCGATTCAGTCTTTAATAGTAACTCTCTTACAACCTGTCTAGTATTTTCAATTGGCATAGCAAAGATATATGTGAACTATTTTTCAATTATATATTAAAATATAATATTCAAATATCAACTTTCATAGACTCATCTATTGATGACGCCTCCAGTTGTTTTTGTTTATAGACCGATTGCATTCCACAACCAGTCTCAAGTTCTTTTAAGAAATATTGATAACCTATATTTCTTATATTTATTGATGCGTTATAATCTCTATCATGTTTCGTTCCACACCTAGGACATAACCATTCTCTAATATCAAGAGTTAAATTTTGATTTATCCATCCACATTTCGAACACATTTTACTACTTGGGAACCATCTATTTATATAAACTATATTTCTCCCATACCATTTAGCTTTATATTCCAAGAAATTAGTAAATTTACTCCAAGAAACATCTGAAATCGATTGCGCCAATTTATGATTTTTCATAATCCCTTCCACATTAAGATCTTCAAGACATATAACTTGGTTTTCGTTAATAAGTCTTATAGACAATTGATGTAGAAAATTTAATCTCTTGTTCTTTATTTTTTCATGTAAAGATACAAAATTTAATCTTTTATTATAATATTTTTTAGATTTTTTATTTTTTATTTTTGATAATTTTTTTTGTCTATATTTTATTTTTTTTAAACTTTTTTTGAGAAATTTAGGGTTTTCAATTATTTGTTTATCAGATATCACTGCAAAATTTTTAACTCCTAAATCTATCCCTATCACATTATTATTTTTTATTAATTCATTTATAAATACTTTCATATTTAGTGATATAAACCATTTTCCATTTGAATTTTTAGATATGTTTAAAGATATTATATCGCCTTCAATTTTTCTATGGGGGTTGAATCTAATACCATCCTTAAACTTAGGAAAAGATATCTTATTTTCTTGAACTTTTATAGATATGTATCCATTCACGCTTTGTTGAGGAGATTTAAAAGACCCCCCATTTTTTTTAGATTTAAATTTAGGAAAACGATTTTGCTTTCTGAAAAATCGGAGATATGCTGCGTCTAAATTTTTTAAAGACCATTGTATTGATTGACTATTTACTTCATTTAGCCAATCGTATCTCTCATCTTTTTTCAATTCTGTTAACATTTTCGATGTTTGAATATATGAAATGTTATCTTTTGAACTTAAATATCTGTCTTTTTTAAGATTTAAAAAATAATTATATATGAATCTAACACACCCTATATGTTTATTCAGAACAATTTCTTGTTCTTTAGTTGGATATAATCTAAATTTATAAGATTTTATAATCTCTTTCATTGAAAATATCTTAATCTTTATTATTATATATAATAATAAAAAAGTCATTTTTATCCATTTAGAATAAAAAAGTAAAAATAATTGTTAGTATTTTATTATATAAAATCTTCCATCCGCTATTATATAATAACCATAATTATCAGTCACGTATCTATAATTTACACCAGAGAAATTATTATTAATCAATATGAAATTCCTACCTTCATTGTAATTAAACAACTTGTTATTAGTATAACCTAAACCAAACTCGTTAAACGATTGAGTTTCAATATACATATAAGGATCAATATTCATATCTACGTTAAAACTATAAGATAACATATCAGTCTTATATAAATCAATATATTGCACTGGTTCCAACTCTTGTGTAGATTCATTTAAATGGAAAGTCTTAATCTTTGCTGTCCAAGATTCTGGCATTGTTGACCCACTTGTTAGATAGAAATTAATAGTAAATAAATAATTACTGTCTATATTCAATGTCTGTATGTAATCAAAATTAATAACTGTATTTTCTTGATTAACAACAATCTTCTTAGCGTAATTGGCTGCGTTATAATTAACGTACATTGAAGTACCAGCGTAAGCTAAACCTGTTATATCTAAAATATTGGCAGATAACGGTATAATGTGTTTTCTTAACCAATATACCATTTTAGTCAATTTTATTTGAACTTCCGCCAAAGAATACATATCAATATAATTTCCATCAAAATCAGTAATCTTGTAAGTTAAGTTAAATAAATTAGTCTTTAGATAATTAACGTTATCAAACTCTGGCTCACTCCATCCTGGTATTTCGTTTACAAAAATATCCTGTATGAGAACTCTTTGTAATTTACCGTAAAGAGGTGAAGCTGGTTTAATACATCTATAATATTCGTACAGATCTAAATCGTTATAACCAAAGAAATTAATAGAGTTGATAAGAGCCTTGTAAGATCCTATGAAATTATAAATCTCTGGATACATTGATAATAACTCTTTTCTTTTTCTGTTTAAAATAGTATAATCAATGCCTACTTCGTTAATATCAGATTCTTTGAATATAGGTTGAACGTCAGTATCAATGTTAGCACCAAGAAGTTTTAAATGTTGCACAAATCTATCGTCTTCTATTTCAGTTTGTCCGTATAAGTTTATTGTTGCAATTCTATCTGGTTCTGTTTTAATTGTGAAATCATATGTTTTACCACTGGCTGAACTATCAAAAGGTAATAATATATCAGATACAGTTATTCTATTATTTGTAACATCAGTAACTACGTAAGTACCGTAATTACCAAATATAGTATGACCAGTAACGGTGTTCTCTGAGAAATTAAGTGATATATGTTGATGTGTTGCAAATCCTAAATTTGAAAAATTAAAATAAGTATCAGATGTAATATAATCAATATAAGATACCATATCTGATGTATCACCTGTGGTTATAGTAAAATTATTTATAAGAGTTGTAGTGCCAGTGACGTTGCTTGTAGTTCCTGAAAATACTATATTTTCAATTTTTTCAAGTATTAAATTATTTTGGGTCACTCCTTCTAGTTTTGAGTTGAAACCAATAAATACCTGTAAAGGAACTGGAACGTAATTATAATTAACTGATGAATTAAGACGTTCTAGTGTATATGTTAAACTATCAAATACAGTTTGTTGAAACTCTGGATCACTAACTCTATCTATATTAGTATTTGGATCAGTATTTAAGAAAACAAGATTATTAGTTGTACTGTTCCATAAAGGTTTTTGTCCTTGATAAGTTAATTCTCCATTTGGTTGTAATTGTGTGCCAGAATAGTCGTAATAGAATATATCTGGTGATACCTGTGGTGTGTTACCTTCGATCGGATCCCAAGAGAATTTATAATAAACATCCCTGTCGTAATATCCACGAGGGGATCTTAAGAAACTACTTATTGAAACTGTTAAATTACTAGCGTACTCGTAAAAGAAAGGTCCTTGATAAGATAATTGAATTATATCAGGAGTTATCCTTAATATGTTAAACTGTTTATTATTCAAAGTGTGTGTACATCCACATATATCAATAATCATACCCGTCGCCAACTCGTAATTGTAAAGACTGTTATTAGTATTAACAAGATATAATTCACTACTGTCTATTACAATAGAATGGTTATTAATTCTTTGTATAAAGGCGTAATGTGAATATGAATTAATTTTCACCTCAACGTCGTAAAGGGTTATATTTGGTTGTTGTCCCTCTATAAACATAGTATAACCAGTATGACCCCCACTATATGTATAACCACTATAAACACTAATTCCTTTATTATCAAGTATTTGATAATATTTATTAATAAAACTATTAATCGTGTTTAAAGTAAAATTAGATTTATTGTTAATTGACCATGTGCAATAATTTCCAATGCCTGTACTGACTAAAGATGATATAACGAAAGCTCCGCTATTAAAATCATAAGATATAACAGTTGCTGTGAACTTATTATAAGTATCATGTACCACGTCAATTTCTTGCCCTGATACATAAGATAAAGATGTTCCACCTGTTAGATATATCGTTGTACCACTTGTTGTTGGTATATTTATACAGGTATTAGATGTTGTTGTGTTGTAGCTCAGAGGTATATAATAATCTATACCGTTAAGATTGATATTAAAACCGTAACCACTTGAATCTCTTTGTATATCAAAATATATTTCAGTTAAGAAATTTTTGGCTAGTTTTGCGTCTTCGTAGTGGAAGACTTTTTCATAGGCTTTAAATTTCTCGTACATACTGAAATAGAATACATCAGAGTCTTGTACAGTTGAAGCTGTTGTTAAATAAGTGAATCCTGTGGCAACTGGTAAATATGTTGAGCCGATATTTGCTGTAGCTCCACTATAATAAGGTTGATAATTATAATCAAGTCCGTCAAAAACTAAATAGTTATCGTTACCGTAATGATAATGATAAAGATTTAAACCATATCTATCTAAAAGAGTTCTGTATTTATTTCTCATTGAAGATATAGTGTTCTCGTAGAAATAAGTAGATGTGCCAGAAGGCACAATGTCTTGTGTTAATGTTATGAGGTTACTTGTTGAGTAACAGACTGTATAACCACTAAATGTAGTTGGAGGAAGTACTGCAGATTGTTGGCAGTATAGTTTCCTTATTTTCTTTTTATTAATAACTTTATTTATAGTGTAGGTATAACCAGTTTCAGGAATAATATATTCCCTAACTTGTATTTTATTATCAGTTACGTTTAAAACCTGAAATTGACGTTTATCATGCAAAGTTCCTCCTGTAACATAAGGTGTAGCTAGTACTTCAATATAATCGTTATAAGTTAATCCAGTATATGTTATCGCAGAACATGTTTGTATGGTATTTATATCTTGATTTAAATAAAAATTAACAGTATCTACTGCAACTAGTTCTCTATCAATGAATCCTGTAATAGTAAAGGTTGGATCGTTAGCGTCGATTGGGCTACCGTCTGCTTTTTCGAATATAATAGTTTGACCAGTTGAAACAAAATCAATATTTGTATTGATATAATTATAAAATTCAATTATGGTACCAGTTGGAGTATAATCTGTATATGTTATTTTAATGTCGCCTTCGTAAAGCTCTGGTCTTTGGGTCATTAAAAGAAAATCTAATTCTATTGTTGATCCAGTGACGTAAGTTGGGTTTTGTGGCAACGTAAAGTCGTAGACTTTTGTTTTCAATATATTATAATCGTCGTAAGTATAGACCCCGTCGTTATATGAACTACCAGCCACGCTAACTTTTTTACCTCTATAATAGTTTAGGTTATTCATATCCACCAGTCCTTGGTGTCCGTAGTCTGGTGATTTAAAAACATTCACAGAAGAAACTGTACCTCCAGAAAAAACAAAATTAAAATCTCTGTTATTAGTATAAGTAGTTATAAGAAAAGCACCTTTTTTAGTACCAAGCACGTTGTAGTAGGTAGTGCCGCTACCGTGAAAATTATTAAGATTTATATTTGTTGAACCTGTAATATCGTTAAAACAAACTGATGTACCAACTGGAAATTTTCTATCAAAATTATCACCGTAAATCCATTTAGAATAAAAAAGTGGACTACTATTAACCTTTTGTATATTTGTAATTGTCTGACCTGTATATGTTTGAGGAACGAAAGTTATACCGCTATAATTAAAGAGTTGGGACGCTCTAAGGTCGAATATATCTGTAAAGCTGTAGGCTGGTACGTTTTCGAATACGTATAAGCAAACTGTTCTAAATGTGTCGCTAGAGTTTTCGTCGAAATAAAGTTTTCCTCCCCATTCGTCGTTTGTTGCGTTATATGTTAAATTATATGGATAACCTTCTTTATCGAAGAATAAAAGTTTATTAGTTGGTGTGCTCAATTCTTATTTCTTTTTATTTTTATATATTAAATAAGCGGTGTTCAAGTTATAATATTTGATTACACTCCACTAATAAACCGTAAACGTAAACAAACTCCCATGTTCCATCTGCTACCTGAGCAATACTTGGAGATAATAAAGCGTCCATTATAAATGTACCTGTCCAACCATATGTCCCTTCACCGCTACTACCACTTGTTCCAGTTCCTCCCCCACTTGTGCCACTGACTGTACTCACACCACTTGTTCCATATGGTCCTGTGTAACCACAATCCCCAGATGTACCACTTGTACCGGGCATACCTCTTACACCACTTGATCCTGTTGTACCACTAGTTCCAGTAGTTCCAGCAGTTCCACTAAAAACACCACTAGTTCCAGATTCACCTGTTGTTCCTGATGTACCGTTTGTTCCTGACACACCAGCTGTCCCATCCTTTCCACTTGTGCCGCTACTACCTGATCTATTACTTGTACCGTCTTTTCCACTACTACCACTATTATTAGATGGTGATATTCCACTTGATCCACTTAGTCCTGCTGTTCCTGATGAACCAGATACTCCACTATACCCGCTTGTTCCTGAATCCCCTGTTGCTCCTTTACTACCTATTCCTGAAGTGCCAGTAAATGTAATATCAGTAGTTCCAGACGCGGTTAAAAATGGGGTTCCGCCAGAATTACTATAACCTAATAATATCCAACCTTCTCTTGGCGGATCTTGTTCGTTAAAATCAACTATTTCTAAATTTAAGATACTCATTAAATATTATTATTTTAAGTTACTTGCACTAATAAACCGTTATTAAATTTGAAATTCCAAATTTTTGATCCTGGACTAGGTACACCAGACGTTACATTTGCTGTCCACTCACCAACCCCACTAAATAAGAAAGGATTTGGTACATATCCACTACTACCACTTGTTCCTGATATACCACTAGTACCACTTGTTCCAGTTCCACTCGTGCCTGAAGTTCCATCTGCGCCTGATGTTCCACTTGTACCAGTTGTTCCGCTTGTTCCTGTTATACCACTTGTTCCACTTGTTCCACTTGTTCCACTTGTTCCACTAGTACCCATTCCCGTCGCACTAACACCAGATGTACCAGAAGTTCCAGAAGTTCCAGATGTACCAGAAGTTCCAGAAGATCCACCTAACCCACTTGTACCACTACTACCACTAACACCACCTGTACCGTCAATACCACTCGAACCACTTGTAGATGAAGGTGATATACCACTTGTTCCGCTAATACCAGATGTTCCAGATATTCCGCTGCTACCCCCTTTTCCACTAGTTCCTGCTGATCCAGCGTTTCCTGTTGGTCCTGTTACTCCTGAAATTGGATAAGATATATTTCCAAATTCATCTTTTTGGGTTAGATATGATGTACCGCTCACATCACTATAACCAAGTAATACCCATCCTTCTCTTGGGTTTTCAACGTTGTTGAAATCTTGTACTTGTAATTTTAAGATACTCATGGTAAGTGTTTTCTTTTTCTCTATATATAAATAATTCAAATTAGAAAACTAAATGAAAATAATAAATGGGAATAACAATTCAGGCCTCGCATTATTTTATATATACGAATAAAAAATATTATGGAAACAACCAATATTTATGTTCTAAAAGACCCAAGAACTAATGAAGTTAGATATATTGGAAAAGCCAATAATCCTGTTGAGAGATATAGAAATCATAACAATAAAGGAAGGGATAAAAATACACATAAAAGGAATTGGATCAATGAGTTGTGGAAGAATAAATTGAAACCGATATTAGAAATAATAGATACTGTTCCAATAGATAAGTGGAAAGAATATGAAAAATTCTATATTAAAAAATATATAAACGATGGATGTGATCTCGTTAATTATACTGACGGTGGTGATGGTGCTACTTTTGCAAATGCTACTTCATTTAAACCAGGTAACGGTGCTAGAAAAGTGGTGATGTTGGATAAAAATGGTACATATTTAAGAACATTTGATATGATAAAAGATGCTGAAGAATTTGTAGATATAAAGACAAATGGAGTAATGCAAGTTTTAATAAAAAGAAATAAAACTTGTAAAGGATTTCTTTTTATATATGAAGATGAATATAAAAATATGACTAGTGATGATGTTAATAAAATAGTAAAAGATGCAGTTTATATTCCAAAAGCAAATAATGGTAGTTTTAAAAAAGGAGACAAACCAAAAAATATTAAAAAGACATATCAATTTGATAAAAAAGGTAATTTTATAAAAGAATGGGATTCAGCAGCAGAAGCTCAAAGAGAATTAAAATTAAAAGGTGGTGTAATTAATTGTGCTATAGGAACAGCGAAATCAGCAGGTGGATATTTCTGGTCTTATGATATAACAAAAAATAAATATAACTAATTGTGTTACTGATACTTATAAACGGAGCGAATAATAGTGGTAAAGATCAATTTGTAGAGTTCTTCGCTAAACATTATAAATTTAAGACTGTGAACTTATCTACGATAGATAGAGTTAAAGAATTATCCGAACAATATTTCGGTTGGAATGGTAAAAAAACGGAAGAAGCTAGGAAATTTCTAGCTGAAATGAAAAGGATATGGGCTGAGTTTAATAACGGTCCTTTTTTATATACTGTTAAGAAAATTAAATCCCATTTATCTAAATTGAACAAAAAGAATAAAGATAATATCGTTTATTTTGTTCATTGTAGAGAGCCCGAGGAAATACAAAAATTTAAAGATAAATACAAGGATAAATGTTTGGCTATACTTCTTGAAAGAAAAGAAAGACCAGAATCAAAAAAAATAGCAAATAATCACGCTGATATGGGTGTGGATAATTATAATTACGACGTGATTATATCAAACAACGGTAGTAAAATTGATCTAGAATTAGAGTCTATAAAATTCATCGAAGAAATTAAAAACAAATCATATCCTAAAGAATATATTAGTAGAAGAAGTATAGGTAAAATTGTTGATGGTTTGGTCACAGAAGAAACATGGATAGAAGATAGTCCTATAACAATAACAAAAAATAAAACTTAAAATTATGCCAAAGTCGAAATTAAGAAAAGACCATAAGAAGAAAGCAAACGCTTTCAAGAAGAGAGTAGAAGACAGAAAGAAATCATTTGAAAAACAAATGCGTTCACTATACGAAAGACAACAACAAGAAAATCTTGAAAAACAAATGGCTGCTGGCGATGTTTCCACACAAGAAATTGAAGGACTCAACGTTGAAGACTTTAAGATGGACACAGAAGAAATACCAACAATGGGTAATTTTGGTTTACCAACGGAAGAAGCCATGCCAGTTATAGTAGAAGGTGTAACAAGTCCAGATCAATTATGAGCCAGTTTTCAGAATATTTCGGTTTAAGTAAAAACAAACTATCACCAGACCAACAAAGTAATATTGGTAAATATATATTTTTAGGAGTGGTGATATTTTGTATTTTATTCTTCCTATTTACTGTAATAGGTGCAATATTCTTCCAAGAAGAGATATCTAAATTTATATTCGTATGATAGATAGCCCCTGTAAACATATATGCGTTCTGGAAGAAGGTGTATGTATTGGTTGTTATAGAACCAAAGAAGAAATTTCTAAATGGAGTAAAATGACTGACGAAGAAAAACAAAAAGTGTTAAATAGAATTAAAAAGGAGGAATAAATATGTTTCAGACACAATCAGATTATAATAATATTAAAATAAACGAAGAGTTGATCAAGACATTAGATAAAGATAAACAATATCTACTTAAACAAATGTATAGTATCACAGAAGCTGAATCGCCCGGTGATATGTACGATATTGCAGTAGAATCACTTAAACATTTTAAATTAAAAGAAGCACCACAAAATGAGTACTAAATTACCAGAAGGTTGGTTAGATTGGAACACTTTAACTCTTGATCAAATGGTAGAATATTTGGAAGAGAAATACAGGTTTTCTAGTAGTGGTGAGGCTTTATGTATTTTTCGGTTGATAGAATTTTACGAAAAGAATAAAAAAACCCAGTCTAAATGACTGGGTTTTCTTTTATACACAACTTAATGCGTTCACTTTTTTACTTCTGATTTGTTTTCTCAAATCTATACCTTTCATATTATTAATATTTAAGGTACTAGATCCGTTTTTTACACTCATCAAAGACACTGGGTTAGTAGTGCCTAAACCTATTGAGGTACTATAAGAACCTGACGATATCGTCATTGTGCTACCAGACCATCCGTTCCAAAGAGGTGATGAATAATCAAAATTTGTGGTGGTTGGTGGCGAGTGGGAACTATCCCAACTTTTCACATTTCCCCAGGCTATTCCACCTGTTCCGCTTGTACCACTTCTACCACTTATTCCTGACGATCCACTTGTTCCTGAAATGCCTGATGTTCCGCTATATCCAGATACTCCTGATTTTCCTGTATGGCCTTGTGGGCCTTTCGGTCCAACATATCCTGCCATTCCGTCAGTACCAGATGTTACTGAACTACCATATGAACCAGACGTTCCTGATGTTCCGGACGTCCCAGATCTTCCTTGATTCCTACCAGCCACGTGACCTGCTGTTCGGTATCTCTTGTATTTAAAAAGATCTTGGAGTTCCTTATGTCCCCATTTACTTAAAAAGGGCGCACTATAACGTCGATCTGGTCAAGTTGATCTTTGTACTCACCTTGTAGAAGTGAAACTGCCGTCATAAAGACTGCTTTTTCTTCTTTTGCCAACATACACTTTGGTCCGTCGACGATGGTTGATTTCTTACCTTCTTTTTCTTGTAATTCATTTGGATGCCACACTACTGCATACTCAAATAATGTTGATTTTGTTGTTGCCATAATTTTAGTTATATTTTTTTGGTTAATTTATTGCATTATTTTTGATATCGTGGGTCGTTTTCATATGTCTTGATATCTGATAATATCTCATCCATATTTCTTAAGCGACATTCAATATTTTCTTCTTTATATTCTGGGTGCTCAATTAATTGTTTACTCCAGAAATCGAAATATTTTCTAATGTTTTCTCTTCCTTTTTTAAAATATTTCTGTTTATTTGGATCTATAAAATCATGTGGAAAATTATTATATTTATGACTATCAAAATAAACTCCGAACTCATTAGCTAGTTCTTCACCATCTTTAAAATCTCCAATTTTCTGATAAACTCTTTTAGGTTTCAGAAAATCAACAAGATATGATGTGTTTTCTTTTTTAAGACATATGATGAAATTTTCACTACGATCAAGATCATATAAATCTGTGTAGAATCTATAAGTAAATCTAGCTTTGGGACCTTCTGGAAAATTACAATAACATCCACTAAAGGTATCTATATTGTTTTCAAGAAAATATTTCTTTAGTTTATCTATTTTTTTCATCTTTTCCTTCTATTCTTTACTTTTTTCGATTTAAGTCCCACATTTATAGCTTTCATAACAATATCATCACGATACCATTTGTGGCTATTTTTCTCTTGCCACATCGCTTCTGATTGTGAACCTAAGTTTTTTATTGTATCATCTAAGATTAAATTGGGATTTGGTTTGACTGGACCGTCATTATAATTCATTGAATTCTGTCTGTCGTAATTAGACATAGAAAATAATTCCTCGTATTTAGCGTGATATTCATCAGACATTCTATATGGTCCTGTGTTTCTCATATATCCAAACTCAATTGGTTTATCGTCATCTGTTCCCTTTTCAGCAATAATTCTTTCGAAATTAGGAATCATATACCCATCCTCCACTATTGAGGAGAGCAAACCTGTTACAGTAACATAAGTTTTTTGGGTTGTTAATTCTTTTGCTTCAACTTGGGACAGATGAGCGTTCCAATAAGCTCCTTTATTAAAAAACTTTTTAATCCATCCGTCTATTCTATCACTACCATAACCAGCACTTGTCCATAAAATACTTCTCCAAAAAGCGTCATTCTTCCAATTATCAATTATACCCTGAACAGCTTCTTTAGCCCTTCCAATATAATCTTGTAAAGGAACCACTCTGTTAAACCTATCCAAAGCGTCTAACATTAACTCGTAATCAGCCTTCTTTCCAAGTATCTTGATTTTATTATAATCACAGCCAATCCATTCATAAGTGTAGAAATTCGATACCATTTCTAAAAATGTTGTGGAAAAAGCAAATCTACTATCATCATCAGATGTTGTAAAGGCTGGAAGTATATCCCCTCTTTGTATATCCATAGGTACATTTTCCAGCACCAACTCAACAAACTGATCTATTGGCATGTGTATCAGTGAATTATTATGTCCTTCTATCGTTATTTTACCCTTCTTTTTGTAAGTAAAGTATTTTCTACACTCTTCGGGATTAGCATTCACTATTGATGATAATTCACATAATATAGTGTACCATATAAAATCGGGTTTTATAATAATACCGTAATCCATATTGTAAGCAATCTTTAAATAACTTACAAAATTATTATGAGGCACAATACCTTTAATATTATTATACACTATATTCTTGTGGTACAAATCTTTAGGACAACCTCTATGTTTTGTAAATATATCTATTGGGTTCAGTCCTTCCAGTACTACCCTGAAATCTTTCAGAGGAGTATTCTTTACTAATATCTCTCTCATTTTATTACCTTATTTTTTCACTTTTCTGCCACATATTGGACAGAAACTCCAACCGCCTTTGCCTCTGCTTACTCTATAACCACATTTACAATATTCTCTGATGGCAGATTCGTTCTTAACGTAAGTATTTGTCTGTGTTCCATCAATGATATTCTTTATGGTATCAGAATCGTAGAGTTTTTTTTTGACTGGTTTAAGTGAAAAAGGTAATAATTTGAATTTAACTCTGTAAAATGGTTCACCCACTTCAAAGGTTATTGGTGAGAAGTATTGATTAGAAACACCGCCTTTTTCAATACGTCCTGTTTCTATTCTCTTTCTTGCAAGTTTTGTTTGGACTGGTGTTCCATTTGGTCCTATTGGTCCATTTGGTCCGTTCATAGTTATGCCTCTACTCATTTCTTGTGGGGCGTAATCTATTGAAGTATAACTCGCATTAGCCATACCAAGGAAATTAGGTACACCTCCACCGAAACCTCTTGTTCCAGCTCTTCCATCGTAACCTGATGTACCAGAAGTGCCCGACACACCAGACTTACCAGAAGTTCCAGATGACCCTGATGTGCCGGATGTGCCGCTGAAACCGCTAACTCTGCCATTATTTATAGTAGCATTACTCACTATCAATTGACCGTTGTTAATGTCGAGGGTGCCATTGATTTTTAAATTACCATTAATAACAACGTCAGTTCCACTAACAGATAAGTTAGTAGTTGAATTTGATGTTCCTATACCACCTGCTGTTCCTGATGTTGAAATAGTACTTCCACTATACGAAATATTAGTATAGAGTGGGGTTGTGTACCAATTTGGATTAATGGTAATGTAATTTGGATCGTAAGTGGTTATACTTGTTGTATATACTGGTGGAGCTTTTTTCTCGTTCCAGAATACTACTTCTAGTACACCGTTTTTTTCGATAGCTTTGATTGCTTGTTGTACTCTTTCTTCCGACATACCTTTGGTATCGATATCGTAAGCGTTAAAAGTTAATTTACGATTAGTACCAATGTATCTTTCGATAGTAATTTCCTGTCCAGGATTGAGTACGAGTAGATCGTTATCTACTTTAATACCGTTCATGCATAGTTGAACACCGATGCGTTCTTGAAGTGGGTTAAAAAATTTTAGTTGAAAATTGTCTCCGTTGCGGAGGTAAACTTTATTTTTCTTCTTTCCGTAAAGTTTACGTTGTTGACCGTTGACGCAGATTTCACACGTCGGCAAGGTCATGCCGTGCAGATCATTCATTATGTCCTCCTTTTTTCATTTTTTATTTCTGAAATACTAATTTTTTCATTGCTCTTCACAATTCAAAAGTGGAATACACTCAAAATCAGTATGACCAAAAAGATCACTCGTTTGTGACGATATTATATATTTAAACACTACGGTCCGAAACCCAATTTTTAGAAAATATTTTTTAATATATAGCGTTATGAATACGGAATTTGAAAACTTTATTAACGAAAGCTATGCTTTCCCTAAGTCCGCTGAGCCGTTAAAAAATTATTTAATTAATTTATCGTTGGATAAATTTAAATGGTGGTTAAATAGAAAGGGACTAGCAAATTTCATTCTTGTTCCAAATTGACCGATAGCGTCTCTTATGAAATTTCTATTTATATCAACGCCAATATAGTTAATATTCAATCTAATATCCTTTGTATAACTATATAAATCACCAAGACCACAACTGAAATCTAAAACTGAATCGTTATTTTTAACTCCAATTTCTAAAAGGTTTTTGAATCTTTCAGTTTGTTCTTTAGGACCGTGCTCCCAATAAACTTTATAGGCATTTAACCCCTTGTCCAACTTTTTAGTGGTTGTCTTATAACGATTTCTGTTATTGTTATAAACATCTAAAGTGGCACTCTTATCAAATTCATATAGTTTATTAAACATAAAACTATATATTAAAAAAATTATTGAGGTTTCTTACCTTCCATACCTTTTGTTGGTATAGGTCTTCCCCTAGACTTACTCTTCTTACTCTTCCCCTTCTTCTCTCCACCACCTTCTACTTCTCTGAATTTGTTGTAGACGTCTGGGTAAAGTCTTTTATCAGCGTCAATATTGAAACTTAATTTGAAGTAATCATTGAAGTTAAGTAAATCAGATTTTTGTAAGTTGTACTCTCTGTTGATATTCAATAATTTATCAACGTGTGCATTTAATTTATCTACAAAATTGTTAAAGATTTCTACTGTTTGATCGTTAAAAACACCAACTGGTTTCTTTCTTCTTCTATTAAATGTACCAAGAATGACCTTGAAAATATATTCAATCTTCTTATCTGATTTAATATGTTCAATAGTTTTCTTATTATTCAATAAATCAACATTAATCTTAAATTTCTCGTCTTTGAAAAACTGTGGTATATTTATCTCCCAATCATCAATATGCTTTTTTACATTTTCCATATATTCGTTGAATAACTGGCAAATTAAATCTATATAGATTTCGTCTTTAATATTAGCCTTAACTTTATAAGATTTTATATCTATTAACTGGCAATATTCCAAGAAGTTAAGTATGATTAAACTATACATTTCAACGTATTCTGCTGTATTTTGGTAGGACATTCTTTTATAAAGTGGGTTTAGTACTTCAAAAGACACGTCGTCGTTACCATCCACTTTGATAACAATTTTTTCCAGATTGTCGTTGAATTCGTCGTTGTGCATTAAAAATGAATTCTTTAACTGTGGATTTAATATATCGTAAAAGAATTTGGCGAAATTAGCCTCACCAAAAACGAATTCCAAGTCTTCTTCTGATGTGTGTAGATATAGATTAATAACTTCTAATTGCTTGTGATTTAATTTACCCATAAAAATAACAGGAAGACAATCACAATCGAAAAGATTGGCGTACTCTTGTAATTCAGCGTAATCATATTTATATTTATTCCCCTTAACAATACAAGTAAGAATAAGATTGTTCTTTGGATTTTTAGCGTACTCTATGTTAGCAGGACAAGCATCGTAAGGTGGGAAATATTCAAAACAGAACCACCAGTTCTTTGATAATAAATCAGTTACGTATGAAGGTAACGAGTTAAAGTAGTTGAATGCTTGGTTATAAAATTTTTGCACGGTAAGGTCTATAAAGTTAAGAGGATCGTTTTTAGTTGATTTTGGTTTAACTATAAATTTATCACCGTCATATTTAACGAAGATTTTGCTTCCTTGTATATCTTCGAAAATAACTAAATTGTTGTTTGTAACTAAATTTAGGAAGTCTTGGGTGTTTTCAACACCAGTTAATTTAATAATTTGCGTCATAAGAAATTCTTTTGTTTTTTGAATTTGTAAACTTATATATTAAAAATCGAGGACCAGAATTTTATATATAGTTGCAATATGGAAAATTTAGTACCTTTTGATTCTTTTTTAAATGAGAAGCTTGGTGTTTCTGATGTTGTTTACAGAACAGCAGAAAAAATATATGCACAGAAGAATTTAAAAAAATGGGAGACTAAATTTAGTAGATCCAACTTAAAAGGTAAAATGACCCTTGATACAAAAGAATATGAAGCACCTTTCAATGAAATGAATCTTGTTATACATTTTACTAATAACGAACGTCCAAAGAATAGACACGGTGGTATGGATAGAATTGATCAGAATACTTACGATATTTACATATATCACCATTGTAATAACGTATTTAGAACACTTGCTCACGAATTAGACCACGTATATCAAGTTTATTTAAAGAAAGAAAGATATAAAACTAATTTCGCCAAACCATCTGTGCTAAGGAAATCTGAACAAAGCCCAATAATGATGTCTGTTTACACTCAACTAAAACAGAGAGGGGTGAAGTCAAAAGAAGAATTTATAGAGAAGTTAATGAAGTTACCGAAGTACAAGAAGTACGTAGAAATACTTGATGATCCAAAACAAAGTAATAAGAATAAGGCTGTAGCTGATAAGATGATAAAGAAGATGCATAAGTTGTACGCTGTGTTCGCAGACGAAAAATAAGTTAAAAAATGATGCTTAATTATATGCAATACATAAAAGAAATGGAAGATCCTTTATCTGGTACAACGTCAGATATAAAGATCAAAGTAGAAGGTAAAAACTCTCTAGTTCAAACCCTTATAGATAATCTTTCTATTGTTGTTAAGAAAAGAAAATTAAAAAGTGTTCGTATAAAAGGCATTACGGGTTATATCAATAGACAAACATTTACACATCACGGTAATTTTTACGATACTTATCTCGAAGTCACTCTTACTAATAAAGACGTTATAGTGGGTGAATATAAATCGTCAAGTAATAGTGTTCTTGTTAGAATTAATGATGATATAGTTTACGATATGGATAATAAAGCGTTTGATAACGAAGTTTTAATTGATAAGATGGTAGGTGAATATATTAAGTATTTAAAAGAGAAGAGATTCAGTATCAATGAAGCTGTTACAGAAAAAGAAAACGGAGATAAGGTTTACGATTTTGATAATATTATAGAACATGCGGTAAAATATCTAAAAGCTGATGATTATGTAATAAATGACGCTATAAGAAGAATGTTATTAAATAAAAATGCTACCTTTTGGATGCTTTTAGATGACGATCAAGTGGGATCTTTTGAAAAGACTTCTATCATCAAAGACGTCTCTTATCAATACAATATGATTCTTGTAACTACTAAGAATAACATGGAAGGGTTTATCGATTTAAGTAAACCTGTTACAGTTCACCCTAATTTTTTTAAAGAAGAAAAAAAGGCAAAAGAAGAAAGAGTAAGATGGTACCATAAAGGAAAATTAAATTAAGTTTTGTATTGTAATATTTTTTTATTAAATTTGCCGATCAATATATAGAATTAAGAATTATAAAGATAAACATGAGTCTAAAAGGTTATAAAAAATTCAACGAAGCACGTAGGCACAAGCCAAAAGGAAGGCATAGAGGGGGAAATATGAACACTATCCCTCAACAGCGTTTCCCCAATTCTTCGTGGAAAGAAGACGTACCAAGGTTCACCAATAGGGTTGAACCACGTGGTATGAATATGACCTTTTCAGAAAGATTTAAATATATTCTCACTAAAATAAGTAAAAAAGGAAATAAAATAGCAAAAGAACTACTTGAACTCCCTAATAAACCAGAAGCCAAATTTGAATACTCTTATCTTGACCTAACAGGAAGACAAGATACTATGTCTTATCTACCTAATGGTGCAAAAGATATTCCAGAGGAAGAAAGATATAAATCTAATAAAAGACAACATTCCAAAATTTATAAAACCGTAAAAACTATATTTGGTAGTAAGTACACAAAAAACGAGGTTACTAAATTTGTTTCTATTTACAACGAAGTTTATAAACAAGGACCAGATAAAGCAGATACCTCAAAACCAAAACAGTCTGACGAGCAATTACTTAAAAAGATAATTGAGGACACAAAGAGTGATAAATTAAAATGGAAAAAGGAGACAGGTGCTGGTAATATGGCTAGATATGAAGCCAAGGTTACTATTACAGAAAAGAAGTATCTTGTGTTTTGCTTCTTTCATTTTGATCAATCTATAAAAGAAGAGGCTATGTCTTTCATAACTATTAATCTTTATAACGATTTAGGTAAGACTAAAGATGATAAAACAATGTGGATAAACACGTTACAATTTAAAGATATAACAGATTTCTTACCAGTTTTCAAAGAAAAATATAAAATTGAAGTTGAAGCCTAATGGATCTAAATAAACCAAAGGACGTATTAAAAGATTTACTTAGAGATACTGAGAACGATAAAATAAAATGGGACGTTTCCATTGAAGAACAGTTCATTAAGGCTACTCATTTTATAGACGTGACCAAAAATAAAAAGGTCACTTTCAAATTAGTATATTTTCTTAATCATCCCAAGGGGTCAAAATTAACTATAATTTACGACGTTAGAACAGACTTTTCCAGAAGGTCAGCCACATTAATGGATTCAGGTGGTAAGAATAAGAAGTCAGAAGTTAAAGATATATCTTACCTTCTTCATAAAATATTATTAAAAGAAGAAAGATATAAAGACGTTGAAATCTTCATAGAAGATAAATTTGATATTGGTGATAGAGTTGTTGTTACAAAGGTTCAGGAATTTAATGGAGACGAACTTGGACAAAAGGGAACAATTCTAGCTGAGTTATCTGGAAGAGATAAAGAAGTTCTTTTCTTGATTAAATTTGATAATAAGTTTAGTGACGTTATGGTTGACGGTGAGTTTGCTTTAAACACGGGACAAACAAGAGATGGTAATGCTTGGTCTTTTAAACCTGAAAATATAAAAAGAATTAAAGATTAGCCTATTCTAACAAAATCGTAATCTTTTACTTTATTAAAAGGAACTATAAATCTAGATCCACCATTGGTAACAAAAGTGACTTTAATTCTATCATAATCTATATCTGTAACAACGTAGGAGTTACTTCTAACACCAATATCAGATCTAAGAGTATAGAATTGATTTAATCTAACATCTTCAATATTGGATGGAAAATCGTCACCTATTTCAACAGGATCATCGTCTTCAATGATATCGTCTTCAATATCTTTAATTAATTTACCTTTTGAATACCATTTAACACCTTCTTTTGTAGGTTCTACATTTTCTTTAATAGATTTCATTACACGCTCTAAAATTAGAAATATACCATCTCTACCTTCTATTATATCAACATTACCTTGTTGATAACGATGTGGTCCAGTTTTTGCTCTTTTCGGATCTCCTTTAACGTTATATCTGGCATAAAGATTGCCAGCTAGTCCGTCTACAAATAAAGCAAAATAATTACGTTTATCTTCTACTAATTCTTCACCGTCTTCTTTTAATAACTCAAAACCTAGTGGATCATCAGCGTAAACTAATTGATAACCAAAGTTCCAGTCTATTCTCTCTACTATAAAGTCGTATAATTCTTTTACTTTATTACGCTCGTCCCATATTTCTTCCCCATAAGGATCTAAATCTTCGTGGCCTTCTCTCATCAAACAATACTGCTCGTATGTGGCAATCTTTCTTGCTGACGGATCTGTTCCGCCTGCAGCCTTATTAGTTTTGGCTTTACCAGATTTCTTCATCAGTTTCTTAAACTGTTTCACAGTAGATTTTCTTGGTAATCCAGGCATTAGAAATCATTAATTTTTGGACGTTGGCCAGTGCCACTCATAGATTCCCACTCTTTCAAATAACCAGCTAATCCTATATTCCTATAAAACATTATAACATCTCTTCTTTCAACTTGGTAAAATTTAACAAGTATAAGATTTAATTGATCTATTTTAGCTAAAAACTCGTTGAATTCTACATCTTTATCTACCGACGTTTTTGCTTGTAAACTATCCACTATTCCCACTAAACTTCTTAGTGAAGTATCTTTTATGAAAGAGCTCCAACTTTTATATTTATTAAGATAACCGTCTACTATATTAAGGTTTTCTTTTGTTTCTGGTGGAACGTCATCTATCTCTCTTCTGGGGTTTACTTTTTTAACTGCTGTTTTAGGTGGTCTTGTTAAGTCGTAATTTATTCTGCGGTGTCCTTCTTCGCCAGCGTAGAATTCAGTTTTAACTGATTCGGGAGCTAGTTTGAACCAACCTTTGGGTCTATCTAATTTATTTTGTTTACCTATTAACATCATGAGTTTCCAACAATTATCGTAGGTGTTGTCGTATTTCTTTTGGAATATAACGTCACTATAAATAAGTTTCATGATGTCTGCTGAATCCTCTGGTTTCTGTAATATTAAAGATTGTTTAATAACTTCTTCTGAGAAGGATAAATCTTTCATACCAGCTTTATAGGCGTCATCAAGTCTTTTCTTTTCTTCGTTGATGAAAAGTTGTCTTTTATGTTTAGTTAAGTTTGGTTTTAAATAGTGAAGATTATTACGCATCTCTTTTGTGCCTTTAATATCTCTAACACCCAACCATCGAGTATCTTCTTTTTTAAAGAATGTTCTAGCTTTTTGGTCTCCTCTTTTCCATCTCTTCATAAAATCGTCAAGAAATTTATCAAGGAAAGAAGGGCTGATTGTGATTTTATGATCAGTCATGAGGACGTTGGACATTTCTTCAACGTCTATGGTTTCTTTGGGTTCGAGTGAAACTATGACGTCGTGCATTGCGTCTCTTAATTTTCTACTGGAAATCATAGCCATGTCCTCGTTTAAAAAATCATTGTAATTTAATTCTATCATAATATAATTATATTTTGGAGGAACTAACCCCTTTTTTAATATATAACTATATATAAAAATAATTTGTTAAAAAATCAAACTTTACCTGTAAATAAAAATAAAACAATAAAATAATATGCCCACTGTGAAATTAAACCTTAAAGAGAAAATAGCCTATCGATCTTTCGATAGCCAAGATAAATTGAACGAGTTTATGGTAGAATATATATTCAACGCCAAAACTGATAAAATCATTTTTAAAGGAGATCCTTGGGAAATAAACCTTAAACTCTTAAAGAAACTTATTGATAAGGAAAATCCACTTGTTGAGAACAACGACATAAGGGGAGCTTTTAGAAAGATTATACAATTAACTATGAATGAACCTTATTGTGTTATTTACAAGGAGTAATCACATATCTGGTTTATCGTGTTGTGATCTAACACATCTTTCGTATTCTACAATTTTCTTTTTATATTCAATAAAAGCCTTTTGTATTACTCTTATCGATTCTTCTACGTCACAAGGCTTTTTCAAATCAACCTTCATTAGTAGATTAACTATTCTTGTTGCGTAAACGAATTCTTCTGGGAGATTCATTTCTTTCGCTGTTGGCTTATTTTCGTCTAATATTTCTTTCATCACTTATTAGTCATTTCATCTATTAATTTCGTCCTTCTGAAATTTTGATATTCTTCTGTATCATGTCTTCTACCATTTACGTAAAACTGGTGTCCTATACCATCAAAAAATTCAATGGCCGGACCGTCTTCTCTATGTAGTTGATTATTAAATTTATATTCAAATCTATCTCCGAATCTAATTTTTTGAGGTTCGTTGCATTTAAGCCAATTTAGTACACCTACTTCTTCTGTATAAAATTCGGCATCAAGTTTTGCTTCTTTAGTTTTTACGGGCATAATTCATCTATTAGTTTTGTTCTGTGGTGATTTTTAAATTCCCCTAATGATAAAAACATATCGAAAATTTTACCTTCCCATTCACATTTATCACAAATATAGTTTCGATCTTTCATATCGGCCATGAAATCATCTATTTCACCAGTATTATTACCACATTTGGGGCAATGTATGGTAGATGGCCAACTACTTCTACCAACCCATCCATATGAATTAGGAACAGCTCTACTTACATATCCACTTTCGTTATACATTAAATGGTCTTTACGATATTGATTATTGTTCCTAGGAAATCTTTAATCCAGTTACCAATGAGGGAACCACTCCAAAGCGGAAAAAACAAAATTACAATAATTAAAATGAAAAGCAAAAACTTTTTTATATTTTTTCTATTATTGTGCCAAAACAAGATTAGATTAAATGGTCTCTTAGCTGGATCTTTTATTTTTCTACCATCGTGAATATTCATAAGATTCTGGTTTTGTTGATTATATATTAAAAGACGAAATAAGTTTTCAAAATGTTTCCCAAACATTTTCCAAACATTTTCTGTTAATCACTTGGCACATAGTGAATATACATTTCTTACCGTTAAGTTCTATAACTGAACCACTAAATAAACCTCTGAGTTTCTTCCCCTTTATAGATCTAAATGGTATCGTAATATTTTTGAAAAATTCCCCCTCTTTTATAACACCGTACATTTTGTCTTTAACCTCTTTATCTATTATACCGTGATTGAGCACGGAAGTATCATGTCCAATTACTTGATATTTATTATCTAACTCTATAATCTTAACAAAAGCCTCATTAACATCTATTATTATATTAGTTTCGGCGTCAGCTATAGCCATAGGACAAGGATTAAGATCAAAAATTTTAAAGAATTTTTCTTCCACAATCCTTAATTCATCAGCAGTACATTTTAGTTCTCTTTCTACGTATTCTTGTTCTATAACAATACCCGATGTAATTAGCTCTTCATTATGATTAATTAATTTCATAAATTAGCGGTTTTTTACTCATGTATATATTTAAAATCAAAAATGGAAATCGTCAAAATTTTTTACAATCCTCTTTCTATGAGATGTTCCCGTATAGATTGAAATTTTCCTTCTTTGTCTGGCTCTACTATATCCCACACTTCTTTTGGATCAACTTTTGTAATTGACTTAGATTTGAAATCTATAACCAGGTACCAAGAATTTCCATTAGATACAATAGTATCTAGAATTCTACAATAAGTTCTTCCGTCTTTTAATAAGACAATTTTATTTTTCATTTATTTAAATTATTTTATATCTACTATTCATCAACATTTTTGGTGTAAATTCCTCCATTGCCATCAATGAAATAGATTTAACAAGTATATCGATATATATGGTATTTTTTGTTTCAAGTTGTCTATTTATATCAGTTACTAAAGCTTCAACTAATTTATTCTCCATCTTTTGAACAATATCCATACCAGTAGCGGCCTCAATATCCTTCTTATTTTCATGAGATAAAGTTATACCATATTCCTTCTGCTCTAATCTAGGCATTATATCAAATGTTTTCCCACTTAAATTAAGTTTAGATAATACTTTCATACTCATAGGTAAAAGATTTTGTCCTATATCCCTACCGTCGGCTGGTGGATCAGCGTAAGGAAAAAATCCTCCCATACCATGTCTATGTGAATCGTAATCATAACTTTCTAATTGATGATATTCAGCGTAAATAGCCATAAACTGCCTTATTTCTGGATCTACTGCTTTTAAAGCGTCTAAAACTGGAGCCCACTTCCTTGAAGCTTTTTCAGTATCTATCTTGTAGTTTCTACCTTTTATTTCATATTCCTTTTCCATATTACTCTTCCTTATTTTTTTCAGCGTACTCATTTACCCACTTTTGACGCTCAATTTTTTCCAATCCGAACTAGAAGCCACTTTGGGTTATTATTATTTCTTTTTCGGTTGGGCATCTATGTTAGAAGGATCATCTAAAAAAGAAGATTTTAAAGAAGGTGTAGGAATAAATGATTGTAATTCAAGTAGATCAAAAACAATATGGTTTTATGAAATTGAATCAAGTAATGAGAAGAACTTGAGGAGACTAAAAATAATTGATAGATCTTTAAATGAAACAGTACAAAGAAGTTGAAAACAAAATTGAATACGAAGTGTTTGAGTTTGATGAAACCGAACAAGACTACGAAGTTCGTATCATAGAAAGATTTGATTACGCTAAAATTAAAAGAGTCTATGATACTTACACTAACACTTACTATTTTAAAAGAGGTGAAGCACATAACGATTACGGACCAGCAATGGTAGCTGAAGCAACAGGTCCAGTCTATTACAGATTTGGAGATAAAGTAAAAGACGAAGAGTGGAAAGCTTATTATCGCACAATGATAATGGATAGAATGTTAAATAGTGACGAATTTCCACCAAAACCAAAAAAATTAGAAGACGTATGAAAAAATTAGAATCCAGATCGAAAAAGAAAATAATTGAATTTTTATCAATAGACCCTATATTTAATGTCTATACTAGAAAATATATGGACTATCTCATCATTAAAAATGATCTGAGAATGATATATATTGTTGACTTTGAAAGAATTGGAAAATTAAATTCAGAAATTGGATACGAAGAAGTTAACAAGAAATTTAGAAATATTTTCAAAAAGAAAATAGATGGTTGTTATATTGGTAGATTCTTCTCTGGTGACGAATTAATAATAGCTTTTGATAATGATTGGGAACAAAAAGATTGTAAAAACGCCATTAAAAAAATTAGGAAAAAAGCTAGAAAAGAAGGATTGAATTTTAAATGTCTTCACGTAGGATTGAGTAATAAATCTGGTGGAACTAGTGGTATGGATGGCGGACATAAGGATCATACTATTGATTGGGCAAATAAATTAAATAGATTAAAACATAAAGTCTTACCTATGAAATCAGAAGATTTGCGTAATATAGGTTTTTATACTCTTTCTGATTATAGGGCTATGAAAACTAATATTGATTCTGATATGCAAAGAGGTGAAATTATAATTACTGAGTATTGTAATTTTAAATGTCCTTATTGTAGAGGTCTTAATGATGAAATTTATAAAGACAGGAAGTTCAAACAACTCACTCTTGATGAAGTTAAAGAGATAATAGATTTATGGAGCCCACTATCTAATATAAGATTTTCGGGCGGTGAGCCAACTCTTCATAAAGATTTACTTGAAATGGTTAAATACGCAGCTGATAGCGGAGTAATGAGAATAGCTATATCTACAAATGGAACAGCCGATTTGGATTATTATAAAAAATTAATAGAAGCTGGCGTTAATGATTTCTCGATCAGTTTAGACGCTTGTTGTATTTCAGACGGTAATAAAATGTCTGGGGTTGAAGATTCATGGTATAAAGTAGTTTACAATATACGTGAAATTAGTAAACTATCATATGTAACAGTTGGTGTAGTTTTAACGCCAGATAATGTAGAATCTTGTATTCTAACTGTAAGATTCGCTCACGAATTAGGAGTATCTGATATTCGTATAATTTCAGCTGCCCAGTGGAACGAAAAAATTGCAGGATTAGATTTAATAGAGAACGAAATACTCAGTGAACATCCAATTTTAAAATATAGGGTAGAACATTTTAATAATGGCGTGAATGTTAGGGGATTATCTGAAACGGATAGTAAGAATTGTGGTATTGTTATAGATGATAGTATAGTAGCTGGTCAAATGCACTTTCCTTGTGTAATTTATATGCGTGAAGGCGGACAACCTATCGGTAAAGTTGGACCCAATATGAGACAAGAAAGATTTGATTGGTTTAAGAATCATAACTGCATTGAAGACAAAATATGTAAATCTCAATGTTTGGATGTGTGTAGGGATTATAACAATAGGGTAAAAAAATTACAACCAGATTTATGATAGAACTCAAAACAGGACATGGTGGAGAATGGGTATTTTTGTTGAGTTCGGAAGAATTTGAAAAATACAATCTTCAAGGATTTAAAATGGATATAAATTCTTATTTCGACGCTGACGGTGAACCACTTATCTGTGTTAGATTTAATAAAGATAACGAACTTAAAAGTTTTAAAAGATCAAAACTAATAGATAAGATGTTAGATAAAAAAACATAACATATATGGAAGACGAACCTTTATTTTACGAAGATTTTATATCAACAGAAGACTTTATCAGAGAATTCACGTCAACGAGTGGAAAAATATAAGAAGAACCCAGTTGATAAAAGATATGATAAATGGAAAGTTAACTAAATGATAACACTCTATTTAAAATTTCCATAGCAATTTCACTCTTTCCAGTAAGTTTTTTAAGATTTTTACTACCGTCAAAAGCGTAAGCAATATGTTCTTTAGCATTAACCATTTCTGATTTTTCGTTAGCTATAACCAAATCACAATGATTTTTAATGAAAGAATCAGCTGCGATTTTAATTAGTTCATCGTGTTCAACACCGTCTTCAAACTTAAATGATACAAGATAACATTTTGGGTTCCATTCTTTAATATGAGCAAGAATCTTTGGTGTCTGGTAAATCCTTTCCCTTAAACTTTCAATAAAAGCTTCAGGGTCATTACTCTTTAGTTTAGTATGAATTGGACGGAAACCAAAATCAGAAACAGCCATAGGATGAATAACAACATCCATTTCAGGAACAAGTTTTTCCATTACATTGTAAACAGATTCAACATCAGTTACTTCGTGTAATTTAAGACAATTAAAATTATATGGAAATTTATTTTCCGATTTTCCAATTCTAATAAAACCATCTGATTTAGGTAATTCAGATCCTTTCACGTAAACAAAATTAATTTCTATTTCAGTATTACTATGTGATATAATAGTATCAGCAATCATTGCACCTAATTTACCAGATGAAATGTTTGTTAAAACTCTTACTCCGTCAATATATTCGCGGGTTCCGCCACTTGTGATTAAAATTTCCATTTGATTGATTTTATTAAATGTTTAGTACAGTCTAATTTTCCAAAAGGTTTTTCTCCTCCTCTGTGCCAATGTCCACAATGAGGATGGTCTTTATGATGAAGTTCAATGTGTAACATACTCATTGGACGACCTTTATCTTTTATAATTACTCTTTTAACTTTACCTAGGTACTGTTGTTTAGAAATTTTATCTCCAACTTTAAGTTCAGGGTTGGCTTCAATTTCACCGTAAACTACAACTCCTGATTCACCTTTAATATAAATACCGTCAGTATCTAACCAAAAGTCATATCCAGCTTTAGGACCAGTGAAAGGACAAATATCAATTATTTCACCATCTTCAACTGAAAATACTTCAGTTCCTTCTGGTGCGTAGAGGTCAACTCCACAGTGATGATCAAAACGTCTACGGATTCCAAATGATCCAACGTGAGGATAAACAGGAATCTGAACTTCTTTATTCAAATCTAAATCGAGAAATGAATAAGAATCATTACTTGTTCCAACACACTTTAGATTAAGTGGAAATTTCCATTTAGGAGTAGGATTAAGAATATCCATTACCTTTTCAACAATTTCTCTTGTGTTAGGAAGTTTACCCATTCCTAAGTCACCACAGGCTAACATACCTTCAACTGGGAAGATTACATGCCAACCATATCTTTTAAGCTTATCAATATTTTCCTGAGTAATAGGATTTTCCCACATATTAGTATTCATAGCGGGACATACAATACGAACCTTATCAGGAAGGGCCAGAACAGTGGCTAACAGAAAACTATCTGATATTCCACCAGCGATTTTTGCTATTGTATTTGCAGTACCAGGCACTAAAAGGAAAGCATCACACCATTTAGATTCTTCGATGTGGATAGTCTGGTCTGGGGTTTCAGTTTTAAGATTACCTTTACTTATAACATTAACTGCTGCAGATGGACAAAAATTATGAGCACTATCACTCATAATAACATGAACTTCATTACCCATATTCTGCAAGCCTGATATAACATCAATGGCTTTATAAGCAGCGATACCACCCGTTATTCCTACTAAGATTTTCATACATTTTATTTTACTATACAAAATTACTAAATATTCCTTAAACAAAAAATAAAAATAATGTTAAAAATAACAATTATGACAATATTTATATAATATATACGTTTTATGGAGAACAAATTTGAGATATTAGAGATTATAGATAAGCATATTGATTTGGAAAATTACGTTGCTCCGTCTATTAATTCACCCAGACAGGATTGGTTTGATGCTCATAATAAAATAAATGACGAACTCAGAGAAAAGGGATTAATAGGTGAGCACCAGAATATTTATTTTTCTTTTGACGTGCGTGGTAAGATTGATAACATCCATCTTCAATTAGAAACAAGGTGTTTACCAGATAGAATACCAGAGGAAAGATTTGAAATAGATGGTGCTGACGTGGTGGTAAGAAGAAGAGATTTAGAAGACATAGAGGCTGCGGCTGAAGCTGAAAGAAAGGCTAGATTCGATTTTAGATCAGATGAATGGAAGAACTATAAGAGAACAAAAATGATGGATAGAATGTTAAATGGAATTTGAATACGAAGATAGAATGGAGATGATTAAGGTCATCGATAGTTATTTAGATATAGCTAATTACGAACACAGTAGAAGAAATTACGTACTTAATAAGTCTGGTTTAGTTATACCTAATGTAACAGTTAATAAAGACTGGCACGAAATACACGCACTTATTAATGAAGAACTCAGAGAAAAAGGGTTTTTTTCTGATAGACATACGCTCTTTATTCATTTTGATGCATATACTGGAAAAATAGAATCTATTTATATTGAATTAGAAATTCCGCACGAAACAGAAGAAACTCACGACGAATACGAAGTTGGTGATTGTGAAATAAAAATAACAAAAAAAGATTCTTTTGTTATAAGTAAAAAAACTGAATTGAGATTTGATTTCAGTCCTTCTGAATGGAAAAATTTCAAAAGAACAGAATTAATGGATAGAATGTTAAATGAAAAAGTTTTATGTAAAAAATCAATATATTACGAAAATCAATTTCACCCAGGTTTAAACGGTTACTCATTTCTAGAAGGTAATTTATATCTCATTGTTAATCACTATCAACAAGGAGAAAAAGGCGAAGGTTACTGGGTAGAAACAGAATTATTTAATAGAAACCAAGAGAGATTTCCTGGTCGTATGACTACTGGTTTCTTTGCTACCGATGATGAATTTTCAAGAAAACATAAAGCTTACGGTTACATTCATTATATAGGAGATTATTTCTTTTTACCAAATGAAACTAGTAATATAATAAGAACTAATTTAATAGATAAAATTTTAAATAAAGAAAAATTTAGCTTATCTTTGTAAAAATAAACAAAACTATGCAGCGACATCTCTTTAAACTAAGCAAACAGAACAAGATATTACACTACGTTGTTCAAGTTATAGATAATAAAACTAGTTCTCAACTAGTTACAGATAAAGGGCAATTTCTAGGAGCCTACCAGTCTGATACAAAAGAATTTGTGATTGGTAAAAATGTTGGTAGAGCCAACGAAACTACACACTTTCAGCAAGCTATATCAGAGGCTGATTCCAAAGTAAATAAACAAAAAGACGAAGGTTATAAATTATGGGATGGTGATCTTGTTCCAGGACCAAATGTAGCAAAAGAAATTTTAGAATGGCTTACAGATCAAGGCAAAGGCACTGACGCATCTGGTGATTTAAAACCAATGTTGGCACACAAAGATTTAAAAAGTATCAAATTTCCATGTCTCATTCAAAGAAAATATGACGGAATTCGTTGTTTCAGTAAAGTGAATGGTGGAACCACAATGAAATCTAGAAACGGAAAAGATTTCAACTATCTTCAACACATTATGAATGATTTAGGATTAAATTTCACTAACTGTATTGTTGACGGTGAACTTTATTCTAATACACTCACTTTTCAGGAAATACTTTCAAGTGTGAAGAGGGAACAGGCTTCTAATAAACTTATTTCTTTACGTATTTATGACGTAATTCCACTTGATAATCTTAAATTAAAACAATCAGAAAGAGTAAATTTACTTAATCTTAAACAAGATTCTACTTGTCTTCACCCAGTTGAAACTTACACGGTTAACAACATCGAAGAGGTTAAAGTGTATTTTGCTCAATTTATTGAAGAAGGGTACGAAGGTGCTATTCTTAGGAACCTTAACGGTGAATACGAATTCGGTGGAAGGTCTAGGGATCTTATTAAATATAAGGAATTCGATGATGATGAATTCGAAATCGTTGATGTTATTGAAGCAAGTGGTAGGGACGAAGGAACTGCTATTTTTGTAATGTGTAATAAAAACGATCAAATCTTCAACGCTAGACCAAAAGGCACTAGGGAAATTAGAAGGGAATATCTTTTGAATAAAAAAGAACTGATTGGAAAAATGGGAACTGTACAATATCAAGGTCTAACTGACGACGGTGTGCCTCGCTTCCCTGTTTTCAAGTGTGTGAGGGATTATGAATAAATACTACATACCAACGTACAGAGAATGCTTAAGAATTACAAAATCATTTCCACCAAAGACTTTCTACGAAACTAGAAGACTCTACGATGATTATAAATTCTCTTTCTTTAATTATAGATTAGCCGAATATAAACAATTCAGAGAAGCTAACGCCTTTGAAATGAAAGGTATAACTTTTCTACATCACGAAGGCGTTACTACACATTCTTTAATGTTTAATAAATTCTGGGAACTTAATCAGTACCCAGAATTTAACTACGATCTCTTTAAAGATAAAAAAATTAAAAAGGTCATGGTGAAAGAAGACGGTAATCTTATATCCTTTATAAAATTACCAGACGGTAGAATAATATCTAAAGTTAAAGAAGGTTTTAAATCTATCTTTAATAAGACTGCCAACCAATTCATACAAGATAATCCTATCTATTATAAATTCATAGAGTATTGTATTGATAATGATATTGTTCCATTATTTGAATTAGTTGGGGAGAACAGGATTGTTTTGAAGTACGATAAGAATGATTTGATACTTTTAAATTTAAGGAACAACTTAACTGGTGAGTATATTGATTATTTGGATTACGATTTAGAAGGTATTAATATAGTTAGAAATGAGAACCATAGTCTTGATGAATTAGTGGAGTTAGCTAAAGAGAAAGAATATTTTGAAGGTTGGGTAGTGCAGTTCGAAGACGACACTCTTTTAAAGGTAAAGACACAATGGTACTATGATTATACTGAGTTTTTACTTGATAAATTTAATATGAAAAGGAAGAAAGAGAATCAATCAAATATGTAATTATCAATCTCTTGATAAATGAATCTTGTTAGGTTATCTAAATTCTCTTCTGAAATATAATCCTTGTAATCTAAACCAACTAAACCTATAACGTAATCTCTAATATCGTCAAGAGGTGGGAGTATTGTACCATAACTTTTTGCAGCTATCTGTTTTTCAAACCATTCCATAGATTTTTCAACTATATCTTGATATTCGAGAAGTCCCATGAGTGTAAGTTTTTGGTAATTTATATGGAGTATCATTGAATCAGATTGTTTATCGTAATCCCAAGCGTTATCTATTCTACCTTCTTCTCTACATCTATATTCGTCCATTGGTTGGTCGTCGTCCCAATAGGATTCGAAAACTTTTTGATTGAATTTACCGTCAACGTAGAAAGCCTTTTCGAATTTTTCGTAATTTTTAATTGGCATTAAGAGATTATAATTTTCTACTATATATTAAAAACTTAAATCGGATTTTATTCTATATAAATAAAAAATCGTTTATGATAAGAATATACGACTGTTCTAATTCACCCGAGAGTGAACACGGAAGAGATTACGGTCCAAAAGAAAATGATATAATTAAAAGTTTAAAAGAGTTTGCTAGGACTTTTGATAGTAAGTTTGTAAATAGTATGGCAGACGTTCTAATAACAAACGATATATTTCCCAGTGAATTAAGAGATATAGATATGCCTAAGATTAAAAGAATGGATGGTATATACTGGCACAACGAACAAAAACATAAAAACGATCAACTTAACGCTTCAGCAGAAATATCTGATCACGTTATATTTATATCAGAATTTAGTAGAAAAGCTTTAACCACACTTTACCCAGACATTAGAATTAAATCTTCATCTGTTATTCTTAACACAGCAGATAATAGAATATTTAAACCACTTAAAAAAAAGGAAGGAGTTATGTCTAATGTAATTGCCAGTTGCACAAATTGGAACAGAAAAGAGAAAAGGTTTAATAGTCTTATGCAATTAGCTAGACTTATACCAGATACTTTATACCTTATAGGCGAATGTGATATGGAAGTTCCACCAAACGTAGTTAAACTTGGTTATAAATCAGATTATTACGAAATAAATGAAATATTAAATACATCAGACGCTTTTATAAATTTATCTTATAGAGACGCTGCCCCGAAGGTTGTTTGCCAGGCAGTTGCCGCTGGATTACCAATATTATACGCAGACTCCGGTGGATTATCAGAAATAGTTGATAAAGGTGTACCTATTCCAGATGAGAAGGAAATATATTTTAGTGAAGAAGTACCTGAGCTCGATCCAGTTGATATGCTTAAAGCTTATAACGAATTGAAAAAGAATTATAACAGTTATTTAGGGAATGTTAAAACAAGTCATTTGGCTATGATTACTAATTATTATAAAATTATAACACAATATGGAAATAGAGAGAAAATTTTGGATAAAGGAATCTAACCTTATATTCGATTACGAAAGAATGTCTATGGTAGAGCAAACATATCTCAACAAACCAGATGATTATTACGAAATTAGATTGAGAAAATATCACGGTGAAGATAGGTACTATCTAGAATTTAAAAGTAAAGGTAATCTCAAAAGAGAAGAATTCGGAACCAAATTAACAGAAGAACAATATTATAATATACTGAATGGCGCTGATCCTAAACACGTTAAAGAAAATACTATTTTAAAAAAGAGATATTATCTTGGAAATGAAGTTTTCTTTGATGAATATGAAGGGGATTTGAAAGGGTATAATTCTCTTGAAGTGGAGGGTGATTGGGAATATGTAACTAAATTTAATTTACCGCATCCATTTAACAACGGAGTAGAGGTAACTTATGATAGAAGATTTAAGAATAGGAATCTTGTTGGTTGTTACTGGGAAGATGTAAAAGATTATGATGTAATACCTATAACACATGAAAGAAGATTATAATATATGTTAGAACTTAATAAAATATACTGTGGTGATACCATAGAGTACATGAAGAAAATAGAAGATAAATCTATTCAATTAGTAGTTACGTCGCCACCATACTCAAGAGGACAAAGAACAGACGGATTAAATAATATTTACGAAAAAGCTGATACAAATTATAAAGACAACTTATCTGATGAAAAATATATTGAATGGATGACTAACGTGTTTAAAGAATACGAAAGAATTCTTAAAGATACTGGTGTAGTGGCTTTTAATTTAAGTTATACAAAATATTCTCCTTCTTTACCTTATTACGTTATACATAGTATATTTGAAAATACTAACTTCGTTATCGCTGATACAGTTGCTTGGGAAAAGAGTAGTGCTATTCCTATATCTGGACATCCAAATAGATTAACTAGAAAAGCTGAATTTGTTTATATCTTTGTTAAGAAGGATTATTTGAACACTTTTGATGCTAATAAAGAAGTATCTTCTGTGAGTAGAACAGGACAAAAATTCTATAAAACATATTATAATATATTAAAGGCTAAGAACAATGACGGAAAAGTAGAAGGACACGGTGCAACTTATTCAAGTGACTTTGCCAAGTTCTTTATTGATCTTTATTCTTTTCCAGATTCAATTGTTCTTGATAATTTTATGGGTACAGGCACCACCGGTTTGGCATGTAAGATGTTAGGTAGAAATTATATAGGAATAGAATTAAGTGAAAATTATTGTGAAATCGCTAAAACAAGAATTAAGAATTATGAACAATCAAGATGAAAGATTATTAAAGTGTGACGATAAAGGGAATGTTATTGGTTTCGCTTTAAAGGATATAAGAAGAAATGAAATTGAGGACATAACTACTAGAATAAGAAAAGCCTCAACATTAGAAGAGGCTATGTCCTTATTAGAAAATTACACAGATAATTACGCTAAACTTTATAGAGCTGGTAATTTCACTAGATATTAAATTTCGTTTAAAAGATCTTCTTTATTAATTGGAACTACGCCTACTTTTTCACAAACTAATCCGCCTGCTATGTTTGATACTCTAGCTGTGATTATTTTATCTACTCCATTTATAGTCAATAAAGTAGCAACTGATATAACTGTATCACCTGCTCCTGATACGTCAGCCACGCTTCTCTTTTCACCTTCTATGTGATGATGTGTTATCTTATCTTTATCTTTAAATGAAAGAAGAATTCCTCTATTACCCATAGTGGTATAGAAGGTATCTATTTCTTTTTCTTTTATAAGTTTTTCAACGTGTGGCATTATTTCTTCCCATTTATCTATATCGAGACTCTCTTCTTTTAGACCTCTTTTTAGTTCGTTAAAATTTGGTTTAAAGATTGTTACATTTTTATAATGATCAAAGTTTTTTAATTTTGGATCAACAAATAGAGGTATATTTCTTCTCTTTGATAACTCAATTATATATTCGATCATCTTTTTAGATATAACACCTTTATCGTAATCTTGAAAAATTATGGCGTCTATTTTATTTTCAGCTACAGCGATGATAACGTTTTCCTTTAATCTTTCATATATTTCATCATTAAGTTCCTCTTTAGATTCTTCGTCTATTCTAATCATTTGAGTATTGTTTCCAATCACTCTAATTTTATTAGTTGTTTTTCTAGTATCAGTTGCTTTTATGTATTTGGTTTCCATTCCACTATTTTTAATAGTAGCTTTAAGTTCCCAACCGTGTTGATCAGCACCTATAACAGAACAAATGATAGGAGTAGAGAGGGGAGGAGAAGAGGAGAAGGGGAAGGCACCTAGTTCTTTTATATTTAAAGCAACGTTGGCTGCTCCACCCAGTTTATCTATTTTATCGTGAATATCTACAACAGGGACAGGGGCTTCGGGGGAAATGCGTTCTACTTTACCGATGAGATATGTATCTAGCATTATATCACCGATTAGTAGTATTTTATTGTTTTTAAAGTTCTCAAAAATATTTTTCCAATTCATTTTTGTGTTATTGTTTTTTTAATTATATTTGCATTCTGTGTTATAGTTTTTGATTTTTTAGATTTAATATATAAAGAAAAATTCTAATTACACAGAATGACTAAAAAGTTTGAAGATTTCTTATTTACTGATAAATATCCAGAAGCTAAGGTTTTAAAATTTTCTGAATATAGAAAAGGATCTTCTGAGTACGGACAATTGTTTCAAGATCTTATGATGGTACTCAGAATGAAAAGAGAAGAGAATAAGGATTCTGAAACTATAATATTAACAAGTGATGATATAAAAGGATTAGATAGTGATAAACTATTTAATTTGTTATCTGATAAGAAGAAGATGAGAAAACTTGGTATGAGTTTTGATGTTGAAACGACTAATGACGGTATAATATTTTCAAATTTAGGAAATAAAGAATCAAGACCTTGGGAGAATAAGGAAACTCTTGACGAAAAAGCGTAAATGAAAAACGATAGAATTTTACTTGAAAAATTAATTAAAGAAACCGTAGACGATACTATCCTCTGGGTTAAAGCGGATAAACCCGATTACGGGTTTACGTCGCAATACGACAAGTGGAAAGGTGAAAAGATGGTCACTGAGAATAAATACGTTGCTTTTATATTAAATTATCACGTAGATGATTATAGAACATGTGAATTGAGAACATTTCTGGTTAATGATCTTCTTCAAACAAGAGATTTGATTTACGATATAGACCCAGGATTATTTAGTTTCAAAACCAAGAGATTACTTGAAGAATTGATTGGTATTATAAACAAGAAACATAAAGAAAAAATTGCTTCAAGAGTGAAAGAAATCATTGGACCTATCAATAAAAACTGGGAAGAAGTAGTTTACTAAAACACAATTAAAATAATGAACACAGAAGAGATTAAACACATCTTCTCTTTACCACACGTTAAAGAAGAAGTTAAAAGATATATGACTGGTTTCAAAGGCGAAGCTAGAGATACAAAAGAAGCATATTTTATCTTCGCTAAATATATGAAACGCGAAGATATAACAGACGAAGAAAAGAAAATATTTAAAGATCAAATGATCGATCTTTTAAAAGGAGTCGGCGTGGTTGTACCATTCCAATTAATTCCTTTACCATTCGTGAGCACTATACTAATGATGTTAACAGAACAGGTAGCTAACGAAATGGGTATCAAGATATTACCAAGTTCTTTTTACGAAAAAGAAAAAGAAAAAGAAGAAAAAATAGAGGTATAATTTTTTTAATTCAAACAAACGACGTATCTTTGTATAACAATTAGAAATAATAGAAAGATATGATAGTAGAAGGATTTGGAATATTAATGTTAGGACTCTGTGTAGTAGCAGTAGGATTAGAAGTTAAGAATACGTTCAAATTTGGAAAAAAGTGACTTTTTTTTCAAAATATATAAAACAAAGACAAAAAGATAGAATACAAACAATATTAAAAAAATAGAAATCATGTTATACACATCTAAACATAGTAAACATTTTAGTTCATCATCCAAGTGGTTTACCACATTCGGGGTTGAAACGGATTTGCTATGTGTTAGCTGATACAAACATAGTAATAACGGAAAACCCCGAACTCAAAAAGTTTGGGGTTTTTTGTTTTAATAAAGTTCTTAAAAATACGGGTGTAGCACAATGGCAGTGTGACGGTCTCCAAAACCGCTGATGGGGGTTCGAATCCCTCCACCCGTGCAAAGTGTTCATTGAAATATTGATTTAATTTATTGGGGAAGTAGCTCAGTTGGTAGAGCAACGTAAAAACGTAATTTGGCATAAATTACTAACAGCAAAACAAAACGCCTTCTAAGCCGTTGGCCACTGGTTCGAGTCCAGTCTTCCCCTCTTATATGGTGCTATTAGCTCAATCGGTAGAGCGCATGCCTGTGGAGCATGAGGCAATGGGATCGAAACCCATATAGCACCCTGTGTTTGTAGCTTAATTGGTATGAAAAGCGCAAGATTGTGACTCTTGTAGATACGGGTTCGACTCCCGCCAAACACCCAACTATGTAATGAAGTAGCTGAAACCAGATAACGCAACTGGTCTGCCTTCCAAACTCGGAGAGAGTCCGACTCACTTCATTACATATATGGTCGGGTAGCTCAGGGGTAGAGCGTCAGCCTGAAGAGCTGAGCGTCGGGGGTTCAATTCCCTCTCCGACCACACAAGGTTCCGTAGCTCAATTGGCAGAGCACCACACTTTTAATGTGGGGGTTATGGGTTCGATTCCCATCGGGGCCACGAAAGCGGGAGTTCATGGTTCGAGTCCATGTGAGGGGTCGGCCGACCTTTATAGTGAAATGGTTATCATGCCCGCCATTGGAGACACCTATTGGCGCAGTTAGCTACCTCGAAAATAGTGAAGTCGATGAGAGTCGATGTGAAGGTTCAACTCCTTCTGTCTCCGCAGGATTAGAGACTGTTATAATTTCATAGTACTACCATATAAGGAAGCGTAGAAATTAAATGGAAGATTGACTGAGTGGTCTATAGTGCACGCTTGGAAAGCGTGTGGGTGTAACAGCTCCACAGGTTCGAATCCTGTATCTTCCGCAAAATATGGAGAGTTGGCAGAGAGGTAATGCACCAGTTTGCTAAACTGCGGTCTGCGGTAGCACCAGCGGGGGTTCGATCCCCTCACTCTCCGCCAAAAATGTGGTTGTAGCTGAGACGGTTTAGCATCGGGTTGAAGCCCCGAGATAGGACAGGACGGTGGTTCGATTCCGCCCAATCACACAAATAACTGGAGGGTCCTATGTGGCGCAGTTAGCTGTCTTGAAAACAGTGAAGTCGGCGAGAACCGGCGTGGGAGTTCGACTCTCCCATCCTCCGCAATGGCGATGATAGTAACGCAGTTTGAAATAGAACAAATAACCTATCACACGCGTCTGTAGCTCAGATGGTAGATACAAGCACCACTCTTTTAAAGTGGGGGTCGTGGGTTCGAACCCCACCAGGCGCACAAAAAATTAAATGATATGAAATACTTAATAGGAATACAACCAACAGGAAAACTACATATAGGAAACTATCTTGGATGTCTGGCAAAAGGTTTACGCCTTCAAAACGAAGGTCACGACGTCACATTCCTTATAGCAAACTATCATAGTATGACCACTGGTTCATACACAGAAGAAACTGAAAATGAGTTAGTTAGATTGGGTTGTAAAAATATAAAGCGTCAAACACCTGAGTACACAGAGAAGTTCTTTGAATTATGTTGTAAAATGAATTTGGGTCAACTTTTAAAGATGCCTCAATACAAAGATAAGAGAGACAAGGTGGAATATGATTTAGGATTACTTTTATATCCAGTGTTAATGACGGTAGATATAATAATCAACGATCCAGATGTGATTATTGTAGGATTAGATCAAGTGGCTCATATAGAATTAGCTAATGATATAGCAAAAAGAGTAGGAATAGATAAACATTTTGAGTACGAACTGGGGGATATAAATAAGATAATGTCTTTGATAGATCCAACAATTAAAATGTCTAAATCATCTGGTGAAAAACACGTTCTTTATATCTTTGATGAAAACTATAAAAGTAAATTGAAGAAGGCTAATATGAATGACGAAGGATTACTTAATTTGAGAAAGATTGGTGATTTCTTTGGAATAGAAAGATGTGATTCAAATTTTGAATATAAAATGAGATTAGCTGAAGTATTAGAAAAAACCTTCCAAGAGGAAGAAGTCTTCTGAGGTAGCTCTGGTATAGGTTCGCGCGCAGGGTCTATATTGGGAATTAGCAAAAGGAAGAGCAACTCACAAATCTTGGAAGAATGGGATCATAGGTCAATTGGTAAACTAGTAGACTTTTAATCTACGGCTCCGGGTTCGACCCCCGGTGGTCCCACCAAACACACGTCTATGGTGTAATGTGCAGCACAAAGGCTTCCAAACCCTTTTGTCCGAGTTCGAATCTTGGTAGGCGTACAAAAGTTAAGTGGCGAAACTGGTAACGCTTGGGGATAAGCTCTCTATAAAAACCTGTGATGGGTTAGTAAGTCTAAATCTTCGGATAGTATAGGTTCGAGTCCTATCTTAACTTTTATTTGGGTTCATAGGTCAATTGGTTAAACTAGTAGACTCTTAATCTACGGCTCTGGGTTCGAATCCCAGTGAACCCACAAACGGGATGCTAGCTCAACTGGCAGAGCTGGACACTCTTAATGTTCAGGTTCGGGGTTCGAGTCCCCGGCGTCCCACAGTTAGGTTTTTTTACAATTTTTACATTTTTTCAGAACCATAATTTTATATATCTTAGCACCTTCTTTGTTTGTAGAAGCCAGGAATGTTACTTTCACTGTTCCTTTTCTAGTGAAAGTCATTTTCTTACCAGTTATATCGTATGTTATTAAACATTCTTTCCCGTTTTCTTCTGCTACTATATTAAGTTCGTAATCTTCCTTTTTAATTTCTTTTATTTCGCTATATAAGTGAACAACACTAGTTTGTTCTTCTTTCCTTAATTGTTTATCTCTCGATAAGTATATAGTGAAAGGCTTCTCTATATCTACTTTCAGATTCTGGTTGAACTTCATCCACTAATGGTAAAGGTTTAATTAATAAATCTTTAACAGATTTCCATGTCAACTTTTCTTTTAAAAAATCGTCGAAGTGTGTAATGTTTTTTAAATTTTTCATCGTCCAGATTTTTTTATTGCTATATATTGTTTTAATTTTGCAAAAATAAAACAATTAATAAGTTATATACTATATTAGAGGTAATTAAGGATCATTTATGAAGATATTTTTAACAATTATATTATTAGTATTATCTAATATAAATTTATATTCACAAGAAGGCGTTGGTAAGTTTAAAATAAACAAATCTACTGTTGATGTAATCAAAGACGTAGAAAGTGAAATTGGTAAAACTTACGATATTACCAACGTCTTGGAGTTTTATAACAATCATTATATCAATGGTGATTTGAAATTCCAAGAGATAATTATGGACACTACTACTAATTGTAAAAATTCTAGAATATTTTATATATCAGAATACACTATATCTAATATCAAATTAAAGGAAATTTATTTAGTTTTCTTTAAAGACTTGCTTGTAGAATTCAGATGTGATAAGAGTAAAGAACTAGATATATTATTTTCTAGAAAATATGGAAGACCTTACGTGTTTCAGAAATTATCACCAGATATGGTTTCCAACACTTTAAAGTACGACGAACATATGACCAAATTTGTTTGGAGGGAAAGTAATATAACTACTATATCATTTGAAAAGAAACAGGTATTTGACGGTATTGTTAGAGACGCTGGATCATATTTTATCATATATGACGTGACTTACAGAAAAATTATTGAAGATTGTGATATTTTTAACGATAATTTTGAAAATAAAATAATTTATTAACTATGTGTGAATTAAACTCTTTAATTGAAAAGGCTAACAAAGCTTCAACAGAAAAAGGTTTTTGGGAAGATTACGATAATATGATTAAGAAAATGAAAGGTCTTCCCAAACAATTTATTCAATCTGATATTGATAGAATCAAATTAGCTTTCTACAATGAAAAAATATCTTTAATATCTTCTGAGCTTGGTGAAGCCACTGAAGCTATGAGAATAGGAAAATATTGTGCTTTGAACGAAGATGGTTTGAAAAATATTAAAGATCTTCTCGATGAAGAGAATAGTGGTTTTAAATATCAAGGTGCTTATATTACTCATATTAAAGATACATTTGAAGACGAGATTGCTGATTCTTTCATCAGATTATTTGACTTGTGTTACAAGATGGGTATTGATATTGAGACCTTTATCTTAATGAAGATGGAGTATAATATGCTCAGAGATTCTAAACACGGTAAAAAGTTCTAATAAATTTTTTTATTTAGATATTTATTATTACTTTCGTTAAAATAATGCTTACTATGGAAGAAAAATATAAAGAGCTATTATCTTGGATTGATGATGTTCTTGAAAGTAAGAAAGTATCTATATTAATGAATGACCATATATCTGGTTTCATTGCGTCTAAAATTGCCTCAAATAAAGTTGGTAAAGATAACGTTGTGAACGTTATAATCCCTTGCTATTCAAACACAGAATACATTTTAACATCAGCCTTGTTTAGCAACGAACAAGGTATTAAATATAAAAGTATAGGTATAAAACACGTTTTTGATTCTATAATGGAAAAAGACATAGAAGACGAAGATTCTATTGATATTACTAATATTCTTCGTGGACATATCATGGAAGAAATTAGTCTTAAAAATAAGAGTGTTGTATTTGAATTTGTAAAAAAAGAGGGGTCAGGATGGTGGAGAGCTGATGGCAACTACGCTTTCAGAATTCTTCGTCCCAATAACGAACAAGAGTTAATATGGTCTTTTGATTTTTCAGAAAAAGAATTGATTGAATTTGCTAAATATTTAGGCATTGATGGATAATTTCATAGATACACCTGAACTTTTCCTGGAAACAACTATCAATGATACCTGGAAAAATAAACTCATTTGGATCAAAGAGTTATTGGAGTACGGTTCTAAATATACTGTTCTCATTCCAGTTATAGGTTATAAATATCTTAAAATAGAAACATTAGATATTGGTCAACCTTCTTTTGTTAAAGCTGAATATCATACAGGAGTAGCTAAAAATAAAGTGGACTTTATATCATTGAAGGCACACGAACACCCAGAAAGAATACAAAGATTAATACTAGCAATAAGAAGGCAACAAGACGCAAAAAATTAAAATAGTTATTAGTTATTATATCATGATTTTGCATGATCTTATAAATTGTTGATTATGAAAGAGGGAGAAGATTATTTTGTTTGGCACTGTGGAACTAAATTCGACGATGAAGGTACTTTAATTACTGATGGTGGTAGAGTTCTAGCTGTAACAGCGATGGGAGAAACACCGGAAGAAGCTTTAAAAAGGGCTTACGAAGTAGCTGAGAAAATTCAATACGAAGGTAAATATTATAGAAAAGACATTGGTCAGGATTTATTATGAAAAAAGAAGAAGAAATAAAAGAAAAATTAGAGTGTGCATTAATCGCGTTAAAGACATACGAAGACTTTGATGAAGTAGGATATGCCACATATAAAGGGTGGATTGATGCACTTAAATGGGTATTAGAGTCGGAAGACAAACTTACATGGATAAAGGATAAAACAAATGAAAAATAAATTAAGTATAAAAAATAAGAAAGCATTTTTCAATTACGAAATTATTGAAAGTGAAGTAGCTGGGCTAGTTTTACTTGGAACAGAAGTAAAATCCATAGTGGATGGTAAAATCAGTTTTACAGACGCTTATTGTGATTTTGTAGAAAACGAATTATGGCTTAAGAATTTTCATATCAGTGAATATGAAAAGGCTGCAGAAAATCACGATCCTAAACGTGATCGTAAACTCTTGTTAACTAAACAACAGTTAAATAAATTCAAAAAGAAATTTGACGAGAAGGGATTAACTATTGTTCCTCTTAATATTTTCATTAATACTAAAGGACTTGTTAAAATGGATATTGCTCTAGTGAGGGGTAAGAAACAATATGATAAAAAAAATACAATTGCTGAGAGAGAAGAGAAAATTAGAATAAAAAGAGATTTTAATATTAATATATAAGGAAAAGAACTTTATGTATTATGAACAATTTTAAAATAAAAAATCTAAAGACCGATAGAAGTGTATTTTTAGAAAGATATTTAATTGAAAATTATTCGGTAAAATCAAAAGATGATATAACGAAGGAATTGGGGTTATCTTGGAATTATATACAAAAATTAGTTTGTTTATTTGGGTTAAAAAGGGAATTTAATGAGTTTAAATATAGTTTTTCTATAAAGAAATTATTGGAATTTGATAATATGTCTTGTTACTGGTTGGGGTTTATATTAGCTGATGGACATATATCAAAAGTTAAAAATATTCAAATAAATTTGGCGATAAAAGATAAAGAACATTTATATGAACTGGAAAAATATGTGGGTCATAAAATAAGCAAATATGAGGATAATACTAAAATTAGATGTATTATACAGGATAAACCAACAATAAATCAAATATCAAAAATGTTTAAATGGAAAACCAATAAAACAAAAAATCCACCAGTGATACCTCCGATAATAAGAGGAGATAAATTATTTAGTTTAATAATAGGATTTATAGATGGAGATGGAAGCGTATCGAAAAAAGGAGATTGTATAAGAATAAAATGTGACAATACGTGGAAAGATACAATAGAAGAATTCTATGAAAATATAACTGGTGAAAAAAGAGAATTTGATATAACCTCTGATAATTGTTCAATTATACGCATAACAAAATATAAAGAATTAGAAAGAATAAAAAATAAAGCTAATATGTTGGGACTTCCAATTATGAGAAGAAAGTGGGATAGAATTATAGACAATAGGATCGTAAAATCTGATAAATATTTAATTGTTGAGAATTTATTGAAATTAAATAAAAGTGTAAATGAAATAATGAAAGAAACAAATTTTAGCGAGTCGTTTATATATAAAATTAAATCAAACATAAAAAATTACTAAAAATAAGGAGAAAAATATGCCACAGACATTTGAAGTTTATAGTTTTCCAGCTGACCTGGTTGTTACAGAAGAAATGGTTTTCAATTTCACTAAGTTTATTGATTTTGATCTAAATAAAGCTATTCTTAAACATTATGATGTGAATGTTTTAGATGTTGAGACTTTCTATAAAATAATTAAAGATCTTATCAAAGAAGGAACCGTTGGGGGAGGCGATAGCAAATGGAGTGATAAATTATATAGAATAGTTGAAACTATTATGTATGATAAATATCTCTCTAAGAGTTTTGGTTTTTTCAAAGTCGATAAATATACAGACGAAGAAGGACATGATCAATATGATTATTACGAATACGTTAGCACTGAAAAACATATTAAAAATGCCATAAGTGAGATTGAGAAACAAATCAAAGCACTTGAAAAATATGGTAAAAAAGTAAAATTCGAAATATCATGACTAAAATAAGTAAATTTAAGAAACTTCTCTCTGAAGCTGTTGATATCGCTAGATCATACGGATTCGATATTACAGTTGAATCCATTATGGAGCGTTGGAGTGAAACACACAGGCATTGGCATACTCCAGATCATCTGAATGAAATGTTAGAAGGAGTTAAAGAACTATACAAGGATAAAAAAGTAAGTGAAAGGGAATACAATATCCTTATGATTGCCGCCATTTTCCACGATATTGTTTACGACACTAAAAAGAAAGATAACGAGGAAAAAAGTGTTGAGTACATGATGTCCAAATTTAATAAAGAACTAATTGATACTAGAATATCTATATCTGATTGGAGAGTAGACGAAGATATAATTAAAATTACAGATGTTATAATGGGAACTAAAACCCACGATTCAATAGAAGGTCTATTGAAGAAATTCAATAAACTAGATACAGCTATACTCGACTCCCAATTTATTGATATGCTTGATTGGGAAAATAAAATCTATAAAGAATATAAATGGGTGGGTTGGAAAGAATATAAAAAAGGAAGAACTAAATTCCTTCTTAGTCAAATTAAAGGACACACTCATAACGTTTTAAATATTAAGAACTTAATCGATTATATTAATAAGAAGGTTCCAAAGACTGGTATTGTTTACTACGATATAGATAAACTACCAACTATTGAGAAGTTTATTGAGAACAACAATAAAGTCAATAATTTATTTGATAATGTTATGACTTTAATTGTGTTTAATTCAGACAATTACAATAAAGAGAAGATTAAAGAGTACGGTATTTGTTCGGATGGTAACAATGAATTTTTTGCTCTTATGGAGGATTCTGTGATTGGTTTTGTAAGTAAGCAGACTGGTGATGTTACTATTGTGAAGGAAATGAAGTATATGGATAAATATAATAATAAGGCTTTGGATCAACAATTAAGTACTAAGTTAGGAGATTTTAGAGTAATTTATATTTAATTTTTTTATTCTGAGATTTATTTTTATCTTTGTATAAATAACAGGTATTATGTTCACATCAACAGAAAATAAGATAAAGCTAACCATTGTTAAGGCTAATATCGCAAAGAGCGTTAGAGAGTTAGCGATCTTTTCTATCTTGGATGAAATCAAGAAGAAGGCTGGTGATAACTATATTCCTGCTGATCCTTACGGTGAAGAAATTTGGGATAAATGAGAAATCTTAAAATAGGTAATAGGGTAAAATATAAGAACAACGAAGGAGAAGTGTTTGATATACAGTATCAAAATTACGATCAAGTTGTTGGTGTAAAATTCGATAGACGTTGGCGTTGGGATATGCCTGAGTCTAAAGAGTTTTATTTTCATTATAATGCTATTAAGAAAATCATAGTTAGGGTTTTCAGTGCTGAAGATCCTTATGGTGAAGAAGATTGGGATTATTAACTATTAATATAAATAAAAATGAAAAAACTTTACAAATCAAAAAATGACGCTGTGATAAGTGGAGTATGTGGTGGTTTGGCTGAATATTTTAACATAGATTCATTTCTTGTTAGATTGTTATTCGTACTCTTTTCCTGGATGGGATTTTTCCCTGTATTTCTTTATCTTATTTTAATGTTAACTTTACCTGAAAAACCATAACGTTATGATAACGATGTTTGTAACATACGATCTAGTATGTAAAGAGTACGAAAAAGAGTCTCAAGAACTCATTAATGTACTGAGAAATAGTAACAGTAAGTATAAAGACACCCCAGTTGAAAAACTCCATTGGGCATATTCTTTTTCTTATTTCAGAAAAAAGTCTGAAAACACACCTGAATATTACGAAACACTCTTTAAACTTCCCTTTGAGGAAAGATTAGAAGTGGAATTGAAAAGAGTTAGAGTAAGTCTAGCTTTATCTGCTGGATATTTCTATCTATCAGATAGGGTAACTAACGTTTCTGATTCAGTTAAAGAAACAGTTAGGCTTATCACTACACAGAAAATGGTAAACGAACAACAAATGATAGGTGACGAAAATGTACTCAACTCTATACCATTTGTTAAAAATGAAGAAAAACCACAACCAACATCTTTACAGGATCAGTTAAAACAAGCTATTGATACTGAGGATTATATGGAGGCGGCTAGGATTAGGGACGAAATTAAAAAATTACACGAGGCGTGACGATATTATTATATTTTGGATTAATATTTGCTTTTTATATTGTACCTATTGTAATAGTCTTTATCATTTCGCATAATAGTAATGATTTTGAACTAAACAATAGAGGTATGGTAATTCATTTAATACCTCTTGTTGCTATTATCAGTTTGGTTATAATAGCTGCGTCTATTATTAAAGATTGGTGGGATGATAACGGATTTGAATTTACAATTATTGATAATGTTAAAGAGAGTTTAAGAGAAAGAAAAATAAGAAAAGAAAAGAGAAAAAGGGATTTAGAAGAAAGATTAAGGAAGATAAAGTTGGGTATTATTAAGATTTCACCTCAAGATCCGTATGGTGAAGAAAATTGGGATTAATATGTTACCAAAAACTAAAAGAGAAAAATTATTATATTTCATGCCAAGTGATGTGAAAGAAGTTTGGGATAAATTAGAACAAAATGTGCAAGAAAATATAATAGGCGCTTCTGAATTTTATATTCTTGATAGTTCATGGAAAGTGGAACAGTTTTGGAAGACTAGACGATTAGATTTATATATAAAAAAGGTCATTAAAAGAATATTCAGCGCTGAAGACCCTTACGGTGAAGAAAATTGGGATTAAAAGATTTATATATAAATAAAAAAGATTTAAATAAATTATGAACATTAAATTTAATACCTTTTTAAACGAAGAAATGACTCATAAAGAACTAGCGGAAGATCTAAAAACAGCAAAATTCATTCAAGTTGAATTCGTTGGTAAAGGTAAAAATTGGGGACTAACATATACCAAAGACGGTGAAAAACACGAAGAAGGTGGGTTTAATACTAACGCTGATGTTCATAATTTCTTAGTAGATAACGATATAGATTACGGTGGTAAGCCAGGTTATTTACAGATGAAGGGGTTTAGGGATAAACAAATCGCCAAAGTACCTTTTGGTAATTATCAAAGGCAATTGATGGATAACGGAATAGATCCAGAATTATTGATGTAAATTTTTTTTATATAGAAAAGAAGCTTATATTTGTATTAGTAATTATCAGTGAACAGATTTTTATTGAAACTAGTGTAACAAGATACGATCCAAAAATTAGCACGTCTTTAGCGGTAGTAAACCTATAACGATTGGATGATACAGAGGCCAATTACAAGAAAGAGCGGTGGAGAATCGGGAGTCCGCATCAATAAAAGTCTTTAAATTTAATTTTATGAAAAAAGAAGCCTGTAAATTCGCTAAGTGGTTAGGTAAAAACGGTTGGTATTGCATTTCTCATAGTGGTAAACTTTGGGAAAGACCCAATGATATTAAACACCCAAAGAAAGGTGTGTATCATATGACTATTGATGAACTTTATGATGAGTATAATGGAGAAAAATAAAGTGTGTGGGAATTGCGTACATTGTAAACCTTTTTACGACGTGAACACTGTTTGTTTCATTGGCCATCCAATGAGATATAAATCTGTTAAGAAAACAGATAGTTGTGATAAATTCAAAAAGAAATAACATAAATTTTTTTTAAATTGGAAAACTTTCGTATCTTTGTATTCTAAATCCAAACCTATGAAAAAATTTCTGTTTTATAAGAAAAATTTAAATACAGGAAGAGTAAGGAAACATCCATTTTTCACAGTAGAATGTGAAAATATAGATGAAGCAAAGAAAGCTTTTGAAGCTAAAAATGAATTAGTGTTTAAAGAAACTGAAACATATATTATAAAATGAACAAGAATACAGCTAATAAATTGTGGATGGATTTATATTTTGGTATAAGTCCTTTGTGTTTCTCCTTATCAAAAGATGGTAATGATTACGCAATCATCTTCAAACCAACAAAAGAAAAAGTACTCACTTTCGAAGAAGGAGTTAATTTGGCAACTAAACACAATCTTATAAAAGTAAAGAAATGATAGAAAAAAGATTTGATTTTATTCTCGAAGATCTCAATGAGATCGAATCCACTCTTCAAAAGATAGGAGTTGATACAGAGAACATTATGACGGAAGGCGGTGATTTCTTAATCACTTTATTCAATAACATTAGAATAGCTTGTGATCTTAAAGACGACGAACCAGATAACTGGTAATGGAAAAAAGTGATATTTTTGATTAAATATATAAAACAAAGTAATAATAATACAATATATAAAACATATGAATAACATTCTACATATTAACCTTCTGAACAGTTTATGCCTCTTGGGTATAAAGTTGATTGGGTGAAGTATGTGTGGATGTCTCAAAAGGAGCTTCGAACTCAAACCCAATCAGCAATGATTGGGTTTTTTGTTTTTATGTTCTTTAACATTTTGAAATAATAAAGATTGCTTACAGCAAACAAAACGGCTCCCGCCAAAAATTGGGAGAGTAGTGTAAGGGTAACACACCATTGGACGCAGAGAAAAAGCAAAGATGGAGAATGTTGGTTCGAGTCCAACCTTATTTTAAAAAGGCAATCTGTTTATGCCCTTGTGGCGGAATTGGTAGACGCGCTAGACTTAGGATCTAGTGTCTCCGGATGTGCAGGTTCGAGTCCTGTCAAGGGCACAAAAGCGGTTATGGCGGAATTGGTAGACGCGCCAGCTTGAGGGGCTGGTGTCCGCAAGGACGTAGGGGTTCGAGTCCCCTTAACCGCACAATGAAGTATGACGAAGAGGTAGACGTATTACCCGCCAAGGGTAAACATGGGAAAGACCGAAGTACAAGGGCTAACCGCTGATAAATCAGTCTTATAGGTTCGAATCCTATTACTTCATTTACAAGCCGATGTGGCGGAACTGGTAGACGCGCCACACTCAAAATGTGGTGTCCGCAAGGGCGTGTGGGTTCGAGTCCCACCTTCGGTACAAAATGACTCTGTAGCCTAATTGGTAGTGGCGTTGGGTTTAAGCCCCAAATATCTCGGTTCGACTCCGTGCAGGGTTACAAATGGCTCTATGGCGTAATAGCGTAGTCGCGCAAGTCTTAGAAACTTGATGTCCCAGTTCGAGTCTGGGTAGGGCCACAAATATGAAACAATGGGACCATATAATTTTTATATATAAGAATAAAACTCATATATGGAACAATTCATTTACACTTTAACAGATCCAGAAGACGGTGATATAAAATATATTGGAAAAACTAACAATATTGAAAAAAGAATTAAAAGACATTATTCTGATTATTATATTCAGTTGGAACCTTGGACAAAAAAGAATAAATGGTTAAAATATTTAAAAAATAAAAAATTGGTTCCGATTATAGAAATATTGGATATTGGTGATGATAATAATATCAATAATTTAGAAAAATATTGGATATGCCAATTTAAAGTTTGGGGATTCAAGTTAAAGAATCAGACTGATGGAGGTGATGGAGTATCTTGGTTAGGTAAAAAACACAGTGATGAAAGTAAAAGATTGATGAAAATATCTAACACTAGAAAAAGGTCAATAATAATGTATGATTTAAATTTAAATCCAATAATAAAATTTATTAGCATAAGAGGGGCTGAGAGAGAAACTGGAATATTTAGACAACAAATAAAATTTAGTTGCGATTTAAAAGGTAGTGCCGGCGGTTGTTATTTTAGATATGATGAAAACAATTCGAATATTCTTGAAGATAAAAACTGGAGAGATTATATAAATATAAGAAATTATGGAAAATTTGATAAAAATCTAGATAAAGAATATTTTGAAACAGTTGTTAAAAAATCAAAATCATACCGTGATGTAGTTGATAATTTGAATGTTAATTATGATAGTAAAGTGAAACACCATGTTTATAGAATCATAAAAAAATACAATATAAATATAGATCATTTCACAAGAAAGGAAAAGAAATGAAGAAAAAAATGTTTGTGGTTCCGATGATACCATACCCTAGCGGTAATATCCATATGGGTCATATGAGAAATTACACCATATCTGACGCTATAGCCAGGTACTGGAGAAATAAAGGATACGAAGTTTGCCACCCTATTGGATGGGATTCCTTTGGTATGCCAGCAGAAAACGCAGCTATCAAAAATAACATTCATCCTAAAGAATGGACAGATGCCAATATTGATAACATGCGAAACCAAATGAAAAGAATGAATATGTCTTTTGATTGGGACAAAGAAATATCTACATGTGAAGTTGATTACTGGCAACACGAACAAAGATTCTTTATAGACGCTTGGAAAGCAGGGTTCATTGAGAAGAAAATTGGCATAGTAAACTGGGACCCAGTGGATCAAACAGTTATGGCATCAAATCAAGTTATCGATGGAAAGGGTTGGAGATCAGGAGCTAAGATTGAGAAGAAAGAGATGGTTCAATATTATTTCAAAACTACTATGTTTGCTGATGAGATGTATGAATCAATAAAAGATATTGAGAATGATTGGCCCGAAATCATAACAAAACAACAAAAACAATTTATTAAAAACGGTATTAGGGAAGGAGACGAAGTAAGACCTTTCGCAGATTGGTGTATTTCAAGACAAAGATTTTGGGGAACTCCGATTCCTATGATTAATTGTCCAAAATGTGGCACTGTTCCAAACGAACAAATACCAGTTATTGCTCCACATGACGTAGAATTTAACGGTAAAGGTAATCCTATCGATAATCATCCAACTTGGAAATATATTAAATGTCCAGTTTGTGGCAGTGACGCTGAAAAAGAAACAGATACTATGGACACATTCGTACAATCAAGCTGGTACTTCATTCGTTACATATCAGACTTTAATGGTGTTAGATTTGATTGGGATAAGATAAAACATTGGTTTCCAATTGATTATTATATTGGTGGAGCTGAGCACGCTACTGGTCATATGATTTATGCCAGATTTTTCTGGAGGATTTTTAAGAAGATGGGATATATTCCAGAGGATGCTCCCACTGAACCTTTTGGTAAGGTTATTACTCAGGGTATGGTGAAGAAGGATGGTAAGAAAATGTCTAAAAATTTTGGTAACGGGGTATCTCCAGATGAAATGGTGGAGAAGTATGGTAGTGATGTAATAAGAATGTATATTATGTTTGCTGGTCCTCCTGATCAAGATTTTGAGTGGATTGATGATAATATATCTGGTTGTAATAGATTTTTCAAGAAATTCAAGAATGGGTTTGAAAGAACTAAAGGGATGGTTTATGTAGAGAATAAGAAGAATGAAGATTGGGCGAAGAATAGAATAGAAGTGATGAAACAGAGAACTAAAGATGTTTACGAAAGGACATATAAGTTTAATACTATTGTATCTACGGCGATGGAAACTTATAACGCCATATCGAAGACAACAGATATAAACATTTGGAGGAATGGTTATGATGCTATTATGGACGCGATGGAGCCAATTGCACCGGGATTCAGAACGTAAAAAATATATATAGAAATAAAAACAAATTATGAAAGTTTTTGTTAAGATTTTATTAGTGATTATATATTTAGTTGTTGTTCTATGGGCCATTGGACAAAGTATAGACACATTACCATTCCATTTTGCTGATTTTCTAGTTGCTTTATTTGCTTTTGGTGGTATAATATATTGGGCAGAGCTTGACGTAGAATATATTTTTAAGTTCATTGATTGGTTAAAAAGTAAGAAGAAATCTTAAAAATGGATAAATATCAAACTTTTCCTGTTATATATAATATGTATATCGTAGAACGTGTTGTTCTGCGATAAAAAAATAAATATAATAATGAATATGAATGGAAAAGTAAAGTTCTTCAATGAAGCTAAAGGTTTTGGTTTTATTTTAGAAAATGAAACAGGAAAAGAGTATTTTGTACACGCCACAGGTTTAGTCGACAGAATACAAGAAAATGACGAGGTTGAGTTTGAATTAACTCAAGGTAAAAAGGGATTAAATGCAATTGATGTTAAGCTAATATAATAGTAATCAACATAAACATTTATCTAAAAGACCCTGAGAAATCGGGGTTTTTTGTTTTAATATACCACGACAACCAAGTGTACCATTTTTGACTTTTTATTTTTAATATATAAGAATAAAAAGAAATATGAGAAAAGATATATTAGAGAAAAAAGATCAAATTGTAAAATGGATAGAAGATAATCAATCTAAGGCTTTTATATGTAGAGAAATAGAATGTAAACCCTTAACATTAGATCTTTATTTGAAGAAATGGAAAATAGAATATTCTGGTAATAAAGGATTAAAGGGTAAAAAAATAGCACATAATAGGTCACACGTTTCTAATTATTTGATTAAAGGTTCTTTAATTACAAGTTATAAGTTAAAGAAAAGACTAATTAGGGATGGGGTAAAAGAAAAAAAATGTGAAGTTTGTAGGTTAACTGAATGGAATAATAAAGAAATTCCATTGGAAGTACATCATATTGATGGTGATAGTTTTAATAATGAGTTAACAAATATAATGTTATTGTGTCCTAATTGTCACGCGCAGACTGATACTTATAGAGGATTGAACAAACATATATATAAAAATAGGAAAAAAGACATCAAATAATTTTTTTAATATATAAAAAAGTCGTAATTTTGACGTAGTTCTTTGAAGATATGCCGATGTGTTGTAATAGGTAGCCAAGACAGACTTAAAATCTGTTGAGAGTAATCTCGTGCCGGTTCGAGTCCGGCCATCGGTACAGTAAGGCGTACAGGAAACCCTGCTTGAAGACAACAGTAACAATTGAGGGTGCAAGACTCTCCGGTGGAATACACTAATAGCAGTATAGACTGGTTGTTATAGACTATTCCAGTAGTCGTTGTTTGTTGTAAAGATAGTGTAGTGGTGGTCATGTCCCCGACCTATTCCCTGGAAAATTGGACAGGGTTTCCTTTCTTATTTTTTAAACTAAATAACTATGGATTATTACGAAACTATTGCTAAAATCGATCAAGACATTAAAGATCGAGAAGAGTTAGATAACTATATTGAAAATGTACTTGATGGTACATTTCACACTATGGAAAGTGGAGATTATCCATATCCGTATTTAAAAGTAAAAACAGAAGATTTCAGTAAGACATTTAACCTTAAAGGTAAAACTATTGAATCTTTAAAGAAAGAAATAAGGGAAGCTCTTAATACAAAAATTAAGTTTTACCAGAATATATTAGACGAAATATGAACATCTATAAAATAGAAGATAACAGACAAGGCGGACCAGCATGGGACGTTTACATTGGAGCTATTGTAGTCGCTGAGTCGCCCGATGACGCTAAGAAAATTCACCCTAACGGTTACGGTGTGGATTTTGCGGAATGGGACGGAACGGGAAGAAGGAATTACGAATGGGTTGATAAATATTCTGAAATTGATGTTACTGAAATAGGTGTAGCAAATATTGATCAACCAAGAGGTGTTATAATGGATTCATATTGTGCAGGTTAATACTTAAAGTGATGAAAATGACTTGGAGACAATTTTTCTTAAAATTGGGATTATCGTGGATTTTAATTAGTTTCATTTGTTATCTTATCATGACTTCTTTTTGGAGCTATAGACTAGGAATGAATCTACCTACAATGCCGTTAAATATTGAAAGTATATTTTACACTATTTCAATGTCTCTTTATATGGGTGGATTGTTAACAGTTATGGGACTAGCAATGATCATATTAATCGCTTTAATTAAGTCGTGGTGAAAACTTTAGAGGATAGAATAGAAAAAGATATTATAATAGGAATACCCAGTGGTGAAGTAATCTTTGTTGATAATATTGAAAAGGTGAAAGAACTTAAAAGATTAAAACTCATATGGATTAGAGTAATGCCAAATAAAACATTTGCTAGTGTATTTGAGGACAGGGATTTAAAAAAGATTAAAAAGATATTGGAATAATTTTTTTATATCGTACACTTTCCGTATCTTTGTATTCTAAATCAGAAACAAAATTTTTTTGAGATTATTAAAACTTTTAATAATTTCACAATATAATACATAACAATTGTTCTTTTATTAATGGTTTTTAGTGCGATTTGGTCGGACTACTTGGACTTGGACTTGGGATTCGCTACCTTGGGTCCACATTGGAAAATCCAGTGTTTAGTTTAACCAAAATAACACATAAAACTATGAGTAAGAAAGCTAAGTTAAATAACAGGGAAAAACGTTTACAGGA
>Ga0268283_1000018_pt1 | contig 189194 bp, 170 predicted proteins | sample saktaG_13_FD_190140 | JGI IMG/M metagenome (GOLD analysis project Ga0268283, IMG submission 190140) | Saline water microbial communities from Sakinaw Lake, British Columbia, Canada - sak_2013_06_06_36m | ecosystem: Environmental > Aquatic > Non-marine Saline and Alkaline > Saline ...
GTTATATCCTCCTCAAAATTATATTTGATTCAAAGAGATGATCGAATAAATAATCCGATGCTGACGGGTTAGACCAATGTCGGTTTAATCATTTTGTAGCCGTCTGCCTCTTCCGTTGAAAGCAACTGGCTGTCCAGATCTTTGCCTTTCAAAGACAAATAACCATTGGCCTGGCCTTCAGCAGTGGTGCGGATGGGGAACTTGAAGCGTTTGATGAGTCCGTTTCTGAACTTGCAGGTCCAGACAACATCTTCGGTGCTCATCAGCGGCATGATGCTGCTTCCCAGCGGTACGAAATCTGAATAGCCACGGACTTCAATGGCCTGGGTGGGGCAAATCTTTACGCAGGAAAAACATTCCCAGCACTGATCAGGCTCCTGATTGTACGCTTTCATGGCGTTGGGATCAAGGACCATCAGGTCATTGGGGCAAATGTACATACATGCGGTTTTGTCTCCGCCTTTGCAACCATCACATTTTTCTGCAATTACAAAACTTGGCATTTAAGATACCTCCATTGTTTGTTGGCTTTTCATAAGTTCAAGTTAATACGCGAATGCAAATTCCGGTAGCATAAGATTAGGTCTGTTCAGCACCTCCCTTCATTTATCCGCGGCCGCTGCTGTAGGCCGCTGTCAATTTGCAGCGAATGGGGTTAACAGTGCTCAGTTAAAGGAAAAAAATAAAAATGACTTGATATAACCATCTGTAATTTATCTCAAATGGCACGGTAATTACTTTAAATTACAACACAATAGAACATATAAGATTGTATAAATATCACCCGGTGTTTTTCTTGTCAAGCACTTTTGGAAATTGTCCGCCGATCAATTCCAGTCAAGTTCCGTGGTACAATTCCAGGGCAATTTCATGATGTTTTGGCCGCTCCTTCGGACAATCCCGCGATTTTTATCGATTGTATTCTGATTTCTGACCCCTGGCTTCATTTTCACGGTAAATATCTTGCCAAAAGCAGGATAACTCCATAATATTGGTAAACTTGTAAAAAGTCAAAATTGGGATGGCAAAATATAAAGTTGTCATTCAACACGGACATTGGACATTTTTCAAAGCCATCAACCTTTTTTAAAAAACTCCCATATCACAAAAGGGTATTTATGACTACAACCGCATCGGATTGCAATTTATTTACAGGCGCAAAGCGCTACGTTCTGGATGAAGAGCTGGCAAGAATCGTTAATATCTCGATGGCGCTGGAAATGCCGCTGCTTTTAAAAGGAGAGCCGGGGACCGGCAAGACCATGCTGGCCCATGCCATTGCAGAAGTTCTTCAGATGCCGCTGATCATTCTCAATGTTAAGTCCAGCATGAAACTGGTGGAAGCCCTGTATCAGTATGACACCCTGACGCGCCTCAATGACAGCCGTTTTGGCGACTCCAATCGGGATGTCAGCAATATTGAGGATTATATCAAGATGGGCAAAATCGGCCAGGCCTTTAAGGCCGATACCCGAACGGTGCTGCTGATCGATGAAATCGACAAAGCGGATACGGATTTTCAGGATGACATGCTGGATGTCCTGGATCAGATGGAATTTGACATCATTGAAATCGACAAAACCATTCGGGCCAAACACCGACCGGTGTTTATCATTACCTCCAATGCCAAGAAGGACCTTTCGGATCCGTTTCTGGGCCGATGCAATTTTCATCACATCGCCTTTCCGGATCCCAAGATGATGCGCCAGATCCTGAAAGTGCATTTTCCGGAACTGGACAACGAACTGACGGAAAACGCCATTGCTGCGTTTTACAAGCTTCGCGAACTCGAAGCGGTTGAAAAACGTCCGGCGACCCGGGAGCTGATCAACTGGATTCGGGCCTTATCCGCCGACCCGGATTTTAAACCCAGTCGACTGGCAAAGGGCGATGTCCCCTTTATGGGCATTCTCTTTAAAAAAAGCCAGGATTTTACCCGTGCAACCAATGCCGTTAGCCGAAAGCGGCTGTTTTAGACGTTAAGAGGAAGGTTGAGGGCGGCTTCAACCTTCTCAACCTCTATTTATGATTTGTCATGACCGAATACTAAGGTTAGCCTATGTTTGTGGATTTTTTTTATCAGATCAAGGAAGCCGGCATACCCGTAAGCCCTACTTCATTTTTGACCCTTCATCGGGCGCTTCGACAGGGGCTGGTCAGCAGCCTGGAAGATTTTTACACGGCCTCCCGATCCATTCTGGTGAAAAGCGAGCGGTATTTCGATTTGTTCGATCAGGTGTTTGCCCACCATTTCAGGGGTGCGGAAATGCCGGATCAAGAGGGGTTTGCCCTGGATGAAATGGCCAGGAATCTGCTGGACACCTGGCTGCAGGATCCCAAACTCCTGGCGGAAGCTCTTGGCATCGATGAATCGGAGCTGAAAAACATGACGCCCGAGGAGCTCATCGAATATTTCAAGGAGCGCCTCAAAGATCAAACCGAACGGCATGACGGCGGCGGCAAGTGGATCGGCACCGGCGGGACCTCCCCCGTGGGTCATTCCGGGCGTCACCCCGGCGGCATGCGGGTGGGCGGCATGTCCCGAAACCGCTCTGCCGTAAAGGTCGCCATGGAGCGGCGGTACAAGGATTATTCTCTGGACGGCCCCCTGACCCAGGCCATGGTCGGAGAGGCCATCAAACGGCTTCGTCACCTGGTTCCCTCAGGTCCCAAGGATCGCGTAAATGTGGACTCCACCATTTACCAGACCATGAAAAACGCCGGGGAAATTGAAATTGTCTTTGACCGAAGCCTGAAAGACCGGCTCAAGGTGATTCTGGCCATCGACAACGGCGGCTGGTCCATGGATCCTTATGTTGAGGTGGTGCAGACCCTGTTTGATTACGCCAAGGCCCAGTTCAAGGACATCAAGACATTTTTTTTCCACAACACCATCTATGATAGCCTCTGGAAAGATGCGTCCCGATACAAGGAGCCCAAGCGGGTGGAAGAATTCGCCGCTTTTGACCCGGACACCCGGCTGATTCTGCTTGGGGATGCCAGCATGGCCCCGTATGAGCTCATGGCCAGAGACGGCTCCATTCACATTGAAGAGCGCACTTCCAAATCCAGCATCGAGCAGCTGAATTTCCTGTCCGAAACCTTCAAACACTGCGTATGGCTGAATCCGGCGCCGGTCTCCATGTGGAATTACACCCCGACCATTTCGGCCATCGGCCGCATCTTCCCCATGTTTGAACTGTCCATCGACGGCCTTGAAAAGGCAGTCGCGCAACTGATGATGAAAAACTAATGGAGGATTTTTCCTGCTGAGCGATAGCCTTGCCTTTGTCCCTGCACCGACCGAGCTTGACTGGAATGAATTATGCGTTGAAGGGTTTTCGGCAGTAGAAGGATATGAGGGAGGGGTGGGGCGATAAAGGCAGGGTATAAACCGTGTGGGGTGTGTAAGGCGTAAAGTCTTTAACAATTCATGTTGGAATATCCCTACAACGCAAATTAACAATTTCAAGGCTATATATTGTGGTTCTTATGCATTAAAGACACAATATCTGGTGCTATTGTTGGTAATTTGCGTTGTAGGGATATGTTGACTCATCACATCAGTGCCGATCCGTATAAGATGCCGTGATAAATGCCTGACATGAAGCAACTAATTGATATAAAACATTTTATCCTGCACTTAGATAGATATCCCGAGGCATGTTATATGGACTGGAAATCAGAAATTTTCATGTTATGCGGATCAATCTAATTATTGTTAGCTTTCAAGAGGAGAGATGGGGCATGGAAAGCGATCCATACAAGTTGTGGGATCTTGTGATCAAGGGCTTGACGTTGGTGGGCGTTGTTGTTGCCGCGGTCTGGGCATACCACACCTACACCGACACCAAGGAGAAAGAGTTCTATTCAGCCTTTTGGAACGCGAAACTGACCTTGTTCCTCGAAACCAGCTCTGCCGCTTCAACAATGGCCACTACTGAGTCATTGGATGAGTTCAACAAGGCCCGCACAAAGTATTGGGAGCTATTCTTTGGTCGCCTTAGTCTTGTTGAGGGTCTGTCCGTTAAAGTGGCCATGGAATCCTTTTCTGCTCTGGTTCCTACTGGGTTGATGGAACAGAAAGCGCTACCACTCAAATCTTTGCAGCAGCCTGCATACCGTCTCACTTCGGCACTGAAGCAAGAACTCGGGCATGCGTGGCAAAAACCGTTTGGCGAGCTGTGAAAGCTAACCAGTCGCTCGAGCCGACGTCCCTCGGCAAGCCTCGGTCCGCGGCTCAGCTTCAACGTTCGGCCGTCATTAACATCACAAGGAGAAATGATATGAGAGCCTACCCCAGAGAGCGCTTCTCTTCCGAAGTAGCACTCACCCCGTCGATGGTGGTTGAGTTCGCGAATGCAGCCGGTGACAACAACCCAATACACCACGACCCAGAATTTGCCGCGACCACGCGCCTCGGCAGGCCGACAGCCAGTGGCCCACACACTACTGCGTTACTGCTTGCACTGACCGCCTCACATTTTTCGAAGAAAGGTGCAATGCTGGGCCTTGAGTTCTGGGTTCGGTTCCGTCGACCAATTTACGCAGATGAAACGATTTGTCTTGAATGGATGGTAGTAAAGGTAACGCCAAATGAGAAACTGAAAGGGGAAATCGTTGAGTTACGCGGACGTATCAAAGGCCAAGACGGCAGGACCTCTCTCGGTGCAAAAGGCCGAGTCTTGGTTACTGATCGGCTATAGGAACTTCGTGCTCACATCACGCCGAACGAATAAGGATAGATTGTGAGAGCGAAGCGAACCTCAATCTTATCCGTTTGGTTGGACAAGCCCGGTTACTTTATATAAGGAAATATCTTTTTTTAAGGAGGGGTTTTAAGAGAAGCTTTAACGAGATGCGCTTTTTTCTGGGCGTGGGGGTGCCTTAGCATTTAACATGCTTAATATCCATCTGAATTATTTTATAAAGTTTTAAACCTCCTTATGGAACTTACTGTCAGCCCTTGCCATAAAGGCAAGTTACCCTGATTCCAGTGCAGGAGCACATAAAAGCAGGTCTTGGCCGCTCTTTGATAACTTTAAGAAAAATCCGCAAAATCAATTGCACAACAGACAGCAGTTTCTTTGCGTTGCTATGGAGAAACCCATAGTCCCTGACCCGGCGAAATCCCTTGGGCAGGACATGCTGCAGGATGAGAAACAAAAAATCTTCTCCATTGAGGGTGCTACATCGAGTCCTACCGGTTTTACTTTCAATATATCGAAAGGTGATTTGGCCGTTCTGATTTAAAACGATTGTGCGGCAACTGGCCATGGCATGAAGCGCCTTGAGATGATCTGGCAATGCAAGCCGTTTATACTTGGCTGTAAAAGCAGTATAATATTGTTGAATAATAGTGGCAATGTTCATGATCACACCTTCTTCAGATCGATATGAAGGCTGTTGATCAGAGCATTAATGGCAGTCAAGCTGTCTTTTTCCGTGACATCCGTCAGGTGAGCATAACGTGCAGTTGTTGCCGGACTGGAATGACCGAGCAGTGCCTGAATATGACGAAGGCTCAGGCCTCGTTCAAGAAGATGCGTGGCAAAGCTGTGGCGAAGGGAGTGTATATGGACTTTTTTTAATCCCGCATTCTTCGACCACTGTTTTCATGGCCTTTTGTGCCCTCTGTGTCAGGATATGAGGGAGGGATAATAAAAATATGCAGCCATCAAATCTCATTTTAAGATGTTATGGATACAAAGCCAACGGTATGTGGACGGCCTTTTGCCTTGATTTCAATATTGCGGTGGAGGCGGAAACCCCTGAACAGTTGAAGGTAAAGATGCATGACATGATTGAAAGCTACATTGAAACCGCTCTGGATACCGATGATAATGGTTCTGTAGTTTCTTTAATGTTGAGAAGAGCGCCTTTAAGGGACTGGATCGTTTATTACACGTTATGCGTTATCTTCGGGTTAAGGAACTTGCCGGGGAAAATTCTTTTTAAACAGATCATTCCATTTCACATGGCTGGACATTGCTGACATGTATCCATCTCTGGACAGGGATGATGTCGAATCGATCCCGATTCAATTACGAATATAACCAGACACGGGAGGAACGAATGGATATAACCGACCGCATCATTGCTGAAAAATTAAAAAACAGGCTTTCAGAAAAAATTTCACTCATTGACCTGCGCATATTTGGTTCCAGAGCAAGGGGAGAGGGAGACAACGACTCAGACATGGATGTATTTCTGGAAGTTGAATCATTGGACAGGAATCAGAAAGAAATCATTCATGATTTGACATGGGAAACGGGTCTTGAGTACGGTTTGGTCATTTCCCCACTGATATTCACCAGGGAAGAAATTGAGAATTCTCCTTTACGATCATCACCGGTTCTGATGAACATTTTCCGTGAGGGCGTTATCGTATGACAGACACAGATATTCTGATGGCCTATCGTCTTCAGCAGGCTGAAGAAACTCTTCATGACGCGGCAACCATGCTTACCGGCAATTTCTCTTCGAGATCCATTGTAAACCGTTCGTACTATGCTGTATTTTATGCTGTGCTGGCCCTTTTCATGAGTGAGGGTATTTCTATCCGGACAGCCAAACATTCCGGTATAATCTCTGTATTCGATAAAGAGTTTATACTCTCTGGTAAAATAGACCGTCGGTTTTCAAAAATTTTACATCGGCTTTTTGATGCCAGGCAAGAAGGGGATTACAAAGAACTCATCGTTGTAACGCGCGATGAAGCGTCCGGTTATGTCGACCAAGCGAGCGAATTGATTTGCATGGTTAAAGAAATAATAGAAAAAAGAATTCTATCAAATAAGCTTAAAGCTGATGCCAGACGTTATGCGGCACAATAGGAGAGATATTTGAACAAAGGAATATGGCGTGCAGCAGGAGCTTATACGATATGGGGGCTGTTTCCGCTGTATTGGAAATGGCTCCAGCATGTCCCCGCGCTACAGTTGATTTGCCACCGTATTTTGTGGTCGTGCCTCATACTGGCTGGTGTCATCCTGTGCATGCGCCGGACGAGGGCATTCCGCGTAACAGCTCTGACGCCATCAGTTGTCTGTATTTACTCCGCCGCGGCGCTGCTGGTCGGCGTCAACTGGCTGATTTATGTTTGGGCGGTAAACAATGGTTTTATCGTCGAATCAAGCCTGGGGTATTTTATCAACCCCCTGCTCAGTATTTTTCTGGGTGTCATTTTCCTGCGCGAACGCCTGCGTTCCTGGCAGTGGCTCCCCATTGGGCTGACGGCGCTGGGTGTCCTCTATCTGACTTTCACCTATGGCAGGCTGCCCTGGATCGCTCTGACGTTGGCGTTCACTTTCGGCCTCTACGGTCTCGTCAAAAAAACGGCTCCACTTGGCTCGCTCTACGGCTTGGCCTTGGAGACGGGACTTCTGCTTCTGCCCGCCCTGTTCTACCTCGTTTATGCCAACAACATCGGCCAGGGCGCATTCCTGCATACCGGCGCAAGATCAGATCTGCTGATGATGGGCGCGGGACTGATAACGACCGTCCCGCTTCTGATGTTTGCATCAGCCGTGCAGCGTATCCCGCTCTTTCTGGTGGGAATTCTGCAATTCATCACCCCCACACTGCAATTCCTGATCGGGGTGCTGGTCTATCGGGAACCGTTCACCACCGACAAGCTCATCGGCTTTGGCATGGTTTGGGTCGCGCTGATTATCTTCGGCGTTGAAGGATATCTGGCCCATCGCGGGCAAGTTGCCGTGGCCGCCTGACAACCGCATCCGGTTTTAAAAAACTAGTCAAGTAGGGCAGGAGAACCGGTCCCGAAGCCCTCTTTCCACCGTGACCACAAAGTCCTGGACATTGGTTAAAATAGATCTGGCGGTGAGAGATCCCCTGTCCGCCAGCTTGCTGGCGGCAAACTCCGACATATCCACCGAATAAAAATAGATGGGCCTGACCCGCCCGTCCTCCATGACCTGGTAGGATGGCGTCATGTTGCCGACGGCAATGGTGTGAAGCTGTGTGGCCATGGCGATAACGGTTGTGGCTTTCTGGGACAGCTCCCGCATTTGGTTCTGGGCTTTGCAGACGTTCCCGGTGACTTCGGGAAGGGGTCCGTCATCCCGGATGGAGCCTGCCAGAACATAGGGGATGCGGTTTAAGGTAACCGCATGCATGATGCCGTTTTGAACCAGTCCCGTTTCAATGGCTTTTTCAATGGAGCCTGCGGCCCGAATACGGTTGATGGCATCCAGATGTTTGTAATGGCCCATGGGAAGCGTTCGCTTGGAGTAAATTTCCTGACCCAGCGCGGTTCCGAAGATGGCGCCTTCCACATCATGCACGGCCAGGGCATTTCCCGCCAGAAGTGCATGGACAAAGCCGTTTTCGATCAGGGAGACAAAGGCGTTTCGGGCATCCCGGTCAAAGACGACGGCAGGCCCCAGAACCCACACGATGAATCCGTGCTCCTTTTCGTGATGAATCAACTGGTACAGCTCGTCATAGTCAATGGAAAAAGAGGTTTCGCGGGTCAGATGGGACCGGAAGGCAAATTTTTCGGTCATATAGTCCGGAAAAACAAAAGCTTTGGTGTGAACCAGAATGCCGTCCTCGCCATTTTCGCTTCTGCCGCGGGCAACCAGTTCACCGGCGTTTAACCGCCGAAGTTCAGTGACTGCAAGGCGATTGCCGGGTTCAAGCACCACCGCGCAATCCATGCGGGATTTTTCAAGCAGGACCCAGTTGCCTTTTTCAATATGCAGGTATTCTGGATATATTGATGTAGCGTGGTAGTTATCCGGGGCCACGCCATTTGCCGGCGCCGGCTGAAAACTGACGCAGGGGGCGTTTTGGAGCTCCGTGCGGCTGAAATCCGGAGCGTGAAAGGCAGGCATTTGAAATTGCATGGTCATTTCCTTTCCGGCGTTGTGGCCACTTATTTTCAGCGATTTTTGTGAGCAATTATGTCCGTTTGAATAACCGCTCGATCTCCTGTTTGGGCCACTGAATCCACGTGGGCCGGCCATGGGGACAGTGAGCGGAAATCCTGCAGGCTTCCAGATCTTTGATCACGGTTGCCATCTCTGCAAGGGTCAGGGACTGATTGGCTCGAATGGCGCCGTGACAGGCCATCAGCTTCAGGCAGGCGTCCAGGGATTTTTCCATGTTTGCCGTCAAACCGGTCTCCATGATGTGGTCCACCATTTCGATCACCAGGGGCTTGATTTCCCTGCCGGAAAGAACCATTGGCACGGATTTGATCACAAATGAATCTTTCCCGAAAAGCTCGATTTCAATGCCGTACCGACAAAGATCCGGAATGAGTTTTTCCAGGATCAGGGCCTGCCGGTAACCCAGATCCAGGGTTTCCGGAATCAGAAGCCGCTGGACCGGAATTCGACGTTCCATGGACTTGTCCGCCAGTTTCTCATACAGAATCCGTTCATGGGCCGCATGCTGATCCAACAGAATCAGGTTTTCCCCGGACTCACAGATGATATAAGAGTTAAAAAACTGGCCGATGGGATTCAGATGGACGGTTTGCGGCTTTTCCCATAACTGCGGCTGATCCGTTGGCTTCGGCGGCCTGAAGGGCGCCGGCGGGTCAGGCAATGAGGCGGGTGTGGATGCGGGGGCGGGTTTCAGGCCCGATCCCATGGCGGGGGCTCCATCGCCGGAAGCAGGGACGGTGTAGGGATATTTGTTTTCAGCACGGACCAGATTCTCGGATAGGGTTGTGGGGCCATGGACTTTGGCGGGAGTCCAGGACGGCTTTTCTTCATGAACGAGTCCGGCTGAAACCGCGGCAACAATGGCGTCATAAATATGCTGCTGACGGGAAAAACGGATTTCCTGCTTGGACGGATGAACATTGACATCCACCTGGTCACAGGGAACCGCAATAAACAGGACCGCCAGCGGGAATTGCCCTTTCATCAGGCGCCCGCCATATGCTTGTATCAGGGCATGCTGAACCATCCGGTTGCGGACCACCCGGCCATTGACAAAAACAAAAATGCCCTGGGAACTGGCTCGCGTGATTCGGGGAAGCGACATCCAGCCGGAGAGTGAAACACCGTCGTTTTCGCTTTTGATGGGAAAAAGGCCGGTGCTAAAATCCTTGCCGAGGATATCGGTGATCCGGCCGGCCGGGTCCGCTGCCGCAGACCAGTTTTGAAGGACGGAGCCGTTATGGATCAGCTTGAAGTGAATCTTTGGCCACCCCAGAGCCATGTTTGAAATCACATCCGAGATATGCCCCATTTCCGTGGGAATGGTTTTTAAAAATTTCTGCCTGGCCGGAGTGTTGAAGAACAGGTGCCTGACCGTGACCTGGGTGCCGCAGGGAGAGCCGGTTTCCAGCACTTTCAGCAGTTTTCCGCCTTCCAGGACAATTTCCGTGCCCGATTCGGCCGTTTCTTCCCGCGTAACCAGCGTCAATTTGGATACCGAAGCAATACTGGGAAGGGCCTCTCCCCTGAATCCCAGGGTATCGATGGCAAACAGATCGCTGTCCGAATAGAGCTTACTGGTGGCATACCGTTCAATGGATAGAAGGGCGTCGTCCCGGCTCATGCCGCTGCCATTGTCGCTGATCCGAATCAGGGATCTTCCGCCTTTCTCAACTTCAACCACGATCCGGGTGCTTCCGGCATCCAGGGAATTCTCGACCAGTTCCTTGACCACGGAAGCCGGACGTTCAACCACTTCGCCGGCCGCGATTTTATTGGAGAGAATTTCGGGAAGGATGCGGATTCGGGACATGGATCACGTAAAGAGCTTTTCCCGAACAAACCGTTCGACAAATTCGGCATCCAGGGGGGAAAGATCAAATTTCAAACACACGCCTTCGATCAGTTCCTTGACGGTTTTCTGGGGATACGCCGCGCGCTCTTCGGTGATCCAACGGGTTGCCTTTCTCAGGTCTTCGCCTTCCGGGAGAATGGTTGTCATAATATCGCCTTTTTTTTATGAAAATCAGTTGTCTGTTCAAAATGGTACGCGGTCTTCAGAAGGGTTCCCTCGCTGAAATGCGGTCCCATGAGCTGGAGGCCAATGGGAAGCCCCTTTGCGGAAAAGCCGCAGGGAACGGACATGCCCGGAATTCCCGCCAGATTCGCGGAAAGCGTGAATATGTCCGACAGATACATGGTGAGCGGGTCATCCGTGTTGTCGCCGATAGCAAATGCCGGTGTGGGAGCAACCGGCGAGATCAGAATATCGCAGTGCTGAAACGCCTTTTTAAGGTCATCCATGATAAGCGTTCTAACCTGGGAAGCCTTGCCATAATAGGCATCATAATATCCCGCGGAAAGGGAATAGGTTCCCAGAATGATCCGGCGCTGAACCTCGGGACCAAATCCTTTGGAGCGGGTGTTTCGGTACATCTCCATCAAGGTGTCGGCTGTTTTGTCCCGGAAACCGTATTTGACGCCGTCATACCTGGCCAGATTGGAGCTGGCCTCGCAGGGGGCAATGACATAATAGGCAGCCACGGCATATCCGGTATGAGGAAGCGAGACATCGACACAGCGGACCCCAAGGTCTTGAAGGGTTTGAATGGCACGGTTGACGGCTTGCGAAACCTCCGGATCAAGGCCCCCGGATGCATGATATTCCTTGGGGATGCCCGCAACAAGTCCCTTGATGTCGCCATCCAGAAAACGGGTGTAGTCCGGAACCGGCTCCGGAACCGAGGTCGAGTCCCGGGGATCATGGCCGGAAATGGCATTCATCAGCAGTGCGCAGTCCCGGGTATCCTTGGCAATCGGTCCGATCTGATCCAGGGAAGAGGCAAAGGCAACCAGTCCGAAACGGGATACCCGGCCATACGTGGGTTTCATTCCCACCACGCCGCAGTGAGATGCCGGCTGACGAATCGAACCGCCGGTATCCGATCCCAGAGATCCCAGGCACATGTCCGCGGCTACGGCTGCCGCGGAACCGCCGCTGGAGCCGCCGGGAATCCGGGATAAATCCCAGGGATTGCGCGTTGTTTTGAAGGCGGAATTCTCCGTGGAGGACCCCATGGCAAATTCGTCCATGTTGGCTTTGCCGACCAGAACGGCGCCGGCTGCCTTCAGTTTTTGAATGACCGTGGCATCGTAGGGTGGAATAAAATTTTCCAGAATCCTGGAAGCGCAGGTGGTCCGAACGCCCTGCGTGCAGATGAGATCCTTGATGGCCAGGGGAATGCCCGTCAGCACGGTGCCCTTGCCTTCCGAAAGGGTTTTGTCCGCGATTGCGGCCTGAGCCATGGCCGGTTCATCATTCAGCGTGATAAATGCGCCGACCCTATCTTCGACAGCATGAATCCGCTCAAGCACTGCCCCGGTCAGCTCCAGTGAGGTCAACTCGTGCCGGCTGAGCAGAGCCGCTGCCTGGCTGATTGTCAGTTCATACAGTTTCATATCCGATTAATCCTATCATCCGATAACCCGTGGAACCAAAAATGTTCCTGCATCTTTTTCCGGCGCATTGGAAAGCGCCAGTTCCAGGTCCAGATGCTTCTTGATTTCATCCTCGCGAAAGGCATTGGTTAAAAATATGGCATGAGAGGTGGGACTGACGCCGGTCGTATCCAGGCGGTTCAGCGTATCCACATAATCCAGGATGGTTCCAATCTGATGGGAAAATTTTTCGACCGCCGCTTCATCCAGCTCGAGACGGGCCAGATGGGCGACATGAATGACGTCTTCTTTTGATATTTTCATGATGTTACCTGTATTTTTGTATGGGAAAAGAGTCAGAAGCCAGGATTCAGAATTCTGAAGGCCGTGGAACTCCACGAGCAGCCGCAACGCTTTCACTCGCTATTGCTTGACCAGGGATGCATCCACGTTCTCCTGCTTCAACCGGTTCAGCATGGCATCCGCCTCTGTTGAACTGGCGTATTTTCCGATGACAACCGTGTACCACACGCCTTTTCCCGGAAGCATCTTCGGTGTCTTTGAAGCAGAGATTCCCTTGCTTCGAAGGCTTTCTATAAGGGCATCAGCCGATTTCCTATCGACCAGAGATGACAGGTGAATGGCAAGCGACTGAACCGTTTCAACTTTGTTGTCTGAAGCAGGAGTCGGTGGTTTCGGGGCCACTGAAAGCGTTCGTTCGGGAGCCGTTGAAACCGTTTCCCTGGTCTGAGGCGCTTTGACATCATACATGGATTTAATCTTGTTTTCTGGTACCGTTCTTATGGATTCCGGTGGCGGTTCAATGGGTTCAGACTTGCCGGCTGTCTGAAAATCCGATTTTGCCGGGGCAGGCGTCGTTGACTGAGCAGGCTCCTGCGTAACAGGTTTTGGCGTTTCAGCCGGCCTGACCGGTTTTTCCGGTGCCGGCATCTGTGGTACAGCAGCCTCTGTTTTCTTTTTGAGCTCCTCGGGATATTCCAATCCGGCCGGCGTCGTCAGGATATCTGTCGCCATATCGTGTTGAGCCTTCCGGTTATCGGTGAAAGTCTTGGCAAGCGCTGCGATTTCAGTTTCAATTCGATGATAATCAAACAGGGCTGGCGCAGTTCCTCTGCCCACTAAAACGCCCAGGAAAAACATCCAGCCGGAAATCAATAAAATAAGTCCGATCCACAGCACGGATTTTTGCTGGTGTGAATCCTGTTGGGGATGAGAAAGTCGTTCATTTTCCGGATGACTCTTTGTTTTCATTGAAATTTTTCCGTAAAAATAAACCGGTGCCCATAAAACATCTCTTGCAGGCTTACGGCGGCGGTTCTTACATGGATTCCGGCGCGGAAACCCCCAGAAGCGAAAGACCGTTTGCAATGACTTGCCGGACCGCCGTAATCAGATAGAGCCTGGCATGGGTCAGCAGGGGGTCATCGGTCAGAACCCGTTGACGGTTGTAATACGCATGAAAGGCCGCAGCCAGTTCCATCAGATAAAAAGTGATGCGATGGGGCTCCATCATTTCGGCACTGAACCGAACCGTTTCCGGGTATTTGACCATCATCTTGATCAGGGAAATATCCTCTGCCGTGTTCAAAAGACAGAGTACGGAGTCCGAGCACAAGATCTCCTTTATACCCAGATCAACGCTTTTCCGGACAATGCTGCAAATCCGGGCGTGAACATACTGAACATAATACACGGGATTATCGTTGGTTTTTTGCTTTGCCAGCTCCAGGTCAAAATCCAGAGTATTGTCGGAACTTCGTGTTAAAAAGATAAATCTGGCCGCATCTTTTCCAACTTCCTGAATGACATCCCGAAGTGTAACAAATTCGCCCGCTCGAGTGGACATGGCCACGGGAGTGCCGGCCCGCAATAAGCTCACGAGCTGAACCAGAATGACATGAAACTGCTCTTTCCGGTACCCACCGGACACAATGGCAGCCGTCACCCGGGGGATATAACCGTGATGATCCGCTCCCCAGACATCAATCACTTGTTCAAATCCCCTATCGAATTTGTCGTAGTGATAGGCGATATCAGAGGCAAAATAAGTGGTTTGCCCGTTTTGACGGACCACTACCCGGTCTTTTTCATCCCCGTGTGACATGGTATCGAACCACAGCGCCCCATCTTTTTCGTAAATAATGTCGCGTTTTCTGAAGGACTCGATGACAGATGTGACTTTCCCGGAATCATACAGGCCTTGTTCGCTGAACCAGCGGTCAAAAATAACGCCAAAAATCTCCAGATCCTGTTTCATCCCCTCTAAAATAAGATCGGCAGCATATCGGGCGCAGAACATAACGGCCTTTTCGTCCGGCTGGTCCAGAAGTTCAGAACCTTTCAGATCGACAATCCGGCCGGCAATTTCCTTGATGTACTCGCCTTGATAACAGTCATCGGGAAACCGAACGGATTCACCCAGAAGTTCCTGATATCGAAGAAAGACCGATCTGCCCAGGGTGTTGATTTGTCTTCCGGAATCATTGATGTAGTATTCCCTCTGGACATCGTATCCGCAAAAGGACAGGATGTTGGCGACACTGTCGCCGACCGCAGCTCCTCGGCCATGCCCCACATGAAGGGGACCGGTAGGGTTGGAGCTGACAAATTCAACCTGAATTTTTTTCCCTTTTCCCACATTTACGGCCCCATACCGGAGGCCCTGTTCATGAACCTTCTTTAAAAAAACGGTCCAGGATTCCGGGCGAAGATAGAAATTGATAAACCCCGGCCCCGCAATATCCATGCGGTCAATCAATCGATCCGAATCCTGTATGTGCTTAACGATCGTTTCGGCAATCTTGCGGGGCGGCATTTTTTGAATAGCAGCCGACGCCATTGCGATATTGGAAGAATAGTCCCCATGGGATAGTATTTTGGGAACTTCAATCACTATTTGCGGAAAAACCGGCGAGGAAATCGCTCCGTTTTCGTGCGCCGATGTCAACGCCTGCAAAATGAGATGTTCGAGTAGCTGTTTCATTAAAAATACAATAAATCCCGTGAGGTTATAAAGTTTCGATAGCTTTCATATAAATTCATAGAGGGTTTTTTGGGTCAAGTCAAGAAGCTTGACTGTCTGACTTATACCTTACCAAATACATACTTGCTGATCAAATCCTCAAAATCAATGGCGGATTCAGTTTCAGTAATCTGGTCCCCGGGTTTCAGTACCAGGTCCGATCCGCCCGGGGTGAGCTTGATATAGCGATCTCCGATCAGGCCGGAAGTCTTCACGGACGCGATGACATCATCCGTCAGCACGATATTTTTCTGTATTTTCAATCGGACCAAAGCCATCTGGCGTTTCGGATCAAATTGAATGGAACCTACCTGACCCACTTGAACTCCGGCAATTTCCACCTGAGAGCCGGTTTTAAGTCCCGCGGCGGACTTAAAACTGGCATCCAAAGCATAGAAATTATCCCCGAGCCATTGCATCTTTCCGAGTTGAATGGTTAAATATCCCATGCAGGCAATTCCGATCAGCATGAATACTCCAACGGCCATTTCAATGGATGTCTTTTGCATCGTTCCTCCGAATCAACAGACTTTGAATTTATAAAACGGGTTTGAACTGGACTCCGCGGTTTCCAGCAGCATTTCCAGGCTGCTATCCTGGGTTGCCTGGGCAAAGCCCACGCTGATGGAAAAACAGAATTCAGGATTGGGTTTAAGACCCATGAGGTCTTTGCCTTGAATCTCACTGGCCAGGCTCTCGCAGAATGCATGGGCTTGAGCTCTGTCGGCATTAGAAATCAGGAGAACGATTTTGTTCAGTCCGAATCGAGAACAGGAATCGGTAATCGCAATTTTACTGCGAATTTTAAAGGCCAGGTTCTCCATTACGGTCTGGCCGGCAATATGCTCTGCGTGTTCATAGGTCTTATCGATATTTTCAAACGTAAAAAGAACCAGCGAAAAGGCAATATGGTGATTCTGAAGGCGAACCATTTCCTGTAAAAATCGCCGCTCGACATAAGGCTGATGACTTTTGTCGGTAAGGGCGCCCTGCCCGTCTTCACGGCCATGAATAAAGTTTCGAATTTCAGGAACGACAGTACGCTGAATTTCATCCGGGCTTCCCTCGAACAGAATTCGACCATTGTTCAGCATGGCAATGCGTTGAGAAATATGAAAAACATCCGGGATTTCGTGACTGACCACAACGCCCGTAAACCCGAATTTCTTCTGATAGTCGGATATCATGCCGAGAACGGCGTTTTTTCGAATGGGATCCAGGCCTGTCGTGGGTTCGTCAAATAGAATGATCTCCGGGTCAGTCATCAAGGCTCTTGCCAACGCAACCCGTTTTTTCATGCCGCCGGAGAGCTGTGACGGATATTTGTCTTCAATTCCCTGAATATCCAAATGGGCCATTTTTTCAGCAGCACGCCGGCGAATTTCTTTTTCGCGTAAGGAAGTTGTCTCCTTCAGCGGCAGTGCGACGTTTTCATACACCGTCAGTGAATCAAACAGGGCGTTTCCCTGAAACATGTAGCTGAATTTGCGTTTCAGGGTTTTTCGTTCGGGTCGTTTCATTTCGGAAAGGGGTTGGCCATTGAAAAGTATCTGGCCGGAATCCGGTTCCAGAAGACCGATAATGTGCTTCAGCAGCACACTTTTTCCGCCCCCGCTCTTTCCGATGATGGTGGTAATTTCCCCCTGATAGATGCTGAGCGTTATACCGTCCAGAACCCTGTTGGAACCAAAGGTTTTATAAATATCGTTCAATTGGATCAGTGGTGTTCTCATGAATGCGCACCAAAAGTTGTTAACATGTTGCAGCCAAATCCTGAATAAAACCTGAATAAAAAAAGATCAGGGGCCAGTAAACATGGGTCCCTGACCCTTGACATCTGTAAACGCTACAGTAGAATTGAAGTCAATATATAATCCGTAATCAGCACCAGAACACACGACAAAACCACAGCGGAGGTTGTTGAAAGACTGACACCTTTGGATCCAAAGCCTTCGGTCTGCAAATGGGTAAAATAGCCTTTGAAGCAGCATACGGTTACCACTACCAACGCAAATACGATGGATTTGGCAAAGCCGCCGGAAATATCCTTCATCACCACGCTGGATTCGACACGTGCGAAATAAATGCCCGGATTGATTCCCAGAAGGAGCGAACCCGTCAGATATCCGCCAAAAATTCCGATGACATCAAACAAGGCGGTCAGAAGCGGAAAACTGATGAGCGCCGCGGCAATTCTGGGACTGACCAGAAATCTTACCGGATCGATATCCATGGTTTCAAGCGCGTCAATCTGCTCGGATATCCGCATGATGCCGATTTCCGCAGCCATTGCGGAACCGGCTCTGCCGATAACCATGATTGCGGTCAGCACCGGTCCCATTTCCCGAACCAGCGACAGGGCCACGGCTGCACCCAGCACTCCTTCGGATCCGAATTTCACCAGCGTGTAATATCCCTGAAGACCCAGTACCATTCCCGTGAATGCGCCTGTCAGGCAGATAACAAAAACAGATTTCATGCCGATAAAAAAAACCTGTTCCACAATTTTATAGACCTGGAGCGGCAAAGAAAAAATATGAATCACCCCCCAGAAAAAAAATACGGTCATTTTACCCAGCGTCTGGACAGGGGCCAGGGTCATTCGGCCCAAGGCGGAAACCGACAGTTTAACAGTTGACTGGATTGTCATGGCTAACCCCTTTGCTCAATAAACTTTTTCTTTCTTTGCTTGCATACTACAGCGAACAATCCGGATGTGTCAAGCCAATGCCATTGACTTAATAAAGAATTCTGATCATTGGAAAACAGGGGGTTTTCATGGAAAATCCCTGAAGTTAATATTTTTGGGTGTCACACATCAGGCGATCATGCAAGGATTACTGAAAACAGCCAAAATATCACTTGCTTTTTCAAATGGCTGACACTAAAAATATAAAGATTGTAATAATAATTTTCTATTAAAACCGGCAAAAATTCATTTGCCCTGGCTTGCAGGAGTGTGCTTATGTCTATAACACGAATCCGTTGTTTTTATGCATTGGGTATGATGATACTGCTGATACTGACAGGGCGGACAGGCCTGTCCGCAGCGGCCTCTCCCATGGAGGCGTTGAAGAATCCGATAGAAACGGTGTTAAGCCTTCTGAAAGATCCGAAATATAAGGACCCGGATCAGCGACAGCAGCAGCGGGACAAGATTTTGGCCATTACCCGTCAGATATTTGATTTTACCGAAATGTCCAAGCGGGCCCTTGCCCGCAACTGGAAATCGTTCAGTCCTCAGGAACAGCTGAAATTTGCCGATGTTTTTGCAGACCATCTCAGCAATTCCTATATGGATAAAATTCAGGGTGAATACAAGGGTGAAACGATTATTTTTCTGGGCCAGGAGATGGTCGCGGATGGAAAAGCCCTGGTGACAACCAAAATTCAGCGTCAACCCAGCGATATCTCGGTGGATTACAGCATGCTTCTTGTCGATAATCAGTGGCGGGTATATGATGTCAACATCGAGGGCGTCAGCCTGATCAAGAATTACCGCTCCCAGTTTGATCAGATTCTGGTCAAGGAATCCCCCACGCAGTTGATCGAACGGTTAAAGAAGAAAGTTGAAGTGAAAATCGGAAATTAAACCCCGCGGAAAACCCGTGTACCCATCAAAAAGAGGTTTTTTTGAAAAAGACAGCGAGCATCCTGATCCTATCCTGTATCTTCATGTTTTTGCCAGGCATTCTGGCTGTATATTCCGCCGAATCTCCGGCTGCCCGGGCCAGTTCATCCGATGATGAGGAGTATCTGGACGATGCAGCGCCCCGCATCACCGTTGCCGATCCGCTTTACGTATTGAACCAGGCCGTATTTGATTTCAATGACAAAATGTACTTCTGGGCATTGAAACCCATTGCCCAGGGGTATAAGACCGTTGTCCCCACGCCGGTTCGTCGGGGCATCCAGAATTTTTTCCACAATCTTGGATCGCCGGTTCGAGTCGTCAACTGCTTTTTACAGGGAAAGATGGGGGCCATGGCATCCGAAATGTGCCGATTTGTTTACAACACTTCATTTGGAATATTGGGGTTCTGGGATCCGGCAAAGGATTACCCCCATCTGAATCCGCCCGAGGAAGATTTCGGGCAGACGCTGGGCTTCTTCGGCATCGGCAATGGCATCTACCTGGTGTTGCCCTTTCTCGGGCCGTCAACGCTTCGGGACACAATAGGCATGGGAGGAGACTATTTTATCACCCCCATGACTTATATCGATCCGGCTGCGCTGGCCTGGTCGCTGAAAGGTGAGGAAACCGTCAACGATTTATCGTTTCGAATCGGTCAATATGAGGAAATGAAGGATGCGGCCATTATACCCTATGCATCGTTCAAAGACGGGTATCTTCAGTATCGAAAGCAGAAAATCGACCAGTAATGCTTTCAAGGGAAGTCCATACTACTTTCACATCAATAATATGCCCGAGATTCCGCACTCTGAAATCAAATCTTATCTGAGCGAGCTGAAAGCCGATTCCGGAAACAGGCCGCTACCTCCGGTCATTCTGATCTTCGGAGATGAACTGCTTTATAAATCCGCGCTTCAGACTTTGCTGGATGCAATTATTCATCCGGAAAAACAGGCATTCAGTTATGAGCCCGTGGATGGCATTCCGGAAAACGTTTATCCGGTGATTGAAAAGATCAATACCTATTCGTTTTTTTCAGAGCAAAAAGTCGTTGGTTTTCTGGATACGCGAATATTTTACGCCAAAAAAAATGCCGCTGACATTCTTGAAAAAGCCAGGGAGGCCCATAACGGGAAGGATTTAAAAACAGCCGCCCGATATTTTCTCGGCTTGTTGTCGGTGATGGGCCTTTCATTAGACGATGTTCGCGACAAAACCTATGCGGGCCTGAAGATGGATATGGATGCGGTCGGCGACACGGCCTGGCTGGACACTCTGGTGGATTATTGCGCGGAAAACCCCTCAATGGAAGCCTCCGGCGAAGACCCCGTCAAAGCCCTGCAGCAGGCTGTTGAAAAGGGATTCCCCAAGGGCCATCATCTGATTCTGACATCGGACATGGTGGACAAGCGAAAAGGCCTATACAAGGCGATTGTGGAAAAAGGCATTGCTGTTGACTGCACCGTGCCGAAAGGGGAGACCTGGGCAGACCGGCAGGCCCAGGGAGCCGTGCTCACCGAGCAGATGAAAGCCATTCTGGCGCCATTCGGCAAAACCCTGGATAAAGCGGCGTTTCAGAAACTGGTGGAGATGACGGGGTTTGATCTGCGGATGTTTGCCGGAAATCTTGAAAAACTGGTGCAGTATGTGGGAGAGCGGAGATCCATTGCTGTTGAAGATGTCGAATCCGCGCTTCCCCGCACCCGGCAGGATCCGGTATTTGAACTGACCAATGCCGTAACCGACCGGAATTATGAGTCAGCATCGTTTTATCTGAAATCGCTGCTCTCAAGAGGTTTTTTCCCGCTTCAGATCATTGCGGCCATCATCAATCAGATGAGAAAAGTACTCATCGCAAAAGATTTTCTGGATAGTCCGGCAGGCAAGTTCTGGCGGTCCGGATTTACTTTTGATCAATTCAAAAAGCAGTTTACCCAAACCATTCTGCCTGCGTTTCAGGCCCATGACGCAATTCTTGTCAACAGACTTGGCGAATGGGAAACCCGTCTGCATTCAAAATCAGAATCCGATGCACCGCCGACGGATAAAAAAAAGAAAAAATCGGTTCAGGCCGAGAAAAAAACAACCCAGCCCACAACCGATATGTTGCTGGTAAAACAGCCGGCCAGCCCATACCCGCTCTACCTGTTGATGCAAAAATCCGATCGTTTTTCCAAGACGGACCTGATTCAGGCCATCATCAGCCTGGACCAGGCGAATTTAAGCCTGAAGTCCAGCGGTCTGAATCCGGAGCTGATTCTCGAAAGAATGATTCTGAAAATCTGTGGTTTGCCTCAAGGCAAGGCCCCAGGGCAAGGGGTCAGGAACCAGTCAAGACACTAACCCCTATCAGGCAAGTGTCGTATCCGGTGTCTCCTCTCTTAATATCTCGATGAACACATCGACGATACGGGGGTCAAGTTGGGTACCCCGGCACTTTTCCAGTTCTCTGATCGCCCACTCTTTGCCCATGTTCGGACGATAGGACCGTGAAGAGGTTATCGCGTCATATGTGTCGGCCACAGCCGCGATTCTCGCATAGATGCTGATTTGCTCCCCCGCCAGATCATCCGGATAACCCGTCCCGTCAAAGCGTTCGTGATGTCCCGTAACGACCGTCAACATTTCCTCATTCAGACATACCGGTTTCAGAATTTTACCGCCTACAACAGGATGGCTTTTAATACCTTCCCACTCTTGCATCGTGAGCGGTTCCTTTTTGTTTAAGATATTCTCCGGAATCCCCAGTTTTCCGATATCGTGAAGCAATGACGCTTCTTTTAATGCCGCGACTTTTTCTTCAGGAAAACCGATTCTCGTGGCGATTTGTCCCGCATATTTAGCGACCCGAATGGAATGTCCCCCCGTGTACGCATCTTTGGCTTCGAGAGACAAAGCAAGGGACTGCACAATCTGGATGAAATAATCGTTGAGTTTCTTTCTGGTCGCCAGAAGGCTTTCCGCCATCCGGTTGAATGCCTGCGCCAATTGACCGATTTCATCGCCGCCTTTGATATCGACCCGATATTGCAAATCACCGCTTGAAATATGGTGGGTTCCCTCAACAAGCTTGATGACGGGTTTTGAAATTCTTGCAGAGAGCCAGATTCCAATAAACATGGAAGCGAACAGCCCAATAATGAGAATAAGCCAGATCTTCCGATGAATCTCTCTTGCGGTTTCCCAAATAATATCAGCCGCGATATCCACGCCTATGACAGCGATGGTTTTCCCCTGATCATCTCTTATCGGCGCATAACCGGACAAGGCGCCCCCCCATTCGTCCATCTCGATGTATTCATCGGCGGACGGACCGTCATATCCCTTCAGCATTTGAGGAAAACGCCCCGCATTATAACGATATCCGGGACAGGCCGCTTTGGGTCTTCCTTTCGTCGTGTTGGGCGTTTCAATATCCACGATGAATTGCCAGGTCCCTTCCTGGTCTGTCTTGGTCAGGATATAGATATCCATCATCGAAGCGTTGGTCCGGAGAATACCCTGCAGATGCATTTCGACACGCTTGTAAGGAACAGTGTCGACACCCTCCGGGTCGGAGGGAATCTGTTTCAGAAGTTCGGCATCAACGGATAACGCCGCAATCGCCGCAACGGTCATCAATTGGTTTCGCAATTGTTTGACCTGTCCGTCCAAAGCCGCTTTGTTCAGCAGAAAGCCGCTGACAGCGATAAGAACGAGCATGGAGAGTATCAAGGCCATCATCACCTTGATCCTGATGCTGCTGATGTTCAGTTTGATTCTAACCGGTTCATCTTGATTCAAGATAAAGCCTTTTGAGTCGAGTCGAATGGCTTCTTCCAAGGAATTATCGAACTGGCTTCAGTAGAAACGCAAGGGTTCGTATCCAAATTGACTGATACCCCAAAACACATACTGGCGGTTTTGGGTATCAACATGTGCATTTCCTAGACGCCAGATGATTGATGATGCTGGCCTGGTATCCGGCGCCGAATCCATTGTCGATGTTGACAACGGAGACACCGGAGGCACAGCTATTGAGCATGCTGAGAAGCGCGGCAATGCCGCCGAAGCTGGCACCATAGCCGATGCTGGTGGGAACGCCGATGACCGGACAGGAGACCAGGCCGCCGACCACACTGGCAAGGGCGCCTTCCATTCCGGCCACAACCACGGCCACATTGGCCTGTGACAGATCCTCCCAGACAGCCAGTAGCCTATGGATACCCGCAACACCCACATCATACAGCCTGCTGACCCGGTTCCCAAGCGTTTCGGCGGTGACCGCGGCTTCTTCGGCGACCGGCATGTCGGAGGTGCCGGCGGAAACCACGACAATCCGGCCTGTTTTTTCAATGGGATCGGGATGGATCACAACGATTCTGGCCATCTCGTGGTAGGTGCAGGGAAGCGAAGTGGCCTGAATGGCCTCATAAACGGGAAGGCTTGCGCGGGTGGCCAGAATGTTCCGGTGACATTCGGCAAGTTTCTGAACAATCCCCTGGATTTGCGCCAGGGTTTTTCCTTCACAGTAAATGACTTCCGGTGCGCCGTTTCGAATACACCGGTGATAATCGATGCGGGCAAACCCGATATCCTCAAACGGCAGCCGTCTAAGGAGTTCCATTGCAGCATCCACACCGATCCGGCCGTTTTGTATTTTCTCAATCAATGCTTTTAAATAAATTTCATCCATGCCGAATATCCCGTATGCGTTGGTATTGCCCGCAACGTTAGCGATGATTGAACACCGAGTCAACTAAATCTTATCCTCTTTCATCATTCTTTTCCTGCTGGAGCAATTAACTGGTTTCAGATACTTTACAAAACAGAAACCTTTCATTATTATTGGTTTTAAGATTCATGATCGGTATTGATGCAAATCCCGACGGCAACGCATAGGATTTCTTGAAAGGCCACGGAAAAATCCGTTTAGCCCTTAACCCAAAGTTTTTTTTGAAAGGAAACATCACCATGAGCTTTGATTTCAATGCGGACGATATTTTTGAAATGGCCGAACAGCTTGAACGAAATGGCGCGAAATTTTACCGGGATGCATCCGAAAACGTGGCGGATCCACAGTCCAAAAAATTTCTGATCCAGTTGTCGCAGATGGAAGAACAACATGAAAAAACCTACAAGGAAATGCGCGCCGGTTTGAACGAAAAAGAAAAGGCTGCCACGGTTTTTGATCCCGAGCATGAGGCCGTGCTGTACCTTCGGGCCCTGGCCGATACCCGCGTGTTTTTTCAAAAGACGATCGATTTGAAATCCATGAAAGAAATCCTGAAGGCCGCAATCGAGGCGGAAAAGGATTCCATCGTATTTTACCTGGGGATGAAGGAAGTGGTTCCCGAAGGCCTGGGGAAAAACCGGATAGACGGGATCATCAAGGAAGAAATGGGACATATCCGGCTTCTCAGCAAGGAACTGGTAAAAGTAAAATAACCGGCTGAGCAGAATTGGCCTGATCACTCCGCATTGGAAATCACCCCTGCCCCCCTTTTTCAAAGGGGGGATTTTAATGAACCATCTGACCAAGATTGCACTTATGCCCCTGGCTCAGTTTTGACAAAGGGGAGTATCAAATGTTCACGTAAACAATCGGTCCACGGTTCATTTTTCCGGAAGTTTGCCGTTTTCGGCCAGATCCTCCAGCCCGCTGCGGTCCAGAAGCTGAATGTCGCTGCCCTGAACAGTGATCAGCCGTGCCGCCGCCATTTTGGTGAAGATTCGGGAAAGCGTTTCCGGAATCGTCCCCAACAAGCTCGCCAACTGGCTTTTGGATATAGCCAGTTTAACGGTATTCTGAGTTTCCTGTTCATCTGACAAGTACAGCAAATAAGAAGACAGACGCCCCGGCACTTCCTTCAGCGAAAGATTCTCGATCTGAACCGTAAACTCCCGAAGCCGCATGGACAAGACGCCCAGCATGCTAAGTGACAGAGAGGGGTTTTGATGAATCAATGCCACAAACGCGGCCTTTGGGAAAAACAGCAGGCTGGTCCCTGCAATGGCCTGGGCAGTGGCGGGAAATGGCCGACCCGTGAAAACAGGGACTTCTCCGAAAGGTTCTCCTGGTCCAAAAATATGCAGAATCTGTTCCTTTCCTTCGGGCGCAACTTTAAAAATCTTCACTCTGCCGCTGACGATGGTATAAAATCCATTGCCGGCATCGCCTTCTGAAAAAATGATCTGCCCCTTATCATAGTCCTTGCGAACCGTAATGGAACAGACCGCCTGCAGCGCCTCCTTGTCAAGCCCGTTGAAAAGAGGGGTTTTTGAAATAATCTCTATCGCGGTTTTCATGAATTTTTCAATTATTTTCATTTAAATTGGGTTAAGTTGACTTAAGTCAAGGACGCCGCATTGAATTTGGGATAAAAACCAACTCAACAATTACTAACGCTCAATAAAACAGGCAGGAGGATATTTCAACCATCAAAAGCCTTCAGTCTGAACCCCTAATTCATATAAACCCTAGCGAAAGGAGATCACCATGTTTTGTTATCAATGCGAACAGACGGCAAAAGGCGAAGGATGCACCAAGATCGGTGTTTGTGGAAAGCAGCCGGAAGTTGCAGCCCTTCAGGATTTGTTGATTTATACGGTAAAAGGCCTGTCTCAAGTTGCTGTTGCAGCCCGAAAGGCAGGAGTAGTGGATGATAGCATTAACCGCTTCACCTGTGAAACCATTTTTTCAACGCTCACCAATGTGGATTTTGATCCGGACCGGTTTGTCAAATTGATTCGGGAATGCATCGCCAAGCGTGACGCCCTGAAGTCCAGAATTCAGTCTTCTCTTCCCGTGGGTCCCGCAGACTTCATTCCGGCCGGAACCCTTGAAGGCATGGTCAAACAAGGCGAATCCGTCGGCGTCAAGTCGGATCCTTCCGCCAACCCCGATATTCTCTCCCTTCAGCAACTTTTGATTTACGGCATCAAAGGTCTGGCGGCATACGCCGATCATGCCGCCATTATGGGGCAGTCCGATGACAACGTGTATGCTTTTATTCAAGAAGCCATGGCCGCAACTCTGGACAAGAGCCTGGGGGTCAACGAGCTGGTGGGGCTGGCCTTGAAATGCGGCGAAGTCAACCTTCGGGCCATGGAGCTTTTGGATGCCGGCAATACCGGTATCTATGGACATCCGGTTCCCACATCGGTTTCCCTGGGGGCCAAAAAAGGCAAGGCCATTCTGGTGTCCGGGCATGACTTAAAAGACCTGGAGGAAATTCTCAAACAAACCCAGGGAAAAGGCATCCAGATTTATACACATGGGGAAATGCTTCCCTGCCACGGATATCCGGAACTCAAGAAATACCCTCATTTTTTCGGCCACTACGGAACCGCCTGGCAGAATCAGGCCAAAGAATTTGCCGCATTCCCCGGCGCCATTTTAATGACCACCAACTGTATTCAAAAGCCCAGGGAAACCTATCAGGACAACATCTTTACCACCGGACTCGTGGGCTGGCCGGGTGTCACGCACATTGCCACCAAGAATTTCAGCCCGGTGATTGAAAAAGCTCTGGCACTTCCGGGTTTTACAGAAGATGTCGCAGGCAAATCGGTGATGGTCGGCTTTGCCAGAAACGCGGTCATGGGAGTGGCAGGAGCCGTGATTGATGCAGTAAAGAACAAGGCCATTCGACACTTTTTCCTGGTCGGCGGCTGCGACGGCGCCAAACCTGGAAGGGATTACTACACGGAATTTGTGGAAAAAGTGCCTGCCGATTGTGTGATTTTGACACTTGCCTGCGGGAAATTCCGCTTTTTTGACAAGGACCTGGGAAATATCGGCGGCATTCCCCGTCTTCTGGATGTCGGACAGTGCAACGATGCCTATTCGGCGATTCAGATCGCCGTTGCCCTGGCCAATGCGTTTGGATGCGGGGTCAACGACCTGCCGCTTTCCATGATTCTGTCCTGGTATGAGCAGAAAGCCTGCGTCATTTTATTGAGCCTGCTGCATCTGGGCATCAAGGATATTCGCCTGGGACCAAGTCTTCCGGCCTTTATTACCCCCAATGTGCTGGATGTGCTGGTGAAAAACTTCAACATCATGCCCATCAAAACACCGGATGAAGACCTGAAGGCGATTTTGGGATAAATTACGGATACAGGTTGAGGAAGGTTGATTTTTGTCTTGGTCTTCCTCAACTTCCTCAAATTTTTTGGGAGGACAAAAGATGAAATGCCCGGGACAAGATACCCAGTACTGGAAGCCAGGAGCGATTTTTGAAACCCAATGCCCCAAGTGCGGAAGCAGTGTCGAATTTTTCAAGGACGACACCACCCGGAAATGCCCGCACTGCGAACATCGTTTTATCAATCCCGATATGGATTTTGGATGTGCCTCATACTGCCAGTTTGCCGAACAATGTTTGGGGTCAATGCCGACCGAACTCCTGGCCCAGAAGGAAGACCTGTTGAAAGATCGGGTGGCCATCGAAATGAAGCGGTATTTTAAAAGCGATTTCAAGAGAATCGGCCATGCGTCCCGGGTGGCCCGCTACGCGGAACGGATTGCCAGGACCGAAAAAGGCAATATGGCGGTTATTTTATGTGCGGCGTTTCTCCACGACATCGGAATTCACGAAGCGGAGCGAAAGCACGGCAGCACGGCTGCAAGGTTTCAGGAACTGGAAGGTCCGCCCATCGCCAGATCCATTCTGATAAAACTGGGTGCAAAAGTGGAATTGATTGACGAGGTCTGCGATATTGTGGGCCATCACCACCATCCCCGGATTGAGGAGACCGTTAATTTTCAGGTTCTCTATGACGCCGACCTGGTCACCAACATCGAAGAAAACCAGAAGGAATCGCCTTCTTCACCGGATCGGCTGAACCAGATGATAGAGAAATCATTTTTAACCGAAAGCGGACGCAAGGTCGCCCGGGAAACATTGCTGTCATAAAGAGGAATGAGCCATGAAGGTACTGCGAAAAATAATTCAGATTGATGAAGAACGCTGCGACGGTTGCGGCCAGTGCATCACGGGATGCGCGGAAGGCGCCCTTAAGCTTGTTGACGGCAAGGCGCGCGTTGTTTCCGACAAATATTGTGACGGGCTGGGTGCCTGTATCGGCGAATGTCCCACGGGCGCCCTGACCATTATTGAACGCGAAGCCGATGAATTTGACGAGGTCGCGGTTGAAGCCCTTCTGGGCAAAACACATGCAAAGGCTTCCCCGCCCACAGGTGGCTGTCCCTCTGCCGGGCTGCAAATGTTTTCGCCCCCATCCGGCTGTGAAAAAGCCAACCTGCCCGCATCCCTCGAGGCTGAAGAAGACTCCTTCCTGTCGCACTGGCCGGTCCAGATCCGCCTGGTCCCCTCCAATGCGCCTTTTCTTCACGGAGCGGATGTCCTGGTTGTGGCCGATTGCGTTCCGGTGGCCTATCCTTCCATCCACAAAAACTTCATGAAGGGCCGGGCCGTCATGATGGGATGCCCCAAATTCGATGATGCGCAGAGCTATATCGACAAGTTCGCCAAAATCTGCACCCACGCCGGACTCAAGAGCATCACGGTTCTGAGCATGGAAGTCCCCTGCTGCTCCGGCCTGCCGATGATTGTCAAAAAAGGACTTCAGATCTCGGGCGCAGCCATCCCCTTGACCGAGGTTGTTGTCAGTATCAAGGGAAAAATCCTGGAAGTCAAGGAAGGATAATGCGGATGGCCGTCATGGATGCGTCGAAATCAGGAAGCCGACAACACCCTTTTTGAAATCTGAAATGCTTTCAGAAAGATCGCTGATTGAGCTAATCAGGGGTCAAAAAACTGACAGCATTTTTTCTAAAGGGTGTGTCGGCATTTTGAAGTTATGCGTTACTGGTAGCTGCATGCGTCTCCTTCTTTGCTTTCAAAAATATCCAGAACCTCCCCGGCAATATAGGGCTTCATCTCTTCGTCACCCATAAAAACCACTTTTCGAACGCCGTTGCTGAAGTCAATTTCCACATCACAATTGTATTTATGCGATGCAGCCTTCACAATTCTGGCCATGATCTCCAGATTGGCATCTTCGATCTGAATCCGAACCATGTTTAAATGCATATTTCCTCCTTTTGATAAATTAAACTCGTAAACGGTGAATGGGTATGGAGCGAAAAATCGGATCAATAGATTTTCGCGCTTTTGCTTTTGAGAATATAGACAGCATAATCCGTGCCAATCAATGTTGGATCCGATCTGGCCATCGAATGCCGGCTGCCCTGGCTTCTCTGAAGCCGGATTTATATTTTGTCTTGACAAAAAGCGGCTTAATCTACTATACGACCCCAGCATGAATGTTTTTTAACCGTCGGTTCTTCATGATTCGGAACAAGGATACCATGATCCATCCATTATATATCGAAGATTACTATTATATCTATTTCAGGCGGTCTGCCCGATAACGCGCCTTTGAAATCAGGCCGTGGGCAGATCGCAGAAGCGGACTGTCCACGGCTTTTTTGTTTTTGTGAGCCGTGGTTTTTTTAACCACGGCTTTTTTTGTGCCTGTCAAACAGGTTATTCAACGTCACACAGGAGGTAATATGCGTCAATCCAAAAAACGGTGGGCAGTCGTGGGTTTGTTCTTCTGGGGAATGCTGTTTCATTTAGCAGTGTCGTCTTGTGGATGGGCAGCCGAATCGCCTTACCGGATCGGAGCCGTGTTTTCCATCACCGGGGTCGGATCCTTTCTGGGAGAGCCGGAGAAAAAAACCGCGGAAATGATTGTTGAAGAAGTAAACAAAAAAGGCGGAATCAACGGGCATCCGCTTGAGTTGATTGTCTACGATGATGAAAGCGATGCCACCAAATGCAATCTGGCCGTAAAAAAACTGGTCAAGAAGGATGAAGTTCCCGTGATTATCGGGCCAACCCGAAGCGGAGAAAGCCTTGCCGTGGTCAGTGTTGCCGAAGACGCTCAGGTTCCCCTGATTTCCTGCGCCGCCAGTTACAAAATCGTAACACCGATTGAAAGCCGCAAATGGGTTTTCAAGGTTGCCGGCTCCGACAGCCACGTGGCCGGAAAGATGTATGATTACATGAAGTCCAAAGGCATTCAAAAAATAGGGATCATGAGCGATTCCACCGGGTTTGGGGCCAGCGGGCGTGAGGAATTGCTGCGCCTGGCACCTGAATATGGCATTACCATTGCGGCGGATGAACGGTATGGCCCCCAGGACACGGATCTTTCGGCCCAGCTCACCAAAATCCGGAGCGTACAACCCCAGGCCATTGTCAACTGGTCGATAGGCCCCACTCAGGTGCTGGCTGTAAAAAACTGGCGGGACTTGGGCATGGGTTCCATCCCGCTATTCCAGAGTCATGGTTTCGGAAACCGGAAAAATCTGGAACTCTGTGGACCGGCAGCCGAAGGTGTGCTGCTGCCCCTTGCCAGGGTGAATGTCGGATCCCTTCTTGCAGATACTCAACCGCAGAAAAACATCATCATGGAATACACAAAGTCTTATGAAGCACGTTACAAAGAGCCCATTTCTTCTTTTGGCGGCCATGCCTGGGATTCCCTGCACCTGGCCATGGCTGCATTGAAGTCCGTTGGGCCAGATCGCGTTAAAATTCGGGATTTTATCGAAACGACACACAATTTTGTCGGGCAGCACGGCAACTTCAATTTTACGTCTCAAGACCACAATGGCCTTGGCAAGGACGATTTGGAAATGGTTGTGGTGAAAAATGGGGATTGGGCGCTTGCACCCTGATGGGTTGCTATTTCCAGTCTGTTTGGAATATGCGTGTTGTAATTCATGTTGCGCTTAAGCTATAAAGAGCGCATGTGTGGGTTATATAGGGCTATCTATGGTGCCGGAACGACCGATAACCCTTTTCGGCATTATCCGCGTGTCAATCACAAAGCGCGGCAAGGCGAATCCATTGTTTCTTGAGGGATTATATTGGGAACGGATCTTTTGCAATATACGATCAGTGGTCTGACTGTCGGCGTTATTTACGCGATGGTGGCTATCGGATATAATATCATTTACAATGTCACCGAAATCATCAACTTTGCTCAGGGGGAGTTTGTGATGCTGGGCGGGTTATTTGCTGCCTTTTTTGTCGGATCGTTTCACTTTCCGGTATTCATGGCCTTTGTAGCGGCGGTTTTGTCCACCGGGTGTGTGGGTTTTGCCATGGAACGGTTTGTCGTCCGCAGGGCCAGAAACGCCGGCGTGCTTTCCCTGATTATTATTACGATTGCCGTATCCATTCTCCTGAAGGGTTCCGCCATGCTCGGATATGGGAAAGATCCGCATTGCCTGCCCGCTTTCAGCACGGGAGGTCCCATCATGATTGCCGGAGCAGCCTTACAGCCCCAAGTCCTTTGGATATTCGGGGTGAGCACCCTGGTTGTCATTGCGCTGACGGTTTTTTTCCGCCGATCCCTCTATGGCAAGGCCATGCTGGCCTGCGCGGACAATCCCATCGCAGCCCGAATGGTAGGTATTCCCGTACGGCAGATGGTGCTTCTGTCCTTCATCCTGAGCGCAGCTATCGGCGCGGCAGCCGGCGTTATTATCACCCCGATTTCCCTGATGGATTATGACAGGGGCGCCATGCTGGGGCTGAAAGGCTTTGGCGCGGCCGTGCTTGGGGGCCTTGGGAATTTTTACGGTGCGCTTTTGGCAGGCGCTATTCTTGGACTTGCCGAATCCTATTGCGCCGGCTATCTTTCTTCAGGTTATAAAGATGCCGTAGCTCTGATTTTTCTGCTCCTGGCGCTTTTTTTCAAGCCAGAAGGTCTGTTTGGCAGCGAAACGGCCAGGCTGAAAAAGTTTTAAAAATTGTCGAGACTTTCATAAATGGATCAAGATGAATAAAAATGACCGATGGGCGTTTGCAGGCATGGTGCTATTGATAGCCGTCTTTCCCGGAATCGCCCTGAAAGTGAAGCCGATATCCCATTACGTGGATGTGATGATCTTTGCCGGAATTTTCAGCTTGGTGAGCCTCGGCCTTTGCATGCTCATGGGCTACGCAGGCCAGGTCTCCATGGCCCAGGCGGCTTTTTTCGGAATCGGAGCTTACAGCTCGGGAATCCTGACCAGCCGTCTGGGATGGAATCCCTGGATGGCCATGCCCGCGGGCGCGGCTTTGTCCGCCCTGGTCGCATGGATCATCGGCGTTCCTGCCCTTCGTCTCAAGGGGCACTATCTGGCCATGGCCACCTTGGGCTTTGGGGTGATTGTTCATATTGTCCTGGGCGAGGAAGTGAAATGGACAGGCGGGCCTTCCGGCATGGTTGATATTCCGGGGCTTAAAATCGGCGGCTGGAAGCTGATCAGTGAAGTGGCATGGTATTATATGATCTGGGCAGTCGTATTTCTGGCACTGCTGTTCTGCCTTCACGTGATACACTCCAGGGTCGGCCGTGGACTCAGAGCCATTCACGAAGAGGAAATGGCGGCGGAATCCATGGGCGTTCCCACGGCCCGTTACAAGGTCCAGATCTTCGTATTCAGCGCAATTCTATCGGCCCTTGCCGGAAGTTTTTATACCCATTATGTCACATGTCTGAATCCGGGGTCTTTCAATCTCATGTGGTCCATCCGTTTTGTGCTGATGGTCATGGTGGGAGGAATGCAAAGCCTCTGGGGGGCGATTCTTGGCGCGGTTCTGTTGACTTTTGCGGGTAATGAATGGCTTCAGGTTTTTTCTGATTATGAAATTTTGGTGTATGGCGCAATGCTGCTGTGCGTAGCGCTTTTTTTACCCGGTGGCATGGTTTCCCTGATTCCAAAGGCCATTGGTATTTTCCAAAATGTCCAGACCTCTCTTTACAAACGATAAAGCGCCATGCAAGAAGCCTGTTTTCCCGATTCTCCTTCTATTCTTGAAATGTGTGACATCCAGATGCATTTTGGCGGCCTCGTTGCGCTGAAGGGAATTCGGTATACCGTGCCTCCGGGCATCATTCAGGCCCTGATCGGCCCAAACGGTGCGGGGAAAACAACCCTTTTTCACTGCATCAGCGGATTGATCCAGCCCACATTCGGTCATGTTCTGTTCGAAGGCAGGCAGATTAACGGCATGCTTCCCCACAGGATCGCAAGGCTTGGCATCTCACGCACTTTTCAGCATGTGGCTCTTTTTAAATCCATGACCGTACTGGAAAACATCATGTTGGGCCGGCACCCGAGAACACGAAGCGGCTTCTGGGCAACCGGACTGAGGCTCCCCGCCATGCGCCGGGAAGAACGCGAAATCCGGGAAACGGCTCGATCACATCTGGACTTTGTAGGGCTGGGGGATTCGGCAAACCTTCCGGCCGGAACCCTTCCGCTGGGCAAACAGAAGATCCTTGAAATTGCAAGGGCCATGGCTACTGATCCCAGGCTGCTGCTGCTGGATGAGCCCGCCGGAGGGCTCAATATGCGGGAGACGGAAGTCCTGGGAGAACTGATTCAGCGAATCCGCGCCTGCGGGGTGACAGTCATTCTGGTTGAGCATGACATGAATCTGGTCATGGAGATTGCAGACCGGATTCTGGTGCTGCACTATGGGTCCCAACTGGCTTCGGGGACGCCAATGGAAATCATGGATCATCCCGAAGTGATCGAAGCCTATCTGGGAGGCGGTTAAATGGAATTTATTGAATGCTGACGGTCTCTGACATCCACACCTATTACGGGAATATCCATGCCCTCAAGGGAATATCGCTTCAGGTCCGGAGCGGGGAGATGGTGGCCCTGATCGGGGCCAATGGGGCTGGAAAAAGCACGCTTGTCCATACCATCTGCGGCCTGACGCGGCCGGAAAAAGGCGTCATCACATTTCAGGGAGCCGCCATTCAGGGGCTTTGGCCCGAGGCCATTGTTGAACGCGGCATCTCTGTTGTTCCGGAAGGCCGGCATGTTTTTTCAACCCTGTCCGTGGAAGTCAACCTGCAGATGGGGGGCTTTATCCATAGAAGAAACAGCCGCCAGATAAAGGAAGACATCTACCGGATGTTTGACATCTTTCCCCTTTTGCGCCAAAGACGGCTTCAACTGGCGGGAACTCTCAGCGGCGGAGAACAACAGATGCTGGCCATCAGCCGTGCCCTGATGGCCCGGCCTCAGCTTCTCATCCTGGATGAACCCTCCATGGGTCTTGCCCCACTGGTAATTCAGGAGATCTTTCGCATCCTCCAGAATCTGAAAGAGGAAGGTAAAACCATCCTGCTCATCGAGCAAAACGCCAGGGCTGCTCTCCAGATTGCCGATAGGGGATATGTCCTTGAAACCGGCAGGGTGGCCATCGAAGGAGAAGGTACCATGCTCCTTGAACACAAGGACGTTCAGCAGGCTTATCTGGGCAAAAAAGGCCATTACAAGGAAGCAACAATCAAACGTACGCCTTCCGCGTCCCCAAGTTTATGACAACAATTTCTGCATAAATCCTATCTCCGCGCTTTTGTATCCATCTGTACCTTTTTTCACTTTGCTTAACTCCAGCGAGGTTGCCATGACATTCTTTCAATTGACTATATTCGGGAATTTCGGCAAACTCCATTTAATGAATTTTCCGCTTTTGCATCAGATTCTTCCCTCAAACAGAAAAGACGATTTCCGATGAGCAAGCAGACCGATTTCCCCCTCAATTTTAAATACAGCATTGCCCGCAGGCTGATTCTATACATTTTCCTGTTCAGCGCCCTTCTCATATGCCTTACGACCCTTATACAATTGCTTCTGGATTATCGTAAGGATGTGTCCCAGATTGAAGGCCGAATCCAGCGAATAGCGGAAAGCCATTTGAAGGGAATTACCAGAAGTTTATGGGAACTAAACGATGATCTACTGAAGATTCAGATGGAAGGTGTCCTGAGCCTGCCGGACATACTGTATCTGGAAATCAAACAGACGGATGGCCGCATGATTGTTCTGGGAATTCCCCAATCGGAAGGAGGCATCCGCCGTCAGTTCCCGCTGCATTATACATCTGATGGTAAAGAATACGATCTTGGCATGCTGTCCGTTGTTGCCGGAATGGACGGAGTCTATCAGCGCCTGATTAACAGATCAATCCTCACCCTTCTCACCCAGGCCTTTGAAATTATCATGGTTTCCCTGTTTATTTTTTTTCTCTTCTATTTTCTGATAGGCCGGCATCTTCATTCCATTGCGGTTTATGCCAGATCTCTGGATATGAATCGCGCGGATGCCCCGCTTGCACTGCGACGCGGATTGAAAAAGCTTTCGGGAAAGGATGAGCTGGATCAGCTTGTTTTCTCCATAAATGAAATGTATGGCAATCTTAGGTCGCTATATCAGTCATTGGGAACAAATGTTGAAGAACTTAAGGGAAACGTCACTGATCTCAAAAGTGCGGAAAAAGCCCTGCGAGAAAGTGAAGAGAAATACCGGACTTTGATTGAAACCACGGATACCGGATACGTGATTCTTGATCGGCAGGGCAAAGTCCTGGATGGCAATGCGGAATATGTGAGATTGACGGGACATGACACTTTACAGGAAATAATGGGAAAAGGCGTGGCCGAGTGGACTGCGGCGTATGACCTGGAAAGAAATATCAAAGAAGTTGAACGGTGTCTTGAGAGCGGTTGTGTCAGAAATCTGGAAATTGATTATGTGAGCGCAACCGGCGACATTATTCCCATCGAGATAAATGCTGCCGTGATCAAGACAATGGGAGATACCTTTATTCTTTCTCTCTGCAGGGATATTTCCACACGGAAACTGGCGGAGGATGCCCTGAGAGAAAGCGAGGAAAGATACCGGTTGTTGGCGGAGCAATCGATTCAGGGAATTGCCGTGTTTCGTGGCCTGCCACCTGCTTTTGTCTATGTCAACCCCACATGGACCCAAATTTTCGGTTACACTTCGAAGGAGGCGCTTTCCCTGGATTCAGAACAAATCTGGAACCTGGTCCATCCGGATGACCGGGTTTTTGTTCGGGAACGCAATCTGGACCGGCTGATGGGAAAGCCTGTAGAGCAGCGATACGAGTTCCGGATTATTCGAAAGGATGGGGCTGTCCGCTGGGTGGAGGTTTTTGCCAATATCATCGAATTCGGCCCCTTGCCATCCAGCCAGGCACTTTATATTGACATTACGGCTCGGAGGCGATCAGAGGAAGAGCGGGTGGGGTTGGCCACTGCCATCGAACATGCCGCCGATGCCATCATCCTGACGGATAAACATGGCAAAATCGAATATATCAACCCTGCCACGGAGAAGGCCACCGGTTTTGGCCGTGAAGAGCTTGTCGGACATAATTTTGCCGTCTTGCGAAGCGACCAGCACGATGATGCGTTTTACAAAACGATGTGGGCCCGGATCTCCAGCGGCGAAGTCTGGTCGGGGCATGTTGTCAACCGAATCAGAGACGGCAGTTTGTGTGAATTCGAAACCAAAATCTCGCCCGTCAAGGATTCCTTCGGCAATGTCATTCGATATGTATCGGTCAATCGGGACGTCACGCAGGAAATCAAGTTGGAAAAGCAAGTCAGGCAAGCCCAGAAGATGGAAGCAATCGGTACGCTGGCAGGAGGCATTGCTCATGATTTCAACAATATCCTTGCCGCAATTCTGGGCTATACCGAATTGACCCGGTCCACGATGCTCCAGGGAACCCCCGAATACCGAAACCTGGAACAAGTCGTCAAGGCGTCTTCCCGGGCCAGGGATCTTGTCCAGCAGATCCTCCTATTTAGCCGCCAGGGTGCCGAGGAGCTCAAGCCGGTTCGTGTGAGCGTCATTGTAAAGGAAGCCCTCCAGTTGCTTCGTGCGACCCTTCCGTCAACCATCGAGATCCGCCAGAGCCTATCGTCCTTATCAGAAAGCAGGATTCTGGCCGATCCGACCCAGATTCACCAGGTGCTGATGAATCTGGGAACCAACGCGGCCCATGCCATGCGGGAAAAAGGCGGAATTCTGGAGGTGTGCCTTTCGGATGTGTTGCCTGAATCGGATGCGCTGTCCTATCCGGAGCTTAAATCCGGGCCGTACATCCTGCTTACCGTCAGCGATACCGGCCATGGCATGGATCGCAGTGTGATGGATCGCATCTTTGATCCGTTTTTTACCACCAAGAAATCGGGTGAAGGCACGGGAATGGGCCTGTCCGTGGTCCATGGCATTGTAAAACGCCACAATGGAATCCTCAGTGTTTCGAGTGATGTGGACAAGGGAACTGTTTTTCACCTTTACTTTCCAAAGATCGAAGACATGAAAAAGGATGCACCCGAGAGCCTGTCCGTTGTTTCCAAGGGCAGGGGTCGCGTTCTTTTTGTGGATGATGAGCAGACCCTGGTTGAACTGGTGCAGCAGATACTGGAATACCTGGGTTATGAAGTGATCGCCAGAACGAGTGCCATGGAAGCACTCGAGCTTTATCGCTCCCAGCCGGATCGATTCGATCTGGTGATTACCGACTACACGATGCCGCAAATGACCGGCATCGCTCTGGCCAGGGAAATCCTGAACATCCGGCCGGATGCGCCGATCATTTTATGTACGGGTTTTAACGAAATGATTACCGAGGAGAATGCCAGATCGATGGGCATCCGGGAATTCATCATGAAACCTGTAACAATAAACGAACTCTCAAAAAAGGTTGCCGCAGCCCTTAACAAGGGATAATCCAAACTTGGGACAGTGTTGTGTCATCAGGCTTCGCTATCTATAAATGAATGTCAATTTCAGGAGGGCGCCGATGAAAAGATACCTATGTACCGTACTCTTCTCAGTTCTGATGTTGCAGGCAAGCGCTTTCAGCGGAGAAAAAATCCGCTATGCGATTTTCCCCGCTCCTCCTTACATGATTGGCGCAGACCGGGAAGGTAAGGATGTCAGCGGCATCGATGTGGACATTGTTCGGGAGATCGCCAGGCGGATGAATCTGGAAATTGAATTTGCCCGATGCCCCTGGGCGCGTTGCCTGGTAATGATGCAATCCGGAGACGCCGATCTTCTGAGCAGCGTATGGAAGCGGCCGGAACGCGAAGCCTATCTGCTGTTTTTTGACACCCCTTTTCTCGATCAGTTGCCCATTACGTTTTATTTAAAAAAAGGCTCGGGACGGGTCGTGAATCATTACGAAGATCTCTATCATCTGAACAGCATCGGCGTCTTGCGCGGGGCTGGATATTTTGAGCGGTTTGATCAGGATGCCAAACTCAAGAAACAGGAGGTCACCTCTCAGGACCAGCTTTTCCCGATGCTGATGAATGATCGGTTTGAAGCCATGGCAGGATATGTGCCCACCGAAAACTATCGCATGGTTGAGGAAGGCTACGCCGGTAAAATAGAACGCACTATATATGAATTTTCCGAAAAGGCTTCGGTCTATATGGCCATCAGCAGGAAATCTCCACTTGCCGACCGATTTGACGAATTCAATCAGGTGAACACGGCGCTGGCAAATGAAGGCGTGCTGATCCGAATTCGAGACGCGTATTACCAGCGATATGCACCAAAAGAATAAAAATATCCGGAAAGAAAAATGCCAGAATCGCTTTGAAATCTATGATGAATTGTCATAACCGTCTGTCTGATTCAAAGGAGTGCTGATGCCAACCGTGAATATCAAAATCGCAAAAGAAGGGGTGGCGCCGGAACAGAAGTCCCGTGTCATCTGCCCCTGGGTGGATCTCGGCAAACCGGATTACATCAAGTATCACAATCAAGAATGGGGTGTTCCCGTTCATGATGACCATCGATTATTCGAATTTCTCACCTTGGAAGCGGCCCAAGCCGGACTGAGCTGGTATACCGTGCTGAGAAAACGGGAAAACTATCGCATCGCTTTTGATCACTTCGACCCTGAAAAGGTTGCCGGGTATAACGATCAGAAGGTGCAGACGCTTCTTGAAAATTCCGGAATTATCCGCAACCGGTCTAAAATTCTATCAGCGATCAACAACGCCCGGAAATTTCTAGAGATTCAGGAAGAATTCGGGAGTTTTGATGCTTACATCTGGAGGTTTGTGGACGGCAATCCGATTGTGAACAAGCTCAGGCAACTGGAGGATTACCCGGCGACGAGCCCGGAGTCGGATGTCCTGAGTAAGGATTTGCGCCAGAGAGGCTTTAAATTCATGGGATCGAAAATATGCTATGCCCATATGCAGGCCACCGGCATGGTGAATGATCATACGATGGACTGTTTCCGAAGGCAGGAAATCATAAAGACTTACGCTGACCAATCATCCAGGCCGGCAAAATGCCGGTGAGCTGGCTTGAAGCAGCCGACCTTTTTCATCTCCTGGTTACCGGAAAATCACCTGAAAATTATTTTCATTTCCAGAAATAATTTTTCATCGCGTATTCGCCGTATTCCTCTCCATTTTCGAAATACCTCTATTATATCTCCTTAAACAAACATTCGAAAACAAAAAGTTTAAAGATTGATTATGCCTGTAAAACAGATGGATATAAAATGTTTTTATAAATATACTGATCCTGATTTATGAATCTGATCTTAATGGCATATCCATTGCTATTCAATACATTGTTTTTTAATTAATGAATAGTATTTTTCATGGGCACTTAAACAATGTATTTTTAAAAACAGGGAGGTATGAATGAGTAACACACGAAAACTGGGTATCTTCGTCTTTGTTGTGCTTGCGATCATCATTGCATCCGCCAAACCATTTTCCGGTCTTTCCCCCCAGGGAAATGGAATTATCGGAGTAGCGCTTGTTTGTCTGGCATTTTGGATTTTCAAGTCCGGCAGCATGCCCTATTTCGCAGGAGGAGCCATCCTGCTTGCTGGCGGCCTTATCTTCAAACTGCCGCTGGATATCGTTACCAAGGGATACACCAGCCCCGCCGTATGGGTATTGGTTCCGGCGCTGTTTTTCGGATTTACCCTGATAAAAACAGGTCTTGGAAAACGGATTTCCTATTATGTTCTTAAAACTTTTGAGCCAAGCTATCTGACCATATGTATCAGTTGGTTCATTATTGGACTGGCCCTTTCGGCCCTGACGCCATCCATTACGGTAAGAATCGCCATCGTGATGCCCATTGCCATCAGCCTTGTGGAAGCCTGCAAGCTGGAGGATCGATCCAAAGGCTCGGCCCTGATCTGTTTTACAGCCTGGGGAACGGCGCTTCTGCCGGGTATCGGTTGGCAGACCGGTTCTTTGTGGGGAATTTTCATGATGGGATTTTATCCGCCTGAAATGAAGGTGCTTGCCACACCCGGCGCATGGTTTCAATACATGGCATTTCCCTGGTTTTTCATTACGATCCTGTTTCTGGTGCTTCTCTATATCTTCCTTAAGCCGGAGCAACCCCTTCAGCTCAGCCGGGATGCTTTCAAAGAGCAGTATGCGGCACTCGGCAAAATTACCAGACAGGAAGTCATCTGCGCTACCATCCTCATTATTGCACTGATTCTGTTTTCAACGGAAAAATATACCGGCATCAATACAACGGTGGCAGCCCTGATGGCTTTTGCAGCCCTGATAATTTTTGGCATCATCAATCTTCCGGATATTTCAACCGGCGTGAACTGGGACATCATCAATTTTTTTGCAATCGTCATGAGCCTGACAGCCATGTTTGTAAAGGCCGGAATCTCGGATTGGTTCAAGCCCATCATCGAGCCCGGCATCCTTTCCCTGGCCGGATCCCCCCTGATGTTTCTGCTGGTCGGCACCGTTATCCTATGGTGCATCCGATTTGTCGATATCCCCTGGGGGTTTACGACGATCGCCCTTCTTTCCCCCGTTTTCATCCCGCTTTATCAGAAATTCGGGCTGCATCCGGTACTGGTCAGTGTCGCTGTCATTGCCGCGGGAAATTCCTTTTTCATGGCCTATCACCAGCCATTCATCACGATCGCCGACTCCGTGACCAAGTCAAGGGGGTGGTCGAACAGTCATGTGACACTGGCCGGCGTGCTTTACGCGGTTGCCGTGATTGTGGGCATTCTTGTCAGCTCCGTTTACTGGAGAGCCATGGGGCTGATGCCGGGTTAAGGCGTTTGCAAGGTAGGACAATCGATTTCGATCTTTCAGACCATCTAATCACTTCAGGAAAAGGTTAAAGTATGATATCAGAACAACCCTATTGGAATCCGGTTCTGGAAACCATGGATCCGGAGAAGCTTCAAATTCTGCAGCTGAAAAAATTTCAGCGTATTTTTCAGTGGGCGTATGATCGTTCCAAATTTCATCGCAATCTATATGACAAGGCTGGAATCTGTCCCAAAGATATACGGTCTCTTGAAGATATCCGTCATGTGCCAACCGTTGAAAAATCCATGATGCGGGATATTCAGCGAAAAGACCCATTCCCATATGGGGATGCCCTCTGTGTGCCGCTGGATGAAGTTGTCGAGTTTCACCAGACCAGCGGAACAACCGGCCAACCCGTTTATCAGCCCGATACCTGGCAGGATTGGGAATGGTGGGCGGAATGCTGGTCCTATATTCTCTGGTCGCAAGGATATCGCCCCAAGGATCGGGTGTTTATTCCGTTTGGATATAATATTTTCGTGGCATTCTGGGCCGGGCATTATGGCGCGGAAAAAATCGGATGTGAAGTGATCCCCGGAGGAGTTCTGGATACAGCCGCCAGAATACTGAAAATACAGGAACTGAAGGCCACGGCCCTGATGGGAACGCCGACATATATTCTGGGGATGGCGGAAACTGCCCGAAACCAACTGGGCATCGATCCGACTTCATTGGGCATTGATAAAATCACCTGTGCCGGAGAGTGCGGAGCCAGCATCCCGAGTACCAAACACCGGATGGAAACGGCCTGGGGGGCCAAGGTGTATGATCATGCCGGCGCGACAGAAATTGGGGCCTGGTCCTATGAATGCCAGGCCCAGCCTGGTGGCATGCATGTTAATGATGGGCTGTTTCTGGTGGAAATCCAGGATATTGAGACGGGCGAAATCATTACCTCTCCGGGCCGTAAAGGCAAGATGTTAATTACCGCCTTTGACCGGTTCGCCCAGCCATGCGTCCGGTTTGATGCAAAGGATGTGATTGAATGGGCGGATTATGCCTGTCCCTGCGGCAGAACGTACCGGCTGATCAAGGGCGGTGTCGTGGGCCGGGCCGATGACATTACCAAGGTCAAGGGTGTGCTGCTGGCGCCGTCGGCCATTGAAGAAGTGGTCCGAAGTATCCGGGGACTGGGAAACGAGTATGAAGTCCTTGTCGAGAAGTCAGGCGATACGGATCGGATCGCGCTTAAGGTGGAGCTATATCCGGATGCAGAGAACAACCGTACGGAAATTGAACGTGAGTTGACGGATCAATTACGGCTCAAGACCAACCTGCGATATAATCTGCAGTTTTATTCAATTGGAACATTGCCGCGATATGAAGTCAAGGCTAGACGTTTCAAGGATTTGCGCGCAAAACCCTGAGCAGAGGAGGTTATAACGATGAACCAGGAACTTGATATCAAGGCACTGAGTGAAAAGATATCGGCGATGAAACAAAACGCCATGGAACTTCAGGCAACTGGGGCTTTCTTTCCGGCCCTGGACCGGAATATCGCCCGGATTCTGGCCAGCCTTAAGATGCTGGAAATCAATATCACGGACGCCGCAGAGCTGGATACTTGGAGCGCATAACTCCAGATTGGTCATAAATATCCGCAGGGGCCTGCCAAGAGATCTTTTGGCAGGCCCGCCCCTGCCGTGGCGCCATCCTGAACGCACCGTGGAATCGGGATTCGTTGGATGGAAGTTTCAGACATTTACCGCAAGTTGCCGCCAACATGACATTGACAAAGAATTCCCCCTACTATAGATACTATTGGCTATCAACCGGTCAGAGGCTGGGAAAGGGGACCAGCAACAACCATGAAGCCTTCCGAAATCATCCAATTTGATTGGGCCGATTTCTTACATCGATATCGGGATGCCATTATCCGCGAGTGGGTCAAGCGCCTGCGAACGGAGATCAGCGAGCGGTATTCCCAAAGACCGGAATCTGAACTCCAGCAAACCATCAGCGCTTCCTTTGAAGCCAACCGCCGTTTCCTGATTTTTGGTGAAAAGGACGAGCTCGACCGCTTTATCATGCATATATCCAATCTGCGTCTTGAAGGGGGCTTTCCCCTGGGTGATGTTCAGAAAGCATTTGATCTGTTCCGCCACATCGCTCTGCCGCTTCTTGCCAATTCCTGCGGCATCGAGACTTTCCATCAGGCAGTCGTGGATCTCAATGACTGCATGGCCTACACCATTTATCAGTTCAGTGATCTTTTTCAGAAGCTTCATCGCCGGCGGCTTATAGAATACGCCCGGAAACTGAAAACGGAAGTGTCGTTTAAAACCGCCGAACTCCGTGAATCCGAACTTAAATACAAAACACTTGTGGAAGATATCACAGATGGGTATGTTGTCATTCACGAGGGGTTGATCGTCTTCACCAATCGGGCTTTCAGCGCCATGCACGGATATGGCGGTTCTGATTTGCTGGGGAAAACGTTTCTGGAATTTATCATCCCCTGCGATCATGAATCTATTTTAAGCCGGTTGCATCAAATCCCTGTCGATGGAGAAGATTTCCCCGCTCTGGAGTATTATAGAATCACCCGGACCGGAGAGATTTCCCCCACGGAGATTAAATTCAAAACAATCCATTATGGGGCCCGATGGTCGCAAATCGGGATTTGCAGAGACATCACCGAGCGGGTTGAGCTAGGGAAAAAGATGCGGGAGGCCGAGCGTCTTGCGGATATTGCTCAGATTGCCACATCGCTTTCTCATGAAATCCGAAATCCGCTTTCCGCCATCAAGATGAATCTCCAGATTCTTCAGCGCCATCCGGAGCTTGTCGGAAACGATCGCAGGCGGGTGGATATCGCTGTTCATGAAATGCATCGGATAGAAAGCATCTTGCAGGAAGTGCTTGATTTCGCAAAACCTGTAATGCTGGAAAAAACACCCTGCAGCCTTAATCCGATCCTCATGCAGACCATTGAGCTTCTGGAAATGAAGTTTGCAGAAAAGCGCCTGGACGTTATTCTGGATCTGGACGAGCTTCCGGACCTTCTGATGGATGGGCGCAAGATTGAGCAGGTTGCGCTGAACCTTCTCCTCAATGCTGCCGAGGCTGCGCCGGATGGAACAACCATCCGGGTCAGCAGCCGCCGGTGGAAATCCGCTCACAAGATTCCGGAAGTGATTTTTGAGGTGGAGGATGAAGGCGAAACCATTCCGCAAGTACTTTGTGAAACCATTTTCAAGCCTTTTTTTACGACCAAAAGCCGGGGCGCCGGTCTGGGACTGAGCGTGGTGCGAAGGCTGGTGGAAGCCCACGGCGGGCGCGTATCTGTAACGGGCCGCATTCCCAGGGGATCAGTTTTTACCGTTACCCTGCCTGAAGGAGATGTCCATGCGAACGATTCTAGTGGTTGATGATGAAACCCCGATTCTGGAATCCCTTGAAATGTTTCTGGGAGAGAAAGGGTATTGTGTCATCACGGCAGCCACGGGTGCGGAAGGCTTGATGAAATCCCGGCAACATCATCCGGATGTCGTGATGCTGGATATCCGGCTTCCGGACAAAAACGGCCTTGAAATTCTAAAGGAAATGCTGGACATCGCCAATCCGCCCAAAGTCATCATGATGACTGCCTTTCAGGATATGGAAACCACCATTGAAGCCATGAAGTCGGGCGCATACGAATACCTCAACAAGCCTCTGGATGCCGGGGAAATAGAACGCACGGTCGATCGCGCATTTCGAATGAGCTGGCCGGTGGGCAGTCACGAAATTCTGACCGAAGACCCATTGCCAAAAGGGGTGATCATCGGAAAAAGTCCACAGATGTGCGAGATTTTTAAGACCATTGGGATTTTATGCCGGAATCAGGCCACCGTCCTGATCCAGGGCGAAACCGGCACCGGAAAAGAGCTGGTTGCCCGGACCATTCATCACAACAGTTCTTTTTCCGACGAACCCATGATGACGCTGGATTGCTCCGCCATTGTCGCTACCCTGCTGGAAAGTGAACTCTTCGGTCACTCGAAAGGCGCGTTTACCGGCGCTGTTGAAACCAAGCCGGGTAAGATTGAGCTGGCCGGCAGGGGAACGCTTTTTCTGGATGAAGTGACGGAGCTGCCGATTTCCCTGCAGTCCAAATTTCTTGGGTTTCTGGAACGAAAAGAATACATGCGGGTGGGAGGCCAGCGTGTCCACAAATCCCGGTGCCGGATCATTTCGGCTACCAATCAGAATATGGCGGATCTGGTGCGCCAGGGCCGCTTTCGGGAAGACCTCTATTACCGGCTGAAAGTTGTCTCTATTTTTGTTCCGCCGCTCAGAGACCGCATCTGTGACATTCCGGATCTGGCGCGGTATTTTTTGCAGAAAGCCGCCAGAGAGCACTGCACGGAAGCGCTGCAATTTGAAGACGGCGTGATGGATCTGCTCTGCGCTCAACCCTGGATCGGCAATGTTCGGCAACTGCAAAATGTTATCATGGCCGCATCGCTGCAATCCAGGGGCAAACGGGTGCTTCTGGAAGACATCGAACGGGAGCTGGCTGCTGGATGCGGCAGGACGCTTTCGAATACGGTCGATTTTTCCCTGGAGTCATCCGAGCAGGCTCACATTCTAAAAACCCTTGAACATACAAAATGGCATCGGTCGCGCGCCGCCGATCTTCTGGGGGTTTCTCTGCCAACCCTTCGCAGCAAAATTCATAAATATGGCCTCCAGCCATCAAAGCCATTCCGGATGCCAATGCATGATATCTGAAAGTATTTTTCACCTTCTGATAATTATTTTCAACGATGGGTTGCTGTCTCGTTTTTATATTTCTAAACAGCATTCAATGATTAGCCTCAATTCAAAAAAACAGTTGTGCTTATTTGGTGTGCGATAAATAATAGATACGGCAGGTTAGTTTGATTGAGTTTCCTCCGGTTTTGTTTATCCCTTCTAAATGTTTTATCCGCATTAAATCCGGCATGTCATTTGCTTATTCCAGTCAACAGAGCGCCCTGAACCGGGGCGCAGGCAATGGCGGAATATAACAATCGAAAAGACAGGGCAAAGGAGATGTGCGATGACAACAAGTTTAAATCTTCCTGAAATTTTTAATGCCGCGGACCATTTTGTTGACCGGCACATTCGTGAAGGCCGGGGCGGGCGGACAGCGATACGCTGCAATGATCGGTCTTACACCTATGCCGATGTTCAATTGGGAATGAATCGGGTCGGAAATGGCTTAAAATCCCTGGGAGTTCGAATGGAAGATCGGATTGCGGTGCTGCTGCATGACACGGAGATCTATTCTCAGGTTTTTTTCGGCGCCATCAAGACAGGCGCTGTTCCCATCTGTCTGAATACCCTGATGCGCCCCAAGGATTACCAGTATTTCCTGAACGACAGCCGGGCACGGGTACTGATTGTCGAAGCCACGCTCTGGGAGCTTGTGGCGCCGCTTCGAAACAGCTTGATGTTTCTGGAGCATGTCATCGTGACCAATGGTCCCGCGCCAGCCTCAACCCTTGCATACGAAGAATGGGTCTCCGGCCAGTCACCGGATCTTTCTCCGGCGCCCACCACTCCGGATGATCCCTGTTTCTGGCTTTACAGCTCGGGCACCACCGGGCAGTCCAAGGGGACGGTTCATTTGCAGCATGACATGATTTATGCAGCGGAAACTTACGGAAAACAGGTTCTGGGCGTTCAGGAAAACGATGTTTGCTTTTCGGCGGCCAAACTGTTTTTTGCCTATGGACTGGGAAATGGGCTTTATTTCCCCTTCCATGTCGGCGGAACCGCGGTATATCTTACGGGTCGGCCGACTCCGGATGCGGTTTTCGGTATTATTCAAAAATACCGGCCCACGATTTTTTTCGGCGTTCCCACGCTTTTCAGCAACATGCTGGTTGCCGAAGAGGGAAATCTTGAAGGCGTGCGGATTTGCGTGTCAGCCGGCGAGGCCCTGCCGCCGGACATCTTGAAGCGATGGGAAAAACGCTTTGGCGTCACCATATTGGACGGGATCGGATCAACGGAAATGGTCCATATCTTTATTTCCAACCGAATCGGGGAGATTCAGCCCGGCAGTACCGGGCTTCCGGTGCCGGGGTATGATGCCAAAATTGTGGATGAAAACATGAATCCGGTTCCGGACGGCGATATTGGCACACTTCTGGTCAAGGGGGACAGTGCCGCGGCATATTATTGGAACAAACACGAGAAAACCAAAGAGACCATGCTCGGGGCCTGGCTGAACACCGGGGATAAATTCTATAAAAACGAACAAGGATATTATTATTACGTGGGCCGCACCAACGACATGCTGAAAGTCGGCGGCATCTGGGTATCTCCCATCGAGGTGGAGGCTTCCCTGACCGAGCACCCATCGGTTCTCGAATGCGCGGTTGTCGGGGCTGCGGACGAGGAAAATCTGATCAAACCCAGGGCTTTCGTTGTCCTGCAAAAAGGATATACGGCGTCAAAAGACCTTGAAAAAGAACTCAAATCGCACGTGAAGGGAATGCTGGCCCCTTACAAGTATCCGAGATGGATTGAATTCGTAGCGGATCTGCCAAAGACCGCAACCGGAAAAATCAAGCGGTTTGAACTGAAGGAATAAGACAGGGATTTTCAGTTTCCGGAGCCATCGTGAATCACCCTGAACGATGAACTGTCACATAATAAGGAAAAACAGATGAATCCCGCAGTCATTGTCGTAGATATGTTAGAAGGAAATTATGAGCACATCCAGGCAGACGAGCGGGATGAAATGAAGATCATTCCCCTTGTCCGGGATTTTCTCAAAAAGTGCCGCGGTAAATCCATTCCGGTTATCTTTGCCTGTGACAGTTTTCTCGAAAACGATTTCATTTTCAAGAGCAGGATGAAGCCTCACGCCATCCGGGGAACTTCAGGCGTTAAACCCCTTCCCGCTCTGGATATCGAAAAAACAGATATCATTCTGGAAAAAAGGCGATTCAGCGCATTTTTTAAAACAGATATGGATCAGACCCTGAGAACAATGGGTGTGGATACGGTGGCGGTATGCGGGATTCATACCCATTTCTGTGTTTTGGCAACGGCCCTGGACGCCGTCTGTCTGGATTTCAACAGCATTATTCTTGAGGATTTGTGCGCAGCCTATAAAACGGAAATTCATAAAAACTGCATTGAGTCATATCGGAAATCGGCTGTTTATCCCGTGTTGAGAGTGATGCCGTCATCGAATTTTTTAAGTGAAATAAATGATCTGAGCGTATAAATCTGATAATATTTTTTCTTCAGGTGGGCAGAGGTCCCTTCAACGATATTGGTAAGTTTCGTGAAGGGACTTTTTTTATTCTCTTCTTGGGAAGGGCGGCCAGGCGACAATTCTGCTCAGAAACCCCTACATCATCAAAACAGATTTCCCGATCATGCGGGTTCCACAGCAGCATTCTCAACGGTTACGGCCGTAGGTTCATGCATGTCATGCCAAGTTTTCAGTGCTGGCTGTGGCTGGCTGTGCGGTGGACTTTCAACGATTAGGGCCTTAGGATCAAACATTTTATCGGGGATAAAAATGCCGGGAATCACCGCGCAGATTGCGTAAGCGATTCCAAGCAACGAGATTCCAAATGCGATGCTATACTGTACGGAGACAAACCCGATCATCAGAGGTGAAACCATTGACCCGATTCGTCCCATATTATATGCCGTTGCGACTGCTGTCCCGCGAATTGATGTGGGAAAGCTCTCGGACAGATACTGGGAATTAAGCCCGTAAGGCGTGCCGAAGAGAAGCCCGAAAATCAGGAGCAGATAGGCGACGTTGCCGGGTGTCGCAAAGTATATGATCATGGGAAGCGTCACAGCCGTAGCGATTCCGCCGATCACCCAGATGATGCGCCGTCCGAAAACGTCCCCGAGCCAACCGGCCAGAATTTTTCCCACTACAGTGGCGGTGTAGGTTGCGGCTATGAACCAGCCCATATTTTTCAGATTGACCCCGAGATCCTTGACCAGATAACTCGGCAGCCAAGTGTTGGCTCCGTAATATCCGAACTGAAGGGCGATCGCGGTTAAAGACCAGGCGATAAATGTACGTCGTACCGACTTGTCAGCCCAGATCCTGGCGAACTCGTTTTTCTGCTTAATCCCGGATTTTCGGATTACATCGCGGTTTGCAAGCCAGCTCGGCGAATCCTTGTGGCCCCACAGCATCCAAAGGGTAACGATTCCAGGTAAGATCGCGCAAAGAAACAGCGATCTCCAACCGAGGTTCGGCAATACATAAGTGGAAAGGATAGCGGCGAGAACATATCCTAAAGACCAGCCCGCCTGCATGATGCCCATGATGGTTGAACGTATTTTCGTCGGAATATACTCGGATGCAAGGGTCAGGCCGACGCTATAGACCGCGGCAATCCCAAATCCGGAGATAAAGCGGATCAGAGCAATTTGCCAGTAGCTTTGACAAGCGGCAATCAGTCCGGTACCGGCCGTGAAAAGAAAAATAGCCCAGAACGTAACTCTAATCCGTCCCATCCGGTCGGACAGCCAGCCTGCCATGCTTCCGCCGATTCCCATTCCCAGCAGCGTCAGGGTGGCAATTGCTCCGCCGACCACATTGGAGAGTTTTAATTCTTTCATAATACTGGGCAGCGCCAGCGCCAGCATCTGCAGATCCATGCCATCAACAATCAATCCAACACAAATGGCCGTTACAATTATTTTTCCTTCCCTGCTCATTTTGTCCTTCGAATCAGTTGCTGTCATCTTTGCCCCCTTTTTTGTTCTGATGCATAGCGTTCTTTGTTCTATAAGTATCTTCCTTCAGGCGTCCCCCGTTTCATATAGCGTGCTATAGAATCAGTTTTTGTGGATCGACTTTCTCTCTTAATATTGTTAATTCCCTTTCCGTCGGAGGCGTCGCTTCGACGGCCTTTGATACGTCCACGGAAAATTCCATGTTATCGAGTATCTTCTGAGGTGTTATTCCCGGATAATAGTTTGCCAGATACATTTCCTTCGTTTCATCATCGAAGCGCATGACGCCCATGTTCGTGATGACAGCCGTAGGCCCGCCGGGCAGGAGGCCCGCTTTTTCTCGCCCGCCCGGCCCGTCGAGATAACCCGGGCTGGTGAGATAGTCGACTTTCACGGGAAATTTTCGCTTTTCATGTTGCATGAAAATGATGCATCGCGGGACGAAAGACGCGACATCGCATGCCCCGCCGCTTCCGGAAAAACGGATTTCCGGACTGTAATAATCGCCGATGCAGGTCGAATTCAGATTGCCGTATTTGTCCACCTGCGCGGCTCCCAGGATGCCGATGACGTGATCTCCGGTTATGCGGTTTTGCATGGTGGCAAAAGCATCCAGAAGACCGCCGTTCGATGCTGCTCCGAACATGACCCGCGGATCCGATACAGCCATGGGAATTTCTTCCAGTTTCGAATCGATGGCTCCTGTTTCAAAAAAAGTAATACTGTTCGGGGCGTTGATATGTTTGGCCGCCATGGCTGCAACCATGGAAATGCCCGTACCGCAGAAGACGATATCGCCGTCGCGGATTTCTCTGGCTGCCATGATGGTCATCATTTCTCTTAAGGTATAGTTCATTGCTGCTCCTTCCGATGGATTCTATCGTCTGTCCAGATTGGCGGCATATCCGGTTCGCTTGTCCGCTGCGATCCGGAATAGCTGTTCCTTGTCGATCAAATTCAGCAGGCCGGCATGGTTTTTGACACCGTAAACAAACTTATCCAGGTACTCTTTGTAGAGTCCGTCGTCTTTGGCAAATTTGCTATGCTGGTTCAGATATTGAGGATCATAATCATAATAACGATAGCAGGCAGACGGATAAGCACCGTAGGGAACATGGACGACGGCCGTCACATGGATGAAGGGAAGCTGATTGGACTCGGGCGTTCTTCTCAGCTCTTCCGTATCGACAATCTCCTCGCAGGTGACAATGACATTTTTTGCGGCCTTTGCCTGGTCCGTATCACAAAAGCTCAAGCCTTCCATCCGACATGTACCGTATTTATCCGCTTTCTGGACATGGATAATCGTGACATCGGGATTGATCGCCGGAATCAGGAGAACCTTGGAAGCACCCCCCCAACCCTCAAAGGGATTATTCACAATTTCCAGTTTCTTATTGGGCAACATCGGATCACTTTCCCGCATTTCCTTTGTAAATCCCCATTTCTCAACAATGTCCGTGCCCATTCCCGACCTTGTGGCAATAAAAGGAACACCCATGGCGCCGGCATGGAAACGAAGGGACATATGGTAATTTGAATAATCCTCGTACTGAATTTTACCTTTCTGAATGGCCGATCGGAACCGGATACACGTGGGCGCCGCCTTTCCGTTTCCTCCATAGGCAATTTCGAGTCTGGAGATGCAACCGCCGCCGACAAGTTCGTCAAGGCCGGTCCCGTTTGAATGGGCATAACAATGAAGATTCTTTATTCCCTGACGGATTATTTCATAAACAGCCGCCATGGGATTTCTATTTACCGTGAACCCGCCAATGGATATATGACAACCATCCTTCACATATGTTCTGATTGCTTCATCCAGAGCCATTATTTTTCCTGAATCTTTATCCATTGCCCCTCCTTCTTTTGTTGGTAAACAAATCAAATACTTGCAAGCGTAGATCAATGCCGCTGTCTGGCAAGACACTGCTGTCTGGTTAACTTTTTTAGATTCATTATTGAACGCTGCTAACAGTGGTAATTTTCACTCTTTTGCAGGTGATGTCGATATAAGAGCAACAAAGGTGCCAATACGTTTGGTCGGAAGTAACAGGAATAAATTAAGCAGGTTGGTTATGATGGGATGGAATGGGCATCAGCAATGTGTGCGGTTTCCGCTCACTTGAGCGTGCGGAAACCAATCGGAGTCGGAACTGGAAAGGTTTTTTGGAACGGATGAAGCTCAACGCAGATATTGGACTTTTTACGAGGCCATCAAAAATTATCTGACAATCTTGTCGGCGATAATCAGAATCGATGTGGGAATATAAACACCGATTTTTTTAGCCGTATTCATGTTCACTGAAATATGGAAATAATCAAGCGTTTCTGATGGAATATCAGATGGTTTTACAGACTGGAAAATTTGGATGGCCTTTGTTGCCGAAAGCCTTCCCAGCCGATAATAACTGGGGACGAGCCCCATCAGGGCATTGTCGCTCACCACCATACTTTCTATAGCGGTCAGGGAAGGGATGTTGAATTCATTCACCCGTTTCATGATTTCCCTGCCCAGGGATTGGATCATGGAATCCGCTGGCAGGTAAACCGCATCGACCCGTCCCGCTAATCCGGGGATAATTCGCGGGATATCGCTTTTCCCGGATATCCGGTAATCCGTAAGGGTAAATCCAAGCACCCCCTCCAGATTTTTAACGATATTTCGTTGAATCATTGAATTGGGTTCCAGCGGGTTATATATGATTCCAAGCCGTGAATAATCAACCACTTTCTTAAGTGTTTTAAGCTGGTTAAGGATCGGAACCATGCTGCTGGCTCCCGTGGCATTGTTCCCCGAATTCGCCCAGCTTTTGATGATACCCGCCTCGACCGGCTGACTGACGATATTGAAAACTACGGGACGATTTTTTATTCGGGATAGAACGGTTCGGGTGGCAGTGGTACCGAAAACATAGATTAAATCAAAGGGAATGTTCTCGATTTTTGTAATCACACGCTCCAGTTGTTTCAGGTTCTGATTTGCATCGTATTTCCGGAAAGTGACACAATATCCGCTTTTCTGCAAACCTTCCATGAATCCACGTTCGGCATCCGTTTCTCCGCGCCAGGTAATCATGGCAACCTCAAAGTTTTTTTCGGCGGCAGCGGGTTGAACCAAAGAGATGAGTAACCCAAAATTCAGCCATAAAAAGACAAAATGAATCCAAGAGAATTTCAGAGATCCAAAACATCTCAAATCTCTTTTAACATTTAAGTGTATGTCATCCATTATTTGTGCCGTTGGGGTTCGATAAAATCATTGTTTGATATCATGGACAGTTTTTCCAGCCTGCGGGTTAAGGAAAACCGGCTGACTCCCAGCATTTCTGCTGCGCTGGTCTTGTTCCCCCCGGTCTGCCTGAGGGCGTCCTGAATGATCTGTTTCTCGAACCTTGAGAGCGTTTCATCAAGATTCTTACCATCTGGGTAAATATCTTCGTCGGCATGGATTTCGCTTCTTTTGGGGGAACCGTTTAACATGGCAGGGGCAAGCAGATCTTTTTCGATTACATTGCTCTTTGCGAATATCACGATCCTCTCGATGAGATTTCGCAGTTCCCGGACATTTCCGTTCCAGGGGTAATGCTTAAAAATATCCGTGACCCGTGGGGAAAGTGTTTTAGGCGTTTTTCCCATCTCCCGGCAGAATTCATCCAGAAAATAGTCGGCCAGAAGCAGAATGTCATCTTTTCGTTCCCTTAGAGGTGGAAGGTTCAGGGAAACCACATTCAAACGGTAATACAGGTCCTGACGAAAAGACCCTTCTTCAATAGCCCTTTCCAGATTCCTGTTCGTTGCGGCAACGACCCGCACATCGACTTTGATATCCCTTCCGCTACCCAGCCTTTTGAATTGCTTCCGGTCCAGAAATCGAAGCAGTTTTGCCTGTATGGCAATGGGGATTTCACCGATTTCATCCAGAAAGATCGTTCCGCCGTCTGCGATCTCAAACAGTCCTTTTTTCCGCTGTTTTGCGTCGGTAAACGCTCCTTTTTCATAGCCGAACAGCTCACTTTCAAGCAAGCTCTCGGTAAGAGATGCACAGTTGATCTCCATAAAAGGAGCTGCATTCCTATTGCTTCTATAGTGAATCGCACCGGCAACCAGTTCCTTGCCGGTGCCGGTTTCTCCCCGGATAAGAATCGTGGTATCCCCGGTCCCGGCAAGGGTTTCGATCTGCTTGTAGATTTCCATCATTTGACTGCTGCTGCCCACCAGATCACAATATCGGTTGAACTTGTGCTGCCTGTATCTCAGATATTCAATCTCGCGCAGTAAAGTCTGTTTTTCCAGTGCGTTTTTTATCAGGACCTTCAGTCCCGCAAGCTCGAAAGGCTTGTTGATAAAATCATAGGCCCCGAGCTTGATGGCTTCAACCGTGGTTTGAGTGTCCCCATAAGCCGTGATCATGATTGCGTTGATTTCCGGATTATGCTCCTTGATTTTTTTTAATACCTGGATGCCGTCCATTCCGGGAAGCCTCAGATCCAGAAGCACGACGCCGGGATCAAGGGATTGAACCTTATGGACGGCATCCTCTCCGGTGTTGGCAATATCGACCTGAAAACCTTCATCCTCCAATGCCATTTTCAACGACTGGCAGAGAATGATTTCATCGTCTACGATCAGGATTCTGTTATTCAACATGATGGGCTGCTTTCCTTTAATCCCGAGACAGGATTCGCCGCAGGCAGCAGCAGGGTCACCTGGGTACCCTTTCCCGGCATGCTGTTCATTTTGATATACCCCCCGTTTTTTTCCAGCAGTTTCTGCACAATGGACAATCCGAGTCCCGTACCGCTGGGATCGGTTGTGTAGAAAGGATTAAATACCTTTTTCAGCTCTTTTTGGCTGATGCCCGGACCCGAATCCCTGAATGAAATAACGATAAACTGCATGGATTCGGAAAGATTGGATGCGTCCGGGTCCGGGATGTTCTCCAATACCCTTGATCTTCCGCTGATCGTTCCGATGGAAACCGTAAGATTGCCGCCCCCTGGCATTGCCTTGACGGCATTCAGGAGCAGGTTCAGAAAAACCTGCTGAATCTGCTCCTTATCAATCAGAGCCATGGGTGTATTTTCGTCATACCTTCGAATCAACTCGATACGGGATTTCCAGATTTTTTCCGTTACCATGGACAGTGCTTTTTCCAGTATGACGGTCGTGTCGATAAGCGCAGGAAAGGGAAGTTGGGGACGGGAAAAATTAAGAAGATCCGTAACGATCTTGTTGATCCGATCGATCTCACTGAGAATTCCCTGAAGCAGTATCGATTCGGAGCCTGTCGTGAGCTTTGTGGCCAGAAACTGGGCGCTTGTTTTCATCCCAGACAGCGGATTTCGGATCTCATGCGCCATGCCGGCGGAGAGCTCCCCCAGGGATGCCAACTGATCGACGCGAACCATTTGCTCTTCGATCCTTTTGCGCCGTGTAATGTCCCGGATGTCCGCGATGGCGCCGATGATCTCACCCGATGCGTTTCTCAACAAAGAAGTGTTCATCTCCATAAAAACGGTCTCGCCTTCAGCCCCGCTTAAATAATGGATTTCCTGGTTTTGAATCTCCTTTTGATCCGAAAGCGTCTGTTGCAGAAGAGTAATAATCCCCTTGACCTGAACCGGTGCATCTTCCAGAGAGTCGGGGGTTATTTCTTTCCGGTCGAGTCCCAGAATTTTTTCCGCGCTTTTGTTGATGGAAGTGATCCTGCTTTCTCTGTTGATGGTGATAATGCCACTGGTGACATTTCTCAGGACATCATCGTTAAAGCGGGTCAATTCCATGATTTCATTCATGCTGCGCTGTAACTTTACGGACATGTTATTGAATTCTCTGGCAAGACCCTGGAGTTCATCACCGGATTTGACTTCGATGAGGGGGTAAAGATCCCCGTTTCCAATGGCACGGGCACCGGTAATCAACTGACCGATAGGTCGGGTGATACTTTTGACGAACAAAAAGGAAACCGCCAGAATAAGCGCGACGATCACAGAGACAAATGTGATCATGCGGCGTTTCAGTTTTAAGATATCACCCATCAGTTCCGACTTCAGGACGGTAATCACCACACTCCAGTTTTTAAGCCTGCAGGGGGTAAAAACCATGTTTTTTTCAATTCCCCCCAGAAGATAATCACCGGACCCTTTTTCACCTGCTTTTATCCGTTCAATCAGTTGCTTTAATTTCAAATCGCCACTTTCAATAATATCCTTGGCGGGAAGCAGATTATGGAAGGGGTGATATAAAAGATATTCGTCCTTATCCAGCAGGAAGGCATATCCCTGGGCGCCGAATTTCAAGGATGACACAAACCGGGTAAGGGCGGATAGTTTAATATCGAACACGAGCATCCCCACGACTTTGGTATGATCTTCAAAGTCGTAAACCAGTTTGCTTAAAATGATGGTTGGGTCAGAAAATCCGTCGCCTATCTTCAGTTCAGACAGGTACATGTCTTTTTCGATAGTGGCCTTGAACCAGTCAAAAGCTTGGAATCCCGAGGTGGCATTGTCCGGCGTTTCAGGTTCCGCCAGAATCTTCTTGCCGTCCGAGTTGATCAGGTAGATCCGGTTGAAGTATAAGTTTTTTTTCTCATAGTTTTTTAACATTTCCCGGATGGTATCTGAGCTCTGTCCAAACTCGAACTGTAGAAAAGAGAGTTGGATAAAGGGAAATTTCGAAAGAAGCTCGATGTCTTTCTGGGCTTCCTCAAAAAAGTTATCGATCTGTTGAGCGGTCTTGTCGGCCACGTTGCCCAACTGTTCCTGAGCTTGAAACAAAAGTGCATCTGAGGCGCTGTGATAGGACAGGTATCCGACGATTAAAATGGGGATTATCCCCAGAATAATAAATATGGCAATAAGTTTTGTTCTGATCGTGGAAAACATGAATGGTCATCCCAGAAGAAATTCGGCAGCAGAAAACCAAAAACGATGATGATTTCCGTAAATCAATTTCATAGCAAGTGCGGACGGGGTTGTCAATCTGTTGGCATAAGCATTTCATGTTCTTCCTTGGCACGCACCGCAATGTTTGTGAAGATCAAAAGCATCTATGCTTGGTGGTTTCTGCATGAAAAAGACACTGCCCTGAGGACTGACATGTTTTTCCATTACAGAGACGAACCCGGATCTTGTAAATTATTTTTCCATCATTTGTTTTGATCATTCTCATGTGATACAAATCGCGTGTTCTATGGCCTGCTACTTCAAGTTGCCAACCATTATGACCGAGAAGGTATGATATGGGAAAAAAATCAGAATTGAAAGGATTCGGCGAGCTGGATGAAGATATTGTCAACGCCCTTATAGACAACCCTTATGAGTGCCCGATTGTTATCGACAAAAAAGGCATTATCCGCTTCATGAGCCGTTTCAGTAAGAGTCTCATTAATATTGATCCCGAAAATGCGATCGGAAAACATATTTCGGACGTCATTCCGGAAACGCACCTTCACGAAGTTCTGGAGGAAGGAAAGGCCAGAATAGGCGATACGTTATATATTGCCGGACGCCAACAAGTCATATCCAGGATTCCCTTAAGAAATCAAAAGGATGAAATCATCGGCGCTGTTGGCAAGGGAATATTCAACGAAACATCGAAAGTATTTGAACTTCATCGCAGAATCGAGCAGTTGAATGGAAGAATTCTGGCGTTGCAGGAACAGGTAAACAACATGAAAGGCGGCGCTGAGATGGTGGGTCAGTCCGCTCTCATTCAGTCTGCAAAAGAAAGCGCGTTCCAGGCAGCAAGAACGAACGCATCTGTTTTAATTACCGGTGAAACAGGAACAGGTAAGGAAGTTATCGCGTATTTTATTCACATGTGCAGCCAGAGAGCCAAGGAGCCTTTTATCCGGGTCAATTGTGCCGCCATCCCATCCGATCTGTTTGAGAGTGAACTTTTTGGCTATGAAGAAGGCGCTTTTACCGGCGCCAGGGCAAAGGGAAAACCGGGAAAATTTGAACTGGCGAAAGGTGGGACCATTTTTCTGGATGAAATTGCCGAGTTGCCTGTTCCAATGCAGGCAAAGCTGCTCCGGGTCATCCAGGAAAGGACGGTGGATCGTCTCGGGGGAACAAAAACGATTGATGTTGATTTCCGGCTCATCGCAGCCACGAACAGAAATCTTCCGGATCTGGTAAGGAAAGAAGCGTTCCGGATGGATCTGTATTTTCGGATCAATGTTTTTCAGATTCAGACCCCCAGCTTGAGACAGATCCGTGAAGACATCCCCATCATATCCATGCATTTGATGTCGCTATTAAAGGATGAAATCGGTTGGGGGCCTTCGATCATAGCGGATAATGCCATGGAAGCTCTCAAACGATATGCGTGGCCGGGAAATGTCAGAGAGCTCAGAAATGTTCTGGAAAGGGTGATGATCGTCTCCAAGGACAATGTCATCCGCCTGGAAGATCTTGCAGTCATGATCAGAAACAATGTCATTGAAAATTCCATGACAAGCGCCGTTTCTCCGAATGGAACACTGCGACAGAAATTGGAAGATGCTGAAAAAAGAATCATCCTGGAAGCGCTTCACCATACGAAAGGCAATAAATTGAAAACTGCAAAAGTTCTGGGGATTCACCGGTCATCACTCTATGAAAGGCTAAAGCGCATCGGCTACGATTCAGTCGAGGATGATTTGGCATAAAGAGGGTGCTGCGCCCTAAGTGTCCAGATCTATGTACATGTCTGAAAAAGCGGACAAATATAATATATCCGCAATGAATTAAATAACTCTCCGCGTTTCATTTTCGCATTCCCTCCCGATACTGTCCGCATTTCTGGACAACCCTTCTCCTGCGTGGATTCAAATATTCCCGTGATATCCTATTGATATAACAACAGGATGAGTTTTATCCGATAATTGGCCTTTATTTTGCTTTGAGAGGCGGCATACGCAAGGAGTCGATTCGTGCCTGCTGATCGAGCCGGGAATACATTTCCCAATGGAGCATCTGCGGCTGTGACATGGCTGCCGTTGTAAAAAGCATCTGTCACAGAGACGATGCTGCAACATATCATTGTAAGGGTTTAAATATAACTTTATAAATTAATTAAGGGAAAAGGTGATTAGATGGATTTCGGTCTCTCCAAGGAACTGACGATGTTGAAAAAAGCAGTAAGTGAATTTGCAAAGAAAAAAATAGCCCCCTTTGCCGATGAATGGGATACGAACAATTACTTTCCCTACAAGGAAGCCATCCGACCCATGGGTGAGCTGGGATTTTTCGGCACGGTCATCCCCGAAACATACGGCGGTGAAAACATGGGGTGGCTGGCCGCGATGATTGTAACCGAGGAAATTGCCAAAGCGTCGAGTTCCCTGAGAGTGCAGGTGAACATGCAGGTGCTGGGTTGTGCTTACACGATTTTTACTTACGGAGAAGAAGTACTTAAGAAAAAATATGTCGAAAAGCTCTGCACCGCCGAATACCTTGGCGGATTCGGCATCACCGAGGCCGATGCGGGATCGGACACCATGTCCATGAAATCAACCGCCGAGGAAAAAGATGACTGCTTTCTTCTGAACGGCTCCAAAACATGGATATCCAATGCTGCCGTAGCCGATGCCCTGATCTGCTATGCCTATACCGACAAATCAAAAGGATCCAAGGGTCTCTCCGCCTTTGTCATCGAGCCCAAGAATTTTGCAGGCATCAAAACTTCGGCCCTGGAAAAACTCGGATCACACTCTTCTCCCACGGGAGAGCTCTTTTTTGACAACGTCAGAATTCCCAAGGAAAACCTCCTGGGAAAAGTCGGCGATGGCGCCAAAATTCTCTTTAGCTCCTTGAATCACACCCGGCTATCCGCTGCGGCAGGCGGCGTCGGCCTGGCCCAGGCCTGTCTGGATGAGGCCATCAAATACTGCAACACCCGGAAGCAGTTTGGAAAATCCATCGGTGAATTCCAGATGAATCAGGATATGATCGCTCAAATGGCAACCGATATCGAGGCCGCAAGGCTGCTGGTATATAAAGCTGCCGTGGCAAAGGACAACGGCATGCTGAACAACGGACTCGATGTGGCCCAGGCAAAACTGTTTTCAGGGGAAACCGCAACAAAATGCGCCAACTTTGCCATGAAAATCCTAGGTGCTTACGGATATTCGACAGAATACCCGGTTGCCAGATATTACCGTGATGCGCCCACTTACAGCATGGTTGAAGGCTCCACAAACATATGCAAGATGATCATCGCCCTGGATCAGCTTGGCGTCAAAAAAGCGAACAGATAACCAAAAACGATAGTATCTGGGACGGAATCGGACCAAAAGGTGTGTGAAATATGAGACAATACTTCGAGAAAATGGATGCTTTGGGCAAACCGCTCCTGCCCCGGCAGGTAGAGGGTATGCAGGATAACCGGGTCGAAGTCGAGGCGATTATGGCAGAGATCGACGCCGAAATCGATCGGATCAAGAATTTCGGTGTTTCCACGGAAGCATTGCATAAACGAGGCGAGATGACGGTTTGGGAGAGGATCGATTACCTGGTCGATCCGGGTACATTTTGTCCGCTTCACACCATCTATGATCCGGAGCAAGAGGAGTCCGGACAGACAAACGTTGTTGACGGTCTTGCCAAAATCAACGGGAAATGGTGCGTGGTCATCGGTTTCAACAACAAGTGGATCGCGGGCGCCTGGATTGCCGGGCAGGCCGACAACAATCTTAGGGTTACGGATATGGCCAAGATCCTGCATCTGCCCCTCGTCTGGCTTGTGAACTGTTCCGGCGTCAAGCTTACCGAACAAGAGAAAGTGTACGCCAACCGGCGAGGCCAGGGAACTTGTTTCTTCCGCCATGCCGAACTGGAGCAGGATGGCGTGCCCGTCATTGCTGGCATTTATGGGACAAACCCGGCCGGGGGTGGTTATCAGGGGATCAGCCCGACGATTTTACTCGCCCACAAGAAGTGCAATATGGCCGTCGGCGGCAGCGGCATTGTCGGCGGCATGAGCCCCAAGGGGTCATTCGACCTGGAAGGGGCCGAGGCGCTCATTGAGGCTACAAAACACTTCAAGGCGGTTCCTCCGGGAAGCGTCAACATCCATTATAACAAAACGGGCTTTTTCAAGGCCGTCTATGAAACAGAGACCCAGGTTCTGGATGCCATCAAGGAATGGATGGCCTATCTGCCGGCCTATGACCCGAAATTCTTTCGCGTGGCCGAGCCGGCAGAACCCAAATTCCCTTCAACGGATCTGGCCTCGATCATTCCCGTGAACAAGAAAAAGGTGTATTCCTTCGAGGATGTCCTGGCGAGACTGACGGACAATTCCGAGCACATGGAATTCCGTTCCGGGTATGGTCCGGAGATGTACTGTGGCCTCGTGAAGGTGGACGGACTCCTTGTGGCCGTAATCGGTAACTGCCAGGGATTGCTTCTCAACTATCCGGAATATACGGATGAATATCATGGAATCGGCGGCAAGCTTTACCGGCAGGGACTGATCAATATGAACGAATTTGTCACGCTATGCGGCCGGGATCGGGTCCCCATCATCTGGTTCCAGGACACATCGGGGATCGACGTGGGAGACACGGCCGAAAAAGCAGAACTCCTGGGTCTCGGTCAATCGCTTATCTACTCCATCGAACAGACGGAACTGCCCATGATGCTCGTTGTTCTGCGCAAGGGAACGGCAGCGGCCCATTATGTGCTGGGAGGACCCACAGCCAACAACCATAATGCCTTCACCCTGGGAACAGCAGTCACGGAAATCAACGTCATGCACGGGGAGACGGCGGCGGCAGCCACATATTCCCGAAGACTTGTCAAGGAAAAGGATGCCAGCAAATCCCTGGATCCGGCGATTGAGAAGATGAACGATCTGGTCCATCATTACGCGGAAACGTCCCGGCCGATGTACTGCGCCAAACAAGGTTTCGTGGATGAAATCGTGCGATTCGAGGACATCCGGAAATATATGGTCGCGTTTGCAAACGGCGCCTATCAGAATCCAAAATCCATCTGTCCCCAACACCATATGATCCTGCCCCGGTTGATCCGATCCCAGGTTGTGACGGGGCTGCCGCTCAGGCCAACATGTTGATCGCATACCCGCTCACTTTCTCGGTGAGCGGATTTTAAATCGAGGGAAGGGAACAAATCAATGAACGCATCCGCAACAATGGGGCCCTTACAAGTGGCCGTTGTTACATATCTGATCTGCACTATCATATCCCTGGGCGTTGCCGGGATAATCAAATTGCTGTTCGGCATTATCAAACTTCAAAGAAAAGAAGCAGTGCCGGTTGCCGCTGAGATTTCTGTAAAACCGGAACCCTCCCGCTAAAAAAGAAATGGAACCCATCATGCCGCAACTTGATGTCTTGTACTTGTTTCAGGGAATAGCAACCCTGGTTATGGGCGACCCGTTGATCGCCATCGGACGGATTGTCCTGATTGCCCTGGGCATCGCCTTTGTTTACCTCGGGGCCAGGGGAACGCTCGAGCCCCTGATCATGATCCCCATGGGGGTGGGCATGGCGTCTGTCAACGCAGCAGTGCTTTATCTGTCGGCAACCACCATGGGAACGATTTTTATCGATCCCATGGTCAGCAACCCTGTTAAGCTGCTCGATGCCTTGCAGATCAACTTTCTCCAGCCGATCTACACCTACACCTTCAGCAATGGTTTGATTGCCTGCCTGGTATTCATGGGGATCGGTGTGATCACCGACGTCGGATACGTGATGATGGCGCCGTTCAGCAGCATGGTGATCGCCATTTTTGCAGAGCTGGGAACGATCGCAACTTTTCCCGTCGCCGTCTGGATGGGATTGACCTACAAGGAAGCGGCATCGATTGCCATTGTCGGCGGGGCGGACGGGCCAATGGTTCTGTTTACCTCCCTCATGCTGGCCAAAGACCTTTTCGTTCCCATAACCATCGTTGCCTACCTTTACCTGAGCCTGACATACGGCGCTTATCCCTTTCTGGTGAGACTTATGGTGCCGAAGCGCCTTCGGGGAATCAAGATGGATTTAAAAAGCATTCCGAAGATATCCTCGGGCGAAAAGCTCACCTTCGCTATCATCACCTGTACCATCCTTTGCCTCCTCTTTCCGGTGGCGGCGCCTCTTTTCATGTCTTTCTTTCTGGGTGTTATCGTCAAAGAGTCGGGTGTGACCCGCTTTATCGAGTTCATTGAGGGACCGGTTCTTTATGGCTCTACTTTTTTCCTGGGGCTTCTCCTTGGCGTCCTCTGCGAGGCGAACACCATTTTAAATCCCAAGGTCTTGATTCTGCTGATTCTCGGAAGTCTCGCCCTGCTCATATCGGGTATTGGCGGCATCATCGGCGGGTATGTCATGTATTTCCTTACAAAGGGAAAGTTTAACCCCGTGGTGGGAATTGCCGGCGTATCCTGCGTACCCACCACGGCAAAAGTGGCCCAGAAGGAGATCCAGAAAGTCAATCGTCATGCCCTCATCCTCCCCTTTGCCATGGGAGCGAATGTTTCGGGAGTGATTACCTCGGCCATCATCGCAGCGATTTTTGTGACCTTGCTGCGATGAACGGGATTTTGAAAAGAAAGGGATATTGGATTGCCGGTACAGCCGTTGCCCTTGCGGGCGTGGCTGCCGTTCGCCTGGTGGCTCCCGCGCTGAGCTATGGGGGGCTGAACCAGGCGGTAACGATCTCGGGATATGTATTGGCGTGGCTTGGGATCATCATTCTCGCCTGCGGTTCGGGGAAACGGTCATAAAAGGCTCCCCCCTGTTTATGCGGGAAAATAATCGATTTCAAATTGAAAGGAGGTTTTTTATGACAACGGAAATACAGGTTCCCATGTCGGGAATGATCGCAAGGATTCTGGTCAATGTGGGTGACCGGATTGATGAGGATGATGAACTGCTCATACTGGAGGCGATGAAGATGGAGAACCCTATTTTCTCTACTGCCGGTGGTGTGGTTAAAGAAATCAAGGTTAAAGTAGGCCAATCGGTGTGTGCGGATCAGGTGCTCGTGCTCATAGAGTAACTTACAGTAGTATCCGGCTAATCGCTGGAAACTGTTGATTCCGGACTGCGGTGGTTACCTCTGAAAGACGCAGGCGCCGGAAAAACCGGTGCCTTGCCTTGCCTCCTGCCGCCAAGTGTGATAGCTATTTGCCTGCAAAGCGCGTTACGCAGACCGATAAAGTCAGGGTGTGATCATTTGACAGGGTTTAAATAGCATCGGAACCGGAGGTAAAGCATGAGCAGATTATTTGAAAGCAGTGAAATCAACGGCATGAAACTGGCGAACCGTTTCGTGCGGTCGGCAACATGGGAAGGGATGGCCAGCCCCGAGGGCGCGGTGACGCCGAAACTGATTGACACTATGACCGATCTTGCCAGGGGCGGTGTGGGGTTGATCATCAGTGGCCATACCTATGTCCGGCAGGAAGGACAGGCCAGCCCCTGGCAGCTTGGCGTTTACAAAGATGAGCTGATTCCAGGGCTTCGGGAAATGACGGAGGCGGTCCATGAGGCCGGTGGTAAAATCGTTATGCAACTGGCCCATGCCGGTCATTTCGCGCCCGAAAAATTAACGGGCCGGACTCCGGTGGTGGCTTCCAATTACGAAGGACTCAGCAAGACGCCGCGAAAAGAACTGACGGTGCAGGATATTCAGGATCTGGTTACCGCAATTGCCGATGCGGCGCAAAGAGCCAAATCTGCCGGCTTTGACGGGGTTCAGATACATGCGGCCCACGGGTATTTGCTCAGCCAGTTTCTCTCCCCCATATTCAATCGGCGGGTGGATGGCTATGGCGGAAGCATCGAGAATCGCGCCCGTATTCATGTTGAAGTGGTTAAAGCCGTTCGGAAGGCAGTGGGAAAAGATTATCCGGTATTGATCAAAATGAATTGCCAGGATTTTGCGGAAAACGGGCTCAGCCTGGAGGACTCCCTTGTCGCTGCAGGCATTTTATCCGATGCAGGCCTGGATGCCATCGAGGTGAGCGGCGGCTTGCTGATCGGCGGAAAACTGTCTCCGAGCCGGCCCGGCATCCACACACTGGACAAGGAAGCCTATTTCAGGGAAGAGCTGCGAGCCTTTAAAAAACGGATTGCCATTCCCTTGATTCTGGTAGGCGGAAACCGCTCAATTGACGTTGCCGAAGAGCTGGTGGCAGATGGCGCGGCGGATTACATCGCCATGAGCCGGCCGCTCATCCGGGAGCCGGATCTGATTTCTCGCTGGAAATCCGGAGACCGCCGCAGGGCGGAATGCAAATCCGACAATCTGTGTTTCGGGCCGGGACTTGAAGGCAACGGGATTTATTGCGTCACCCGGGATCGCGAAAAGACGAAATAGTCTCAAGATAGCCGTTTGCCAAGTTTTTCCATTCGGACGGCTGCTGAAGTTCCGGCAATAAGGCTTAATAATGCGACGGGAAATGCCATGATCATCACCACATCCGTATTTGAATTGTTGAAGATCGGCCCGGGACCGTCCAGTTCCCACACCATCGGACCGATGAAGGCCGGATTTGATTTTTTCCGGCTGATGGCTGAACTTCCGGCGGAAATACAGGCAACCGCCTCCGGCATTCAGGTGTTTCTGTACGGTTCTCTGGCGGCCACCGGCAAAGGGCATGGCACCGACCGTGCGATCCTGGCCGGGCTTATGGGAAAATCCCCTGAAGACTGTCCTCCGGATTTCCTTGATGGGCTGACCCTGAAGCGGGATGCCGCCTTCACCCTGAAGGCGGGCGCGCAGCCCGTGTCATTTCGGGGCGCGGACATTCGGTTTGACGCCGGCTGCTTTGATTTCCCGTTCAGCAACACGATGGTGATCCGCCTTTCCGGAAAGGACGGCGTCATCCTTGAAAAAGAGTACTACTCTGTAGGCGGCGGCTTTCTGCAGTGGAAGGGGTGGCGGGAATCGGAACGGGGCGCACCGCGTTATCCTTACCAAAATGCCGAGCAGCTATGGAAACAGATGAAGAAGCACCGGCTCAAACTGGATGAGCTGATGCTGGCCAACGAAAAGGCCATTACCGGTCTGAATGAGACGGAGATCAACCGCCGCCTGGACCGGATTATCGCTGTCATGGAAGCATCGGTGCAGCGCGGGGTGCATACCGAAGGGTTTCTGCCCGGCCCGATTGGACTGCACCGCAAGGCGGCCCTGTTATACCAGCGGGCCAAGGGGCTGCCGCATAACGCGGAACGCCTGCTGGTCTATCTCTGCGCCTACGCCTTTGCCGCCGCGGAAGAAAACGCAGCCGGTCACATCGTGGTTACCGCCCCAACCTGCGGATCGGCAGGCGTGATTCCGGCGGTTGTCTCCCTGCTGCGGCATCACTACAAACTGCCGATTGAAACCATACGCAGCGCGCTTCTGGCATCGGTTGCCGTCGGATTCATCGCCAAGCAGAACGCCAGTATTTCCGGGGCCGAAGTGGGGTGCCAGGGGGAAATCGGCGTTGCATCCAGCATGGCGGCGGCACTGGTTGCCTTTGCCGGCGGCAGCGACGCGCAGATAGCCGAAAATGCCGCCGAAACCGCGCTGGAACACCATCTGGGAATGACATGCGACCCGGTGAAAGGCTATGTGCAGATCCCCTGCATCGAGCGCAACGCCATGGGGGCGGTCAAGGCCTACACGGCATGGCTGATCGCGCGCGAAGGGCTGCCTGTCTGGCATATCGTGGGCCTGGACAAGGCGGTGGAAGCGATGAACCTGACCGGCCGGGACATGAAGGTCGAATATCGCGAAACATCACAAGGCGGCCTGGCCCGCTGCTGCTGAAAGTCGCCGGCGAATGCAGAGCAAGGTCTCACGACTCAATTTTCGTATCATGCGGGATTTGCCCTCCAACATGTCTGTTATTTCACCGTCGGTATCAAGTGATCCGCTTTGCGCAAGGCGGGGAAAATTTTGGCCCACAGGCCGGTGACGACGATCGAACCTGCGCCGCCGAAGACCGCAGCGCCGACAATGCCGAGGAAACGGGCTGCCACACCGCTTTCAAATTCGCCGAGCTCGTTCGATGCGCTGATGAATAATCCCGACACGGCGGAGACCCTTCCGCGCATCGCATCGGGAGTGACGATCTGCACCAGATTCTGCCGCACGAACACTGAAATGGAATCGGCGGCTCCGGCCACGGCCAGCGCCAGCATCGAAAGCCGCATATCGCGTGAAAATGCAAAGCAAAGCGTGGCGAGGCCATAGAGCATCACGCCACCCAGCATCCATTTCCCGGCATGCCGTTTGATCGGCCGGAGCGCAAGGCACAGGGTCAGGCACCCCGCTCCCGCTGCAAAGGACGCGCGCAGATGTCCGAAACCTTCGGGGCCGGTGAAAAGGATGTCTTTGGCATAGGCGGGCAAAAGCGCCGTAACCCCGCCCAAAAGAACGGCAAACAGGTCAAGCGATATCGCGCCCAGCACGATCTTGCTGCTCCATAAATGCGAAAGTCCTTCGCGGATCATCGTCAGGCGAGAAGCATCGCTGTTTTTGGCTTTGTCTTCCAGGGGCATTTTCACCAGAACAACCCATGCAGCGGATGCCAGCAGATAAAGCGCGCACGCCGTGGCGTTGGCATAAGCCGGCGCCAGCTCGCACAGCACACCGCCCATCCATGGCCCCAGAATCATGCCGCTTTGAACGCCGAACGTGTTCCAGGCGATTGCCTTCGGAAGTTCATCGATCGGTACCAGCAAAGGAACCAGGGAAGCTCCGGCAGGCATGAAAAAAGCGCGGGCAATGCCGAAAAATCCGGCAACGATAAAGATCGGCATCAGCGGCGGATGCTCCTGCAACGACAGCAGGGTAAAGGCCGCCGCGCAAGCAACTTGCAGCGCCCCGCAACAAAATATGATTTTGCGACGGTCGTATCGATCCGCTGTCTCACCTGCAATCAGGGCCAAGGCGAACATCGGCAAAAATTGCGCCAGTCCGATCATCCCGACAAGAAACATGCTTTGCTGTGCATCGTAGGTTTGGCGCGCGATGGAATAGACAGACCACCCGATTGCCACGCTTTGGGTCAGGGTAGCGATCGTTGTCAACAAACGGCCGATCCACAACATGACATAGGCGCGATGGCGGAAAACTGACGGAAATCGCATCAGACTAAAGAGAGCGGGCATGGAGTGCAATTTCCTCGCCTAACGCCACATCTGAGAGAAAACACACAACCTCAGAATTACTTCTCAATTTTATTTGTAGAGATAAAACCATATTGCTGGTTATCCTACAATGATTCCTCCCATTTCGCAAGCTCGCCCGCCCAGCATCTTTCCTCCAAATAAAGTTCGCAGCTCCTGTTTACAACCGCAATCGGATTGAAGATTTATTTGACAGTTGACAAAACTACGAGTAATCAAGAGTTAGCTGTTCGCTTTCACATTCCCTTGGCACATTACGCGATTGGGAACAGGGTTCCGGAACCAGAGCAACTGTCCCGGGCATCCTTATGGTAATTGCCAGCGACCCTGAAGGGGTCCTGCGAGCTTTGAAAGAGCAGCCCTCATAGAAGACGGAATTCTGCACAAGAGAGGTGCAATCATGACGATAGCAGAAAGACTTAATAAGGTGACCAAAGAACTGCCGGAACCGTTGCTTGCCGAGCTATTGGACTTTGCCGAATTTTTAAAGCAAAGAAAATCGCCAGGGAAGCAGGCCGAGAATATCGCTCAACGTATTCACCAGCGTTTCGCAAATTTAGAAGGTGAAGGATTGCCAATTCCCGCACGCCAGTTATCGCGCACACCACCCCAATGGAATCGATGATGGAACAGGCAATATTGTTGGATACAAACGTTTTGTCCGAGTTGATGCGTCCTCAACCGGATGCACAGATATTATCGTGGTTTGATTTAAATACTGAAGCTGGATATTACACTTCTGCTGTTACACAAGCTGAAATCCTGTTAGGTATTTCGCTACTTCCGGCAGGTAAGCGTCAAACCAGATTGGCGGAAGCCGCCGCTGAAATGTTTTCGGATGAATTTTCGGGGTGTTGCCTGCCATTTGACGAAAATTCTGCGGGAATTTATGCAGAATTGGTTGCAGCAAGAACACGTGCCGGTCAGCCTATTAGCTCAGAGGATGCACAGATTGCCGCAATTACGCTGTCCAACCATCTTTGCCTGGCAACTCGTAATATGAAGGATTTCACAGGAATTGCAGAATTAATTCTGGTTAATCCCTGGAAAGTCCCATGATCTTATTTCCCTCACCATAGATGGAACATTTGATTCGATTCATAGTATCAACCGCAAAGTAGAATTCAAGGTTCAGGATGGCATTGCCCAATTTTATACTCTTGTCGATAAGTTCTATCACCTATCTGAAAACCCGCAATGAATGATTCCATAATTTACCAGAAACTGGTTCGGGACCGAATTCCGGAAATCATCCGCAGTCATGGCAAAACACCCCAAACCCGCATTCTGGGACAGTCGGAGTTCAAAGATGCTGTTGCCGCCAAACTCCTTGAAGAGACTTATGAACTATATTCAGAATGGAAAAGTGGCAATTCGCAAGGCATTTTAAAGGAATCCGCTGATGTTTTGGAAATTCTCCTGGCTGCGTTGCAGGAGCATGGATTCTCGATGGACGAACTCCTGGAAATGCGTCAGAGCCGGGAGCATGAGCGGGGCGGATTTAATGAGAAAATTTTCCTGGAACGAGTTGGTGAAAGCGATTTTTTCTCTCCGGATGTCCAATCACACCCGGTCATGATTTTTAATCCCATTCAACAAAAACGCCTGATTGATGTCATCCGGGGTGAATTCGCCCAGAGTAAAACAGTCTGGATCGCTTCAGCTTTCTACTCGCCAGGAATTACCAATCTGCTAATGGCGGATCTGGAAAATTTTCTGAATCAAAATGGCTCGCTTCGCATCCTTCTATCGACGATGGGTAACATCGTTCGCCCGGAATATTTTGACCATTTGAAAACGTTTCTTCCGGATTCTGGTCTCAGGGTCTTTCACCCCACGGATATTCCCTTTGATCAAAATCCTCCGGCGTTTCATGTAAAAACCTTTCTGTTCCGCCATACCAGCGGCAGCGGTTCCATCCTGATCGGTTCCTCCAATTTTACAGAAGCAGGGTTTACCCGAAATGTCGAATGGAATTACTTTTCAGCCGGAGAAGTCAATCTGCCGTTTGAAGGGGTTTCCCCATTTGAATCGGCGGCTGAGCAGTTTGAGCTTTACTGGAACACATCGGCAGTAGAAGTCTCGCAGAATTTCCTGGAAGGTTATCGGAAACGATTTCAGTTTTCTGAAATGGATCGCAGACATAGTCAGCCTATGCCCGGTACCGGTTTGTTTGAAAATCAGGAAGGTTATGGGGTAAGACCCGTCAAGCCGGTTTCTCCCAACACAGCACAGCAAGAAGTGCTTGATAGCCTTGCCAGAATGCGCAAACAGGGATTTACCAAAGCCGTGGCAATCGCAGCAACCGGTGTTGGAAAAACATTTCTGGCGGCTTTTGATTTCGAACAGAGCGGTTGTCAGCGGGTTCTCTTTATCGCTCACCGGGAAAATATACTTTTCAATGCCAGGGAAAGTTTTGCCAGAATCAAGATGAACCATGATTTTGGGACCATTATGGGCGGCGGAAACGGTTTTTCCGAGACAGAAGGCTCTGTTTTCGCCATGATTCAGACTTTAAGCAGAGAAAATCATCTTGAGAAATTTTCTCCAGAGCACTTCGATTATATCGTCATCGATGAGTTCCACCACAGCGAAGCATCAAGCTACCAGAAAATTCTAAATTATTTCAAGCCTGCATTTCTCCTGGGTCTTACTGCCACTCCGGAGCGTATGGATGGCAGGGATGTGCTGGCCCTGTGCGACTATAACGTTGCCTGTGAAATCCGCTTGATGGAAGCCGTTGACAAGGGATGGCTTGCGCCGTTCCAGTATTATGCAGTTTATGTTCAGACAGACTACAGCCAGATCACTTGGCGGGGAAGCCGATACGATGAAGCGGAACTGGATCGGGCGCTTGAAAATGACAACCGAACTGAAATCATTGCCCGCAACCTGCTCAAATACCTTCCTGCCTCCGGCAAAATCAAGGCGATGGCATTCTGTTCATCCATTGCTCACGCCTGCTTTACAGCTCGAAAATTGAAAGACAATCATGCCATTGAATCCATTGCTTTAACAGGGCAGACGCCTGAGAAAGAGAGGCGTCAGGCTATTTCCAAACTTCAGAATGAAAAGGACCAATTGAAGGTCATCTGCTGTGTGGATATATTCAATGAAGGCGTTGATATTCCTGATTTGACACATGTTCTGTTTCTCCGGCCGACCCAGTCATTTACCGTGTTTTTACAACAATTGGGCAGAGCACTTCGACTGTGGCCGGGTAAAGATTTTGTAGTGGCTCTTGATTTTGTTGGAAATTTCAGGAAAGCCCATGTCGCACCCCTGGCATTAATGGGTTTTACTTCTATCGAGCAGTTTGTGGAGTTTCGTAAAACTGCAGTCGGATCAAGTCTATGGGATGGGCTGCCCAACCCCTGTTTTCTAAGCGCAGACACTGATGTGCAGCGCATCTGGGATGATGAAATTCGCAGAGTGCTCCCGGTCCTACCAAGGGAAGAGCGGCTCAAAATGCTTTATCTGGAGATTCGCGAAGACCTGGAAGATACGTCTCCCAGCCTTATAGACTTTCTGGCAAATCCCCGTGATGTTGATCCTTATATCTTTATCCGTCAGTTCAAAAGTTGGCTCAAGACAAAATTATATTGCGACGGTGTTCTTCCGGATGATGAAATGCAGTTATTGAATACGGCAGGTGAAAAATTTTTATCTTATCTTGAGACAGACCTGAGTCCAAATAAATCCTATAAAATGGTTGTCCTGCTCACCTTGTTGAATCTGCCAGGAACCACATGGATGGTTGAAGACATCTCTCGAGGCTTTCTATCCTATTTTCTCAATCACCCTGACAGAATTGACGACTATGATGATTTGGCCAAAAGTCCGAACCCGAAACAGTTTTCCATCCGGCAAGTTATAAGCAAGCTTAAAGCCATGCCGCTTCATTTTCTCAGTAATGCCCCAGAGGATTTTTTCATTCTTGACAAAAATGCTGGTATTTTTCGCTTGAAGTCGGAAATGAATTCATACTGGAATAATGATGGATTCCGCCGGTTGGTGAAAGATCGGGTGTCGTTTGCGCTGGAACGGTATTTCCGGAATAGCAGCCGGGAAAAAAGTTCGATGGATCAGGGGGCAGGTAAATAGGGTTGGAAAGGCAGTTATTCCATGATAATTTAAGAAGAGAAGGATAATGGTGCCGTATGGATATTATGAGATCAATCTCCCCGCTTTTTCAAGGATAGTGTCTTTATTTACGATTTGGTCTCTCCACAACAAAGGAATACCCCTTTCCCCGTAAAACGCTCCGGCCAGTTGGCCGTAGATTGCCCCTGTTGTATCCGCATCATCACCGAGGTTGACTGCCATCAGGCATCCTTCTTCAAATGATTCGCCGTGATGGAATGCCCAGAGGGCGACCTCCAGGGACGGAACGACATAGCCCGTTCTCTTGATGTCCGGGGGGCTTTTCTGTTTGAATGATCCGTCGGCAATTTCAGCGATTTCCGGAACAAGAGGGAGTTTCTGCCAATAGCCGGGAACTGGCGTATAGTGATCGGACAGGAGGGTTTCCTTGTCTTCGCCGTTTATTGCCCCGACAATAAAGGCTGCAAAATACCGGCAGGCGTCTATGGCGGCGCGTGCGCCGTGGGTCGTCCTGGAGATTTCACCTGATTTTTCGATTGCCTTGCGGGAATCTTCGGCAAAGAACAGGGGCATGGGGACCAGGCGCATGAGGGAACCGTTTCCGGCGCTGTGGGAATCGGTTGGGCCGCTGAATGGATTTCCGGTTTCAATGAAGACCGAGAGAGCCACCCCGATCGTATTGCCGATATCAAAGAACTTTCCCGTGCTGCTCAAGTAGCCTTCCTGCCACCATCGGACATAGCGTTTCATCTGATCCGCCGAGTCGAATCCCCGGCATTCGATGTGGCTTTCCGCCAGGCACAGGGCAACAGGTATCATCTGTCCACTGGCCGGGCATGAACTTAAAGGGACCGTCGCCGGTGATTCCCCGTCAGTTATGCCCGCGCAGGTGAATGCCGGTTGACATATTACGTATCGCGTAATATCGTTATCACATATGATTAAATCATTTGATTGCCGAGATACTGAAAAACTATTTAATGACCAACGGATACGCCGTTTCCAGACCTTCGAAAGGCAGGCAAGAAAACGGCTCATGGTTTTACATGCTGCCCCCAGCATCGAGGCTTTGATGCTAAACCCGGGAAATAAATTTCACGCCCTTTCCGGGAATTTAAAAGGTCAATATGCTATCAGCATCAACAAACAGTGGCGCGTATGTTTCGAGTGGCAGGATGGAAATGCGTATCACGTTAAAATTGCGGACTATCATTGAGGTGTTCCTATGAGTAAAAATGACATGCTTGATCCAATTAATCCAGGTGAAATCCTTCGTGATGATTTTCTATCGCCCATGGGTATTAGCATGAACCAGCTTTCCCGGGATCTTTCGGTCCCCCCCAATCGGATAAGTGAAATAGTCAATGGAAAAAGGGCCATTACAGCCGACACCGCATTGAGGCTACAGCGGTATTTTGGGGTTGAGGCACAGTTTTGGCTGAATCTCCAAACCGAATACGATCTGAGAATGATGAAACGCAAAATCTGGGTCGATATTGAACGGCGGATTATTCCTGTTAAGCATCCTGCCGAAAGTATTCAACTATGAGCCGGTGGATAAAACACAATTGAGACGGATGCGAAGGGACGCGCAACAGAGGCAAACGATATCAGATTAAAGTACAAAGGGAGAAGCAAAATTTCGTGCAGTCACCGGCAGAATAAAGGAAATTGCCGGAAATGGACTGCTTGCCATCTGGAAAAGCCAACGTGCAGGGTAAGGATGGACAGACAAACCGGGATGGTGGGAGTAAATAAAAGACAACTCATGAAATGGAGGTGATGTTATGAGAGCCGTTGAAGCCGTAATTAATGTTTCCCCGGATGGATTCACCGTAGTAAATACAGAAATAAAGCTGAAACCCGGCCTCCATAAAATTCTTATCATTACGGATGAAAAAGCTGTCGGGGATGGAGTTTCTCGAAAGAAAAGAAAAAAGGGACTCCAGGACCTGAAACCGGTTCATTTGCATGGCTGGCCAAAGCACTCGACATTTCGCAGAGAGGAGATTTATAATGACGATGGCCGCTGAGACCGTTTTCATAGATACGAACATTCTCGTCTATGCCACAGATAATGAATCTCCTTTTAATGCAAAATCGCTCGGCATATATAGTTGCGGTGATGCAGGCTCATGGGGTAAAGCGGTTACTGACGCATAATCTGGATGATTTCAAGAAATTTGATAAGTGGATTGAGATCCTTGGTTTGGACGAAGTTCTTCTGTGAATGAAAAATTCCTCCCAGAACGCATAATCTGGTGAGGCTGGCTGAAGCTACCAGCCTTCAAGCGGAAGCGTTTGCAGCGAATAAATGACGATATCAAGGAGATCTACCCATGAATAACGTCCCGGATTCAGTCCGAGAAGTCATAACCAATTATCTAAAATCCCTGGAGGCGCATCACATCCGTATTCGGAAAGTGGTTTTGTTCGGCAGTTATGTGACCGGGAAGGCGGATGAGTGGAGCGATATTGATGTAGCGCTGGTGTCGGATGATTTTGAAGGAGACTGGTTTAAAGATCGCAATAAAATAAGGCGGCTGACGTTGGCAGTGGACAATCGATTATCGCCAGTACCTTACCGCCCGGAATCCCTTTTGGCGCCCGATCCTTTTTTTAAGAAAATTTTGGAAACGGGAATAGCGATTTGAAAATCATAAGGTGTGATCGGAGTTGCACAGGTATGAATGGCTGCTATGTACTTCCAACCAAATCTACCATCCGAGTTTTTCTCCATGATAAACCATGCCCTTTCTGTGGAAGTAAAAATTTTAAAGTCATAGATCACATAAAATTTGTCTTCGCTACGGTAAATCCAATAGTTGATTGACTGAAATATGTTTAATTGGGTCAATTGATTGACTGAAATTAAAGTCAATTTCAGGTTACTATACAATCCGATTTTCCCAATAATCAGGGTTACGGCTCAAATGCATGATGGTTTATCCCCTGACTTTTTGTTTGATTTCCTCCCAGAATACCGGTTGAACCGTTCCGTTTTCCAATTCTTCAAACCGCTTTTGAGCCAGTTGAATACATTGTGTATCCACACTTTCGGCTTTAGGTTCCTCCAGGCTGTAAATCAGGCAATGCGCAATCCTGGCCCTTTCAGCCGGGCTCATGGACAACGCTTCGTTCAAGATAAATTCCGATTTTGTTGTCATTTATATTTCCTCCTTTTTCAAATCCTCGGGCGCAATGCCTTCGATACCGCCCCGGGCATTCTTATGCCGCATTGTCAGCCATGCGGACCATAATTCGATTCGGAGCAGTTGTCATCGTATAAGTTCATGGGTCAGGCTGTCAGGGTACAGTCCTATCGATCGGGTTTCTCGACGCGCAACGCAAGGTTTCGGACTTGAAGGTCTGGAATTCCAGTCAGCCCTTTGTCATTGGTAAATAAAACAGCGTTGTATGTGATTGCGCTGGCCACAATAATTGCGTCGGGCAATCTCAAGTGATGCTGGCGGCGAAGCTCTATCGCGATTTGTTTTACGTCGTTATCTAAACCGATTATTTCCAGATCAGCAAGAAAACGATTCAACCAATCTTGTTGCAATTCGTCCAGACCGGCGAAAGAGAGTAATTCCATTTCGGTAATCACCGAAATAAAATACTCGCCGATGGGCAAATCCTCCGCCAGTAATCCTTTTTGCAGGTAGATGACGGCATTGGTATCAAGAACGGCTCTCATGCCCACTCTTCCCTTGCATTTTTCTGGTATACCATGCCGTCAATCGGCCAGTCCACCGTGTTGCTGTAGTTCATCGGATTCATTTGTCTGACTGTGCCAGACGGTGAATCGGGCAACAGAATAACAAACCGGGCCTTCTGACCATAAATCCGGTGGTATCGTTCCGGCAGTTGAATCTTGCCGTCGCGTTCGATAGGCATTTCTAATTCAATGGCTTGCATAACTGTCTCCTTTGTGCTGATATTCAACAATGGTCCTTTTTATGATGATAACATAACGTTTAAGCTAATATTGATCAAGACAATAGCGGCGCGGAAAAAAGGGGCTCCTGGACCTGAAACCGGTTCATTTGCATGACTGGCCAAAGCACTCGACATTTCGCAGAGAGGAGATTTATAATGACGATGGCTACTGGTCAATCTCGGCTGAACGGGGCGCTTTCTTCCAGATGGGGACTCAGCCATTTTTTTATAATACCGTCAAGTTTCCCGCTTTGAACCAGCGTATCGATGGCCTTGTTGAGTTTCCGGCCCAGATCGGGATTTTTTTTCTGATAGGCAATGCCGTACTCTTCCTGACTATCCAGAAGGATCATGCGGCCGGCAACCGTTCGCCTGGCCAGCCATTGTTCAATTATCGGTTTATCGAAAACAATGCCGTCGATCACACCGTCGTTTAAAAGCCCTGCCAGATCGGGGAAGATGCTCAGCCGCCGGAGGGTATATCCCGGGTGTTTCTCCATATAGTAATCTCCGGTTGAGCGGTTCTTGACGCCAATGGCTTTTCCTTTCAGATCATCCAGCGTTTGGGCCGTGTTTTCAGGGCGGACCAGAAGCGCCAGTGCGCTTTGATAATAGCGCTTCGTGAAATCAACGATTCTCTTGCGCTCCTCCGTAATCGTCAGTTCGCTGATGGCGACATCGGCCAGATCATTTTCTACGGCCGAAAAGAGAAAACTGAAGGCAGTTGCACGAAAAGAAACCCGATAGCCCATTTCGCGGGCCACAGCCTGGATGATATCAATGTCCAGACCGGCCGGTTTGCCGGTTTCGTCTTCGAAAGCGATGGGCGGATTGGATGTTTCAATGGCCACCCGTAGCACCGGCCGGGTATCTTTTATCTGCGGGAAGAGAAGCAGGGCGCCGCAGGCAAAAACAGCCGCTGCCAGGACAACGTATTTTTTGCTGACGGCAAATCCGGGGAACCTCGGCAACCGGTGAGTTATCAAATACAACACCGGAATTCCAGCCAGTGTGAGCCCCACTGCAACAACGGCGTATAATGGGTGGCTTGCGCTCATGCCGTATATGATGTAGAGGGCGCCGCCGATAGCGATTAACGGAGTCAACGGATAAAAGGGCACTTTGTAACTGCGCGGTGCCAGAGGCATTTTTTTGCGGGCGATAAAAACAGCGATGAAACTCAGCAGGTAAAAAATCCAGACGGCGAAAATGGCGATATCCGACAGACGATCGCTGTCAAGAACCTGCAGATAGATAAAAGCCAGAACCGCCAGGAGCAGGGCAGCGTTTACGGGTGTTTTGCTGTCTTGCTCTATCTTGCTCCAGACACCCGACACAGGCAATTGATTGCGTTCGGCCATGGTGAAAACAATGCGCGACAGTGTCATGATGTAACCATTCAGGCCGCCGATGATCGAGATCATGATGCCGACGGAAACAAGATTGCCGCCATAGAGCCCAAATAGCTTCTGCGCGGCGATGGAAGACGCATCATGCCCCAGAGCAACCATTTGGGCCGGGGAAAGAACCTTGATGATGGCGATGTTGATAGTAATGTAAACGGCGGATAGAAAAATGAGCCCCCCGATGATGGCTTGGGGAAGAATCTTGCCAGGATTTTTCATTTCACCGGCCACGGATGCCACCTGTGCCCAGCCGTCGTAGGCAAACAGTGTGGCAATGACGGCCAGTGAAAAAGAAGTCACTGCGGTGGTGTGGGTTGCGATGTTCAAAACCTGGCCGTTGCCTTTCCACAGGCCGAAAACGATCAGAAACAAAAGGGGAATCAGCTTACAGAATGTGGCCACGACCTGCAGGTATCCTGCCTGCTTGACGCCGACACTGTTCACGAAAACGACAAAAGCGATAGCCGCAAGCCCAACTACGGCAATATAGTGATCCGGAATGCCGAAGAGCAGGCAGAAGACTGAACTGAAATAGCCGGCCAGTGCACCAATTGTCGCGGGTCCAAAAATGAAGGTCAGCATCCATCCATACAGATAGGCCACCTTGGGACCGTAAGTTTCTTCGAGAAAGACATAGACTCCGCCCGTGCGCGGAAACAAGACGCCCAACTCGCACAGTGTCAGGCCGCCGGCAATGCTGAAGATAGCACCGACTACCCAGGCGGCAAGTGCCCACGTGGAATCATAGGATGCGGCCATTACCGCCGCCGGTTTCATGAATGCCCCGGCGCCGAGGACCATGCCCACCACGATGGACAGCGCGCTGATGAGGCCTATATCAGTCTTCAACTGCGGTGCGTCATCCTTTTTTGCGTCCATCGTCTATACCCTCTATGAGCCTGTAATTTCTGTCAATGCGTGCACTTGTTTCTTCAAAAGCCTGTTCCGTGAAGATTTCGGCAAAACGCTCGCCGCCTTTGCTGTGCTGGCGGTAGAACGAAAGGCAATCCTTGACGACGGATAAAACGGCATCTTCGCTGAAAACGCCCGGAAGCTCGCTGGCCAGTTTGGGGTGTCTGCCCAGTTTTCCACCCAGCAGCACGCGATATCCTCTGCTGCCCGCGCCAAGAGTCCCCGTGGGGCAGACCTCGATGCATTTGCCGCAGTACAGGCAACGGTCAATCTGGATCTCTGGCTGAATCACGGGCATACCGGTTTCCAGGGAGATGGCCTTCTCCCGGCACGCATCCACGCAGGCTTCACACTGCGAGCAGGGGATCTGAGTGGTTTCCGGCACGCATGCCCCGATGATACCGATATCCTTGATCTGGGGCTGGGAGCAGGCGTTGGGGCAATCGGCCAGGGTGATCCGAAATTCGTGGTGATATTTGAGCGGCCCCTTGACTTCTTTTTTTAGAAAATCCAGAAGGTTTTCTTCGGATAGAAGGGTTTCCAGCTTCTGCATCAGTTCGTCGCAGGCATTGGCCCGGTTGGGGCATCCACCGGCGCCAAAACAGGTCTCGATCTGATATCCTTTGATATCGGTTTCCATTCTGGAAAGAAACCGGGCCTGCGTGGCGTTGACCTCCGCAATCGTAATCAGGGGTTTTCCTTCCCCTTCCGCCTCTTTTTCCACGCGGGTTCTGACCCGCTTGCGGACAAAAAAAGGAATTTTCTTGATGGCGTCTTCAGCCTCGGCCGTCCATTTCATTTTTCAATTTTCCTTGGTCTTCTGACTTCTTTTTATGCAAATAGCTCGGCAATGCTTACGGTCCGGTCTCCGAGCATGTTGACATAGCTTCCCATTTCATTGTCGTACCAGCCATAAATCACGGCCTGAGTCAAAGGGATTTTGATGATGGATTCGGTCAGGGAACCCAGAATGGCCTTGTCCAGGCCCGGAACCTTGGTAAGATCGATGGTCACATCCGCGGTCCGCGTATGGGTTTCATGACCTTCGATGATCGCGGCGGCCCGGGGAAGACCAATGATGTCCGCGGAAACGTTTTGTTTGTCCGAAAATATCAGATAGCCCCTGGGATCATCCTGAGCCGTCTGCCGGTAAATCCCGTTGATCATCTCTCTTCGAATGGCGCCGCCGAAAAGCTCTTCCTGAAGATTGACCACGAGAATGATCAGGGAACCCGTGGCCGTGGGGATCCGGACGGATTCCGCGATGAATCCGATCTGCTCCATCTCGGGAATCACCAGCCGCAGGGTATTGGCGGCCCCCGTGGATGTCAGAATGATATTGTTCATGATGCTTCGGGTTTTGCGCAGATCCGTGGCGCCGGCCTTGGGCAGCCGGTCCAGCACGGCCTGGGTTCCGGTGGCGGCATGAACGGTGGCCATCGAGGCGGACAGGATTTTTTTGGGGCCGAACGCATGAATCAGCGGCTTCATCATGTGTGCCAGACAGGTGGTGGTGCAGGAAGCGTTTGAAATAAGCCGGTGTCGCCGGGGATCGTAGGTATTGTCGTTGATGCCCATGACCGTTGTAATGGCATCCTCCGGCATGGGTCTTCCCTTGTCCTTGATTTTAAACGGAGCGGATGCAATCACTTTCTCCGCTCCGGCTTCGATATGGCCTCTCAGAGACCCGCCGGGCTGATCCGCACTCAGGGTCGGATCCAGAAACTGGCCAGTGGTATCCACCACCAGTTTCACGTCATGGTCCTTCCAGCGAAGGTCTCGGGGATTTCGGTAGGATCTCAGGAACCTGACCTTGACGCCGTTGATTCTCATCGAGCTGTCTTTTTCATTCATGTCCTGAATAACCGCCGAGGCCTGATACCCGTGAAGAAACATGTGCAGGCTTCCATATGTAGAATCCCTTTCAATGTAATGGACGACATCGTCGAGGGAAGTTCCGGACTGCCTGCCGATATTCACCACCAGCTCATCAAAAAACCTGCGCCCCACATGATGCCAGACAGTCAGCTTACCGATTCTGCCAAAACCATTGATGCCGAGCTTTACGGCATTTTTTTCACCCATTTCCGATTCCATGGCCCCTCCTGTTACGATGCTTCTCTGATCCGGATCAATCCCTGATAAACCGAACCTTCCAGTCCGTCAATGCTGATGGCATCCCCGGAGAATAGCGTTCGGTGGTTGAATTCACATTGTTTTTCTTTTTCGCGACAAATCAGATTTCCGCACCCGACCACGCAGGTCTTTCCCAGCCGATGGGCAACCACGGCCGCATGAGAGGTCAGCCCTCCCCGGGCTGTCAGCAGGCCATCGGCGGCAAAGATTTCCCGGATATCGTCCGGCACCGTATCCCCGCGCACCAGAATCAGGGAGGTATCCGGCTCTATGAGCCGCCACTGTTCAATTTCTTCCACGGTAAAGACCACCCTGCCGGCCATCGCGCCCCCGCTGACGCCGATGCCGTGACCCAGAAACCGGTCGCTGGAAATATCTTCCGTATCGAACGCCAGCACTTTTTTCCGTTCCCGCATGGACATTTCTCGAGTCTGGAGAATAAAGAGGTCTTTTGCCGCGGGGCTTTCAAAGGTGAATTCCATTTCCTGAGGCGTCCATCCTTTTTTTTCAATTAAATCAATTGCCCAGTTTTTCAGCGCAGCATAGATTTCCGGAAAATGGGTTTCCAGGGTAACATCGGTATCCCGCATTTCCACCTCCTGCTGAATGACGGAAATGGGCAGGGTATTGACCAGGCCGGACACGACATCCTCGCCCTGGTTGCCGACGGTGAAATCTCCCCACAACCGGACACGGTCTCCGGGCCATCTGGGGTTGTGGGTAAAAATAACGCCGGTTCCGGACTGCTGGGAAATATTGCCGAAAACCATGGACTGAACCGTTACGGCCGTGCCCCAGTCATCGGATATTCCCATGATTTTCCGGTAGGTTTTGGCCTTGTCTGATTCCCAGGAATCAAAAACACTGTTGATGGTCATGTAGAGCTGATCCATCGGGTCCTCCAGAACGGGAAAGCCTGCGTCCGCGATGCTTTTTTTGTAGGCCAGTGCGACCGCCTGCATCTGAACGCCGGTGAATCCTTTTTTAAAGGGAATCCCCAGCGTTTTCTTGAACTCGCTGATAATGGCATCAAAATGGTCTCTTTCCAGCCCGAGCGCCATACCGTAACACTGAAGGAAGCGGCGGTAATTGTCCCAGGCGAACCAGGCGTTTCCGGTTTTGGCGGCAAGGCCTTCGGCAATCCCTTCATTGATGCCCACGTTCAAAAGGGTGTCCATCATGCCCGGCTGAGAAATGGATGCGCCGCTTCGAACCGAGAACAGCAGCGGGTTTGTGGCGCTGCCGAAGGTTTTTCCCGTCATCTTTTCAAGGGCGGATATCTGGTGAACGATCTGGCCCCTGAAATTCTGCAGGGCAGGCGGATAATGCTCAATGATGTCCCGGCACCGGAAGGCTTCCGTGGTAATGATGAATCCCGGCGGCACCGGCAGCCCGAAGCGTTTCAGCTTGACCATGTTCAGCCCCTTGTTGCCGAGATAGATGATACCGGGCAGGTGTTTGCCGCGCTGATCCACCGTGGTGATGGTCTGACTGGGATCATAAAGCAGAAGCAGCCGAAGCTGATCCGGATGCAGGGTGTTGAGCTGATGAAACAGGATGTTCAAAATCCGGGTCAAGAGCTGGTCCAGCTGCTGAAGTCCCAGTGAAAAAACAAGCTGATCCCTGAAAAATATCTCCGTTATCCGATGGGTGATCTTTTCCGGATCCATTGCCGGATCCTGGGGAAGATACCGGGGCAGAAGCTGATTCCGGTTGATGCCGGAAATGATTCGGTTGAGGTTTTCTTCGTGAACGTTATTGAAATAATCGTGAATGATGTTTTTTACCGCCAGGGAAAAACCTTTGAAAATATCCAGATACTGGGTAAAGGTAAACCCCCTGACCTCAAGAGAATGACTTAGAAACTCCTGCTGCCGCTCAAACTCAACCGAGTGAATGCCGTCCACTTTCAGCGCCCGGTCAAACAGGGTCAGCAGTTCCGCAATTTCATGAATCGTGACATGGGTGATCAGCGACAAGTCTATGGTCTGAACGAGTTCTTCAAAGAGGACGTTGACCAGGGATTCAATTCGGAACGTCAGTCCCAGAGCGTCAAATTTCATTTCATGGTAACTGCCGTACATCGAGGGAATGTCGACGGTAATATGTCTTTTTTGGTAAATATCCTCGCGAATCTCATACGTTTTTGAAGACAGGATCAGCTCTTTCAGGAAATCGAGATAATCGATGAGAAGTGCCGTCTTTTTTCTTAAATTCGGCTGCTCCAGCGCTTTTTTCAGCCGGTTCAGATCCGGGAAACCGCCGGCTTTCAGTTGATCCAGATAATGGTTGATCTCTATAAAATCCACATGATATTTGTGGTGAAGGAGTTTATAAAAGGCGGCCATCAGTTGAATCCGTTCGATATCGGCCTGGGATTCTCCGGAAATATTTGACAGTATTCCCTTTAATGCCTCATCGCTCAAGGTCAGGAGCTGAACCGGAAGCGAAATCCCCTGCTGCCGCAGAATCGTCATGATCCGCTTAACGCCGTCGATATAGGGACCCGATGGCTTGATCTGCTTGTGGATGTCCGGCGGCACAAACGACGCCAGCCCTGACTTGTTCCCGGTTATCCAGAATGCCAGAACCGCATCCATGAATCCCAATATCTGGTTGCTGCTTTCCACATGGCTTTGTTTTCTCAGAAAATGGATCAGCACATCTTTTCGCCGGGTCATTTCATCCAGACGGGTGGAGATTTCCCGCAATTCCCCTTCCGCGCCGATATCATTGAAAAAAGCCGGAAAAATCCGCGCCAGCTGTTTGATTAAATTATAGACAGGACCAATGTCGCTGTTTAAAAGCCGGGTGATGTCACGGGGAAAAAGATCCGTGTCCTTCATGAAGACGCCTTCCAGGCAAAGGTGAATGATCAGGCAGGACAGCAGCCGGGTAGACCATTTGGGACTGAGTTCGATCAATTCCATCCAGGTGCGGATATTCTGAATGTGGGCGCTGTTGGCATGAATCTGCCAGTCGTTTCCGACCCCGCCGAGCATGGGGGTTTGAAATCCCAGGTCAATGACCGAATCGATAAAAAAATTGACCAGATCGCTTTCGTCGGTTTTATACACGCCTTTTCCCATGTTCAGCGCGCAGTTCAAAGCGGTTACCGGAAACTCCCGCGTGCGGGTTTTTAAAATGGAAAACGTTTTTTGAATCAGCCGCATGATATTGCGATGCGATTCGTTGCCGATCAGCCAGCTTAAGGTCCGGTTGATCTCCCGCAACGCGTCCTCGTGTATCAGAGACAGGCCGGAAACATTCATGATGTGAAAGAGGAAAACCACCTTCCAGTGATTGCGCCGGGTAATGTTCTCGCTCGATTTCCACAGGGTCATCGGAAGCGTTTTATAAGTCTCGACAATCTGGCCGTAGGTCGGAAGTGCCAGCAGATTTTCCAGAAGGGCAATGGATTCAACGGCTTCTGTTTCTAAAAGGCTGTCGAGCCGGTTTTTGCACCCGGATATTTTCTGGTGGGAGATTTCCGAAAAAATCTCGTCAAATATCGGTAAATGCCCGATTTCAGACTCGGTTTCAAACCAGGCCATCGGGTCGTCCTGACTCAGCCAGTATGTATACGTGTAGTGATGGTATCTGTGGACGAGAAGGTTCAGAGCGCCAAAAGAGGACTGCGGCGGCGACGCCCGAAGGCAGAGTTCGGCAAGCCGTTTGATGGGGTAAAAACTTCCGGCAAAAAGTTCAAAATGATCCGCGGGAAGCATTCGAATCCGGTCAAAGGCAGCTTCCAGGACCGGATAAAAACGCGGCAGGTCAAGGCCGGCGTCTTTGACCGTTTTTTGCAGAAACAGCAGCAGATTGTCCACGGCGTCAGCCCGGACATCCGGGGTAGCTTCACCGACAGCACTCAGGAAAACGTCGATGATCAGGCTGACAACTTCCGGCCCCCTGGCATGTTTCTGGAAAATGTAAAAATAATCCAGGGCATATTTCCGGCATTCCTGAACGATAAATTTCCAGTTTTTATAGGGGTGGGAGAGTTCCGTTAAAAAAACATTCACGCCCTCCATCAGCCCATAATACCGGGACATGGCTTCCTGGAGCGGTAAATACCGGGGATCGATGCTGACCTCCACATGGTAGCTGGCCAGATTGACCTCAAGTGCCCTGGATTTGAACGGCATGACAGACTCCTTATAAAGGGTGCAGCAAGGGTTCTTAACCTGCTCCCTGCACCCTTTTACAGTACGACCGTGGATGCGTCCCTGTCAAAGGGATTTTTTCTGACGGCAAGGTGAAACAGGTATGGATAGCTTGATTTCAGATATTTCATATATCCCAGCCACTGGGGAACAATCAGTCCATACGCCCGTCTGGCATCTCCGGAGAGGTGGGCATAGTCGGATACCGGAAGCGATGCCAGATCCTCCCGGCAGAGCAGTTCCTCGCGAAGATGATAAATCGCCTGAAGGAGCAGGGTAAATGATTCATGCTCCAGCAGGACGGGATTCTCCAGCAGGCGAAGTAAAAAATCCCCTTTGACGTCCAGAAAATTCCGAAGATCTTCGATGTTAATTCCATCAATGTCCACCCGGTAAGCATGCTTTGAAAGCAGGTTCTGAGCCTTGATAAAATCCGCATCGGTCCAGGACTGGGTGATCAGAAAATGCTCTTTTTTGGATTCGCCGTCCGGATCCAGACGGGCAAAATAGGTCAGCATCCAGGTTCCGATTTCACTGAAGAAAATTCCCAGAACCATGTGTACTTTTTGAAGGTAAATTTCATTTTCACGCCGGCTCAGGATGAGTTCCGTGGCATTGGCCACAACACCCAGAAACGTCCCGACGCCGCCGATTATCAAAAACAGGGTGAAAATTTTGCCCATCACGGTCGTGGGATGGATATCGCCATACCCCACGGTCGCAATGGTGACAATGCCAAAATAGATGGCGTCAAAAAGTGGCAGGTCTTCCGCGGCACGAAATCCGGCAATGCCGATGGACATGATCACGAGCAGTATCCCGGCGTAAATCTTGAGTCTGAAACGGATAGCGTTCATTTTTTCATTCGTGTCTATCAGACGTTGATTCGCAGTTTCATTTTCCGGGTTCGACTGTTTTCAGAGCATGCGTAGTTTCCCAGCGCTTGTCCAGATAATACAGGATCGGAACCGTCATCCGGGAAAAAAGGAGCGAGGCTACTTCTCCGGCCATCAGGCTGATGGCAAGGCCCTGAAAAATGGGGTCGAATAAAATCACGGATGCGCCCACCACCACGGCGGCCGCGGTCAGCATCATGGGCCGGAAGCGAACGGCGCCGGCGTCGATGACCGCCAGATCCAGGGGCATGCCCTGGGCCACGCGAAGTTCGATAAAATCCACCAGAATGATGGAATTTCGAACCACGATTCCGGCCCCGGCAATGAAACCGATCATGGACGTAGCGGAAAAAAAGGCGCCCATCAGCCAGTGGGCCGGCAGGATGCCAATCAGTGAAAAGGGAATGGCCATCATGATGACCAGCGGTGTGGAAAACGACTGAAACCAGCCCACCACGAGCACAAAAATAATGACCAGAACCACGGCAAAGGCCATTCCCAGATCCCGGAACACCTCATAGGTAATATGCCATTCCCCATCCCACTTCATGGTAAATTTGCGATCGCTGTCCGGAAGGCTCGCCGTATGCTGGGTGATCTTATAACCTTCCGGAAGGGTGATGGCATCAATTTTTTTCTGCATTTCCAGAATGGCGTAAACCGGGCTTTCATTTTCACCGGCCACATCCCCGATCACGTAGACCACCGGCATCAGATTTTTGTGGTAAATGCTGCGCTCGGATTCCGTCTTTCTGGCCACAACCAGTTCCGAAAGCGGTACCAGACGATTGGCAGCGCCGGCGAGCTTGATGGTTTCCAGTTTTTCAATTCCAGCGCGGTCCTTCAGGGGCAGTTGGAGAAAGATGGGTACATCTTCTTTCTCAAGGGGCCGGTGCAGCAGTCCGGTTTGTTTTCCGGAAAGCGCCAGTTCCAGGGCACCTGCAACCTGGGCTGCGCTGATACCGTTAAGCGCGGCTTTTTCCTTGTCTACCGCCAGCGCAAACCGGGGCTGATTGTCTTCCATGTACCAGTCCACATCCACAACACCTGCGGTCTGCTCGAAGATACACCGGATTTGAAAGGCGATTTCCCGTTGGCGTTCGTAGTCCGGACCATAGACTTCGGCGACCAGGGTAGATAATACCGGAGGTCCCGGCGGAACTTCGGCCACTTTGACCCTGGCGTTGAAGCGGCCGGCGATTTTTACAAGAGGCGTCCGGACCCGCTTGGCAATTTCATGGCTTTGCTGAGCCCGCTTTCCTTTTCCGACCAGATTGACCTGAATATCCGCCATATGAGCGCCCTTCCGTAGATCGTAATGCCGAACCAGGCCGTTGAAATTAAAGGGACCGGAAATTCCCACATGAATCTCATAGTCAGTCACCTCGTTGACGGTTTTCAGATAATTTCCCATCTCCAGGCAGGCGGCAGCGGTTTCTTCAAGGGTTGCGGTTTCCGGCATATCCAGAATGACCTGAAATTCGCTTTTGTTATCAAAGGGGAGCATCTTGACCTTGACCCAGCCGATGCCCACCATCGCACCGGCCATCAGCAGCATGACCGCGACAGAAGCCAAAAAAATCCAGCGCCAGAAAGCGGTTTCGATCAGGGGGGTCATGACCTTCCGGTAAAGCCGGGTGCTCCAGTCTTCGGTTTCCGCGTGACCCGGACCGTCATGATGGCGAATGAGCCTCAAAGACGCCCAGGGCGTGACAATGAAGGCGACCATGAGCGAAAAAACCATGGCTGCGGAGGCCCCGACCGGAATGGGCCGCATATAGGGGCCCATCAGCCCGCCCACGAATGCCATGGGAAGGATGGCGGCAATAACAGTAAGGGTCGCCAGAATCGTGGGGTTCCCGACCTCGTCCACGGCTTCGATGGCCACATCCACCCGGGAGCGGGCGGCATTTTCAGGCAGGCGGAAATGCCGGACCATGTTTTCCACCACCACAATGGCGTCATCCACCAGGATACCGATGGAGAAAATGAGCGCGAACAAGGTGATGCGGTTCAGCGTGTAACCATAAAGATAGAACACCGCAAGCGTCAGGGCCAGCGTCACCGGTATGGCAAGGGCCACCACGCCGGACTCCCGATGCCCCAGCGTAAACCAGATCAGAATGGTGACGGAAACAATGGCGATCAACATGTGAAACAGCAGTTCATCGGATTTTTCTTTGGCGGTTTCTCCGTAATGCCGGGTAACGGTCATTTGGATATCGTCGGGGATCACGGATCCTTTGGCATCCTCAACCCGCTTCAGAACCTTCTGCGCAACGGAAATGGCATTGGCGCCTTTTCGCTTGGCAACCGTCAGCGTCACGGCGGGGGACACGTCGCTTGAAGCAGTAGCATCTGCATGGAGTCCTTTTTCAGATGCCGCCGGACCCATTCCGAAAAAAACATACTGATCGGGGTCTCCGGGTCCATCCGAGATTGTGGCAACATCCCGAAGATACACCGGCTTTCCGTCATGCACGCCGACGACAATGCCTTCAACATCGGCGCTGTTTTTCAGAAAACCATTCACATGAACCAGAACCTGACCTTCGGGTGAAGGATAGGCGCCGGCATCGGCGTCCTGATTGGCGGCGCAGACCATTGCAGATATCCGCCCGATGTCCAGTCCAAAAGCTGAAAGCCTGATCGGATCGAGGTCAACGGTCAGCTGCCGCCGGTATCCGCCGATGAGGGTCGTAATGGAGACATTCTCCTCCCGCTTGATCAGATCGTCCACTTCCGCGGCCACCCGGCGAAGGGTATAATGGTCCGCATGCTTTCCCCAGAACGTCAGGGCCAGAATCGGAACATCATCGATGTAGCGGGGTTTTATCAAAGGCGGAGAAACCGACGGCGGAATCCGGTCCATGTTGGCCATCAGTTTGGACTGGAGGCGGACAATGGACTTTTCCTCGTCCTGGCCCACATAAAAGCGTACCACCGCCATGGACATTCCGGGGCTGGATGTGGAATAAACGTACTCGACGCCGGGAATCTCCCAGAGCAGTTTCTCCATGGGGCGTGTCGCCCGTTCTTCCACTTCCTTGGCGCTGGCCCCCGGCATTTTCACAAAAACGTCGATCATAGGGACGATGATCTGGGGTTCTTCTTCGCGGGGCAGGGCAATGACCGCAGCAATGCCAAGAAGGACCGAGGCGATGATGACAAGCGGTGTCAGCTTTGAATTGATGAAATAGCCGGCGATCTTGCCGGCTATGCCGGGCTGGGTCATGACGGCACCTCCACCCGAAGGCCATCGACCATATCCGGCGGTGGAACAACCACATAACGGTCGCCGGGCCTGATTCCTGACAGGGCCTCGACCATGGCCCCGGATGTCCGGCCTGTCCGCAGGATTCGAAACCGGGCAATCCAATCGGCATCCAGCAGGAAAATTCCGGTAAGCTGTCCCTGGTGAATGAGCGCACTTGCGGGAATGAGCAGCTTTTCCTGATTCCCCCGGGCAAGGGTGACGCGGCTGAACATTCCGGAACGAATCGTCGGATCAAAGGGAAGCGCTACCTGAACCATAAAGGATCTGCTGGATGCATCCGCGGCAGGGGAAATGGCCCGAACCGTTCCCTCAAAAACCCTGCTGCCGGCGGAAGGGATGGAAACCGACACGGGTTGCGAAAGAGCGATGGACTGAATGAAGGATTCAGGAATGATTATGTCCACGCGAAAAACATCGGTGCTTTCGAGTTTTAAAATCGGCGTTCCGGGAGAGGCAAGGCTTCCGGAATCCGCCAGTTTGGCGGAGATGACGCCGTCAAAAGGCGCAATGAGTCTTGAATCTTTTTCGTTGACGCCGGCTCCCGCCACCGCTGCTTCAGCCTGCTGAATCCGGAACCGCGAGGCTTCCACCATGGACTGCGCCTGACCCAGCGCGGCCTCTGCTTGACGAAATCGGGCACTGACCTCATCATATTCCTGGCGGCTCGCGGACTCGGTTTTCATCAAATTCACGTATCGGTCATAAGTTGCCCTGGCCAAATCGGCGGAGGCCATAGCCGCATGTTGTGCGGAAAGCGCGGCCGACTCCGCCTTTCTGGCCTCGGACAGGGCGGCTTCAGCCTGAAGAAGCTGAGCCTTGACCTGACGGGGGTCAATGTCCACCAGAACCTGATCTTTTTTGACCCGGTCACCTTCCTTGACATAAACCGTCCGCACAACTCCCAGGATCTTGCTGGAAAGGATGCTGGCGTTTTTAGCGGACACGGTTCCGGTCGCCTCGTAATGAATGGATTCCTGGCTGATGGCGGCTGTGGCCACTGGTGCTTTGATTGACCGTACCTGAGAAGGTTTTACGGTGCCGGGTTCGATTTTTTCGCTGCATCCTGAAAACAGGATGCATACCATGCCTGCCATTCCATAGATTAAACGGTATTTCAGCATAACATTCTCCATCAAGGTGGGTCTTCAAGACGTCTTCGGCAATGATCATGGCCGGCCCATTCTGGCGACCCTTATTGAAAATTCGTATCCAGCGTTCCTGAGGCCAATGACAACTGAATTCGCGCCGACAAATAATCGTGCAGGGAGCGGTATCGGTTGGTATGGGCGGATTGAAGCGCAACCTCCGCATCCAGAAGGCTGACCAGGGTGAGCAGGCCGTTTTCATAGCGGTCCCTGACGATACGAAGCCCTTCTTCAGACTGTGAAACCGCGGCTTCGGCCACGGATATCCGGTTCCAGGCGCTTTGCGACTGTAAGAATGCCTGCCGGGCCTGGACCTCGATGCCCGCGGCCATATCGTTTCGCATGGCCCGGATCCGGCTGAGCATGGCTTCGGACTCGCGTGTCTTGGCGCTCATCCGGTCTCCACTGTAAAGATTCACCCGCATCATTGCGCCAACGGTGTAGCTGTCTCCGCTGTTTCTGAAATCAGCCGAATTCAGTTCATAGGTGCCGATCAAGTTGATATTGGGAAGATGGGCCGCCCTTGATTTTTGAATTTCATCTTCGGCCATTTTTTCCTGAAGCTGGAGATATTGCATATCGGGCCGATGGGACTGGGCCAGGCTGATCCATTCATCGATGGGACCGAGGACGGGTTCGCCTTTTACAAGTCCGGTTGCCAGTTGCCAGTTGCTGTCCCCTGGGGCGCCCATGGCGGCGTTCAGGGCCGAAAGCGCCATGGATATACGGCTTTCGGCTTGAATGCGATCCTGATCCAGTTCGGCAATATGGACCTGGGTCCGGAGCAGGTCACTTTTGACGGCAAGCCCGTTTTCATAGCGATTGCGGATCATCTCCAAGTGCACGCGGGCGGTTTCCAGGGATTTCTGGATCACATCGAGATGATGATAAGCCAGAACCATCCCCGCATAGGCAGTCGCAGCCGTTGCAATCGCTTCCTGCCGGGTTCGCATTAAAAAAAAATCCTGCGCCTCTCTGTCGAGTTTGGCCTGGTTTACGCCGATCCGGGTCTGACCGCCCTGATATACGGACCATTCCATGGAAAGTGCGGAATTGAAGTTGCTGATGGGATTGGGGTGGTTCAACCGGTCGGGGTCAAAATCCGTCTGCGTGATGATTTCCTGATTGAGCCGGTTTCCGAATGCCCACATGGGATTGTTGGTATGGTTGAAGGTTTCGGTAAAAAATACCTGGGGTAAATAGCCGGATTCGGCCTGCGTAATGCGATGATCGGCTGCTGAAACCTGTGAAAGCGCTGCCTTGATTCTGGGATTCTGCTTGTCTGCCAGTTTCATGGCATCAGAAATTGTTAACGATGGCATGTCTGCAGCCGTGAGATTTAAAGGAAAAAAGCAAACACAGGCGAAAAACAGCATCGGCCATTCTGACCAAAGAGATATTCGTTTCATTGTGCAATTCCCTTGGAAGATTTTGAGAATCATGGGTGCGATTGCGCCAGACTGCCTATGGTTCTTTCGCGTATTTTACCATTCACGAAAAGGAATATTATTTCGTTATCACTATACAAGCGGATGAGCAAGGGCTTTGACGCATTGCCGGGCAGGACGCTGGCGGTCCAGGCTGCAAGACCTCTGAGCAGAGGATTCGGAGAGGTTAAAAAAGGGACCAGAAATTCGGATGCGCCCTCAGCCCGGTGGGGCCGATCCTGGGCCAGCCGCCCCAGTCCCCAGAGAATGCCTTTTTGCAAATCGGAGTGATCAATGAAGTTGCCGCTGGGATTGATATAGGAGATCAGCATGCAAGCATATTCTTCGGCCATACGGTCGTTTCTGGCCATGATTTCGCCCATGGCTTCCGCAGATCCCCAGCCGATGCCGCCGGATTCATCGTTCAAGTTCCACATCAGGCGCCGCATCACCACACGGGCCGATTCCACGTCTTCCTCGGCCAGAAGGGACACCACAGCGCCCATTGCGGTGATTGCCTGCCAGAAATGCAGAGGGTCTTTGCTGTAGAAAAAAGGAAACAGCGCGTTCACAACCTTGCGAAGAGGCATGCGGCAAACAACGGCCAGCACCTCTTCCGGCACTCCATTCGAGAACAGGGCCGTCAGTTTTTCTTTGAGGTTCCGAATCGAACCGGTTGGCTCAGGCATATTACTCCCAGACAATACAGTCCGCGGGACAATTTTTGATGGCTTCATCCACACAGGACCGGGGATAGTCCGGCATTTCCGTTACTTCAATGTAGCCTGCATCGTTTAGTCTGAAAACTTCCGGGCACACATCCTGACATACGCCGCAAAGAATACAGTCGCTTAAATCAATAATGGGCCTTTTCATCATGATCATCATTGGTGAAATTCGCAATAAAGGGTGGCTGTTTTGTAATAATGAAAAAATAGGTTGATTACTTTTCTCTTCATGTATAAGGATCTCAAAAAAATAAGTTGGTTACAAGTTGCCTGAAAAAATGAAAATCCGAATATCCTTCAAATTATCATATGATTAAAATCCTTTCTGTCAAGGCAGGCAGAGTCGCTGGCCCGAAAAATCGCAGGAAAACCGGCATTCAACAATAAGCTGTTATTTTTCGCTTGCATTTCTTAATGTTGTCATATATCATCATATATGATCTAACTGTTTATAATTGTTTGGTGAACCGGGACTAAAATTCCCTGTTTCCGTCGAGTTTCAGATGCTTACCGGTTCCGGATCAATTGATTTTTGATTCTGGAGCAGAAGGAATAAGCGATAATTTATTAACGTGAGGAGGTGCAGGCATAGTCCCAACAACCAAAAGACCCATCAAAACCGATAAGACCAATATCAACCGGGATATCCGCGCCAAAGAGGTCAGGGTGATTGATCCGGATGGTAATCAGATTGGAATAATCCCCACATACAAAGCGCTGGCTGTTGCCAATGATTTTGGGCTTGATCTTGTTGAGATTTCACCCAATGCAGCCCCTCCGGTTTGCAAGATAATGGATTACGGCCGTTATCGTTATGAGCAAACCAAAAAAAAGCAGGAGGCCAAAAAAAAGCAGAGCTCTTTTCAGATCAAGGAGATCAAGATACGTCCCAAGACCAGCGAGCATGACCTGCAAACCAAAATTGATCACATCCGAAAGTTCCTTGACAAAAAAGACAAAGTCAAGTTAACCGTGGTCTTCAGGGGCCGCGAGATAACGCTGTCTCAGGCAGCCAAGGAATTGCTGGAAAAGGTCATTATCGAAACCCAGGAAATTGCTGTGGTCGAACAGACTGCCAAATTTGAAGGGCGGACAATGGTGATGATTCTCTCTCCCAAATAACCTTCGAATCGGGCATAAAAGGCCCGGTCAGATCTGAAAGAAGATTTTTGTTATTCAGGTTGTACAGGCGTGAGCAGATAAATTTGGCTCACGCTTTCTATTTTATATGCCTTCTGAGATGAACGCTTTACAGATCAATGAGTTTTAAAACATCATTGATGTCTTTAATTTTAGGAGATCAAACCATGCCAAAAATCAAAACCAATCGTTCTGCTGCAAAGCGGTTTAAAAGAACGGGAACCGGGAAATTTGTTTTTTCAAAATCTCATGGTAGTCATATTTTGACCAAAAAGACTACCAAGCGAAAACGATCTTTGAGAAAAAGTCAGATTGTTGATAAAACCAACGTCAGAGAGTTGAAATTATTACTTCCGAACGGGTAAGGCACGAGACGTGTTGTCGATTCAGCTTACCCGGCCAGATGGATATTCATGCATTGTCAGCCAGTTGCATGCAGCGGTTTTTACAAGACGATGCAGGATTAAGGAGATTACGATATGAGAGTAAAACGTGGCTTTAAGGCAAGGAGACGGAGAAATAAAGTATTAAAACTGGCCAAGGGGTTTCGCGGTGGACACAGCAAACTCTTTCGGACAGCTGCGGATACCGTTGACCGGGCGCTTGCCTATGCTTACAGGGATCGCAAGGTCAAGAAACGGGATTTTCGCAGCCTTTGGATCGCTAGAATTAATGCGGGTACGCGGATGAATGACCTGTCCTACAGTAAATTCATGCATGGACTCAAAATAGCCGGTATTGCTCTGGATCGGAAAGTTCTTGCGGAACTTGCGATTGCAGACCCAACCGGTTTTTCCAGTTTGGTCAGGACCGCAGCACAGCAAAACTGATGGCAAGGTAAAAAGACCATCTGTTTGATTGGGCTTTATCCCTTATGGATGAAAATGATGACGGGGCAGTTCCCCAGTGCCTGCCCTACGGATCGGGATGACTGGATGGATAGAACCCCGTCCAGTCATCCACGCGCGGCCCCTTTCAATAAATGAGAGTCGCCTACCAGTGGTAGCATAGAAAAAAATCATCGCCTGTGTCCCTAATGATCTAACCCCGCCTTTCTTACAGCAGAGCATACAACCGTGGAACAACAGATAGAACAGATTCTTCAGCAGGCACTGAGTGAGCTTCAGTCAACTTCGCAAGTCGCTCAACTTCAGGCCTTTTCGGTCCAATATCTGGGGCGAAAAGGCTTTGTCACCCAATATCTCAGAAACATCTCTCAACTGCCGGCCGAACTGCGCCCGATGGCGGGGAAAAGAGCCAATGAGATAAAAAATACCATAGAAGAAGCCCTGCAAAAGGCGCTTCAGGAAATTGAAACCCGGCAGGCTGCGGAAGATGTTGGCATTGATGTTTCATTGCCGGGCCGCGCTGTCTTTCATGGCTCCATCCATCCGATTACCCGGATTACCCGGCAGATCTGTGAGATTTTCACGTCCATGGGGTTTGCTGTTGCAGAAGGGCCTGAGGTGGAATTGGATCACTACAATTTTGAGTCCTTGAATATCCCCAAAAATCATCCGGCAAGGGATATGCAGGACACGTTTTATGTGTCGGAATCCATCGTCCTTCGGACCCACACCTCGCCGATTCAGGTCAGATACATGGAAAAGCATGCCCCCCCGTTCAAGATCATTGCTCCGGGGAAAGTGTATCGGTGTGATTCGGACATTACCCATACCCCCATGTTTCATCAGGTTGAAGGGCTCGTGGTGGGAGAATCCATATCCTTTGGGGATTTGAAAGGCATTCTGACGGCTTTTGTCCATCAGATGTTTGATGATCAGACCAGTCTGCGATTTCGCCCCAGCTTTTTCCCCTTTACCGAACCCAGCGCCGAGGTGGACATTCTGTGTGTCATGTGTCGGGGCAAGGGATGTCGGGTATGCAAGCAGACCGGATGGCTTGAAGTACTCGGATCCGGAATGGTTCACCCTGCTGTCTTTGAGAATGTCGGCTACGACATCTCCCGCTACTCGGGGTTTGCCTTTGGAATGGGCGTTGAGCGGATTGCCATGCTGAAATTCGGAATTGATGACATCCGGAAGTATTATGAGAACGACATCCGGTTTTTAAAACAGTTCTAATTTTTCAGCGGGCTGCCATTGTGCTGGTGTAACCTGTCGTCTATGAACCCCAGTCTTTTTTTGATTTACAAGGTTTTGATTCGATGAAAATAAGCTTAAACTGGCTAAAATCCTATGTTCCGATACAAATGGATGTTGACGATCTTGCAGAAGCGCTGACCATGACGGGTCTTGAGGTCGAGGCTGTCTACGATCGCTATGATTATTTGAAAACGGTCGTTGTTGGCCGCGTTGTCAGCATCACTCCCCATCCGAGTTCCGACAAGCTCCGATGCTGTGTGGTGGATTCCGGAAAAGCACGGATACCGGTTGTCTGCGGAGCGCCCAATGTTCATGTCAACTGCTTGTCCGCTTTGGCGCTTCCCGGAACACTGCTGCCCGATGGCACGGTCATCGAAGCCAGCACGATTCGAGGGGCCGATTCCGAAGGCATGCTTTGCAGTGAGGCCGAGTTGGGGCTCGGACCGGATCGTAGCGGTATCATGGTACTGCCAAAAGATCTCTTAGCATCCCTTACGACCGGCCAGTCTCTGGCTTCAGCGCTCGATCTTTCGGATACGGTACTGGAGATCGGCTTAACACCCAACCGGTCCGATTGCCTCAGTTTGATCGGAATCGCCAGAGAGGTTGCCGCGATTCAGAAAACCTCGCTGACTTATCCTGAAATAAAACTTCCTGAAGGCAAGGGCGTCATCCGCCAGATGACATCCGTCTCGATTCTTGCGCCCGACCATTGTCCCCGGTATGCGGCCAGAATACTGACAGGGGCCACGGTCCGTCCTTCACCGCACTGGCTTCAGGATCGACTGATATCCGTTGGCATCAGACCCATCAACAATGTGGTGGATATTACGAATTTTGTGATGATGGAAACCGGCCAGCCCCTTCACGCCTTTGACTTTGACCGTCTGGCCGGGCATCGCATCGTGGTTCGAACCGCTGTTTCCGGAGAGTCGTTTACCACTCTGGATCATAAAGCGCGCACCCTGACCGCCGATATGCTCATGATCTGCGACGGGGAAAAGCCGGTTGCCATTGCAGGGGTCATGGGCGGATTCAATTCCGAAATCGAACCGGCCACTCAATCGATTTTGATTGAAAGCGCCTGTTTTGATCCATCCAGTATTCGAAAAACATCCAAATATTTTGGGCTGAACACGGATGCCTCCCATCGGTTTGAACGCGGCGTGGATCCCGAAGGTACGGTCTTTGCGTTGGACCGGGCTGCGGCGCTGATGGTCGATATCTGCGGCGGCGTTTTGATTGAAGGGGTTATTGATGAACGTCCGGTTGTTCGGGAACAAACGCCGATAGTTCTCAGCGCCGAAGCCACCAATCGACTTCTGGGAACGCAGATCGATGCCACGGTCATGGACAGCATGCTTCAATCCATCGGTTTTACAGTTGAGCCGCTGAACCCGGATCAGCGTAAGGTGGTTCCGCCGTCATTTCGAGTGGATATTTCCCGGCCGGTTGATCTTGTGGAAGAAATCGCCAGGCTTTCCGGTTATGATCGGATCTCCACGACGTTTCCCGTCATCTCGGAAGGATCGGCCCGCTCTTTCCCGTCACAAAGTCCCAGGGAACAGATCCTGCGGCTGATGACCGGTTTAGGCTTTTCAGAAACCATTACCTACAGTTTTGTTCATCCGCAATCCTGTAAATACCTCAGGCTTGAATCCGACGATCCCAGGATGCGCGCCCTTCGCGTCCTTAACCCGTTGAGCGAAGACCAGGGGATCATGCGCACCTCGCTGATTCCGGGCGTTCTGGAGACAGTGTCCCGGAACATTTCCAGGCAGTCCAGAAACCTGAAGCTCTTTGAAATCGGCAATGTATTTGTCAGCAACGGCCAGGATGTCCTTCCGGATGAAATTGAAATGCTTTCAGGATTATGGACAGGTGCTCGTCAGGAAGTATCCTGGCATACGCCAGATACGGCGTGCGATTTTTATGACCTGAAAGGGGTGGTTGAATCGCTTCTGGCGGCCCTTCATATTCACGATATCCGGTTTTCCCGAAATGCGGCATTGTCCTGTCCTTATCTCAAACCCGGGGTTGCGGCCGGTATTCAGTGCGGCGGGCAAGTGGTGGGATATATCGGCCAGCTACACTCAGAAACTCTGGGCTTTTTTAATATCAAACAACCGGCATATGTCTTTGAGATCGATATTCAGAAACTATTTGCCAGTGTGCCCGATGTCCATCAGACAGCGGCGATTCCCAGATTTCCGGCAGTTGCAAGGGACATAACGCTGATTCTTTCAAATGCCCTTGAATCCAGCAGGATCATAGAAATGGTTCTGGAAATGCATGATCCGCTCTTGGAGCGAATCATGCTGTTTGACGTGTTTGAGGGCGGACACCTTCCATCTGATAAAAAAAGCCTTTCTTTCCGGCTGACCTATCGTTCTGCTACCGGAACTCTGGAAGACGAGGCTGTCAATGAGCTTCATAAAAGCATTTCAGACAAACTGATTCAGGAATTTGATGCAACGCTGCCTTAGTGAGCAGATAGCCAAGGAAATATCAGATATCGATCAATGCTCACTTTAGGATCAGGAATGTTCATGGGGTTCACTATGCCTGATCAAAAGATTCAGCCGGATAAACTGTTTTACAAGATTGGCGAGGTCAGCCGGATTGTCGGTCTGCCTTCACATGTCATCCGGTTCTGGGAACACGAATTTTCGAAAATCAAGCCCCATCGGACCCCGTCTGGCCAGCGCCTGTTCACCCAACGAAATATTGAAACCATCCTTAAAATTAAACACCTGCTTTATGACCAGAAATATACCATAGAAGGCGCCAGACAGTTCATGATATCCTGCAAATCCAGTCTGTTGTCATCGGTTCTATCTGAGATTCGGCTGGAGCTTGAACAAATCAAAGGCATTTTGTCCTGAAGACGGATAAACCGGACATCTGAGTCCCAGGGATCAGGGTCAGTAAAAACGCCGATCCTGGATCCCTGATGACGATTACGAATTTACGATAAATATTGACAATCTCATAATTTTAAGGTAATTTACCAAAGATAATTAGCGGGCATAGCTCAGCTGGTAGAGTACAAGCTTCCCAAGCTTGGTGTCGCGAGTTCGAATCTCGTTGCCCGCTCCAAAGTGAGTCCGTCTTTTCATTTAATTACTAAGTGAAATGCAGCGTTTTCATCTAGAGTGGTGGGGTTAAAGCGTGTAATTCTTCTTGTGGTTTATTACATCAGACATATTTTTTGATCTCACTGCATTAAATCAAATGAGAGGAAACGGGCATCAGCCCGTTTTTTTATTTTAATGACTGAACGATTTGACCGATTGACGTCATCGCGAAAAAAAGGAAAAAGAACAGAAATTCCTTTACCAAAGGCTTCTGGCTTAACAAGAGATAAAATCATTTCCAAAGTCAATGAACTGGCTGGCCCCTTGTGCGATGCTGAAGGAAAAGAGCTGGTTTATACAGAATACCAGCGTGAACCTCACGGAATGATTCTGCGCATTTATATCGATAAACCCGGAGGGGCAACCTTACAGGATTGCACGCATGTCAGCCGTCAGCTGCGGGATCTTCTGGATGTTCATCTGGATGTGAGTGACAATTACTACCTTGAGGTTTCATCGCCAGGGGTAAATCGCCCATTGGGGAAGCTGTCGGATTTTGTCAGATTTAAAGGGTGCCAGGCCAAAATTAAGGTTCTTCAGCCGATTGATGGTCAAAAAAAATTCACAGGTGTCCTGTCTGGCGTTTTACAGGAAGCTGTTGCGATTCAGGTTGGCGACCGTATCGTTGAGATTCCCTATCAGGACATTACCCGGGCAAGGCTGGTCAATTATAATGGAGACATCTGATGCTCATTACAGATATTAAGCGCGTGGTTGAACAAATAAGTCGAGATAAGGGAATTGAAAAGGATATCCTGATTAAAGCCCTTCAAGAAGCACTGAAATCCGCAGCCCGAAAAAAATTTGGAAACAAGATTGATATCGAAACCCAATATAATGCCAAAACCGGTGAAATCGAAGTCTTTCAGTTCAAAGAGGTCGCAGATGACATAACGGATCCGGACATTCAGGTGAGTCTGGAAGAAGGGCGAAAGCTGGACCCTGAATGTGAAATCGGAGACAGTCTGGGCATGAAAATGGATACGGCGATTTTTGGTCGAATTGCAGCCCAGTCTGCAAAACAAGTCATTATTCAAAAAATGAAGGATGCCGAAAGGGACGCGGTTTATTCCAGTTTTGTGGACAGAAAAGGCGACATCATCAATGGGATTGTTCAGCGGATCGAACACGGAAACATCATTGTCAATTTAGGACAAACCGAAGCCATTCTTCCCGCGGACCAGCAGATTCCCAAGGAGTCCTATCGCCGGGGAGACAGGCTGCGCGCCTATATTCAGGATGTGAAGGAAGAATCCCGCGGTCCTCAGGTCATCCTGTCACGAACGCATCCCAATTTTTTAATCAATCTGTTCAAGACTGAAGTTCCGGAAATCAGCGAAGGCATTGTCGTGATTAAAGGTGCAGCCCGTGAACCGGGTGTCCGAGCCAAATTCTCAGTGCTTTCCAATGATTCGGATATCGATCCCGTGGGTGCCTGTGTGGGTGTAAAGGGGAGCCGGGTTCAGAGTGTTGTTCAGGAACTCAGAGGGGAAAAAATTGACATTATTCCCTGGCATATGGATGCGGCAAAATATGTATGCAACGCGCTGGCGCCTGCTGAAATCCTGAGGGTCATCATTGATGAAACCAAACACGCGATGGAAGTCATTGTTCCGGACGAATTCCTGTCCATTGCAATCGGCAAGCGCGGCCAGAATGTTCGACTGGCATCCAAGCTGACCGGATGGCAATTGGACGTCAAAAGTGAAAAACAATACACCGATACCATGAAGGAAAACTACGATGTCCTGGCATCTCTTCCAGGGGTGAGCCCTTCTCTTGCCGATGCGTTGTGTGAAAAGGGCTTTTATTCGATCGAAGAGCTCAGCCATGCTTCAACCGAAGATCTTGCGGACATTGAAGGCTTGGAGGAAGAAATGGCGTTAAATCTAATAAGTGCTGCAAGACAGGCTTTTTCGGGTTCTCAGAGGAAACGAAAGTCCGGGGATAAATCGTCTTCAGCCGTCAAGCCCGCAGATATTGAAGCACCTGATAAGGATGAGAGTCTTTAAGAGGGTTCTTATCTTGCGGCAACAAGATTCACACAGCGAGGGGCTTTTTGCATGTTTAGAAAGCTAAAGGGTTCGGGGCAGTTATCAAAGCTGGAACATCAGAAAAAATTAAGGGGGGTAAATGGCAAAAATCAGAGTATTTGAACTTGCCAGGGATCTTAACATGACCAACAAAGTACTGCTTGAAAGAATGCGGGATCTGGACATTTCCGTAGTCAGCCATTTAAGCTCTCTGGAAGATGAAGACGTTGCCAAAATCAAGGAAAATGTCGTCGGTGGAAAACATAAAAAAGCTCAAGTCATACCAGCCAAGCCGACCATCATTCGACGACGCAGGGATACTGTTGCCAAAGAAGCTGTTCCCGATGAAAAACCGCCGCTACCGCCAATCCCCCCGGAAAAACCTGAAGCCTTTCCCGAAATTGCAGAACCGGGCGTGAAGGAATCCGAACAGCCGCTTTCTGCCGAGATGCGCTTAAAGCAAGAAAAACCCGAACCCCCGGACATTCGAAAAACACCTGATTTTGCCGAAGCAGAAGCGCTGGACGTTTCCGAATCTGAAATTCCCGTTTCCGTAAAGCCAGTCAGCACTGAAGAACCGGCATTGATCATTTCTCCCGCAGTTAATAAAACGAAAACGACTAAGGCGCCTTCTGATATTGTGGAAATAGCGGTTGAGGAAGACAAGACAGAGCTTCCCGAAATAGAAGAAACAGAAGAACTCGTTTATGAAGCGCTTTCCGTTCCCGAAAAGTCTTCGGTAGAATCATCGGGTTACCCCGAAATGCCGCTGGTTGAACCCACTGCCCTTACGCTGGAAGCCCGAATGGAAAGGGCCGGAAAAAAGAAAAAGAAACTCAAAAAGGATATGCCGGCCAAAATCATCAAGCTGCCTGCCCCTGTTCTTGATTCGCCGGTTCCGGATTTGGCCAAAACACCTGAACCCGTCCGACATCATGAAAAGGATCTGTCAATCGCCAGAAGGCCTAAATTCAAATCGGATAAATTCCCCCAGGCTGTTCCCGAAGTGCTTCCAATTGTTGAAAAGCCCAAAGAAGTCATTGTCAAGGACAAGGACAAAAAGAAAAAGAAGGTCGGTAAAGAAGCCGAGGAAGAGGTTGTAGATAAAAAGCTGGTTAAAAAGAAGGTTCCCTTTCGGAAAAAAGAAATCGTTGAAGGGGCCGATCTTTATTCCGACACACTGCGAAACCGGAAAGCCGGCCGAAAAGGTGGTAAAGGCAAACAGCTCCCGGTTCTGCAGAAACCCCAGTTGACCACACCCAAGGCGATCAAAAGACGGATTAAAGTGGATGACACCATCGTACTTTCCGAACTTGCCAAACGCATGGGGGTCAAAGCCAGTGAAATTATCGTGAAACTGATGGGCATGGGGGTGATGGCAACTCTCAATCAGATCATCGATTTTGATACTGCGGTTCTCGTTGCAACGGAATTCAATTTCGAGCTTGAAAGAGCTGCTTTTGAGGAAGACACGTTCTTGAAGGTCGAAAAGGACGATCCGGAAAAACGGATTGGAAGACCACCGGTGGTTACCATCATGGGACATGTGGATCATGGAAAGACTTCACTTCTGGATGTAATTCGAAAGACCCGTGTCACGGAAGGGGAAGCCGGAGGCATCACGCAGCACATCGGCGCTTATCACGTTACCACGGACCGAGGTCAGATTGTTTTTCTGGATACGCCAGGGCATGAAGCATTTACCGCCATGCGGTCTCGAGGGGCCGGTATCACCGATCTGGTTGTCCTTGTGGTGGCCGCGGATGATGGCGTCATGCCCCAGACCCTTGAGGCCATCAATCACTCCAGAGTCGCCAATGTTCCGATCATCGTTGCCATCAACAAGATAGATAAACCCGGCGCCGATATCGACCGGGTTCAGCGTGAGCTGGCCGATGCGGGTCTGGTTTCAGAAGATTGGGGTGGGGATACCATTTTCGTCAAGGTTTCCGCCAAAACCAACATCGGGATAGACACATTGCTGGAGATGATTCTCCTGCAGGCAGAAGTCATGGAACTGAAAGCAGACCCGGACAGACCGGCATTCGGTCACGTTGTTGAAGCCAAGCTGGATATCGGACGTGGTCCGGTGGCCACGGTGCTGGTGCAACAGGGAACGCTGCGGGCAGGAGATGCCGTGGTCTGCGGGGTCCACTATGGCAAGGTTCGGGTCCTGTTGAACGATTGCGGGGTTCAGGTGGAATCAGCCGGCCCCTCCATGCCGGTTGAAGTCATCGGTCTTTCAGGCGTACCCATGGCCGGCGATGAACTGGTCGCCCTTGCGGATGAAAAAGACGCCAGACAGGTCAGTCTTCACCGGATTCAGAAACAGCGGTCAAAGGACCTGACCAAGACTACCCGGCTGAGTCTGGATAAGCTTTTTGAGCAGATGAAGGATGGCCTGGTCAAAGACCTGAACATCATCATCAAGGCAGATGTTCATGGATCCATCGAAGCGCTGGGGGATTCTCTGGTCAAACTCTCCAACGAAGAAGTCAACATTAACGTGGTCCATGCCGCAACCGGCGCAATCACCGAATCCGATGTGTCTTTGGCCACGGTATCCGACGCCATTATCATCGGCTTTAATGTCCGACCCAGTGCCAAAGTCCAGGCCATGGCCACTGAAGAGCATGTAGACATGCGTTTTTATAACATCATTTACAATGTCATCAAGGACGTGAAAGACGCCATTGTCGGAATGATGAAATCCACTTTTCAGGAACGGGTTCTGGGCCGGGCCGAGGTACGCGATCTTTTTCATGTGCCCAAAGTTGGAACCATTGCAGGTTGCTCCGTGACCGATGGAAAAATCCAGCGCGGCAAGCTGATCCGGCTACTGAGAGATGGAATTGTGACGTTTGAAGGCAAAATCAGCAGCCTCAGACGCTACAAGGACGATGTCAAGGAAGTGGTCAGCGGTTACGAATGCGGCATTGGCATCGAAAACTATAATGACATCAAATTGGGGGATGTCATTGAATGCTATTACTTGGAAGAATTCAAACCCGAAGTTGAATAAGCTGCGGTTATGGTTGTCGGATACGGAATCATTACTTTCAGGCTGCACGATTGCCGCTCTCTTAAGGAAAAAAGATCGGCTGTCAAGGCAGTTGTCCATCAGATTCAGAATCATTTCAACGTTTCTGTTGCAGAAGTCGGCGCCAATGATATCCACCAGATGGCCGAGATCGGGTTTGCCCTGGTGGGAAACAACGGCCCGCTGGTGAACTCCAAAATGGACAAAATATTAAATTTTGCCCATGAACTGCGAGTTGCACAAGTCATAAACAGTGAAATGGAAATGATGCGGTTATGAAATCCTATACACGATCGGACAGGGTTAGCGGGGAGATTCAGAGAATTATTTCGGATATCCTTCGAAAAGACATCAGCGACCCCCGGCTGAACCGGGTTACCATCTCCAGCGTAAAGATGTCCAAAGATCTGCGAAGCGCCAGAATCTACTTTACCCTGAGTGAAGGTAAATACACCCATGAAGATGCGGCCGAAGGATTTAACAGCGCTCTGGGATTTATCAAGCGCACGCTGGCCAGTCAGTTGGGCCTGAGATATATGCCCGGTATCCGTTTTTTTTATGATGAATCCTTTGATTACGGTTCGCATATTGACCGAGTCTTAAAAACAATCGATACAGCAGATGGATCATCTCATACACCGCTTGAATAACAGCAGGAATGTGCTGATTACCACCCACGCCAGTCCCGACGGAGATGCCATCGGATCGCTGCTTGCCATGAATCTGGCGCTGCAGGGGAAGCACAAGCAGATTACGCTCTATAACGAAAGCCCGATTCCGGCGGTGTATCGTTTTTTGCCACGGGTTTTCAGCGTGATTAACCATCTGAGTTCCGCAGCGCCGTTTGATACGGCTGTGGTTCTTGATTGTGGCGATTTGGGACGGGTCGGCGAGGCAGCCGACATCATCGATCAGATACCTGAAATCATCAACATCGATCATCATATTACCAACACCCGGTTTGGAACCTGCCGGCTGATCGATGTCCAGGCATGCGCCTGCACGGAAATTCTCTACCAGCTGTTTGAGCGGATGCATGTCCCGTTTACTCGGGAATTGGCCACCTGTATCTACACCGGAATTTTAACCGACACCGGGTCGTTCCGATTTTCCAATACCAACCGGACCACCTTTCAAATCTGTGAAAACATGGTTGCCTGCGGTGTAGATCCGTTCCAGGTTGCCAAGCATGTTTACGGTACCTACTCTCTGGGAAGGATCAAGCTCTTAAACCTTGCGCTTGATTCCATTGAAATATCTGAAAACGGAAAGGTCTCTCTCATGGCCTTGACGCGCGCGATGCTGAATGAAACCGGCACGCAGCCCGAGGATACGGATGGCATGATCAACTATGCCCGACGCATTCAGGATGTCAAGATCGCCGTGCTGATTCAGGAACAGATGAACGGCAGTGACCGCTCCGCGGGTCAGCGGCGCCCGTATCACGTCAGCCTGCGATCTGATGGAAGCGTGGATGTGGCTGCCATTGCCGAAATGTTCGGCGGCGGCGGGCACCAGAGCGCTGCGGGCTTCAGCATTGAATCCACCCTGACGGAAATTAAAGCCCAGATCCTGCGGATGACGGAGTCTATATAAGAGAAGTCAGGAGTCGGAAGCCGATTTAAGAAATCAGGTAAAGGATCCGAGGTTGGTTGTGCAGGAAAAAGACGCATCCCTGAATGGGATACTTGTGATCGATAAACCGCCGGGACTATCTTCCGCCAGGGTTGTTTCCATTGTCAAGCGCCTGCTTCAGGCCCAAAAAGTGGGTCATGCCGGAACACTCGATCCCTTTGCCACGGGCGTCTTGATTGTCTGCGTCAACCAGGCAACCCGTCTGGCCCGCTTCTGGCTGAACAGCGCCAAGACCTATCAGGCGGAACTCTGTCTGGGTATTGAAACAGACACTCAGGATCCCACGGGGACCGTGATTTCAACCTGCGATGCCGTTGATGTTCCCGAAGATACGCTGCAGGCTGTCATGAAGTCTTTTGTGGGGACAATGAATCAGGCTCCGCCGGTATATTCGGCTCTGAAACATCAAGGGGTTCCGCTGTACAGGCTTGCCCGAAAAGGAGAGCCGTTTCAAAAGCCTGCTCGTCAGATTCAGATTTACCGGCTTGAAATTCTGGATATTGCATTGCCAATGGTTCGTTTTGAGGTGAGCTGCAGCGCAGGAACCTATATCCGTACGCTCTGTGCGGATATAGGAAATATCCTTGGGTGCGGCGGCCATCTGAAGAATCTCAGGCGGACAGCCAGCAGCGGCTACTCGATTACAGATGCCATTCCCCTTTCTGAACTGGAAGAGCTGGCCCGGTCCGGCAATGTCGACCGGCATCTGACCAGTATGTCCAAAGCTCTTCCGGATATGGTTTCTTTTCAGGCAGATAAAGCTTTGACGGATAAGCTCAAATATGGCATGATGATTACGATAGCAGATGTTTCGCCATCTTGCCTTTTACCCGGAGAGAACCTGGTAAAAATCATCGACGAAAACAACCGCCTGCTGTCCATTCTCTGTTATGACCCGGTTCAGCACGGGTTTATGTATTGCTGTTCGTTTGTGTGAAAGTCATTATGGACAGGCTGAAGACTTTTCCTGCACCTTCAGTCTTAAACTTGCATGCTTCGTTGGAAGCATGCATTTGAAAATGGTTAGGGCTTAGCCCGAGGTCATGCATTCATCAACCTTGGATTCAGCCTTAACGTAAAAAGCAGTAACATGTTGTTGCATTGCGGTGGCCAATAGTTCACGGCAAGTTGAGATGAATGCCCGCAGGGGTGGAGCGGAATTCACCCATTTCACTATTGTAAAACAGGAGGATAAAAGAAAGTGGTTTTTAAACCCGAGGACAAAAAGAAACTGATTGACCAGTATAAACTTCATGAGAGCGACACCGGGTCGCCGGAGGTGCAGGTTGGCCTCATCACCCATCGCATTACCTATCTTACCGAACACCTGAAGGTGCACACCAAGGATCACCATTCCCGCAGAGGCTTGCTGATGCTGGTTGGAAAACGCCGCAGGCTCTTGAATTATGTCAAAAACAAAGACGTTCAGCGGTATCGAACCATTATTGAAACCCTGGGCTTAAGAAGGTAGTCAGGAATTATCTGAAATGTCAGGAATGCCTGATCTCGTTAAACTTAAGGGTTCCATACAGAACTTGCCCGCTTGCTGGCTTAAGTTTTGTGGTGGTGAGACTCGGCCGTTCATGCGAATCATCAGCCAGCATGACCACAATGCGACGTAATCTCACCAGGTTGAGATTACGTCGTTCAACATAAGGAGGCAAATATGGAAGTTGTTCTCGAAGCAACACTCGGGGATAAGCCGTTAAGCATTAAAACCGGAAAAGTCGCCAAACAGGCTTCAGGCGCTGTGGTGGTTCAATACGGGGAAACCATTATTCTGGTGACCGTGGTATCGTCCAACGAAAGCGCCAAAGGGGATTTTCTGCCGCTAACGGTTGAATACATGGAAAAAATTTATGCTGCAGGCCGGATTCCCGGAAATTATTTCCGCCGCGAAATCGGAAGGGGCAGTGAAAAAGAAACCCTGACAGCCAGACTGATTGACAGGCCGATTCGGCCGCTTTTCGCCAAAGGGTACAATTTCGAAACCCAGGTCATTGCCACGGTCCTGTCCATGGATCAGGAAAATGATCCGGATACCCTGGCCATGATCGGCGCATCGGCTGCGCTGGGTCTGTCCGACATCCCGTTTGAAGGACCGATTGCCTGTGTCCGGGTGGGCCGCATCGAAGGCCAGTTGGTCATCAACCCGGCCCTGAAACAATTTGACGCCTGCGACATCAATATCATCGTTGCCGGTTCCGCCACCGGCGTTGTCATGGTGGAAGGCAGCGGAAATATCGTGAGCGAAGCGGATATGCTGGAGGCCATTTTCTTCGGTCATCAGGCCATGCAGCCGGTCATTGAAATTCAGAAAAAACTACGCGAAAGCTGTGGCAAACCCAAACGTACGTTTTCCATGCCGGAAAAAGATGCGACCCTGATTGAAAAAGTCGATGCTCTGGCTTCTCAGCGCATCAAGGAAGCACTGGGCGTTCCCGATAAAATCGAGCGCTATGCTGCGATGCATACTGCCAAATCCGAGGTACTGAAAGAACTCGGTGAAGCGTTCATGGACCGGAAAGAGGAGGTTTCGGCAATCTTTCAGGACATTCAGAAAACCATCAGCCGGAATATGATTTTAAAAGAAGGCCGCCGGATCGACAACCGGAAATTCGATGAAATCCGACCCATTACCTGTGAAATCGGCATTCTTCCCAGACCCCACGGCAGTGCGCTGTTTACCCGCGGCGAAACCCAGGTGCTCGGCGTGTTGACCCTGGGCTCCGGGCAGGATGAGCAGCGGGTGGAAACTTTGACAGGTGAAGAATCCAGGCCGTTCATGCTCCATTACAATTTCCCGCCTTTTTCAGTGGGAGAGGTCAAGCGACTCTCCGGCCCCAGCCGCAGGGACATTGGTCACGGCGGTCTTTCGACGCGGGCGCTTGAGAAAGTCCTGCCTGCCAAAGCCGATTTTGACTATACCATCCGCATTGTTTCGGAGGTGCTGGAGTCCAATGGATCCTCTTCCATGGGTACGGTTTGCGCCGGAACCCTGGCCATGATGGATGGCGGTATTCCCATCAAGGCGCCTGTGGCCGGAATTGCCATGGGGCTGGTCAAAGACGGGGAGACCGTGATCATTTTATCGGATATCCTTGGGGACGAAGATCATACCGGAGACATGGATTTTAAGGTTGCCGGTACCAGCGAAGGCATCACCGCCCTTCAGATGGACATCAAGATTCACGAGCTTCCCAAGGAAATCCTGGGAAAAGCACTGGAACAGGCGCGTACCGGCAGGCTCCATATTCTGGGCAAGATGCTGGAGTCGCTTGACAAGCCGAGGGAAGAAATTTCTCAGTATGCCCCGGCCATCGTGACGATAAAAATCAATCCGGACAAGATCCGGGATATCATCGGCCCCGGCGGAAAAATGATTCGCTCGATTCAAAGCGAAACCAACACCCGCGTTGAGATTGATGATACGGGTCTGGTGAAGATTGCGGCAATTTCAAAGGCCGAAGGCGATGCCGCTATGAAGTTGATTCAAGGCATTGTCATGGAGCCGGAGATCGGGCGTATTTACGAGGGAACGGTTGTCAAGGTCATGGATTTTGGTGCGTTTGTCCAGATTTCCCCGGGGACCGATGGTCTGGTTCACATTTCCCAGCTTTCCACCCGAAGGGTGACAAAGGTTACGGATGTGGTGAAGGAAGGCGATACGCTCAGGGTAAAAGTTCTGGAGATATCCCGGGATGGGAAGATTCGTTTAAGCCATAAGGCGGTTTTGGAAGAGGAAAACCCGGTTTGAAACCAGACGACAGAATCGAGAAAACCCTTCTATCAAACGGTGTTCGCATTCTCTCTCAGAGAATGCCACACGTTCAGTCCGTGTCCATGGGGGTCTGGGTCAACATCGGATCCCGGGATGAGACCGATGCGGAAAATGGATTGTCTCATTTTATTGAGCACATGATGTTTAAGGGTACACAAAAGCGCTCGGCTTTTGAAATCGCCAAAGCCTTCGACGCCATCGGCGGGTATACCAACGCCTTTACTTCCATGGAAAATACCTGTTACCATGCCAAGGTCATGGCAAACCATCTGGAAACCATGTCGGAAATTCTAACGGATATTTTCCTGAATTCCTTGTTCGACGAAGCTGAAATCGAAAAAGAACGCCCGGTCATCTTTCAGGAAATCGGCATGCTGGAAGATACGCCGGATGAATACGTGCACCAGTTGGCTGCCCGGTCGTTCTGGGGGGACAATCCCCTGGGAAGATCAATCCTGGGCACCCACGACAATATTCTGCAATTTGATTCCAAAACCATTCGAAGCTTTTTTGAGCGGCTCTACCAGCCGAATCGGATTGTGGTTACAGCCGTCGGAAACATCGAACACGATCGCCTGGTTGATCTGGCCCGTCCGGCGTTTGAAGCCATTCAATCCGGAAACCCCATTCCGGCCCGCGGCATTCCGCAAGGCCACTTCAATGTGGGAATCCACCCAAAAGACCTTGAACAGGTTCATATCTGCCTCAATACGCGGGGATTGTCCACAACAGATCCCAGGCGGTTTGTTTCATCCCTGATGAACACCATTCTGGGTGGGAACATGAGCTCGCGGCTTTTTCAGCAGATCCGCGAGCAGCGGGGCCTGGCATATTCGGTTTACTCGTTTGTCTCCTCTTTTGTGGAAACGGGCATGTCCGGAGCATATGCCGGCGTGGACCCAGATAATGCTTTTGAAACCGTAGAGCTCATTTTGAATACGCTGCAAAGCCTCAAAGACAGTCCGGTAACAGAGGATGAACTCCATCATGCCAAAGAATTTACCAAGGGAAATCTGCTCATGGCTTCTGAAAGCAATGAAAACCAGATGGCGCGGCTGGCCCAGGGTGAATTTCATTTTGAGCGCTATACCCCGTTGCAGGAGATTCTGGACGGGATTGACGGGGTTACCCCTGCGGATATCCAGGTGCTTGCCGAAGAGATGTTTCTAAAGAATCAGATGACCCTGACGCTTCATGGTCCGGTGACGGAAACTTCTCAATTTGAACAGCTCATGATGGCATGATGGAAGTGAGCCATGGACGCTGAATCGTCCCCAACCATCCGCTTCTGCAGGATCGATCCGAAGGCCAACGCGGATATACCGCTGCCACGCTATATGACGCCTCAGTCTGCAGGCATGGATCTGCATGCAGCCGTAACGCAGGATCTGACCGTGGAGCCTGGCGCGATTAAACTGATTCCAACCGGATTGATGATGGCCATTCCCAATGGCTATGAAGCCCAGATTCGGCCCCGAAGCGGGCTTGCAGTGAAGCACGGGATCGGGCTGATTAATTCACCGGGAACCATTGATGCGGATTACCGCGGAGAAGTCCAGGTGGCTTTGATCAATCTGGGAAAACACGCTTACACGATCCGGCGGGGCGACCGGATCGCTCAGATGATCATTCACCGGGTGTATCAGGCAGGGCTTGAAGAAGTCAGTTGTCTGGATAAAACCAGCCGCAATGCGGGTGGGTTTGGCCATACGGGAAAGTAGCAGGTAAACGAGCGTTAATAAGATCCGCTCTTGCAAACTTCTTGTTTTCCGGAGGATGCAGTAAAGCGATGCAGGTAGATGATGTCTGACAAACCGGTGTTTTCATCAAATTCGGCACCGCCGCCAGATCCCGGCATTTCCCTGTGCATGCTGGCCAGTGGCAGCAAGGGGAATTCCATTTATGTTTCGGATGGCCGCACCGCCATCCTTGTGGATGCCGGACTTTCCGGAATCGAAATCGAACGCCGGCTGAAATCCAGGGATCTCAGCCCCGAATCCCTCGATGCCATTGTGGTCTCTCATGAACATGAAGATCACATTCGCGGCGTGGGTGTCCTCTCCCGGCGCTACGGCCTTCCCGTGTATATCAGCGCAAAAACGGCAGCCGCATCGTCTCAGTTAAAAAACCTTAAGAAAACGGTTTCATTTAATTGCGGAACATCTTTTAATATCAATATGTTAAATATCCATCCATTTTCAATTTCCCATGATGCCGCGGATCCGGCAGGCTTTACGATCGCTCTGAATCAAAAAAAAATCGGAATCGCAACCGATCTGGGAATTGCAACGGCAATGGTCAGACACCATCTGCAATCGTGCGATTTGCTGATTCTTGAAGCCAATCATGATCCGGACATGCTGATCAGCGGCCCGTATCCCTGGCATTTGAAACAGCGGGTCAATGGCAGAACCGGTCATCTTTCCAATCGGGACTCCCGGATTCTCCTTGAGGAAATTCAGCACCATCAGCTTCAGCATGTCATTCTGGCCCATTTAAGCGAAACCAACAACACCCCGGAAAAAGCCCTGGCGGAAGTCTGCCTGGCCATCAATCCCCTTTATACGCAATTGACAGTTTCATCTCAGGATATCTGCAGCCAGCTCGTGCTGCTTAATTCATCACCATCTGAATCTCTGGAGGTTTGTAATGTTTAAAATTGTTCAACGCAAGGAAATGGCAGGAGGAACCATCGTCCTCAATGAAATCGAGGCGCCCCTGATTGCCAAAAAAGCAAAACCCGGACAGTTCGTGATTCTGAAGGCCAATGAAGCCGGAGAGCGTATTCCGCTGACGATGGCGGATACCAACCCGGGAAAAGGGACCATCACCATCATTTACATGGTGGTCGGAAAAAGCACGGCCATATTTAAATCCTTAAAAGTCGGAGAAGGCTATCAGGATGTTATCGGCCCGCTTGGCAAGCCCACCCATCTTGAAAAGCTGGGAACCGTGGTCTGTGTGGGCGGTGGAACGGGAATTGCCGTCCTTAACCCCATAACACGGGGTCTTAAGGAAATAGGAAACAATGTCATCAGCATCATCGGCGCCCGAAGCAAAGACATTCTTATCCTGGAAGATGAGATGCAGGCGGCTTCCCACAAACTTCACGTGTGTACGGACGATGGTTCATACGGACATCACGGGTTTGTGACCGAGGTGCTCAAACAGGTTCTGGAAAAAGAGGATGTCAAGCTGGTGGTCGCCATCGGGCCGGTTCCCATGATGAAGTTTGTATCCAAAATCACCAAGGACTTTAATGTGCCGACCATGGTCAGCCTGAATCCGATTATGGTGGATGGAACCGGCATGTGCGGCGGATGCCGGGTTTCGGTTGGCGGGGAAACAAAATTTGCCTGTGTGGACGGGCCTGAATTTGACGGACACAAGGTGGATTTCGATGAGCTGATGCGACGGCTTCAGGCTTACTGTGAAGATGAAAAAAAGTGCTATAATGATTATTGCACCTTTCAGCAAGCATAAACATAATTACGAATTACGAATTACGAATTCGTAATTATTTAGGAGGATATATGGCGGAAAAAACAGATACCAAAAAAACGACTCCCCGGCAGGCCATGCCGGAACAGAAACCAGAAATCAGAAGGCGGAATTTTCAGGAAGTTCCCACGGGCTACACCATGGAACAGGCCATGACGGAAGCCAGCAGATGTCTTCAGTGCAAAAAGCCCGGCTGCGTCGAAGGTTGTCCGGTGGGTGTGGACATCCCCGGGTTCATCAACTTGATTACCAAAGGGGATATGACCGGCGCCATCCGCAATTTGTGGGCGAAAAACAGCCTTCCCGCTGTCTGCGGCCGGGTCTGTCCCCAGGAGATTCAGTGCGAAGGACTCTGTATCGTGGGTAAAAAAGGGGATGCGGTTGCCATTGGAAACCTGGAACGGTTCGCAGCGGATTACGAGCGAATGCACGGTACCGGCGAGCTGCCGCCCAGGGATCAACCTACCGGCAAAAAGATCGCGGTCGTGGGATCCGGGCCATCGGGCCTTACGGTAGCAGGCGATCTGGTCCGCAAAGGCCATGAAGTTAAGGTTCTGGAAGCCTTCCACAAGCCCGGCGGTGTTCTGGTTTACGGCATTCCTGAATTCAGGCTTCCCAAGGAAATCGTTTTTTCTGAAGTGGCCTTTCTGGAGCGGCTCGGCGCCAAAGTGGAATGCAACCAGGTGGTGGGTAGAACCGTATCTCTGGATGAGCTCTTTGAAGAAGGCTATGATGCTGTTTATCTGGGTGTGGGAGCAGGCCTTCCCAAATTCATGAACATACCAGGCGAAAACCTGATCGGCATCCTTTCCGCCAATGAATATCTTACACGGGCCAATCTCATGAAGGCCTACCTGTTTCCGGAGGTGGACACCCCGATTCCCCTGGGCAAAAACGTCGTGGTTCTGGGCGCCGGAAACGTGGCCATGGACTCGGCGCGAACCGCCATGCGACTTGGCGCTAACAGCGTCCGCATCGTCTATCGCCGGTCCCGCGAAGAAATGCCTGCCAGAAAAGCTGAAATTCATCATGCGGACGAAGAAGGCATTGATTTTTTTCTCCTGACCGCACCCACCCGTTTTCTCGGTGATGAAAAAGGCAGGCTGACCGGCATGGAATGCCTCAAGATGGAACTGGGCGAGCCGGATGCATCCGGCAGAAGGCGACCCATTCCAGTAAAGGGTTCGGAGTTTATGCTGGATTGTGATCTGGTAATCGTTGCCGTGGGCGCTGGTGCCAATCCGCTGCTGACCCAGACGACTCCGGACCTGGCGCTCAACAAGTGGGGATACATCAACGCAGATCCCGAAACCGGAAAAACCACCAAAAAAGGGGTCTGGGCCGGAGGCGACATCGTCACGGGGTCTGCCACCGTTATTTTGGCGATGGGCGCCGGTAGAAAGGCAGCCGATTCCATTCACAATTATCTGACCTGGGGATGGTAGCCGTTCGACCATCAGAAGTCGAAACCAAAAATTACCACACAATTGCAGGCGGGTCTTCAGGCCTGATGAATGGATCGACCGCTTGTGACTCCCTATCCTGGATAGCCCCGGAATAGGGAGTTTTTTTTGGAGATTTTTTTTATTTTGTTTATTCGTGTTCATTCGCGGTTTAAAAAGTATTTTCACGATAAAAGGCTTGTGATCATGTGTGTAGAATCAATGTTTTTCATGTGCAATTCGGAAAACACCAATCAAGGAAGCTGCCGGGGCCGGTCCAAATGGCGGCTGTGGGCGATCGTCATGGTATGCCTGCTGGTTGCGGTTCCGATGGCAGCCAGAGCGGACAAGGTTTCTTTTCCGCTGCGAATTGACTATAAGCTGCTGCGCTCCCTGGTAATTCAGTCCGCATTCACTTCACCCGGGCAGAGCGCGGTTCTGGATGATGACTCCAATCCGTGCCGAAAAATCACCATTTCGGAGCCCCGTTTTTTTATAAAAAATGCAAAGTTTCAATTTGAGACACGCCTAAAGGTAACCGCCGGTACGGAGTTTGCGGGAAAATGCATGATGCCCGTTGCCTGGGAAGGCTATCTGATTTTGTTCCAGACGCCCAGGGTCGATCGGAAGACATGGATCCTTTCTTTCGAAAGCCAGGATTCGGAGCTCTTGAATACCCACCATGACCCGACGAAACTGCCGGATATGATCTGGGAGATTATCGAAACTCAGGTTTTTGACTATCTGAAGCGCATCACGGTCAATCTGGCGCCGCCAGTATCGGACCTGAAATCCTTTTTGCTCCCCCTGTTCGATGAAGAGGCTGCGGATCGGGCCCGGCAGATGCTGGATAGCCTGCGGCCGGGAAAAATCGAGATGCTGCCGGAAGCCCTGACCGTTGATCTTTCGGCTGAAGCTGAAAAAATCGAAAAGGAAACCCGCTCCGGTATTACCGAAACCATTTCTGAAGAAGAGCTGGCATCATTTGCCAGCACCTGGGAAGCCTGGGATGCTTTTTTGGTTCAGATATTTCAATCCCTATCCCAAAAACCCCTGTCTGCGGATGAACGCCGACTCATTTTCAGCACCCTTCTGGATGCCCGGCATCGGTTCGTTCAGGAGCTTTCCGATAAGACAACCTCCAAGCGGGATTTTGTCCGGGAACAGTTTGTCACCGCATGGCAGCAGCTTTCTCCGGTATTTCGAAACCATCTGGGAAATGAGCCATCCAAGGCCCTTCTGGGATATCTGGCGTTTTTCACGGCCGCCGACGCCCTCTCCGGCCTGGATCAACTGGGTCCGTCATTCGGGTTTGAAATCAGTCGAAACGGCCTCATTCGCCTGGCAAAACTTCTGGGCGAAAAGGGCTCTCCCATTGAGTTGTTATACCAGAGCGACGTCGATCCGGTTCTCCGGGATATCCTGGGTATGGGAGCACCAATCATTGTGGCCGGTCCAGCCTTTGATGCGGAATCCATCGGAACAGGGCTACCGGAAATCGAAGAAGAGATCCTTCCAAATCCGGAAAAAACAGAAGCCATGGATTTGTCCAAGGCAGTCCTTTCCTTTTTCCTGAAACCCTGCTGGGCGGAAGACAACATCCGGGATGCCGAAATTGCCGCAATCCGGCAATGGGTGCTGTCGCCGGACAATTTGGATGACTGTCTCGAACAGATCAAGATCATGTTAAAGGAAGCTGTTGATGAGACGCTGAAAAAGAATACGATTCCTGCCTCCTATCAGCCGGTTTTTTTGCAGGCCGTATCGGCTACAGGATGGCAGGAGAGCTGTTTTCGCCAATTTCTGAAAAAAAAAGGCAAAATCACCTATCTGCTTTCCTACAACAATACATCCGTGGGCATGATGCAGGTCAACGAGCGCGTCTGGCGGGGGCTGTATGATTTAAAGCACCTTCGCTGGAATATCCGCTACAATGCCCGGGCCGGCTGTGAAATCCTGGAACAGTATTTCACCCGGTTTGCGCTGTCCAGTAAACAGGCCAGCAAGCTGGATCCCGATACCCTGGCCTGCGCCTTATACGCCATGTACAATAGCGGACCCGGAGATTTTCAAAAATTCCTGAAGCGAAAAGCCGGCGGTAAACACCTGCTCACGGACAATCTGTTCCAGGAAAAATACCAGTGGGTCAAAAAAGATCAGTGGGACCATATCACCAAATGTCTGGGCGGCGCATAAAGCCCGAATTCATTGTTTTATTTGATGTTGACCCATAGCAGACGGGCTCTCCTGGCCGAAATTGACCCACTGACCGGTCGTTTCAGAGGTCAGATAGATCAGTTCTCCGGGTTTGAGGGTGTAGTCTGTTGAATTGACGGTCAGGTGAAGCTCGCCGGGCAGGAGTGGGCATAAAAATTCAGAATCTGATCTTCGCCCTGCCACAATTCCTGCATGCCCGTCAGGCTTTCAAAGATAAATCGGACATCGCCTTTTAGTTTGGCATGGACATTGTAAAATATCTCCATGACGTTGGGCGTATTTTTAGGATCTTCCACGCACGCAACAAAACTGACATAGATCACATCCTTTTTCAGACTCTGGGAAGACTGCAGAAAATTGTGACAGAATGCGCCGGCAAGGCTTCCGGCATCATCATACCATATTACGCGCTGTCCCCGATAAAAAGCCCGCCCAGAAGTTCATCCAGATACCGGATTCCCGTAGATACGGCCGCGAAATTGTCTGGGCCGGGCAAATTTTCTATCATGTTACACCTCGTTTGTTTAATGATCCGTCAGGGACAGCAGATTTTTATTGATGGCGATGCTGTAGCACGACTGAAGCCATTCGTGTTGTCCACTCCGAAAGGGAACATATACCAGAACAAACCGAAGCGCCTTGATATGAATCTGCGGCAGTTTTGCAAATCCGGTTTCAATCGGTTTCATCATGCCTGCAATGCTGGTTTTCAGGGTATCAACGGCTTCGGCAACCGATAGCGTGGTTGGATAAAGCGGACCCGGCGGATTCCCGGATTTCAGTTTCTCCAGAGGCTGCATCAAATTCATTCGAATGGAAAGCGACAAAAATACTTTTGGACACAGCTTGAACGCCAGAGACCAGAAACGAAACTCCACCTGATCCCATCCCTTCTGGATCACCCGGGGCAGATTGGCCAGATGAACCAGGTCAGCATAGGAAGACAGGGGAATGCCGGAAACATCGGCTTTGATTCGCCAGAACGGCAGGAAAAGATCCGCATTGTCATCCGGAAGAAAGCCGACGGGAACCGGTTTGAGGCTGCTGCCGACCGGCTGCCAGGCCGAATTGCAGTTGGCGCACGAAAGGACAATGGCATTGCGCTCCCCGGACAGATCCCACCCGCAGGAAGGGCACAGGGCGGAGAGGAACTGCATTTGCCAGTCTGGCAAGTCGGACTCCGGCAGTGTGTTCATAAAAGACTCCGGCAGCAGACCTGAAACCGGACGGTTCAAAATGGCGTCAACCACCTGCGTGCCAATATAAAACGGGGAATAGATCAGGCTGAGGACTTCGCCTACATGAGACTGGTGATACACTTTCTGGCTGGCCATTGCCGTTTTAAAACGGACTTCCTGGCGCATGAGAATGTTCTGGAGGGATAAAGCCGGCGACAGAAACCGTCCCGGAGTATGTGGCGAAACAAATGCCAGTTTCATGGCCTGCGCCCTTAAGCCCATGGAAGCCGGAAAATACAGGGATTCAACGGCCTGATGGGTGACATCGACAAATTGATGCCGGATCTCGTTTTCGATGCAGCAGAACCGTGTTCCCCTGTATCGCCAGTAAGGAAAAAACACGACTTCCTTTCCGGGAACGGCAACATGCGGAAGCACATATCGAAAAACCCCTTTGGGAAGCAAACAGGATTTGACCCGGCAGTATGTACAGGTAAAGAGTCTGTCGGTTTCTTTCAGCACAGCCGGTGCGCCGCACTGAGGACATTGATAGTCGATGAGAAGGTTGATGAGATTGCTCCGGCTATTTTTTCTCGGTCGTTGAGTGGCCACACTCCGGGCAGAATCTGCTTCCTGCAGTGAGCGGCTTTCCGCACTGAATGCAGGGGATCGTGGTATGCAACGGAAGGCCGCATTGCGGACAGAATCTGGCGCCTATGGGCACGGCATTCTGACATTTTGGACAGTGAGCCATCACCTCCGGCGGAGCGCCTTGTTGCATCAGTTGCATTCCTCCTGCGATGTAGGGCGCCATCATGCCAGGGATCATGAATCCGAGCCCGGTTCCCATACCTGCACCGGTCGCACTTTCGTTTTCAGCGGCTTTTTCAATGGCCATGGCGGTTTTCATCTGCATCAGTTTATTCATATCCTGTATGACCCCCATCCGGCTTCTGTCGTCAATGGCCTGTTGGACTTCCTGCGGGGGAGTGATGGCGTTGATGAAAAGCTGGTTAAGCGAAAGGCCGAAACGGGAAAAATCGTTTTTAAGGCGCCCGGACAGGGCTTCAGACATCTCGTCATATCTGGCGGGAAGATTCAACAGGGTATCCAGGGTTTCACCGAGATAATCGTTCAGGCGGGATACAATCACCTGATTGAGATAGTCTTCGATTTCTTCCGTGCCAAGAATTCCCTGGGTACCGACCAGGGAATTGATGAAAAGGCCGGGCTTGATGACTTGCAGGTTAAAAACCCCAAAGGCCCGCAGCCGAATGAGTCCGAGCTGAGAATCCTTAAAAGCCACGGGATCACGGGTTCCCCATTTGAGATTGGTGAACGTTTTCAGATTGACAAAATACACCTCGGCCCGAAGGGGGCTGGTTGTTCCCCATGGCGTGCTGAGGATTTTGGTCAGTATCGGGATATTCAGGGTTTTCAAGGTATGGCGGCCCGGTCCAAAGGCAGCGACAGCCTTGCCCTGGTAGAAAAAAACCGCAGCCTGGCTTTCCCGAACCGTCAGCTGCGCGCCGAACTTGATTTCACCGGAACCGGTTTCCGGAATGCGGTGGACCAGTTCCCTGCCGGTTTCGTCGAACCATTCGATGACTTCCAGGAAAACAGCATTATTCGTACCCATATTGGCTCTCCCGATCAAGGCTGAAACAATTCGGTGCTGATATACCGTTCGCCGGTGCTGGCGAGAATGACAACAACCCTTTTGCCTTCAGACTCTTTACGTTTGGCCACTTCCATGGCTGCCCAGACAGCGGCACCGGACGAGATACCGCAAAGGATTCCTTCCAGCCGTGCAAGATTACGGGCTGTTTCAAATGCCTGGTCGTTGGTTACCGGAATCACCTCGTCTATGAGCGATCGGTCCAGCACTCCGGGAATGAATCCCGCGCCGATTCCCTGAATTTTATGCGGCCCCGGCTTTCCTCCGGCCAGCACCGGAGAGTCCGCGGGTTCAACGGCGATGGACCTAAAAAAAGGATTTCGGGGTTTGATGAACTGGGAAACGCCGGTTAGAGTGCCGCCGGTTCCCACACCGGCTACCAGAATATCAGCCTGTCCGTCCGTATCGTTCCAGATCTCAGGGCCTGTTGTTTCACGATGGGCTTTGGGATTGGCCGGATTTTCAAACTGATTGGGCATATAGGCATGACTGACGGTCGCAGCAATGTCCAGAGCGATTTCTATCGCACCTTTCATGCCTTTAGCCCCCGGCGTCAGGATCAGCTCTGCCCCCAGATGTTTCAGGAGCTTTCTGCGCTCGATGCTCATGGTCTCCGGCATGGTCAGAGAAAGGCGGTATCCCTTTGCCGCGCAGATAAAGGCCAGGGCTATGCCGGTATTACCACTGGTCGGCTCCACAATGCGCGTATCCGGCTGAATCAGCCCTTCTTTTTCAGCAGCTTCGATCATGCTGGCGGCGATACGGTCTTTGACGCTGCCAAGCGGATTGAAAAATTCCAGTTTTGCGATAATTTCTGCAGCAATGCCCTCGCAGATGCGGTTGAGGCGAACAAGAGGCGTTAAACCGATGGTTCGATCCACACTATGAAATATTTTCATGCGTTGCTCCAATTCGATGGGGTGGCTTCGTTAAAGTCCAATATCTGCATTGTTGATATTAAGCTGAAATTATGTTGTAGTATTTTTATGATTAACCTGAAAAAAAGTCAATTTATACTGAGCGCGGCAATTAAATTTCTCATCATCAGACGGCCATGAAGATTCTTTCCACGATCCTTCCCATTTTTTTTGTCATTCTACTGGGCTGGGCATTTCATCAAAGGGGGTTCATTCCTCAAGAGTTTTTAAGCCCCAGTAACCGGCTGGTCTATTATCTGGCAATTCCGGCCATGATCTTTCGCTCCATTGCCAGGGCCACCCTCACCACCCAGTTTGACATCCGTGTGGTTCTGACCTCGATGATGGCCGTTCTGGTCGTGTTCGGTCTGGCCTGGTTTGCGGCCGGTTTTATTCGTGTGGTGCGGACGGGGCAGCGGGGAACATTCGTTCAAAGTACATTTCATGGCAATATCGGATACATTGCGCTGGCCATTGCCTTTTATGCGCTGGGAAACGAGGGTCTGGCCCGAACCAGCATTATTGCTGGATTCGTAATGATTCTTCAGAATCTTCTGGCCATATTCATCCTGCAATATTACTCGGATAATGCAGCAATCAAGGGAAAGGCGAGCCTTGTCTTTATAAAAATACTGGGCAATCCCATTATTCTGGCCTCCGTAGCCGGAATAATGGTGTCTCTTTTGGGGATTCCCATTCCAAAGGTTATGGATCAGACGATAGAAATTATCGGCGGGCTGGCGCTTCCCTTGGCTTTGCTGATCATCGGGGCATCATTGTCATTTGACATGGTTCGGCTTCGAATCGGATCGGTACTGTCTGCAAGCATCGTAAAGCTGATTGTCCTTCCGGGCCTGGGGTTTATAGGTTTCCGGTTTCTGGGGCTTTCCCCCCAGGACTATCTGCCGGGGTTGCTTCTTCTGGCCACTCCGACAGCGACCATCACCGTGGTGATGGCCCATGAAATTGATGGGGATATGGACTTTGCTGCGGCCACGGTTTCGGTAAGCACCTTGCTTTCGGCAATTACATTCTCTCTCTGGCTTAAACTTTCGGGGATGATTTAGGCCGCAATATCCCCAAAATGGTGACTGTGGGCGGTTAAGGACGAGGACCTTCGGCAAAATGCTGAACCACACAGAGCAAAAGCCCATCTTCCAGGAACACGGTTGCCGTCTGATCGCAAAATACATTGCTGATCCCCCGTGTGGCGCTGAAATGAAGGGTTTCTCCGCTCAGCGGATACTCCAAGCCGGTAACGCAGACATTTTTGGCGTCCGTTTTCAAAGGAATCAGGGAAAGCAGGTCGCCGGCATTGCCTTCAAATCGCCGCATTTCCCCTCCCTGAACCAGAGAGATTTCCTGCATGCCGTCCAGAATTCGGACCCGGCGCCCGGCAAGTTCCGGTGCGGCCAGAAGCATGATATTGGCGATGGTCATATCCCATCTGGCGCCCAAGGCGCCCAGTAACACGATGTCGTCAGCGCCCAGTCTTCTGGCAGCATGCAGGGCAAGCTCCATATCGGTATAGTCTTTGCGCGCCGGGTAACGGGAAATCGGGATTCCGGACCGGGTAACCGCATCGATTTCTTCAGGGGACAAAGAGTCCATATCCCCGATAAGGGTATGGGGGCGCAGTTTCAGTTCCAGGCAGTGGCGCAAGCCCCCATCAACGGCAATGACGATATCTTCGGGAAAAATGACGGGGCGTAAGCCACCGATAATCCCATTGGCGATAATAACAGCGCGCATGAAACCCTTTCTTACAGACCAAGGATCTGTTCCATCTCCTTGAGGCTGGTAATGTGGAAATCGGATCGCAGAGAAGGGTTTTTATACGCAACCAGGATGGCGCCGGCTGCTTCCGCAGCGATCTGATCCAGTTCGGAATCGCCGACATAGAGCAGTTGATCCGGTTCAATATCAAAATGCCGCAGGATTTTGTTCAAGGGGTCTGGATGGGGTTTGGGATGGTCAACATCCCAGGCGCTGACCACGAGGTCAAAGAGATCAACCAAGCCGTGAGCCTCCAGCACCATTTGAATGGTATTGGTTCGGTTGGTTGCAATTGCCGTTGGATATGCGGGCCGCAGCTTGTGAAGCAGGGGTTTAAGATAAGGCTCGATTTCCATTTTTTCCAGAAACGGAAGATAAGGCATTTGCTTACGATAGGCATTGGCGGCGGCGGCTTCGGCTTTATCCGGGAAAAGATGGCAAATGGCCTCATCTGTGGTATGCATGTGAACAAAAGCAAACTGATCGGGCGTCAGAGCGGATTTGTTCACATGCTGCAGAATCTGGTTATAATACGATTTGTTGACGGTTTCGGTGTCGAACATAACCCCGTCGCAGTCAAAGGCAACCACCCGGATGCGTTTCATTATTGCCTGTTACTCAGTTTTCTTGACGGCTTCAAGGATCTGTCCATAAACGCTGAGCTGAATTTCCGGCTTGACCGGGCTGTTGGTCTTTAGCGTAATGACATCGTAATAGCGTCCGGGATCTTTTTTTAGGTTCTCGACCGTGACAACGTAGGTAGTTGCGTTGTTTTCCTGTTTTTCTTCGGTTTTGACCTGAATATCGGTGCCATTTTTCGACTTGGTTTCTAAAACCTTAAATGGATACTTGGGGTCAGGTGAAACGGTTACAGACCCGATAATGGGTTCGCCCGCATTTCCGCGCAGAATCAGTTTGTTTGGTGTGATGTTAGCAAATTTCTCAACGTTGCCAGTGATTTCAATCGACACATTGGGCTGTTTTGCAGCACTGGTCTCCACCATGACGCTTTTTTTCAGTAAGGTTCCGCCATATCCATTGGTATCCACTTTGATGGTAATCTTTCCCTCGCCGCCGGCGGGGATCTGTCTCGTGTACGAGACGGCCGTGCATCCTCAGCCGGTTTTGACGTTGAGAACGGACAACACATCGGTTCCTTTATTCAGGATGACAAAATCATGGACAACTTCCGTGCCTTCTACAACCGGTTGAAAGGTAAACTGCGTTTCCGGCACGGCATATGAAAGAGTCTCCTCCGCCTTGTCCTCAGCGCCGGATGTAAGGGGAAGGGCAACAAGGCATATAATCAAAAACCACTTGACATAACCAATTAATTTCATAAATTAACGCTCCAATTATTCATAATAAAATCATATCTCATGCATCAATGACAGAAAAAATATATATGAACAATTTATGCTCCATTTTTAAGAATGTCAAGGCGGTTTGAGTGAAAGTGCATCGCCAGACGGCTGTTCCTTTCTGCGCCTTGCCTTGAATCATGTTGGGTCGTGGCGCCTAACGAAGCATTGAAAAAAGCATTTACAGAATGAATGAGATATGTTTATCACATAACAATATACTTCAACTCGTTACAACAGGTGAAAAACCATGCTGGAGCATTTCAAAAATTTTCGTCAAAGCCTGTCTTATCGGTTGATTTTCATGATGGGCTTGACCCTGCTCGTCAGTTTTTCAACATGGGCGTTTTTTAATATCAAATACCAGAAGGATAAGGCGGTAAAAGACATTGTGGTATGGACAGACCGGCTGAGTGAAACCATCAAGCTGGGAACCCACTATGCCATGATGCTGAACGCCAGGGATAACATCAACCAGAGCATCCAGAACATGGGTAAGCAGAAAACGATTGAGCATATCCGCATTTTTAATAAGGAAGGAGAAATCAAATTTTCAAATTCATCGGATGAGGTTGGGAAAAAAACCAATATTAAGGCCGAAGCTTGCTTTATCTGCCATAAAACAGAGCCGCCGCTGGTTGATCTCGATCTGTCTGATCGGATACGAATTCTTAACGATCCAAAGGGATACCGCCAGATCGGCGTAATTACTCCCATTCGAAATGAAACCAGTTGCGCTACCGATATCTGCCATGTTCATCCCCAGGACAAAATGATTCTGGGTGCCCTGGATGTGGTTGTTTCGATGAAGGAAACCGATAATGAAATAATGTTTTTCGAAGAAGGGGTCATTGCTTTGGCCAGTTTTATTTTTACCGTAACCTCCGCGGTCATATTTATTTTTATCGTAAGATTCATTAAACTGCCGATTCGAAAGCTTATTGATGGAACGCGGATGATTGCCAAGGGACAATATCAGGCCAGAATTGATATCAAATCCAAGGACGAGTTGGGTCAGCTGGCAACTGCGTTTCAGAAAATGGGGAAAAAAATCAGCGAAAAACGAAGCGAATTGAGCAAACAGCGAAATGAGTATCAGAACCTGTTTGAACAGGTCCCATGTATCATTTCGGTTCAGAACAGGGACTACAGGCTGGTACGGTACAATCGTGAATTTTCAGAGCGCTTTGATCCCAAACCCGGAGATTATTGTTTTTCGGCTTATAAGGGGCGCCTCGAAAAATGCAAGATATGTCCGGTGGAAAAGACGTTTGAAGACGGCATTTCTCATTATAGTGAAGAAACCGGGGTAAACAAGGATGGCACCCGCACATACTGGATTGTCCGGACATCACCCATCCGGGATGATGACGGGAATATTATTGCTGCAATGGAAATGAGCATTGATATCTCCCGAAGTAAGCAACTGGAGGAAAAACTGGCAGAATCTGAAAAACAGTATTATGCCGTCTTTAACAATATTCCCAATCCCGTATTTGTTTTGGATATGAATACCCTGGTGATTCTTGACTGCAACCAAAGCGTCTATTCCGTGTATGGATATGCCAAAAAAGAAATCATATCTAAATCGTTTCTGGAATTGTTTTCTGAAGATGAAAGAGAGTATTATGCATTCAAGCTTCAGACATCATCTGTCTTAAACCGCGTCAAACAGATCAATAAAACGGGCAAAACCCTTTTTGTAAATATTCGGATTTCTCCTTCGGAATATCGCGGGAAAAAGGTTCTACTGCTGACCACCGGTGATGATACCAAGCGGCTTGAGGCAGAACAACAAATCATTCAGGCCAGTAAAATGGCAACGTTGGGAGAGATGGCAACGGGCGTGGCGCATGAGCTGAATCAACCGCTTTCGGTCATCAAAACCGCCAGCAGTTTTTTTATGAAAAAAATTAATCGCAAAGAACCCATCAAGGAAGAAATCCTCTATACATTGTCTCAGGAAATTGACAGTCATGTGGATCGGGCCACGAGAATCATCAACCACATGCGGCTGTTTGGCCGAAAGTCCGAAATGACCCTGGAAAAAGTTCAGGTAAACGACATTCTGAGAAGAGCATTTGAAATATTCAGCCAGCAGCTCAAGGTCAGGGGGATTGTCGTGGCGTGGGATCTCCATGAGGACATTCCGCCGATTCTGGCAGATCCCGGTCGTTTGGAACAGGTATTTATCAACCTTCTCTTGAATGCCCGGGATGCCATTGAAGAAAAATGCGATTCGCTCCAGTTCACCAAAGACATGGGGCAAATCACCCTGAAAACCACTGCCGATGACAAGCATGTTACGATAACTGTCAGCGATACCGGCATCGGAATTCCTCCAGACAAGCTTGACAAAATTTTCGAGCCGTTCTTTACCACAAAAAAAGTGGGAAAAGGAACGGGCCTGGGTCTTTCCATCAGCTACAGCTTTATCAAGGAATGCCAGGGAGATATTCGTGCAGTTAAAAATGAAGACGGGGGATCAACCTTTGTCCTTTCCTTTCCCTGGGCACCGAACCCATAATCGTGATCCACTTGTCAAATCTAACCCGTTCTACGGCTTTTTGCTCATTATGAGGCAAGCAAAATGAATCGCACCGTTATGCTTGTAGATGATGAGGCGGGAATTCGCATTGTTCTGGGCATTGCCCTCTCGGATATGGGATATATCGTTCATCCCGCGGAAACCGGTGAACAGGCACTTGAATTGTTTCGCAGCACCCACCCTGCCATCGTTCTGACAGATATCAAAATGCCGGGCATGGGCGGCATCGAACTGCTTCAGGCGGTAAAGCGTGAAAACCCGGATGTCGAAGTGATCATGATGACCGGACATGGGGACATGGATCTGGCTGTCAGAAGCCTGAAATACGACGCCACGGATTTTGTGACCAAACCCATCAGTGACGAGGCCCTTGAGGTTGCTCTGAAACGGGCTCGGGACCGTATCGCAATTCGAAAACAGATTAGAGACTATACCGAAAATCTGGAGCTTCTGGTTCGGGAAAAAACTCAGAAGCTGATAGAAGCCGAAAGACTGGCAGCCGTTGGCGAGGCTATTGCCGGGATTTCACATTCAATAAAGAATATTGCCGGTGGGCTTAAAGGAGGGGCCTTTGTCCTGGAAAAAGGGATCGAGCTTCATAACGATCAGTATCTTTACCAGGGATGGACAATGGTCAAGGGAAATGTTGAAAAAATCGCCAATCTCTCGATGGATCTGCTCAATTATGGAAAATCTTCTGAAATCCATTGCCGGATTTGCGACCCCAATCAACCGGCAAGGGAGATTATCGATTTAATGACGCCTCTGGCTGAAGCATCTGGTGTTCGGCTCGAAGCCGTTTTTTCAACCGCGCTTCAATCCATTTGTCTGGATCCGGACGCCATTCACCAGTGCCTGAACAATCTGGTTGCAAACGCCATTGATGCCTGCACGGAAAAATCTCCGTCTGACAGCCCCGGAACAGTCACCCTTCGCACCCTTAAGACTGCCGGATTGGGGGTTGAGTATCAGGTAGAAGATAACGGGTGCGGAATGGATGAAGATACCTGCCGAAAACTCTTTCAGAGTTTTTTCAGCACCAAGGGCAGCAAAGGCACCGGCATTGGTCTGATGACCACCAAAAAAATTGTTGAAAAACATCACGGAGACATTCTGGTAAAATCCACCCTGGGGAAAGGAACAATATTTATCATGCGAATGCCGGAATCTCCCCGGCTTTGAAAAAAACAAAAACGCACGGATATTCAGGATTCCTTGACCCCATCTTTTACCGAGGTCTCAAATTTCAGCCCGTATTTTTCGATTTTTGAATGCAGGGTTGGCCTGGAAAGCCCCAGAAGTTTGGCTGCACGGGAACGATTGCCACCGCTGAGATTCAGGGCTTCGCTGATAAAAATACTGGCGACCTGATCCATAATGGTGTCAAAAATATTTTCGCCGGTACTGGTCATCAAGGCGTGATGAAGGACGCGCCGGAGCAGTAGATCGTGTTTTTCGTCGCTTTCCTCAGTTGCCGGAGATTTCTCGCTGATGGCGTGAGAAATATCATCGGCGCTGAGCGGTGTCCCCCGGTTGAAGATCACGGTTTTCTGGATGGTGTTGGCCAGTTCCCTGACATTTCCTGGCCAGGGATAGCCGGCAAGAAGCAGTTCTGCTTCCTGTGTAATTCCCGGACAGTCCATACCCAGTTCTTTGAAAAATCTCGAGAGAAAATATTCGGAAAGCAGAGGGATATCGCCGGAGCGATCTTTTAAAGGGGGAAGCCAGATGGTGACAACCTTCAGCCGGTAATAGAGATCTTCCCGAAACCGGCCGGCTTCGATGGCGGTTTCCAGGTTCCGATTAGTGGCGGCGATGATGCGAACATCCACCGGAATGGTCTCGCGGCCCCCAAGCCGTTCAATACTTCTTTCCTGCAGCAGGCGCAGCATTTTGGATTGAAGGCTGAACGGCATGTCGCCGATTTCATCCAGAAAAACGGTTCCGCCGTTCGCCTGCTCCAGCTTGCCGACCCGGCGATGATTGGCGCCGGTAAAGGCCCCTTTTTCATAACCGAACAATTCGCTTTCCAGCAGGCTGTCGGGAATGGCCACACAGTTGATCACCAGGAAAGGCTTGTTTGCCCGCAGGCTGTGCTGATAAACTGCCCTTGCCACCAGTTCCTTGCCGGTTCCGGATTCTCCCCGGATCAAAGCCGTCGCATCTGTCGGTGCAACACGTCCGATGGCTTTGTATACTTCCTGCATGGGAGCACTTCGGCCGATAATGGCATCCCGGTTTGCCTTGTCCGGCGCACCGTTCATGTCAATGGGAGATCGCATGAATCGTCCGGCTTCGATGGCCTGGCCAATGACGGTAAGCATGTCAGGTATGTCAAACGGCTTCAGGATATAATCAAAAGCGCCCATCTTGGTGGCTTCGATTGCGGTTTCCGTGGTCCCGTAGGCTGTCATGATGATTACCGGTAGTTTCGGCTCAAACTCATGTATCACCTTGAAGGTTTCAAATCCATTCATTCCCGGAAGCCGCATATCCAGGATAACCAGATCCGGCGGGCGTTGCCGGATCATCGCAATGCCAGCCTCACCAGAGGCGGCGCTGTCAATGCTATAGTCTTCCTGAAGCAACAGCTTATGAAAACTTTTCCGCAACTGGTCGTCATCGTCAATAATCAGTATTCTACTCATGGTTCAGTTCCCCACCGGAAGCGTGATCGTAAATGTAGTACCCATTCCTTCAGTGGATGTCAGATTCAGTCTGCCGCCATGTTCTTCGATAATTCGGGACGCGATACTGAGGCCAAGTCCCGTACCTTCCTCTTTTGTCGTAAAAAAAGGCTGAAGGACTTTGTCTACCAAAGGTCCAGGGATTCCTGGCCCATTGTCACTGACGCGAATCACTACCATTCTCCCGGTTGGCCTTTCAATGGTTTCTTCCTCAGAAATGACGATCTGTCCCCCTTTTTTCATGGCTTCACAGGCATTGACCACAAGATTGACCAGAACTTCTTTAAGCTGTTCCGGGTCTGCCGGAATCGACGGCAACGGGCGTTTTCGAATGACTTCGATGCGGACTTCATAAGAAATCAGGCGATGCTCCAGAAGCTGAATGACCAGGTCAACGATTACCGAAGGACTCACCTGCTGCATTTTAAGCTTAGGAGGTCGGGAAAATTCCAGAAAATTCTGAACAATCGTGTCAATATGTCGGATTTCCTGAGAAATCACATCCAGATCGTCTTTTTGCGTTTCTGTCAGTTTCAGGGTTCTTCCCAGAGAAAACATGCGCATTTTTACAGAGGTGAATGGATTTCGAATGCTGTGGGCCATGCCGGCGGCCAGCTTGCCGACCAGCGCCATTTTTTCCGCCTGAAGCAGGGTTTCGCGGCTTTTCTGAAGTTCGGTATGGGTCTGATCCACATCTTCGATCAGATCGCGGACACTGTGGCTGAGAGATTTGATTTCATTCTGAGGCGCCGCAGTTGGCCCCATGCGACTGGCCTCCCCAGCAAGCTTGCGAAGCGGCTCCAGAATATGTTGAATAAAAAAGAATATCAATGTGATAGCCATTATTACAACAAATATCGACACCAATACGGACATATATCTCATTTTTCCGGCCTGCGCATGGCCGTCTTCCGTGGCTTTATGGATTCGATCAATCTGCATTTCTTTATACTGTTCACATAAATCCAGAATGGTAAAAAACAGATAACGAACTTCTTTATGCAGTTTAAAACCGTTTTCTTTGTCGCCGTCCTTATAATACGCAATGACGCGGTCTTTGGCGGATACATAGGCGCTGTATTCATGGTCAATCCGGTCAATTACCTCCAGTTGAATGCCGGTGTCCGCCAGATGTCTGGCAGCGTTCAGTTTTTCCTTGAATATCTGCCGGTATTCCCCAAGCTGCCGAAGCCATTCCGGATCGCCGTCCAGAAAAAAATAGGACACGAATCCTTTTTGGTTTACAAGAGCGGTTTCCAGGGATTCAGCCGTCTGGAAAGTCTGTAGATGCTTTTCGGTAATGGATATCAAAATCTCTTCCATCCGGAATGTATACCACACCGTAATCATACTGCCCGTGAATGTAATGACAACGAGCGTGAACAATATGGCGTAGACACGGGTTCTCAGACTGACGGGCTTCCACATATGTACATTCCTTATTGTTTCCAGTCTCCTCCGGAGGATAAACCTTGACACAGGCCAAAGGATTTTGTAATTCGATAGTAATAAGCGATTTGGTGGTTTTTTCTTAAATTCAGCGTTAACCATACGTATTAGGCGCTGATTTATCAACATGAATATTACATGAGGAACAACATTTGAAAACATATAGTTATGTTACAATGCTCTTTATCGGGATTCTCTCGTTTTGGCTGAACGGCTGCGCGCATCAGGGGCTCTCATCGGCACAGCCGGGAGCATCAGGCCCTGATTCAACCAAAATCGCAGGTGATTCCGGAAAAGACGGGGCTTCTGGCCACCGTTCGCCCGCCTCTTATCGCATATCCGAAGACGCTGAACTGGATGACATGGCCGATGTTGATGCGGCTGAAAACGACGATAAACTTGGTGATCGTATCAATTTTGGAATCAAAAACCAGAACATTTTGGATGAAGCCCTGGACTTCTGTGAGCTGGCTCAGAATTACTGGCTGAAAGGCCAGCTTGAAAATGCCATTTCGGCGCTGGATCAGGCTTATGCCCTGATTATCAAGGTGGACACATTTAATCGGCCCCGGCTCATTCAGCAGAAAGAAGACCTTCGGTTCCTGATTACCCGCCGAATTCAGGATATATACGGTTCACGAAATGTCGTTGCAAAAGGTAGCCTTAATGCCATCCCCATGGTCATGAACGATTATGTGAAGGCGGAAATCGAGTCCCTGACCACGGGATGCGAAAAAGATTTTTTTATTAACGCCTATCAGCGCTCTGGGCGTTATCGGAAATACATCGAGGCTGAACTGGCCAAGGAAGGCCTTCCGCTTGAACTAGCGTGGCTGCCGCTGATAGAAAGCGGCTATAACGTCAAGGCGTTGTCGCCGGCCAGGGCCTTGGGATTATGGCAATTTATTCCCTCAACAGGGTATCGATTCGGTCTTTCCCGCGACAAATACGTGGATGAACGGCTGGATCCTTATAAATCCACAAAAGCGGCTATTTTGTATTTGAAGGAACTTCACCATCTTTTCGGCGATTGGGAAACGGTTCTGGCTGCCTATAACTGTGGGGAAGGCCGGGTGCTTCGGACCATTAACACACAGAGCATCAATTACCTGGATAATTTCTGGGATCTTTATGAAAAACTGCCCCGCGAGACCGCCCGTTATGTCCCCCGGTTTCAGGCAACCCTTCATATCATACAAAATCCGAAGCAGTACGGCCTGACGGATATCCATCCGGAATCACCGCTGGCATTTGATACCGTTCCGGTCTCCCGTCAACTTCATCTAAAGAGCATTGCCGATACGACCGGAATATTGGAATCCACCCTTAAACGGCTGAATCCTGAACTGCGATACGGCATCATCCCCGGCGATAATTACCCGTTTAAAATTCCACAGGGTTCATCGGACGTGCTGTTATCCCAACTGGACGATATTCCGGAAACCAATGGCCCGCCATCGGATGCCGTTGAACAGGAAAAGGCGGTTTCCCATAAGGTCAAGCGCGGAGAAACGCTGGCATCTTTGGCCAAACTGTATCAAACGAGCCAAAAAAACATTATCCAGGCCAATAAATTAAAAAAATCTGCAAAAATCATACCCGGCATGGTTTTGCTGGTTCCCCCAAAGACGCCGGCACCTCCTGCAAAGGCCCCATCCACTCTTGCAAAGGCGTCGCCCCCTACTACAAAGGCAAATCCCGCAAAACCGACAATGACCAAAAAGCCTGAACCGGTTCGTGTGGTCACCCATGTGGTCAAAAGCGGTGATTCACTCTTCAATATTGCCAACCGCTATGGAGTAACAACCAAAAAAATTCAGGAGGTCAATAAACTTACATCCTTCAATATTGCCGTTGGTCAGAGCCTTACCATCCCAGAGCCAACCAAAACCGCTGCCGTCGAAAACGGCTTGAAAAAGTACATGGTTAAGAAAGGCGAAAATGCCTTCTCCATCGCCTCCGGTCATAATATGCCGATCGATCGGTTTTTAAGCATTAATAACCTCTCGTCTGGGAGTAAAATTTTTCCGGGACAGAAGGTTTACGTTGAATAAGTTAAAGATATTTCCGCTAAAAACGGTTTCAAAAAGGATATTTCATGTCTGAATTGCCCAGCGTGTTAATTGTGGACGATGAAGATGGCTTTCGATCGGTTTTGGTAAGACGGCTTCAGGCCAGAGGCATTCAGGCTTTTGGTGTCGGTCGGGGAGAAGATGCCCTGGAATTTCTACAAACCCGGAACGTGGACGTGGTGCTTCTGGATATAAAAATGCCGGGAATGAGCGGTGTGGATGTTCTCCGGCAAATGCGGGAACTGGGATGCCAGGCTGAGGTCATTGTTTTATCGGGCCATGTGTTCCTGGATACTGCCGTTGAAATCATGGACTTTGGCGTAAATGACTATCTGTTGAAGCCCTGTGACACCGAGGAGTTGATGGACAGGATCACCCTGGCTCACGAGCGGAAAACGGAACGGGAAGGAAAAAATGTAAACAGTAAACCGTAGGCATCAAGATTTCCGTTTGGTTTCCAGGCTGTAATTTCCCTGTAAAAAGCATTCCGCCAAGTGGTTGACGGCTGCTTCAGTCGTCATCAGCATATCCATCTGTCGCGTAAAAAGCAGCAGACGGCCAAGATAATCCAGTTTTTCTTCAATGACTGCCGGCTGTTCTTTGGCAAATCTTGCCGTCACCCTATCCCCTTGCGATTCGACCAGAAAACCCAGCGCCCCCAGTATTTTTTCAATGGACCGTACCCGCCGGTTCTTGCGGACATCATCGGCAGCCCCTCCTTTGAACTGAAAGTTAATATAGTTTTTTGTTGGCGTCTGGCCGCAGTAAGTGTCCAGAATGCTGTAATGATATCCCACCCGAGAGCTGAAGTTTAGGTATTTATCCGAAATAATAGCGTAGCTTTTATCTCCGAACCGTTCGGTACTCCGGTTTGGGGGAGCGAGCATCTGCTGGCTCATTACGGAGAACAACCCTTTCAGCTCGATGGGCCGGGGTTCCATCGCTTTCAGATCCTTTCGAAGCATTCCCCTGAGCAGTGCGTTAAAGGGGGCCGAGGTGATTTGATCCACGGTAACGGTTGATGACTGAAAGGCGTCTTCTGACATGCCATTGCCAAGATCGATGATATACAGATCCAGTGGAAGAGGGGCCTTCAAGCGAACAGACATGCTGCCGCGATCCGATGCCATATCGCTGATTTGAAACACTTCACCGTAAGATTTTTCATGGATGTACCGCATGATATCATGAATGGTTTTACAGTTGTCGGGTACAAACTGGGGAGACTTCGGATCGATCAGGTTGAGCGGGAGAATCAGATCGGCTCGTTTTCGCAGCAGATTATACACCGGCGTATCCTTCATGAACCATTTTTTTTCAATCCGCATTTCAAGAAGTTTATCCACTTTTCCTTCGTAAACCCTTCCGGAGTAGGCGTCCACGGTAATCATTTTGCCGTGCTCAATGGCTGTGGTTGCTGTTTTGGCGTTTAAGAGCGCCGGCACTTTGAATTCCCTGGCGAGAGATGCCATGTGTCCCGTAATGCTCCCAAAATCGGTCACCAGGGCTTGCGCTTTTTGCATCACCAGAACGTACTGGGGATATGAGTAGGAAGCAATCAATATCCCGCCATCCGGAAACGCCATCAGGTCGGCTTCTGAGCGAACATGGTAAGCGGGGCCATAGCCCACGCCCGGGCTGGCGACACTCCCGCCTTCCAGAATTACGGAATAGCCGGGCAAGGGTTCGGAAGATGTCGAGGTTCCTTCAGCATTTACCTGGTTTCTTCTCAATGGCCGGGTTTGAAGAATCCGAATTTGTCCTTTATTGTCTATCGCCCATTCGGTATCCTGCGGGCACTGAAAATGATTTTCAAGCCGGATCGCATGGGACGCCAGAAGCCCTGCCTGTTCGTGGGTCAGGCAGGGCTGATTCTGGAGGTTATCATCGACAGCCTCCTCTGCAAGATAACCCTCCTTTCCGGAGACCAATTTAACGGATTTGCAGGATATCTTCATTTCCAGAATTTGAGGCGGATCACTCTTTGAAAGCGTGTATGAATCCGGTGTGATGATGCCATCCACCACATAAGGCCCCAATCCCCAGACAGCCTGGATGATGATGTTATTTTCATGAGTGTTGAAGGGATGGCTGCTATACATGACGCCGCTGACGCTGGCAGGGACCATCTCCAGACATGCCACGCTCATAGCGGCATCTTCAAATGGAATTCCCATGTGCTGACGATAGGAAATGGCTCTTGCGGTAAACAGGCTTGCGATAATGCGTTTGTATTCCTGAATAATGTTATTTTGAGGAACATTCAGAACGGAAAGATATTGTCCGGCAAAGGACATCTCGCTGTCCTCGCCGATAGCGCTGCTTCGCAAGGCGACCAGGACGGACTCCGGCAGCGTACCGACGGGATCAAATACCTGATGGTAGGCGTCCAGAATCGCAGCTTCGATGTCTTCCGGAAGATCTGCCTGGGTCAGCAGTTGCTGAATGTTTTCGCTGACGCTGACAATGGTTTCCGGGGCAATGATATCCAGTTCCATTTTTCTTTTTCGAATTTCCTCAACCAGGCCCTTTGACTGGAGAAATCCTTCAAAAGCCGTTGTCGTTATCGCAAATCCCCTGGGAATGGGCAGTTGAACACGGTTCAGGATTTCTCCCAGGTTGGCGCTTTTGCCTCCGACGGACTCGGTCATTTCCTTTGTGATCCGATCATACGGTAAAATGTATTCGGGGATTTTCGGCGCAGGTTGAATTTCCTGTTCCTGCTGGATGATTTGATGAATCTGATCCAGAACAGCCGACAGCGCTGAAGTCGGTCGGCCGGAGAGGCTTTCAAAGCTGCGGATCATTCTTCCGGCATGAAATAGGGCACGCAGCGTTTGCGAGCGGATAAAAGACATGCCGAATATGGTTTCGCCGCGCAGCTTTTCCTCAATTTCCGAAATGATTTTTAACAACTCTGAATTCGAGTCCAGCAGAATCTTAAAATTGACATACTTGGTACGAAAAATGGCCTGAATGTCATCCCGTGAAAGTTTTGTTTTCCGCTTTGATTGAAACAACGATTTGATTTTGCCAAGCAGCATAGGACCTCTTTATCAAAAAAGAATTAACGATTGAGGAAATAATTCAGGTGGAACCCTTTTCTCTTATCATAATTGAGTGAATTACTAAAAGTATTGTATTGCTGACATGCAATTATTTAACCAGGTACAAGGGAAATGATCCTGGCATACATTCAGGTTGCGCAACCGTATCGTTATAAAAGACAATAATTACCAAAATATCAGATAATTAATTAGCAAAGCGAAAAGTGTCTGATGCGATTACTTACCGATTGTTTCGGCGCTATGCTGCGATACTATTGCGCATAAATCAACCGATAGTTGCGGGATAATATCGTGTTGCAGGACCATTCCCAGACTTAATCAAGAAACCTTTTTTAACCAGGTCTTGCAAATCGTATTGAGCCGTGCGGGTCGGCAGGTCCGCTCCGATCAGTTGCTGGTATTCCTGGCGGGTAATTCCGCCTTTTTGAAGAATCGCGGGAAAGGCTTTCTGCTGTCTCTTGCTCAAGTTCGGAAGATCGGCGTGAGAGGATGATTCTCGTGAACGGCTGCGGCCCTGGGCGCTTGACGGGGAGGGTGGCGTCTCCATCATGATAATCGGCAGATCATCGGAAGCCTCTTCGAGTCGAATATCCTCAGTTTGAATCACATCCGATTCCACCATGGCCACTGCCCGGGTAATGCAGTTTTTAAGCTCCCGGACATTGCCCGGCCAATTGTAATTTTTAAGGCGATCCAGGGCTCCCCGGCTTAACCCGATACCCTCTTTGTGCATTCTGTTCGACGCTTCCTTGATGAAACAATCGACCAGGGCCGGAATATCCTCCTTGTGTTCCCGAAGAGGCGGCGTGGTAATGGAGATGACTTTCAGGCGATAATAGAGATCTTCCCGGAAAATGCCGCGGTCAATCAGGGATTTCAGGTCTTCGTTTGTGGCGGATATCAGCCGCACGTCAATACCGAGTTCGATGTCCGACCCCAGTGGCTTGACTTTTTGCGCCGAAAGCGTTCTGAGCAGCGCCTGCTGAACCTTTGGCGAGGCGTTGCCGATTTCATCCAGGAAGAGCGTTCCTTTGTCGGCAGCAAGGAAAGCACCCTTTCGATCTGTTTTGGCATCGGAAAAAGCACCGCTGACATGCCCGAAAAGCGCGTCCAGAAGAAGGTTCTCATCCAGGGCACCGCAGTTGATGGTAATAAACGGCTCGTTTCGCCTCGGACTGTTATGGTGAATGGCTTCCGAGGTCAATTGCTTTCCGGTTCCTGTTTCGCCGGTGATTAACACATCCGCGGTGATGCTTGCCGCCTTCAGGATTTCGGATTTCAGCGATTCGAGCAAGGGGCCGTACCCGACGAGATCATTGAATAACGCCGTAGCGGAGGATGCAGCAGGGAATGTTTCCTCATCAAGCCTGATCTTCTCGCGTTGGCCCGCGATCTGTATGTGTCTGTCCTTACGCTTGATTTCCTCGAGCTGGTTGGCCATCGTAGCGATCATGGTGTTGATCGCGTTTTTCAACAGGGTCGTTTCCTGATCTAAATCGGGAGCATGGATTTCTTCAAGGGGCTTTAAGGGATCGATTCCGGAAACCGATTTTGCCAGATCCAGGATGGGCCGGGTAATTTTACGGTTGACCGCATAGATGACGGCGGTGATGACAATGACGGTCAAAATCGTCAAGACAAACAATACGTCGTATTGACGTACCTGAGCAGCCAGGGTCAGCCGGGTCCTGTCCAGATAAGCCAGGCCCAGAATCGTTTCCTTACCGGATCGGGCATCGGATTGGAAACGTATGGGCGTATAAGCCAGATAATAATTGTCAGTTTGGGATCGAGTCTGATTTCCTTTTTCGTCTATGGTGATGGCCCCGGGATTTCCGGCCTGAACATCAACAACCATTTTCCAGAATGATTCATGTTCCGGATCGGGCCGGAACGCCGTATCAAAACCCGGCTTGCCGATAGTCCCGGTTAAACCGGACCGAATTTTCGAGGTTGAAAGCTCAGCACTTTTTGCCTCAAGGCTTTCGGATTGAAACAGCATCCAGCCGTGGCGATCGAAGAGGTAAGCGTAGCGGGGTTCGGGAGTGCGGGGAAAAGCATTGAGGGGCGACTGGGAGGAATTAAACAGTGACAGGATGTTTCTCAGGTGATGGACATCCAGACCCAGAATCAGGAAACCCTCGGTCTGGCCCTCCGGACCCAGGCAGGGGACGGCTATTCGCAGTACAACCGTGGTTAGGGTGTGTCCGTTTTTATCCAGAGGCAGCGGATAGAACGTTTCTGCCATATCAGAGAGATAAAACTGGCCGGTACTCAGGGATCGAATGTGCTCAAAGATAACCAGGGGGTTGGGTTTGATCTCGGAGAGCTGATCCGGGCGAAGCTCCAGGACAGACGGTCCGACGTTCAGAAGAAAATATCGTCTGGCGCTGTCGACGCCAATATATGCAAGCTCCCGATAGAAATCCCCCCCGGTTTGTTTATGAATGGCCAGAAACTTCTTCAAGTCATCTTTGCCGGCAGGATACTGAGACAGGGTGATCAGATCGATTCGGCATCTTTCCAGCAAACTCTCGATTTCATGTCCCTGGGCGAGGCATTGTAACCGGGAGGAGCGTTCCAGCGCCATGTTCAGGAATCTGGAAGAAAACCAGTTGGAAACAAACCCGGTGACCAAAATGATGAAGATCACGGGGGGCAGGATGGCCGTAATCAGTTTTTTTCGAATACTCCAAGTGGCAAATTTATCTGAAAGCAGAGAAGTTCTTGATGCGAAATTCTCTCTGAAAATCAATCCCATTGCCTCCCCCCTTTTTTTTGTGCAAAACAGTCATGCCGGTATCGAAATCAATCGTTATCTTGCGCAAGATATTAAACAAAGATCACGCAAAAAACAAGCGCTATTCTAGAATTTCAAGATTATCATCATCGGAGTCAAATATTCGTTGGTGTAAAGATAATATATATTTTAAGTCTATTATAAATTTAAAGTGAAATGTTGCATGATAAATTTATGCCGTGGTACGGATGTTGCTTTTAACCCAGTCAAAACAAATCGCGCAATTCGAAAAATGATTGTAAGAAAATCGAGAGTTTGTACTCAAACATTTTAAAGGGAGGTGAAACATGAAGATTTTGGTGGCATTGGACAATTCAGACCCGGCTTTTAAGGCATTGGAAAAAGCACTCGGCATGGCCAAGAAAGAAAAAGCCGAATTGATACTGATGACCGTGTATCCGGATTTTCCGGAGGACGAAGGGGGATTGAAGCAGGCAAGCGCATCGCTGATGCAGATGGCTGAAAAAACGGTCGCAAGAGGAAAGGCGGAAGCTGAAAAAGCAGGCGTCGCTGTCAAAACGGTTATCGAGGCAGGTTCTTCTGCTGCGGAGAATATCGTTAAACACGCCGGCAAGAATAATATTGATATGATCGTTATGGGGCATAAGAGCAAAACCGGCATGGAAAGGCTTCTGGTTGGAAGCGTGGCCGGAAAGGTCGTGACTTATGCACCGTGTTCGGTTCTGGTCGTTCGGTAAGTTCAACCCATGACATTCACAATTATTGGAGGATAGCACCCATGAGTAAGCATTTTAAAAAGATTTACAGGCGCATGGCATCGCTTGTCATAAGCGGAACCAGTTTGATTCTGTTGCTGCCGGCTCTGGCGATGGCTGCCGGAGGGGGTAAAATCGACATCATGGTCATTGTGGCCGACACACGCGGGTTACCGGCATTTGAGGCCTGGTGGGCCAATCTTTACAACGAAAGCCATCTCCTTTTCACCGTGGTCACCGTTATTATGATTCCGGTCATCGGTGTTGTTTTCGGCACGATTGCCGATTTTTTTATGAAATTCCTGGGTCTGGACCTGGAACACAGAGAACTGGCCGAACATTGATACTGCAATTTAACGGTTTAAGGAGGGGATAGCATGGAATGGTTATATGTATTGATGCCCATAGCAGGCGTTAAAATATTCTGGCCGGGTCTGATCATTCTCGGTGTCGGCGTTGGCGTAATCGGTGGATTTTTTGGCATGGGCGGGGCGTGGATGGTTACCCCCGGTCTGAATATTCTCGGGTTTCCCATGGCTTTTGCCATCGGCACGGACATCGCTCACATGGCCGGGAAGTCTCTGATTTCCACCATGAGACACGGCAAGTTCGGCAATGTCGATTACAAGCTCGGCTGTATCATGATCGTGGGAACGGTCGCCGGGTTTGAGATCGGCGCACAGATGGTCATGTGGATGGAACGTCTCGGCAATGTGGAGAAAGTGGTGCGATATATTTATCTGGTGCTGCTGGTCCTGATCGCATGGACGGTTTTTGCTGATGTGGTAAAAAAAATGAATAAAGATCGCGCGGCAGTCAAGGCCGGAGAAAAGATCGATGCCCTGAGTACCGGTATTGAATGGCATAAGACCCTGCATAAACTGAAGATCCCGCCCATGGTGCATTTGCATGTCGCGGGTATCTATTGTTCTGCCTGGTTGCCGATAGGCGTTAGCTTTCTGACCGGCTGGCTGGCCGGGATTTTGGGAATCGGCGGCGGCCTGATCCGAATGCCGGCCCTGATCTATTTGCTCGGCTGCCCCACACACGTTGCAGTGGGAACCGACCTTTTTGAGGTCATGATATCAGGTCTTTACGGTGCGGCCACATATACGTTCAAAGGAAGAACCGAACTGGTGGCGGCTATCATCATGCTCATGGGTGCGGCTATCGGCGCGCAGATCGGCTCTGTGGCCACCAAGTACATCAAGGGCTACGGCATCCGCATTGCCTTTGGTTTGGCTGTAGTCGGCTGCGCGCTTTCCATTCTTCTGAAGTTCATCGGCAAATGGTATCCGGATACTGCCACAATAATGGACAACTCGGCGACTGTGCTGATTCTGGGTCTGGTTGCCGCTCTTTCACTGTATATCATTATGGCGTTCATCAAAGGCGCCAAGGCAGAGATCGCCGCGAAAAAGGCAAACGCTTGAATTGCAGAAAATCAAATCTAAATACTATTCAAGGAGTCGATATATGATCAGAAAAATATTATGGACAATGATGACCGCAATCCTTTTGCCGATATTTCTTTTCGGGTGCACGGAGTTTGGCACGGTGGATCAGGGAAGGGCGATCGAATTTGACAAGGAAAAGGGGCTTATCACCATCATTCGGGATGTGAAGCACGATGCCAAGAATCCGGATTACAGCTTTCTGCCGCCGGTAACTTATCAGAAGCCCGTCGATCCCCAGGAAATGGGTGCAGACCCCAAGGCCGGCTATCGCATGAAACTGGACACCAAGAAAAAGCAGATCGTCATCTTTGACAAGGCCGCCCAGAATTTCAAAACCATTGACTATATCCCCGTTGACGAGCAGGAAAATATTGATCGGAAACACCCGCTGGTCTATGATAACGCAACGGAAAAGGCCAAGAAATTCCCGGTGGTTGACAAAGACAAGAAACAGATCACCATCTATTCCGCGCGCCAGAAGCTGCTCGTTACGATCAGCGTGCCGGCCGAGTATTTTGCGCTGCCGGATTATACCTGGGATTCCGGGGACGAGGTCCGGATTTACTTTAAAGAAGCGGGAAAGGCGTTACGGTTCATGAATATCAGCAAGACGGATATTTTCAAGAAATAGCATCATGCAATACAAACCGGACGGGGCCAAGTCCCGTCCGGAACATTTTGTTTGAAGGAGTCGGGAAATGATAAATGTGTTCAGCAGCGATGCCGAAATAGATGCCCCAGTGCTTGACGAATTGAACTTTAAACAGAAGCTCGTCGTCATCACCCTGGATGTGCTGCTTCTGGTTGAATTGTGCATTGCGATGTATTTTGCCAACCTGGCGCCGGAGGCTTTTACGCCAACTTTCGTAAAAACCTTCTTCAGTCTGCTTTTGCCGACCGTATTAACCGGGCTGTTTTTTTTGCGCCGGTTTAAGACCAAAGCAGTAAGCGTTGCTTCATGACCCCTGATCATCTATGTATTCTTCGGAAGACGGCCGGCAGAGTCGGGGCCGTCTTTTGTATTTTGATTGCCATTGTTCTTGTGGATTCATTGATATCAAGGTTTGTATATGAATTTAACGTCTTTTACACCAAGGTGGATGGGCAATATGACCTGACCGGCGGCATGCCGGAGAAGTCGGAAAAGAGGGAGGACCTTGTTGCGGAAACAGACTCCCCCGAAGTGGTCCTTGAATTCAGTGAAGTTTTTTCCGGTTTCTGGCTGGGCAACACGATGTGGCGGGGGAACGTGATCGTTTCCGCAAAGGCCCTGCCGGGCGAGTATATGATCAAGGTCCGGGACGCCAGAGATACGAAGATCAACCCGGCCCTGGTCTTTCTGGCCAGGGTTTATGCGGATGAACAGAGCTTGAGAAAAAGCCACGGTCCCTATCTGAGCCGCTACTACGGCATTACAGCGGGATGGGCGGCGTCAATTCTTTTTCCTGGACTGGCCATTATTATGCTTTTCAATTATGGCGTTTCAAGCCGGCTGGAAAAAGCATTGGCAGACACCGGGCAGGCTGAGGTATACATGGTCAAGCGCATACCGGATGGAGCACAGATCGCTTTTTCTCTGGGAAGAAGACAGGGCCTGAAGAGCGGTGAGCAACTGGACATCTTGAATTCGCACGGCACGACAGTGGGAGAGGCAGCGGTGCTGACCCCGGGCGAGACGGATTCCATAGCCGTCGCCGTCACAGCTCTGGACTTTGGAGAAATCTATAGTGTCCGGCGGCGTCCTGTCTGAAAAATACTGCAACATGGCTTTTTCTCTCGAATATCCCCGTTATTTCCGAGCCCTCGAAAATTTATACCGTAATCTGCCAGCAGCGGTGGATTGTCTTCTTCTTGCTGGCATAGTCCTCGGGAATGGTGATGGAAGTAATTTCCTTCGCATCTGCTATTTCGAGTTCATCCAGGTGCGGCATAAAATTCTGATGATTGGTCGAGAAGAAGATCGTGGCTCCTGCTCTCATCAGCGAAACAACCGCGGCAAGAAGCATGGGGTGGTCCTCTGAAATGTCAAAATCATGAGTTTTTTCTCCGCTTGTTGAAAACGATGGCGGATCGACGACAGCAAGATCAAAAGTTTGATTCTCTCGCTTGGCTTTCTTGAGAAAATCAAATGTATCGGCTTGAACCAGCGAGTTGCCTTCTTCACAAATCCCGTTAAGATTCATGTTTTCTCTGGCCCATCGTATCGCGGTTTCCGATCGGTCCACGGAAACCGTCCGGCGCGCACTCCCCTTTGCCGCATAGCAGGAAAATGATCCGGTGTAACAGTAGAGGTTCAGAAAATCCCTGCCATCCGCCATCTCTCTGACCAGTTGCCGGGTATTTCTGTGGTCTGAAAAGAGTCCGGTGTCCACGTAATCACAAAGATTGACATAGAAAAAAAGATCTCTTTCAGAAACGACGATCCTCTGATCCGAATAGTCGAGACGTTCATACCTGATGCCTTCCCGCCCCCCCAAGAATCTTTCTTTCAGATGTACCTTTTCCAAAGGAACATTCAGCGCCTCGGCCACGGCTGCACCCATCATCGGCAGCCATTCGGGGGTAGTCTGTTTTCTCGTATATTCGGCAATGACCAGATATCCGGCATACCAGTCGACGGCAGCGCGTATTTCAGGGATGTCCCAATCGTAAAGTCTGAAAACTTCAATGTTCTGCCCGGCGTAACGCTTGCGAAAGTGTTTGAACCGTTTCTTTACCTTGTTCGCAAGCATCTGCGCCTGATTTCGGTATTTTTCCTGCAATTCAAATTCCGGAGGCGTCATGTATTTTCTTTCGTTTTCGTGAGGCTTTTTGATCTGTTTTTCATCTTTGGAAAAACTCGGTGATATTTGATTTATGGCTGTAGAAAATTATTGCCACGGTACAGAGCACGCCGGAAACGGCAAATGGATCAAAATTGCATGCCAGCAAGGTGCCCGCAGCCAGAATAAAAACCATTACCAAAGACCCGATAAAGGCAATGCGAAAAAACTTGTAGCATATCAGCCATGCCGGAATTGCCGCCAACGCCCATAAAGGCGCAATGAACGCTGAAAAGCCAAGGTAATTGGCGACTCCTTTTCCACCGCGAAATTGATGAAAACAGGGAAGGCGATTGCCGAGTATCAACCCCAGGCCTACCCAGGGGATGAACGCTGTCTGAAGAAGGCTTGCCGAAATAAACGCCACCCCCAGCGACCGGCCGACATCCAGTATCAAGATCACCAGAGCCCAGAAAAATCCATGCTGCCGGTATACATTAAAGGTTCCGGGATTCTTGCTGAAACCATTGCGCGGGTCCCCTTTTTTCAGCAGCTTAAAAAGCAGAATCGAAAAATTGACGGAACCCGCCACATAGGCCCCTGCAAACAACATCAGAAGTTTCATTCCGCAACACCCTCCAAGGCAGAAAATGAAAAATCCGCTGTAATCCACTGCGGCGGTTTCATCCGCCCGGCACTCACATCTTTCATGCATACGCCAAGATTGCTTTCAAAAAGGATTCCGTTTTCATCAACTATCCACAAATCAAAAACGAGTAAATCCGGATGCGTTTCTACGGGAAGAATCCGGCAGAAATAGGATTCCCCCGGCCGGGTGCGATGCCATATCGTTCGTTTTTCAAACCCCACGGGAAACGCAACCATCCGGGCGTATCGCTGTCCCCACACGCAGGCGCCATGATAGGCCGCGTCCAGCGGAAAAGGCGAACCCAGGGTTTCCGAAATACTCTGGTTGACATATTCTTCGGGAGTACCGATTCTGGCAATCACACCATACTCAGAGATGAAGAAGTTGCCCTGAATGCTATGAAAAGCCGGTCCAAAGGGGACCAGTTCACTGTAAATTTTATCCCGATAAATCTCGATGCAAGTCCCCTCGAGGGCTGAAAACAGACCGGAAACCGGATCGGGCGACTGGTCTGCAAAACCGGATTGATCCAGAGGATAATACACCGATGCGTGTTCCTTGATCCGGATCATGGAAGATTTTTTGACTCGATTTTTCGTCAGCAATCTGACGGCAATGTCGCCATTTTCATAAGTGTCGATATTGACAAAGACGTTGATTTGAACTGTACCGGAATGAATATGAAGAAATTTATCGAACCGGGTGCGGGTCATGACGGAGATATCGGTATCGGGCCGAAATTGTTGGACCGTTTCCCCGATCACCTGCATGGCTTTGACGGCCGGCAGCACCACTTGACCTTCAACATGATGATCCAGCAGATAGGCGTGAATCGGAATATTCACCGGCAGGCGGACCGTGTCGATTATTCGGGGAATATTTTCCATATCCTTGCCGTTTTTTCATCCACTTCCACCGGTGTCCCGGAGACGTTGACCGCGCAGTGACGGGTAAACCCCTTACAGACGATTTCATGGGTTTTTTCATGGGTGATCAGGTAATCAAAACGAAGACGGACCCGCTCCAGTTCCGCTGGCCGGGTATGAACACAAAACGCATCGTCATAGAATAACGGGGAGTGGTAGGTGATGCCGATTTGAATAATCGGATAGACGTAACCGCTTTCCTCGATTTCCCGGTAGGAATAGGCGGTGTCCCGCATGAGCGAGGCTCTGCCAAACTCGAAATATCGCAAATAATTGGCATGGTAGACCACCCTGGAGCGGTCCGTATCGGCGTATAGGGTGCGGTTCCGGCATTGATGCCACACCAGCCCATCGGTTTTATTCCTGACATAGCGTTTGTCACTGTCAAGTATTTCAGGGACAAAGGGTTCCGGTCGCAATTCAAATTCCTTTAAATACGATACAGCAGTTGGTTCCGCCGAATCCGAACGAATTGGAAAGAAAAAGCTCATGACTGTGCCTGCGGACCTGATTGGGCACCACATCGATGTCCGCGAATTCCGGATCCGGAATATGATTTACGGTCGGCAGAATCAGTCCCTGTTGCATGGCCTCGATACTCAGGGCAGCCTCAATGGCGGCGGAAGCCCCGAGCGTATGTCCAATTTGGGATTTATTCGATGAAATCGGTATGTTTTCTATTTTTCGACCAAACACTTTTCGGACGCATTGGATCTCAGCCGCATCTCCTTTGCTCGTCGACGTTCCATGGGCATTGACATATTGAATGTCTTCAGGTTTAAGCCCGGCATCGTCGATGGCCTGATGCATGGCGCGAACAATCGTTTCCGGATTCGGCAACGTAAAATGATAGGCATCCGACGTCCAGCCAACACCCATCACTTCGGCTTTCGGCTTTAGACCGTAGGTGGACAACATGTCCTCCGAAGCCAGTACAATGACCCCGGCGCCTTCCGAAAGAACGATTCCCTTTCGATCGATGCTGAAAGGCCGGGATGCCTGGGTGGGGTCCTGAAAGGCGCGATCCTGGGGGCTGACATTGATGGTGGCCAGCATATTGGCAAAGCCCTGAATGATCTCTGGAATCAGGCAGGTGTCCACGCCGCCGGCCAGGACAAAGTCGCAATCTCCGTCCCGGATCATGCGGGCGCCGATACCGATGGCGTAATTGCCGGAAGCGCAGGCGCCCTGGGGCGAAAAAATCGGCCCGGTAAACCCCAAAAGAATGCCGGCTTTTCCCGCCGGCAGATTGGCGCATAAATTGGGAAGCAGGTAGGGGCTGACCCTTAACGGTCCCCGGTTGACGTAATTGTCCATGGCGATCCGGAACGCATCCGTGCCATTCAAGGCGGATCCGATCAGGCAGGCGGTTCTGGGGCCTGTCTCATTATCGATTTCCAGTCCCGCATGCTTCAGCGCCGCCTTACAGACAGCCATGGTCAGGAAAACATAATCCGCGTTCCAGCTATAGGCTTCCTTGCGATCCATAAAGTCCAGTGTCATGGGATCCCAGTCCGGGATTTCCCCCACGATATTGGCTCGCGATTCTGTCTGGCAACGGGTTAATCTCCGGAACCCGGCTTCGGCTTTGACCGCCCGATCCCATGTCATTTCAAAGGTTTTACCCAGCGGCGTGGCCGCGCCGTATCCGATAACAAAAACACGTCTGTTTTTTGGGGCTTTCATCGGTCCGTCCTGTGAAACACTATACATGAATTACATCCGCCAAAACCAAACGAATTCTTCAGAACATATTCCTGGTCAAGCCGGCGAGCACCTTCGGAAACACAGTCCAGAACCATTTCCGGATCCGGTGTGTAATTAAGGGTTGGCAGCACCATGCCGTTCATCATGCCTTCCATGGCAAAAATGGATTCAATCGCACTGGAAGCGCCCATCGCATGGCCGATCAGTGATTTATTTGCGGAAACCGGCGGCATGGCATTCCCGAACACCGCTTTCAGGGCCTGGTATTCCACCTGATCGCCGACTTTTGTGGACGTGGCGTGCGCGTTGACGACATCGATATCATGGGGCGATATCCCTGAATTGTCAATGCTTTCAGCGATGCACCGGGCTGCTGTTTTTAAATGGGGCGCCACGAAATGATGGGCATCGGATGTCATGCCCCATCCGGCGATTTCAATGTTGAAATTCAGGCCATGCGACTTGGCAAAGGCTTTGGTGGCAAGGATCACCGCGCCGGCCCCTTCGGAAACGACAAACCCCCTTCGATCAACGGAAAACGGACGACAGGCCCGGGATGCAGGCTCCGGGTCCTTGCCGGGTGGCGAAGAGAAAGCGCCAGCCATGGTTGCAAATCCTGCGACAATGGGCTCGACCAGGGCAAAATCGACCGCCCCGCAAATGACGACATCGGCCCTGCCCTGCTCGAGCAGCATGGTTCCGACAATCATCGAAGTGACTCCGGTGGCGCAGGCCGTAATGGTGGAAAGAATCGGACCGGTGGCATGGGTCAGGATGGATATTTTCCCACCCACCATATTGATACATGAATTGGGGTTGGTGTAAGGGGGCGGCAGCTTGTTTTCGGAAATCATGCGTCGGTCTGCCGCAAGAACGGCATCCAGCCCCCCCACCGCCGAGCTGAACGTGATGGCTACCCTTGGTGAGAGTTCCGGACTGATCTCGATTCTGCTGTTCACCAGCGCCCGGTGAACCACCAGCAAGGCATGTTTGAAAATCGGCGAAGGCCATAACGCCAGGCTGCGGGGACTTAAAAAAGGGTATGGCCCGATATCGATATCGGGAACCTGACCGGAAACCCGGACCGGAAAATCATCCGGCAGCGCAAAGCGCGTCAAGGCGCCGATGCCGCTCTGGCCCCTGACAGCCTTATCCCACTGGGTCGCCATATCGGTTCCCAGCGGCGAAACCGCGTCATATCCAACGATTACTGCGCTTCGTGGCGACATATCAACCGGTTTTACCACGGAATAAACTGATACAGTTTTGCAAACATCTCGTAAACTTCAATCCAGTTCTGCAGATCTTTGGCGGTCCGGATGTGCGCCCGTTTATTGACCATCACCCAACTCATGTGCGCGGCGCCGTCTTTACAGGTCGAACAATCCCGTGTCTCCGAAGTACAGCAGCGGTGCATGGTCTTAAGATCGGATGCCCACCGGATGAATTCTATCAGCCTTTTGGGGTGCGGATCACGTCTATCCAGCGGCTGGGTGACGGAAGGACATTCGTTCCAACCAAAAGCCGTGCCAAACATTTTTCCGGTCGTGATAATTTCATGGTAATACTTGGAAGATATCAGCGTATCCGGATACTTATCCAGCATATCGTCCATTTCGAAACGAATGGTTTCAAGCTCATCGGGTTTCCAGGAAAAGCCGTCCACCCCTTCATCGTTTGAAAGCAGTTGCATGTGAACCTTAAGACCGGCATCGCTGATTTTTCGGATGATGCGTTCCGTCTTTCCGATCTGTCTGGGAGTCAGCGTATACAGATAATACACATGGGGATCACCTGCATAATATTTACTGGAGATGCTGAAAGTGTCTTTTCCCCGGAGTGTTTGCTCATCCGCCTCATCACCCCACAGGGATACGCCCAGCATCATGTCCGGAAATCGGTCCCGTGGAACCTTAATCTGGCCGTTTGTGGCGCAGAACGTTGGCAGCCGCTTATAAAACGCTTCCACCCTGTCCAGGCATAATGTCGGCTCCCCGCCGATCAATATGGCAAGGTTGACACCGCGCTCCTTTTCCCGATCGATGAAATCTTCCCATTTATGGATGTCCATTTCCTCGGGCGCTGCTTTATGCTCGTCGGAAGAGAAAAAAAAGCAGCCCTTGCAGCGCAAATTACACCGGTTGGTCACGTCATAGATCGAGCTGCGGATGTTGAGCTTTGAAATTTGTTTGTATCGTTGATACCATTCTTTATCCAATAATGAACTGACGGTATTCATCAAAAAAATCCTTCTCCTTCTTAACTTCTGTCTTCTGAAGTGCGACCCGGAGGGTCAACCAGATAGCTGCAAAGATTATCGCCCTTGGCATACCCCATTACCCAGACGGCAAGATAAGTGTCCACATAATCGAGCCATGACTTGAATGTATCCGGATCTGTTGCGTGGCGAAACATCCGGGCTGTGACGACCGCGCTTCCTGCCGCATAATGCCGGCATTCCACACAGTCCGTATCCGGCACACAGCATGCGGCGCTTCTGTCCCAGGCAAGGTCGGCCCGGTACTGCCTGAAAGATCGGCCAAGACCGATATCTGTCGAGGGGTTCTTTCGCGGATATGAACAGGAATAAAGATCATGCAGTCCGTTTGGGTGTGTGTGGGCCACGGCATTGTAGCAGGAGAAAAGCACCTGGTCGGGATAGGTCGACAACAGATCGATCATGGTCTTGCGGGTATGTTCCAGTGACGCCGAGGTGTGACTCAAGGTGCCCTCATACCCGACCGGAGCGGAAAACATGTTGAAGGTGAGTCTGCACCCCTGGGTTGTCAGAATTTCGGCAACCTCACGGACCTGGTCGATATTGTCCCGTGTAAATGTATAAACAAAGACGGCTCTGGGGTCGCCTTTATAGTTCTCTATCTGCCTGACCAGCATGTTTCTGGCGTTGCGGATCGCCATGCTGGTTTCATCGTTACCCCAGACAGAGATATGGATTCTATAGTTTATGGATGCGGGAATGAATTTTAATCCGTTGGTAGCGATGGCTCCCAGCGGCATTTCCTGATAGCAGACCTCGCACAGATCGGTAACCAGCGAGGGTTCGGCTCCTGCCAAAACAACATAGGTAATTCCTCTTGATTTTTCCGCCTGCATGAGCTTGCGCCAATCATCGGGACAGTTGTTTTCGCTGACGAACTGCTTGTCTCCTTCATAATAATAGCAACCATCGCACTTGATATTGCAGCGGTTGGTCATGTCATAGGTGGACTCCCGCAGGAAGAAATATTTGCGAACCTTTTCCCATCGTTTGCGAATCATTGGATCCGACAGGATATCCGAAAATTTCCAACTCTTGTCAGGGTTGTCGATCCCCGCAGAAACACTTTTTAAAACAACCATTCACTGTCTCCGAATCTAACCGACTGCAGCTTGAAATTTTTCTTTTAATCTATTGTCGATGTATTCAGAAATCAAGCGGATATTGATTAATTTGGGATAATCATCCTCATCGATTCGAATCCCGTATTCATCCCGCAACACCAGTGCCACGGTCGCCAGATCCATGCTGTCAATTCCCACTTCATCGACCAGATCCATGTCAGGGTCAAAAGTTTCCGGCGTTACATCTTCCAGCTTGAGTTCCTCGATCATGACCTCGGCAACATGAAACATGATTTCTTCAATATTCGTTCCTGCGGGCATCCTCATCCTTCTCCTTTAATTATTCGATCTTCATCAATCCGCTACAGGCCAGTTCCGCATCGAGCATTATTCGAAAAGCATACGATCCTGCCTGACCCTTTTGAGGCGTTACAACAACATGCAAGTGATCGTCGGGCCGGATCATCTGTTTGAATCTCACCCGGCTGATATGAGAAATCTTCTTATCCGGGTTGCCGAAGTGACGAATGGCATCAAATACCATTCCCAGTTGAGCAATTCCCGGCAGTATCGGTTGTCCCGGAAAATGCCCGCTAAACCAGGGTGAATCCGGCGGCGCCTGAATTTCCGCAACAATCTGCTCTGAATCCGATTTTTCAATACTATTTAACTTGTACCACATTGACTGCCTTGCAAAAAGTCCAAATTAGAATGGCGAAGTAAAAAGTTCAAGATCAAGGCGAGCGAATCCTGAGGAATGAGGCGTACGACTAGTACGCCGCAATGACGAAGGATGAAGCTCAACGCAGATATTGGGCTTTTTACGAAGCCATCAAATTTATCGAATTAGATATTCCCAAAGCGGTCCGGTGTGTCCGCGTTTATGCAACCTGGAAACAATACCGGCTGTTTCCCCACCACCGGAACCGATGATCCAGTTCGGATGGCCCTCGGCCCGCGCTTTCACCATCCGGATAATTTGCTCCGTGCCAATGGCCGGGCAATGATAAAAAACCGGTTCCAGAATGCTCTGGGATCGGGTTATCTGGCCTTCCTTAACGGCGATATCATATAGTTTCGTATAGGGGTAGATGCGCATTCCACAGAAAAAAAAGAAAACCGATTTGTTGAGATGGTGAATGCCGAAGAGTGTTTCTTCCAGGGTGTCGGCATTCTCACCCGGTCCACCCATCAGAAAATAATGTGCAACATACAACCCCGCATCAATTGCAGATTGATGCGCGGCAAACACATGGTGGTTCTGATATGGCTTGCGGTATGACGCCAGGACAGGATTCGACAAGGATTCGGTTCCAAACTCAACATGGGTTAGCCCGGCATCGCGAAGCACGCGAAAATAATCATCCGGCATCTTGCTCGGCGTGAAAAAGGCGCCCCACGGTATGGAAACACCGGCATCCTTGAAAGCCTGCGCCACATTAAGGGTATGCGCATAATCGGTATTAAAGGTTGAATCGGTAATAAAAAAATACTTGGCTCCGGCCGCCTGAAGCTGAAGCGCGGTATCCGCCACTTCCGCAGGGTCTATCAAGCGTTGCGTGGAGCCTTCGATATGGGGATACGTGCAGTAAATGCAGTTTAAACTGCACCCCCGCTTGGTTTGCAGGTTCAACATGCCGCCATTTTTCACATAAAATTCAAAACGAGAATGATCATTAGAAAAATTTCGATGAAATCCCCTGTTCCAAGGCAAAGGAATTGGTTTGGGGTGATGGCCGGTAATCACACCGGGAATTTCAGTGGCATCTTTCTGATTTTCCAAGGCATCCAGCAGAAGCAACAATCGTTCGCCCTCGCCGATAATGCCATAATCCGCGTCCAGCACATTCATGATTTCTTCGGGAAATATGGTAAATCCGCTTCCGCCCAAAACAATCCAGGCACTGGAATGGCCTCTGATTTTTTGAATGAGTTCGCTCTGGGCATTAAAAAAACCTTTCGGATCGGTGGTATCGGTATTGTCAATGTTCCGCAAAGAAATTCCGATGACATCCGCCGCCAGAAGATCCTTTGGCCACCCGATGCCAGAAGATCTTTTAGCAAGCAGGTCATCATATCCGTTGAGCGTGTTCATATCCGCAATCTGAACTTCATGCCTGTCGGCTATGGCGGCAGCCACATAATCCAGTCCCAAGGGATAGACCGGATAAGGTTCAGTTAGCGTATTCGCAGAAATAAGCAGGACTTTCATTGCTTGATCATCTCAATGCCGTAACAGAAATCAACCCTGGCGTCAGAACGGATCGTCAATCGCAATCGGTCAAACAGGCAGTGCCCTGGAATTTCCATAAATGTATTCAGCCAAGGTCCTAAGAGTTGCAAATGCCTTTATACCGAGTTCCTTGCTATCGATCTTGATGCCATAATCCTTTTCAATCATGATCACCATCTCTAAAACATCGATTGAATCAATATCGAGATGACCGCCGACCAGTTGATCATCTTCCCTGATATCATCCGGATTCACATCAATCAGATTCAGCAATTCGATAATTTTGACCTTTAGTTCTTTCAGCAACTTTTCCATTATACCCGCCACATTAGAAAATTAGAAACACAGGAAGAAACCGCCTGCGGAGACAATCATATCATATATCTTTACACGAAGTTTAAATTATAGTACGAATTTTGCAGATTGAGAAGTTTGAATATACTGATATCTGTTTATCTTCAACTGTTTTTTTCTTTCCCGGAGAAAAGGCCGAACAATCATGAGCCAGACGCGTAAACGCGCTGAAGATTTTTTGCCTCATCGTGACAGGATGAGACTAATTGATGACATTATCGATGTGAATGAAAAAAGTGCTGTCACGCAGGCTACGGTTACCGACCAATGGCCTTTTTTCAGCGGTGAATCCGTTAATTCGCTCGTGCTCATCGAACTGGTGGCACAAACAGCCGGGATCAGCAACTGCTGGGAAGGAATCCGAAAACACGGCGAGGATTTTATAACAAAGGGATGGCTGGTGGGCATCAAGCAGTCTCATTTTTATCTACATGCCATTCCGTTAAAAACCTTGATCACCACTCGGACCGAGAACCAATTCATATTTGAAAATTTTATCGAAATTCTGGGAACGGTTGAAATCGGATCGAAGATTGTTGCTGAAATATCGTTGCAACTCGTTCAGTCTGAAACACCGTAAACAACAAATCGTAAACGGCTTACGGTTCACTCTTTACAATTCACAATCTTATTTACCCATTACCGTTTTTGGGAGAAGACTTGCCAATGAATACAGAACCTGAAGGAAAGGTTGCAATTGTTACCGGCGCCAGCAAAGGAATAGGACGTGCGATTAGTCTTGAACTGGCAAGAAATGGGTATCATATCGTCGTCAATTACCGTTCAGATGAAAAAGGCGCGATTGAAACACAAGCGATGATCCAGCAGGAAGGGGGCAATGGCGACATCATGCAATTTGATGTATCCAACCACAAAGAAACCCAAAATGCATTCGATGATATTCTGAAACGTTTTAAAACCATTGATGCTCTGATCAATAACGCCGGGATTGCTGCTGACGGCCTGTTCGTCATGATGCCGCGAAAGGACTGGCACTCTGTCATCGATGTCTGCCTGAGCGGTTTTTATAATATGACCAAACCGGTGCTGGAAAAAATGGTCGTACAAAAAAGAGGCGCCATCGTCTCCATCGCTTCGGTTGCAGGACTGATGGGAAACAGGGGCCAGGCCAATTATTCGGCGGCCAAGGCCGGACTGATCGGCGCCAGCCGCGCTGTTGCGTCCGAAGTCGCCCGGCTTGGGATCCGGGTCAATGTCGTGGCGCCGGGACTCATTGAAACCGAAATGATAAAGGATGCGCCCATTGCCAATATCAAGTCGTTGATTCCCATGGCAAGGATCGGTAAGCCCGACGAAATCGCAAAAGTGGTCCGATTTCTCTGCTCGGAAGATGCGTCCTATATCACCGGTCAGGTCATTTCGGTAAATGGCGGGATGTTTTAGTCTTTTTCGTCTATTCTCTTCAGAACAATGGAAACAAATGTACCGCCAGATGAAAATCCGTTGACCAGTCCGTAATGAATTCTGGCTTCTTTTTTTGCATGTAAAATAAACGGAAGGGGTTTTATCGGATTTTCAAGGCATAGTGTCGGCGGAAGGGTTTGCTCTCTGATCGATATTGCCATGGCCGCGGTCCGTATTCCCCCGGAAGAAAAGCTCTCGCCGACCGCACCCTTGATGGAGGAAATAAACGGTTTTTGTTTTTCTCCCGCGAAGATTACGGACAACGCCTCCGCCTCAAGCCGATCCAGTTTCCTTCCGCCGTTGGCGGAAGCGGAAACATAATCGATGTCCCCTGGAGTGATTTTTGCAGATTCAAACGCTCTTGTTATCGCCAGGATGGGTCCCCCGGGATCTGACGGCCAGTCCGTGGGAGAAGACGGAGATGAACTCAGGCCCCAGCCCGCGATTTCGCAGTATGGCGTAGCCCCCCGTGCCATGGCGTGCGCCATGGACTCGATGCACAATACACCCGCACCTTCCCCGATGACCGGACCGTTTCTCAAGCTGTCAAAGGGCCGCGCTCCTTCTGTCCCCCCGTTTACCGGGGAGACGGCCTTGAAGTGGGTCAGGATTTCAAAGAAAAATTCTGAGAGGATATCCGCGCCTCCGGCCAACAGAACATCGGCGCGACCGTTTTTAATCTCGGCAGCCGCATAGGCAATGGCCGTCTCAGCCGAAGCCTCGCGGTGGTTCACCGTGGAGTTGATGCCCCGAAAACCCAGTTCGATGGATGTATGGCCTGCGGGAGCGTTGATCACCGTGTTCGGAACGAGAATGGGACTGGCCATTCCGGGACCCTCGGTAAAAAGAATGCCGGCAAACTGGGCCGCAACATCGGTGCTGCCATAGCTCACCCCCAGGATAATCCCCACCCGGTCTCTGTTGGATGCATCGATGCCAAATCCCGCATCCTCAGTCGCCATCCGCGCCGAAGCCGCCGTCATGCAGGAAATGCGGTCCATCCTTCTCAGATTTTTTACGGAAATGAAATCTTTGGGAATAAAGCCATGCACCTCGGCCCCCAGTTTGGAAAGAAACCGGGAGGTATCAAAAGAAGTAATCGGGGAAATGCCGGAGTCGCCCCCGAAAAGTCTCCGCGAGAAAGCCTCCTTGCCTATCCCCACGGGAGTGACCATACCCACCCCGGATATGACGACTCTTTCATTCATGGACAATGCCTTTTTCGGTAAATCTTCCAAAGACAACCGATGTATTGTTGCCGCCGAATGCAAAAGAATTGGAAAGAATGATATTGACCTCGGAATCGCGGGACCCTTCGACAACATAGTCGAGGTCGCACTCGGGATCAGGCGCTGTCAAGTGAATGGTAGGCGGAATGAATCTTTGAACAATCCCTAAAACCGAAACAACTCCTTCTATGGCTCCGGCAGCCCCCAGCGTGTGGCCCATCATCGATTTGGTGGAACTCACGGGAATCTGATAAGCTTTTTTGCCGAATACCTCCTTGATCCCCCGGGTTTCCATTCGATCGTTGGCAGGAGTCGCCGTACCATGGGCATTGATATAGTCTGCCCGTTCCGGGTGAACTCCGGCATCCCGCAGCGCTGTCCGCATGCACCGCACCGCGCCGGATGCCTGAGGGTCCGGGGCAGTCATATGATACGCATCGCAACTTACCCCATACCCAAGAATCTCCCCATGGATTTGTGCGCCCCGATTCCGCGCGTGATTCAAAGATTCGAGAATCAGAATTCCAGCGCCTTCTCCAAGGGAAATCCCCTGGCGGTTTTTATCAAAAGGCTTGCAGAATTCCGGGTCCACGGCTCCCAATGCATTAAACGTCGCGTATGTGATCCGGGATAGGGGCTCGGTGCCGCCAGCAATAACGACTTTGGCCATTCCTGCCCGAATCAGGTCTCTGGCATATCCCATGGCTGTGGCTCCGGATGAACAGGCGGTCATGAACGTGGTCTTGGGCCCCATGAGTCCCAGCTTTGATGCAATATGATCGGCTGACGAGGCGCAGCAAAACGATGAGAAACGGGAAAACCGCACGCCTTTGCCCGTGGCCTTGAGGTATTGTCGATAAGCCTCCTCACCCTCCAGCATGCCGCCGGCGCCCCCCCCGATCACAACGCCGGTATCGGCCAGCAGCCCATCCGGCACAGGAAAGAGCCCGGCATGCTTCAAGGCCTCCATGGCCGCCGCCATAGCCATAATATCCGATCGTGACATCCGCTTTGTTGAGAATTCCGCAGGGATCATCTTTTGAGGGGTAAACCCCTTTGCTTCCCCGCCGGTATGCGTTTTAAAATCGGTCGTGTCAAAAACAGTGACCGGACCAATACCACATACGCCATTTCTTAAGGCACCGTAAAATTCAGGCACATTTCCGGCGATGGCGTTTATCGTTCCCAGCCCGGTAATCACGACTCTTTCTATTTCCATACGGTTGTCCTCAGGACTTCTCTGCTCTATCCGGCAATGCGTCAAAAAAACAACGCCGATTTCTCCTCACATCACAATATCCATCAGCTTTGCATAATCACTTACAATATCATATTTAATCTGGTTGCATCTTAAATTTCAGCTTCATGGGTGCTTCGATATTTCCGTAGACGCATTATGTTTTGTGTTGCCATTGCAAATTCTCCACCGGACAGGTGGAGTTTTGGCTGGTTGTCTGATTCTCTTATTTATTGGGTTTTATTCTGCATTCATATTGTCGTCCCCATCGAATAGAGCGAGTTGTTCCTGTTCGGTCAGATGCGCTTCAATCAGCCGTCGTTCCCGCTCCAGTTCCAGTACCAATTCCTTTTCAGTCGGCAGGTAAAGCATATACTTCGAAGCGAAAATCTGCTTGCGGTCATTTAGAACGGAATACTTCGCCACCACCTCATTTTTTTCTGCACAGAGGATAAGACCAATGGTGGGATTGTCGTCTTTAGCGGTACATAGATCATCAAACATGCGGACATAGCCATCCATCTGTCCCACATCCTTGTGCGTTATCTCGCCTATTTTGAGGTCGATCAGCAGGTAGCATTTGAGGATACAGTTATAAAACACCAGATCAACATAGAGGTCGGTTTCCTCAAAGCGCATGCGTTTCTGACGAGCTACAAAGGCAAAGCCCTTGCCAAGCTCCAGAAGGAAAGTTTGCAGGTGGGTGATGATTGCTGATTCAAGCTGCATTTCATGCAACATGGACACTTCCGGAAGTCCCAGGAACTCCAGGACATACGGATTCTTCAATGCCTCGATGCCTTCCTTGCGAGGTACAATTCCCAGGCGGGCAGCTTCAATCATCTGCTGCGGGTTCTGGCTTACCAGCATCCGTTCGTAATAGTGTGAATGAATCTGTCGCTCCAGCGACCGTTTGTCCCAGCCGCATTCAATGGTCTCCCGCTCATAGAAATCACGGGCATCCGGCTTGGTGACCCGCATCAGCGCCCGGTAGTGGGACCAGGAAAGATGTGGTGAAAAGCTCTGCTCGAATTCGCTGCCCGCCGGGTAGCTTTTACGCGGACTTTTCAATTCGTCATCCGCAAATTCAGCACCCGTTGGGCGACCTTTTGACAGGTCAAAGAATTCGTCACCCACTGGGCGACCTATTTCCGTAAGACGATTCGGGTATGCGAGATAAAAGGATCTGAAGTATTTCAAGCTTGTCGCCGAAAAGCCGCTACCGTACTTCTCTGAAAGTTGCCTTGAAAGCTTCTCAACCACCTGCTTGCCATACTCCGCCCGTTCATCACCCGATTGTAACTCAAGTACAATTTCTCGCCCGATCAGCCAATAGGCAGTCACCATATTGCTGTTGACCGCCCTCACCACATTGGCGCGAGTCTGCTCCAGAATCTGGATAACGCGATCTAACAGAGAACGTTCTTCCACATTATTCGTATCTTTTGAGGTTAAATCTTCGTGGTTCATAACGCCCCCTTAAATTGACTTTACTTCAGTTCCAGAGGACAGAAGGCTGAAAAGCTGCTCGGCGTTGATCCTAACGCTATCGCTGCCAAAGGCGTCATCACGGAAAAGCACCCGTATCAAAGAGATACATCCCGGCTCGTTCCTTCAAGGTGACGATTCTCAACTGCGTTGTCAATGGCATCCTGCGGTTCATCAAACTCTTGCCACTTTCCGATCACTTCCATAAGGCATTTTCGCTTATTGCTTTGTTTCAGAGACTGAATGTCTTCCATATTAATCACCGTAGCCACCGAACGGTTTCGTTTTGTGATAATAAATCGGCAGTCAGAGTAAGCGCTTCGGTTGATGATTTCTGAAAATCTATTATTGGCTTCTACAACATTTACAACTATCCAATCTGCGATATAAGTTCACTTGTTGCACGCGGCAGGTTGCGGCGTACAACAATTTCATCACAAAGAAGCACTGGAATTGATGGGCAGAACTCCTTGAGGTTCCTGAGCCCATCGTCAGGAGGATCGTCAGGCGTGAGAGGACCATGAAGTCCAATAACGAACTCCGATCCGTCCTTGCACTTAGCGTAAATGGGAGCAATAACGTTGCCAAGCTCGGGCAACGTCAGGACTCGGTCTCGTTCTATGGTTATGCCCGATAGTTTTTGGCGAGCAAGGTCTTCAAACAACAAATTAGTAGATGTGATCAATCGTTTGGAATCCAACACCGGATAGGTTCCATGAATGAGAAAGCGCAAAAGGCTCGCACCAAGGTAACGATCCAAAAGATCGTGCTCAAACTTGTTCTTGTAGCTCCGTAAACAACGATAGCAGGAGCGGTCGCAGCTTTCTGCACAATGCTCAAGGATATCAAGTGCAGCTTGGAAAACATCAAGTCGCAATTCTCCAATGCGGCGAACAAATCCGGCACCCCCAGGCAGCGTATCATAAATATAGATCTCGGCTTCCCGTCCTTCTCTCCCAGCATGAGTCAGCGCTGGTCTATACTCAGCCTGAAGCTCTTGAGATTCCAGTCCCAGAATGGTGCATGCGGCTTTTGTTAAGGACTCGCTAACCGTGCGAAGTGCTACATCAGTTGCGAGGATGCCAGTGGAGAGCGTTAAGGGAGGCGTAACGCGCACAGAAATTAGTAAGACATCCGTAATGAAATCGGTCCCGAGGACAAGCCCCTTCGTTGCTCGACCGCCAGGGCACATCGGGTCTCGCTCGTCTGGGTAGGGTTTCCTGTGCGCGGCACCAACAGTGCCATTGGGAATCGCAGTAGGTTCTACACGTCCACATAAGGTGCAGTAAGTGTACCCCTCCTGCCTTGGGCCTCTATTGGTCACCAATAAGTGCTGGCGCATATGATGAACTCGAAGCTGATCATTGAGTATAATCCAGTTCTCAGCCTCAGCAGGGGTAGGTGCTGTTAGCTTGGCCCTCGTCGCGTAACTCCTTGCTGGTTGATCATCTGGAGATGTTCCCTGTTCTATGTCGACGGGATGAGCAAATCCAGGAGGACGCAGCCAATGTCGCCCCGGACCAAAGGTGCCAGCATGCCCGCACGCAGGGCAGTCTCGTGATTCACCACGGGTTCCATCTGCAAGCGGAAAGGTACGAGCATACCGACAGAAACCACATTCAAAGTAAAGACGTCGATTTTGCCAAGAAATGAAAAGGTCATTTTTCATTGGGGAGTAGATTGCACCAGATGTCCACAACTTGCTTCCTATCCAAACCTCCTTACCAGGTGCATATTGCGACAATGCCACAGGAAGACCCTGTGATGGTGTAAATTGAAAGACTGGTCTGTAGCGGGTGGAAGTTTCAAGGTTGAAAACGTAGAAAGTTGCGACATCGGTAGGAAAGGCGTAGCGGGGAAGCACTCCCTTGTATAACAGTCGATCAAGCAAATTTTCTGAAGCCGGATCACGACCTGGTTGCTCTTCGCCAGCTTCATCCTGAACTTCGAAGGCAGTTACACCTTCTTCACTGGTGTTTTCCTTTATCTGGCCGTCGTGTAAATTGACGGCCGTCTCGGTCTCATAAGATGCGTCTTTTGCTACTTTGTAATCTATGGCTGCGTCGATTGCTTTTAGGGTCTCAACAATGAATCCAGCAAGAAGCTCATCTCTTTGCTCAGTGCCAAGTTCGTTCGGTAACCATCCAGATAGCTCATCCCTGAGGCTATCCTGGTTATCTTCAACCCAGTTCCCAAAGTCGACACGATTCAGAATCGTATCTCGTTTCTTAAAGTCAGACACTGATCCGAGAACAGCAAACAGGTGAGGCTGGTCATCCGGTGCAATACTTGGTAATCTGAACTGATGGTATTGCTGGAGAAGGAAAGCAGTGACATGGCGTCTAGTAATCTCTATGTTATCGAGCGTCAGGGTTGGATCATCAACCATGCCACGGATCATCTCGTCTGGGTGTGCGAAGTAGTGTTCGTCGTGACTGTCGGCACTTCCGAAAGCAGTGACAGTTGCGACAGCATTACCACGTCGGCCTGCACGACCTGATCGCTGCTGGTAGTTTGCACGAGCTGGGGGCATGTTGCGCATGGACACTCCACTCAGTGTACCAATGTCAATGCCTACCTCCATCGTGGTCGTGCAAGAGAGAACGTCTATAGCGGGGCGGTCTCGTCCCTTTTCGTCGGGACCAAGATCAACATCCTGAAAAAGAAGTTCATGTTCTTCCGCCTTCGAGAAGACTTCGTCCGATAAGGCGGCATTGAGTTGCGCGGTGTGCTCCGCTGCGATGAGCGATAGTGGAGGCGTGGGAGGGATTTTAAGTGCCTCCACAGTGCTTGCACGATAATACCACTTTCGAGCTATAAAAACCGGGTCAGCATCCGGATCAATTGGCGAGGCTGATTCCTGTCCACAATTTACACATCGATGGCTGTCAGGGAACGGCCGCTGAGTAGTCCGACACGCCTGGCAGTAGCACCAATCGTTGCCGATAAGAAGCGTGAGTTCACCTCCTTTAAGGCGGTATTTCTTATCATCGAACGACTCTGTGAATCGTTTTAGGAGCACTGAAAGCCAATTGCGTTTGAAAAAGCGAACAGCCTCATTGTCAGGTAGACGACGATTAAATTTTTGAAAGTTGCCAGAGTGTGGCTTAATCTCATACTTCCACCAACTGGGTGGCATTCGGCTAAGCCAAAAACCAGTTTGATGCCAGCATCTTAACCATGCACGAACTAAGGCGACTTTCTGGTCTGAAGTTGTTGCAACGCCAGGCAGATTAGGCAGTGAGTAAATAGTTCCTGTATGCGTTGGACGTTCAACAATTGAGCCAAGAGCGAGTGATTCTAAACCCCAATACCTATCCGTTATACACTTGGTAATGCCACGAAGGAGGGCTACCGGAGGCGCTTCGGACCGAAGTGCCAATAAAAGATCAAGTAACCCCGAATAATCTAGAAGAGCGCCGTTCCGAATCTTTTCATCGACAATTTCATAAGCATGGAAACTCTCACTATGCTTAAGCTCTGGTCTGAGCCTGACGCCAAGCTCTATAGCGGAGATAAGAACCGCGAGATAAAGGTCCTCCAAAGATAAGAGATCTATGAGCTGAGCAGATTTTTGAAGACGGGCAAATCCCGAGACGAGCAGTGGCCTAAGAGCATCCTGTGTGGAATAGGATTGGAGGTTTGGAGCCAAACGAGCAGCAGTCTGTCGCGAGTCGGAGAAAATTAGGACCTTTCTGCCCCGAAGTGGAGCGAGTTTTGTCGGAGCTATCGCATTTGGTGCCTGGGCCTGAAGTTGCTTGGCGATGAGGGCTTGAAACGGTTGATCACCCTTAGTTTGGTGATCCTGGACAGAGGAACGTCCAAATGATGCAGACTCACCGCAGACAGCGCAAGGAATAAACTCTCCAAGGTGCGCGGCTTGATGCCCTTCCGCGTGGTCCTCCGCAGTCCTTGAGCGGTCCTTGCGAATGAATACTTGGCGTACTCGGCTTCCTAAATCAGGAGGGTTCAAGCGACCTGTCACAATGTCATAGTCAGCCGGCTCCACATCCCCAACAACGGGTTGTTCGAGAAGAAGATCAATGGGTTCGAGTTCTTTATACATTTCTGATAGAGTGCGGAAAGCACCACCTGGCTCAGCCCAAAGGAAATCTGGTTCGTCGAGATTATCTGTGTAAGCTCTGGCATAGGCACTACCGCAATTTCTACAAGTGTACAATTCTAGAACTCGTGCTCCACAATCACACGTGTCACGTGGCTGGCTGAAAACCTTGCCGCATGGGCTGCCCCGCCGTCCAATATCCAGCTTCGAACAGTTGGAATCCATGCAGACCCACAGCCCAGCAAGACCACGAAAAAACGAGTGCACACGGCACGGAAGCAATCCAGGCGCTGTCGGTTCCTTTCTCGCAAGGCTCCCTAACGCAATGAGTGTGGTAACTGCACGCGCGGCAAGGGAAGTGTCTATATCTTGGAAAAGTTGAACACCAAGTGTGTCGACTGGCTGTGCGGTGGCCATCGTAAGGTTGATAAATCGGCCCATTGGAGGGAACCTATCGAGAGCTTTGTGCAGTGTCGGACCGAGTGCCCATGGGGGGAGAACGGAGCGGTACTCTAAGAAACCCTTGACTACCTCAATCCGATCAGATTCGGTCTCCGCCGCATAGAAAGCACCGAGATCCACGGTACAGAGCGCCTCAGCATCGTCGCGCGTCCCGAACGCCGCTTCTTCACGAAGATGCAATTCACCTGGAATTGTGTCGAAATCGTCAGTGGCTTTTCCAGATAGTTGAGCGCCGAAAACGGATGCGTTCTCCGAATCCTGAAAACTTGCACTTGTGCAAATAATCTGCAAGCGTTCGGGTGGAATGTTCAGCCTAGCGCGGAGCCGACGAACCAACAGGGCGACCTCTGCTCCCGCAGCCCCCCTATAGAGGTGCGCCTCGTCAAGGACTAGGAGGAGGCGCTCCTCTGGATTCTCTCTTAGCCATTCGCGTGATCGATCAAAAATCGGGCGCTCGAGTGGCCGCATGAGCATATACTCAAGCATTGAGTAGTTGGTAACCAAAATGTCAGGTGGCGTCTCTTGGACTTCATGCCGCGTCAGCAACTCTGGATCATTCGGAAGAGTTACACATCTCTTGAACTCACCTGTTTTCGCATCTCTCCACCGAGAGTTCTTCCTGCCGTACCAAGTAAGAAGGTCTGGCTTTGCAGGCCATTTCCCGCGCCTCTGGAACTCTTGAACGAGTTTTTCTGCGGCTTTTTGCTCTTCGGATGAAGGGCCGCTCGCCTGCTCAAGGTAGTGTACGTAATAATCGCCAATGGCCTTAAGACGAAGCTGGTCTTTCTTCTCGTTCCGCACTCCTGGATAAAGAGTTCGACTCGTATACCGAGCGAACCTAGCTGGACGGCCTGCCCAGGCGGTGAATTTGTCAATGATCCTCTGGTCACCAAAAAGAAGTCGGAGTCGCCCAAGTTGATCATTTACCAGAGCGTTCATCGGGTACAACACAATCGCACGAGTCGCGGGCGTAGAAGAAAAACCGTCGCCATTCTTCTGTGCCTCTATTGCGAGCTTCCCAAGTATGGGAAGGAGGAAACATTCGGTTTTGCCAGATCCAGTACCCGTCATCACCACAAAGCTACGTTTCTCGACAAGAGCTTTTCGAACTGCCAACGCCTGGTGGTGATATGGGGGATCGTGGATGAGCAAGGGCTTATCTTGTATAGGCGATGATACAGCCGAAAAGACCTCAAGAGCAGCTTGGGGGAGGCCGATCTCTCCAAATGAGTCACCAACTCGATATCTTGGTGTGCTTTCCAAGTAGGGACGCTGATGGATGACACCCGGTTGCTGAAGCAATTCCCGACGCTGAGCGACAAGGTTGGGATGGCTAACATGATATGTGGCCTCAATATAGTCACGAAGCGCACCATGCAATTGTTCAACGGTCTTACCAATTGTCAACGTCACTTAAAATCTCCTTTACTGCTTATCGCCGTCCTTTGTTAACTTGTCTCGACGTGCCATAACTTGTCTTTAAGAAAATCAATCTCTTCCGGGACTTCGTCATCCCCGAATTTGTAGGAGAACAAGCAACCGGATGATTCAATACGCTCCCCAACCGCATCCCATCGTCTACTTGCCCACATCGGAACGGGGCTGAACAAATCGATCACACGAGTGCCCTTTGGGCCTGAACGAAGCCTGAACATTTGCGGAGTGCCCCGCACATGGTCAATAGCCGCTTGGAGCCTCCATGCCTCATCACAACCTCGCCAAACACTGTATTTTTGCGGAAGGCCAACAAATCTGATTGGAGCCCCTCTTTCAACCTCAGCATAACACCAAAGATCTGCTCCATAGGCTTGCGTACGACGCCCAACATATCTTCCTGAATGATTCTTCAGTTCTACCCAGCGGCCGCGGTAATAGCGAACCGGGCGTGTAGGGTCGAGCAAAAATAACCCTGGGATTTCTATCGACGGTGCTGCAGCGTCCAGTAGTTTGTTTAAACATGAGATGTGCTGAACTGGTGACTCGATTGGAGGCTGTTTAATCCATTTTGCGTATGAAAGTTCTATGAGTCCAAGTTGGAAAAGTTCAGAGCGCAAGTCCTCACCCGAATGCGGGGTCAGTCGCCGGACGTGAGTAACGTACTCGATACGGGCCTCCAGGTCGCCCGGGAGTGCCGAAAGTTGGTCCGAGGCGATGCCAAGCAAAATCGCAAGGCCACTTTCCCGCAATATGAAACTCGGAGGGGCTGCATATAGAAGCCTCATCGTTCTATATTCCGTACCGTGGCCCACTTCGAGCTGCTCAATGAAATCGCCGTGAGCAACCATAGTTTCGAGTGTCGACTCCACGACCTCCTTGAGTGTGGCGAGGTTATTTGCTAAGCCCTGAAGCGGCCGAATGACTCCGCGCACAAGTGTGGCCGCAGTACACGGACAAAGGAAGTTGGAAACTCTACGGAGTGCACAAGCGATGGCTTCAACAGATGTAAGGTCAACGGCCGTTGGGTCTAACCCCAACTCTTCGACCTTTCGCGCATGAACCTCGGTGGCATTAAGGCGCTTCATGACCACTCCCATCCTGCGTAGAGTTGTCCTGCAGTTGCGTACTGGCGCAGGTAACAATCAATTGCAATTACAAGAAAACGCGCAGCTCTCGCCAGTGTGGTTTTCTCTAAAAGTTGTTCGATACCACCGCGTAATCTCTGTCCTGCCCAAGTCTCAACATTGACAGGATCGCTCGCAAGTCGGAGCGCCAACTCACAAAGCCATTGGAAGTCGTTAGCATTTCGGTCGGGCTCTCTAAGGATCATCGACGAGGCAGTGACAGTTCTGGTCGATGGAATTGTCGGCAAAGAAAGGAACTTAATTGCAAGAGAGGTTAAACGGGATACGCGTTCGCTACATGCGGTATCAGCGATAGAAACATATTCTTGGGCAAGAACCGCAGCGAGGCCCGCCTCTTCTCGCCGACTTGAAACTGCACGCTTTAACTGCAAAATACCACTATCCTCATTCCGGAACGAGGACTCGGCTTGTTTCCAGTTCTCTCCCCCAAGGATCAGAAACGCGTGTCGTGTTAACGCCAACAGGATATCGCGTTGTCGCAGTGCCGAGAGCATGCTGCCTGAAAGCCGGGCATGCCCCCACAGCATGGCCAGTCTAAACAGACGAATTAAATTATCGATTGAGAGCTCGTGTCCTTTGATGCAGGGTTCACAACAAAGATCGGCAAGACTGCGGGCCTCCGGGGGAATGATGATCGACGTCGCGAAGTCCTCCTTACGAGCCACGAATAAACCACCGGTTTGCGGCACTATGTATGCTGAAGCATGTTCAAGTTTCTCCTCAATATGTGGGGCCTCAAAGGTGTAGCGGCTAACGAATGGGTTCGCCGAGTCCCCGCTGTCATCGAGCAGCCGAACAACAAATCCTTTTCCGTCACGGCGTAAAGTCCAACGAACTGGTGTGAACTCTCTTTCGCAGCGGACGTTGAATGCTCCAAGTTCGCCGGCTCCGAATTCGAGCTCACAAATGCGTGCGGTGTCGTACGCTTTCTCTGATTCCTTTAGTTTTCTGAAGTGCTTCTCGAAGTGACATCGCCAAGTAGTGGGTGTGACTGGCAACCCGAGCGGGGGAAGTTGTAGGGTACTTGTTGCTCCATCTTCCTCTCTCTCGAACAAGCTAACCTTGCACTTAACATGGCGACCATCGGGCCCATGCAGAGCAATCTCGACACGTCCTTCCCAAAGTTGTTCAAGAGTTGGCGAAGTTGGGTCAATTTGCACGATCAGAGGTCCTTGGGGGCTAACGCCCGGTGACCACAGTTGCGCCTCTCGTATTCGCATAACCACGTCAAGGTCACCCAAGGGCTTCGAGTCTGCCGAACCTTCTTGGCGTGTGGAAATACGTACGCTGTGGATGCCTACCGAAAGTTGTGGCAGTTCTACAAAGGCTGGTTCGCCGGGAGTGATCGGTGTCAACTCAAGAGACATCCCATCGGTGTCTCCCATGGAGACAATGAGGGCATCAATTGGATGATCGGAACGAATCGCTAAACAAGGGCGCTCAGATGCAAGCCACTCGCCGTGGCCTTCCCCATCCCAGACAGCTGCGGCCAGCCCGGCGGGCCACACTTCAATTGTCTTAGCTTGACTGAGCCCGAGGATTCGTAATTCCTTCTCCCATTCTTCCGGCAGAGCGGTGGGAAGCTCGATAAGTGCGCCGTCGATCCCCGCACACGACAATTCCACGGTTTGTGCATGTCCGCCTGCCCCAACAAGGCCAGCAGAGCTGATGATTATGTATCTCTCGCCCGGCCGAACGTGCAGACTTCGCATTTCGTATGCGAGTCCATCTGAAGCAATCCTAAAAAGCCAAGTAGGGCCTGGACGAAGGAGACACTCAGTTCGCAAGAGGTACTCCAGTTGAGGATCCTTTTGCTCGAATTGCAGGAGTACCTCGTCTGACTGCGGCCAACTGTTTATAGCTACTCGCTGCGTGCCACGGAGGCAACGTCCCCTCGCAAGTGGACGACCCGAAGAGCCAGCGACGACGCAACGTGAGTCAGCAAGAATATCTCGAAAACGAGGAAATCTAAACAACAAATGCGACAAGTCAGGAATCTCAATCGATACGTCCCAAGATGTTCCTTCAGAATCCATCGGTTTCAGTAAAAGTCTCGGTTCGATCCCAAGCGCAGCGATTTCCGCTCGCACATTTTCGGGGCTATGCTCAGTCGGAGATAACTGACTACGGCTAAGCGAAAGACCACGGATGTGAGCTCTTTCTTTAGCAAAACGTCTCGCGGAGCGCATCCACTTGCGTCCGAGTCGCTCTCGATCTAAGTCTTCACCGATCCTCTGAAGCGTTGCCGGGTGTAGTAGCTGTACAATGCCGGTTTCACCTTGAAGGAGCAGCGCTGCGGCGATTTGTCCGACGAGCAGCGTTTCCTCAGATAGGTTTTGGAATCGCGATGTAGCGTTCCAACTTCGTGCTGCTATGAACTCGCCAAGTGTCAGAGGTGATTCAAAAAGCTCTGCCGAAAACGAATGCCGCAGGTCAAACAATATACGAGCGAGTTGTCGTTGAAGATCCCGAGGGAGGACCGCGTTTGTTATTGGCCAACAAATGATGGAGAAGTGTTCGGCCCAGTGTCCCGATGGCTTTGCACCACCGAAATCTTTGTGAAACCAGAAAAAGCAGTCACGGAGCCAAGAGCGATTACCATAGTTGGTCCAGCCAGGTGTCTTGTCTTCGAAGGTCTGCCAATATTCATCGCCAGCGAAGATATAGCCCAACTCTGAAGCATACACTATCCAAGCAAGCCTATGATCGCGGGATGGAGCCTCATGCCGAATGTGCTCTCGAATAGCGCCTGAGAGATTTACTATCTCATCGGTGCTAAGACCGTGCTCAAGTCCGAATATCGGCTGGTCAGATGCAATAGCAGATCGCTCCTTTCGCAATTGCGCGAAATGCTTTTCGAGACGAATCTGCCAATTGCTAAGATCCACTTGCATCTCCTCTGCTTCAGTTTATTATCGCGAATTCGGAGTCACCAAGCTGACCCATCACCACCATTTAGCAAGTGCTCCATTATTCTGCACCGCTCAAAGCTCTTGTAACGTTTATCGCGAGAAGCTCTTGGTATTATCCACCGATTTAAACAGAATTGTATAATTTCGGAAGCTGGTAGAACACTGGTGTAAACGTCTTTCTGTGTTCCTATCAGAATTTCCTGCCAGTTGAGAGCTAAAGGTACGGCATATACCTCTCGCGCAATGCCGTGGTTTAGAATGTCATCAGCATCGAACCCAATTTTCTCTAATGCAGTCCGGGCAACACGTATTTTCCAGTTTGGACCCATCCCAAATCGATTTCCTGTAGCGTAGGGATGACCGATTACCTCCAGATAGCCCCGCATCTTCTCAAATATCTCGCCGGAAAGGTGAAAGTGGCCAAAGCCTCTCGTTTCCCCGATCCTAATGAACCGTGGCCCGTTCGGTATAGTAAGACGGTTATAAAGCGAGGACCGTCCCATAGCAGAGGTGGTTGTAAGTAACACGAGCCGCGCTCTATTTTCTTTTCCACTAATTACAGCTTGCCGTCCAAAGTATTTACGATCATATACCTCTTTGACCTCTTGGCTTCCCATTAAAGCAGCTACCAACTTACCACCAATAAGTTGAGAATATGGCGGCACAGAACCTACTACATAGGCATCCATTATATGTATTAGGCGATCTTTTCGATCTTCAAATGTCCAACCAATCCATTTGTCACGAGCAGAAAGATTGAAAACAGGATCACCGATGGCAAAAAGACCTATCAACTGGCCATTTTGCTTATCTCTAACAAGAAAGCGTAGTCTGCGACCAAAACCTTGAGAAACCGGCACTGACCACAAAAGACATGCAAACCTGAAAAGCCGCGACTCCTTTGTTTCTGGTTTTACCTCAATGAGTTCTGGGTCTATCGCTTCAGGATCAACTTGGCTCCCGGTCGCAAAGTTCAAGACCAAATCAGGTCCATATTGTTCAATAAAACGCTTGTTATTCTGCAATACTTCAATCCGTTTTCTTGAATGGAAATCCCGTATTCTTTGTTTAGTCAACTGCCCCTCAATTACATACCCTTTCCCATTCTTGGTGAATCCAAGTTTCTTGAGTTGTTCATGGATAGCTTGGTGAAGCTTAGAAATGCTCGGAGAGCAAGAATTCAAATCAGATTGTTCATCTCCCACTGGTTGGTGAATTTGAAAGTCACTTGGGTAAAAATTGATTTCATGTTGACATTCGTTTGGAGATGAGATTTCGGGCTTCTTCATCCCATATCCTCCTTCCTAATCTGCTCGCAAACCTCCTTGGGGAGGCGTTGGCTTTCAGCCTCGTGGACCTGTTCCTCGTTCATGAACTTTGCCGTATTTTTTTCGTTTTGCTCCGCGCGACAATGAAACAGATGAAACTGATTATCTTTCCGAAATTAATCATTTAGACTTCTCTGCCGGATATTTGCGGAGTCGCTTAAATCTGTGGACAGAGCCAGCCTGCTGGCATCGATCATTTTTTCATAGAAGACGTTAAACAGGATCTTGGCCATTTTTGAAGGTTTTGATTGTCCGTTTCCCCACCGGTTGATGGTGGTGTAACTGATGCCAAGTTCCCGAGCCAAATCTTCTTGGCTCAAGGCCCGTTGTTTCCGGACTTCTTTCACCAAAGCCGTATAATCTAGTTTTCGCGAAATCATGAAAGCGTACCTCGTCGCCTGATGATAGGCCAAAGACTTCTCTGCAAATACAGTAGCGGATACTATAGCAAGTGGCATAAAAAAAGCAAAAGGAAATCTTGTGATTGGCCCTTGATGCGGCTTCATGATGGCCACCTTCCAGCCGGCAAAAGACGCTGAAAAAGCTGCCCCTTTCTTCGTTTTATTTCCCCTATCCTTTATCAAAATCCACAAAGATTCCATTTCAGAGCTGATGGATAGGATGATTGTAGAAAATAACTAATTTGATTCTGAATACCATAATAAATACCGAAGTCAACAGCCTTTCATCATAATACCATAATGTGCATATTTGAAAAATCTTATATAAATTTATATTTTTAATATCAGTTTGTTAGAATTATTATCTCCAGCAAACACAAAAATCATCACTCAATGCTTTTTTTAAAATTGCTGATAGAAATGACTCAGTGAAAGGAAGATTGATATATGAATAGAAGCCATTTATGATCCATGCAGAGATGGCTTCTAGTTTTTTGGAGCAGCAAGATTCGGATCATTTATCTGTTACTTGCCCTTATCCCACACCATTCTCGCACAATATTAACCCATCTCACACCCGAACACCAAAGGAGGATAGATTGCTTATCTGCTAAGGATGTGAGAACCATAAAAAAAATCTGTCACAATGGCGAACATCATGAGTATTTTAGTCTGCTCTTTAACAGCACAAAATTTATTTATGTGCTATTTCAAGCAAATACGCCATCTGACAAGTTCCTTGACTTTGAGAACATCCGCAGACACTTGGCGATTAGGGTTGACAGGAAGATAAAAAAGATGGTGTATTGGTTTTTTCCCGGCTTGATGATTAAAGAACCCATTGCATACGTCAATGGAAAAAATATTGCGGATGACGTCAAAATCGGCGCGCGAAAGGACGTTTTATGAAATTAAGAATCATCTATCCAAAATGGTCCAAACTGGAAAGGCAGACCGAGTTTCACCTGCCGCCGCACGGCCCCATTGTTTTCGCGGCAGCATTGCCGAACGATGTGGAAGCGGAATTCATTGACGAGAATCTGGAATCGATCCATTTTGATGATCCGGTCGATCTGGTGGCCATCTCGATGATGCTTTCCATTCAGGCCAAACGGGGCTGGGAAATTGCGGACATTTACAGACAAAAGGGCGTCAAGGTCATCTTTGGCGGCATCGCCACCATGCTGCACGCAGAAGAGACCCTGGATCATGCGGATTCCGTTTTTATCGGCGAAGCCGAAGGAAAGATGGAAAAAGTTTTATCGGATTTTAAAAACGGGCGCCTGCAAAAAATTTATGACTACATCGGAGATAGGCCACCCATTGAAATGGTGGGTACGGCACGCAGAGATCTCTTGAAAAAAGATCTTTATAACTACAGAGGCATCCAAATGGTTGATCTGGTTCATGCCTCCCGGGGGTGTCGCTTTCACTGTTACCCCTGCGCAGTGGCCTATCTTGGCGGAAAAGAATTCAGACCCCGTCCCATCGATAAGGTCATTGAAGAAATGTCAAGCATTGACAACAACCGGCTCTTTCTCGTGGACAATTCACTGGCGCAGGATACAAAGTGGGAGATGGATCTGTTCAAAGAGATGATTCCCTTGAAGAAAAAATGGTGCAGTCACCCGATAGAGGACAATCCGCAGGTGTTGGAGCTGGCGGCACGGGCCGGGGCCTGGTATGTTTATCAGGCGGTTTTTGACACCTCGGATTATATTCGGGATCGGATTAAAAGATACCACGATTATGGCATCGGTGTTGAGGGCACGATTTTACTGGGCCTGGATGATCACACCGAAGACAGCATCAAGCGCCTGATCGACTTCCTGCTGGATATTGAGCTGGATATTGCCGAGTTCACCGTGCTGACTCCCTTTCCCCATACCAAAGCCTATGAGGATCTGAAACAGCAGAACAGAATTTTTTCCAATGACTGGAATGATTATTCCGCCGACAAAGTGGTATTCCATCCCAAGAACATGTCCGCCGAAAAGCTGCAGGAACTGCTTTTTTATGCCTGGGACACCTTCTACAAGGACGAGCCGCAGGAAATCAAGATGTCCAAGCTCATGCAGAAGGTCATCGCCAAAGAGATGGCGGACAATTCCTACCGGCCGCGAAACCGGGCGCTTGCCACGCGCGCGTTTGGAAGGGATTTAGCTACGAATTAAATTCTTCGAGATCCTTGAACACATTCACGCCTGCCTGGCCTTTCATTGCCCGCTGGTAGCGGCCCTGCCAGCCGTATTTCTTCAGGGTCCTGCCAATGAAAAACTGCAGGATGGGCCGAAATGCGTATAACCAGATGGATGTCCAGAAACGGCCCTGGCTTCGGATGCGCTCTGATGGTTCCCACCAGCCCATAACCTTCTGCCGGTGATACCAGACCAGATATTGCAACCGATCGGCGTCCAGGTGCCTGGTTTTCACATTGGCCCATATCCCGTTGTACCACTTATAATCATTGGGGTTGGTCACCAGGCCCTGATCCATCAGTTGTTGGCGCATGACGGTTTTGGGATAGGGGGTGAGAATCTGGCAATAGGCGGCATCCGATCCAATGTTTTTCAAGAATTGATAATTTTCGATGATCGCGGTTTCATCGTCGTCCGGAAAACCGAAAATGAGCCCCCCCACCACCATGATGCCATACTTATGGCACAGTTCCATGGCTTTTCGGGAAGCATCGACGATGTTGCCTTTGTGGGCCATGGCCAGATTCTTTTTGGACACATTTTCGATCCCTAAAAAAATGGATTTAATGCCGGCCATGGCCATTTTACGAACCATCTCCTCATTTTTGGACATGGTGATACAATCGGCTTGAACAATCAGGTTCAGCTTTCCGTATTGACGCGCAATAATCGCATCACAGATCTTTATCACCCGCTCGGTATCCAGCACCAGATTGTCGTCTGCGACAAAAATCCACCGAGTCTTTCGATTATAATAAATGTCGTCGATATCCGCCAGGACCCGCTCAATGGGAAATGTCCGGAAGGATTGCCCATACATGTGCTGCATGCTGCAGAACGTGCAATTGCGCGTGCATCCCCTGGAGGTTTCCAAAACTTCGATTTTGGAATTCATGATATGGTACCCCCAGGTCAGCCGCCTTTTATCCCGGATGGGCGGTTTCAGCCGGGATAAGTCCAGCAGCCCTCCTCTGGGATTATGGACAAAAACCTTTCCCGGAGTGGCATGGGCGGATGGTTTGTAGGAGAGCGAAGGGATGTCTTCAAGCCTGTCTTTTCCTTCCAGGGCATTGACCAATCTGCGGCACGCTTCCTCGCCTTCACCCCGGACCATAAAATCGATCAGATCCGCCTCATCGGATGCGGCAATCTCTTCATGCATCAAGGTGGCATGGTATCCGCCGATGACAATTTTGACATCCGGGAGAAGGTGCTTTATCAACCGGATCAATTTGATGCAGGTTTCATACTGCCATGCCATGGCGGACAGGCCGACCAACTCCGGGCGAATTTTTAACAGGGTTCGGGTCAAATACTTTTTAATCTGCCTGCGTTTACGAATCAGATCGATGATATAGACCTCGTTACCGCTATCAATATTTGCGCCAATGCTGGCAATACCGCAATTGGGCATGTGAAAGGCTGCTTCATGCATGATTACCGGAGCCACGTCCGGCATGGACATCAAAACTATTTTCATAAATCCTCTCGACTCAGGCGTTTAGACTGTTCCATTTCAAGCAACGACCGAACCTGCAACATCAACTCGGAAATGGAAAGGCGTTCGCGCTGATGATCCGGTTCGATACCGGTAAGCGCTTCAACTGAAATCGTGCCTTCGAAACAGGTATTAAACAAGAATCTGCCGGGCTGGAACAGCTTATCGGTGTTATGAACAAAAAGCACCTTAATGGGTCGCTGGCTCAGCCTGGCAATTTTAAATGCCCCTTTGTTGAGATGCCCGATAGCGCCGCTACGGCTCCGGGTTCCTTCGGGGAATATAAAAAGATTTCCGCCGCCCTCAAAAAAACAATCCATTTCTTCGATCCGCCGGATGATCAAATCCGACAAATTGCCTTCGGATGTGGAGGGAATATATCCGGACAATTCTATCACCTGCCTGAAAACAGGAATGTTAAAAAAACGGCTTTTGACAATGGTTCTGTGCTGCTCAAACAGCGAAATCATCAGAATCGAATCCAGATAGGAGATGTGGTTACAGACGATCACGGAAGAGCGGATCGATAGCACATCGTCGGGGATATGCCACCGGGTTGCGGGAACAAGGATTCGGAGCAGTTTAAAGAAGCCCTTGTAGAATCGATGATTCAGGCGCTGGAACGATTGCTCCCTGTTTCCGGAGAAAAGAAAGGCCGCCAGATAAAACGGAGAAAAAAATAAAACAAAACCAACCGTAAAATAAGCCCAGAGAATCAACGTGATGACCAGGTCAAACCCAGATTTCAGATACCGGCAACGGAAGCTGGTTTCAGATTCTTTCATGCAGCCTGACATTTATGAAAAATCCATCTCAAAAATCCGGTCGTTTAAACATAAGGCAGGTATTCACGCCGCCAAAGGCAAAATTCTGAATGGAGGCAATGCTAAAATCCGTTTCAATAAGCTTTGTCGCATGGTTAATCATGGCGCATCTTTCATCGATCGTATCCAGATTCAATGTTGGCGCAATAAACCCTTCTTCCATCATGTAAAGCGTCAGGATCGTCTCTATGGCGCCGCATGATCCCATGGTATGGCCCATATAACTCTTTAATCCGGTAACCACGGGTGATTTTCCATAAACGCGTTCAATCGCCCGTGCTTCAATCACATCACCCATTTTTGTAGCTGTGGCATGGGCGCTGACAAAATCCACCGCGTCGGGACTGATTCCGGCATCTTTAAGCGCAAGACGAAGGGTTTCGGCAATGCCCTCTATACTCGGAAAAATCAGATCGCCCCCATTGTTATTGCAGGAGAAACCGATGACCTCTGCCAGGATGGTCGCCCCCCTTTTCCGGGCGGATTCATAGTCTTCCAGCAATAAGGCGCCGGCACCTTCTCCAACGACCAGGCCGTCCCGTCGCGCGTCAAAGGGGCGCGGCGTCAGATGGGGTGTTTCATTAAAGTCCGTTGAGCATGCCAGCAGGTTATCAAATACCGCAACCGTCGTCGTATCATATTCATCGGCGCCGCCGCAAATCATGGCATCCTGGATGCCGAACTTGATCATTTCATATCCGAAACCAATGGACTGGCTGCTGGTGGTACAAGCCGTGGACGAAGACAGCACCCTTCCGGTAATACCGAACATCTTGGTGATATTCACCGCCGTGGTGTGAACCATCGATTTCAGATAATCCACGGCCCCGATGGAAGCATATTCTGATTTCGAATTACCGAAAAACGTTTTGTATATCTGCCGCTGCACGGTCGGGCTTCCATGAGTGGAGCCGAACGCCACGCCCATCCGGCCGGATGTGATAAATTCCTGATTCAGCCCGGACGCTTCCAAAACCTCCTTGGCCACCTGGCAGGCATAGTAGGAAACCGGTCCCATGGTCTTTCGGTCCTGGCGCTTGAAATCATACGCAATCGGATAATCCACGGTTCCAAAGACGCCGGTCTGGATGAAATCAGTCAGCAGATCGTCGGTTCGAAGCTTGATCACCCCGGAAATGCCTTCCACCAGGTGTCTGACAATGTCTTTTTTAGTGTGGCCAATTGGTGTGATTGCCGAACACGCTGTGACAACTACCCTTCGCGCCATGTTGACCCTCTTTTCCGATGGATAAAAGCGGTTAATGGTGAGCAATGAATCGTTCCGCTGGCCCCCTGTCCAAGGGCTTGGGAATCAGCGGGATATTCACGGTTCACGATTTGTCGGACCGAACTGCTGCCAGAGATTCAATATAATCTAAAATCTGATTGATGGTTCGGATATCCATGGCCATTTTTTTTTCATCCCGGGTCAATTGCGTCCCGAGCAAGACTTCGATTTCTCTTAGCAGCTCAATGGCATCAATGCTGTCAAACTCGTAAGCCTCCCGCAAGTTCTCATCAAGATCCGGATTTGCTATCTCAAACTGTTCTTTAAAAACCCTTAATACTTCAGATTGTATTTCATCACGAGTCATATCATTGTTCCCATAGCGAGTGAAAATGCAAATGGGGTTATTACACAATAATTATTTAAATTCAAAGCAAAGATTGCGGGCTTCGTAAAAAGTCAAATCAGCTCCGAACCCTGAAGCGGCTTGAAATGATACCACTGCAAGGGATAGCAGCGCACGGTTTCTTCCAGTATATCCGCGTATCTTTGCGCTGCCTGTCGGATGGCCGCAGATCGCTCCCCACGGGATGACGCCTTCACGAAAATGGGTTCAGACAGGGAAAAATGATAGGTTTTTCTGCCGGTGCGGAAGGCAAAAAAAATAAATATCGGCGCGCCGGATAACAGCGCAAACAGATACGGGGCCTCAGGAAAAAGTACGTCATGGCCTAAAAATTTTACCGGAACGCTTCGCTGATCCCTTTTCCAGACCAAATCTCCGGTTAATGAAACCAGGCCGCCTGAATTGATAAAATGAATTCCTTCCACAAAATCAAAGGGGGAACCTCCCTGCTCATCCACCGCGATGACCCGGACACCATTCTGGGAAAGACTTTTCTTCTGAATTCCCTCGATTTGTTCCTTATGTTTTACTCCCATATACAGGAGTAGATTCATTTCCGGAAGGTTCCGTTTCAAAAGGTGTGCCGCTACCTCCCAATTCCCCATATGCGACATCAGAAGGATTGCACCGTTTTTTTCTTGCAGCGCTTGCTCCAGGCGCTCCATCCCTTCGGACGTATAGTGAATATCGTCAAATTCCTGCAACATGAATCGATCGAAGAACACATCGGTAAAATTATGGAATTGACGCCAGGCGCACCCCAAAAGGACAAACCAGTTTTTCTCCGGAAAAAGCGTCCGGTAAAACCGGATGCTGGTATCCACCCGCCTGGGAAAGAGCATGAAAAAACCCGTGGAAACGATCCAGGCAAACACAACAAAAATCCATGTTCCCATAATTTTGGACAGATATACAATCGCTCGATATAAATATGTTCTCATTGCGGCGGCAAGACGAAAACTGATTCAAGGGCTATGGTTTGAAATTTAAAGCAAATGGTCATAAATCACCAAGCTTTCGCCACCGGCGATGAAAATGCGAAGTGACGCTTCACGCTTCACGCTTTCTGCTTCTGGTTTTTGCGGGTATCACAATTCTCTGGAAGATAAGCCTTGCAAACGTATTGGAATTTCTGACAAAATCAATAAAGGGTCGAAAATGCGATATGCGTTCTTTTCCCGGAGCATAACTGACACGGATCGGCGCTTCGATAACGGGTATTTTTCTCCACCGGGCTTTAACCAGGATCTCAACTTCAAACTGGTATCGTTTTGCAGTGACATCCAAGTCCATTGCCTCAGGCAATGGGTATATTCTGAACCCGCTTTGAGAGTCTGTGATGCGGGGGCCACCGGATAGGGACACCCAGAAATTTGAGAACTTGCGCCCGAACCGGCTTGTCCAGGGAACGTGGGTTCCGGCCATTCCCTCTCTTCTGCCGACCACAATCGGTCGCTCGTTGTCCGGTATCGCCTGCATCAACTTCAGTGCATCCTGCGGGTCATGCTGACCATCCGCATCGATGGTAATGGCCCAATCGGCAACCTGGGCTGCCTGGGCAAAACCGGTCAAAATTGCCGCGCCCTTTCCCCTGTTTTCATTGTGGTGCAAAGGATAGATACCTTCAAGGTTTTTGATCCTGTCCGCGGTTGAATCCGTGGAACCGTCATTAACCACAAATACCGGATAGTTCAGACAAAGGGATTTTTTTATCACGTCTGCAACGGTGTGTTCATGGTTGTAGATCGGGATAATGACTGCAAATCTTCCCTTGTTTCCGGCGTCTGATGGATTCATTTTTTCAGTCCCGGCAAAAACGCTATCGCCCAGGTCCCCGGCCCCATGTGGGCGCCGGATGTCAATGACAGGGGTTGCAATATAATCTCGGATACGGGGGCCGATTCTTCAATTCGTTTCTTCACGGTATCGTTCACCCATGCAAAATTGTCTGAATACTCCAGCATAATCAAGGGGGCTGAATCTGTTGCAAGGGACGCATTAAGCTTATCTATCGCGAATTTCAACTGTCCATCCCGATCTTTTACAGCACCGACTTTTTTAGCGCCTTCGCCCGTCGGCGTGATAATCGGCTTGACATGAAACATATCCCCGAAAAACGCACTTGGTTTGGCGAGTCGCCCCCCGGCCGCCAGATATTTAAGCTTATCAATAAAGACATATTCCTCGCACGCGTCTATCGCTCTTTTTGCATATTCGATGACCGCATCCGGATCACCGGATCGGGCTGAATACCTTGCCGCTGCCATGACAATCAGCCCCAGACGGCCGGATGCCGCTTGAGTATCCATGATGGTCAGGCGATTGTCCGGGTCATTTTGCTTCTTCCATGCTGAAGCCACATCAAAATTTCCCGTAAACGCCGATCCCACGCAAAGATACAATACTTTCGGATATTGATTGACGACCCGCTGGTAGTATTGATGTCTTTCGAAAACAGAAGCCTGTGCCGTGGATACTTTCACACCCGCTTGCATGGATTGATACAACTCCGCCGAAGAAAAAAGGGTTTCAGGCAGTGATTTTTCACCGGCGGTAATATAGCTGTCCAGAAGGGTGATCCCCAGATTTCGGGCATCCTCGCAAGTTATTGACCCGGCCGCATCCGTCATGATATGAATGGGCCCCTTTCCGGGAATTCGTTTGAAATCTGCAATCTGAATGGAGATATTGTCATCGGTCCATTGCAGGACATCGCCCAGGGACTCCATTCGGCGTTTGGCCTCCTGGGTACTATGCGTGTGCAAATGAACTTTCAGGTAGTCCTGGTGGGGAATAGCCACCACGCTCTTGCCGTATATGGAAAGCCTGTCGATTGTTTCGTTGATATCGCCATCCACGTGAAGAACCGTATCGACACAAAATCCATCTTGAAGTTCTTCCTGAAAAGAAGCGGATACTTCCATTTGGTTTTTAAATATTTGCGTAATGGGGCGAAACCGGTCGGTTTGGCCGACAAGGCAGTTAAAAAAACCTTCCAGAAAAATGTACATTCCCAAGGCGCCGGAATCGACGACTCCGGCTCTTTTCAGCTTTGGGAGGAGTTCAGGAGTGGAGTGAACGGCCATTTCAAGGCAATCCATAATCCTTGAGACATATTCCTCAGTGCCTTCAAAAGGGTGATTTTCCAAAAAGTCAGCCAGTGCATCGAAAACAGTCAGCAGGGTTCCCGGCACGGGATTATGAACCGCCTGCCAGGCCAGATCCCTCCCCCTTTTGGCTGCTTTCGGAAGCAGCGCGACCGAATCCGCCATCAGAAGTCCGCCAAAAAAACGGGCCGCGATATTCCCTGAATTCCCACGAGCGGACAGAAGCAGCCTGGTAATTGTCGTTTCCCGATCTTTTTCAGGATATCGCAAGGGGGTGAGGCTGATGATCAGATTGCGCCCGGTATCGCCATCCGCAACCGGAAAAACATTGATATCATCCAGTACATCCGACCAGGCCTTAAGGCACTCGACGCCGGCTGTATAGGCATTTTGAAAAACGAGAGTCATCGCTAAAAACCCAATGCCTTCCGGATTTCCTCCGGTATTTCGAACATGATTTCCTTTTCAGGATATTTCACGGCAACCTGCTCGCTCCTTCCCTTGGCGCAGATCTGATTGCTCTCGACCAGCCTGATCTGAAAATCCATCACAATCTTGTATTGCGCTTCAAGGACAGTTGCCGTGCATTTAAATTCATCCAGATAGCGAAGGGATGCGGTATGCTTGGTCATGGTCTTGGTGATGGGAAAAAGATAATTGGTGTTTTTGAAATACCCGAACAAATCCACCCCTGCATTGGCAAAGAGCGCCGACCGGGTCATGTCGAAGTATTTAAGATAATTGCCATGCCACATGATCTGCATGGGATCCAGATCATGAAACGGTACAACATATTTTTTCTCGCAAATCCGATTTTTCTCGCTATTCATATTTGAAAATGACCTTACATACCTGATGAAATATTACCGTGAAAATGTTATTGGCTCAATGATTGTTTGAGCGCATTCTGAACCACCGGATATTCTGTTTCAATCTGCATCAAAAGCTCCGCGGCGTTCGCAATTGAATCTTCCCGAGCCGACAACTCCAGCGCCTTGCACAGGCCGGACAACCGCATGGCGCCCAGCAGCGCGCTACCCGATTTCAGTGAATGGGCTGTTCTTTCCATAACCGCAAGGTCTTTTTTTTCCAGGCTGAGTCGAAGGGTGTCCAGTTGTTTTGGCGCTTCCGAGAAAAAATCCCCCAGAATATCGGCGGTCATCTCTCCCATGGCTTCCCGGAACTGTTGGAATATCTCGGGATCAAGCGTCGGCGTTTCGCTCTGAGCCTGGCCGTCAACAGACGGTGATGATGGCTGGCCGCTTGATGCCCGGCACTGACTCAGGGCACGAATGAGTGCGTCCACGTTGATGGGTTTGCTGATGTAGTCGTCCATTCCGGATGCCAGGCATTCTTCCCGGTCTCCCTGCATGGCATTGGCGGTCATGGCAATGATTCGGGGCTGCCGGGTTGCCGGAAAATTCTTTCGAATAAAGCGGGTGGCCTCAAGACCGTCCATCTGCGGCATCTGCACATCCATCAGTACCACGTCATAAAGCTGCCGGTGGATCGACTCGATAGCCTCGATGCCGTTTCCGGCAATATCCGCCCGGTACCCCATTCGTTCCAGAATACGCGTGGCAACTTTTTGATTTACGACATAATCTTCCACCAGAAGGATCCTCAGCGGGTTGCCGAGGCTGATGCGGGAATCCATCCGGGTTCCCGCATCAGCCTTTGAAGGAACCGGCTTTGTATCGCCAAGGGTCTCCAGAAGCGTATTGTAGAGCATGGAAGACTTGATGGGCTTGGTTAAAAACGCGGCGAACTCCGCTGCTCCGCCGGTTTCCTTTCTGCCCAGAGAAGTGAGCATGATCAGCGGCAGGCTTCGCGCATCGCGGTGCCGGCGGACTTCAATCGCCAGCATAACACCATCCATCTCCGGCATCTGCATATCCAGAATGGCCAGGTCAAAGGCGTCCCCGCGGCGGATCATCTCCAGTGCCTCGACAGGCGTGGCCGCTTCCATCGGCTGCATTCCCCAGCCGCGGGTCTGAAACGTCAGAATGCGGCGGTTACTGGCATTGTCATCCACAATGAGCACCCGCTTGCCGCTCAAGTCCGGCTGATTGGCCAAAAGATAGACGGGGGTGGGCGCCTGCGCTTCCTGGAAGGTCAACACAAAATGAAAGGTTGATCCTTTACCGGGTATGCCTTCGCTTTGCACCCAGAGGGATCCGCCCATCATTTCCACCAGCCTTTTGCTGATCGCAAGCCCCAGACCGGTGCCGCCGTATTTTCGCGTGGTGGAGGCATCCACCTGACTGAACGAGAGAAAGAGGCGGTCCAGCTTATCCCCTGGAATGCCGATGCCCGTATCCTGGATTGAAAAGTGAAGGCCGGAGTGCTGCGGCGTATCGGGCTGAATTTCTTCCCGCCGCACTTCCAGGACCACCTCCCCCAGTTCGGTAAACTTGACGGCGTTGTTGAGCAGGTTGATCAGAATCTGTCTTAACCGCGTTACGTCACCGATCAGGGCAACCGGCGTCTGGTCATCAATGAAATAGGCCAGGTCCAGGTTTTTTTCCGTTGCCCGGCCGGCCACCATGTCCAGGGCCGTCTCGATGCAGTCCCGCAGGACAAAGGGGTGATTTTCCAGATCCAGCTTTCCGGCTTCAATTTTTGAAAAGTCCAGAATATCGTTAATGATGGTCAGAAGGGCATCGCCGCTGGTCCGAATGGTTTCGGCGAACTCGCTTTGATCCGGGTCAAGCGGCGTATCCCGCAAAAGATCGGTCATGCCGATAATGGCATTCATGGGCGTGCGGATTTCATGGCTCATGTTTGCCAGAAACTCGCTTTTGGAGCGGGAGGCGGACTCCGCCATTTCCTTGGCGGAAACCAGCTCCGCGGTGCGTTCCTGAACCAGTTCTTCCAGATGCTGCTGATACTCCTGCAATTGCGTTTCCGCCTGCCGGCGATCCTGAACTTCCGTTTCAAGATGGCAGCTGTAGGATTCCAGTTTGGCCATGAATTGATTGAAAAACGTGGATAACCGTCCGATTTCATCACCCGAAGCCACGGGCACCCGTACCGACAAATCCCCGTTTGCCGCGGTTTTGAAGTGATACATCAGCTTTTGAAGGGGAAGGGTGATGGATGCGCTGATCCAGAGGGTCAAAAACAGAACCAGGGCCAGCGTCACCGCAGCCGTCACCCAGATGAATTTACAGACTGTGTAAAGCGGAGCATAAAACTCGTCATAATAGCTGGATGAAGCCACGATCCAGTCCAGTTCCGGCAAATAATCAAAAATGACCAGTTTTTCCCTTGGCGCGGATTCATCCGGATTTTGCCAGGGATAGACGATTTTACCGGTTTTTCGGGAGCAGATTTCCTGAATGAATTTTCTGCCGTCGGCATCGGTTGAATCCAGGATGTCGGTTCCCTGAAGTTTGGGATGGACGATCAAAACACCCTGACTGGTCATTACATAAGGGTAGCCGGTTTTTCCAAAACGCAGGGAGAGAATGCTCTCCCGGAAATCGTCCACATTCACCAGGATGTCAAATTCTTTCCGGTATGAGGATGCGGAAATGATCCAGTCCCATGGTGCAAAATACGTCATATACAGGGCCTTGGGCCGGGTTTCGTCATCATCGGGGTTTTTCCAGTCGTATTCCAGATATCCTTCCCTTCGATGGATCTGTTCCTGAATAAATCCGTAAGATGAAATATCGGCATCTCGAAGGGCCTGCTTGGGATGAACCTTCAGAATGCCCTGGCTGTCCAGACAGTAAAGGTAGCCGGTAATGCCGATGCGCTGGCTCAGGAGGATATCGGCGGCCAGATTTTTTGCCGCTGCTTCGGTCATTTTCCCGCGTTGAAACTGATGAAAGAGATGCTCCACAATCTCGCGGTTTTTTTCGGCAATCGCCCGCAAATGATTCAGGATCGAAGCATTGGCCGTGGTCTTGACCATGCTGAGAACCGCAAAAGTGGAATTTTGCAGCTCGCTTTCCACCTGGGTTTCGATGGTTTTACGGACAAAAGAATAAATCACCGCATTGCCGGCCACAATGGCCAGGGAAAAGACCAGGGAATACACGATCAGCAGTTTGAAGCGGATGCGAAGATTTCGGAAATAAATCAAAATTCCCGCCTTTAGCCTTTATGAAAAATCTCTGCAAACGGATTGTTGAATGGAACCGGTTTTTCCTTTAAAGGCTTTCGGGATCCTTTTTTCAATTCGGTTTTCCGGTCCGGACCCGGTTGAGGCGGTTGGGGTGAAGACGCCGATTCCGGGGCGGATTTCATGGAAAGCGATATCCGTTTGCGGTCCATATCCACGTCAAGAACCGTTACTTGCACTTTCTGGTTGACCTTGACCACATCCTGGGGGTTCTTGACAAACCGGTCGGACAGTTCGCTGACATGAACCAGGCCATCCTGATGCACCCCGACATCCACAAAAGCTCCGAATGCGGTGACATTGGTGACGATTCCGGGAAGTTTCATGCCGATGCGAAGGTCTTCCATTTTTTCGACGCCGCTGGTAAAGCCCATTTCAAACGGCTCTCTGGGGTCCCGCCCGGGCTTGGCCAGCTCATTCAGAATATCCTTAAGAGTCGGCAAACCAACGGATGCGGTGACATACCGGGAAATATCGATCCGACTTCGAAGCTCGGCGGTTTTCATCAGATCCGTCACGGTGCAGCCCAGATCTTTTGCCATGGCATCCACGATCGGATAGCTCTCCGGATGAACGGCGCTGGCATCCAGGGGATTGATTCCCTCCCGGATCCTGAGAAACCCCGCGGCCTGTTCAAAGGCTTTCGGTCCCAGGCGCTTGACTTTTTTAAGGGCCTGGCGCGAGTCAAACGGACCGTTTTCGTTGCGATGCAGGACGATGTTCCTCGCAAGCTGCGGCCCCAGCCCGGAAACATAGGTCAAGAGCTGAGCACTGGCCTGATTGACGTCCACGCCCACGTGATTGACGCAGCCGATCACCACATCATCCAGGGACTGTTTCAGGGCCGATTGATCCACATCATGCTGATACTGGCCGACGCCGATGGATTTGGGATCGATTTTCACCAGCTCCGAGAGCGGATCCATCAGCCGCCGGGCAATGGATACCGCACCGCGAACCGTCAAATCCAGGTCGGGAAATTCTTCCCTGGCAACTTCCGAAGCCGAATAGATCGAAGCCCCGCTTTCATTCACCATGATTACGGCCGGAAGATCTTTAGGCTGCGTGGGAAGCACGGCGGATCGCAGAAACGCTTCGGTCTCCCGGCCGGCCGTGCCATTACCCACGGCAATGGCTTCGATTTGAAAGTGGCTGCATAACTCCGTGACCTTTCCCGCGGCCTGACGGGTTTGCGACTCTGACAAATGCGGATAAATGGTGTCATGGTAGAGCAGTTTTCCCTGCCGGTCCAGACACACCAGCTTGCAGCCGGTTCTAAAGCCCGGATCCAACCCCATCACCTGTTTCGCGCCCAGGGGCGGCGCCAGAAGCAGTTGCTTCAGGTTGTCGGCAAAAATGCGGATGGCCTCAACATCGGCCCGCTCCTTGGTTGAAAGGCGGATCTCGGTTTCCATGGAGCGGGAAAGAAGCCGTTTGTATCCGTCCTGAATCGCCAGACGCACCTGATTGGCGTCATCACCGCCGCCTCTTACAAAAAGGGTTTCCAGAATCTGAATGGCGTCTGCTTCGGGCGGCAGCACGGACAGATTCAACATATCTTCATTTTCCCCCCGGCGCATGGCCAGGATTCGATGGGACGGCGCCTGGAAAACCGGCTCTTTCCAGTCGAAATAATCCTTGTATTTGACACCTTCGGCCTCCTTTCCGGCTGCAACCTGGCTGACAAACACCCCTTTTTCGGCGAACAACCGGCGAATGCGTGCCCTGGCCTCGGAATCTTCCGCAATTTTTTCGGACAGAATATCCCTGGCCCCGGAAAGCGCTTCTTCCGGAGCGTTCACACCTTTTTCCGGATCCACATACGGAGCCGCCGCCCGGATCGGATCGATGCCGCTTTGTTCCAGGAGCAGAAGGGCAAGGGGTTCAAGTCCTTTTTCCCTGGCCATGGTGGCCCGGGTCCGGCGTTTAGGGCGAAAGGGAAGGTAGATGTCCTCCAGCTCGGAAAGGGTCGGCGCTGCCATGACGCTTTGGCTCAGCGCATCGGTCAAATGGCCATGCTGCTCCAAAGAGTGCAGAATGGCCGATCTTCGGGAATCCAGTTCCTGAAGCTGACCGAGCCGGTCCCGGATGGATGCGATCGAAACCTCATCCAGGCTTCCGGTGGCCTCTTTGCGGTATCTGGCAATAAAGGGAATGCTGGCATCCTCTTCCAGAAGCGATGCAACCGCCTGCACCTGCTGGGAAGTCAGATGCAGTTCATCGGTAATCAGTGAAACATGGGATAAGTTCATGAAGCCTCGTCAGTTTAAAATTGAGCGATGGCTTGACATCGCCGGGCAAGGTATTCCAGCGCCAGAATATAGCCATCGCTGCCCAGTCCGGAAATCTGTCCGGTTGCAACGCCCGCAATCATCGAATGGTGGCGGAAGGGCTCCCGCTTGTAGATATTGGAAAGATGCACCTCAACCACCGGAATGTTCAGAAGCAGCAGGGCGTCGCGGATCGCCACGCTGGTATGGGTATAGGCGCCGGGATTAATGATCAGGCACTGATGGGAGTTCATGGTTTCCTGAATTTTATCCACAATGGCCCCTTCGTGGTTGGATTGAAAGGTTTCAACGCGAACGCCCAGGCGGTTTGCGGTTTCTTTCAGGGCGGCGTTGATGTCATCGAGCGTGGCCTTTCCATAGACTTCCGGCTCTCTCTTTCCCAGCATATTCAAATTGGGGCCGTGAATCACCAGAATTGCGTGTTTTTCAGGCAGGGATTCCATGATCACCTCATTTATCGGCGGGATGCCGGCTGATTATCTGTTTGAGAGTGGAAATAGTTTTTCGGTAATCCGGGCTCTCGAAAACAGCCGAGCCGGCCACAAAGGCATCCACACCGGCCTCGGAGATTTCCAGAATGGTGGTTTCATTCACCCCGCCGTCGATTTCAATCAATGTGGACAGGTTTTTGCTTTGAATCCATCTTCGCAGATCCCTTGTCTTCTGAAGGGCGCTTTGAATAAATTTCTGACCCCCAAAGCCCGGATTTACGCTCATGATAAGGACAAAATCCAGATCTTCCAAAACCCATTCCAGAGTCGACGCCGGGGTGGCCGGGTTCAGTACGGCGCCGGGCCGGCAGCCGCATTCCCGGATCAGGTGAATCGTCCGGTGCAGATGCGGACAGGTTTCAATCTGAACGGAAATCAAGGAGGCACCGGCATTGGCAAAATCCGGAATAAAGCGGTCCGGATTTTCAATCATCAAATGGACATCTATGGGAAGGTTGGTTACCTTTCGAACCGCTTTCACCACCATCGGACCCATCGTGATGTTGGGAACAAAATGACCGTCCATGACATCCACATGGATCCAATCGGCGCCGGCCGCCTCAACTGCTTTTATTTCTTCTCCCAGCCGGGAAAAATCGGCCGATAATATGGAAGGGGCAATGTATTTCATTCATCTCTCCTGTGAAAGTTTCACAATTTAATTGAAAACATTAAGTTTTAATCGTTAAGTCAAAAGAATATATGAACCTATTGACTGAATAACACTTTTTTCACTTTCAGATAAACCGGATTTCTTCAGTAGATATCAAACTTCAGCAACCGTCCGTCAAGACCGCCATTTTTCAACGGCAGCTTAAGAGAGGGCTTCAGGCCGATATGGGGTATCAAATCCCGATTCCCCGCATAGACATAAGCCTGAGAATTCAGGCATCTTTGCTTCAGAAAATCGCCAAAATTCTTATACCACAACTCAAGCTCGGCGGGATTGTCCAGGCGGATGCCGTAGGGCGGATTGCAGACAATGAGCCGGTTTTCAAGTCTTGAGATCTGCTGAAAATCTTTCACAACCACCGCAATGCGTTCGCCGTGGGGAAGCTCTCGGAGATTTGCACGGGTTGCGGCAACAGCCTTTTCCGAAATATCGCTGGCCGCGATCAGCCCGTCCGGAAGTTTGCGGATGTGCCGATCCGCCGTGGCCTTGACCTGTTTCCAGCTTTTTCTGTCATAATCGGGAAGAAACTCAAATCCGAAGCGTTTGCGGAGAATACCGGCCGGAATGCGGCAATAGTGCATCAGGGCTTCCGTGACCAGCGTTCCGGAACCGCACATGGGATCATACAGGGGGCGCTCGCCGTTCCATGCGGAAAGATGGATAATGGCTGCGGCCAGCGTTTCCTGGATCGGGGCCTTGACCGTTTGTTTCCGATACCCCCTACGGTGAAGTGACCCGCCTGAAGTATCGATGCCGATCACGGCCTGATTGTTTTCAATATGAAGATTGATCCAGATGTCGGGATTGATCTTTTCAACCGTCGGCCGGCTTCCGGACAGGTTTCTGAAATAGTCTACAATGGCGTCTTTCAGGCGAAGCGCGGCGAACTCCGAATGATTGATGGCCGTGCTGTTCGAGACGCTGGCAAAGACGGCAAACGTGTGGTCCGCAGAGAAAAAATCACGCCACTCGATGTCCGAACCTTTCCGGTAGAGATGATCGGCGTTCCGACAGGCGAAAATGCTGAGCGGCGCAATCACCCGCGTGATGAACCGGGTTTCGTAATTGACGCGATACATCACATCGCGGCCGGCATTAAAATAAACGCCCCGATATGCCGGCCTGATATTTTCCGCCCCCAGCTTCAACAGCTCTTCACATCCGATACTCAGAATGTCGTCCGCGATCTGGGCAAAATATTCTTGATTCAGTTGATAGTCATACATGGTTTCAGATAGCCATCTTGGGTTGATCGAACGGGGCCGTGAGCTTAAACGCTCGTTTTGACAGGTCATCGATTCCATCCGGCGCCAAGGTAATTGATTGCCGTATTCTTGAGCGGATGGCCTTTTTTTATTCCAGTATCATGCGTTTTTTTCGATAAAACCGCAACCAAAAACATCCTGGACCAAATAATCATTGACATGAGCGCAATTATTTATTACTTAGACAGCGATTGATTTATGGGGCTGTAGCTCAGCTGGGAGAGCGCATGACTGGCAGTCATGAGGCCAACGGTTCGATCCCGTTCAGCTCCACCAATCAAAACAAGAAGTTAAGGCGAAAGCTGAAAGCCTCTTTTTTATTTTAAACCTGCTTTGTCCCGCATCTGTCCCGCTTTTTTTATTTACGGCATCCCCTCCAAAAACAAAAAGCATAGTATCCCCGGCATCTCTGAGCTGTGACTTTCGCCTTTTGAAAAGTGAAAAGCAAATCCCCAGGACAAGAACAAATCCCTTTTGTCCTGCTGCTGTTCTGTGTTCGTTCGCTTTCCGGTGCATGTCACTTTTAAGGATCACTCCCTGAAAACCTCGCCTTGCGCCATTGATTTCGTCTGTCTTGATGCGGGTCCCCACTGGTAAATAAATAAAGCCCGAACAACCGAAGCTGAACGGGCCTTTTATAAGTTAGTTGTTTAGAGGATGGCGGCGGAGTATTTCAATCAGTGGTGGTTAATTGGCTACATGAACCTGCACATAATCATAATATAATGGTAAATCCAAAATACCATTCGGATTCATATCCACGCCAAAGTAGAACGTATAATCACCGAATGGCAGCGATCCTTTATAAATTTCCACAGGGGACACACTAAACAACGGATATTGAAACAGCATATTGATTTCCGGCAACCAGCCAGAAGAAGTCAATGTATAAAGGCCCCATGGGGTGCTTTCAGCAATCCACCAGTCAGAGAGCTTTCCATTCTCATTTCCAGGCGCAAGGCTGGCTGTTATGGAAACAGGAGTCCCGGATGAGACAGTAATCTGCCCAACCTGTTCATTGGCTTTTATGTTCGGGAAGCTGATAGCCTGCCCTCCACGAACTGCACGGACGAAACCACCTTTATAAATGCCATTACAATGGTTGTTTCTACCAGTGTGGAAATCTACACACAATGGGTATGCAGTACCGTATCTGGATGTAGTAGACGATAAATAATAGGCCGTAATCATATCCGGAAAGTACGTGGTATTGATTGCTGGCTCAATCCGGCTGTAATCCACCAGGCTACGTAACTCTTTTTGAGTAGGCAAACGCCAATCTCTATAGTCGGCCAGAGTTAAATTCTGGCAGTATGACAGTGCTTGTTCCCATGCCATGACTCCCGGTGTGGTTTGCTGCCACATCAGGCCGGTAGATGTATCTGTCACCGTGCCGTTGCCATTGTTCACATATGCTGGCTGAGATTGTCCCCCGCGAACAGCGCGGGCGTACCAACTACCATTCCACTTAAAATCATAAGAGTCTTCGCCTGTCCCAAAAGACACCACCGCCGCAGCGGCCGATGCGTAGACCGAACTATAAACTATTGAGGTTGAAGACCAATAATCGGCCTTCTGTGTGTTGGGGAAATACCCAGTATCTAACAACGGCCCTGAAGAAGGAATATTATGGTTAACAATATAGGCCAGTTCCTTGATAGTAGGGAGTCTCCAATCGCTATAGCCACCATAATGCGCATCATTCAAGGATTTAATAAAGTCTTCGGTGTCCGTGCCATTTCCGGAAGCTCCGGCATCGCCGCCGTTGGTAGCCGGATTGCTGTCATACCAGGTGTAAAGATTGTCAGAGTCGTGAAAATCGTTGTAGTTTTTAACCCCATCTTTGTTGGTTTTCATCTCCCAGATCAGGCTGGTGACATTGTCCCGCACCATAACCCATGACGTGGCCGAATCCGGCAGTGCATTACCGCTGCCATCCAGCTTGGTGAAGGACATCGAGTTGATGGTGTAGTTGGCGTCCTGGCCGTAAAATGGCTGGTCAGGCGAAGGACAGGGAATCTCAACAGTAGCATTATAGCATTTCGTCTGCCCGGTATCTGGTACTGGCGTTGCAAAAGACACAGAAACCATAAGCAACATAGCAGTTGCCAGCAAAACGCATAGGCTGTTCATGTTTGTTCTCCCTTTATAATAGTACAGACCTCGTTATTGCGCGATTATTTACGCGCAGTTTATACGTGAATTTAGGCGTTTTGCGCAACCTTTGTTCATAAAGTGGACATTTGCAAAATCAAATAAATGGACATTTTTTATTATAACAATA